>ENA-OUPO01000001-OUPO01000001.1-human-gut-metagenome-genome-assembly--contig:-NODE-1-length-457194-cov-13.5685_pt1 | contig 457194 bp, 401 predicted proteins | sample MGYA00237940_ERZ548809 | MGnify/ENA primary metagenome ERZ548809 (study PRJEB26490, sample SAMN05194695) | human gut metagenome | biome: terrestrial biome; feature: human-associated habitat; material...
AGCTTTTTCGAGTCGTTCAGGCCCGGGATCTCCAGCCCCGGCGGCAGCATCACCGCCGCCGCGCACACGGGCCCTGCCAGCGGGCCGCGCCCGGCCTCGTCCACGCCGCACAGCGGCTCGGTGTCCGGCGTGCGCAGCTCGTTTTCCAATGTCCACAGATCGACCTGCGTCATACTTCCGCCTCCGGCATCTCGAGCGTGATGCGGCCGAGCTTGCCGCCGCGATATTCATCGAGCAGCACGCCCGCCATCCGCTCAAGGTCATATTCCCCGCCGGAGATGAGAAAGCCGCGTTTTTTCGCCGCCTGCTCCAGCAGCTCGAAGCCATTGCAGGCCGGGTCGGGGCGGAACTTGTAGCGCTGCTCCACCGCGTCGGGATAAAACCGTGCGAGCCGGAGCATGAAGTTGGCCGCGAGCGTCTCTCGGTCGAGCACTTCGGCCTTGATCGCGCCGGTGATGGCCAGCAGCTCGCCGACCTCCTGACTGTCGAACCGCGGCCAGAGGATGCCCGGCGTGTCCAGCAGCTCAAGGCCCTGATCGACCGTGATCCACTGCTTGCCGCGCGTGACGCCCGGCCGGTCTCCCGCGGCGGCCGCCTTGCGCCGCGCCACCTTGTTGATAAAGGTGGACTTGCCCACATTCGGGATGCCCAGCACCATAACGCGCACCGGCCGGCCGACCTGCCCCTTGGCGGCGTACGCCTCGATCTTGTCGCGCAGCGCCGTGCGCACCGCGCCGGCAAACCCGTTGACGCCCTTACCGCTGCGGCTGTCGGTCTCAAGCACGGTCATGCTCTGTCGCTGAAAGGCTGTGTGCCAGCGCGCCGTCGCCTTCGGGTCGGCGAGGTCGGTACGGTTGAGCACAACGATGCGGGGCTTGTCGCCCGCGAGACGGTCAATGTCCGGGTTGCGGCTCGCCATCGGGATGCGCGCATCGAGGATCTCGCACACGGCGTCGACCTGCTTCATGTGCTCCTCGATCATACGCTGCGCCTTTGTCATGTGGCCCGGAAACCACTGAATATTCAGCTTTTCAAAATCCTGCGCCATGTTATTTTACAACTCCGATGTTCTTGACCGGAAAGAGCGTGAAGTATACCCGGCCCATGATATAGCGCGTATCAACGCAGCCGAGGCGCGCGTCGCGGCTGTCGGTAGAGGCGTTGCGGTTGTCGCCCATGACGAACACGCAGCCCTCCGGCACCGTGATCTTCCCCTCGAAATTCTCGCGGTCGTGCACGGGCTCATTGACATACGGCTCGTCGAGCGCCTTGCCGTCGACGTAGACCACGCCGTCGTCAAAGTCGATGTCCACGGTCTGTCCCTCCGTTGCGATAATGCGCTTGACGATGGGTTCTTGCATGAGCGTCTGCTTGCGCAGGACGACGACGTCCCCCTGCTTCGGATGATAGAACAGGTTGGAGATGACGACCTTGTCGCTCTGCTCGAGCGTCGGCACCATGGAGTGGCCGACGACATTGACCATGCGCACTGCAAACACAAACAGCAGCACGCAGAACACCAGCGCGAAGATGATGCACTGGATCCAATCGTATACTTCGGCGCGGCTCTTGGCGCCGCTCGGATTCTTGCTGTCCATTTTCAAAACCTCGGTGTAAAAAATTCGTAAATTACATTATACACGCTCAGACCCATTTTCGGCAACTAAAATTGTGTGAATTCTTTTCCGGCGGCATCGCAAAAACGCCCCGAAAATGCAAAAAAGAGGCCGAAGCCTCTTTTTTGCAGTATCCACTTAGATAAGCTCTTTGACCTTGGCTCTCTTGCCCACGCGGTCGCGCAGGTAGTACAGCTTAGCTCTGCGGACTTTGCCGCGGCGAACGGTCTCGACGGACACGATCGTGGGAGAGTGCACCGGGAAAACCTTCTCGCAGCCCACACCGTAGGAGATGCGGCGGACGGTGATCGTCTCGTTGATGCCGCCGTGCTTCTTGGCGATGATGGTGCCCTCGAAAGCCTGGGTACGCTCACGGTTGCCCTCGGTGACGCGGACAGTGACACGCACGGTGTCGCCGACGCGCATGGCCGGCAGTTCGGGTTTCATGTACTGCGCGGTCAGAGTTTTGATGAGATCCATAATGAAATCCTTCCTTTATCAGACGTTCATACCGGTGGACAGAGCCGGTCACGGCAGCGGACCGTCGTTATCTTGCGAAACACTGTTTCGCACAAGCCATAAGATAATAGCACATCCCGCGCGGGTTTGCAAGTGTTTTCAGCGGAAAATTTGCATATCTTCCGTATAGACCTCCTGCCGCGTGAAGGCGGCAAAGTCCGGGGCCAGCTCGGGCGCGAGCTGATGCAGCGCCGCGACGAGGTGGTCAGGGTTGAGCGTCGGGTCCTGTGCGGAGACGACGGCCTCCACCGTCACAAACCGCGCCTCCGGCCGCACGTGCAGCTCCGAGATCGCTGGCACGATGTCCATCTGTCCCTCCCCGCGCTTGGTCTTGCGGGTGATGACGATGGCGTCGCGCGCGTAAAACGCGCGGAGCTTTTCGGCCATGTCCGCAGGAGCGGCGTTGTCATATTCATACCGCCCGGTCACGCGCAGCCACTTGAGCTCACGCACCTTGCGTCCGCCGGGGTACGCCTCGAGCGCGCGGATGCCCTCCGGCATGACCGCCGTGAGCCGCTCTGGCAGCGCGGCAAGGTCTACTTCCTCGCGCAGCTGAAAGTCCATCAGCTCGCACACGCTCCCAACGCCGACGGACAGCGGCAGCAGGATGGAGATGAGCGCGTGGGGATTGAAGCCCTCGGAATATTTCAGCGGGCAGTCGGCGCGCAGGAACACGCGCTGCATCGTGCGCATGAGGTCGAGGTGCGAGATGTAGATCGCACGGCCGGTCTTTTCAAACCGCAGTCTCAGCTTTTCAGGCATCGCACTTGCCCCCTTCCGTCATGAGTGCGAGCGCACCGCAGCCGGTGCACTGCCTGCGGCAGTCAGGCGAGAGCTCGGCCTTGTAGGCCTGCTCGCGCTCGTGCCACAGATGCGCGCGGTGCACGCCCATATTCACGATGTCCCACGGCAGGAACTCATCCTTCCCGCGCTCGCGGCAGGCATAGAACATCGGGTCGACGCCGCAGGCGTCCATGGCCGCCATCCAGCGGTCGAACGAGAAATAGTCGCCCCACGCCTCGAGCTTGCCGCCGCGGCGCCAGACCTCTTCGATGACGTCGGCAATGCGCCGGTCGCCGCGCGAGAGAACGGCCTCGACGAAGCTGGTATCCGGGTCGTGCCAGTTGTAGGTCACGCTCTTGGCCCTGATGCTCTCGCGCAGGAGCTGCACCTTGCGCTTGTACTCGTCCATCGTCACCTGCGTCTCCCACTGGAAGGGGCTGTGCGGCTTCGGTACGAAGCACGATGTGCTGACCGTGATGCGCACACCGCGGGCCTTGTTCGTCGCGTGCATACGCCATGTGTGCAGCACCTGATTGGCGAGCTCCGCGATGCCGACCACGTCCTCATCCGTCTCCGTCGGCAGTCCGAGCATGAAGTAGAGCTTCACGCCGTTCCACCCGCCCTCAAAGGCAACCTGGCAGGAATGGAGCAGATCCTCCTCGCGCACGTTTTTGTTGATGGCGTCGCGCAGGCGCTGCGTGCCGGCCTCGGGCGCGAAGGTCAGGCCGCCCTTGCGCACCTTCTGCAGGCGGCTCATGATGTCCATGGAAAAGTTGTCCGCGCGCAGCGACGGCAGCGCGAGACTCATGCTGCGCGGCTCGCAGTATTCCAGCAGCCCGTCGCACACCTCGTCGAGCGGGCGGTAGTCGCTGCTCGAGAGCGACAGGAGCGTCGCCTCCTGATAGCCGGTGTTTTTGAGCGATTCGATGCCCTGCCGGATGATCGTCTCCGGTTTGCGCGGGCGCACCGGGCGGTAGACATACCCCGCCTGACAGAAGCGGCAGCCACGGATGCAGCCGCGAAACAGCTCCACGTTCACACGGTCGTGCACGATCTCCGTGCTCGGCACGATGGGGTCCGTCGGATAATAACAGGCGTCGAGATCCTGAATGATGCGCTTGGTCACGCGCGCGGGCGCGCCGTGCGTCGGGGTCAGGTCGTGCAGCGTGCCGTCCGGGTTCCAGTGCGGGACGTAGAACGACGGAATGAGCACGCCCTGGATCTTCGCCGCCGTTTCGAGAAACCGCGTCTTACTCCAGCCGGCCTGCTGCGCCTGCCGGAACAGCGCCAGCACTTCGTTATTGACCTCTTCCCCCTCGCCGATGATCATGAGGTCAAAAAACGGGGCCATCGGCTCCGGGTTGCTGCAGGCCGTACCGCCCGCGATGACAAGCGGCGTCAGCTCCGGCCGGTCAGCGCTGCGCAGCGGGATGCCGGCCAGGTCGAGCATATTGAGCACGGCGGGATATGCCATCTCGTAGCCGAGCGAGAACGCCACAACGTCAAATTCGCTGACGGGGTCGCCGCTCTCGAGCGCGTAGAGCGGGATGCCCGCGCGGCGCATTTCGGCCTCCATGTCGCCCCAGGGGGCAAACACGCGCTCACACCAGACGCCGGGCATCTGGTTCATCGTGGCATAGAGGATGCGCATGCCGATGTTCGACATGCCGATCTCATAAATATCCGGGAAGCAAAAAGCGAGGCGCAGGTCCACCTCCGCCTTGTCCTTGATGATCTGGCGGTATTCACCGCCGGTATAGCGCGCGGGCTTCTGCACGCGCGGCAGGATGCGTTCCAATCGCTGATCCATACTACACTCCTACATATGATAGTAGGAGTATTTTACATCATGTTTTCCCCCTTGGCAAGTCATTCCCGGCTGCAAAAGCGCCAGCCACGCGCCAAACACGCCCAGCGCGAGCCCCATGCCGCGCGCAAACAGCACCACACCGAGTCCCATGAGCGCGACCGGCAGCACCAGTCCCAGCACGTCCAGCAGCCGCTCTGCCGCACGCTCGCCCGCCAGCGCCGCGACCGCCGCCTGCAGCGCGCGGCCGCCGTCGAGCGGCAGCACCGGCAGCAGATTCACACACGAATACAGCAGGCTCAGATCCGCCCCCTCCGGGCAGCCGAGCCCGCGCAGGATGCAAAACAGCCCCGCGCCGGCGGCAGGGCCGGCCAGCGCCGCCGCGACCGTGCGCACCGCGTCCTCCGGCGGCGCGCAGCGCAGCGCCAGCCCGCAGGCCTCCATGCGCAGGCCGTAGATCTCCGTGCCGCACAGCACCAGCGCCGCAACATGGCCCAGCTCATGCACCGCCACGGCGAGCGCCAGCCGCGCGCACCAGCGCAGCGGCAGCAGAAAATACAGCCCGGCAAGCAGCGCGACCGCGCCCGGGCGCACATCGAGCGCAAAGCGGCGGCGCTTCATACGGCGGCGAGGTAAAACTCCGGATTGCAGTAATACCCGTCGTGCATCAGCTCGAAGTGCAGGTGCGGCCCGGTCGCCTTGCCGGTCGCGCCGACGAGCGCGATCTCCTGCCCCGCCGTGACCGTCTCCCCGGCGCGCACGAGCAGCTTGCTGCAGTGGCCGTAGAGCGTCGTGTAACCATCGGCGTGACGGACCTTCACATAGTTGCCGTACCCGTCGTCCTGCCCGGCGGCAAGCACCGTGCCGTCAGCAAAGGCACAGACCGCCGTGCCGGAATTGGCCGCGAAATCTGTGCCATAGTGAAATTTCACCTTGTTTTCCAATGGATGCAGCCGGTAGCCGAAGCCAGACGAGGTATAGCCCGCGACCGGTGACGTGTGCGCAAACGGCAGCTCGCTGACCGCGTAGCTGACATTGGTCGGCACTGCATAGCCGGAATAGACCGCCTGCTCGTTGAGAAACGCCTCGCGCGCGGCAAGGGCCGCCTGCAGCTGCGGGCTCTGCGTCGGTTCGGGCGTCGGCGTCGGTGTCGGCTCCGGGGTCGGTTCCGGCGTGGGTGTCGGCGTCGGCTCCGGTGCGGGCGTCGACCAGACGGACATGTTCACGGCGGGCAGATACTGCCGCAGCTGTTCGTCCTGCGTCTGTACCGGCGCGGGCGCAAACACGCTGCGGATCTCGGCAAAGACGGACTTGTAATCATCGTCTGCGTTGATGGCCGGCAGCAGCACCTCGCGCGCATCTGCGGCCGCCGCCGGGGCGATCATCTTCACCGCCGTCAGCAGCAGGAATACCGCCGCGCACAAATAAACTTTCCAGCGCTTCATGCACATCACCCCCGATAAAAGGAGTGTATGCAGACAGGCCCGGTTTTAGCACGACGGCAGCGCCCGCGTCGCGCGCCGCACGGCCGACACGGCATAGCACGCGACCAGCAGCTCCGTGACCGGCATGGCCCACCAGATCGCAGCCGGCCCGAGCACCTCCGGCAGCAGCAAAATCAGTGCGCCGCTGATGACGAGCCCCCGCGCGACGGAGACAAAAAACGCAGCGCCCAGCTTGAGGATGGCCGACCATCGCCATGTCCACAACGCCGTAAATACACGAGATGAGCGCGCTGCCGAACGCCGCCAGAAAGTATTTGCGGTAGACCGCGCGCACATTGTCCCTGAGCAGATCCATGGTCATCCTCCTCGAAAAAGAAAAAAGCCGGACAAGGAACAGACATTTCGGTCTGCGCCTTATCCGGCTGCCGTTTCTCTGAACAGCTGCCCTCCAGCAAACGAGGGTGTTATGCCAGAAGGAAGATGGATTGTCAAGCGATGCAGGTCAAAAAACCGTGCCCAGCTCACACGCGCAAAATCCGAACATATTTATCCACGCTTGGCCGCATACACCAAGAAATTACTGGGTCTCAAGTTCACACCGGACGAAGTCCAAATCTTCCCCGTCTCCATCGCAAAATCCGAATCCACGACATACTCCTCGTGTCTTTCCAGCCTTTGAAGCCCCATGATTTGTTCAGCACCAACGACATGTTCCCACCAGAAGTGATTATCCTCATCTATTTGCGAATAGAAAAGCTCGACAGGCTCTAAACAGTACTGCCACTCGGGATGAAATCTATATTTTTCATATTCCGAATACGCAGCGCCACTAGAGCCGCTCCGATACACATAGCCATCGTCTCCGATGAGGAATCGGTCACGTTCCTGTCCCTGAAAGGCGAGGAGCGGCTGCCCATTAATTATATAAACAGCAAATGCATACCCGTCTTCCATCGGGCAAAAGTCGCCGCCAATCCAGCCGAGGAGCAGTTCATTCGTTCCATCGCCATTTAAATCTCTGAAAGAATAACCGATTCGACTCAAAAGACCATCTGAATTTTCCCAAGCCCAATATGGATTCACAATACATTCTGCCAAGCCGCGCTCCACCACATACTTGTCGCGATCCCAATCGGCTGTACCCGCCTGATGTGCATACAGTGCCTGATAATATAAGTCCAAAACGCTTGCATACCGCTGCTCATCCACACTCATTGAGCCTGCATTACTCTTGCCCGCGCCCTTATCTTCGCTTGTATCCAGCTCGACCGTGACATCCGGCGTAGACGTTGCTTCTGGTGTCTGCTGCGAAGCTTCTGTCTCCGCAGCAGCATTATTTGCAGAACACGCACCAAAAGAAATACTAAGCAGCAAAATGACCGCAAGCAGTGCTGCCGCTTTGGCCGTTTTCACGTCTCACATCCTCCGTTCGTTGAAAAGCGTGCAGAAGTTTACTCGATGCCCTGCTGTTTGCACCAGATGTCCATGACGGTGTCCACCGGCAGGAGCTTGACCAGGCGCACCTGACGGCGCACCGGGTGGCCGAGAATGGAGACGCTCTTTTTCTTCTTGAGATCCTGCATGGCCTGCGCCGCCACCTCGTCTGGGCCATACCACTTGTCCACATAGCGGATATACTCGTCATGGTGCGCGACCTGCTGGAACTCGGTCTTGATCCAGCCGGGGCAGACGCACATGACATGGATGCCCTGCGGGCGCAGCTCGCGGCCGATCGCGCGCGACAGGCTCAGGACATAGCTCTTGCTCGCGCCGTACACCGCCTGATACGGCACCGGCTGCCAGGCAGAGTTCGAGCCCATGTTGATGATGCTGCTGCCGGCGTGCATATACGGCAGACTCGCGTGGCACATGCCAGTGAGCGCGAGCGAATTGAGCTGCGCGCTGGCGAGCAGCTTCTTGCGGTCCGCCTCGGCAAAGGGGCCGAACACGCCGCAGCCGGCCGCATTGACCAGCATCTTGATCTCGGGCTGCTCCTGCTCGAGCAGGGCCTGATAGGCATCGATGCTGCTCAGATCCGAGAGATCGAGCGCGATCGGGCGGATGGGGTTCGTGCACTTGTCGCGCAGCTCCTCCAGCCGCTCTTTTCTGCGGGCAATGACCCAGATCTCGTCATAGCGCGCGTCCTTGTCCACAGCGTAGACGAGCTCCCGGCCGATACCGGCGGATGCGCCGGTGATGACAGCAATGTTCATACGTTCTCCTCCAGAATGAAAATATCGGTAGCTCTATCATACCGAACTTGCACCGTCTGCGCAAGGGATTGGGGAATAAAAAATCGCTGCGAACGATGCAACGTCCGCAGCAATATGGTCGGAGTGTGTTTATGAATCATTTCATTAAAACTAGGACTCACTATAAAATTGTTGGCATAAAGAAAGAGCGCCAGCAAGTTTTTTACTTGCTGAGCGCTCTTGAAACTGTGCCGGAGATTGCCGTCCGGTCGGCTATTCTCTTTTCAGGCGGCATATCGCCGTCACCGTCCTTTCATAACCGCATGGGTCTTATTTTTCTGTTCTGTTCAGCGTGAATTTCTCACCCTGTGTCGCCGTACCCTTGCCTGCGGTCAGCTCAAGCCCCGTATCGATATACGCCACCTCGTACTCGCAGTCGGTCAGTGCCTCAGCTTCAAAGTCGATAAAGAGTGTCCTGCCGGACAGCGTGAAACGGAATTTATACGGTGCGCCGGAAAGCCGCAGCTCTCCGCTGCCGTCCTCACGGAAGGTATAGACGCAACTCTTGTCGGACATTGCAAAGCTGCCGTAGATGCTCTCGTCATGAGGGCTGCTCTCGGAGCGGCCGCAGCTACGGCACAGCAGCACGATGCCCGCTATGAGCAGCACCGCCGCAAGGGCGCAGGCAGTAAGAAAGAGCGTCCTTCTCCGCTTTTGCTTTTTGATCGCCGAGCGGCGCAGCTCACGCCTGCGGAGCATTTCTGCCTCGGTCATGGGTCTTTTCTGCGGCGGTATTCTGTTATCCTGCATTGCTTCACCTTACTTTACTTCAATATTCTGACTTCATCCAGGAAGTCAAAAAGCATCGGCAGACCGGTGCCGATGGGGTGCGTCCTCCCACAGACACATCTCGCCGGTCAGCGTGACGCAGGGCTTGGTCATACGAAAAAGGAAAAATCTGTCCGTGGCGGCGCGCTTCAAATGGAGCAGGGACACCTCTCCGTCGCCGTTCGGCTGGGGATACACGGTCAGAATGTGGCTGTCGCTTGCCGCCTTCCGGTCAAACCCCTGCATATCCGACTCAAAGTAATATCGTGAATGCCCGTTCTCACGGAAAACGAACAGCAGCTCCATGCCGTCGGTGGTGCAGCGGTCACAGCTGTAGGTATGCCCTTCTTGTAAGGGCAGCAGCAGGCCGCTGAAGGGAATTCTTTCCGAAACAGTCATGGCAGCTTCTCTCCTTTTTCTTATCGTAGTGTCCTGTAGTCCTTCCGAAAAGCGGCAACGCCGTGGTTGCCGCCTTTCGGAAAGGGGCTTGCTGCCGAGTCCGCTTTCAGGAAAATAGGCGGTGGCGGAATGATCCGTCACCGCCTATTGTATTTAGGATATTTCGATTTCGGAAGCGTCGGCTTATTCAGCCTCGGATTCCTTTCTCTTTTTGCTGTTCAGACCCAGCACGGTCAGAACGCCGCCGCAGACGAACAGAGCAGCCAGCCAACCGATGAGGTTTCTGCTGTCACCGGTCTGAGGAGGCTTGGTGGAGTCGTCCTTTCCTGGCTTATCGGTGTTATTATCACCGCTGCCTGTATTGCCGGTGTTGCCGCCGTCGGGGAGCTTGTCGATGACCGTGTTCTCGCTGCGCTTTGCGCCGCAAACGGTGCATTCCTCGTGCTTGATGCCGGTGGCCTCCTTGGTAGCGGCTTTGTCGATCACCCACTGGAAGCTGTGTGCTGCCGTGTCGGCCTTGTCGCCGCACTCGCACTCATGCCAGTGGTTGGTGCCGTCATACTTCCACTCTGTACCGTAGCTGTGGGTATGAGTGCTGCCTGTTGCGGGGATCGGTGCGGTTTCAAGAACCTTCTTGCAGACGGTGCATTCCTTATGCTTAGCGCCGTCGGCGGTTTCGGTAGCTGCCGTGTCAACGATCCACTCGCTGGCGCTGTGAGCCGCAATATCGGCCTTGTCGCCGCACTCGCACTCATGCCAGTGATTGGTGTCGTCATACTTCCAATCCGTGCCGTAGCTGTGGGTATGGCTGGGAGGCGCATCCTTATAGGTGGCCTCAATCTTCACATCATTACCGGGCATGGTGAAGGTGGTGGTGGCCTTGGTGGCGTCTGCCAGGGTGACATTGCCCTCCAGCACGACCCACTTGTCAAAGACCTTGCCTGCCTCCGGTGCGTCCGCCGTAACGGTCACAACGGTGTTCTGCTCGATCTTGTCGGTGATGGGGGTGCCAGCGGCAATGGAGGCCGTGCCCTTGATAACCGTGAGCGTATACGCCTCTACGGGGGGTTCGGCGAACTCCGCCTCGATCGTTACATCGTTTGCGGGCGTGGTGAAGGTGGTGGTGGCGCTGGTCTCGTTAGCCAGTGTAATGCCGCCCGCCTTAACGACCCACTTGACGAAGTACTTTCCGTCAGGAGCCTGTGCCGTAACGGTGACCTCAACGCCCTCCATGGCGCGGGTGATGGGTGTGCCAGCGGCAACGGTTGCCGTACCGCCGGTGACGGTAACGGCGTAATCCCGCAGGGCGGGGATCTCGGTGTTCTCGCTGCGCTTGGCGCCGCAAACGGTGCATTCCTCGTGCTTGATGCCGGTGGCCTCCTTGGTAGCGGCTTTGTCGATCACCCACTGGAAGCTGTGTGCTGCCGTGTCGGCCTTGTCGCCGCACTGGCACTCATGCCAGTGATTGGTGTCGTCATACTTCCAATCCGTGCCGTAGCTGTGGGTATGCGTGCTGCCTGTTGCCTTGTAAGTCACGATGACGGTCTTATCCGCATCCATTGTAACGTCCAGAACATTGGCAAGCACGGGCGTTGCAGCGCCGTTTACGGTGACCGTGTCGATCTCATAGCCCGCGTCGGGAGTAAAGATGATCGTTTCGGTCGAGCCTGCTGCAAGTCCTGTCTTGCTCGCGGAGATCGTTCCGTGACCGCCGTTTACCTGTGTCGTAAGGCTATAGGTCGCAACGGGTGCGTCCTTATAGCTTGCCGCAAGCGCAACATCGTTTGCGGGCATGGTGAAGGTGGTGACGGCGCTTGCAGCATCGGCAAGAGTCACGCCGCCGGACTTCACGACCCACTTGTCAAAGACCTTGCCATCGGGAATTATCGCCGTGACGGTGATCTCAACGCCCGCAGCGGCGGAGGTAATGGCATTCCCCGATGCAGACGCCGTACCGCCTGTGACGGTAACTGCATACTCGGTCGCAGCGGGATTCTTCACAAACTTCCTCTCGCCGCAGCCGGTGCGCTGGCAGGTGTAGAGAATTCCATCGCTCTTGCCCTGTTTTGCCGGTTTGCCGCCGTCCCAATCATGGCTGAGCTTATCGATAACATGACCGTAGCGGAAAATCTGTCCACAGCCTCTTGTACACTGATAGTCACCGCTATAGCCTGTGGTGGTGCATCCGGGCTTAACCTCATTGACCAGCTTGTAGTTGCCGGCAATTTCGTGGAGGGACGGGGTAGCGGAGCCCTTCTTTGAGATCCTGTCGCACGCTGTGCAGTATTGGTTACCGGAATAGCCCTTCTCGGTGCAGGTCGCCGCTCTTACATCGCGCAGCTCAAAGGGGCCGCTATGTTTGAAGTCGCCGGTCTCGCCCTTTACGGTGCCGCCGCAAGCCGTGCAGCGGTAGTCGCCCTCATAGGCCCGGTGCCGGCAGTCGCCCAAATTGGCGTTATAGCGTTTGCCGCCATGGCTTGCATCCGTGGTGGCCGAGTTGGTCGTACCGTAGTAGTACAGCGGCTGCAGTGGACCGGTATGACCGGCGTTTGCAGGCGGGTAAATATCCGAACCGGCACTGATGACTTGGCCGCAGTCTGCGCAGGCGGTGTCGCCGGTGTAGCCCTTGCGGTCGCAGACCTGCGCCTTCGCATTGAGCACCGTGGTGCCGCCGCTGTGGTCACAGCCTGCATAGACCGGCTCGAAGAAGAATTGGCCGCCGCCGGGAGCGCCCATGGTGCTGAACGCCGGGATCGTGCAGCCCCACTCGAGTGCGGAGCCGTTGGTCACCAGCTTGAACAGGGTCTTCGCCTCGTTGGCATTCCATTTTTTATGAACAGGCAATCCCGTACCGCTGATGAGGTCGTACTCATTGTATTCGCGGAGATACTCCACCTTCCAGCCGATGGCTTTCTGACCGTTTCCCTCCTCGGGATAAAGGCGGATCTTGTCACCGGGCTCGACAATCATACGGGTTGCCCGGCCGTTTTTCACCGTCACAAGGGCGGTGTCCTTTGTCCAATGATCGGCTCCTCCGTCATCATCCTTGTCGATTTTCGTCTTTGTGTACTCGCAGACGCTGCATTCAGCCTCCATGCCGCCTTCGGCGCCTGCGGTGTCAGGGCACAAAACCACGTTCCAGCGGCCCCAGCTATGGGGAACCATGATGAATTCCTCGCAGCCGGGAACCTTGCACTTTTCGGGGTGGGCATAGCCGGACTCAAGGATGAGCTGCTCCACCGTCTTGGTCGAGCCGCCGATGTTGAAGGTATATTCATAGATACTGCCGAAGCCGGTGCAGTCCCAGTTCCAGCCGTAATCATGGACATGGCTCTTCACAAAAACGAAATAGTCGCAGACGGTGCAGACGAGCATATCAACCCTGCCGCCGCCCACCGCGTCATAGCTTTTTTCAAGCTTAAAGGTATGCGGGAAGATGCGCTCCTTGGAGCCGGTGGTCATATAATGTGCTTCGTATTCTTCTGCGCCTGCTTCGAACAGGCACGCGAGCTTGTGGCCGTCGCTTTTGCGAACGCTGCCTACGCTAGTGTTATGGGTAACCCCATCCTTATCGACCCAAGTGACCTTGTATTCCGGCGTTCTTTTGCCGTCGTCGGTGTACACAGGCTCACCGGCCTGCTGATAGCTGAAGGCATGGGTGGCAGTCAGCTTTGCCTCCGCCGTTTTCATGGTGTCCGAAGCGTCGCCCTTTCTGCCGATGACGCAGTAGTAGGAGTAGTCCTCCTGACAGGCCTGGGTGGAAACCGACATCTTCAGTGTAGAGGTCGTCACACCCATGTAAAACCTACCCTCCGGCAGCTTGTAGGGCGCCGCCGTGGGATGCTCATTATCCTTCCGATACCACTGATAGGTCAACTCGTCGCCTTTCAGGCTTCTTGCCGAGACAGAGAAGGTGACCGGGTGATTTTCATAGAACAGCAGGCCGTTTTCCGGCTCTTCGTTATAATCATCGTAGATGGAGGTCTTGCACTTGACGCCCTTGGGCTGGCGGGTGATGACGATGGAGCTGCCGCTGATGTAGCCGCAGACCTTGCACACGCCCTTGGCGTCATATTCATGGTTGGCGGCATTCAGCTTTTTACCGTCACAATAGCGGCAGGGGTGCCAGTGCTGCGTTTTGTCGGCTGACCAGGACGAGGAAGCGATGTGGGTATGCCCGGCACCGCTGTGCTCTGCTTTCAGATGATCCTCAAAATCAGAGTCGCTGAAGCACCAGTCGTCATGATCGCAGCCCATCGCTTTCACGGCATTGAGGCAGCAGTCCTTGCAGCGCTGATTGCAGCCGTCCTCGCAGGGGTCGCTGTCGTGGAAGCACAGGCCGCAGTCCTCACAGAAGTGATCCGCGTAGTCCGTGTCCATTGCGCACATCCCCTCGGAGCAGTCGGAGTTGCCCTCGCAGCACTCCTTGCACAGCTCGCAGGTTTCGCAGAACTCGTCCTCGTCTTCCTTATCCGTGACCCAGCCGTCGCAGCCCGGGCAGATGTGCTCTTCCCACTCGGCGCTTTCCACGCAGGTCTCGCCGTCCGGGCAGCCGCCGGCATCGGAGTTGTCCCGGCAGCACTCTAGGCACAGGCCGCAGTCCTCGCAGGACTCCTGGTTCAGCAGGCATTCCTCGCACTGCTCGCAGGATGCGTGGCAATCGACGCAGTGGATGACGCCGGTATCATCGTCGTCCACGCACTCGTCCACCGAACCGAAGCAGGCGTTACACAGCGAGCAGTGCATCGGGTCGCTGTCATCGTTTGCACAGTCATCGCAGAAGCCGCAGGAGTCGCAGATGGTTATGGAGCAGCAGGGACCCTTATGGCATTCGCCGCACAGCTGGTCATCCTCGCCGATGTAGCACTTGGCGCAGGTGGAGCAGTGCGTATCCTCCATGCAGTCGGCGCATTTAAAGCACTCCTCGCACCAGTAGGGCGTGTCGCCCAGGCACAGACCACAGTCGTTGCAATGGGTCTCAACCCAGCAATCGTAGTTGCAGTCAATGGTGCAGAACTGGCAGTCGCAGCAATTCTCAGCCCAGTGGTAGTGGTCGCAGTTGGGGCAATCTCCGCCGGTGTCGTAGTCATCCCAAAAGGCGTGGGCATGAAGCTCCAGACTTGGCATCAGCGAGAGCAGCATTATAAGCACCAGCAGGATGCTGACGATGCGACTTCGTGTCTTCGTTTTTGTCATACTATCATTTCCTCCCTCAAAATCATTTTGAAGATTTGTCTATACGTTTTGTGTTGCCTGATTTAAACACTGTCTATGACCGAAGCAAAATAGTTTTCGGATACCGAACCGAAGAGAAAAGCGTCTATCAGACCCTCGCGCTTTGCCTGCCGCACCTGCTCGGTCAACTCTCCGTCTGTATCATCATCCACAAAGAGAATGACACGGCAGTTTTCCGTGTTTCGTTTTACCTTGTCACAGATTGCCATTCGTTCTTTGAACATCCATGGTGAATACGCCTTGACCTCCATTAAGAGCACGTCCGGTCGATGTGTTTTGCACCACTCGGCGGTCGTGTCAGGCGATTCGGAGATCACGACCTGACAATCGTCCAGCTTCTGCATCAGCATTCGCTCCATGGTTTGCGCATGGATATCGCTCTGAATATCCAGCACGATCTTTTTCATCCTTCACCACCGCCTTGTCTATACACAACGATATTTATACACATTTTATTCTACGGATTTTTTAAGGCTTGTCACTGGCACAAGTGCCAGTAACGGAGCGAAAAAAATGTTTTTTCAAAATAATTCTGCCTTTTTTGCGCAAAGTACCCCTTGACCTGCTCGGTCAAGGGGTACTTTGCATTTATTCGTCCTTCAAAGTCGTTACCATGAGCTTATTTTCAATTGCGGTCGCAACGAGCGCCTCTCGGTTTTCAAACCCGCCTTTTCCCACCATATCGTCCAAATTCCAGCGAACGCCGTTTTTGGAGATGCCCAATTTATCGGCTATCTCCTGATAGGTGAAGCCCTTTATATAAAGGCGCAGTATGTCCAATTGCCGCGGCGAAAATTTATCGGACATTGTGCCCTCCATCTCGATGGCGGGTGAGGAGTCGGGAAAGACCTTTTCGCCTGCCAGGGTACGCTTTACCACGCTCATCAATTCCTCTGTACCGTGGTCTTTATACCACAGGCTGTCGGCTGCGCCCGCTTTCGCTCTTTGCAGCACCTGCGGATCGACAAGCGAGGTCGCGGCTACTATCTTGATTTGCGGAAAGGCCTTTTTGATGCGCTCCGCGGCGGCAAGACCGGAGTGCTTGTGCTGCGTCTGCACATCCATAAGGACAAGCTTTACGGTGGCGTCGCAGTGCTTTTCCGCTTCAAAGGCGTCACGGAAAACGCCGACAAGATGAAACTCGCCGTCTGCGGCAAGATGATCGGTAAAGTGCTTTTGGATGTACAGATCGTCCTCTACAAGTATGGTGCTTATCATAGCTCATTCTCCTTTGCGGGAATCGTGATGAGAAGCGCAAAGCGCGGCTCATGGGAAATATGCATCTCGCCGCCGTAGCTTTCAATGCTGTGGCGAAGCGCGGAAAGTCCGCTGCCCTCTCTGATCGGCCCCGTGGGCACTCTGCCGTTATTGGTTATGGTAATGTCGTGGCAATGATTGCGCTCGGCAATGCGGATATATACCTCATTCCCGTCTGCGTGCTTGATGCAGTTGGTCACGCACTCCTTGGCGGCGGCAACGGTCAGTTCCTCGGCGGCGGTATCGCGCGGAAGATAGCCCTCGACCTCAACGGCTACGCCGAGCTGCTTTGCGGTCTGCTGCACCTCCTGCATCGTGCCGACGGAGGTGACGCGGTTGCTTGCCAGCATACCGACGGCGTTTTGCAGGGCTTCGAGCTTTCTCTCGGTGTCCTCGCCGCTGCCGATGATGTCACGAATGGTCAGGAGGCTCCGCCCGATGGTATCGTGAATATAGACCTTTAGGTCAAGGCTTTCCTTCTCCTTGACATCGTCCTCCATGCGAGCGTACATCTTCCTGAGCTTTCGATTGACTTCTGCCAGTTCTTTATTTATTTCCTCTTGCTTTTGGTAGCCGTTATACAGCTCGGTTACATTGTGCGCCGTTATCTGTTGCCAGCGGTCATCGCTCTCCACGGTGATAGTTTGTGTGCGAAACTGCCAGACGGTCTTGTCGGGCAGGATGTAGCAATCATCCTTGACGGTTACGGATCTGTCCGGCACGCTCAGGGCATTTTCCATATCGCTTTTGATTTGCAGCTCGTGGCCGCAAAGGGCAAAGGACAGCCTGCGCATACGGTTGTTGCACAGGATGATCCTGCCGTTCGGGTCAGCAAAGCAGATGCCCATAGGCAGCTTATCCGTTGCTTCCTTAATGGAGAACGGCGAGAGCTCGTTCTTTTTACGGCGGTATTCCCGCGGCAGAGCAATGGCAAAGTGAACTGCCGCAAGGAAAATGGCAGCGGCAAATATCAGCCACGGTGCGCCCAGCAGAAATGCGTCCCCGATATTATCGGGATCTGCCCGGGAAACGGAGAACAGCAGTGGGATCATCACCGCCATAACCGCCAGACTCAGCAGGCTGCGCACCGGCTTATTGCTGCGAAGAAGCTGATACATAAACAGCCCGATTTCAAGGACGATCTCCACAAGCATGATAAACGGCAGCATAGTCTGCCAAAATTCAGAAAGGGAAGAAAATGCACTCATTTCCTGTCACCTTCTTTCGCTTCAAATACAAGGCGCTGGTATTCCTCGTCATCCTCTTTTTCACAGCGGATACTGTCTCCGCTTGCCAAAGCGGAAAGGTCGGCCTTGCAGCACACATTTAGTGACAAGCGCAAGCCGTTTGCCTTTATGAGGCTTACCTGTATGCCTGTTAAATTCAAAATATCGGCTTCAATAACCGATTCGTAAAAATCAAATACAGCAGTCGCCGTTTTGCCGGAGAGCATGGAAAGAGACTCGTCCACATAGAGCGAGCTGCGGACGCCCAACAGCTTTAGCGTTTGGAGCGATTCATTGAAGGCACGGTGGAGTTCCGTTGCCGCTATTTTAATATCTCGGTCGGTAAGGAGCGTCAGATGCTTGCGGCGTTTAATATAGCTGCACAGCACGGCAATCTCGGCAAGGAGCGTTTTGGCGCTGTCGGGATCGGTGCTTGAGATTCGGCGGTATTCCTTAGTGAGCTCCGCAATGCGGTCGATCTGCGTCTGCGTAGCGGAACGCAGGAGGTCATACAGGCGGTTTTGCTCCTCCACCTTGCGGCGCTTAGCTTCGCGCTTGTATTCATAACGGAGTATTTCGTTCCTGTCGGCAAGCTCGTCTGCAAGAAGCTCAGAGTTCTCCTTGATGTCACGCAAAGCCGACACATCCTCTGTCCATACGGCATAGCCGCCGTCAACAGGCATGGTGTGAACGGTCAAGCCGCCCATCGTGACCGGGCTTTGCTCGGCTTTTTTCATCGTTTCCTTTGAGATAGGCGCAGTGTTTACAGCTGCATACCGAACGGTAAAGTCCTTGTCAGTAATCTCTGCCGATGTGCCGACAGAGGAGGCAAACAAGTCCACATAACGGCTGTTTGAATGTATATATCCGCAGGCGATGCAAAACTCAAAGGTCAGAATATACATCACACTTTGGAACGCGGCAATATCGCCGAACAAGTGGAGCAGCCAATCCGCACCCGCATAGTAAAGTGCGCTGTAAACAATCGCCAGCAGCATAGGAACAATGGGAAGAAAGTGGAGCCTTCCTTTTTGCACACGGCATTTGAAAAACATAATTACGAGTGCGGCAAAGGCGCACAGCACCTGCCAGCCTGCAATCATGAAGTAGCCTATCGAGTAACCGTTGTTTTTGTCTGTCCACACGGCGGCGTCCTTCGGAAAGGTAAATACGAATTGGTGCAAGTCATTTGTAAGCACGAGCAGAAGCAATACGCCGGAGATGATCCACAGAACCGACATTCCCTTGGGGAATTTGTATTCGTCCGGCTTTCCCAATGACATGGCAATCAGCAGTGCCAGCATAGGCACAAACAGCATGGGCAGATAGAACAGATACCACAGGTAACGGACGGCATCCGGCTGCCAGAATATAAAATACTTTGCCGAACGGACTACCATCCATATGATGAGCAGTACTGCGGTGACCGTCATAAACCTGCACACCTGCTTTTGCACGATCCGCTGACGGACGGAGAGCCCCCAGGCAGCGAATAGGCCAATATAGATAAAGCTGCGCAGATAGGAAAACAGCATCGGGTAGAAGCTGCCCCTGCCTACAATTCGGAAGCAATATGCCAGTATCACGGCAAGTACAGCGATGCCGCTTGTTATGATAGTATTCTTTTTCTGTTCGGTCATAAACAGACCCCATTTCGCCTTCATTCGTTTTTGTTTTTCCTTGGGTATACCTTTTCAAATTAATCTATAGCATAAATCCGTCTGTTTCTCAACTGCCTCTTATAAGGCTTTGCACAAAAGCCACACTTTTTACCCACAACAGAGAAAAAGGGCGGTCTTTGACCTGCACAAGTCGAACTGATTCCATCTTATACTCTGCCTTGATAGAGTTATTTGTCTTTCCTTTCTGCTGTAGTTATTTTTCAGTTGGGTAAGTTCACTTTCTCCTTCCGTCATGACAGGTGGCACCTGTCACTTCGTCGTCGCAAACTCCGCACTATTCGTTTTGCTAAAGAGTTTGTCGGATATCCTTTTGTTCGCCGCCTGACCTGCGACATCGTTGTCCATGCAGAGATAGACGGTGTCGATATTGGAATTCGCTTTCAGCATTTGAAACAGCACCTGATCCCCGACACAGCGGGCGGCAGCGTAGCTGTGACTGCGCCAATTTTCCTTGTGCAGAGAAATAAAGGACCGCATATCTGATTTCTCCTTTTTAGGGTAATAAAAAAGGCAGATAGATTTTTGCTTTCTATCTGCCTGTGTATCTGATATTTACTTTTCGGGAATTCAAGTCTATCCACAAAGGGAAAACGGCGATTTTACATCTGTGTTTTGGTACAGAGAAAAATCGCCGTTTGGGTAGCAAAAAAGCCCGATATATTCGGGCTTTTCGCAGGAGACATCTTTTTTGCCTCCACATTATGGTCGGAGTGGCGAGACTTGAACTCGCGGCCTCATGGTCCCGAACCATGCGCGCTACCATCTGCGCTACACCCCGATGCAGCTTTTTCATTATAATGATAACGCACACGGTTGTCAAGTATCAATTCTCATTTTTACAGAGAAATATGCGAAATTTGTCGATTCTTGTTTTCGGAAGAAATGTTTCTTTCTGTTATTTTCATCTTGACAGCATTCCGGAATCCCACTATAATAAAACCACTGCGGTCAGCCCTGTCTTGCAAACTTTGCTGACTACATCCTTGGAGACTGTGCACTGCTGCCAGTCTCCTTTTTTCTTTCTTTCAATGCTGCGAAAATATAAAAATGCCGCGACGTTTGTCGCGGCATTTTTATGGTGGACGATACAGGACTCGAACCTGTGACCCTCCGCACGTCAAGCGGATGCTCATACCAGCTGAGCTAATCGTCCGTGTCAGCGTTGGTTATTCTAACGCATCTGCATCCTTTTGTCAACCCCTTTTTTCGACGGCCCCGATTATTTTCGGAGCCGTCGAACATGGGGCGCTTTACTTCGCCGTGATATAGACCGTGCAGTCGGCCTTCACGCCGCCGCACTCGGCCGTGATCGTCGTCGTGCCTTTGCCCACGCCGGTCACGACGCCCTTGTCGCTGACGGTGGCAATGGATTCGTCCTTACTCGACCACGTGACAGTCTGATTGCCGCCGGCCGGATAGATCGTCGTGCTCAGCGGCACCTCATCGCCGACCTTGGCCGCGAACTCCGTGCGCTTGCTGCCGAGGAACGTGATGGTGATGCTCGTGACCGACGGAGTCGGCGTCGGAGTCGGGGTCGGCTCCGGTGTGGGTGTCGGCGTGGCGACCGGCGCGGCACTGGAAACCGTCGCCGGCGGGGTCGGCTCGGTAGCGCTCGGGGTATTTTGACTGGCGTTCAGGCTCACGGTGATGAGCACGATGACGGCAGCCACGACCGCGAGGAGCAAAATGCCGCCGAACAGCATCTGCCACTTCGTATTGACCGCAGCGTGCTCCGCCGCCGGCGTGCCCGCATTTTCACTGGACGTGCGCAGCGGTATGCGCTCTGCGGATTTGCTGCGTCCCGTACCGCAATATGGACAGCGGCTGCGCAGGCCGGAATACTCGCGCCCGCAGCGCCGGCAGGTGATCTTGGGAATGACGCTCATGAGAAGCCTCCAATATGTAAAGATTTGATACGCATTTGTTTTCCCTATCATACACTGTTCGGTTTTTTTCGTCAAGAGGGAGAGCCTGCCGCTCCCCCCTCTTGCGCGGCGCATCAAAACTGCATCTGCACCCCGCCGGACACGTCCGATGTCTGGATGCGTTCCTGCTGCCCGGTGCGGGCATTGACGGCGATGACGCAGCGCTGCCCATCATCCGTTTCGCACAGGTACTCATAGCACAGCGTCTCCCGCGCGCCGTAGAGCCGGAGAAATGCCGTGCGCGTGTCCACGACCTGCAGCGCGCCGGGCACGGCCGCCTGTCCCGCTTCCGCGCCGATCGTATCGGCCGGGAGCGTGCGCGCCCGGTGCGTGTCCAGATACGATGCCGACGAGAAGCCGCAGGCCGTCCCGTTGTCGAGCCGGACGCGCACGCGCAGCTGATCCGCCGTGCACAGAACACCGTCCTGCACATAGCAGAACGTGCAGATGAGTGACTGCCCCGCGTCCTCCGTGTCGATCAGGCGCATGCCGTCATAGCCGCGCGCGCGCAAAAACGCCGCGGCCGCTTCTGCCGCCTCATCGGTCGAAAGCGCCGGTTCGCCGCCGGCACAGGAGGAGTAATAGCGCAGCACTTCCCCGCCGGAGACCGTGACCGCGATATAGGACGTATCGTCCCCGTCGTCGATGTCAAAGTTCCAGCACGGTACGGCGCCCTCCGAGCGGCCGGTCGCCTGCAGGCGCGCCGCATCCAGGTCCAGAAAGGCCGCGGCCGCAGCCTGCGCCTGCTCCTCCGTGACCTCGTCGCGGCCCGCCAGCATGGCATAGTCCGCCGCTGTGCGCACCTGATAGCTGCCGTCCGCGATCGGGAGCGGCAGCTCCTCAAACGAATCGGCCAGCGCCGCAAGCTCCGCCTCGAGCGTATCGGACAGGTCCGCCTCCGATCCCAGGTTTTCCAGTGACTCCGTGCTGCGCACGTGCGCCGTCGTCGTGACCGCGCCGTCATAAAGCGACTGGCCAAGCGCCGCGAGCTGTGTGCTTAGCTGCTTTGTTGCATCGGAAAAGGCGCGCAGATGCTCCAGCTCCTCGGATGTGAACGTTCTGCCCTCCGCCGCATTGCGCGAGAGCGTGCGCGCGTAGTCCCCGGCAAGGGCGATGTTGCGCGCGATGCGCTCGAGCGCATGCGAATTGACCGGCAGCACACCAAGCGCCATCTCCGCCGTCTGCGCATTGCTATAGATATCCGTGCAGACCGTGCACTCCATGGCCGCCGTCGTTGCATACAGGCTCTTTTGCAGCGAGCTGTCGAGCTCCTGCACGGCGTTGAGCACCTCGCCGTAAGCGTGGCGGTAGTTGGCATCCATGGCCGTCTGGCGGCGGTTGGCATCCGTGCGGCAGGCGATCAGGCCGACCGCAAGCGCCGCGACGAGCGCCGCCGTGTAGGAAATGATGAGCACGCGCGTTTTTTTCTTCATAGCAAAACACCCCTTCCGGACTAGTGTTGCCGGAAAGGGTGGTTTTGATGTGCAATTTTTCTCAGTCGGCGATCTGCAGCGTCTGCGCCGAGGCAAGCAGGCTCTCATACCAGCCCGCCGGCGCCGTTCCCGCCCGGCAGAGCACGACCGAAATGCAGCCATACGCCGTCGGGATCAGGTATGCCTCGAGCTGCCTTTGCACCGTGGCGCCGTTGACGCCGTAGGCATTCAGATCTCCAAGCTTGACCTGTCCGAGCGACTCCGTCGTTGCGATCGTGCCGTAGTCATTGAGAATCGTACCCGCAAGCGTCTGTGCGTCCGCGCCCGGGTGATAACCGATCTCCAGATAGGCGTCCATGCTCGCATCATCCGCGCGGGCAAAGCAGCACTTGCCGTCCATTTCCGTGCTCAGAAACACGGAAGTATCCAGATACAGCGAGAAATCCGGGCCGCCGCGCTGGGCAAACGAGCCGGTCACGAGCTGCATAGTCTTATCCTCGCCGCCGACGGAAACTGCCTGCTGGGCATCCCGCGACGGGGCCTGTCCACTGCCAAGGATCAGCTCCGGCTCGTCGGAAAACGGAAACTGCGGCAGATTTGTCGCGGCCGGGGCCTCCGGTGCAGACTTGTGGATGCGGATGCCGGCTGCGTTGACCACGATCAGCGCGATCGCAAGCAGCACAACCACGACGGCCATGACGATGACCGCCCGCTCCACGCCCGTGCGTTTTTTCATGCCGCTCACCCTTCCAGTTTGGCGATGCCGGCGTCGATCCGGCGCAGGGTCTCGTCCCGGCCGAGGATGCGGCAGATCTCCACCGCGCCGCCGGGCGTCACCGCGCGGCCGGACACCGCAATGCGCACCGGCCACATTACCTTCGCGTTTTTTACTTCCAGCCGCTCGGCCAGATCCTTCATGGCCGCAAGCAGCGTCTCATCATCCCACGCCGGGAGCTCGGCGAGCAGCGGGCGCACCGTTTTGAGCATCTCGAGCGAGACGGCGGGGTCGGTCTTGGACTTCTTATTGGTATAGAGCGCGATGTCATACTCCGGCAGCGCGTCGAAGAAATCCACCTTCTCCGGAATGTCCGTGAGCACCTCGCAGCGCTGCTGCAGCAGCGGCGCGATCTGCGCGGGGTCGATGGTGGGGTTTTTCACCGTCTGGCGGATATAGGGCGCGGCCACGGCGGCGAACTGCTCCGGCGTCATGGCGCGGATATACGCGCTGTTGAAGTACTTGAGCTTGTCGATATCGAAGATGGCCGGGGACTTGGAGATGCCCTTGATGTCGAACGCCTCCACGAGCTCGGGCAGTGAATAGATCTCCCGCTCGCCGCCGGGCGCCCAGCCGAGCAGCGCCACATAGTTGACCACAGCCTCCGACAGGTAGCCCTGCGCGATCAGATCCTCATACGACGGGTCGCCGTGGCGCTTGGACATCTTGTTGTGCTGGTCGCGCATGACCGGCGAGCAGTGGATATACTTCGGGATCTCCCAGCCGAAGCCCTCATAGAGCAGGTTATATTTCGGCGTGGACGACAGGTACTCCGACCCGCGCACAACGTGCGTGATGCCCATGAGATGGTCGTCGATGACGTTGGCAAAGTTATACGTCGGCAGACCGTCGCGCTTGATGAGCACCTGATCGTCGAGTGTGTCGTTATCGACCGTGATGTCGCCGAAGATCTCATCATGGAACGTGGTCTTGCCCTCGCGCGGGATCTTCTGGCGGATGACATAGGGCTTGCCGGCCGCGAGATTGGCCGCGATCTCTTCCTCGCTCAGGCGCGAGCAGCGGCCGTCATATTTGTGGATGACCGCGCCGTCGGAAACATTTTCTTCGGCAGCGTCGTCCTTATCGCAGAAGCAGCGGTAGGCGTGGCCGCGCGCGATGAGCAGCTCGGCGTATTCCTTATAGAGTCCCCGCCGCTCGGTCTGGACATACGGGCCGACCGGGCCGCCGACATCCGGGCCTTCGTCATGCGTCAGGCCGCAGGCGCGCATGGTGCTGTAAATGACATCGACCGCGCCCTCGACATAGCGCCCCTGATCGGTGTCCTCAATGCGCAGGATGAACTTGCCGCCGGCGTGCCGCGCGATCAGGTACGTATACAGCGCCGTGCGCAGATTGCCGACGTGCATATAGCCCGTCGGGCTCGGTGCAAAGCGGGTGCGCACCTCGCCGTGCGGGATGCGCTGCTCCATGTCTTCAAACCACTTTTGATCTTTCATATTCTCTGTATCCTCCGGATAGATAAACCATAATTATTTATATCTTATTTTACATCGCATGGATTGTCAAGGAACTTTCTGTGTTGTATTCCACCACAGGTTGTGGTACAATATTCGAACAAATACGAATTTTCAGCACAACAGTTAAGGAAGTAATCAAAATGGAAGAAAAAACAGCAAAAAAAGTGATGCTCTCCGGCATCCAGCCCTCCGGCGATCTGACGCTCGGGTCTTATCTGGGCGCGATCAAAAACTGGAGCGAGCGCGCCGAGATCTTTGACTGCTATTATTTCATGGCCGACCTGCACTCGATCACCGTGCGGCAGAACCCCGCCGACCTGCGCCGCCGCACCATCGAGCAGCTCGCGCAGTACATCGCCTGCGGTCTCGACCCGGAAAAGAACACGCTCTTCATCCAAAGCCATGTGCCCGCGCACACCCAGCTCGGCTGGGTGCTCAACTGCTACACCATGTTCGGCGAGCTCTCGCGTATGACGCAGTTTAAGGACAAGAGCGCCAAAAACGCCGAGAACATCAACGGCGGCCTGTTCACCTACCCCGCCCTGATGGCGGCGGACATTCTGCTCTATCAGCCGGACTACGTTCCCGTCGGCAGCGACCAGAAGCAGCACGTCGAGCTCTGCCGCGACGTGGCCACCCGCTTCAACAACATCTACGGCGACGTGTTCAAGATCCCCGAGCCGTACATTCCGAAGGTCGGAGCGCGCGTCATGAGTCTTGTATCGCCGGAAAACAAAATGTCCAAGTCCGACAAGGATCCCAACGGCACCGTGTACCTGCTCGACCGTCCGGAGGATATCATGCGCAAGTTCAAAAAGGCCGTCACGGACTCCGACACCGAGCGCTGCGTGCGCTATGACCTGGCGAACAAGCCCGGCGTGTCCAACCTCATGAGCATCTACTCCGCCTGCACCGGCAAGACCTTCGAGGAGATCGAGGCGGAATTTGACGGCAAGGGCTACGGCGCGTTCAAGCCCGCCGTCGGCGAGGCAGTCGTCGAGACGCTGCGCCCCATCCGCGAGGAGAGCGAGCGTCTGCTCAAGGACAAGGCCTACCTCGAGAGCGTCTACAAGGCCGGCGCGGAAAAGGCGTCCTACATTGCCAACAAAACGCTGCGCAAAGTCTATAAGAAGGTCGGCTTCGTCGCCAAATAATACTTACATTATTGGAGATCGGTTCTCATGTTTCTTAACACTGCTGTCTGGATCAAAGTCATGCTTGCGATCCTCATCGCGTTCGTGGTCAGCTTTGCGCTGACGCCGGTCGTCAAGATCCTGGCGCAAAAAGTCGGCGCCATGGATGTACCGGGCGAGGCCCGGCGCGTGCACGATCACCCCATCCCCCGCATGGGCGGTCTGGCCATCTTTCTGGGCTTCATCGTGTCGATGCTCCTGTTCGTGGACATCACGCAGGAGGTGCGCGGCATTCTGCTCGGGTCGATCATCATCGTCATCACCGGCGTGATCGACGACATCATCTCCCTGCGTGCGTGGACGAAGTTTCTGATCCAGATCCTCTCCGCCGTCATCGCCGTGCTGCACGGCGTGGTCATCAACGTCGTGTCGAACCCGAACGTGTTCAGCAGTCAGGAGGCCATCGTCCTTGGATGGCTCGCCATTCCGCTGACCGTGCTGTGGATCGTCGGCATCACGAACTCCGTCAACCTGATCGACGGGCTGGACGGTCTGGCCGTCGGTGTGTCGACCATCAGCTGCGTGACCATTCTGGTCGTGGCGCTGCTCGTGTCTGAGCCGAACGTGGCGCTCATCGTCGCGGCACTCGCCGGCGCGTGCATCGGCTTCATGCCCTACAACCTCAACCCCGCCCGCATTTTCATGGGCGACACCGGTTCCCTGCTGCTCGGCTACGTGCTGGCAACGGTGTCGGTGCTCGGATTGTTCAAGTTCTACGCGATCGTCACGTTTGTCGTGCCGGTGCTCGCGCTGGCCGTGCCGCTATCGGACACGCTCTTCGCGTTCTGCCGCCGCATCCTGCACGGACAGAGCCCGTTTCACGCCGACCGCGGCCATTTTCACCACAAGCTCATGGATCTCGGTCTGAACCAGAAGCAGGCCGTTGCGATCCTCTATGCCATCAGCGCCACGCTCGGCCTCGCCGCCGTCGTGCTCACGACAAAGGGATCTATCCGCATCGCACTGCTCATCCTCGCACTGCTGATTGGCTTTGTCGTGTGCGCCTTCATCCGCAAGAGCGTGCACAAGCACCACATTGACGTGGAGCTGCAGGAGGCGCAGGAAGCGGCCGAAGCAGCCGAAGCAGCCGAAGCAGCCGAACAGGCAAACAACGCCGATGCCGCCGAAGCACCTGCACAGGAGGTCAACGATGAGCAAACGCATTAAAGTCATGTCCGTTTTCGGCACGCGGCCGGAAGCGATCAAAATGGCGCCGCTCGTGCTGGAGCTGCAAAAGCATCCCGAGATCGAGAGCATCGTGTGCATTACGGCGCAGCACCGGGAAATGCTCGACTCCGTCATGGACTGTTTCGGCATTCGTGCCGACTACGATCTCAACATCATGCAGCAGGGGCAGGATCTGACCGCGATCACAACGCGCGTGCTTGAGCGGATGCGCGAAGTGCTCGGTGAGGTGCAGCCGGACATCGTGCTTGTCCACGGCGACACCACGACGACGTTTGCCGGCGCGCTCGCCGCGTTTTACGCCAAGATCCCCGTCGGCCATGTCGAGGCCGGTCTGCGCACGTACGACCGCTGGTCTCCCTTCCCGGAGGAGATGAACCGCTCGCTCGTCGGCCGCATTGCCACGCTGCACTTCGCACCGACCGCAAACAACGCCCACAACCTCGAGCGCGAGGCCGTGGAGGGCGACATTTTCGTCACCGGCAACACCGTGATCGACGCCATGGCCTACACCGTCCGCGGGGAGCAGTTCGTCTCGGACGAACTGCGGCAGGTCGATTTTTCGCGCCGGGTCATCGCCATGACCTGCCATCGGCGCGAGAACTACGGCCAGCCCATGCGCAACATCTTCACCGCCGTGCGCCGCCTGGCGCTCAACTATCCGGATGTCGAGATCGTCTATCCCGTGCACCTGAGCCCGGTCGTGCGCAGCACGGCGGAGGAGCTGCTCGGCGGCGTGCCGAACATCCGGCTCATCGCGCCGCTTGACGCCGTGGACATGCACCGGCTCATCGCGCGCAGTTACATGGTCATGACCGATTCCGGCGGCATTCAGGAGGAAGCACCCGCACTCGGAAAACCCGTGCTCGTGCTCCGGCGCGAGACGGAGCGGCCGGAGGCCGTCACTGCCGGCACCGTCAAGCTCGCCGGCACGGACACGGAGGAGATCTACCGTCTGGCTGCCGAGCTGCTGGACGATCCGGCCGCCTATGACCGGATGGCCAAGGCCGTCAACCCCTATGGCGACGGGCGGGCCTGCCCGCGCATCGCGCAGGCGATCCTGAGCCATTTTCTCGGCACACAGCCGCCCAAGCCGTTTGTGCCCGCGCACTAAAGAAACAGCATCCCGCCGAGGATGAACAGCAGCTCCTTGTCGCCGCTCTCGCGGTACATGAGGTATAACACCAGGATCAGCAGCAGATCCTCGCTTTCAAGGTCTGCGAGCGAAAATTTCTGCAGCAACTGCTGCAAGCCGCCGCCGGGCAAGCCCGGCGGCGGCTTGTTGTTTCCGGCAGGCGGCGCGGGCGGGCGCGGACGGATAGACGGCTGCGGCGCATCCGGCACGCGCTCGACCCGGCCGCTGTTGCCCTGATAGCGATTATACATGGTCGTCCCCCTCCAAGTCCTCGGCGGCGAGCTCGGCAAGCGACGCAAGCCGCGCGAGCTTCATGGCGCGGTCGATCTTGCGCCGGCGCTTCTCAGCCAGATAGGGCTTCATGGCCTCGAGCAGGTGGCGGTTGGCGGAGTCGTGCCCGCCGCCGCGCAGCGCCGACATCATCCGGCGCAGCTGCCCCATATCGACGTCGAGCTCCGGCTCCGGCGCGGACGGCGGCGCTTGCTTGCCGCCGCCGTCGCCCAGGATTGAGGATGCCAACTGCGCGATCTTGCCGAACTGCTTCGGATCATTGAGCAGCGCGTCGAGCTTCTCCCCGATCTCATCCATCCTGCATCGCGTCCTTTACTTTTCCGGCCAGACGCTGCCCGGTGTCCGTGCTGAGCACCTGCGTGAGGATCTGCCGCAGCGTCTCGGTGTCCCCCGCGCGCGCCGCCTGCTCGATCTTCTGCGCATCGAGCGCACCGGCCAGCTTCTGCCCGTCGGTCGAGTCGGCGATCTCCTGCAGGCGCTGCAGGCGTCCGTCGCGCGCGAGCTGGTTTTTCAGCGCATCCAAGTCCTTCATATCGGTCACGCTCCATTCGGGGCGGCTTGACTTTGCAGGCCGTGTCCCGTATAATGCGGATGGCCCGGCCGTGCCGGGTATCCTGCTTTTATTGTATTCTATGAGCAATGCAGAGGTGACTTGCCACGAAGATCCTTGTTTTTTCCGATTCTCACGGCCGGACGCTCGGCATGGTGCGCGCCATCCGGCAGCAGCAGCCGGACGCCGTGTTCCATCTCGGCGACTGCGAGCGCGATACACAGCGGCTGGAAAAAGAGTTCCCGGACCTGCCGCTCTATCGTGTGTGCGGCAACTGCGACCGCGAACCGGTCAACCCCGAGGTGCTGCAGCTCACGCTCGACGGCGTGAAGTTCTTCCTCACGCACGGACACCGATACAGCGTGAAGTATACGCTCGACGCCCTGCTCAATGCCGCCTATTTTGCGGGTGCGGATATGGTGCTCTTCGGGCACACGCACCGCGCCGTGAGCGAGACCATGCAGGGGCTGTACGTCGTCAACCCCGGCACGGCGGGCGTTGGAGCGCTCTGCACGTACGCCTGCATCGAGACGGAAAACGGTGCGATCCGTACCGTCGGCATCCACGCCATTCCGGAAGCATAAAGCATAAAATATACGCCCCCGGCAGTCGCCGGGGGCGCATTCTGTGCCGTGTTTACTTTTCGCGGAACGTCACGTAGAGCGTGTGGTTGCTGTCCACGTTCATGAAGGAATAGCTCGTCAGGGGCAAGACTGTGGTGCCGTCGATGACCAGCGTTGCGACCTCGTAGCCGTCCTTCGGCGTGATCGTAAATGACACGCTGCCGCCCTCGGCCACCTTCTGATTGCCGCTCGGGCTGACGCTGCCGCCCGCGCCGCACGTAACGGTGACGGTGTGCTCCTTCTTCTCCTGGCCGGCCGAGATGGAGACCTGGATCGTCGTGCCCGGCTTGACCATCGTGCCGCCGACCGGGTTCTGGCGTGCAACGGAGCCCTTGCGCACGTTGTCGTCATAGACCGTGCCGCTCTCCTCGATGGTGACGCCGAGGCTCTTGGCCGTCGCCTGCGCCTGCTCGAGCGTCAGGCCGACGAAGCTCGGAATGGCGACCGGGGTGTCCTCCGGTGCCGTGGGCTGCTCCTTCGGGCCGAGCGAGACAACGAACGCGACCGTCTGCCGGTGCTTGAGCTGCGTGCCCTCATTGACGTCCTGCCGGATGACGATGCCCTTGGTCTCGTCGCTGTTTTCATAGGTAATGCTCGGCTCGGCGTCCAGCTCCGCAAGCTGCGCCTTGGCTGATTCCTCCGTCTGGCCGACGAGGTTCGGCAGGATGCGCTCATTGCCTTTATGAAAATTGAACACGCCGGTCAGCGCACAGATCACGACCGTGACCAGGGCGAGCACCGCCGAGATCGCCGTGATCGTCAGCCGTTTGCGCTCGCTCATGCGCCGGACGCCGTGACGGCGGCGTGTGGTTGTCTGTCTGCTCATATTTTTTCCTCCGGGATCGACAGGATGGATAGCAATTTCAAAGAAACAAGTATATAATAACATAGACGCAGCGTTTTGACAAATGTTCGTTTCTGGGAGGATCTTGACATGAAAAAAATCGCACTCGTGACCGGAGCGTCCCGCGGCATCGGCAAGGCAGCCGCGCTGGCGCTGGCCCGCGACGGCTGGACGGTACACGTGAACTATATTCAATCCCGCGCGGCCGCCGAGGCGGTCGCCGCGCAGACCGGCGGCATGGCCATCTGCGCCGATGTGAGCGACGGACAGGCTGTCGAAGCCATGTTCGAGAAAATTGAACCTGTGGACCTGCTGGTGAACAACGCCGGCGTCGCGGTCTACGGGCTGCTGACGGATCTCGACCCGGCCGTCTGGCAGCGGCTGTTTGACGTGAATGTCACGGGTATGTATAACTGCTGCCGCTGCGCGATCCCGCCGATGGTGCATGAAAAGGCCGGACACATCATCAACCTCGCCTCCATCCTCGGCACGAACGGCGCCTCGTGCGAGGTGGCCTACTCGGCCACGAAGGGCGCGGTCGTCGCGTTCACGAAGGCGCTGGCAAAGGAGCTCGGCCCGTCCGGCATCCGCGTCAACTGCGTCGCCCCCGGCTGCATCGACACGGACATGATCGCAAACCTCAGCCCCGAGGACAAGGCGGAGCTGGCCGACAGCACCGCCCTGTGCCGCATGGGCACGGCAGAAGATGTGGGCGATGCGATCGCGCTGCTGGCAAGCGAGCGCGCCCGCTTCGTGACCGGACAGGTGTTCGGCGTGGACGGCGGACTGCTGATCTGAACCAGACAGCGCAAAAAAACAGGTGCATACCGGATCGGTATGCACCTGTTTTGGCTTTTATTCCGCCGCCGGCGTGCTGGGCGCTGCATTGCCGGGCGTCGTGGACTTGTTGCGGCCGCGCCCGCCGCGATGGCGGCGGCGATGGCCGTCGGCGCGTTTTTCGCCGTTCGGCGCCGCGCCCTCGGCCGGCTTGGGCGGCTGCGCCTTGGCGCGGCTGCGCTCGGCGTTCTCGCCCGCTGGCTTGTCCCCCGGCTTGCGCGCGCCGGATTTGCGGTTGGGCTGAGACTTCTGCCGCGGCTGACCCTTGGACTTTGCACCCTCCTGCGCCGCCTTCGGCGCAGCCTGAGCGTCCGCGAGCTTCTTGCCGCCGTGGCCGCGTGAGCGGCGGCGCGGGCGTTTTTTCTTCTCGCCGGATTCTGGCGTGCGTGCACGCTCCGGCTTCTTGTCGCCGTAGACCTCGTCGGCAAAAAGCTGCGGCAGCGCCCAGGGATCCTCTTTCGGCTCCTCTTCGCGCACCGGCTTCGGCCGGTCCTTGAGCAGGGACGGCAGCGGCTCGCCCGGCTTCGGGCGGCCGCCGGGGATCACGGCGATCTCGTCAGCCTGATAGTTTTTGAAAACGTCCTCACCCTGACCGTCGAGCTTGACCTTCAGGCTGCTGCGCAGGATGTTCACGGACGACACGGTCCCGTAGCCCGCGGGCGTCTCGACAAAGGCACCGACCTTCGGCACGGCCTTGACCAGCTCCTCATACGCCGCCTGCTCATAGCGCAGGCAGCACATCAGACGGCCGCACGCGCCGGAGATCTTCGACGGGTTGAGCGACATGGACTGCACCTTCGCCATCTTCGTGGACACGGGCTGAAAGTCGTCCAGAAACTGACTGCAGCAGTACGGGCGGCCGCAGATGCCGATGCCGCCGAGCATCTTCGCCTCGTCGCGCACGCCGATCTGGCGCAGCTCGATGCGGTTGCGGAACACGGAGGCCAGATCCTTGACCAGCTCGCGGAAATCCACACGCCCATCGGATGTGAAGAAAAACATGGTCTTGTTGCCCTCGAAGCTGCACTCCACATCGACGAGCTTCATGTCCAGGCCGTGCTCGGCGATCTTCTGCTTGCAGATGGCAAACGCCTCTTTTTCGCGGCGGCGGTTGATCTCCTCAATGCGCAGATCGTCTTTCGTGGCGATGCGCGCCAGTGAGCGCAGCGGCTGCACGACCGTCTCGTCCGGCACCGCATGACTGCCCTGCACGCACTCGGCCAGCTCCAGCCCGCGCGACGTCTCAACGACCACTTTCTCGCCCGTGCGCACGGCAATGCCATGCGGGTCAAAGAAATAGACCTTGCCGCGGTTTTTGAATTTCACACTGATTACTTCTGTCAATTTGATATCCTCACTTCTGAACTTTCGCCTGCACGCCCGAAACGGACAGCAGGCCAAAGATATGCTTCGTGCCGACATTGGCGCGGCGGTAATTCTCGCAGGTCTCCATGAGCCGCAGCTGCTGCGCGCACAGTGCCTGCGGCAGCACCGTCTCATCCGGCTCCGCCAGCAAGTGCACCAGCCGGTGCTGCACGGCGGGAAGAAACGCCGAGAGCGTCTGCGCATCCATGCCCTCCTGGGCAAGACACCAGCGCAGGAGCGTCAGCCGATCCTGCGACGCGACCGCGCGCAGATAGTCCTCCGCCAGGGTGCGGATCTCGTCCGATTCCTGCAGCTGCTCCGTCGGGTCGCGCAGCAGTGCGCAGCGCGAGCGCACCGTCGGCAGCAGCAGCTCCGGGCTCGCGGCCGCAAGGATGAACGCCGCGCTCTGCGGCGGCTCCTCCAGCAGCTTCAAAAACGCATTCTGCGCGCTGAGGTTCATCGTGTCCGCCTGACGCAGAACATAGACCTTCTTTTCCGCCTCGCTCGGCAGAATGTACGCCGTGGCCGCGATGCTGCGGATCTGGTCGACCTTGATCGTCGGCACTTTGGCGTCCGGATCCGGCGCGACATAGATCACGTCCGGGTGCACGCCGTCATAGACCTTGCGGCAGTCCCGGCACGTCCGGCACGGACGCACGCCGTCACTGCGGCAGAGCATGGCCGCCGCCAGATCGAGTGAGAGCCGGTCGCGCGCCTGCTCCGACTGGGACGCGACAATATACGAATGCATCAGGTGCTCCTGCGGTTGAAATTGCAGCATACGCGCGCTCCTTTCCGGCATACATTGTTTATTTTACCCGCTGCGGCCGGATTCGTCAATCACTATTGCATTTCCAGAAATAAAAAAAGCAGGCAGCACCGGCTGCCTGCTTCTCTTACGTAAGATCTCAAGCGTTCTTCTCGAGGTAATCCACGACCTGACGGACGGTGGTCAGCTCGGCCGCTTTCTCGTCCTCGATCGTGATGCCGAACGCATCCTCGATCGACATGACCAGCTCCACAACGTCGAGCGAATCCGCACCGAGATCATCCGCGATGTTGGTGTCCATGGTGATGGTGTTTTCGTCCACTTCAAACTGATGGGCGAGCAGTTGTCTCACTTGTTCGAACATAATACCGTTTCCTCCTAAGTCTCTCGTCAGCTCCACTCACGGCTGACCGGTTTGTTGCTGGTACGCTGCGGCTTCTCGTAGGAGACCACAACGCGGCGGTTCGGCTCGGTACCGGTCGAACTCGTCGTCACGCCTTCGTAATCCTGCAGCGCCGTGTGGATGACGTGGCGCTCGTAGGAATTCATCGGCTCAAGCGCCATGCTGCGCTTGTACTTGATCGCCTTGGCGGCCATTTTCTCCGCCAGACGCACAAGCGACTCCTCTCGCTTGGCGCGGTAGCTCTCGGCGTCGACACTGATGTGCATGTGCTTATCGCTGCCGCGGTTGACGGCATAATTGGTCAGGTGCTGGATCGCGTCGAGCGTCTCGCCGCGGCGGCCGATGACCGCACCCATGTTGCTGCCGGACAGGTTCACGTTCACGCCGCCATTTTCACGCGCGGTGATCTCGATCTCCGCCTGGATGCCCATGTGCTCGAGCAGGCCGCTGACAAATGCGCGGATGCGCGCATAGCTCTCCGGCTCGTCCGCTGCCGCTGCGGGAGCGGCAGGTGCGGCCGCAGGCTGCTCCTGTGCGGTCGGAGCCGCAGCCGGAGCTTCCGCAACGGTCTCGGGCTCCTCATCCGGCGCCTCATACTGCACGCGGATGACCGCGGGACTGGCGCCGATGCCGAGGAAACCAGACTTGGCGCGCTCCACGATCTCAACGGAAACATCATCCCGGTCAAGGCCAAGCTCCTCGAGCGCGGCGGCGATCGCCGCCTCTTCCGTCTTGCCGGACTTTTCCAGTGTTTTCAACATCATTCAGTACTCTCCTGTTTTCCTTCGGGGGCTTCGGCGGCCAGCGTCTGCTCCGCTTCGGAAGCGGCGGCCTGCCCCTCTGCATAATGGTCCCGCGCATAGGCACGGCCGCGCGCATAGCGGCGGTTGCCGACCTGGGACTCCGGCGCAGCCGCCTGCTCGACGCCGAGACGCTCGCGGCGGGCAGCACGCTCCTCGCGCATCGCTGCGGCCTTGCGCTCGTCATCCTTCTGCTTCTGGCTGGCCTGGATCTTCTTCTTGCTGGTGTTGGGGTTGACGACGGTCTCGCCGGCAGCCTTCAAGCGCTCGGTCTCGAGACGCTTGCGCTCAAGCTCTGCGTCGCGCTCTTTTTCGCGCGCGATCCGCTCGGCATCGAGCTTGTCGAGCTGCTTGTTGAAAACCTTCGTTAGGCTGACATCACGCAGGATGCCAAGGATGCTGTTAACAATCCAGTAAATGCCCAGAGCGGCCGGCATCGTGTAGCAGATCCACAGCGACACGAGCGGCATCATGATCATCATGGTCTTGTTGGTCGTAGCGGCCTGCTGCTGATTGGCAGCGGGCTGCGGCGTCATCGACGTGCTGATCTTCATGGACAGCCACGACAGCACTGCCGAGACGATCGGGATCAGGAACAGGCCCAGAGCCGGAAGCCAGACGGCTTTGTTGCTCCAGTCGAAGGTCCAGATCTTGAACGACGGCTGCTGGCCCATGTTCAGGCCGATGAACGAATAGTCGATATCCAGCAGTTTGCCCGAGAAATCACCGAGCGCGCCGGTCACGGCGTCCCAGTTCTGATGGATCAGGTCGGCGATCTGGATCTCCTGATAGGCGGACTTTGTCTGCGCGACATAGCCCGCGTTGGTCGTGACCCAGTCGGTCAGCTGCGTGACGGCGTCCGCGCTCAGGCTCATCATCTTCGTCAGCGGCTGACGGATAACGCTGTAGAGCGCGATCAGGATCGGGAACGGGATCAGGCTCCAGAGGCAGCCGGACATCGGGTTGATCTTCTCTTCCCGATAGAGCTTGGCCATCTCTTCATTGAGCTTTTGCTGGTTTCCCTCGTGCCGGCGCTGAAGCTCTGCGATCCGCGGCTGAAGGCGGCTGGTGCGCATCATGCTCTTCTTGCTCTTGGCCATGAACGGAAGCAAAATCAGGTTCACGACGACGCCGAAGAGGATGACCGCCCAACCGTAGCTGCCGGTCAGCTCATAGAGTGCTTTGAGCAGCCAGGCAAAGGGTGCAGTAATCCAGGACATAAGACGACTCCAATTCTTAAATTCTTAGGATTTCCCGGTCATGGCACCGGGTCATAAAATTCATGCTCACCCGTATGGAACGGGTGGCACCGACATATGCGCTTGATGGCCAGCCACGAGCCCTTGAGCGCTCCGTATTTCTGCAGAGCCTCGAGCGCATATTCCGAGCAGGTCGGAATGAACCGGCAGCAGGGCGGTTTGAGCGGTGAGATATACTTGCGGTAAAACTTCACCAGTGCAATGAGCAGCCGCTTCATACGCCGTCATCCCCTTCCGTCAGCAGGCCGAGCTGGGCGCACGCCGATAAGAACGCTGCCTCCAGCTGGTGATAGTCCGCTGTGCGCGCACGCACGCGCGACACGACGACCAGATCATACCCGCGCGCGATCTGCCGCTCATGCAGGCAATAGATCTCCCGCAGGCGGCGGCGAATGCGATTGCGCACGACGGCATGGCCGACTTTGTTGGACACGGTGTAGCCGATGCGGCTGCGGCCGGCGCGGTTTTTCCGGCAGTAGACCACCAGATACGCATTGGCGCAGCTTTTGCCCTTCGAGTACAGACGCCGGAATTCATAGTTTTGTTTGATCGTGCTGGTAAATTCCAAAGGTCTCCCCCGATCCTCTCTGCTGTGCAGACGCTTCGGAAATGCCTTTAGGGCGGAAAGATCCCGCCCTGAAAAACATTATGAAGAAGTCTGCCTGCTCACGCGCAGCAACTCAGTAGCTGAGATGCTTTCTGCCCTTCGCTCTGCGGCGGGACAGCACCTTGCGGCCGTTGGCGGTCGCCATTCTCTTGCGGAAGCCGTGCTCTTTCTTGCGCTGAAGCTTCTTGGGCTGATAGGTACGGAACATGGTGTTTTTCTCCTTTCGATCATACTCAACAGCGGCTCGCGCCGCCGTAGTTGGCAAAAAGTATCCGGCGCCAGACGACTGACGCCGGATATACATTATACACTATGAAAATTCTCTCTGTCAACCTTCATTTTTTCGCCGCGGCGGCACCGCACAGATCCTCGCCGGTGATGTACTTTTTCAGCGGCTTCCACAGCAGTGCGCCGATCACGAGCACGAGCACCATGTCGATGAGCATGAAGCTGCCGTTATACAGCGCCGAATAGAACCACGGTGTCGTCATCGTCAGGCCGAAGAAGGTCTCGGGCATGTACTCGGCCCAGACCGTCGCGCCGACGACATAGTGCACGAGAAAGCGCGCCACGCTGCCGACGACCGTGCCGATGAAAAAGCCGTCCTTGAGCTTCGAGCACGCGCCGGCAAAGCCGAGCACCGTGAACGCGAGCAGATAGTCGCCGATGAGCGACTGCCACGTCCAGGCATACGTGCTGCTGAGCACCGCCTGCAGAATGCTGTAGGCAAAGCTCGCAAGCATACCGGGGCCGAAGCCCCAGCGGGCGCAGTACAGAAAGATCGGCAGCATCTCGATCGTGATAGACCCGCCCTGCGGGAGCTCGAAAAGCTTGAGATAGCTCAGGACCTGGGCCAGGGCGATGAAGATCGCGCCCTCGCACAGCGCACGCAGGCGCAGATGGGATTTGCTTTGGGTCATGTTGTGTTCCTCCTCAAAGAAAAACTGCATTGCCGAAACAATGCAGTCCATAGAAAACGATGATAAAGTATGATAGATTTCGTTTCCTACGCCGGCATTATCCGGATCAGGTCTGTGGGTATCGAGCTTCGATTCACTCGTCTCAGCCGGGAATGACCCAGCCCCCCAATGTACATGATGATTTATACACGCATATGTGAGATTTGTCAAGTCACGACTGCGCATCCGCCGCATACAGCTGCGCGGCGGCGGTGAGCATACGCTGCATCTCCTGCCGGGCCGACGGCGGCGAGAGGATCTCCACCTCGGTGCCGAAGCCAAACAGCCAGGCGTAAAACTTGGGGCTCGTGACCACATTCAGCGTGACCTTGAAATGCTCCGGCCCATCGGCGACCACGATCACGTCCTTGCCGAAGCGGTCGAGCACCGCACCGACCAGATGGTTGGCAAAGCGCAGCCGCACCGTCTGCTCTTCCCCGCTGAACATGCTGAACACTTTTTGAGAATACGCCGACAGGTCGAGCTGCGCTGCATCCGCCGCGCCCTCGCGCGGCACCTCCAGCGCGGAGATATCCGTCATCTTGTCCACACGGTAATGCTTGCGCAGAGCGGCCTTGGCATCCCACGCCAGCAAATAGTAATTTTCATTGTCCCACATCAGCGCCAGCGGGCTGACGACGTAAAACGCGCCCTCTTTCCGATACCGGCGCTGCTTGGAGATGGTGTATTCAAAGTAGTGAAAACGGATCTGCCGATCCCGGGAAATGGCGTCGGAGATCTCGTCGACATTATAATAAACGCTCTCTTTCATGCTCTTGACGCGGCCGTGGACATAGACCTGCCGCTGCAGGAGCTGCGCATCATAGATGCTGGCAAGACCTTCGATCTTTTTGATAAGGGCCAGCGTCTTTTTGTGCGTGATGAATTTCGACGACTGCACGCTGTCGACCAGCAGCTTGAGCTCCGGCGTTTCGAATGCGCGCGTGCCGACATAGTATCCGGTCGTCTTGGACTTGGTCTGCACGATGTCCAGGCCGAATATGCGCAGCGCCTCCAGATCGCCGTAAATACTCTTGCGTTCGGCCGACACGCCGCGCTGGGCCAGCTGCGCGATCATCTCCGGCACGGTCATCGGGTGGCGCTCGTCCGTCTGCTGCAGCAGAATCTCCATCAGGTACAGTAACTTCAGTTTCTGATTCGGTGACTTTGGCATAGTGATTCTCCGTTTCCCGCAAGGATCAGCATAATATTACCACAATTCAGCGGTGTAAGCCAGTCAAAAGCCATCATGATGTACATTTTTTACAGCGTTTCCATTTGACCGGCTGCTCAGGCGTCGCCGGCGGCAGCCGCTGCCTTTCGCGCTGCAGAGCCGCCTGTCCGCCTGTTTTCTCCATCATAGCAGGAAGAGAGTCCCATAATCAGGACTCTCATCACAAAAACTGAAAATATTTGAAAAAATGCCGGGCGCAGTGCAAACCACCAGTTGGCCGCCGCGAACTTCATTTCCCGGGAGCGGCAGCCGCGGTGCGCCGGGTACGCAGGCGGGCCGAGCCCACGTCGATGAGCCAGACGAGCAGAACAAAGCCGAGGAAGATAGCGCTGACATCGTTCCATGCGTACTGATTCATGGCGAAAATGAGCGGCGCGCCGATGCCGCCGGCACCGACAAGGCCGAGCACGGACGCCTCGCGGATGTTGACATCGAACCGATAGAGCACAGCCGAGGAAAACGCCGGGCCGAGCTGCGGCAGCACCGCATAGCGGATGCGCGGCAGCAGAGAGACGCCCATGGCGCGCAGCGCGTCGTAAGCGCGAAAATCGAGCGACTCGATCGCCTCGGTGAAGCGCTTGCTGAGCAGGCCGATGCTGCACACCGCAAGCGTCAGCACACCGGTGAACGCGCCCGGGCCGGAGACACGGATGAAAATCAGCCCGTAGATCAGAAACGGCACGGAGCGGATCGCCACGATCAGCACCCGAAACAGCAGCGCGACCGGGCGCGGCAGCAGCTTCGGTGTGCTCAAAAACGCCAGCGGCAAAGCGAGCAGCGCGCCGAGGCCCGTATCGGCCAGCGCGATGCCGACCGTCTCGAGCAGCAGCCAGCCGAGGCCGTCCTTGCCGGTGCCGAAGAAAAAGCTCCAGTCCGGATGCAGCAGCCCCGTGCCCATCGCCGCGAGCACGCTTTTACTCGTGTGCGCCAGATCCGGCGCTTCGATGCCCGCCGTGCAGACGACGACGCACACGAGCACCGCCGCCCAGATCGCGCGCTTTGCCCCGCGCGGGATGCTGCGCTCGCCGCGGATGATGCGTCCGAGCACGTGGCTGAGCCACTCGATGCAGCAGACAGTCACGAACAGGCACACAAGGATCGCGCCGACGCGGCCGTACTCCCGCCACGAGATCTTCTCATTGAGCAGCAGGCCGATGCCGCCCGCGCCGACATAGCCGAGGATAGCGCTGTGGCGCACATTCGTCTCGAGCAGGTAGAGCGCGTTGGTCAGGTAGCCAGAGGCGATCTCCGGCACGACGGCGCGCGCATAGGCCCGCGCCGGGGACGCACCCATGGCACACAGGGCGCGATAGGGCGCGAGCGTCAGCGTTTCGATGTCCTCATAGGTCATGCGCGTCATGACGGCCAGCGTAAAAAGCGTGATGGCGACCGTGCCGGAAAATGTGCCGAGGCCGAACAGGAATGTCGCCAGCAGCGCAAGGATCAGCGCCGGGAACGAGCGCAGCACCTGCACCAGAAACCGCAGAATCCGGCGCACCGGCGCCGGGCACGGCAGGTTGGCCGCGCACAGCGGCGCGAGGATGAGCGCCAGCAGCACACCCAGCGCCGTGCCGGTGACGGACATGCGCAGCGTGGCCAGCAGCGGCGCGACGATCGCGGACAGGTAGCTCCAGTCCGGCGGGAAGAGCTGCGAGACAATGTCGCGCAGGTGCACCCGCCGCGCCCAGAACGCCGCGGGATCGCACCCCGTGAGCCAGAACGCCAGCACAAACAGCGCGAGCACACCGAGTGCCCGCGCCCAGCGCCTGCCGCGCGCGCGCGTCATGGCGCGGCCTCGCTTTCCGCGCCGCCGTAGATGCGCGTGAGGTCGGCATCCGTCACGGCGGCAGGCGCGCTGTCGAGCACGATCCGCCCGGCGTGCAGGCCAAGGAGCCGGGTGGAGACCGCCCGGCTCTGGTCGAGATTATGACTGTTCATGAGGATGGCGACGCCCTCCGTGCGCTGAATATCCTGCAGCAGCGCAAGGATCTGCCGGCCAGTGACCGGGTCGAGCGAGGCGACCGGCTCGTCCGCCAGCAGCAGCGCGGGCCTGCGCATGAGCGCGCGCGCGATGGCGACGCGCTGCTTCTGCCCGCCGGAGAGATCGCGGACCGGCTCGTCACACTTGTCCGCCAGGCCGACGCGCGCGAGCAGCCGCTCGGCCTCCGCGATCTGTGCGCGCGAAAACAGGCCCAGCAGCGCCGCCGGCAGCGCCATGTCCGGCAGGCAGGCATTGAGCACGTTCTGCCGGCAGGAGGCCGGCTCTACGAGCGCAAAGTCCTGATAGATCGTGCCGATGCGCTTTTGCACGGCGCGCTTGGCGCGGCCGCGCGCGCGGGAAAACGGCTGCCCGTCGATGCACACTTCCCCGCCGTCGCACGGCAGCGTGCCGTTGAGGATGCGAAACAGCGTCGTCTTCCCGGCGCCGGACGGGCCGATGACGGACACAAACTCCCCCGGCTCGACGCCGAAGGAGACGTCCGTCAGCACTTGCGGCCGGCTGCCGAAGCGCTTGCTGATGTGTGCAGCTTCCAGCAGCATGGGTTTACTTGCCGGCGGACTTGAGCATGGCCTGCGCGTCACGCTCGCCGTCATAGTCCGAATCCTTGCCCCACGTATAGCCGACTTGACTGAAAACGCTGATGATTTCCTTGCCCTCGTCGGTCTGTGCGATCTCGATAAACGCCTCGCCGAGCGCCTTGCGGAAATCCTCGTCGGCCATGAGGTCGGAGTTCTTGCTGTAGGCAATCATGTCATTGTAGATGCCCTCGGTCACGCCGATGATGCCGGTCTGCTCGACCATGGGGGCCGTGCCGCCGAGCTTCTCCTGCCAGATGGGCGCGTTCTTGATGCGGATGTGGCCAAAGGAGACCATCACGTCAGCCTGGCCGGTGGCCAGACGCGCGAGCGACGTGCTGTGCGAGTCGGACTGCACCACGTGGTCCAGATCGGCAATGGTCTTGCCATAGTGCTCCTGCAGCCAGAGGCTCGGGTAGATGTAGCCGGACGCGGACGTCGGGGCGAGCACGGACCAGGTCGCGCTGTTGAGATCGTCCCACGTCAGTTCCTCACCGGCGTTGACCTTCTTGAGCAGCTCCTGCCCCTTCGCGCTCGGGCCGGCCAGAATGATTGAGCGATAGTAGGTCGTCATGTCCTGCGTGTTTTCCTCGATGGTGCCGTCGTTCCAGTCGGCGGGGTTGTCGGAATCCTTGTTGATGCCGTAGCGCAGCGCCGTCAGCAGCACGTCGCAGTCATCGGAAAACAGGACATAGTTGCCGCCGGAGATGAAGCCGATGTCCGCGCTGCCGGCGCTGAGCGCCTCGCCCACGGCGGTGTAGCTCGTGCCGACGGTCATGTCGATGTTCTGCACGTCATAGCCCTTTTCCAGCAGCTTCGCCTTGAGCAGCGCCTCGAGCGGTTCGGTCGCCGTCGTGATCTGATCGGCGTCCGCATACGGGGAGAACGCGATCTTCAAACTCTCGATCGTCTTGGTGCCACCGCTGGCTTTTCCGGCGTCCTTCTGGCCGCAGCCGGCCATCAGGCCGAGCGCCAGAACCAGAGACAGCATCATTGCCACTACTTTTTTCATGTACATACCCTCCAGATTTTTTCTTTCCGCCGACCGCAGGCATAAAAAATTGGCATATGCAGCGCTGCATATACCATACCTGACGACCGGCAGACGCTGAGAATCCGCCCCTGCGGACGGATTTGGCCGGTCGATCCTCCCTGGGATCCTCTCAACCCGGAACACGGGCTCCCTCGCAATCTGGTTTCGTCATCATTTTTCTGTTGAGCGCGACGCCAGGGCGCTCCCCCTTTCGCCGCATTCCGGAAACCAATCGACAGCTTACCACATGGTGCCGGAGAATGCAAGCGGTTTGTAAAATGGAAGTAAAATTTCTGCCGCCGCAACATTTTCACCGGCGAATATGCAGCGAAACGAAGGAAAACGCGGGCGGTGCTAATGCACCGCCCGCAAGGGAAACAAAAATCTATTTACTTCTCGTCCCTGCAATGTGAATTATATCTCTTTCCATTTTCATTGTAATATGTTCACCCCGTTACAGCCTTTTTGACAAGTCGGAATCTTTCAAATTATGGTGCTTCCGATTGCGCACACTCGCATATGGTATCGCCAAACATGGCCGCAAATCTCCATCTGCAATAGGCATGGTGGTCGCGAACGTCTTCAAACGCGGCATATTTGCAAGAAATGAAATATCCGGCAAATGCGTGCTGCCGTCCAAATGCAAATGCTCCAGATTGGTAAGTGCATGCAGCACCGAAAAATCCTGTATCTTCCCGCACGCCTCAACCGACAACGCACGCAGGGAATCCGCCACTTTATAAAGTGCTGAAATATCCGCTAAAGAACGATTATAGGTCAGCTCTAAATCTTTGATATTCGGAGATTTCTCAATGCCATCCAACGAACGTAGATTGCACGAAGTCAGCGAAAGATGCTCCAGCAAATCCCCGGACGGATAGTCAGCAAGGGTTTTGTTCACCCCTCGATAATCCGACGCTTGAAATGACCGCAGTTTTTTCAGATTCGTAATGTTTGAATGTCCCTTCCCCTCAACGACAACCTCAGACAAATTCTGCAACCGCGCATAATCCACTGTTCCAAAGGGCTGCTGTTCATCTTCGCGCATCAACCAACATTCAAGATAGCGTAGGTTCGGCATGCCATACAACGGTTCGAAGTCAAAAGGAGGCCTCACCGTATCCGCTGGGATGACGATCAAGTCTGTTAAAGATGGGCAATCATGCAGAAACGATAAATCTTCTGCGATTACAATTGCCTTAGTGAGCCCATATTGTCTGATTGCAGATATGCAGTCCTGCAGCGATCTTCTCGCCGCTGGATATCGCGGTGAAAAACTACTTGCATCTCGCGGTACCTTCACGACGATTGCATCGAAAATATTAGCAGTTTGCATAGGTGCAAACAGGAAATCATCACGAAACAAAAAGCCTGCGTCCAACGCCCGATTCTCCGTGATCACTTCCGCTATCATTTTCTGTATTTGGAGCATCTGCATGAGCACCTCCCGGCCGCACTGTCTGCAGCTCTCGCCTGTCTATAACTGAAACTGCGACGGCCGATTCCAATAGTAACATACTGCCGCAAAAATGTACACACAATCTGGCGTGTGGCACCCGCCTCATATTCCCCTCAGAAATTCATATACTGAATTACGCAAATATGGGGAGTGGTGTAAGTGCACACGGACATGGAAGCGCGCGCATGCGATCTTGCGGAATATCTTCTCGCCAACAATACCACCGTCCGCGCCGCCGCCAAACAATTCGGCGTTTCAAAATCGACCGTCCACAAGGATCTGACGGAGCGGCTGGAAAAGATCAACCCCGCGCTCTATCAGCAGGTCCGGCAGCTGCTGGACCGCAACAAGGCGGAGCGGCACATCCGCGGCGGCATGGCGACGCGGCGAAAATACAAAGGTACATAAACCGGCGCGCGGCCTCCCGGATGGGGGGCCGCGCCGCGCATATTTCCCGCAAAAACGGAAACGCTAGCGTCGAAGGTGATTGCTTGAAATCCAAACGAATCGGACCTCAGACCGTGCAGTTTGCCGCCCCGCCCGTGATCCTTGCCTCCGCCAGTGTCGTAGGCAAAAAGGAGGGCGAGGGCCCGCTGCACGATTGCTTTGACAGCGTCAGTCAGGACACCTATTTCGGCACAAAGAGCTGGGAGCAGGCCGAGAGCGACATGCTGCGGCAGTGCTTCGACCTTGTGTGCCAGAAGGCCGGGCTGCCCCCGGAGCAGCTCGACTATGTGCTCTCCGGTGACCTGCTCAACCAATGCGTAGGCTCGGCCTATGCCATGCGCGACATCGGCGTGCCCTATCTGGGCCTGTATGGCGCGTGCTCGACGATGGCGGAATCGCTCAGTCTGGCCGCCATGCTCATCGACGGCGGCTACGCCGAGCACGCCGCCGCGCTCACGAGCTCGCACTTCTGCTCTGCCGAGCGGCAGTACCGGTTCCCGCTGGAATACGGCGGCGTGCGCACACCGACTGCGCAGTGGACCGTCACCGGCTCCGGCGCGCTCATCCTCGGCGCGGCCGGCAGCGGGCCGCGTGTGACGATGGTGACGACCGGGAAGATCGCCGACGCGGGCATCACGGACGCGAACAATATGGGCGCCGCCATGGCGCCCGCCGCCTATGAGACGCTCAAGGCGCACTTTGCCGACACCGGCCGCACGCCGGACTACTACGACCTGATCGTGACCGGCGACCTCGGCAAGATCGGGCACACGGTCGTGACGCGGCTGTTTCAGAATGACGGCATCGAGCTCGAGGGGCTCTACACGGACTGCGGCCTGCTGATCTATGACCTGGAGGGGCAGGACGTACACGCCGGCGGCTCCGGCTGCGGATGCAGCGCAGCCGTGCTCGCGGGGCATCTGCTGAAGCTGCTGGCAGGCGGCCAGATCCGGCGGCTGTTGTTTGCGGCGACCGGCGCGCTCATGTCGCCCACCGCATCCATGCAGGGCGAAAGCATCCCCGGAATCTGCCACGCCGTGGCGATCGAAACGCAGGTGAACACATGATCCTTGGCTATGTAAAAGCATTTCTAGTCGGCGCCGTCCTATGCATGATCGGTCAAATCCTGATCGACAAGACGAAGCTGACCCCGGCACGTATCCTGACGCTGTATGTTGTGGCAGGCGTGGTGCTCGGCGCGGTCGGCATCTATGAGCCGTTCGCCAAATGGGCCGGCGCGGGGGCGACCGTACCGCTGACCGGTTTCGGCAACCTGCTGGCAAAAGGCGTGCGCGATGCCGTGGCCGAAAAGGGCGTGCTCGGCGCGTTCACCGGCGGCTTTGAGGCCGGTGCGGCCGGGATCTGCGCAGCCATTTTCTTCGGTCTGCTCGTGGCCATGTGTTTTAAGTCCAAAGACAAGCAATAATACAGGCAGGCGCATCTCGCGCACACACGCGCAAAAAAGAACCGATTCGGATGAATCGGTTCTTTTTTATGTTCGGTACGGTTTAGCCTCTCGCAGCGGCTTCGCCGGCCTCGAGCGCCTTCATGTTGCCCTCGAGGAACTTGGCCTTCTTCTCGCCAAGCTCAATGCGGATCGCTTCACCAAGGATCTCGTTGGAGACGACCGGAGCCTTCTCCATCAGAGCGCCGAGGATCGCAACGTTCGCGCCCTTCGGGTTGCCGACGGACTCGGCAATGCCGTTGGCGTCGCAGTAGACGACCTGGATGTCATCACGCTCGGCCTTGCGGTCGATGATGGAGCTGTTGATGACGAGGACGCCGCCCGGCTTGACGTGGCTCTCGAACTTGTCCAGAGACGGACGGTTCATTGCCACAACACAGTCAGCCATGTCGACCAGCGGGGATGCGACCGGATCGTCGGAGACGATGACGGAGCAGTTCGCCGTGCCGCCGCGCATCTCAGGGCCGTAAGAGGGCAGCCAGGAGACGTGCTTGCCGTCGAGCATGCAGGCCATAGCCAGGAACTTACCAATCAGGAGCATGCCCTGACCGCCAAAGCCAGCAAAAATATATTCTTTCTTCATATTATTCAGCCCCCTTGTCCTTCTTAACGCCGAGCGGGTAGTACGGAATCATGTTCTCTTCCAGCCACTCCATCGCCTTGATCGGGCTCAGGCCCCAGTTCGTCGGGCAGGCGGACAGGACTTCGACCAGCGTGAAGCCCTTGCCTTCCATCTGATAATGGAACGCCTTGGAAATGGCCTTCTTCGCCTTGACGATGTTCGGGGTGTTGTTGACAGCGACGCGCTCGATGTAGTAGGAGCACGGCACTTCCGCGAGCATCTCGGAGACCTTCAGAGGTGCGCCGCACCAGTCCTCATCACGGCCATAGGGGCTCGTGGTGGTCTTCTGGCCAACCAGCGTGGTCGGGGCCATCTGGCCGCCGGTCATGCCGTAGATCGCGTTGTTGACAAAGATCGTGGAGATCTTCTCGCCGCGGTGCGCAGCGTGAACGATCTCAGCGGTGCCGATGGAGGCCAGGTCGCCGTCGCCCTGATAGGTGAAGACGAGGGTGTCCTTGCCGACGACGCGCTTGGCGCCGGTGGCGACTGCGGGTGCACGGCCGTGCGCGGCTTCGTACATATCGCAGTTGAAGTAATCATAAGCAAAAACGGAGCAGCCGACCGGCGCGACGCCGATGACTTTACCGTCCAGATTCATCTCATCAATGACCTCAGCGACCAGGCGGTGGATAATGCCATGGTTGCAGCCCGGGCAGTAGTGGAACTGCTTGTCCGTGAGGAGCTTGGTCTTTTCAAAAACAACAGACATTTACTTGCCCTCCTTCATGCTGATAATCTTCGCCTTGATCTCTTCGGTGGTCGGCATCTGGCTGCCGAGGTGGCCAAAGAAGTCGACCGGCTTTGCGCCGTTGATGGCGAGCTTGACGTCCTCGAGCATCTGGCCTTCGTTCAGCTCGACATCGAGCACAGCCTTCACGCCCGGCTGCTCCGCAGCCTTCTTGACGGCGTCGTACGGGAACGGCCAAACGGTGATCGGGCGGACCAGGCCAACGTTGATGCCCTGCTCCTTGAGCTCAACGATCGCAGACTTGGCAATACGCGCAACCGTGCCGAAAGCGGTGATGACATACTCAGCACCCTCGAGGTTGTACTCTTCCCACTGCTGCTCGTTGGCAGTGATCTCACGATAGCAGGCCTGCAGCTCGTCGTTGTGGACGGACAGGGTCTCGGTATCGATGTAGATGGAGTTGATGACGCCGCGCTTTGCCGGATCGTCGCCCGGTTTCCAGCCGGTGCAGGCCCAGGGCTTCTTCTCGGGATCGATCTTGTAGTCGACCATCTCGGGCATCTCCACGGGCTCCATCATCTGAGCGATGATGCCGTCAGCCAGGAAGAGGACCGGTATACGGTACTTCTCAGCCTTGTCGAAGGCGTACATCATGATGTCGATCGCTTCCTGCACGGATGCCGGAGCATAGGTCAGCAGGTGATAGTCACCGTTGCCGCCGCCCTTGACAGCCTGGAAGTAGTCGCCCTGAGAAGCCTGAATGTTGCCGAGGCCGGGGCCGCCGCGCATGACGTTCAGGATGACAGCCGGCAGCTGCGCGCCTGCGCAGTAGGAAATGCCTTCCTGCTTCAGGCTGACACCGGGACTGGAGGAAGAAGTCAGCGCACGTGCACCAGCACCGGCTGCGCCGTAAATCATGTTGATAGCCGCAACTTCGCTCTCGGCCTGCAGGAAGCAGCCGCCGACTTCGGGCATACGTGCGGACATGTATTCAGGAATCTCCGTCTGCGGAGTGATCGGATAGCCGAAGAAGTAACGCGCGCCTGCACGGATCGCAGCCTCAGCGATAGCTTCGCTACCCTTCATAAGCGTCAATGCCATTTTCGATGTACCTCCTTAATCTCTCACAATGCTGATTACCACGTCCGGGCAAGTACGCGCGCAGGAAGCGCAGCCGATGCAGGCCTCCGGATTCGCGACGACGGACGGATGATAACCCTTTGCGTTGAGTTTGTCTTTCGCCAGCGCCAGAACGCCCTTCGGGCAAGCTCTGACACAGAGACCGCAACCCTTGCAAAGATTCTCGTTGATGGTCACCTTTACCATTTTTGCTACCTCTTTTCTGTTCTGTTTTGCGAAATTGCCTATGTAAACCGCAAGAGCGGGTTACGCCTGTTTCTTCTCCGACAGACTGTGGATATAGCTCTCCCAGTCGCGCTTCATGATGATGTCTATGGCGACGGGTTTGCCGATATACTTCGGGTCGTGACCCTCGGCAAGGAAAATGTCGAGCATCTCCTTCTTGCCGGTCGTGTACATGACCGGGACGCCTGTCCGGTCGCTGACCTCGCGCAGCATCTCATAACCGTCGCGCAGCTCCGCCGGCGTGGTCATGGTGGCAAGGTTGGTGTTGTTGATCATACCTGTGATCTTCAGGTGGGAATGGATCTCCATCTGCTGCTGCAGGTCGATGATCTTCTCCACCGTGCCGGCGAGCGGGCGGCGGATATTGACCACGTTCAGGACCTCCAGCTGCTCCGGGCCCATGGCCATGAAGTCCTGAAAGTCCTCATAATAGCGGCCGAGGGCCGTGGAACCGACGGCGTCACCGCCGACGTCGAACACGACGGTGTCCCAGTTCATGGCAAATGCAGAAGCGACCTCTGCCGGCAGGGACAGCGTCTCCACGCCGGAGCAGGCATAGTTCGGAGAGATGAGACGAATCTCTTTCTGCTCCACGAGCTTGCCGCGCTCCGTCAGGCGGAAGTAGGTATTGACCAGGTCCAGGTCAATGAGTTCTGTCTTTCCGGTTTCAGCCGCTTTAAAAGCAAAATTCAGCGCAAGCTCACTCTTGCCGCTGCCGTAGTTGCCGATCATGACATATATCTTTTTCAAAACGATGCTCCTCCCCTCGAGGGGTATTTAAAATGTGCAAATGGGTATTAAAAAATGAAATGTATCTATTCAAATATCCAAATCTCAACGGTTATCATAGTAGCACAATCGGGTGAATTCGTCAACAAATGTTGTTCTGTTTTGTGGAACGTACACAATTTTGCTCGCCGTTTCTGGACAAGATGCCAGTTATCTACAAATTAACAATGCCGTCTAAGAAATAACTGTAGTTTTTCCCTGCTTCAGGTAGAGATACCACCCGCTCACGCCCACCAGAAACACGCCGCCGACAAGGTTGCCGAGCGTGACCGGCAGGAGATTGCCCAGCAGCGCCCTGCCCCACGTCAGCCCTTCGGCCGCCGCGCTGGTCTGCGCCGCGGTCAGCAGTCCAGCCGTAAGATAATACATATTGGCCACGCTGTGCTCAAAACCCGCGACGACGAACGTCATGATCGGGAAAAACACGGCCAGGATCTTGCCGGGGACGGACTTGGCCGCGCTGGCCATCCAGACGGCGATGCAGACAAGGAAATTGCACAGGATCCCGCGCACAAACGCATCGCCGAACGACAGGGACGCCTTCGCCTGCGCAATGGAGATCACAGACGCCGCCAGCCGGCCGTCAAACGCGGCGAACACATGTCCCAGCACGCAGAGCGCCGCGACGAGCGCCGCACCCACGAAATTGCCCAGATAGACAACGCCCCAGTTGCGCAGCATCCGCCGTGCAGAGATCACGCGCGATAAAACGCCCATGATCATGAGATTGTTGCCGGTGAACAGCTCGCTGCCGGCCACGATGACCATGGCGAGGCCGGCCGGAAAGACACAGCCGGAGACGAGCTTCGCCAGCGACGGATCGCCCACCGTGGCCGCGGCCGCCGTGGACGCGACGCCTGCCAGCGCGACGAACGCCCCCGCCAGACAGGCGAGCAGAAACATCCGCCCCAGCGGCAGCGCCGCCTTGACCCGGCAGGCAGAAAGATAATTCTCCGCAACTTCTTTTGGCGTGTACACAGGCAGCCCCTCCAAATCGGCGCAAGATATCCGGTTAGAATCATCATAACATCATATATCTTGTGTCGTCAAGCCCGGGACATGAAAAAGCAGCCGGAGAACAGATCTCCGGCTGCCTAGGTGGCCAGCCACTCGCGCAGGCGCTCCACGGCGCGTCGCTCCAGGCGCGACACCTGCACCTGCGAGATATGCAGGATGCCGGCGGCGCGCTGCTGCGTCAGGCCGTGATAAAACCGCAGGGCGATGACCTGCCGCTCCCGCTCCGGGAGCTGGCGCAGCGCCTCACGCAGGGCGGCGTATTCGACCATGCGCTCTTCCTGATCGTAGTCCCCAAGCGTGTGCTCGAGCGTAAAGCCGGTCTCCCCGTTCTCCTTCTGCAGGGACTCCGTAGGGCCGGTGGCCGTCTCGGCGGCGGCGATCTCTTCGGGCTCGAGCCCGGTCTCGGCCGCGAGCTCGGAGAGCGTCGGCTCGCGGCCGAGCGTCTGCTCCAGGCGCGTGCGCGCCGTGCGGATGCCCTGCGCGCGCTCCTTGATGCTGCGGCTGACCTTGACCGCGCCGTCATCGCGCAGAAAGCGCCGGATCTCGCCCGAGATCTTTGGGACGGCGTATGTAGAAAAGCACGTGCCGTACTGCTCGTCAAAGCCCTGCATGGCCTTCAGAAAGCCGACACAGCCGAGCTGGTACAGGTCGTCCGGCTCGACGCCGCGGCCGAAAAACCGCCGCGCCACGCTCCAGATCAGGCCGGTGTTTTCCGTGACCATCTGCTCTGCCGCTGCGGCGTCCCCAGCCTGGGCGCGCCGGAGCAGGTCGCGCGTCTCCTCGGCGATCATGCGCGGCGGCGGATGCGGCGGCACATCGTCACGGTCGTGCCGCGGCCGGGCACAGACTTGACCCGCAGCGTGTCCATGAAGCTCTCCATGATCGTAAAGCCCATGCCGCTGCGTTCTTCTCCGCCGGTGGTATACAGCGGCGTGCGCGCCTGCGCCACGTCGGCGATGCCGATGCCGTGATCCTTGACGGCGATCTCCAGCCGCTCGTCCGGCAGGATGCGCACGCGCACCTGCACCGTGCCGAGCTTGTCCGGATAGGCGTGCACGACCGCATTCGTTACGGCCTCGGACACGGCGGTCTTGATGTCCCCGATCTCGGCAAGCGTCGGGTCGAGCTGCGCGGCGAAGGCCGCCACCGCCGCGCGCGCAAAGCCCTCGTTCACGCTGCGCGCCGGAAACTCCAGCTTCATGTAATTTTTCTGCGTCAACACTGTTCACACTCCTTTGCCCGGTCCTCGAGCACCGGGACGATATTGGTCAGGCCGGCCACGTCCAGCACCCGGCGCACCTGCCGCGGCACGCCGCACAGCGCCAGTGCGCCCCCTGTCTGCCGCAGGAGGCGGTCGGTCTTGAGAATGACCGCGATCCCGGAGCTGTCCATAAAGCTCAGGCCGGACAGGTCGAGCACGCAGCGGCGCGGCAGGTACTCCTCCACGGCGTCCTCAATGCCGGGCATGACTTCCTGCGCCGCCGCGTGATCCAGCTCGCCGAGCAGGCGCAGCGTCAGGCACCGGCCGTCATCATGCGTTATGATCCGCATCTGCTCATACCTCCTAAATCAAAAGAAAAAGCACCGTGTACGAACCTTCGTACACGGTGCTATTGTAGCCCAGAGACGTGGGCCGAATTTGTCGGACGGCGGCGCTCAGCCGAGATTTTTCAGGCTGGCCTCGAGATTTTCCACCAGCGCCTTTGCCTTCTCGGCGCGCTCGCGCTCCGTCTGCACGACGGCCTCCGGCGCGCGGGAGATAAAGTTCTCGTTCGAGAGCTTGCGCATCTGGCCCTCGTAGTTCTTGCGGGCCTTTTCGAGCTCTTTTTCCAGACGGGCGCGCTCTTTGTCGAGGTCGATCAGCTCGGCCATCGGCATGAAGAGCTTGGCCTCTTCCGTGACGGCGGAGACCATCTTCTCCGCGTCAGCCGGCAGCTCGCTGCTGATGGTGATCTGCTCGGCGTAGGCGAGCTTCGTGATATAGATCTCACCGGAGCGGAAAGCGTCCTGCCGGTCGGTCGTAATGAACAGGTGCGCCTTTCTGCTCGGCGGCACGTTCATCTCGGCGCGGCGGCTGCGCACGGCGCGGATGGCGTTCATGACCATCTCAAAGTCGCGCTCCTCGGCCGGGAAAGCAAGGGACTCGGTATACTCCGGATAGCGGGCGATCATGAGCGCCTCGCCGTCGTGCGGCAGGGCCTGCCAGATTTCCTCGGTGATGAACGGCATGAACGGGTGCAGGAGCTTGAGAATGTCCGTCAGGACATACAGCAGCACCTGCTGCGCGCTGCGGGCGCGGGCCTCGTCGCCGCTGTTGAGGCGGGGCTTCGTGAGCTCGATATACCAGTCGCAGTACGTGTCCCAGATGAAGTCGTAGATCTTCGCCGCGGCGATGCCGATCTCGTACTTGTCGAGGTTCTCACACACTTCCTTCGAGAGCGTGTTGAGCTTCGAGAGCACCCACTTGTCCTCGAGCTCCAGCGTCTCGGGCAGCTCGTTTTTGTCGATGGTGAGGTTCATCATCACGAAGCGGGAAGCATTCCAGAGCTTGTTGGCAAAGTTGCGCATGGCGCCGCACTTCTCGACATAGAAGCGCATGTCGTTGCCGGGGCTGTTGCCCGTGATGAGGTTGAAGCGCAGCGCGTCGGCGCCGTAGGTGTCGGCCATCTCGAGCGGGTCGATGCCGTTGCCGAGTGACTTGGACATCTTGCGGCCCTTATCGTCGCGCACCAGACCGTGGATGAACACCGTCGGGAACGGGATGTCCTTCATCTGCTCCAGGCCGGAGAAGATCATGCGCGCGACCCAGAAGAAAATGATGTCGTAGCCCGTGACCATGACGCTCGTCGGATACCAGAACTTCAGATCCTCGGAATCCTTATCCGGCCAGCCGAGCGTGGAAAACGGCCAGAGTGCGGAGCTGAACCAGGTATCGAGCACGTCGGGGTCGCGGTGGATGTTCTTGCTGTGGCAGGCCTCGCACTCGCAGGCGTCGGTGCGCGAGACGGTGACATGGCCGCAGTCGTCGCAGTACCACGCCGGGATCTGGTGGCCCCACCAGAGCTGGCGGGAGATGCACCAGTCGTGCACATTCTCCATCCAATTATAATAGGTCTTGCTGAAGCGCTCGGGCACGAACTTGATGCGCCCGTCGCGCACGGCCTCGATGGCGGGCTCGGCCAGCGGCTTCATCTTGACGAACCACTGCGGGCTCGTCATCGGCTCGACCGTCGTGCCGCAGCGGTAGCACGTGCCGACATTATGATTATAAGGCTCGGTCTTGATGAGGTAGCCCTGCTCCTCGAGATCGGCCAGAATGGCCTTGCGCGCCTCGTAGCGGTCGAGGCCGTTGTACTTGCCGCCGTTGATGACGCGGGCGTCCTCGTCGAAGATGAGGATCTGCTCGAGATTATGGCGCAAGCCGACCTCGTAGTCGTTCGGGTCGTGGCAGGGCGTCATCTTGACGCAGCCGGTGCCGAAATCGAGCTCGACGTAATCGTCGGCCACGATGGGCAGCTCACGGCCCACGAGCGGCAGGATCGCCGTCTTGCCGACGAGGTGCTGGTAGCGCTCGTCCGCCGGGTTGACCGCGATGCCGGTGTCGCCAAGCATGGTCTCCGGCCGGGTGGTGGCGATGGTGAGGTAATCATCACTGTCCTTGAGTGGGTAGCGGATATACCAGAACGCGCCGGGCATATCCTTATATTCGACCTCAGCGTCGGACAGGGCCGTGCGGCAGTGCGGACACCAGTTGATGATGCGGTTTCCTTTGTAGATCAGGCCCTTTTCATACAGCTCGCAGAACGTCTCGCGCACAGCCTTTGAGCAGCCATCGTCCATGGTGAAGCGGCTGCGGTCCCAGTCGCAGGACACGCCGAGCGACTTCTGCTGCTCGACGATGCGGTTGCCGTACTGCTTTTTCCACGCCCAGACGCGCTTGAGGAATTCCTCGCGGCCGAGATCGTAGCGGGTCAGGCCCTCTTCCTTGCGCAGCATCTCCTCGACCTTGATCTGCGTGGCAATGCCGGCGTGATCCGTGCCGGGCACCCACAGGGCGGCATAGCCCTGCATGCGCTTATAGCGCGTGAGGATGTCCTGCAGCGTCGCATCGAGCGCGTGGCCCATGTGCAGCTGGCCGGTGACGTTCGGGGGCGGCATGACGATGGAAAACGGCTTTTTGTCCGGATCGGCTTTGCCGGCAAAATAGCCGCCGCGCATCCACATGTCATAAATCTTGCTTTCGACCTGTTTGGGGTCGTAGACCTTCGGAAGCTCTTTCATGGCTCTCCTCCTTTAAGATTGCCGGGGCGCAAAAAAATCGCCCCGAAACGAACTGTTTCAGGGCGATCGAAACCGCGGTACCACCTGAATTCCACGCAGGCGCGTGACACTCTTGTCTCTGTAACGGGAGAACCCGGCCGCCCTACTCCGTTCAGGCCGGCTGCTCCGGGGCGACCTTCATCTCCGGCATCCGAAAGGCTCGCACCAACCGCCTTCTCTCTGACGTCCGCCGGGAGACTACTCCTCCCCTTCTTCGCAAATGGATGGGAAAATTATAGGCCCTGCCGCGCCGTTTGTCAAGCGTTTCTGAGCCAGCGCACGACCGAAAGTGCCGCGCGGTTGCCCTCGCCGACCGCCGCCGGGATCTGATAGGGCGCGCCGGTGCAGTCCCCGGCCGCGAAAACGCCGGGAATGCTCGCGGCATAGCTTTCATCCACGACGATGTGGCCCTTTTCCGTGGCGATGCCGGGCAGAAGCGTATCGGCCGCAAAGCCCGCGCGCAGGACGAAGATGACGTCCGCCGGCTGTGCCGCGCCGTCGATCACGAGCGTGTCCGCCCGCTCGGCGCCGCGGATCTCAAAGCGGTGCTTTTTTCCGTCGTAATACTGCACGTCGCAGCCGATCTCACGCAGGAAGTCCGCCTCCGCCGGGGCGTCCGCCGCCAGGCCGATGACCGCCGCGCGCTTGCCGCGGTAGAGCATGCCGTCGCAGGTAGCGCAGTAGCTCACGCCGCGGCCGAGAAACGCCGTTTCCCCGGGAAACGTGCCGCGCTGGGCAATGCCGGTCGCAAGCAGAAGCGCCCTGCCCTCCACAAATTCCTTGCCCGCCGAGACGCCGAACGTTTTGCCCATCGGCATGGCCGACAGCGCCCGCTCGCGCAGCATGTCCGCGCCAAGATCGCGCGCCTGCTGCGTCATGGTCTCGAGCAGCGCGGGGCCGGAGACATCCGGCACACCGGGGTAATTTGTGACATGGCCGGCTTTATACAGCGCGCTGTCGGCCGCGCCGCCGCAGATCACGCACACGGTCAAATTCCGGTTGCGCGCCGTCATGGCCGCCGACAGCCCAGCCGGGCCGCCGCCGATGATGAGCAGGTCATACATATGTCCGCACCTCCGTTGTCTTACAATCCTGTCTGAATTATATATTTCTTTTTCGATATTGTAAACAGAAAACGAATCGTGTATAATACCTTTACAATTTTCTGCCCATCGCAAATTTATGTGGAGTTGACAAGACACTATGGAAGATACCAAAAACTTTATCGAAGCCTTTGTCGAAGAGGATCTTGCGCCCGGCGGCCGCTTCGCCGGTCAGACCGTCCACACCCGTTTCCCGCCCGAGCCGAACGGCTACCTGCACATCGGCCACTGCAAGGCATTGTGCATCGATTTCGGAACGGCCGAAAAATTCGGCGGCATCTGCAACCTGCGCATGGACGACACGAACCCCTCCAAGGAGGACAACGAGTTTGTGGAAGCCATTCAGGAGGATATCCACTGGCTCGGCTTTGACTGGGGCGACCGGTTCTTCTTCGGCTCGGACTACTTCGAGAAGGATTACGAATACGCCGTGGAGCTGATTAAAAGAGGGCTTGCCTATGTGTGCGAGCTGACGCCGGAGCAGTTCCGCGAATACCGCGGCGATGTGAACACCCCCGCCGTCAGCCCCTGGCGCGACCGCCCGATCGAGGAAAACCTCGATCTGTTCGCGCGCATGCGCGCCGGCGAGTTCCCGGAGGGCAAGTATACCCTGCGTGCGAAGATCGACCTCGCCTCCGGCAACTTCAATATGCGCGACCCCGTGCTCTACCGCATCCGCTACATCGAGCACCACCGTCAGGGCACAAAGTGGTGCATTTTCCCGATGTACGACTTCGCGCACCCGATCCAGGACGCGCTCGAGGGCATCACGCACTCGCTGTGCTCGCTGGAATATGAGGATCACCGCCCGCTGTACGACTGGGTCGTAAACAATGTGTCCGTGCCGTGCAAGCCGCGCCAGATCGAGTTTTCGCGCCTCGGCATCAACTACACCGTCATGTCCAAGCGCAAGCTGCGCCGCCTCGTCGAGGAGGGCTATGTCTCCAGCTGGGACGATCCGCGCATGCCGACGCTGTGCGGCCTGCGCCGCCGCGGCTACACGCCCGCGTCCATCCGCAATTTCTGCGAGCGCATCGGCGTGTCCAAGGTCGCGTCCACGGTCGACTACAGCTTTCTGGAACACTGCCTGCGCGAGGATCTCAACCTCCATGCCCAGCGCGCCATGGCCGTGCTGCACCCGGTGAAGCTGCGCATCACGAACTATCCCGAGGGCCAGAGCGAGACGTTTGCCATCGAGAACAACCCCGAGGACGAAAACGCCGGCACGCGCGACGTGACGTTCTCCAACGAGCTGTGGATCGAAGCCGACGACTTCATGGAGGAGCCGCCGAAAAAGTATAACCGCCTCTACCCCGGCAACGAGGTGCGCATCAAGGGTGCGTACATCGTCCGCTGCACCGGCTGCGTCAAGGACGCGGACGGAAGCGTGACGGAGGTCCTGTGCGAATACGACCCCGAGACCCGCGGCGGCAACACGCCCGACGGCCGCAAGGTGCGCGGCACGATCCACTGGGTCGATGCACACAACTGCGCCGACGCCGAGGTGCGCCTGTATGATAACCTCTTCGCCGACGCCGACCCCGAGGGTGACGGCAAGGACTATCTGGCGTGCCTGAATCCGGACTCGCTGTCCGTGCTCACCGGCTGCAAGGTCGAGCGGATGCTCGCCGGCGCCGAGGCTCCGGCCGCGTTCCAGTTCCTGCGTCTCGGCTACTTTGCCGTGGACAACAAGGACTCGGCTCCGGAGCATCTGGTCTTTAACCGCGCCGTCGCGCTCAAGGACAGCTTTAAGAAAGCCTGACCGCAAAATCATGTATCCTGTCCCTCCCGCCGAAACCGGGAGGGACAAGTTTTTGTGACGAAAATGTGAATTTGCTGTTGACAAGCACGAGATACGGTGGTATGCTGTGCAAGCTGATATTTTTAAGTCGGTACGAGATACCGGCAAGGTGTCACGGTCAATGGAATCACTGCGGGCTCTCCCTGCGCGTTGCCGCCTTGTCTGTATCCGGACAGGGTGTTTTTTTATGCCCGGAGGAGGGATCGCTGTGGAGCTGAAATTCAAGGCAAAGATCATGGACGAAGCCGCCATCGACCGTACGCTCGTGCGCATCGCGCATGAGATCCTCGAGAAAAACGACGGCACGGACGACCTGTGCCTGATCGGCATCCGCACGCGCGGTGTGCCGCTGGCCCGCCGCCTTGCAAAAAACATTGAGAAGATCGACGGCGTGCAGCTGCCGGTCGGCGAGCTGGACATCACGCTCTACCGCGATGATCTGTCCACGGTCGCGGACGCGCCGGTACTCAACCGGACGGACATTCCCTTCCCCATTGCGGGCAAGACCGTCGTGCTGGTCGACGATGTGATCTACACCTGCCGCACCGCGCGCGCAGCGCTCGACGCCGTGATGCAACTCGGCCGTCCGGCGCGCATCCAGCTCTTTTCCCTGATCGACCGCGGCCATTCGGAGCTTCCGATCAAGGCCAATTACGTCGGCAAGAACATCCCAACCTCCAAGAGCGAGGTCGTGGCCGTCCGCCTGCAGGAAACGGACGGAGAGAACAGTGTCTGCATCCTCGAGAGAGGATAAAGAATAGATTAAATTTTCACGGGAGGAAAAAATCTATGAGTAAAAGCTCCATCGGTACCGAGCCGGTGTACGACGCACGTACACTCGGCAAGCCCAGAATGTTCATTCTGGGTCTCCAGCACATGTTCGCCATGTTCGGCGCGACCGTCCTCGTCCCGGCGCTGTCCGGCCTCGACGTCGCAACGACCCTACTGTTTGCCGGCATCGGCACGCTGCTGTTCCACCTGCTGACCAAGGGTAAGGTCCCGGCCTTCCTCGGCAGCTCGTTCGCCTTCATCGGCGGCTACAACGCCGTGCGCACCATCGGCACGAACGCCGACGGCTCCGCCATTTACAACAACGACCTGCTGGCATACGCCTGCTTCGGCGTCGCCATCGCGGGCCTGATGTACATCATCCTGTCGACACTGTTCAAGATCTTCGGCGTCAAGAAAGTCATGCGCTACTTCCCGCCGATCGTCACCGGCCCGATCATCATCGCCATCGGCCTGACGCTGTCCTCTTCCGCCATCACCAACTGCCGTGCCAACTGGCTCGTCGCCGTCGTCGCGATCCTGATCGTCATCGGCTTCAACATGTGGGGCAAGGGCATGGCCAAGATCATCCCGATCCTGCTCGGCGTGCTCGGCTCTTACATCTTCGCACTCATCGTTGATCCCGCGGAGCGCGCCTCCGTCGCCGCTGCCGTCAGCAGTGCCAAGTGGTTCGGCCTGCCGATCTTCTGGAAAAACAGCGTGTTCCACCTCTTCGCCGGCCCGGTCGACAGCGGCGTCCTCTGGTCCGCCGTGCTGACGGTCGTGCCCCTGTCCCTTGCCACCATGGTCGAGCACATCGGCGATATCTGCGCCATCTCCTCCACCTGCGGCAAGAACTTCATGGTCGACCCCGGCTTCCACCGCACCCTGCTGGGCGACGGCCTGGCCACCACCCTCGCTTCCCTCTTCGGCGCTCCGGCCAACACCACCTACGGTGAGAACACCGGCGTGCTCGCCCTGTCCCGCGTCTACGATCCCCGCGTGATCCGCATCGCGGCCTGCATTGCGATCGTCGTGTCCTTCTGCCCGAAATTCGCGGCCCTCGTGTCCGCCATGCCGACGGCCACCATCGGCGGCGTGTCCCTCGTGCTCTACGGCATGATCTCCGCTGTCGGCGTGCGCAACGTCGTCGAGAACAAGGTCGACTTCACCAACACCCGCAACGTCATCATCGCCGCGCTCATCCTCGTGCTCGCCATCGGCATCACCTACTCCGGCAGCATCCAGATCGGCGTCGTGTCCCTGTCGGGTCTGGCTGTCTCCTCCATCGTGGGCATCCTGCTCAACGCCATCCTGCCCGGCAAGGACTACACCTTCGAGCAGGACGATCAGGGTGCGACCTCTGTGGACTTCAAGGTCTGAGCCCGCATCGAAACCAGATACGCACCGGCCGCCGCAGCGCAAAGCTGCGGCGGCCTCTTGTTTTTCCCTTCCCCATGCGGCGTGATTGTTAAATTTGTGACCGGTTTTTTCCAAAAAATCAGTTGTAGTTTCGGAAAAAATGCGTTATCATGAATGTGTTTGAGAGCAAAAAAGAAACCAAAAATACAAAGAAAAAACGGAGGAGCAACATGAAATTTTCCAGTAAGATCGAAAAATGCGGCCTCTCGCCTATGCGCAAGTTCGCGCCCTATGCAAACGAGGCTGCCAAAAAGGGCAAGAAACTCTACCACCTGAACATCGGCCAGCCCGATATTGCCACCCCCGCGGCCTACTTTGAGGCTGTGAAAAACTTCAGCCAGCCGGTCCTGGCCTACGCCCCATCCGACGGCGTGCCCGAGATGATCGACGCGGTCGTCAACTACTACGGCAAGATCGATGCGCCCATCACCAACAAGCAGGTGCTCATCACCACCGGCGGCAGTGAAGCGCTGCAGATCGCGCTCAGCTGCATTCTCGACGAGGGCGACGAGATCATCATCCCCGAGCCGTTTTACCCGAACTACAGCACGTTTGTCACGCTGACCGGCGCGACCATCCGCCCGATCACCACAACACCTGAGGAGAACTACAAGTTCGCCATCCGTGAGCGCGTCGAGGCCTGCATCAACGAGCACACCCGCGCCATCCTCTTCACAAACCCCGGCAACCCGACCGGCACGATCCTCACCGAGGAAGAGCTCCGTCTCATGGCCGACATCGCCAAGGAGCATAACCTGTTCATCATCGGCGACGAGGTGTACCGCGAGTTTGTCTACGGCGGCGAGAAGCTCATGAGCCTGCTGCAGCTCGAGGGATATGAGGACAACGTCGTCGTCATCGACTCCGTGTCCAAGCGCTTCAGCGCCTGCGGCGCGCGCATCGGCTGTGTGATCACGCGCAACAGCGATCTCTACAACAACGCCATGAAGTGGTGCCAGGGCCGCCTGTGCGCCTCGACGATCGACCAGGTCGCGTCCGCCGCACTCTACACCGTCGGCCCCGAGTACTTCGACGCCGTGCGCAAGGAATACAAGGCCCGCCGCGACACGCTCGTCGAGGGGCTCAAGAAGATCCCCGGCGTCATTTACTCCGAGCCGAAGGGCGCGTTCTACGTCATGGCCAAGCTCCCCGTGGACGACGCGGAGAAGTTCCAGCTGTTCATGCTCGAGGAGTTTGACGACAACGGCGACACGCTCATGTTCACCCCGGCCGAGAGCTTCTACAAGACCCCACACACCGGCGTCAACGAGATCCGCATGGCCTACGTCATCAATCAGGACGCCCTCAAGCGCTCCATGGAGCTGCTTGCCAAGGGCATCGAAGCCTACAACAACAAATAAGCTGCATACGCAAAAACCGTCCGCTCCCGATCGGGAGCGGACGGTTTCTTTATTGGATTTCGTTTGCTTTCTGCCGGCGTTTGAGATTGAGCAGCACGACGGCCGAGAGCACGCACACGCAGCCGAGGGCGCTGAGCGGTGTGAGTTTTTCGTGGAACACGAAGATGCCGACCAGCGTCGCCACGACCGGCTCAAACGACGCCAGGATGGACGCCTTACCCGTCTCGAGCCCTGTGAGACCATAGGTATAGAGCAGATACGGCAGATAGCACGTGACGATGCCGAGCGCCGTGCACAGGCCGAAGCCCTTCCACGAACCGATCATGACGCCGAGCGGCTGCGCCGCGCCCCAGATGATGGCCGCGCCGATGGTGGTCAGCAGGCAGGAATAAAAGTTGATGGTGTTGCTCGAATAGCCGCGGTCGAGCGCGTAGCGGGCGAAGATGCTGTAGAGCGCATAGCCGAAGCCCGCGCCGAGGCCGTAGAGAATGCCGACCGTGGAGAGCTTGTGCTCCCCGCCGACGAGCGACACCAGACAGCAGCCGGCAAACGCCAGCACGAGCGCGATGAGCTTCTGCACCGTGATACGCTCGTGAAACAGGATCAGCGAGAGGATCATGACGATCGACGGCGCGGTGTACAGCAGCACGGCCGCCGTGGACAGGTCCATGATCGTGATGGCCTGAAAATAGCAATACGTGAAAAACAGCAGGCTGCAGATGCCGGTGCCGATAAAACACCAGATGTCTTTGAGCCGAATGCGAAACTGCTTTGAGTCGCGCACGAGCAGCGTGACGGCGAACAGCAGCGCCGCAATGCCGCAGCGCAGCACGATCGCGCCCGTGGAATCCACGCCATAGGTCGCCAGTGTGCGCGTGAACAGACCCATCAAGCCCCAGAGACACCCGGCCGTGATGACGGACGCCGTATATTTCTGCATTCTGTACCCCTCCTGAGTTAGCTTTCGACAGAGCATGATATCAGGTTTCCGGACGGTTGTCAATTTGCGTGGACAAGAAAGTTTTGCGCGGCATTTGCGTTTGCCCACTTGTCAAGCCGACGCGGCTGTGGTAAGATAATTGTGCCGTTTGTAACGGTGCGCGGATACAGCGTTTTGCTCCGCCTCGGGAACCTCCCCGTGTCAAAATAGAGGCTTATGAGCGGCGGCCAATACCGCCGCTTTCTGTTTGCGCCTGTGATGGAATTGGTAGACATGCGAGATTTAGGTTCTCGTGCTTTCAGCGTGTGGGTTCGAGTCCCTTCAGGCGCACCAAAGCCCCCACGGCGGCTATTGTTGTATGGCCGCCGTGGGGGCTTCTTTTTTGCCATGCATCCACCGGCCGATCGGGCGCGATCGCCGCGCTTTCAGCTGCGCTGCGCCGAGCGCAAGCTCGTCGCGCGTCAGGCCGGAATAGCGCAGCATGAGCTCGTTTTTGTGCTGGCCCTTCACAGCGGCCTGCTGCTCGACCGGCACGGCGTAAGCGCCCTGCTGCAGCATCCGCCGGACGAGCACATCCATGCAGTCGACCCCGTCAAAGGCCGCGACCAGATTCATGCCCGCAGCACCGCCGCTGATGTGTACCACAGGCCCGAACTGCGCACGCAGGCAGTCCGTCAGATCATCACGGCGGGCTCTGTATTCCTTTTTCATGCGGCGGGTGTGCCGCTCGAGCTCCCCATCGCGCAAAAACGCCGCCAGTGCAAGCTGATCGAGCGAATTGGTGTGGTGGTCAGACAGGCGCTTTTGCGTGCACAACGAGGCGACCAGCTGCCGCGGCGCCACGATGTAGCCCAGCCGCACGGACGGAAAGAGCACCTTGCTGAACGTCCCGACGGAGAGCACACACTCCGGTGCAAGCTCGAAGAGCGAGGACGTCGGTGGAGCTTCATAGTTGAACTCGCTCTCAAAATTGTCCTCCAGGAGATACGCCCCGGTGCGTTTGGCGAACGCGACCAGCTCCATGCGGCGCGTCATGGGCATGATCGCGCCGGTGGGAAACTGCCGCGCTGGCGAACAGATGATGAGCGTGGGTTTGCGCCCGACCGGAAACCGCGGCGTATCTCCTATGTGCAGAAAATATGCGAAACCTTTTGCCATGAACACCGTCTTTTCCAGTAAAGGAAGGTGGTTATTTATGAAAAAAGCAAGACTGCTCCCCGCACTGATCCTGGCCCTGCTGTTCCTCCTCCCCGCCGGCTGCGGCAAACAGGCCACGACCGTATCTCCGTCAACACCGACGCCCGCTGAAACCGTGACCGCATCCGGAACTGCCGGAACGCTGCGCGTGCAGGTGCCGGACGGCTGGAAGTATGAAGTCTGCCCCGAAGGGACGCTCGATGACTCGGATGCCTGCTTCGGCGTGAAGATCTGGCCGGACAGCGGCTCGGACAGCTGCGTGCAGCTCTACTGGTCGGACAGCTTCGGCGTGTGCGGCACAGGGCTGAAGGAAGAGACCCTGACGCTCGCCGGAGACAGCGTCTCCGCTGGGTATTATGACGGCGACAAAAACTGGACGTTTCTCAGCTTTCAGGGCAAAAACCACGGCATCGTCGCCTGGGCCGATCCGAACGCCGACTGGTTCGCGGACAAGGGCGACCAGCTGCTGGCCGTGCTCGATACGGTCGAATGGGAACCGGCAGCATAAATAAGGTCATAAAAAAATACGCCCCGCAGCAGAAGCTCTGCTGCGGGGCGATTCTTGTAATATGTTATTTCGCCCTATTTCACCGCGGCCGCGCCTACCTCGGGCCGTACGGGAATGCCGGAGTCACTCACTGTCTCAATATTCGAAACCGTCTATGCAGTTCATTTCATCCAGCGTGTATTGGTCAACACTCCACTCCACAATCAAACCATCTACTTCCCACCACGTGGAATTATCCTGCCGGAAAACCTCGACGGCAAGTCGAGCGTCACCTTCATTTTTAAATACACCGAGGTTCTGGCTATATTCAAATTCATATTCCGCATCGTGAATGTAGACATTGGCCAGATAAACGAGCACCGCATGCTCTTCCACTTCGTGCGCAAAAACGACAAATCCGTTGGGATAATCACAAAAGCCGGGAATGCTGCGATACTTTTCGATTGCTGCTGCCACCCGCTCCGCCGACGAAAAGCAGCCGAGCATCGCGCAATCCCCGTAGTGGAAGCGGCCATCCGCCAGCGTTTCCGCCCCGTGCATGTGCACCAATTCATAAATTTTCATCTGTCGTTTTCTCCATGACTTCTGTGATCTCCGCAAGCAGAATTTCTGCGCGGCACTGCCATGATAGCAGGCGTGCGAAAACCTGTCAACACGCCAGTGCAGCGGTCGATAAAGGCTCCATAAGGCATGTATCTCACGTATTTGCAAAAACACCTCGCAGCGGCAAGTGCTGCTGTGAGGTGTCTCTTTGTTATTTTGCCTCAGCGGGAATAGCGGCGGATGCCGCTTCCTCGGCCGCTTCGGCCTCGGGCTGCGCGGCGGCAAAGCCCTGCGCAAGGCCGTGCTCGCGGATGTACTTGCGGTTTTTGTACACGCCGACGGTCAGGAACGGAACGACCACGACCGCGATGCCGAGATAGCCGCAGTAGCCATAGCCGTACTTGATGATGTTCGTGAGGCCGGCCATGGAGATGGACATGGACAAAATGATGATGAACGCGGACACGATGGCGCTGCGCACCGGCGCGGACTGGATGCCGCGGAACATCGGCAGCTTCTCAAAGCGGGCAACGAAGCCGAAGATCGTCGTCACGCCCGTGGAGATGAGGCAGAGCATGAGGCAGACACCATAGACCGCGGTGAGCGCGCGGATGCCCATCGAATTGCAGACGGTGAGCGTGGGGATGGTCGTGCCGCCGTCCACGGCGGTGTAGACGCCGCGCCAGCAGATGAGCATGAACACGGAGAGCACGAGCGCGACCGCATTCATGACGAAGGAGATCCACATGGCCTTGGCACAGCCCTGCTTGCTGCGCATGGTCGTGCCGCAGGCGATCATGGTCGGGAGCGTGACGCACTGGAAGCCGGCATAGGTGAAGGCATTAAAGATCGCTTTGGGGACATTGGCAAAGCCGGTCGTCCGGAAATCCGCGGAGAGCACCGTGAACAGCGGCGACTCGCTCTTGAAAATGCCGATGGCGTAGATGGTGATGGCGGTGACGAGGATGGCGATGCCCATATAGGTGGACGCCGCGCGGACGATGCCGGCGCCGAAAATGGTCAGGAGCAAGACGAGGCAGCCGACGGCCACAACGCCGAGATAATAGTTCACGCCGAAATAGCTCCGCAGCGCGGAGGCCGCGCCTGAAATGGCGGCCGCGACGGCCATGAGCACCATGATGTAAAAGAAGATCTCAAACAGCCACTCGATCTTGTCAAAGGGGTGGTAGAGCGTCTCGAAGAGCTGCTTATAGCTCGTCAGGCCGCGGGAATTGTACATGATCATGGCCTCACGCATCGTGAGCGTGAGCAGCAGCATGGCCACGATGGCCGACACGATGCCGGCCCAGCCGAGGCCGACGTAATACGTGTTGGCCTGGTTGCCGGTCGCAAAGCCGCCGCCGGCGTGCGCGGAAAACAGCACCGCACCGACCGAGAAGGCGGCAAAAAACGGGGTCTTGGGTATGGTTCTGGTCTTGGTTTGGGTTTTCATGATTCGTTCCTCCTGCAAAATGATCTGATGGTTTGGCAGGAAAAAAGAAAACCCTCCGTCTTTCCTGCCCTCTGGCAGAAGAGACGAAAGGCCGAAAACCCTCCGCGGTACCACTCTTCTTCGCCCCCAAATCAGGGGACGCACTCACACGGGATACCATCATATCCCTGCACAATAACGGGCGCACCCGTCTGCACCTACTCATCGTTCAGCGCAGCCGCTGTTCAGCCAGTTCGGCAGGTCTGTACGCTTTGTGCCTCGCACCACCCGGCACTTCTCTGAAAGGACGTTCCTGCTTACTACTCTGTGTCTTCGCGTTTGATGGCTTTATGATAACACCCGTATCCGGCGCGCGTCAAGGCACGCATTCACCGAAAAAAGTTGAAAAATTCGAAGGAAATTTGTCGGATCCATGCGTCCAGCTGCCGCGCAAAAAGCCGGCCGTTTCCGAAGAAACGGCCGGCTCGTGCTCAGGTTTTGGTATGTGCGTTACCGGGTGCGGCTCACTTGGCGAAGTAGTTATACAGGAAGCGCACCATATGCGCACGTGTGCAGTTCATCAGCGGGCTGAAGGTCGTGCTGCTCGTGCCGTTCGTAACGCCCTCGGCCGCAGCCCACGCCACGGCATCGGCATAGTAAGCCGTTGCCGGGACGTCGGCAAACGTCGTCTTGTTCTCCACAGCCGGAGCGCCGACATAGCGGTACAGGAACGTGACGCACTGCGCACGGTTCGCAGTCAGGTTGGGACTGAAGTGATGGTCATCCGTGCCGTTCGTGATGCCCTCGCCCACGGCCCAGAGCACCGCCTGATAGTAGTAGGCATCCTCCGAGACGTCCACGAACGGATTGTTCATCGACTTGGGCGTCGGCTTGCCGGCGGCGTTCCACAGGAACATGACCGCCTGCGCGCGGGTGCAGCTCATATCGGGCGAGAAATGATCCTTGCTCGTGCCGTTCGTGACACCCGCATCTGCGGCCCACTGGACGGCGTCGTAGTACCAGGCGTCCTCCGCCACATCGACAAAGACGATGGCGGGCTTGTCCTTCGTGAACGCTGCCGTGACGATCTCGCTGGCCGTGCAGCCGTCCTTGACGGCGATGGCCTTGACCGTTGCGGACTCCGTGAGCGTGAACGCGCCGGTGTAGAGCGTGCTGTCGGCCGTCGGGTCGCTGCCGTCGAGCGTGTAGTAGATGCGCGCGCCCTCGGTCGCACAGGTGATGGTGACCGTCTGTTTGCCGGTGAAGGTGCCGCCGTTCGGGTCGATGACCGGAGCGGCCGCAGACTGCAGCACGGGGATCGTCGGCGCATTGCCCTGGCGGACGATGCCGTCGAGCACCCAGCTGTCGATCGTGAGCTTGGCTTCGCGCACCACGATGTCAAAGTCGGAAATGCCCTGGGCAAGTGCCGTGCGCAATTCCTTATCCTCGCACTGGTTGTCGTTGAGCAGGTCGCGGAAGGCCTCACTGCGGAGCTCCGCCGCGGTCATGCCGGCGGTCTCCTTGACAACGCCGGTGTTGCCGAGCATGGTCACGTTCTCACCGACCGCCTTGGGCTCGGCGATGACCGAGTTGCCGGAGCGCTGCTCCTGCTCCTTGTTGAAGTAGCCGTAGATGATCGTGCCGATGGCGGTGTTGCGGCCGGTGATGCCGCCGATATCGCCGGTGGCGTTCTTGGACACCAGCTTCACGTCGGCGTAGTTGTTGCCGGCCACACCGGCCTGCATGCCGGCGATGCCGCCGATGGTGGCGGAGTTGACACCGGCCTCGGCATAGATGCTGCCGCGGGCATAGTTGTTGGCGACGATGGCAAAGCCGTCCTGGCCGACAATGCCGCCGGCGAGCGCCGTGCCGCCGGTCGAGATCGACGTAATGTCGACCTGCGCGCCGCAGTTGAGGATCATGCTGTTGTAGCAGTAGGCCGTGATGCCGCCGTTCTGGCTCCAGTCAACGGACTTGTTGTAGATCGTACCGGAGACGGTGCAGTTGTTGATGACGGCTCCGGCGCCGGTCTCGCTGTTGTCGGTGACACCGGCGATGATGCCGGCATAGGTACGCACGGCATCCAGACGCGCGATGTAGATCTCCGCATCCGCCACGGCGAGATTGCGCACGACTGCGCCGTCAATGCAGGCGAACAGGCCGGCGGAAACATAGTCCGCAGGCGTTTCCTGCGTGCCGATCTTCATGCCGCGGATGCAGTGGTTCTGCCCGTCGAAGATACCGGCAAAGTAGTGGCCGCCCGCGCTGCCGACCGGCATCCACTGGGCGTCGCCGAGGTCGATATCGGCCGTGAGCACGATGTACTCACCGTCGAAGTGCTCATCGGCGTTGACCGCCGCGGCAAAGGCGCGCAGCTGCGCCGCCGTTGCGATCTGATATGGATCGTTCTGCGTGCCGGTGCCGCCCGCGAAGATGGAGGACGGATCGGCAGGATCATAGGTGCTCGTATCGCCGAGCAGCGCCTTGTTGACGGCGACGGACAGCGCCGCTTTGAGCGTCTGGTCATCGCTCGTACCGTCGGAGGCGTTCTTCACAGTCTGGTCTTTGAGCAGCGCCGCGAGAATGCTCTCGCTGTTGGCAGCGTCAAAGTCGGCCGGGGCGACGACCTCGGCGGAGACGATCTTCTTGTCGGCCACTGTGATGCGCACGATGACCTTCTTGTTCGCGTCGCGGCCGTAGTAGGTGCCGTCCTTGTAATCGTAGTTGATGCTCGGATCCGGGCGCTCGACCGGGACATAGGTGATGTTTGCGTTGTCGGTGCCGAACACGACGGCGCCGTCCTGAAGCGTCCAGGTGCGCAGCGCGGCGGGCAGGTCGTCCTCCGAGATCGGGAACGCGCCGAAGTTGCCGTTGAGCTTGTCGGCGAGTGCCTGCGCGGTCATGTCCGCTGCCGGGAGCGCCTCGACGTTGCTGACGAACGAGCCGCTCATGAATTCGCCGTCCTCATTGTAGCCGGACGGGACCTGGCTGCCGAACGCGACCGGCGGGTCGAATGTCTGATCCTTGATGGTCAGCTGCGCGCCGTCGCTGAAGTAGGAGTCGTAGCTCTCGCTGATGGCGGTGGCCATACCGGCGATGGCGCCGACATAGCGCGTCCAGCTGCGGGAGGTGCAGTTGCTGGTGGTGTAGCAGTTAGCGATGGTACCGGCCTGGCAGCCTGCGATGCCGCCGAGGTAGGTCACGCCGCCGTCGTCCACGTTCTCGCGGTCGGTCTCACCGGAGATATCGCCGAATGTGTAGCAGTTAACGATCATGCCGTAGGCGTTCATGGCAGTGATGCCGCCGGCCTCGGCGTTGGCCGTCTTGCAGAAGGCATCGAGCGTGACGTCGGTCCAGGAGTTGAGGATGTAGCTGCGCTGGCTGTAGCCGATCAGGCCGCCGGCAAAGCTGTTGTTTTTGTACTCGCCGTCTTCGGTGCGCACGGTGATGTCACCGGTCGCCCAGCAGTTGTTGATGATGGCAAGGTCGCAGCAGCCGGCCAGCGCGCCGCCGATGGCGGACTCCTTATCGGCCATGAGGTGGATGCTGACGTTCTCCATGCCGAGGTTTTCCACAACGGAGCCGTTCATGAGCGCTGCGAACAGGCCGAAGTACACGCGCTGCTCCGCACTGACCGGGGCGGTCTTGCTGCCGATGGCCATGTTGGAGATCTTGTGGCCCTGGCCGTCGAAGCTGCCGCGGAAGGCCTGCGTGCCGTTGGCCAGGTGGCCGATCGGCGTCCAGGCTTCGCCTGCGAGGTCGATGTCCGCGCCGAGGACGATGTATTTGCCGGAGTAATCCGTCTTGGCAAACGAAGCCGCAAACGCCTTGAGCTGGTCAGGGTTCTGGATGACCCAGGGATCGGCCTCCGTGCCGGAGCCGCTCTCGAAGAAGTCGAGCACCGGCGCGTCGGGCTGGACAAAGACGTCCGCGCCGAGCACGGTCTTGCCGTCGCGCGCTTCCCAGCCGTACCACGCGGCGGGACGCATGGCAATGAGCATGTCGGTCGTGAAGTCGATGTCGTCGCTCGTGAGGAACTTGTCCGTGGCGGCGAGACCCTCGGCCGTCAGGCCGTGGTTCATGGTGTCGACAAAGGCGGCGCTGGAGGTGTCCACACCGGCGACGTTGTTCGTGTCGCCGCTGACGAGATCGCCGATGGCGGTCGCGCTGCCGGACGTGCCGTTGACAGACACGGTAGCCTTGCTGTTATAGTAGCAGTCGGTCACGATGCCGTTGTAGCTGCGGCCCGTGGACATCTGGCCGATGAGGCTGCCCACGGCCGGTTCATCCGGCGTGATGGCCATCGTCAGTGCAACATTGCCGGCTGCGTAGCAGTTGTGGAACAGACCGGTCGCCTGGCCGACGAGACCGCCGACGGAGGCGCTTACCTTGGAAGAGGTCGTATAGCCCGAAATGGCCGTCACGTCGCCGAGGGCGGCGCAGTTGGCGATCATACTGCCGTTGGAGTTCGTGGCAACGAGGCCGCCGGCCGAGCACAGGCCTTCGGTGGATTTGACCTGCACGGTCACATCCGTCCAGGAGTTGGTGAGGTAAGCATCGAGGTAGAGCGATGCGGTCAGGCCGCCGCCATACGCCCACTGCTTGCCCTCCGTGCTGACGATGCCGCCCACGACGGAGCAGTGATCGATGCGCGCATTCTTGCCCATGCCGAGGTTACCGCCGACGAGACCGCCGACGAACGGACGTTCATAGTCAGCGGTGATTTTGCCGTACACTGCAACGTTGGTCAGGTTCAGGTTCGAGAGCGTGGCGCCGTTTGCCAGCACGTCGAAGAAGCCGACGCTTTTCTGCTCGAGCGGCGCGAGCTCGGTGCCGATGCGCACGCCGGAGACGGTGTGGTTGCGGCCGTCAAAGTTACCGGCGAAGTAGTGGATGGGCGTCCACGCACCGTTGAGGGTGATGTCCGCGTCGAGCGCGACATACTGGCCCGCGTAGTCAACCGCGTTGTCGCCGGTGGTGGAGGCGGCAAATGCGCGCAGCTGCGCCTCCGTCTTGATGACGAAGGGATCGGCCTTGGTGCCGGTGCCGGAGGCAAAGATGCTCTCGGCCTTCACGCCGAGCAGGACTTTGCCGTCGGCAGCGCCCCAGCTCTGCCAGACCGCCGGACGCATGGCCGCAAGGCCCGCGGCCGTGTAGCCGGAGAACTTGCCGCTGTTGATGAGGTATTCATCCGTCGCGGCGAGGCCCTCGGTGGAGATGCCCTGGTTCATAACGGCGGCAAAGGCGTCGTTCGTAACGTCGTCCTGCGCCGTGATCTTGTTGTAGTTGATGCCGCTGTACCAGCTGTCAGGCGTCTTGCCGACCGCGATGAGGTCCTTGCTCTCGCCGTTGACGGTGAGCACCGCCTTGCTGCTGTAGTGGCTGTCCACGACGGCACTGCCGCTCTGCTCGCCGATGAGCATGCCGGCATAGGCGTCATAGTCGCTGCTGGCATTCGTCAGAGTGACGCTGCCGGCCGCGTAGCAGTTTTCCGTCAGGAACGGGGCCGAGGCCAGCAGGCCGCCCGCTCTGGTGCGGTTATACTGCAGGCTGTTGCCGCTGGCGGTGACATCGCCGAGCGCGGCACAGTTGCCGACGAAGCTGCTGCTGCCGAACGTGCCAACAAGGCCGGCCGCGTTGGCAACATACTTGCTGCTGGTGGCCGCGACGTCGATATCCGTGTAGCAGTTGGTAACGTAGTTGGTGCCGCCGAGTCTGGCAGCGAGGCCGCCCGCGTACACGTGCATGCCGGAGGACGCGGAAATGGTACCGCCCGTGACCGAGCAGTTGTCGATGCGGACGTCGGTGCCCATGGTCTGGCCGCCGGCGATCAGGCCGCCGGCATAGACGGTATCATCCAGGCTGCTGCCCGTGCGCACGACGTTGACCGAAACGTCCGTCAGCTTGAGGTTGCTGACCGACGCGCCGTTTGCCAGCGTCTCGAAGAAACCGGCGCTGGTGCGATCCGACGGCTGCGCGCTCGTGCCGATGGTCATGCCGGAAACGGTGTGGCCGTCGCCGTCAAAGCTGCCGCCGAACTTGGCGATCGGCGTCCACGGCTCATCCGAGAGCGCGATATCGGCATCGAGCCGGATGTACAGGTTCGTGGTGCTGAGCTTGCCGTTCTTGGTGGCCTCAGCGAAACCGCGCAGCTGCGCCTCAGTCTCGATGCGGTAGGGGTCAGCCTGCGTGCCCTCGCCGCCGGCGAAGAAGTCGCTCGGATCGACAGGCTGATTGCTGCCCTCACCGGTCGGCAGCAGGCGGCCGTTTTCGACCTGCCAGCTGTTCCAGCCGTTTTCACTCATGCTCAGCAGGCTGTTCATCGTAACGCCGTTGCCCAGCAGGCCGACGGCCTTGCTGGAGAAATACGCCTGCGCATCGGCAAGCTTTTCCTCCGTGAGCGCGTCGGCAAGATTCGTCTCCAGCACGCCGGAGGTGAGCTCCGCCGACGTCAGGCCGGCGCACTCTTCCTGGTCGCTGACCGAGTAGCTGAGCGTGGAATAGCCGACCGCGACCGGCTCTGCCACCGCTTCATCGTTATAATAGGTCTGCGCCGCGTCGGCGTTGAACCAGCAGCGGTAAGCGGCCGTGCAATACGCCGGCGCGCCGGCGATGCCGCCGATGGGGACATCGGAACCGTCGCCCGCATCGGACATGGCGTCCATGTGCAGGGTCACGTCGGAGTAGCAGGCGTAGATCGCGCCGCAGCTGTAGCCGACAATGCCGCCTGCGCCGTACATCATGGAGCCTTCGCAGTAGTTGCCGATCGTGCCGAACGCCGCGCAGTTGATGACCGCGGAATCGTTGCTCGTCCAGCCGACGATCCCGCCCGCGCCGGTATCGCTGCCCTTGGCCACGATCTGCACGTCCGCCCAGGTGTTGCACACCAGGCTCTTGCCGCCGTTATTGCCGACGACACCGCCGACGTAGGTGTAGTTGTTGTCACCGGCCGCATCGCTGATGATCGTGCCGCTGACCCAGCAGCCGTCGATCACGCTGCTGTCGCCGGTGCCGGCCGCCAGAATGGCGACTGCAGGGTCTTCATCCGTGGTCTTGTTGTTGATGAACGCATCCTTGACGCCCAGGTTGCGGATCGCACCGCCCTTGCCGACAAGGCCGAAGAGGCTGGCATACTCATACGCGGCGGGCTCGGCTTTCGTGCCGATGGTCAGGCCGGCGATCGTGTGGTTGTCGCCGTTGAAGATGCCGTTGAAGCTGCCGCTGTCGCCGCCGATCGGCGTCCAGCTCTCGCCGGTGAGGTCGAGATCGGCGTCGAGCGTAACATACTGGCTCGCGTAGGTCTCACCACCGTTGACCGAGGCCGCGAACGCCTTGATCTGGTCGACCGTGCGGATCAGATACGGGTCAGACTTCGCGCCGGTGCCGGCGGCAAAGATGCCGGTGTCCGGCTGCTCCGGCTCGGTGACGAGCGCCTTGCTCAGCGCGTCGTTGACCGCGGCTTTGACGCCGTTGCTGCTCATGGTCGCGCCGGAAACACCGTCGATCTCGGTGCCGTTGGCCTTGACGATATCGTCAAAGAGCGAGGCGACATTCATAGTTTCCCAATAGCTCTGCTTTTCCTGGCTGACGAGTTCCACCTTGGCGATCTTGCCGTCGGTGATGGTCACTTTGACCTTGATCTCGCCATTTTTGAAGCCCTTTCCGGTGCCCTCATAGACACCGTCCTTGTAGCTCGTGCCCTCCTGGGCATACACTGCGGTCAGATCGCCGCTCGCGCCGGTGTCCGCGGCATAGGCCGGGAGCGCGCAGCCGACGAGCATGACCACCAGCAGCACCAGGGACAGGAGCCGTTTGGTGATTGCCTTGTTCATGGGTTGGTCATTACCTCCTGAAAAAATATGATATGTATATTGTTTGTGCATTCAGCGGATCTGTGTGCGGCCTCACCTTCCCTTTCCGCCGGTCGGTCCCGGCATATCATGCATGCAGTTGATTGTACAAAAGCGTCACGATCTGCGCGCGAATGCAGGGGGCCGCGGGCGAAAAGCAGTTGTTGCCCGTGCCCGTCGTGATCTTATTGGCGGCGGCCCAGCGCACTGCGGCCGCGTAATACGCATTTGCCGGAACGTCCGTGAACGTCTGATCCGCGGCGACCTCCGGGCTGCCGGCGGCGCGCCACATCATCGTCACCGCCTGTGCGCGCGTCACGATGCCGTTCGGGGAGAAGGTCGTGCCGCTCGTGCCGTTGGTGATCTTGCGTTCGACCGCCCAGCACAGGGCTTTGTAGTAGTAAGCATCCGCCGACACGTCCGTAAACGGGACGGTCAGGGAACTCGGTTCCGGTTTGCCGGCGGCGTTCCAGAGGAAGGTCACGCTCTGCGCGCGCGTGCACGTCGCGTTCGGGGCAAAGCAGGTGCTGCTGACGCCGTTCGTGATGCCGCAGCGCTTGGCCCAATAGACGGCTTCGGTGTAATAGGCGTCATCCGGCACGTCGTCGAACGGCGTGACCGGCATCAGCGCGCCGCAGCGGACGCAGACGCCGTTTTGATAGCTGTGGCCGAGCGAATCGCCGGCCGCGACCGTCAGCGTCTCACTGACGGCATCGCAGCGGTCGCACTGCACGTAATACTGCGCAGGCTCGGTGCAGGTCGCTTCCTGCGCGCAGGCGGCGGAAGCCTTGTCATGAAATGCATGGCCGAGCGGGGCGAGCGTGTCACGATAGGTGCCGCCGCAGACGGTGCAGGCATATTCCACCCATCCGGGCTCCGTGCAGGTCGCCGCCCGACGGGCGGACTCCACATACTGGTGCTCATGGGCCGACTGCAGCTGTGTGGTGTACCACAGGCCGCTGGTCTCGCCGCGATAGAGCGTCAGCGGGGTCTCCGTGCTGCGCACGCAGCGGAAATACTGCTTATCCGCGCAGAACTGCAGGCTGCGCGCCATGAAGCGTGCATTTTGAATGACAACGCGGCCATCCTTCCAGCTGATGAGCCAGCGGGCATAGCTGCTGCTGCCGTCCACGTCGGAATTGAGCTGGTCGCTGTTCGAGCGGCAGGCCAGATACAGCGATGACATTGCGCCGCCGAGCCGGATGGTATACTGTTCCGTCCCGGGCACGCGCGTGATCTGCACGGTATACGTGCCGAAAACGCCGGAGACATTTCCGTCCGCGTCCACGGTGATGCCGGTATTGGCAAGCGGCACGGCAGCAGCGGTGCTGCCAAGCGCCGCCCCGTAAACGGTGCCGTCACAGTGCAGGACGCTGTCACCGCCGCGCAGGACATACGTCCCGCTCCAGTCATCCGTGTCCGCCGTGACAGTGGAGAACGCAGGCGTCCGCCCATCCGGCGTGGCAAAGTATTGATAGAGCGCGTAGAGCGTTGTCTCCGCACCTGTGACATCATAGCGCTCACCCGCGCGGAGCACCTGCGCGCTCACGGCCGGGGTCTCGACCGGCTCGGTCGTCCAGCCGACGAAGTGATAATCCTGTGCGTCAGCCGTGGGCGTGCCCGTCGGCTGCGGGAGTGTGATCGGATCGCCGATATAACCGGCGACATCCGGCTGCGTCACGCCGTCCGGCACGGAGAAGTGCACGGCCGCCGGCGTCTTGGCAGCAAAGTGGATCGTCACCTTGCAGTCCTGCCGCAGTGCGGAAATGCGGAAGGTATTGCCGTTCTGCAGCACGGTCGCCGCGCCCTCGGGCGTGACGGTGTAGCCGGAGGCATAATAGCCGGTGTTGGCATTGGCCGTGACGGTCATGCCCCGCTGCGTCACGGAGCCGTGCTCCGGCGTGTCGGTGTCCGCCGTCAGTGCGTAGCGGTCGAGCAGCGCCCAGCCGGAGTTGACATCCTGCAGCGCATCGACATTGCCGTGGCCGGGATAGGTATCATCCGCGGAGACGACGATCGGGAATGCGGCGCGGCCGCGCTGCGCCTCCTCCAGCGTCGTCATCTGATAGTTGGCGGACATGCCGTTGGCCTGGCAGATCTGCGGCGAGCAGTCCCATGCGCCGCAGGCCGTCTTCATGTCCGTGATCGCCTCGGCGACGGTGCTGCCGCCGAGCAGGCTGTCAAAGAACACAGCCTCAAACGTATAGTCGCCGACAAATGTGACCGACTGGCTGTAACCATAAACGGCGCCGAGGCCGCGGTCCATGAGCGGCTTTTCCAGGCCGTCGGTCGCCATGCCGAGGCAGATCGCCATCCAGAGCAGGCCGTTGTTGGCCTGCGCGTCGGCGTCCATGTGGTCGGCAATGACCGTGCCGTCCACGAGGAAATATTTCATGCTGCCGCTCGTGCTGCTGTAAACGGCGTGCCCGCCGTCATAATCCGCCTTGGTCAGGCCGTCGCCCGTCTGCAGGCAGAGGTAAGACGTCGTGGCGCCGGAGGTGTAGTCCTCGCCGTTTTCGTAATCTGTCGAGCCGTGCGAGTCGAAGAAGACAACGCCGCCGTCCGTGATCGCGTCCGCAACGGCGTCGATCGTCGCCGCATCACCTTTATAGTAGTGATAGGTACCCTCGGACGCCTGCGCCACGCGCTGGGCCTCCTTCTGGTACTGCTCGGTGAAGCTGCGGTCAACGCCGTAGTACGGCTGGAACAGGTACACATCGCGCCCGTGCTGCGTGCCGCGCGCGGCGTAGGAGCGCGTCTGCACATCGGGCGTATCGTCAGCCGTGGGCTCCGCCGCCGCCGCGATCTGCTCCAGACGCGGAGAATAGGCACAGGCGATGCCCTGCTCCGTCATCCAGTTGATCCGTTCGCCGCTCGTCTCGACCGAGCCGGGCACGACCGCGTCCTGCGCGTTGAGATAGTCGCAGATGGCCTGTGTGCGCCCGTCTGCGGATGCATCCCGCCGCGCCGCCGTCTGCTCCACGTCCTCGAGCGCGTTGAACAGCGCGTCCGCAGCGGCATAATCCGCCGCCGTGAGCGCCGCGTCCGCGCCGTCGTCGGCCGCAAACGCCGTCACCGTCAGCGACAGCAAAACGGCGACCGCAAGGAGCACCGACAGCATTCGTTTGAATAATTGCTGCATGAATGTTTCCTCCAAATGATTCGTTGCGAAGTTTAAGTTAGATTCATCTAATTTAAATTAGAGCAATCTAACTCTTGCGGAAAAGAAAAGCGCGCTCCGGCGTATCTGCACCGACCGGGCGTGCATGATCCCGACTAGTTCTTCGATGTTAGATACGTCAAACTGCCACAAAAAAAAGAAAAGTGCGCCACAAAAGCAGACACATATCCACGCACTTGGCATTATACAATGGCGCTCACAGCGTGTCAAGAAAATTCTCGGCGATCTGCCGCATTCGTCCAGCGCAGAAACACGCCGCACCCGGTATTGGGTGCGGCGCGTAAAATACGGTGGTGCAGGTCACTTGACCTCGTCGTCCAGCCAGTCGGCCAGCTTGGCCTCGTCCAGGTTCAGGCCCTTGGTCAGGAACGCGACCATTTCGTTGAAATTGAGCTTCTTCATGCGCTCAAAGTTCGACTCGCCCTTCTTCTCGGGGTCGATCAGGCGGCCTTCGATATAGCCGCACTCATAGCACATATTCAGCGCATACTTCCGATGGGTATCGAGCGTCATTTCATGACCGCAGCGGGGACATTTCATCACACATTCTCCTCTCCATAAACAGCAGTTCTTGATACTTTATGTACCGTTTCCTGCGCAACATCTAGCAATATGCTACATGATTGTGCGCGAATATGCAAGCATAGTTTACGAATTAACACGGCGCGTCCGCCAGGGCAACGGTCAGCGTCTGCGCCAGACGCACCGGGCCGCCGATGGACAGCCCCGTCACCGCGCCGTGGGCGCGCTGCACGCCGACCTCGAGCGTGCCGCCCGGCTGGCCGATGCCGATCTCCGTAATGCCGTCGGCAAAGTCCGCCGTGAGCACGACGGCCGTGGCGACGCTGCCGGAGGCGCAGCTCGTCTCCGCGACGCACGAGCCGGTCTCACGCACGAACACGACCGGCTGCATGCTGCCGGCCGCCCGGTCGAGAAACAGCGCGCCGACGGCGCTCGCCTCCGGCGCGGCGGCAATGGCACGCTGCACGAGCGCATCGTCCGGCTGCGCGCGATCCATGACAAAGTGCGTGATGCCGTCGAATGTCACGCGCACGGCCTGCACGTCCGGCCAATCGGCCGGCTGCACCGCGCGCGGCAGCGGCATCACCGTGGATGCCTCCCCCGCCGCTGTGTCCGCCATGACCGGCTGAACGCCTTCCGCCCCGCTGATCTCGGCAAGAACGCAGGTTTTCCCCTGCGCGCCGGTGCGCAACGCGTGATAAAACCCCGCGCAGCGCAGGGCGTTGCCGCAAAATTCACCGCCCATCATCTCCAGCCGGATCTCCCCGCCGCAGCGCGGAGCGGTCAGAAAAGCGGCCTGTTCAATGCGCAGCTCCGGCAGGCGCAGCAGCTGCGCCGCGATGCGCGCGCGCTCCGCGGCCTGCACGTCCGAGAGCACGATGGCCGTGACGTTGCCCGCCGGATCGAGCACCGCGACTTCATATTCCCGTTTCATTCCTCTGGTCTGCATGGCGGTCACTCCGTGAAATGGACATGGTTGTTGATGTGATCCTGGCAGAAGCAGTGGTAGCCCACGCAGCGCGAGCAGTAGCGAAACTCCAGCTCCGGATGATCCACATCCGTGCGGCCGCAGACGGCGCATTTATAGTGATAAGGCTTGTTTGCCTGCTCGCGCTGGATGCGCCGGGCCTCGCGCTTGAAGTTCACCGTTTTCTGCCGCTGGCGCACGTGCGACGGGCGGAAAAAGTCAAACAGCCAGTCGCCGCAGTAGACCAGATAGTTGAGCACCGCCACCACCGGCAGCAGGTTCAGCGGGAACGACGTCGTGACGACGCCGAGCACGAACAGCGCCGCGTCCACATATGCCAGATACTTCACCTTGATCGGGATGATGAAAAACAGCAGCACCTGCATATCCGGATAGAGCGTAGCAAAGGCAAAAAACATCGACAGGTTCAGGTACGTGGTCGAGACGATCACGTCGCGCCCGAGGATGGCCGAGAGCACCACGCCGTAGATTGCCGTGAGCAGCATGCCGCTCACGTAATAGATCGTGAATTTGCCGTTGCCCCACTCGCGTTCGAGGCACGAACCGATCCAGTAGTAAAAATACAGCATCACCAGCAGCCAGATGGGGCTGGCCTCCGTCGGCACGAACACATACGTCACCAGGCGCCAGACCTGCCCGTGCAGGATGCCCTGCGCCGAGCCGCACAACAGCGAGGCGATCTGCCCGGTCGTGTCCATTTTCGTCAGCAGCCAGACGGCCGCGTTGCCGATGACAATGATCAGCATCAGGTTCGGAATGCCAAAACGCGGGTGCGCATAGCAAAACCGGTCGATTTTGTTCATCAGTTTTCTCATTGGGTTCCTCCGTAAATACAACGTATGTCCATGATACCTTCTTAAAACCGCAAAGTCCATAAAAAAATATCCGGAATCGTAATTTGTGCTTTCTAAATGGGCGATCGTGTGGTATGATGATATCTGTATTATTATGTCGTAAGGTATAGGTATATCATGGAACAAATACAGGAATTTGAAAATGAAGCGCGCAACGATCTGATCGAGGGCCGCAACGCGGTCATGGAGGCCCTGCGCGCGGGCCGCACGATCGACAAGATCTTCATCGCCAAGGGCGACGTGGACAAGACGCTCGGGCACATCGCCTCGAAGGCGCGCAGCGCCGGCATCGTCGTCACGGAGGCCGACCGCCGCAAGCTCGACGCCATGAGCCAGACGCACGCGCATCAGGGCGTGATCGCGCTGTGCGCCGTCAAGGAATACAGCACGATCGAGGATATGCTCGCCATCGCGGCCGAGCGCGGCGAGGCGCCGTTTCTCGTGCTGTGCGACGAGATCTCCGATCCGCACAACCTCGGCGCCATCATCCGCACGGCCGAGTGCGTCGGTGCGCACGGCGTCATCATCCCGAAGCGCCGCAGCGCGGGCCTGACCGCCGTCGTGGACAAGACCTCTGCCGGCGCGCTCGAGCACATGGCCGTCGCGCGTGTGCCGAATCTCGCCGCCGCGATCGAGACGCTCAAGAAAAACGGTCTCTGGATCTACGGCACTGCCGCCGAGGGCGCAAACGAGCTGTGGAAAACGGATCTGACCGGCCCGGCCTGCATCGTCATCGGGTCGGAGGGCACCGGCATCAGCCGGCTGGTGCGGGAAAAGTGTGACTTTCTCGTCAGCATCCCGCTGCGCGGGCAGATCTCCTCGCTCAACGCATCCGCGGCCGCGGCCGTGCTGCTCTATGAGGCGCTGCGCCAGCGGAGCTGAGCGCCCGCACCCCCTACGCTATTAAAAGGAGTTGACCATATGGACCAATTTGATCGCTCGCCAGAGGACGTTTCTTTTGATCTGGATGCAGAAGAATACTCCCTGGAATCCATTCTGGACGAATATAAAGATTTTCAGACGGACGCGCCCGCGCCCCGTCCGCAGCCGGCCTATCGCAGCCGGCCCGTCACGGCGGAAATGATCGAAGAGGAAGAGGCCGAGGACGCTGAGGCCGAAGACATTCTCATGTCCGCCGAGCTCGACAGCGCATTGAAGGCCGCTGACCCGGAGGCAGCAGCGTCCGCTGCCGATACGCCCCCGCACGAGGATCACGACGTCAAGCGCTACCAGCCAAAGCGCCAGCGTGACCACGCGACCGAAGAAGAGGTCGAAAAATGGAACGAGACGAAGGCCAATGCCAAACGTCTGGCCAAAAAAGGCATCTCGGGGCTAAAGCATTTCGCCTCGAAGCTCTCGGAGGTCGTGCCGGACGAGCCGGTGGAGCCGGAGGAGGAGCCCCCGGCGGAAGACACGGCGATCCCCGTCTCCCCCCCACCGGAAATTCCGGAGGGGCTATATGACCCCGAACCCGAACCGGAAGAGCCGACGCGCGTGTTTCAGGCCGTGACGGAAGAAGGCATGAACGACAGCGCGGCCGGCGGCACATCCTACGCCCGCGCCGGTGACTACGCCGCGGACGAAGGCGCGGACCGTCCCGCGCACCGCAGCTTTCAGGACGCGGTGCTCAACCCGCTCATGGCGCGGCTCGCCGCCGTGGCTTACCGCATCCGGGAGCATAACAGCTCCGTGCACGCCTCGGCCAATGCCGAGGAGGATCTCGGCCCGGAGCCGGACGCCGAAACTGCCGCAAAATACTACGGCGGACAGGTCAAATCCCTGCGTTTCCGCTGCCGGGCGGCCATGCTCGTGTGCCTTCCGCTGATCTACATCTCGCTCGGCCTGCCGGTGTTCGGCGTGCTCAGGAGCAGCCCGTCCGTCGCGGCGCTCGTGTGCCTGATGATGCAGCTGACCGTCATGCTCATCGGTCTGGATGTCATCACGAACGGCTTTTTCAACCTCGTGCGCCGCACGCCGGGACTGGAATCGCTCGTGTTTCTCAACTGCGTCTTTTCCGCGCTCGATGCGGTCGTGCTGGCCATCACAGGCTCGGACACCATCGGCCTGCCGTTTTGCGCCGTGTCCGCGTTTGCCGTGGCCTGCTGCCTGTGGAGCGCACTGAACGCCTGCCGCGGCTTCAAGTCCACGTTCCGCGCGCTCGCGGTCGACACCGATCCCTACACCGTCAGCGCAGACAGCGAGGTCGTCAAGGACAGCATCACCGTGCTCAAGTCCAAGCGCGACACCGCGGGCTTCATCCACCGCAGCGAGGAGGCCGGCCCGGCCGACACGATCTATGCCTCGCTCGCGCCGTATCTGATCGCGGCGTCCGTCATTCTCGGCCTGCTTGCCACGATCCTCAGCGGTAATTATGCCAACATCCTGCACGTGTTTGCCGCCGTCACCGCGCCGTGCGCGCCGTTTGCGGCGCTCGTGGCCTTCGCCGTCCCGTTCCGGACCGCCGCGCGCAAGCTCGCCCGCACCGGCAGCGCCATCGCCGGGTGGAGCGGCGCAAGCGATATCGGCCGCAGCAAGCACCTGATCGTCACGGATAAGGATCTGTTCACTGCGCGCAACATCTCGATTGAATCCATCCGCATCCTGGGCGGCGCGTTCCCGGGCAAGGTCATCACCTATGCCGGCAGCGTGATCGTCTCATCCGGCAGCTGTCTTGCCCCCGTATTTACCGATCTCATGCAGCGCAACGACTGCGCGCTCATGCCGCTTGAAGATTTCGCCTGCAACGAAAGCGGCGGCCTGACCGCCATCATCAACGGCGAGGAAGTGCTCGTCGGAAGCTCCGCATTCATGAACCTCAGGGGCGTGCGCCTGACAGAGGCGCGCAGCATGAAAGATGCCGTCTACGTGTCGATCAACGGCCTGCTCGTCGGCTTTTTCAAGATCAAGTATGTACCGGTGCAGTCCGTGCAGAACGCACTCTTCGCCCTGCTGCGCACGAAGATCGCGCCGATCTTCGCCGTGCGGGATTTCAACATCACGCCGCTGATGCTCGGCCAGAAGTTCAAGATGTCGACCGACGGCTTTGACTTCCCGGCCTACCGCAAGCGCTATGCCATGTCGGCAGCGGAACCGTCCGACTATACGCAGACCGCCGGCATCGTGGCGCGCGACGGGCTCGGCCCGCTCGTGAGCGTCGCCGCGCTCGGCCGCCAGCTCTACTCCACTGTGCGCATCTGCGTCATTCTCGCCCTGCTGTGCACGGTCATCGGCGTCGTGCTGATGTTTGCCCTGTGCGCCATCAGCGCGTTCGATTCCGCCACCGTCGGCAACCTCTTGGTGTACATGGGTCTGTGGCTCGTTCCGGTCATTTTGCTGAATTTCAGCCTGAAACGCTGAGTTTTCATATTTATGATTGCCAAGAGTTTTGAAATCGTGTATACTTTTATAGTCGTGTGTGTGCAGCACACCACCATTTCCGGAGTTAGGAATTTTGGATAGTCTATATATAAGGAGAGTACACTACATGAGCTACGAAACCAAGAATATCCGCAATGTGTGCCTGCTCGGCCATGGCGGCAGCGGTAAGACCACACTCGCCGAGAGCATGCTGTATATGACGGGCGCGATCGACCGTCAGGGCAAGACGGCCGACGGCAACACCGTCTGTGATTACGATCCCGAAGAGATCAAGCGCCAGATCACGATCTCGACCAGCATCGCGCCGGTCAACTTCGGCGGCTGCAAGATCAACGTGCTCGACTGCCCGGGCTTTTTCGACTTCGCGGGCGACGTGATGTGCGCCCTGCGCGCCGTCGAGGCCGGCATAATCTTCTGCACTGCGAAAGACGGCATCGCCGTCGGCGCTGAGCGCAGCTGGAAATACCTCAAAAATGCCAACATGCCCTGCATGTTCTACGTCTCCAAGACGAATGAAGATCACGGCGATTTTGCCGCCGTCCTCTCCGCCCTGCAGGAAAAGCACGGCAGCGCCGTCTGCGCCGTGACCGCGCCGATGAGCGACGGCACCGGTGTCATCGATCTGGTGCACAACGTGGCTTACCAGACCAATGGCAACAAGACCGCGAAGGTCGCCGTTCCCGCCGCCGACGCCGACATGGTCGAGTCGCTGCGCGAGACGCTCTTTGAGACGGCCGCCGGTGCGGACGAGGAACTCATGGAGAAATACTTCGAGGACATGATGCTCTCCGAGGAGGATACCGTCAAGGGCCTGCGTCAGGGTCTGAAGGACCGCACCGTGTTCCCCGTGCTCTGCGGCGCCGCTGACAGCGGCATCGGCACCGAGGCCGTGCTGCAGGCGATCGTGGATTACGTGCCCAACCCGGCCGAGGTCGGTGAGGTCGCCACGGCTGACGGCGGCAAGCTCGCCATCGACCCGAACGGCCCGGTGTGCGCGTTCGTGTTCAAGACCATTTCCGACCAGTTCGGCAAGTACTCCTTCATCAAGGTGCTCTCCGGCAAGGTCACGTCCGATCTGTCTCTGCGCGACGTGCGCATGAGCAGCACCGATAAGCTCGGCCGTATGTACACCATGTGCGGCAAGAAGAACACCGAGGTCAAGGAAGCCTGCTGCGGCGACATCGTGGCCATCGGCAAGATGGAGTGGAAGACCGGCGACACCGTCTGCGACCCGAAGCACGAGGTCGAGCTGCCCGCCATCGAGCTGGCAGAGCCCTGCTACTCCATGGCCATCAGCCCCAAGACCAAGGGCCAGGACGACAAGGTCGCTTCCGGCCTCGCCCGCCTGAACGAGGAGGACATCTCCTTCACGCTCGTCAACAACGCCGAGACCCACCAGATGGTCATCTCCGGCGCCGGCGACATTCAGGTCGACGTCCTGTGCGCCAAGCTCAAGAGCCGCTTCGGCGTCGAGACCGAGCTCAAGCCCGCCCGCGTCGCTTACCGTGAGAAGATCAAGGGCAAGGTCGAGGCCCACGGCCGCCACAAGAAACAGTCCGGCGGCAGCGGCCAGTTCGGCGACGTCTGGATCCGCTTTGAGCCTCAGGACGAGTCCGATGACATGATCTTTGAAGAAGAAGTCTTTGGCGGCAGCGTGCCGAAAAACTTCTTCCCGTCCGTCGAAAAGGGCCTGCGCAACGCCGTGCAGAAGGGCGTGCTCGCCGGCTACCCGCTCGTCGGCCTGAAGGCCGTGCTGTACGACGGCTCCTACCACCCGGTCGACTCCAACGATATGGCGTTCCAGACGGCTGCCCGCCTGGCCTATCAGGACGGCATTCCGAAGGCGAAGCCGACCATTCTTGAGCCGATCGGCCTGCTGAAAGTCACCATCCCGGACGCCAATCTGGGCGACATCATGTCCGACATCTCCTCCAAGCGCCGCGGCACCGTGCTCGGCATGACGGCGGAGGACGGCATGCAGACCGTCGAGGCGGAAGTCCCGATGGCCGAGATGGGCTCCTACACGATCGACCTGCGCTCCATGACGCAGGGCCGCGGCTCCTTCTCGTGCAAGTTCGTGCGCTATGAGGAAGCTCCCGGCAACGTCCAGCAGAAGGTCATCGAGGAAGCCAAGAAAGAACAGGAAGCGTAACTGTAACTGCAAAAGAAGCCCTTCATCGGGCTTCTTTTGTCTATCCGGAAGCGAGGGATCCCGATGAAAAACACGAACAAAAACATGATGTACACCTTCTGGTCAGGCGCTATTTTGCTGTGTCTGGCGCTGGTGGCCGTCGTGCTGGTGTTTACCAACGCCGTTGGCAATACCGGCTCGCCGAAGGCGGAAGCCACACCGGCCGTCACCGAAACGCCGACGCCGACGCCGCAGGCAAATCCGATCTCGCCCATCCAGTCGTCCGCCGCGCTCGCGCAGACGGAGGACAAGGGCAGCACCTATGTCGACCAGATCTATTTCCTGGGCGACAAGTCGCTGAAGGTGCTGCAGTCGGAGTCGATGCTCACCGGCAAGGACGCCGCCAAGCAGGTCTGGATACCGGACACCGGTTCTCTGCCCGCCTCCTCGCTCGACACGGCAAAGTACAAATCCCCCGTGACCGGCAACAATGTGCCCGCGGATGAGATCTGCGAGGTCAACAAGCCCGCCTATCTCGTCATCTGCCCGAGCGCGGACAACATTTCCATGACGAATGAGGATCAGATCAAATCCGTCTACACCACGCTCATCAACGCCGTCAAGGCCAAGAGCCCGGACACAAAGATCATCTGCTGCTCGCTGACGCCGATCGCGTCGAACTACCAATACGAGGACATCACGAACGAGCTCATCCAGAAGGTCAACGGCTGGATCGCCGCGGCCGCGGAGAGCAACAGCGTGAAGTATCTCGACATGGCCAGCGGCCTCGTCGGGGACGACGGATTCCTGCCGCAGTCCTATCAGGACGGCGACGGCATGCACCTGAACGCCGAGGGCATGAAGGCATGGATGACCTATCTGCGCACGCACGCTTACCCGTAACCTATGTATAGAAAAATCCCGGAGCAGCAGCTCCGGGATTTTTGTTGTCTTCAGCGAATGATTGCCTTGATGAACGGCTCCGCCGGGGGCGCGTCCGGGGTGATCGTGTAGCAGGCGGCGAGCTCTGCGACCGCCCTGCGGGCGGCTGCCTCATCGGCCGCGTGGATCGTCGCAAGCGACTCCCCTGCCGTGACCGGCTCGTCCACCTTCTTGCGCAGGACAATGCCGACGCTGTGGTCTATCACGCTGTCCTTCGTCGCACGGCCGCCGCCGAGGCGCATGGACACGAGGCCCACGTCCGTCGCTGCGATGTGGCGCACATAGCCGCTCGCCGGGGACGGCACCTCCATCTGCACCGGCGCCATGGGCAGGCGCGACGGGTCATAGATCGCGGCCGGATCGCCGTCCTGCGCCGCGACAAACTCGGCCAGCTTTTTGAGCGCCGAACCGTCCGTGATCGTCTGCTCCAGCATGGCGCGGGCCGCCGCATCGTCGGCCGCCATGCCCGCCTGCGTGAGGATGCAGCTGCCGAGCGTCAGGCACAGCTCGAGCAGCTCGCTCTTGTATTCCGCGCGCAGCGCCGCGATGGCCTCCTTGACCTCAAGCGCGTTGCCGACGGCGTGGCCGAGCGGCTCGTCCATGTCCGTGATGACGGCGACCGTCTTGCGGCCGGCCATTTTGCCGATCTCGACCATCTCGGTCGCGAGCTCGCGCGCATCGTCCAGCGTCTTCATAAATGAACCGCTGCCGCACTTGACGTCCAGCACGATGATATCCGCGCCGGCGGCCAGCTTCTTGGACATGATGCTGCTGACAATGAGCGGGATGCTCGCCACGGTGCCGGTCACGTCGCGCAGGGCATAGAGCTTCTTGTCCGCGGGGTCGAGGTTCGCCGTCTGACCGGCGATGACCATGCCGACGCGGTCCACATTCTCCAGAAACCGCTCCATGGGCAGGTTGATGTTGAAGCCCGGAATGCTCTCGAGCTTGTCAAGCGTGCCGCCCGTGTGGCCGAGGCCGCGGCCGGACATCTTCGCCATCTTCACGCCGAGGCTCGCCACCATCGGCACGAGCACGAGCGAGGTCTTGTCACCCACGCCGCCGGTCGAGTGTTTGTCCGCCTTGACGCCGGACACACCCGATAGATCCAGCGTCTCGCCGCTGTGCATCATGGCCATGGTCAGATCCAGCGTCTCGCGCCGGTCCATGCCGCGGAAATAGATGGCCATCGTCATGGCGGACATCTGATAATCCGGGATCTCACCGCGGCTGTAGCCGTCGATCATATAACGGATCTCCTCCGTCGTGAGGGCCTGCCCGTTGCGCTTTTTCACGATCAGATCGCTCATTCTCATCGCCGATATGCTCCTTTGTGTTTTTTCTTGCCATGAGTATACCACGCCGGCGCCGGAATTGCAATTCAGCGCGGAAAAATGAGGTATGGCCGGCCGTCGATCTCGCGCAGCACGGTCTCGGCGCCGCGCGGCAGATTTGGCGTGTCCGCCGGGATGGCAATGAGCATCCGCTTGCCGTCAAATGTGGTCAGCACGCCGTCCGGCGCAGAATACCAGAGCACGTCAAGCCCGTCGTCCGGCGCGGACTTTTGTGCCTGCGGCGGAGCGGGCGTCCGGGCCGGTGCGTCCGGAATGTCCCATGTCTCGTCGGCCGCAAACAGGATCGGATCCGGCAGGCGCGCGCGCTCGAGCCGCGTGAGCCGCTTGCGCAGCGTGAGCCATCCGCTCCCGTCCGGCAGCATCAGGCCGAGATACGCGCGCGCCTGCTCGCCGCACACGGCGAGCCGCAGGCGGTCGGCATCCGCCTTTGCCCGCGCGGAAAACACTGTGAAGAGCCCGGCCTGCGTCACGGTCAACGTGCCGATGGGCTTGTTTTGCTGCAGGATCGGATAATCAGGCATAAAAAATCACTCCCGCACCAGACTATGCGCGGGAGTGACGGATTTAGAACCAGAGTCAGCCGACGCTGTAGCCGCCGCGCACCATGACGGTGGTGTCGGCGGTCGCCTGAATGCCGGCGCCGTCGGCCTGCACGAGGTACAGGTGATTTTCCGTCAGCTTTGCCCCAACGGCGGCACTCTCGCCGGTCGTGAGGTCAATGGCGGCGCTCTGCGTCACGGCGGCAGTGCCCGTGCGCATGAGGAGCTCCGTGCCGGCGCGGCCGGTGAGCGTCTGGCCGCTTTCGAGCGTCACGAGCACATACGACCCGCCCGCAGCGGCGACCTGGTCGGCAAACTGATCTTCCATCTCGCGGACTTCCCCGTCGAGCGTGGAGCGGTAGGCGTCCTCCATGCGCGGCTGCACCACATCCTGCAGGTAGCTGGATGTGACGAGCGGGTCTTCCTTTGTGCCGTAGTTTGCGACGGCATACACGGTCACGGCGGCGACCATGGCGAGCGCGACGATGAGGATGATGGTGGTCAGTGTCTTTTTCTTCATAACCGTCCCTCCGTTTGATGGCGTGGGTGTTTACTGCGGCAGTCCAAAGCTCACGGCGATCGCGTTGTCCACCTGATGCATCGCAGGCTCGTCCAGGCGGCCCATGCGCTCGCGCAGGCGCGACTTATCGAGCGTGCGCACCTGCTCGAGCAGAATCACACTGTCGCGCGTCAGGCCGCAGCTGCGCGCTGCGAGCGAGATGTGCGTGGGCAGGTTGGCCTTGCCGGTCTGCGACGTGATCGCGGCGGCGATCACCGTCGGGCTGTGGCGGTTGCCGGTGTCGTTTTGAATGATGAGCACGGGGCGCATACCGCCCTGCTCGCTGCCGACCACCGGACTGAGGTCGGCATAATAGATATCTCCGCGTCGAACTGGATGCATAGCTTTCATCTCCGATGGAATATTTGCCCCGGTCGATATGTAGGGGCACAGTTATTTTCGCCATCGGAGCGAAATTTATACTTCAGTCGATGTACACGCGCTGCACGCGCTGACTCATGGCACACAGCAGCTCATACGGGATGGTGCCGGCCTTGTCCGCCTGCTCGGCCACCGAGAGGTCACGGCCAAAGATCGTGGCCACGTCGCCGGGCTGCACCTCGGGGATGTCCGTGACGTCGACCATGCACATATCCATGCAGATGCGGCCGACCTGCGGCGCGCGCTGACCGTGCAGCAGCACGTCGCCCTTGCCGGAGAGGCTGCGCAGCAGCCCGTCGGCATAACCGACCGGCAGCACGGCCAGGCGCATATCCCGCGGGCAGGTGAACGTGCGGCCGTAGCTGATCGTGTCGCCCTTGTGGTGATGCGTCACATCGGACACGCGGCTGTAGAGCGACATGGCCGGGCGCAGGTCGAGCCCGGCGGTCTCTTTGGCCGGGAACACGCCGTAGAGCAGCAGGCCGGGGCGCACCATGTCGAGGTGCATCTCGGGATAGTTGATGACGGCGCCGCTGTTGGCGCAATGGCGGATGGCGAAATGGTGGCCGGTCGCCTGCTCCATGCGCTCGATCGCGTGCGTAAATCGCGAAAACTGCAGCTGCGTGTACGGGTCGCCGTTTTCGTCCGAGACGGCAAAGTGCGTGAACACGCCCGTGAAGTTCAGGTGCGGCAGCGAGAGCGCCTCGATCATCTCGTCGAGGTGGCTGTCGTCGTGTACGTCAAAGCCCGTGCGGCCCATGCCGGTCTCGAGCTTCATGTGCGCGTCCAGACGCAGGCCGGTGCCGGCGAGAAAGCGGTTGAGCTCGCGTGCATATTCGATGCTGCCGACCGCCTGCGTCACACCGAGTGTGGCCAGATCGACCGCGATATTCGCCGACTGCGGGCCGAGCAGCAGGATGTTCATCGTCACGCCGGCGGCGCGCAGCTCCTCGGCCTCGTCATAGCAGTTGACGGCCACCCACTGGCAGCCCGCCCGCTGCAGCCGCTGCGCCACGCGCACCGCGCCGTGGCCGTAGGCATTGGCCTTGCAGACGCCGAGCATCTGGCAGCCGTCCGGCAGGCGGCTGCTGATCTCACGATAATTGTGTTCCAGATCATTGAGACTGATCTCTACCCAGGTTCGGATCTTGCGATTCATCGTTCATACTTCCTTGTTCCAGATTCCAGTTTTCCATGGTGCAGCGCAGACAGAGCGTGTCATCGACCGACAGCTCCGCGCACTGCGGTACCGTGCCGTCCAGATACAGACGCACGGCGGTATGATCGTCCGTGATGAGCTGCACGACCTGCAGCCCGTCCTCCGTCCACGTCAGGTCGACATAGCCGCTGCGGATGGCCTGCACCACATAGGGCAGCACCGTCAGCGGCGTCAGGCCCGCGCCGTTGAGGTCGCCCGCCGGGAGGATAATGTCATCAAAGGCGAGCGTGCTCGCCCCGTCGCGCAGATGGGCCGTGACACCGGCCGCCTGCTCCGGCGCCGTGACCGTGAGGTCATAGCCGTCCGGCAGCTCCTGACAGGTGAGCGTGTAGTCCGTGACCGTGTCGCCGCGCTGGACGCGCACCTGCGCCGTCACGGTGACGAGCTTGCCCGTGAGCGTGTCACGAAAGGCTTCAAACGTCTGTTCTCCCGCGCCGTGTCCGCACGCGGACAACAGCAGCAGGCTTATCATCAGTGCAGCGATCGCTTTGCGCTGCATACTGCCTCCTATCGGATGATGGGTTTTGTGACCTCCGGCAGGGCCGCGATCACATCGGTCGGGTTCATCGCATATTCGCCCATGCGCCCGGCGCAGAGATCACCCGCCCGGCCGTGCAGCCAGACGGCGGTCTGCACCGCGTCGCGCGCGGGCATCTGGCACAGCAGCGCACCGAGCATACCCGCCAATACATCGCCGCTGCCGCCCTTGGCCATACCGGGGTTGCCAACGCGCAGCACCGCCGCGTCCCCGTCGGGGAATGCGCAGACCGTCTCCGGCCCTTTGCGCACGACCGTGCAGCCGTGCCGGACGGCAAAATCGGACGCCGCCTCCGCCCTGCCGGTTTTATCCGGCCCGGCCAGACGGGCAAACTCCCCATCGTGCGGCGTGAGCACGATGGGCGCGCGGGCGCGCTCGAGCACCGCCGCGTCCTGCGCGACGGCAAAGAGCGCGTCGGCATCGAGCACGAGCGGTGTGCCGGACTGCATAACGACCGCCTGCACCAGCGCCGTGAGCGTGTCATTCCGGCCGAGGCCCGGCCCGAGCACGCACACATCGCTCTTTTCCAGCCGCTCGAGCAGCACCGGCAGGGCGTCGCGCGCGAGCTTCCCCTCCGCCGACGGCAGCGGAAACGGCATCGCCTCGTCGTTTTTCACGGCGGTGACGGCATAGATCGCCTCCGGCACGCCGACGGACACCAGCCCGGCGCCGCAGCGCAGGGCCGCCCGGGCGCACAGCGTCGGCGCGCCGGTATAGCCGATGCAGCCGCCGACGATGAGCACACGGCCGTAGTCATATTTGTTGGTATCGGACGCACGCCGCGGCAAATACGGCGCGCAGGGTGCAATGCGATGCATAGCTTGCCTCCCGGACGGAAAAGGGGTGATTTTTCTCCGATTATTATAACGTTTTCGGCGCGCCGCGTCAAATTTTCTTCCCCTTTTACATTGATTTGTGCTGCAAAGTGTGGTATAAATAGCTTTGTTATTGAGTTTATTGCTTGGATCGGGAAAATAGCACCAAGGTTCCGCGCCAGAGAGGGACGCCGCCGGCTGAGAGCGCCCTGCGAGAAACGTGCTTTGTTCGCCCGTGAGCTCCGGCCAATCCCCGGCGGGTCCGCCCGTTACCGCGCACAGAGTGCGGCGCGCACGCGCCGAATTCGGGTGGTACCGCGGAAGTTTCCTTTCGTCCCTGTATGCGGGACGGGAGGATCTTTTTTTGTCCGCGATCCAGCAAGGAACGCAACGAACCACGAAAATCTTGCAACGGAGGAGTTGTTTGCATGAAAGAAATGCTGCAGAAGCTGCGCGAGGCTTCCGTCGCCGCCATTTTGCAGGCGGACGACATCACCGCGCTGGAAAACCTGCGTGTGAAGTACCTCGGCAAAAAAGGTGAGCTGACCGCCATCCTCAAGCAGATGGGCCGCCTGTCGGCGGAGGAGCGCCCGGCCATGGGCCAGCTGGCAAACCAGGTGCGCGCTGAGCTCGAAGAAGCGCTCGACCAGCGCCGCGAGACGCTCAATGCGCGCATGCTCGAGATGCGCCTCAAGGCCGAGACGCTCGACGTGACCATGCCCGGAAAAGCGCCGGAGCTCGGCCACCAGCACCCGATGTATATCGTGCTCGATGAGATCAAGGACATCTTCGTCGGCATGGGCTTCGAGATCCTCGAAGGCCCCGAGATCGAAGAGGCCGAATATAACTTCACCAAGCTCAACACCAGCGAGGGCCACCCCGCCCGCGAGTGGTCGGACACGTTCTATCTGACCGAGGACAGCAGCATCCTCCTGCGCACGCAGACCTCCCCGATGCAGGTGCGCGCCATGGAGAGCAAGCCGCTGCCGATCCGCATGGTCGCCCCCGGCCGCGTCTACCGCAAGGATGAGGTGGACGCCACGCACTCGCCCATGTTCCACCAGATCGAGGGCATGGTCATCGACAAGGGCGTCACGATGGCGGACCTGAAGGGCACGCTCAACACGCTCGTGAAAAAGCTCTACGGTGAGAACACCGTCACCCGCTTCCGTCCGCACCACTTCCCGTTCACAGAGCCGAGCTGCGAGATGGACGTGCAGTGCCACAAGTGCGGCGGCAAGGGCTGCCCCACCTGCAAGGGTGAGGGCTGGATCGAGATCCTCGGCGCCGGCATGATCCATCCGAAGGTGCTCGAGGGCTGCGGCATCGACACGGACGTCTACTCCGGCTGGGCCTTCGGCATGGGCCTGGAGCGTCTGGCGATGCGCCGGTTCAAGATCAGCGACCTGCGTCTGATCTTCGAAAACGACGTGCGCTTCCTGCAGCAGTTCTGAGAAAGGAGAGGCTACCATGATTTTAAGCAGAAAATGGCTCAATGAATTCGTAGACTGCTCGGCCTGGGCCGACCACGACTTTTCCGAGGCAATGACCCTCTCCGGCTCCAAAGTGGAGACGTTCACGGACCTGCACAAGAACATTCAGAATGTTGTCGCGGGCCGCATCGTGGAGATGGTGCGCCACACGAACTCCGACCATATGTGGGTCTGCCAGGTCGATGTCGGCGGCAGCGAACCGCTGCAGATCGTGACCGGCGCGCAGAACCAGAAGGTCGGCGACATGGTGCCCGTCGCGCTCGACGGCTCGCTCCTGCCCGACGGCAAGGAGATCCATGCCGGTATGCTGCGCGGTGAGCTCTCCAACGGCATGATGTGCTCGCTCAAGGAGCTCGGCCTGACGCTGCATGACTACCCCTATGCCATCGAGGATGGCCTGTGGGTCATGCAGGAGGACGGCGTGAAGCCTGGCGACGACATTGCCGCCGTCATCGGCATGGACGACCACGTGGTCGAGTTTGAAATCACGCCGAACCGCCCGGACTGCCTGTCCGTGATTGGTCTGGCGCGCGAGGCCGCCGTGACGTTTGACAAGCCCCTCCGCCTGCACACGCCCGACGTCCCCGGCAGCGGCGAGGACATCCACGACCACGTCAGCATCCGCATCGACGATCCGGCGCTCTGCCCGCGCTACACCGCGCGCATGGTGCGCAACGTCAAGATCGCGCCGTCCCCGGCGTGGATGCGCGAGCGTCTGCGCAACAGCGGCGTGCGCCCGATCAACAACATCGTTGACATTACCAACTACGTCATGCTCGAATACGGCCAGCCCATGCACGCGTTCGACTTCTCGTGCATCGGCGGCAAGCAGATCATCGTGCGCACCGCACGCGAGGGTGAAACCATCCAGACGCTCGACGGCAACGCGCGTAAGCTCACGCCGAACATGCTGTGCATCTGCGACGAGGAAAAGCCCGTCGCGGTGGCCGGCGTCATGGGCGGCGCCAACTCCGAGATCGTTGGCGACACGGCCATGGTCGTCTTTGAGGGCGCAAACTTCAACGGTACGAGCATCCGGCGCACGGCCGCCGCGCTCGGTATGCGCACGGAGGCCTCCGGCCGCTTTGAGAAGGGCCTCGACCCAATGAACACCGTCGCGGCCGTTGACCGCGCGTGCGAACTCGTGGAGCTGCTCGGCTGCGGCGAGGTGATGCGCGGCACCATCGACGTGCTGCCCGAGCCCATCGTGCCCAAGACCGTGAAGCTCGAGCCGGACAAGGTCAACGGCCTGCTCGGCACGGACGTGTCCAAGGCGGAGATGCGCCGCATCCTGCTCGCGCTCGGCTTCGAGCTCGACGGCGACACGATCATCGTCCCGTCCTGGCGCGGCGACGTGGAGCACTACTCCGACATCGCCGAAGAGATCGCCCGCTTCTACGGCTACAACAACATCCCCTGCACGCTCATGCGCGGCCAGACCACCAGCGGCGGCTACACCGACGCGCAGAAGGCGGAGCGCAGCATCGGCACCATGGCCCGCGCGCTCGGCTACAGCGAGATCATCACCTACTCGTTCATCAGCCCGTCGTACTACGACAAGATCCGCCTGCCGGCGGACTCCCCGCTGCGCAATTCCATGAAGATCCTCAACCCGCTCGGCGAGGACACCTCCATCATGCGCACGACCATCCTGCCGTCCATGCTCGAGATCCTCACGCGCAACTATAACTACCGCAACAAGGCCGTGCGTCTCTACGAGATCGGCAAGGTCTACTTCGCCCGCCCGGACGGCATGGCCGACGAGCCGAAGCTGCTGTGCCTCGGCGGCTACGGCGGCGGCATGGACTTCTTCCAGCTCAAGGGCGCGGTCGAGCGCATCCTCGCCGGTCTGCGCATCACGGACGTGACGTTTGAGGCTGAGCACGACAATCCGTCCTATCACCCCGGTCGCTGCGCGAAGGTCTACGCCGGCGGCAAGCTGCTGGGCGTACTCGGCCAGATCCATCCGCTCGCCGCGGCGAACTACGGCGTGGACGCGGAGCTCTACACGGCGGAGCTGTGGCTCGGCGAACTGCTCGCCGCCCGCGGCGCGACCCCGGTCTACACGCCCCTGCCGCGCTTCCCGGCCGTGACGCGCGACATCGCCATCGTCTGCGCCGCCGATATCCCGGTCGCCAAGCTCTCGGCGTGCATCCTCGCCGCCGGTGGGCAGTACCTCAAGGGCTGCGAGCTGTTCGACGTGTACACCGGCGCGCCGATCCCGGTCGGCTACAAGAGCGTTGCCTTCTCGCTGACGCTGCGCGCCGACGACCAGACGCTCACCGACGACCACGCCGAGGAGACCATGCAGAGCGTTCTCAAGGCGCTCAAGGAGACTTTCAACGCGACCATCCGCTGAGCGGCGTCGAGATTTGGAATATTTTAAGAAATATTTCAGAACTTTTTTTGAAAACAGTTGGGAAATTGACTTTACAGTCTTGTGTTTTTTGGTATAATGAACACAAGAACTTGTGTAAGGGAGGGCTTCGCATGGAAGACGCAACCAGACGGTTTAATGCGATCGACAACAAAACAGAAATGAAGGAGATCCTCACTTCCGTGTATCATTCCCTTGTTGTCAAAGGGTACAACCCCATCAACCAGCTCGTCGGCTACATCCTCTCAGAGGATCCGACGTATATCACCAACTACAACAACGCCCGCAGTCTCATCTGCCGCCTTGACCGCGATGAGCTGCTGCAGGAGCTGCTGACCAGCTATCTGGACAAATAAGCAGCGCACGAAACGGAAAAAGCCTCTGCCGGCCGGCAGAGGCTTTTTCTATACACAGATAACGCATCCGCACGCACCAGACGCGCAACCGCAGCTCTTTCGATTGCGATGAGGCTGGTGTCCGTCTCATAGCGCGCGTCATGATGAGATCGAGCGCCGACTGCGCGCCGGTGGGCACCAGCTCCGTTCCGGTGATGACCGCGACGGTTTTCCCGTCCTGCACACAGGATTCCACCTGCATAGCGAATTCTCTCCTTGCATTGTGGGATAAAAAAACGCCCTTGTCATGGACAAGGGCGTTTCTGTTGGCAGCGGAAGAAGGATTCGAACCCTCACAAACGGAGTCAGAGTCCGGTGTGCTACCATTACACAATTCCGCTACGAACAAATGATATTATACAGATATTTTTGGATTTGTCAACCCTCTTGTCGCATATTTTTCACAAGAGGAAAAATACTTTTTCCGGCCCTGCCCGCGTGCGCGGGCAGGGCCGGAAAAACGCGCTCAGCGGTCGAGGATCTTCCCGTCGATCGAGATCGTGACGACCTGCCATGGCAGGAACTTTCCGCTCGCGCGCAGCGCCTCCCGCGCCGCGTGCTCGAGTCCGCCGCAGCACGGCACCTCCATGCGCACGATGGTCACGCTCTGAATGTCGTTGCCCCGGATGATCTCCGTGAGCTTGTCGGTGTAATCCACCGCATCGAGCTTCGGGCAGCCGATGAGCGTGATCTTCCCTTTCATGAACTCACTGTGCATGTTCGCGTAGGCATACGCCGTGCAGTCGGCCGCAATGAGCAGCTTCGCGCCCTGAAAATACGGCGCGTTGACCGGCACGAGCTTGATCTGGCACGGCCACTGGCCGAGCTGCGACGGCTGTGCCGCCGGCGTCGCTGCCGCGGCCGGCTCTTCACGCTGGAAGCGGTGCATCTGGTGGCCGGGGCAGCCGCCGGCGTGCGCGGCATGTGCGGCCTGCACCTGCTTTTTGCGCTTGTTGGCCTGCACGGCCGCCTCGTCATACGCCGCCGCTTCGCGCTCGACAAAATGGATGGCATCCATCGGGCAGGCGGGCAGGCAGTCGCCGAAACCATCGCAGTAATCGTCGCGCAGGAGCTTGGCCTTGCCGTTCACGATGCCGATAGCCCCCTCGTGGCAGGCCGTCGCGCACGCGCCGCAGCCGTTGCACTTTTCTTCGTCAATGTGGATGATCTTACGGATCATAATATCCCTTCCCTTTCCAAAAATCGTCCGGGCCCCCGCCCGGCGGTCTTGACTTTCTGTGCATAAGATAGCATAATAAGACCCACAAATCCGTTGTCAGAACAACAAATGGAGCAAAAAAATGAACATCATGCTATCCAACACGCGCCTCTTTCGCGGCATTGGCAGCGATGAACTGCCGCTGCTGCTGCAATGTCTCGGCGCGGCACAAAAGCATTACGACCGGGGCGAGACCATTCTCGCCGAGGGCGCGCCGACCGAGCAGCTCGGCATGGTGCTCACCGGCATGGCCATGATCGGCTACGACGACGTCTGGGGCAGCCACAGTCTGCTCGGCCACGTCGGCCCGGGCGAAGTGTTTGCCGAGCCCTATGCCTGCATCCCGGGCGAGCCGCTGCTCATCAGCGTGACCGCTTCGGAGGACACCGAGGTGCTGTTTTTGAACATCGGCAAGGTGCTCACGACGTGCACGAACGCCTGCCCGTTTCACGCCAAGCTCATTCAAAACCTGCTGACCGTGTGCGCGGCCAAGAACCTGCAGCTCTCGCAGCGCATCCTGCACACAACGCCGAAGGGCATCCGCGCCCGGCTCATGTCGTACTTTTCCGAGTGCGTCAAGCGCGCCGGACAGTACAGCTTTGACATTCCCTACAACCGCCAGCAGCTGGCCGACTATCTGGGCGTGGACCGCAGCGCCATGTGCAGCGAGCTGTCGCGGATGCAGCGCGAGGGGCTGCTGACCTACCACAAGAACCATTTTTCCGTGCACGAAGCACTGGAGTAAATCGACGAAAGGCGGACACAACATGACGAGAGAAGAATACGCAAAGCGGATGAAAAAGCACCCCGACTGGGCCCCCGGCCGGGACGCGATCGAGGCGGCCTTTGCCAGGCGCTACCCCAAAACGGAGCCGGTGTGCTTCGAGAGCGAGCTGCACGACCGCGCGGCCTTCGGCGGCGACGAGTATCTCGACGGCTTCGCCGTCTACGACACGGGCAAGGGCTATCAGCACATCGTCACCTACGGCATGAGCGAGCTGTACCCGAGCATGGCGGCCTTCGGCGCCGAGTACAGCAAATGGGGCTATGAAATGACCATGAAGGTGCGCGAGAGCTATGCCGAGACCGGCACGTGGGCGCTCGACCTGCTGGCCCAGCTGGCGCGCTACACGTATCAGACCGGCAATTTCTTCGAGCCGGGCGCGTACATCCCCGGCGACGGCAGCTCCCTGCACCCGGAGCTGAACTCGGCCATCACGGGGCTGGCCATCGTCAGCGACACGACCGTCGCCCCGATCGAGACGGTGCACGGAAAAGTTGCGTTTTTGCAGCTCGTCGGTCTCACGCAGCCGGAGCTGGACGCGCTCGCGCGCGACCCGGATGCGCTGGACGGCATTCTCGAGCGAATGCGCGCGGACGATCCCGAGCTGGTGCTCGACATGCGCAGAACGAAGTCCTACGTATAAAAACAGCCGCACCGTGGCCTCACGGTGCGGCTGTTTGGTTATCTTGCTTTGGATCAGTTGCCTTTCTTCGCGATCAGCTCCTCGCAGGCTTCGCCGAGGATGCGGATGCCCTTTTCGATGACCTCGTCGCTGCTGTTGGAGTAATTGATGCGGAACGTGCTGACGTTGCGCTCCTTTTCATAGAACGGGTCGCCCGGGCAGATGGCAACGCCCCTGGCAAGCGCGACGCGGTAAAGGTCGACCGCGGACATGCCGTTCGGCAGCTTGGCCCACAGGAACATGCCGCCCTCCGTCGGCGTGAACTCCACGCCCTCCGGGAGATACTTGCGCATGCAGTCCATCATCAGCTCCGCTTTGTGCTTGTAGAGCACCTTCGTCTTCTCGATGTGCGCGTCAATGTCGTTGTCAGCGAGGTACTGCGCCAGAACGAGCTGCGAGAAGATGTTGGTGTGCAGGTCGGCAGTCGCCTTGTAGCTCAGGAGCTTTTCGCGCAGCGCCTTGTTGCGCACGCACACCCAGCCGATGCGCATACCGGGGGCAACGATCTTGGAAAACGTGCCGAGCATGCAGCACTGCTCGCCCAGCTCCTTGCCGAAGCTGTCGGTCGCAGTGCCGAAAAAGCGCAGCTCACGGTACGGGTTGTCCTCCAGCACGACGATGTCCGTGCCCTTGAAGATCTCCACAACGCGGTCATGCACTTCCTTGCTGTAGCTCAGGCCGGTGGGGTTCTGGAAGTTCGGGATGACGTAGGCAAATTTCACGTCCGGGTTGGCCTGCACGGTCGCCGCCAGCTCGTCGCAGTCGATGCCGTCGGGGTTGATGGTCACGGGCAGGACCTCGGGATCGAAGAAGTGGAACGACTGCAGCGCGACGAGATAGGTCGGGTTCTCGACGATGATCTTGTCGCCAGGGTCGAGCATGCACGCGCCGATCATCGTCAGCACCTGCTGCGAGCCGTTGGTGATGATAATGTCGTCGGCCGTCACACCGTAGACGCCCATCGTCTCATAGCGCTTGGCGACCCACTCGCGCAGCGGCAGATAGCCCTGCGTGCTGCTGTACTGCAGCGCCATGACGCCGTTTTTCTCCAGCACTTTGTGCGTAGCCTTGTCCATCGCCTCGACCGGGAACGAGACCGGGTTCGGCAGACCGCCCGCGAAAGAGATCAGGTCAGGCGACGCCGCTGCCGCAAGAATGCTTGCCGTAAACTCGCCCTGAAAGTCGGGACGCAGGATTTTGGTGGAAAGTCTGGGATTCATAATGATTTCTCCTTTCATGGGCACTTGTAGTGGTCTGTGTATTCGACAGGCAAGCCCTCATAGTGTGTCGATTATAGCGCACACGATCGCCGGATTACAAGGCGTACCGGAAAAATCTGCGTTCTAACGGAAAGGCACACACATACAAAGTGCGGTTCTGTATAGAACGCTCATTCGCGCTTACCGTTATGCGTCAAATATGCGTCATTTCTGCATTTTGCAACCATATGACGCTAGAATTTCGCCAATACTTCGTCACGGAGGGACGACAAAATGAAAGACAACCTGAGCCGATACACGCTGCGTATCGACCAGACGCTATTGGATAAGCTCGGCTACATCGCGGAATACGAGGGCCGGACAAAAAACCGCGAACTCGAGCAGATGATCAAAATTCAGTTCTGTTTCGGCTGTACGAATTCCCGCCGCAGAATCGCTCCGCAGCGGGGATTTGTTATAAGCTGAAATAGCCGAAAGCCCCTGATCTCAAGCGGTTTTCAGGCATGGAAAAAGTCCACCGTGATCCAAAATCACGGTGGACTCATGGCGGAGAGTAAGGGATTCGAACCCCTGTGGCGTTGCCGCCTAACGGTTTTCAAGACCGCCCCGTTATGACCGCTTCGGTAACTCTCCAGATATGCAGATAGAGAAACAAGACGCCGATGACCGGCGTCTTGTTTTTGGCGGAGAAGGAGGGATTTGAACCCTCGCGCCGCTTATCACAGCCTACTCCCTTAGCAGGGGAGCCCCTTCGGCCACTTGGGTACTTCTCCAAGCCGAATTCCACTTTCCATATGGACGCGCGGCCAGCGCGCTGCATTATAGTAGCATATTCGGCAGCGGATGTCAACTTGTTTTTTGGTTGACACCGCGCGCAAAATGCGTTATAAGTGTGCCAGAACAAAGGAGATACGTCTATGCACTACACATCCGTACTTTTTGACCTCGACGGCACGCTGCTCGACACGCTCGGCGACCTGACCGCCGCCATGAACCGCACGCTCACCCGCCACGGTCTGCCGGAGCGCACGCGGCAGCAGATGCGCACCGCGCTCGGCAACGGGGCGCGGCGGCTGATGGAGCTGTCCGTTCCGTCGGGCACGGACAGCGCGCTGTTCGAGACGCTGCTGGCAGAATACAACGCCGACTATGCCGCCCACTGCCGCATTGAGACCGCCCCCTACCCCGGCGTCGCCGCGCTGCTGCGCACGCTGCACACGCAGGGGCGCAAGCTCGCCATCGTGTCCAACAAGCCGGACGAGGCCGTGCGCGCACTGCGTGCGGATTTCTTCGCCGACGCAGTCCAGATCGCTGTCGGCGAGACGGCAGCCATCCGGCGCAAGCCGGCGCCGGACATGCTGCTGGCCGCCATGGAACAGCTCGGCGCCGACCCTGACAAGACGGTCTTTGTCGGCGATTCCGAGGTCGATATTGCCACGGCGCGCGCAGCAGATCTGCCGTGCATCAGCGTGCTGTGGGGCTTTCGTGACCGGGACGTGCTCGAGCGCGCCGGCGCGCAGCAGTTCGCCGCCGACATCGCGCAGCTGCAGGCGCTTCTGGGCTGAAAAAATCCGCTGGCATCAACCAGCGGATTTTTTATGCCATCCTGCGGCGCAGAAACTTCAGCTTTGTCTCCGAGATGAGGATGGCAACGAGGATCAGCGCGAAGCCGACGATCACGCGCGGCTCCAGATGCTCGTGATAGAACGCAACGGAAAACAGCGTGCCGAACACGCTCTCGAGCGTGAGCAGCAGCGCCGCCGTCGTGGGCGGGGCATACTTCTGCCCGAATGTCTGGAGCAGAAAGCACAGGCCGGTGCACATGACGCACAGGTAGCCAAGACGCAGCCACACATCCGCCGGGATCTCCTCAGGCGCAGGCGCGGCGAACGGCGCCGTGACCCAGCTGAGCACGGCTGCCACAGCAAACTGCACGAACGAGAGCAGCACCGGGCTGCGCCCTCTGGCCGCACTGGCGGTGGCGATGATGTGCAGCGCGTAAAACACGCCGCTGAGGATCGTCAGCCCCTCGCCGCGGCCGATGCGCAGGTCGCTCTGCCAGGACACGAGCCCCATGCCGCACAGGCACAAAAGCGCCGCCGCGAGGTTGTACCGGTCCGGCCGCCGCTTATGGATCAGCCACCAGAAAAACGGCACGAACACGCAGTACGTCGCCGCGAGAAAGGCGTTTTTCCCCGGCGTGGTGTGCACGAGGCCATACGTCTGAATGGTGTAGGCCAGGTACAGGCACACGCCCATGCACGCCCCACCGGTGAGATAGCCGCGGTCGAGCCGGCGCAGGCTCCGGATACCGATGAGCGCCATGAGCATGGCCGCACCGGAAAAGCGGATGGCCAGCAGCCACAGCGCGGGGACGGTGGCAAGTGCGTCCTTCATGATCGTGAACGAACTGCCCAAGAGGAGCGTCGTCACGATCAGGGCGAAGCGGCCGAGACGGGTATAAGCATGGCTTGCGCCGGGGTCAGGCATAGAGATCAGGGTTCCTTTTTCATGAATTGTCCGGCCGCGCGCATCATGAGGCGCTTGGTGCCGGCGGTCTCAAATTCCACCTCGAGCAGCGCATCGCCACCCATAGGCTGGATCTTCGAGACGACACCGGAGCCAAACGCGCGGTGCGTGACCCGGTCGCCAACGGCGAAGGCCGGAGCCGCCTTGCCCGCCGGCTTTGCCGCGGGCGGCGCGGGCCGCACGGGCGGCCTGCGACGCGGTTCCGGCGCGGAGACCGTATAGGCACGCGGCGCGCTCTGGCGCGGCGGGTACTGCTGCTGGTCGCGGCTGGGCTCGGAATAGCCGTAGCCGTGCGGGACATTGAGCTTCTGAATATCTTCCTCCGGGATCTCCTCGACAAAGCGGGAGACGCGGTTGGCCGTCGTGCGGCCAAAGAGCATACGCTGGCGGGCGCACGTGAGGATGAGGTGCTCGCGCGCGCGGGTGAGCGCGACGTAGCACAGCCGGCGCTCCTCCTCCATTTCGTCCGGCTCGCCGATGCAGCGCAGGCCGGGGAAAATACCCTCCTCGCAGCCGACGATGAACACCGTCGGGAACTCCAGACCCTTGGCCGCGTGCATGGTCATGAGCGTGACGCAGTCCATGGACTGGTCGTAGTTATCGAGGTCGGTATAGAGCGCGACCTCGTCGAGGAAGCCCGCGAGCGTGGGGTTATCGGCCTCCTTGGCGAAGGCAATGATGTTCGACTTGAGCTCCTGCACGTTCTCGATGCGGGCGGCGTCCTCGGCCGTGTTCTTTTCCTCGAGCGCGCGGACATAGCCGCTGCGCTCCACGACGAGGTCGTAGAGTTCGTCCGGCGGCATGGTTTTGGCCGCGGCCTGCAGCTCCTCGATCAGGATGGCAAACTGGCGCAGGCGCATCTGGCTGCGCTGCAGCTCGGGATAGGCGTCCGCGTGGCGGATGACTTCAAAGAGGCTCGTCTGCTGCTCATGTGCGAGCTGCGCGGCCGTTTCGACCGTGCGCGCGCCGATGCCGCGGGCCGGGGTGTTGATGATGCGCGTCAGGCGCAGGTCGTCGCCCGGCGTCTGGATGACGCACAGGTAGGCCAGCATGTCCTTGACCTCCGCGCGGTCGAAAAAGCGCGTGCCGCCGATGATGCGGTACGGGATGCCGTTGCGCTTGAAGGCATATTCGAGCTGGTTGCTCTGCGCGTTCATGCGGTAGAGCACGGCGTGATCGCGGAAGTTCATGCCGTGGCCAAAGTCGTCCATGATCTTCGTGGCGACATAGCGCGCCTCGTCGTTCTCATTTGTGGCGCAGTAGAGCGTGAGCGGGTCACCGGCTTCGGCCTTCGTCCAGAGCGTTTTGCCCTTGCGGCCGGTGTTGTTGGCGATGACGTGGTTGGCCGCGTCCAGGATGCGGCCGGTGCTGCGGTAGTTCTGCTCGAGGCGGATGGTGCGGGCATTCTTGTACTGCTTTTCAAAGTTGAGAATGTTCTCGATCGTCGCGCCGCGGAACTTATAAATGCTCTGGTCATCGTCGCCGACGACGCAGATATTGCCCCAGCCGTCGGCCAGCAGGGCCGCGAGCTGGTACTGAAGGTTATTCGTGTCCTGATACTCGTCGATGAGCACGTAGCGGAAGCGGCGCTGCCAGTGCTCGCGCACGTCCTCGTGCTCGTCGAGCAGGCGGACGGTGTTGTAGATCAGGTCGTCAAAATCCATCGCCCCGGCGGAAAACAGGCGCTGCCAGTAGGTCTGGTACACCTCGCCGATGCGGATGCTGCGCGGGTTGTGCGTCGCCTGCGCGCGCGCCAGATACTGCTCAGGCGTGATGCCGGAATCCTTGGCGCGGCTGATCTCCGTGAGCACGGCGCGGTACGGAAACGCCTTCTCGTCGAGATTCATCTCCTTGAGAATGCGCTTGACGACTGCCTGACTGTCCGACGTGTCATAGATCGTGAAGCTGTTGGGATAGCCGAGCTTGTCGGCGTCCCGCCGCAGGATGCGCACGCACGCGGAGTGGAACGTCGAGGCCCAGATGTCCGCCGCGGCCTCGGGGCCGAGCATGCGCTCGATGCGGTCCTTGAGCTCGTCGGCCGCCTTGTTCGTGAACGTGATGGCGATGATGCGCCACGGCTCGACCGGCTCGAGCGCCGCCGCCCGCTGCGCGCGCCGGCGCTCGTCCGGCGTCAGATCCGTGCGCTCGAGCAGCGCGAGGTCCGCCTCTGTCGCCGTGTCCGGCACCTCGTCGGTGTCCGACCCGCGGCCGTACTGGATGAGATTTGCGATCCGGTGGATGAGCACCGTAGTTTTACCGCTGCCGGCGCCGGCCAGCAGCAGCAGTGGGCCTTCCGTGGCCAGGACCGCTTTTCTCTGCATATCGTTCAGGTTTGCGAAGTCCGCCTCGATGAAGCGTCTGCGCGCCTGCACATAGCGTTGTTCAAAAGTCATGGTAGTATTCATAGCGTCTGATTTTAACACATTTTCCCCCGGGAAACAAGGCCCGCATCTTCCAACGCGGAGATTGACAACCACAGGGTGCGGAAGTAAAATAAAGAAAAAATTCGATGATCGAGGTGCATCTTATGGACATCATCTGGCATGGCCACTCCTGCTTTGAGCTGGTCTCCGGCGGCTACAGCGCCGTCATCGACCCGTTTCAGGACACCAGCGTCGGCACGGCCTATCCCCACGTGCGGCTGACGGCGGACGCCGTCTATATCAGCCACGAGGACCGCGACCACAACTTCCGCGAGGGCGTCACGCTGCGCAGCACCGGCAAGGCGAACCCGTTTGCCGTCACGGAGCTGGAGACGTACCACGACATCATGCGCGGCCGTCTGCGCGGCATGAACACCGTGCGCATCTTCGCCGCCGAGGGCATGCGCGTGGCGCATCTGGGCGACCTGGGCGCGAAGCCCACGCCCGAGCAGATGCAGCAGCTGCAGGGACTCGACGCGATGATGATCCCCGTCGGCGGCATCTACACGATCGAGCCGGACACCGCCTACTACCTCTGCGAGCAGCTGCAGCCGCGCGTCATCATCCCGATGCACTTTCAGGCGCCCGGCCACAGCAACCACCGCCTGCGCGCGCCGGAGGACTTCACCGGCATCTTCGAGGGCAACGGCGCAAATGTCCAGCGCTACGACACCAACCGTATGACGCTCACGCCGGACACACCGGCGCAGGTCGTCATCTTCCGCCGCCCGGAATAAAACACGATACGACAAAGCCGCCGCTCCCCATCAGGGAGCGGCGGCTGTTCTTTCCGCAATTATTTCAGAATGTCCTTCAGCTCATGCATACCATGGTTGGTAGTGACGACGACCACGCGGTCGCCGAGCTCGATGGCGTCGTTGCCGGACGGGACGCGGCACTTGCCGCGGCGGATGATCGAGGCGACGAGCACGGAGTCCTTGAGCTTGAGCGCCTTGAGCGGCACATCGAGAAACTGGCTCTCGGCGCGCACGATGAATTCCAGCGCCTCGGCCTGCCCGTCGGCCACCATGCGCAGCGTCTCCACGCCGCTGCTGTGCGCGGAGTTCTGCATCCAGCGGACGTACTCCACGATGCGGCCGGCCGTCACGTCCGCCGGCTGAATGATCGTCGTCAGGCCATACGATTCCGCGAGTTCGATGAAGTTATCCTCATCCACCTTTGTGACGATCTTCGGCACCTGCTCGTGATAGGCAAAGGAGGAGATGATGAGGTTCGTCTCGTCCGACTCCGTGAGCGTGACGAGCGCGTCCGCCTCCGGCAGGCCCTCCTCGCGCAGAACGTCCGGCTTTGTGCCGTCGGCGCAGATGATGGTCGCCTCCGGCAGGAGCGTTTTCATGACGCGGCAGCGGGCCGGGTCGCGCTCGATGATCGTCGAGTGGATGTGCATACGCGCCAGCTCCAGCGCCAGCCGCTCGGCAATGCGGCCGCCGCCGATGATGATGACGCTCTCGGCCTCGTGGCGGAACTCGCCGATCTTGCGAAACAGCTCATGCAGCTCGTGCGGCGCGCCGACCACGGTGACATAGTCGCCGGCGGCGAGCACAAAGTCGCCGTTCGGGATCGTAACGCTGCCCTCGCGCTCCACGGCGCAGATGAGGATGCCGTCGCTGTAGCGGCCGCGGAAATCGTTCAGGCGCAGGCCGTCGAGCTTGCTGCCCTCGCGCAGCTTGAACTCCACGAGCTCCACAAGGCCGTTGGCAAACGGCTCGACCTTCGTGGCGGCCGGGAAACGCAGCGTGCGCGAGATCTCCTTGGCGGAGGTGCGCTCGGGGTTGATGGACAGACTCAGCCCCAGCTCGTCCTGCAGCAGCGCCACGTCCTGATAATACTCCTCGTCGCGCACGCGCGCGATCGTATGCGTAGCGCCGAGCTTGCGCCCGACCATGCAGCTGATGAGGTTCGTCTCGTCCGAGGTCGTCGCGGCGATGAGCAGGTCGGCGTCCGCAACGTTGGCAATGCGTAGCTGATCCACATTCGCGCGGCCCTCGACCACGATCACATCCAGCGTGGAAGAGATATAGGCAGCGCGCTCCGGGTCACTCTCGACGACGGTGATGTCATGCCCTTCTGTCAGGAGCTGCTCCGCAATGGCATAGCCCACGCGGCCAGCGCCCACGATCACAATTTTCATATTCCAAGCTCTCCATTTATCATGTTCAGGCCCCTTATCCGGGCAGGCAAATATTATAGCAGACATTCCCCAATGTTTCAACAGCAGACGCAGGGAAATTGTATCGGGTTTGTTTGTGAATAAATAGTTAAAATTCTGCAAAACCGGCGCGCCGGCGCTTGACGGATGCCCGTGCGGCGCTTATCATTATGTCCTAATACTTTTTTAATTAGTATCTAAGGCTGCGCCGCCGCGCGGCATCCATATAAAGGAGCATCCCACCCATGCTGGAACTGAAGAACATCACCAAAGTCTACGAGGCCGGCACGACGCAGGTCGAAGCACTCAAGGGCATCAACATTGCCTTTCGTGAAAACGAGTTCGTTGCGATCCTGGGCCAGTCCGGCTGCGGCAAGACCACGCTGCTGAACATCATCGGCGGCCTGGACCGCTACACCTCCGGCGACCTCATTATCAACGGCCGCTCCACAAAGGAGTACGACGACCGCGACTGGGACACGTACCGCAACCACTCCATCGGCTTTGTCTTTCAGAGCTACAACCTCATCCCGCACCAGAGCGTGCTGGCCAACGTTGAGCTCGCGCTGACGCTCTCGGGCGTCTCCGGTGAGGAGCGGCGCGCGCGCGCCGTCGAGGCGCTGGAAAAGGTCGGCCTGGGCGACCAGCTCGACAAAGCGCCGAACCAGATGTCCGGCGGCCAGATGCAGCGCGTGGCCATCGCGCGCGCCATCGTCAACAACCCCGACATTCTGCTCGCCGACGAACCGACCGGCGCGCTCGACAGCGAGACGAGCGTGCAGATCATGAATCTGCTGCAGGAGATCGCAAAAGATAAGCTCATCATCATGGTCACGCACAACCCGGAGCTGGCATCGAAATACGCCACGCGCACCGTGCGCCTGCTCGACGGCAAGATCGTCGGCGACGATAACCCCTGCACGGAATCCGAGACGTCCGCACCCGTGACGGTCAAGGTCAAGGAGCACACGTCCATGAGCTTTGCAACGGCCATGAGCCTGTCGCTGCACAACCTTATGACGAAAAAGGCCCGCACCCTGCTCACCGCATTCGCCGGCTCGATCGGCATCATCGGCATCGCGCTCATTTTGTCGCTCTCGCACGGCTTTCAGTCCTACATCGACACCGTGCAGGAGCAGACGCTCTCGTCCTACCCGCTGACGATCGAGGCAAACCCCGTGGACATGTCCGGGATGCTCTCGGCCATGTCGGGCGCAAAGGATGACAGTGCGGATGCGCACGACCTCGATAAGGTCTACGCCAACACGGTCATGTACAGCATGCTCAACTCCATGGTCAGCAGCGCGACCGGCCAGTCAAACAACCTGCCGGAGTTCAAGAAATATCTCGAAAACCCCGACAACAAGATCCACGACTATATCAGCGGCATCCAGTACACGTATGACATGGGCTTCGCCGTCTATACCGAGGATCCCAACGGTACCGTCATCAAGGCCGACACGACCGAGCTGCTGCAAAACGTCATGAAGTCCATGTACGGCGGCGACTACTCGTCCTACTTTGACTCCATGGGCGGCTTCTACTCCGGCTTCAACGTCTGGCAGGAGCTGCTGTCCGGCGAGGACGGCGCGCTCGTGAGCGCCTCGACGCAAAACCAGTACGACGTGATCTATGGCTCCTGGCCGCAAAATTACAACGAGGTCGTGCTCGTTGTGGACAAAAACAATGAAATTTCCGACCTGACGCTCTACGCCCTCGGGCTCGAGAGCATGGACGACATCAGCAACGCCATGATGCAGTCCATGAACAAAAAGCAGATCGACACGACGCAAAGCAGCTGGAGCTATGAAGATCTGTGCGGCCGCAGCTTCAAGCTCATCCTCCCGTCGGAGGGCTATGTGGCCAGCGGCTCCGGCTACACGGACATCAGCCAGACGGCCGACGGACTGCACCAGCTCTACAACAACGATTCCGTGGGCGTGCAGCTCAAGATCGTCGGCATCGTGCGCCCGGCCAAGGGCAGCGTGACCAGCAGCACCTATGGTTCCATCGGCTACACCTCCGCCCTGACGAACTACGCCATCGAGCAGGCCGACAGCACCGAGATCATCCAGAAGCAGCTGGCAAACCCGGACGTGGACGTGTTCACCGGCTCTGCGTTCCCGAACGCCGCGACCGCCACGACCGACCAGAAAGTTGCCGCCGCGCAGGCCTATCTCAACAAGCTGAGCGTGGACGACCGCGCGACCGTCTACCGCAAGTGCATGACCGCGCCGGACGACACCACGCTTGACGCCGCGCTCACGCAGACCATGGAGACCTTCACCCGCGACGACGCCAAAGAGATGGCCGACAACGGCGTCTTTGAGGCCAGCGGCAAAACGGCGCAGCAGATGAAGGAAATGATCGACGCCATGGACGACGAGACGTTTATCCGCTTCTTCCGGCCGTATATGCGCGCGATTCTCTCCATGCAGATGCAGCAGGAGACCGTCAAGGCCTACAGCGGCATGACCTCGCAGGAAGTCATCTCCGCCATCAGTGCCAAAGGCATCAGCAGCAGCCAGTATGCGGATGTGTACGACAACTACGTCGCCTCGTCGGCCAGCGGTTCGACCTACAACAACAACCTGAAAAAGCTCGGCTACGTCGATAAGGACTCCCCCAGCGCCATCAACATCTACGCCTCGAGCTTTGAGAACAAGGATCAGATCTCCGCGTGCATCGACGACTACAATGCCGACGCCGCCGAGAACGATCAGATCAGCTACACCGACTATGTCGGCCTGCTCATGAGCAGCATCACGACGATCATCAACGCCATCAGCTACGTGCTCATCGGCTTCGTGGCCATCTCGCTTGTCGTGTCGTCGATCATGATCGGCATCATCACCTATATCTCCGTGCTCGAGCGCACGAAGGAGATCGGCATCCTGCGCTCCATCGGCGCGAGCAAGCAGGACATTTCGCGCGTGTTCAACGCCGAGACGCTCATTGAGGGCTTCACAGCCGGCGTGATGGGCATCCTGTGTACGCTGATTTTGCTGATCCCCATCAACCTCATCGTGCACCATCTGACCGGCCTGCCGACCCTGAGCGCCATTTTGCCGGTGCTCGGCGCGATCTTGCTGATCCTCATCAGCATGGCGCTGACGTTCATCGCGGGCCTCATCCCGTCGGGCATGGCAGCGAAAAAAGACCCGGTCGTCGCCCTGCGGACCGAATAAGGCCAAAACGCATATTTCCACCACCTCCGTGCAAACTAGGAGCAGCCTACATTTGCACGGAGGTTTTGCATTATGAAGCAGAAAATTCTTGCGGCCGTGTGCGCGCTGGCGCTCTGTGCAGCGCTCGTCCCGGCCGGCTTTGCCGAGCAGGCCGCGGCCGACACCGCGCCCGTGGCCGAAAATCTGGAGCTGACCACATTCCGCGGCACGTCCATCGGCGGCACACTGAGCGCAAATGCGCCCGACGGCAGCCCGCTCACCTTCCGCATCACGACCGAACCCATCAAGGGCACGGTAACGCTCACCGACAGCGGCACGTTCGTCTATACCCCCGCCGACGGCAAGCGCGGGCGCGACTACTTCGGCTTCCGCGCCGCCGACAGCAGCGGCAACGAATCGCAGGAGGCGACCGTCATCATCTCCATCAAGAAGCAGAAGCCTGCCGTCACCTACAGCGACATGGCCGGCCGCCCGGAGGAATACGCCGCCGTCATGCTCGCCGAGCAGGGGCTGTGCGTCGGCCGGCAGGTCGGCGGGCAGTATCTCTTCGACCCCGACAGCCCCATGCCGCGCGATGAATTTCTGGCCATGTGCACGCACCTGACCGGCACTTCGATGCTGCAGGGCGTGCTCTCGACCGGTTTCGGCGACGACGAGCAGATCCCCGCCTGGGCCAAGACCTACGTTGCGACCGCGGTCATGAACGGCGACATCACCGGCTACTCCGACGGTACGGCGATCGTGTTCGATGCACAGCGCGGCATCACGGCAGCCGAGGCTGCCGTCATGCTCAGCAACTTCCTCGACCCCTCCCCCGCCGCCGCGCTCGAGGGCGACTATATTCCCGACTGGGCGTGCGCCGCCGTGTCAAGTCTGACATCCTGCGGCGTGTATCCGGCCGGCAGCGACTGTGCGGCGTCCCTCACGCGCGCCGAGGCGGCGCAGATGCTGCTGGGCGCGTATGAACTGCTGCAAAAGCGATAAAAAAGCACGGGCCGTTTCCAGATCGGAAACGGCCCGCGGCTTTATGCACGATCCAAAATGGCTTCCAGCTCCGCCGGGCTGAGCTCCGGGAACGGGCGCACGGGCGCAGGCTGCGCCTCGTGCGCGCCGATGCACTTTTCCATCCAGACCATGGAGTACCAAGTGCCGAATTTATACCCGCAGCGCGGAAACTCCCCGACGAGCCGATAGCCGAGATGCGCATGAAACTGCGCGCTGTTTCGCGTCAGGTGTGCGTCGTCCGCCCCGTCCGGGCAGCCGATGCAGGCATAGAGATTCTGAATGTTCTGCGCGCGCAGCACCGCCTCGAGCGCGGCGTACAGCCGCTTGCCCGTCCCCCGGTGCCGCTGATCCTCGCGCAGGTAAATGCTCATCTCCACCGCCCAGTCATAGGCGGCGCGGCTGCCGAACGGCCCGGCGTAGGCATAGCCGACGATCTCGCCGCCGCGCTCCGCGACCAGGTACGGATAGCGGCGGAGCGTGGCGCGCATACGCGCGGCAAATTCCTCGATATCCGGCACGGTGCACTCGAACGTAATGGCCGTCTTTTCCACATACGGCGCGTAAATTTTCAGCAGCGCGGGCGCGTCGCTCAGGCGCGCGGTGCGGATGCGCAGCGCAGTGTCGTCCATATGCTCCTCACTTTCCGCTGTCGCCGTAGTTTGCGAGCACGCGCGCGGACGGGTCGTCCACGTCGCAGCCGTCCCACGATTTGTTCGGCATCCAGAAATCGACGATCATGTGCGCCTGACCGGGATAATACTGCTCGAACAGCTCGCGGTAGAGCAGCGATTCCTTGGTGAACGGCTGCGCAAAGTCGTACTTCCGGCGCAGGGTCTCAAATTCCTCGTCCGTGTACTTCTGCTCGGCGTACGCCTTGAGATCGTCGACCATGGAGTGGCCGACCGCGTCGCTAAAGGCCGCCTTCTCGCGCATGAGGATATCGTGCGGCAGCCAGTCGCCCTCAAAGGCGTGGCGCAGCAGATACTTGCCCTTGCCGTAGACGTTGCACTTCTTGGCCGGGTCGATGGACATGACATACTGTACGAAGTCCAGATCGCCGAACGGCACACGGGCCTCGAGACTGTTGACGGAGATGCAGCGGTCGGCGCGCAGGACATCATACATATGCAGCTCGCGGATGCGCTTGGCGGATTCCTCCTGAAACGCCTCCGGGCTGGGCGCGAAGTCGGTGTACTTATAGCCGAAGAGCTCATCGGAGATCTCGCCTGTGAGCAGCACGCGCAGGTCGGTCTGCTCGTGGATGGCCTTGCAGACGAGGTACATGCCGATGCTCGCGCGGATGGTCGTGATATCATACGTGCCGAGCAGCGCCACGACCTCCGGCAGCGCCTGGATGACGTCCTCGGGCGTGATGATGACCTCGGTGTGGTCGGCGTGCAGATACTCTGCCACCTCGCGGGCGTACTTCAGGTCGATGGCGTCGCTGCGCATGCCGATGGCGAACGTGCGGATGGGCTTTTTGAGCAGCTTTGCCGAGATGGCGCACACGAGGCTGCTGTCCAGACCGCCGGAGAGCAGAAAGCCGAGCGGCGCGTCGGCATCCAGCCGCTTTTCCACGCCGGCGATGAGCTTTTCACGGATGTGGGTGCAGACGGTCTCCAGATCGTCCTCGCAGACGGCATCCACCTGCGTCATGTCGCGGTAGCAGGTGAACTTGCCGTCGGCATAATAGTGTCCGGGAGGAAACGGCATCACATCGTGCACGAGGCCGACGAGGTTTTTCGCCTCGCTGGCAAAGACGATCGCGCCCTCGGCGTCATAGCCGTAGTACAGCGGGCGGATGCCGATGGGGTCGCGCGCCGCGACGAGGCCGCCGCGCCTGGCATCATAGATGACCATGGCAAACTCCGCATCCAGTCCGCGGAACATGTCCAGCCCCTCGCGCTCGTAGAGCGGGAGCAGGATCTCACAGTCGGACTCGCTCTCGAACGTCTCGCCCTCAGCGATGAGCCGCTCGCGGATGGGCCGGAAGCCGTAGATCTCGCCGTTGCACACGAGCGCGCTGCCGTCGCGCGTGAACGGCTGCATCCCCTCCGGGTGCAGGCCCATAATGGCCAGACGGTGGAAGCCGAGCGTCGCCGCGCCGATATGCAGCATGCGCGTATCGTCCGGGCCGCGGGAAATGGTCTTGTCAAAGCCGGCGCGCAGATCCTGCGCGGAGATGGACGAGCCGAGATAACCGATGATGGAACACATGATTTTTTCCTCCTGAATGCATCAAAAAATACGCAGCTACCATCCGACAATAGGACGAGTAGCTGCGTATCGTGGTGCCACCTATTTTACTTCTCACGGGTTCTAACAAACCGCACCGGGATAACGTCCGGCTTTGACGGCGCACCTACTGAGGCTCTCGCCCGTTCAGGTTGCAGCTCGGGAGTGTTCTTCACACAGGCTCTGTTATGCGGCTCGCACCGTCCCGCACTCGCTGGGAATGATCGCCCGTGCTACTTTTCTCCGTCAATGCTTTTGACAGAAGTATGAAAATGAAAGAAGAGAGAAAAAAGAAAGAGTAAGCGTTTTTTACCGCACGCTGAACAGCAGGTCGCCGTAGGACGGGACCGGCCACTTGTCGGACGGCGTCATGGTCTCGAGCTGGTCGATCGTGATGCGCAGCTCCGCCATGGCGGAGAAGACCTTGTCGCGGTAGTAGTTGGCCAGTGCCTGGCTACCCTCGACGGTCTTGGCGCCCATGAGCGCCTCATCCAGGCGGCGGACCTTGCGGTAGGCATCGCCCAACAGCGCGGACATTTCAGGGATGATGCTCTCCTCATACGAGCAGTCCGCCGTGACGGACACGGCGTGGATCGCCGCAGCGGTCTCGGACAGCTCGCGCAGATAGCTGCTGACGGCGGGCATGATGTCGCGCCGCGCCATCTCGAGCATCGTCAGCGCCTCGATGTTGAGCACCTTGCTGTAGTTTTCGAGGTGGATCTCGTAGCGGGCCTCCATCTCGGTGCGGGTATAGACACGGTGCTTGGTGAACAGCGCCACGTTCTTGTCGGCGAGGTAATACGGCAGCGCTTCCGGCGTCGTGCGCAGGTTCAGCAGACCGCGGCGCTCAGCCTCCGCCAGCCAGGCGTCGTCATAGCCATTGCCGTTGAAGAGGATGCGCTTGTGCTTGATGAGCACGCTGCGGATGAGCGCCTGCAGGTCGGCCTCGAAGTCCTTGCTGCCCTCGAGCGCGTCAGCAAACTGCTCGAGGCTCTCGGCGACCGCCGTGTTGAGCACGACGTTGATGCCGGAAATGGAGGCTGAGGAACCGGGCATACGGAACTCGAACTTGTTGCCGGTGAACGCAAACGGAGAGGTGCGGTTGCGGTCGGTCGTATCCTTGGGGAAACGCGGCAGCGCATGCACGCCGATCTTCAGCAGCTCCTTTTCCTGTCCGGCATAGGGCGTCTCGTTGACGATGGCGTCGAGAATGCTCTCGATCTCGTCGCCGACATACATCGACACGACGGCCGGGGGCGCTTCGTTCGCGCCGAGACGGTGGTCGTTCGCGGCCGACGCCACGCTGATGCGCAGCATATCCTGATAATCATCCACCGCCTGGATCACCGCACACAGGAAGAGCAAAAACTGTGCGTTCTCGGCCGGCGTCTCGCCGGGCTCGAGCAGGTTCATGCCGGTGTCGGTGGTCAGGGACCAGTTGTTGTGCTTGCCGGAACCGTTAACGCCGGCAAACGGCTTTTCGTGCAGCAGGCAGACCATGCCGTGGCGCGCGGCCACCTTCTGCATGATCTCCATCGTCAGCTGGTTCTGGTCGGCAGCGATGTTGCCGGTCGTGAACACCGGCGCAAGCTCGTGCTGCGCGGGCGCCACTTCGTTGTGCTCGGTCTTGGCGTAAACGCCGAGCTTCCAGAGCTCCTCGTCCAGATCCTTCATGAACGCCGCAACGCGCGGCTTGATGCTGCCGAAGTAATGATCGTCCAGCTCCTGGCCTTTCGGCGGCTTGGCGCCGAAGAGCGTGCGGCCGGTGTAGATCAGATCCTTGCGCTTGTCATACACGGATTTGTCGACCAGGAAGTACTCCTGCTCGGGGCCGACGGTCGTGCGCACGGCGGTCACGTCCTCGTTGCCGAACAGGTGGATCACACGCAGGGCCTGACGGTTGAGCGCCTCGGCGCTGCGCAACAGCGGCGTCTTTTTATCGAGCGCCTCGCCGCCGTAAGAGCAGAATGCCGTCGGAATGCACAGCACATTATCTTTAATGAATGCATAGGACGTCGGGTCCCATGCGGTGTAGCCGCGCGCCTCAAACGTTGCGCGCAGGCCGCCGGACGGGAAGCTGGACGCATCCGGCTCGCCGCGGACGAGCTCCTTGCCGGAAAACTCCATAATGACCTGACCGCCGCCGCAGGGCGAAATGAAGCTGTCGTGCTTCTCGGCGGTGATGCCGGTCATCGGCTGGAACCAGTGCGTGAAGTGCGTGGCGCCCTTTTCGATCGCCCAGTCCTTCATGGCATTGGCCACGATGCGCGCGGCGTCGTCATCAAGACGCTTGCCATTTTCCATCGTCGCCTGCACCTGCCGGTAAGTCTCCTTCGGCAGCCGCTCGCGCATGACGGCATCGTTAAATACCATGGATCCAAAAATGTCAGAGATCTTTTCCATCTCGCATGGTCCCCTTTCCGTATTTCAAATCAGTATCAACAACAAAAAACGGCACTGGTGCCCGGAGATCTTGTGCTCTCCACGACGCCATTGCCGTTTCAATGTAGCAAAATATACGCCTGTTGCGGAAAAATGTCAAGCGGGAAAAACGCAATTTCTTTCGGCGGATTCCACAGATTTTTCGGCAAAATTGCCCGTTTTTTTATCCTTGACACGTGCAAATGCCGTGGTGTATTATATACATGGATTTTGATTGGCAAAATTCTGCGTGCTGTTTTTGCGGCCGCAGGCATAAGTTCATATGGTAACTTTTCGAGAACGCTGACGTTTCACGATGACCTGGGGGGAAAGTGCCCCTTATCGGCATCGGAAGCGTCTTTTTTGTTTTTCCGCACCAACTTCTGATTCGAGGTGACTGCTATGAACACGTCGCTGCATACCGTGCGCGCGCTCCTGGTCTCCAGTTCCGAGGCGCAGACCCAGCGCATCAGCGCCCTGCTCACACGGGCGCGCATCGTCCCGTTCGATCACGCAGGCAGCGCGCGGCAGGCGCTCGAACAGTTTGACGCAGGCGGCATCGACGGTGTACTCATCGCAGAGCCCATCGCCGACAGCTCCGGCCGGGAGCTGGCGCTGCAGCTCAAAAAGCGGCACTGCATGGCCGTGCTGCTGCTGGCCGCACCGGAACACGCGGACACGGACGCCGCCCTGCTCGAACAGTCCGGCGTGCTGGTGCTGCCGAATGACGCGCCGGAATCGCTCATCGTGCAGACCATCCGGCTGCTGACCGCCGTGCGCATCCAGCTCGAGCAGATGCAGCACAAGACGGAAAAGCTCGAGGCGAAGGTCGCCGATATCCGCATCATCAACCGCGCGAAGCTCCTGCTCGTGCAGCACCTGCAGATGACGGAGACGGAGGCACACAAATACATTGAGAAACAGGCAATGGACACCAGTATGCGCCGGCGGACCATTGCGGAAAATATCATTCGTACCTATGAAGATTGAGGAGTGTGGACCATGACCAAGTACATTTTTGTGACCGGCGGCGTTGTCTCCGGACTCGGCAAAGGCATCACGGCGGCTTCGCTCGGCCGTCTGCTCAAGGCACGCGGCCTGAAGGTCGCCGCGCAGAAGCTTGACCCCTATATCAATGTCGACCCCGGCACCATGAGCCCGTATCAGCACGGCGAGGTGTACGTTACCGAGGACGGCGCGGAGACCGATCTCGACCTCGGCCACTATGAGCGCTTCATCGACGAGGATCTGAACAAATACTCCAACCTCACGACCGGCAAGGTGTACTGGAACGTGCTCAACAAGGAGCGCCGCGGCGAGTACCTCGGCGAGACGGTGCAGGTCATTCCGCACATCACGAATGAGATCAAGGACTTTATCTATAGTGTCGGCAGCAAGACGAACGCCGACGTCGTTATCACGGAGGTCGGCGGCACGACCGGCGACATTGAGAGCCAGCCGTTTCTCGAGGCCATCCGTCAGGTCGGCCTGGAGGTCGGGCGCGAAAACGCACTCTACATCCACGTGACGCTCGTGCCGTATCTGCACGGCAGCGAGGAGCACAAGACCAAGCCCACGCAGCACTCGGTCAAGGAGCTGCAGGGCATGGGCATTTCCCCGGACATCATCGTGCTGCGCTGCGATGAGCCGCTCGAGGAGTCCATCTTCCGCAAAATCTCCCTGTTCTGCAACGTCAAGCCCGACTGCGTGATCGAAAACATGACCATCCCCGTGCTGTATGAGGCACCGGTCATGCTCGAAAAGAACCGCTTTTCCGAGATCGTCTGCCGTGAGCTGCACATCGACGCGCCCGCGCCGGATATGACCGAGTGGGATGCCATGCTCGAGAGCATCCGCAGCCGCTCGCACCGCGTGACGATCGGCCTCGTGGGCAAATACGTGCAGCTGCACGATGCGTATCTGTCCGTCGCCGAGGCGCTGCGCCACGCCGGCTATGTCTACGGCACGCGCGTGGACATTCAATGGATTGACAGCGAGACGATCACGCGCGATAATGTAGAGGAAGTGCTCGGCAGCTGCGACGGCATTCTCGTGCCCGGCGGCTTCGGCAACCGCGGCATTGAGGGCAAGATCGCGGCCGCGCACTATGCCCGCACGCACAATGTCCCCTATCTCGGCATCTGCCTGGGTATGCAGATCGCGGTCATCGAGTTTGCACGCTCCGTCTGCGGCCTCGCCGACGCCAACTCCGGCGAGTTCGACGAGGGTAGCACGCACAAGGTCATCGACTTCATGCCCGACCAGAGCGATGAGATCAACAAGGGCGGCACGCTGCGCCTCGGCGCATATCCGTGCCACATCGTGCCCGGCACGAAAATGGCGGAGTGCTACGGCACGCTGGACATCTCCGAGCGCCACCGCCACCGGTACGAGTTCAACAACGACTACCGCGCGCTCATGCAGGAAAAGGGGCTCGTGCTCTCCGGCCTGTCGCCGGACGGCCACATCGTGGAGACCGTCGAGATCCCCGAAAACGACTTTTATATCGGCGTTCAGTACCACCCCGAGTTCAAGAGCCGCCCGAACAAGGCGCACCCCCTGTTCAAGGGCCTGATCTCGGCGGCGCTGCGCCACGCAGAGAGAGGATAAGCATGCACGACCGCTACGTCAATCCCCTGTGCACCCGCTACGCCGGGCGCACAATGCAGCACATTTACTCCGACGACAACAAATTTTCCACCTGGCGCAGGCTCTGGGTCGCGCTGGCCGAGAGCGAGCAGGAGCTCGGTCTGCCGATCACGGACGAGCAGATCCGCGAGCTGCGCGCGCACATCACGGACATCGACTATGACTACGCCGCGGCGCGCGAGCACGAGGTGCGGCACGACGTCATGGCCCACGTGCTGACCTACGGCGCGTGCTGCCCGGAGGCAAAGCCCATTCTGCACCTCGGCGCCACGTCCTGCTACGTCGGCGACAATACGGATATCATCCTCATGCGCGAAGCGCTCGAGCAGATCCGCAGCCTGCTGGTGAACGTCATCCAGGCGCTCGCGGACTTTGCCGAGGCGCACAAGGCAGAGCCGACGCTCGCCTACACGCATTTTCAGGCCGCGCAGCCGACGACCGTCGGCAAGCGCGCCACGCTCTGGACGCAGGATCTGCTGATGGATCTCGAGCAGCTGGAGTTTCAGCTCGGCAATCTCAAGCTCCTCGGCTGCAAGGGCACGACCGGCACGGGCGCGAGCTTCCTCGCCCTGTTTGACGGCGACGAGCAGAAGGTCGTCGCGCTCGAGCAGAAGATCTGCGAGAAGATGGGCTTTCCCGGCGCGTACCCCGTCAGCGGCCAGACCTATTCGCGCAAGGTGGACTTTCAGGTACTGCAGGTGCTGTCCGGCATCGCGCAGAGCGCCTCGAAGTTTTCCAGCGACATCCGCCTGCTGTCCCACCTCAAAGAGGTGGATGAGCCGTTCGAGAGCGGCCAGATCGGCTCCTCGGCCATGGCCTATAAGCGCAACCCCATGCGCAGCGAGCGCATCGCCTCCCTGTCGCGCTACGTCATCTGCGACCTGCAGAACGCCGCCGTCACGGCCAGCGCCCAGTGGTTTGAGCGCACGCTCGACGACTCGGCCAACCGCCGCATCAGCATCCCGGAAGCATTCCTCGCCACCGACGGCATCCTCACGCTGTACCTCAACGTCATCCGCGGCCTGACCGTGTACCCGAAAATGGCCGAAAAGCATCTGGCGGACGAGCTGCCGTTTCTCGCTACGGAGAACATCCTCATGTACTGCGTCAAGGAAAAGGGCGGCGACCGGCAGGCCCTGCACGAGGCCATCCGGCAGCACAGCGTCGCCGCCGGCAAAGAAGTCAAGCTCCATGGCGGCAGCAACGACCTGCTCGAGCGCATCCTGGCTGACCCGATCTTCGGGCTCACGCGCGCGGAGCTCAACAAACTTGTTGACCCCCATGCCTTCACCGGCATGGCCGTACACCAGACCGAGACGTTCCTGCGCGAGCAGGTCGCGCCGGTCCTGAACAAATATACAGCACTGCTCGGATGCGACGCATCCGTAAATGTGTAAAAGAAACAGGAGGTTTCTCAACAATGCTGACATCCATCGTAGGTATCAACTGGGGCGATGAGGGCAAGGGCCGCATGGTCGACCTGCTCAGCCAGAAGTACGACGTCGTCGTGCGCTATCAGGGCGGCAACAACGCCGGCCACACCGTCATCAACGACAAGGGCAAGTTCGTGCTCAATCTCATGCCGTCCGGCATCCTGCGCGACGAAACCGTGAACGTGCTCGGCCCCGGCATGGTCATTGATACCGAGCACATGTTCAACGAGGTCGCGCGCCTGAGAGAAGGCGGCATCACCATCACGCCGGAGCACCTGAAGATCAGCGACAAGGCCGTCATCTGCATGCCGTACCACAAGCTGCTTGACTGCCTGGAAGAGGACCGTCTGGCGGACAAGAAGTTCGGCTCCACCCGCCGCGGCATCTCCCCCGCCTACTCGGACAAATACATGAAAAAGGCGCTGCGCATGGGCGAGCTGGCCGACCGCGACGCGCTCAAGGCCCGCCTGGCCGACATTCTCGAGTGGAAGAATCTCTTCATCGTCAACGGCTATCACCATGACCCCATCGATCTCGACGAGATGATGGACTGGCTCGACACCTATGCCATGCCGTTCAAGGACTACGTCTGCGACACGACGGATTATCTCACCGATGCCATTGAGGACAACAAGTCCCTGCTCTTTGAGGCCCAGCTCGGCGCGCTGCGTGACATTGACTACGGCATCTATCCGTACACCTCCGGCTCTTCTACGATCGCGGCCTACGCGCCCATCGGCGCGGGCATCCCGGAGGCCCGGCTCGACACGATCATCGGCATTATGAAGGCCTATTCCACCTGCGTGGGCGAGGGCCCGTTCACCTGCGAGATGTTCGGCGACGAGGCCGCTGCGCTGCGCGACGCCGGCGGCGAATACGGCGCTGCGACCGGCCGTCCGCGCCGCGTGGGCGGGTTCGACGTGGTCGCCTCCCGCTACGGCGTGAAGATGCAGGGCTGCACGAGCATCGCGCTGACAAAGCTCGACGTGCTGTCCTATCTGGACAAGATCCCCGTGTGCGTCGCCTACGACATCGACGGTGAGCGCGTGGACCGCTTCCCCATCGGCGTGAAGCTGGCCAAGGCAAAGCCCATTTATGAGTATCTGCCCGGCTTCCACTGCGACATCTCCGGCTGCCGCACGATCAGCGACCTGCCGAAGGAGGCGCTCGACTACGTGCACTATCTGGAGGCTGCCGTCGGCTGCCGCATCAAGTACGTCTCCGTCGGCCCGGACCGCGATGCGTACATCAAAATGTTCTAAACCGCGCAAAGCACAGCGGCCCTTCGCAAATGCGAAGGGCCGCTCATTTTTATTCAATATTCGCTTCAGCCGATGCCGCCGAGCGCCGCGCCGGCGACGAGCGCCACGAGCACGCTCGCGCAGTAGACATACTTGCACAGCGGATAGTACCAGCCGCCGATGGGCTTGCGCGCGCCGAGGTTGACGCTCTCGAGCACGAGTTTCTTGCCGCCGATCCAGAAGAACATGACCGCCGCAAGCAGTGCGCCCAGCGGGCAGATGTAAATGGACACGACGTCCATCCACTGCGACACGATGGCCTGAATGCACAGCGCAACGGCGAGGCCAATCACATGGATCACCGCCGTGGCCGGCACGCGCTTGAGGCCGAACCGCTCCTGCAGGGACGCGACCGGCGCCTCGTAGAGATTGATGATCGACGTGACGCCCGCGAAGGCCACGCAGACGAAAAACACCATCGCCACGATGCGTCCGCCCGCCATGCCGTTCATGACGTGGACGAGGTAAATAAACATCAGGCCCGGGCCGCCGGCGTCGAGCTGCGCGCCGCCCGCCGCCATGGCGGGAATGATGACGAACGCCGCCAGCAGCGCCGCGATCGTATCAAAGAGCGCCACGTTGCGCGCCGAGCTCGGGATGCACTCGCTCTTGCTGAGGTAAGAGCCATAGATAACGCTGCCGTTGCCCGCAACGGACAGCGAGAAAAACGCCTGACCGAAGGCATAGATCCAGACATAAGGGTCGAGCAGGCCCGCGGGCTTGATCGTGAAGATATACCGATAGCCGTCCGACGCACCGGGCAGCGTAGCCACATAGATACCGAGGCCCACAAACAGCAAAAACAGGATCGGCATCATGATCTTATTTGCCTTTTCAATGCCGCCGGCGATGCCGAAGGACATGATGACAAAGCTCACCGCGACTGCGACGACGACCCAGACATTCGCGCCCCACGCGCTGGCCGTGGCATTGAAGGTGGCGACGATCCCATCCATGTCCTGCCCCATGGCGGACAGGCCGCCGTCAAACGCCAGGAACGTATACTTAAAGATCCAGCCCATGACGCAGGTGTAGCCGATGGCCAGCGCCAGAGAGCCGAGCACCGGGATATAGCCGACCAGTTCGCCGGGCCGGCGCTTACCCCAGCGCGCCTCGGTGCACATGCCGAAAGCGTCGACCGGCCCCGCACCGGCTGCGCGGCCGAGCGCAAACTCCCCGATGACGCCGGTGGAGCCAATGAGAATGACAAACAGGAAATACGGCAGCAGGAAAGTCATGCCGCCCCATTTGGACACCAGCGTCGGAAAGCGCCAGATGTTGCCCATGCCGACGGCCGAGCCGATGCAGGCGATGATGAAGCCGCCGCGGCTGCGAAAGCCGTCGCGTTTGCTGACGTTGGCGTCGTTACTCATAACATTGTTTCCTTTCACGCACTCAGGCACAAATTGGTTTGATTATACCGCAAAACCCGCCCCGCCGCAACCGTTGTTTGCGGAATCTGCCGGATAACACTATGCAGAGGCGTCTTACTCCCCCGGCAGGCCCAGCACAAGCGCTTTCTCGCGGCGGCTGTCCGCGCCCGCATGCTACACACGCCCCCCCTCCTCTCTGCGACATATTTTTACAATCGTATACCTCAGCATTTGCGCATTTTCTACCGCCGCGCACCGGAACAAGCGCCCGGAATGCGATTTCCCGTTCCCAACACGCGGGTTTTGTGCTATACTGGCGGCACACGACCGCCGCACGGTATGCTCGTGCGGCAGAGAAATGATGAGGAGAATACTTTATGAAGGCCACCAAACACCGCTTCTGGCTCTGCGCGCTGCTCGTCTGCATGGTGCTTTCCGTCTTTGCCGGGATCACCGCGCCGCCGGCCATGGCAGCGAACATCTCCAGCACCGACTGGATGGAAACCGTGCCGGACGAGACAAAGCTCAGCAATATGTCGATCCCCGGTACGCACGACAGCTGCACGCAGTATGTGGATATGCGCTACATTTTTCAATGTCAGGACGCGAGCGTTGCCACGCAGCTGATCTACGGCTACCGCTATCTGGATATGCGTCTGGTGCTCGAACAGAAGCACGACCAGCAGACGCTGGTGCTCAAGCACAGCATCGCGCGCTGCAAGGCCTCCAACTCCCCGTTTGCCGGAACGCTCACACTCAATGACGTGCTGCGCGACGTTTCCGCGTTTCTGGACGCCCACCCCACCGAGACGGTAATCCTGTGCATGAAGGCGGAAAACAGCAAGGACGATGTCGCGGAGATTCAGAAGGTCCTGTATGAGACGATCAACAAGGATCCGGAGCGCTGGTATCTGAAAAACGAAATCCCGACGCTGGGCGAAGTGCGCGGGAAGATCGTCCTCGCCACGCGGTTTGACGACAAGTTTCCGGTCGGCTTCGAGCGCTGCGGCCTGTACTTCGGCTGGGCGGATCAGGGCGACCGCACCGTTTTGTCTGACCCCACCGCGAACTCCGTGATCAACGACCGCGAGACGCTGTGCGTGCAGGATCGCTACAACTATGACACCGATGACAAAATCGACGCCATCCACACCTGTCTGGACAACAGTCGGGCGGCGGAGAACACGTTTTTCCTGAACTTCACGTCCACGAGCGGCAGCGGAAAAGTGGGCCACCCGAAGGAATACGCCAAGCGCATCAACCTCGATCTCTATGACTACGACTGGCAGGCCGGAACGGCCTACGGCGTCGTCATCGTGGACTTCGCACCGAAAAAGATCGCCGAGAAGATCTATCAGACGAATTTCCAGCCCGCGCAGTAACGCGCGCAGCCCCGAAATCGAAAAAGCCCTTTGCGTGCAGATCATGCGCACGCAAAGGGCTTTTGCATATGGATTTTAGTACAGCTTTGCGCCGGCCGGAATGTGAGGATCAACCATCAGCAAATGCAACTTTTCTTCCCCGTTTTCGTGGTGCACGGCGGAGATCAGCATACCGCAGGAGTCGATGCCCATCATGGGCCGCGGCGGGAGGTTCGTGATGGCGATGCAGGTCTTGCCCACGAGCGCTTCCGGCTCGTAATAGGCATGGATGCCGGAGAGAATCACGCGATCCGTACCCGTGCCGTCATCGAGCGTGAACTTGAGCAGCTTCTTCGACTTCTTCACGGCCTCGCACGCCTTGACCTTCACAGCGCGGAAATCGGACTTGGAGAACGTCTCGAAGTCCACAAAATCCTGGAACAGCGGCTCGATCTGCACGTTGGAGAAGTCGATCTTCTCCTCCGCTGCTGGCGCTGCGGGCACGGTCTCGGCGGGCTTGGCCTCGGCCGTTTCCGGCTTCTTGTCCGCGTCCAGCGGCTTCATGGTGGGGAACAGGATCACATCGCGGATGGAGCTTGCGCCGCACAGTAGCATAGCGCAGCGGTCAATGCCGAAGCCCAAGCCGCCGGTGGGCGGCATGCCGTATTCGAGCGCCATGACGAAGTCCTCGTCCATCATGTTGGCCTCTTCATCGCCGTGGGCGCGCTTTTCGGCCTGTGCTTTGAAGCGCTGATACTGGTCGATGGGGTCGTTGAGCTCAGAGAAGGCGTTGCCCATCTCGCAGCCGCAGATGAACATCTCATAGCGCTCGGTGAGCGCAGGCTGCTCGGGGCTGCGCTTGGCCAGCGGGCTGACCTCCACGGGGTACATGGTGATGAATGTCGGCTGGATGAGCGTGGACTCGACCTTCTGGTCGAACGTCTCATAGAGCGCGTTGCCCCACGTGTGGGCGACGTTTTCCATGTCCACGCCCACGCTCTTGGCGAGGGCGACTGCCGCGTCCGCGTCGCCGAGGATGGCCATGAAGTCCGCCCCCGTGACGTCCTTGACAGCGTCGGCCATGGTCACGCGGCGCCAGCTCGGCGTGAGGTCCACATCGTGGCCCAGCCACTGGAGCTGATACGTGCCGAGAATCTCCTTGGCCGCGCCGGAGAGGATGCCTTCGAGGATGTCCATCATGCCGTCGAGGTTGGTATAGGCCTGATAGAGCTCACAGGTCGTGAACTCCGGATTGTGCTTGGTGTCCATGCCCTCGTTGCGGAAGATGCGGCCGACCTCATACACGCGCTCAATGCCGCCGACGATCAGGCGCTTGAGGTGCAGCTCGGTCGCAATGCGCATATACATATCAATGTCAAGCGTGTTGTGGTGCGTGATGAACGGGCGCGCCGTCGCGCCGCCTGCGATGGGGCTGAGCACGGGGGTCTCGACCTCCATGAAGCCCAGGCCGTCCAAATAGCGGCGCAGATAGGCCACGAACCGGCTGCGGATCTGGAAATTGCGCTTGCTCTCAGGGTTCATGATGAGATCCACATAGCGCTGGCGGTAGCGCAGCTCCGTGTTCGTCATGCCATGGAACTTCTCCGGCAGCGGGCGCAGGGACTTGCTGAGCAGCGTGATCTGCTGCACGTGGATGGAGATCTCCCCTGTCTTGGTCTTGAACGCATAGCCGCGCACGCCGATGATGTCGCCAATGTCATACTTGCGGAAATCGGCAAACTCCTGCTCAGTGACGGCGTCCTTGCGGACGTAGAGCTGGATCTGGCCGCGGTCGTCCTGAATGTCGCAGAAGATGGCCTTGCCCATGCCGCGCTTGGACATGATGCGGCCGGCGGCTTGCAGCGTTTTGCCGTCATAGGCGTCAAAATCGTTCTTGATATCCGCCGAATAGGCGCTGCGCTCAAAGCGCGTCTGCACAAAAGGGTCGCGCCCGGCGTCCTGCAGCGCCTTGAGCTTGTCGCGGCGCACCTGAAGGATCTCGGACAGGGACGGCTCTGCCGCCGCCTGCTGGTTCTTTCTCTCTTCGTTCATGATGGACTCCTCAGTCTTCGTTTTCGACGGCGATGATCTTAAACTGCAGCTCGCCGACCGGGGCTGTGACCGTGACGGTCTCGCCGACCTTGTGGCCCTTGAGTGCGAAGCCGAACGGGCTGTCGTCCGAAATGCAGCCCTCCATGGGGTTGGCCTCCTGCGAGCCGACGATGGTGTACTCCTCTTCCGCGTCCTCGTCGACGTCGAGCACGCGCACGTGGCTGCCGATGGTCACGACGTCCGCCGCGACCTCGACCTTCTCCACGACCTCGGCGTTCTCGATCAGGTCCGTGATCTCGGCAATGCGGGAGTAGAGCTTGCCCTGCTCCGTCTTGGCCTCGTCATACTCGCTGTTCTCTGACAGGTCGCCGAACGAGCGCGCCTCCTTGATGAGCTCCGCGACTTCTTTCTCGCGGGTCGTCTCGAGGTAATGCAGTTCTTCCTTGAGCGTGTCCAGACGCTCCTGACTCATCTTATATCTGCTGTCGATCGCCATAATCCGTCTCCTTATATCATTGAAATTTCAGTATATCTCCGTTGATTCAGCGCAGCGCAGCGATCGCTGCCTCAAGCTGCGCATCGACATCGCTGTCCGCGGCCGGGGCCACGACGACATCCGGCACAAGGCCGCCCTGCTCGGACAGGTCCACGCGGTTGGGCGTGAGATACTTCCGGCTCGAGATGTGCACGGCGCTGCCGTCCGGAAGCGCGATGGTCGTCTGGCTGCGGCCCTTGCCGGTCGTGTTCTGGCCGACGATGGTCGCCCAGTCATACTCCTGCAGCGCGGCCGCGAAAAACTCCGCCGCACTGTAGGTATTGCCGTTGACGATGACCGCCATCGGCACTTTGACGCAGACGCTGTCGCTCTGCGTGACGGTCTCTTTTCCGTTGCCGTCGACGCTCACGAACAGGTCGCCCTGCGGCAGCAGGTGATCCAGGATCGTGATGAGCTCCGAGAGCAGGCCGCCGGGGTTATCGCGCAGGTCGAACACCAGCGACTTTGCGCCGAGGTCCAGCAGCTTATCGACTGCCTGCACGGCACGGCTGCCGCCGCCGGTCTCAAAGTTGCGGATCTGGACATAGCCGACGCCGTTATCCATGAGCTTATACGTCACGGGATCGGTGTAAATGACCGTACAGTCGAGCGTGACGGTCTGGCTCTTGCCGGCGGAGTCCTGAATGGTGAGCTTGAGCGTCTTGTTGAGCTTGGCGCGGATGGTGCTCTGCACGTCCGAGAGCGTCTTGCCCGTGACGTCCTCACCGTCGATCGCCGTGATGATGTCCCCCTGCTGGAGGCCGGCCTTCGCCGCGGGCGAGTCGCTCGTCACGGCTGTGATGCGAAAGCCCTTCGTCTTGTCGTCGAGCTGGATGGTCACGCCGATGCCAGCGTACTCATTGTTGGAGTACATCTGATAGGCCTTGTATTCCTCGGCCGTCATGTAATAGCTCCATTTATCGCCGATGGCGCTGATGATCGCGCTCGATGATGCATCGCTGATCGCCGTATCGTCCGCGTCGCCGATATAGTCTTTATCCACGACCTGCTTGACCTGCGCAAACTTCAGCGCGAGCTTATAGTTGCTGCTGCCGCCGAACTTGCCGACGAAGATCATCGACGTGACCAGCGCAGTCACCAGAATACAGATCACACAGGCAAGGATACTCGCCCTCCAGCCATGCATTCTGCCGCTTTTTCTGCGGGCGGGCACTTTTTCCGACGCCTGTTCCTGTGGCTTGTGTTCGTCCATGCTATCCCTCCGGGTCCATTTGCCGCCTGCATCGGGCAGCCCCAATGCAGCAGATGAGCCGGGCAGCCATTTTCCGGCTGCCCGGCAGTTTCATTCAGTCAAAATATGTCCGATCAGCGCGCATAGTTGAGCGGGTTCTGGCGCACGCCGTTGACCGTGACCTCCCAGTGCAGATGCGGGCCGGTGGAGTTGCCGGTCGAGCCGACATAACCGATCGTCTGGCCCTTGGAGACCTTCTGGCCGGAGGAGACCGCGATGGAACTCATGTGGCCATAGAGCGTGGTGATGCCGTTGCCATGGTTGATGACGACACAGTTGCCATAACCGGACACAGCGCCGGCCGTGATGACCGTGCCGCCGTCGGCCGCAACGATGCTCGCGCCATAGCTCGCGCCGATGTCCACACCGGAGTGATACTTCTGCGTGTGATAGATCGGGTGGTAGCGCCAGCCGAACTCCGACGTGATCGTATGGCAGGACGGGCACGGCCACATCATGGAGCCGGTGGCGCCGTTGTCCTTGCCCGCATCATAGCTGGGGTCGTTTTTCTTGTTCGCCTCTTCCTGGCGGCGCAGATCCTCGACCTGCTTATCGATCTGCGACTGCACGTTCTGCTGCTGCTGCTCGTACTGATCGTAGACGCTCTTATAAGCGTTGATATCCGACTCCAGGCTGGCGAGCAGCGCGTTGGCCTCGGACACCTTCTGCTGCAGTTCGACCTGCTTGGTCTCCAGCTCGGACTGCTTATCCTGCAGCTCGGTACGGGCATCCTCAAGCTCCGCCTTGACGGTCTCGACCTTTTCACGGGCGGCCGTCATATCGGCCTGCACCTGTTTATTATATGCAATGACCTCGCCGACCATGTCCATACGGGCAAGGAGGTCGGACAGACTGGTCGCCTCGAGCAGAATGGCGATGTACGACATCTGGCCGTACTCCTCAAGATGGCGCACGCAGCCGCGGAAGCGCACCGTCTGGGCCTCTTCTTCCTGCTTGGCTTCCTCGAGCTCAACGCCCTTGTCCTCGATCTGCTGGTCATAGGCCGTGATCTGCTGCTTTACAACCTCGATCTCCTGCTGCGCCAGATCGTTTTCCTGATCCAGCGCGGCCTTCTGATCGACCACACTGGCCTTCTTGGAGCGGAGATTGTTGATGGTTTTCTGCTGCTCCTTCTGCTTGGCCTGCAGTTCCTTACGCTGCTGCGTGAGTTGGTTGATCTCCGACTGCGACGCCGCGCTGGCATTGATCGGGATCAGCGCCGTCATGAGCGAAACGATAAAAATCAACGCAAGCAGCACACAAATGACGGATCGAACGACTTTGCGGTTCATCTTCATTCGATTTCCTCCTTAAACTTTCAGATAGTTGCGAATGGCCGTGAGGCCGCCGAACACGCCGACGAGCACACCCACGCCAAGGAACACCAGCAGCAGCGGCAGCGCCACGGATGCAAACGGGAGCACCGTGATGATACCGGCCGCCATGGTGGACATGATCTTGCTGACGATCAGGCTGTAAAGTCCCCACTGGAGCAGGAACGCGACCAGACCGCCGACCAGGCCGAGCACAAGGCCCTCGACCACAAACGGCAGACGGATGAAGCCATTCGTCGCACCGACCATCTTCATGATGGCGATCTCTTCACGCCGGCCGAACGTGGCCAGCTTGATGGTGTTGGTCATAATAAACAGGGACACCGCGATAAGGATCACGATCAAAACGACGGAGACAACGCTCACAATGTTCCGGAACGTAATAAAGTTTTCCGCGTAATCCAGGTGCGCAGTCACATCGGCGATGCCGTCGACATTCTTGAGCGCGGCCTGCGTGTCCTTCATGAGCGACAGATCGTCGAGCGTCACGACGTAGCGATGACGAAAGACCGAGGCGTCAATGTTGTCAAAGAGGTCGGAGTCATACTCGGCCTCGAACGTCTGCATGGCCTGCTCGCGCGTGACGAATTCGACCGTGGCGACATTCGGCACCGCGGCGACCTGGGGCTCGATGGCCCGGGCCTCGTCCTCCGAGAGCGTCTCATCGACGTAGGCAATGACCTCGTTCTGATTTTGCAGGCGGTCGATGTTCGCGTCGATGTTGAGCGTCAGCAGCGAAAAGCTGCCCATGATGAGCAGGCACGCGATGATGATCGTGATCGACGCGAAGGACATGAAACCGTGCGTGAAGATGTTTTTCACGCCCTGCGTCATCAGGTAGTTGAATCTATTCAGCTTCATATCCGTAGTACCCGTCCAATCCGTCACTGATGACTCTTCCGGCGTCGATAGAGATGACGCGCTTGGAAAAAGCGTCGACCAGTTCCTTTTCGTGCGTCACCACGAGGACCGTGGTGCCGAGCTCGTTGATCTTCTCCAGCAGCAGCATCAGCTCCAGACTGCGCACCGGGTCGAGGTTGCCGGTCGGCTCGTCCGCGATGATCATGCGCGGATTGTTCACGAGCGCGCGGGCGATGGCCACGCGCTGCTGCTCACCGCCGGAAAGCTCCGCCGGAAAGCGCTTTTCCCGGTCGGCCAGGCCGACCAGCTCGAGCACCTGCGGCACGCGGCGGCGGATCTCCTTGTTGGAAGCTCCCACCACGCGCATGGCAAACGCAACGTTTTCATACACCGTCATTTTGTCGATCAGGCGAAAATCCTGAAAAATGACGCCCAGTGTCCGGCGCAGCTTCGGCAGCTTGCGGCGCTTGATGCCCTGCATGTCAAAGCCGTTGACCGTGATCTGTCCGGATGTGGGGCTCAGCTCGCCGGTGATCAGTTTGATGATCGTCGTCTTGCCGGAGCCGGACGGTCCGACCAGAAACACGAACTCGCCCTCGTTGATCGTAAAACTGATCCCATTGAGGGCCGCAGCCTCCGTGTTCCCGTAGACCATCTTCACATCGTTCATTTGAACCATAAGATGTCCTCCAATATGTTGGGCTTACGCCCGCCCGGGTAGGTCTCAGAACTTGGCAGTGTTCTGAGAATCGAGGTATTGCTTTACCATGACCGCGACCTTGAAGAGGATTGCATCCTCAAACTCGCGCAGATCCAGGCCCGTGATCTTCTTGACTTTCTCCAACCGGTATACCAAAGTGTTTCGATGGACGTAGAGCTTGCGCGCCGTCTCCGAAACGTTGAGATTGTTCTCAAAGAAGCGATTGATCGTGTCGAGCGTGTCCTCATCGAGCGCCTCGATGGGGTTTTTCTTGAACGCTTCGGACAGGAACATCTCGCACAGCGTCGTCGGCAGCTGATAAATGATGCGGCCGATGCCGAGGTTGTCATAGTGAATGACCGGCTTCTCGTTTTCAAACACCTTGCCGACCTCGATGGCGACCTGCGCCTCCTTATAGCGGTCGGCCAGCTCGCGCAGGTGGTTGGCCGTCGTGCCGATGCCGATGACCGTCTGCACGTGCAGCTCCGTGTGCACGGCGCGCTCAATGCTCTCGGCCAGCGCGCAGACATCCTCCGAGGTCTCGTCCGGCGTCATTTCCTTGATGACGACAATGTCCGACTCGCTCACGCTGAGCACAAAATCATGCTGCCGGTCCGGGAACATGTTCTGGATCAGCTCGAGCACGGCGATATCCGTCACGTTCACCTGACGCACCAGCAGCACAGCGCGCGGCACGTCGGTGGTAAAATGCAGCTCCTTGGCGCGCACATACACGTCGCCGGGGAGAATGTTGTCCGAAATGATGTTCTTAACGAAGGCGGCCTTATTGTGCTTTTCCTCAAAGTTCGTGCTGGCCTCCGTCATGCCGACGGCCGCGAGAATGCAGATGCTGCGCGCCGTCTGGTCATTGCCCTCGACAAACACGGCATACTCAAAACGCGCCGTGCTGGCAGACAGAATCTTATACGTGCGTGCGTCCGTTGCAAACAGCTGCTCCTGCACTTCACCCACCGCGGCCTGAAAGTCATCCAGGCGCGAGCCGATCATCGAAAGCTCACTGCAGGCAATGACAAACCCCTGCTCGTCCACAACACCAATGCAGCGCGTGGTGGCATCTTTCATCTGAACGATCACGCCCTGAAAAATTCTGCTCGACATATCTTTTCCTCCTACGAACGGCCGCCGCAGTCTCCCACAGCACCTACCAATTTCCTACTTTACATAATAGACGATTTATGTGCATTTTTCAATAGAAAAATGGTCGTTTTTTGTGAATAATTTTCGAAATTTCGTGAGATAGTCGGATAATTTCCCGAACTTTTGTAAATTATCACGAAGCTGGAAGCGAGAAAACGAGCATCGCCTCAGCGGGCTGCAATTCCCGATAAGCGCCCGGTGACAGCGCGGGATCGAGCGTCAGCGCCCCGATCGACAGCCGGTGCAGCTGCGAAACGGGCGTCCCGCAGCCGGCCAGCATCCGCTTGACCATATGATATTTCCCTTCATAGACCGTGACGCGGCAGCCCCCCTGCTCCGGCAGCAGCTCCAGCCGGGCGGGCAGGCACTGCGTCCCGTCGCCGAGGACAACGCCCTGTGCAAAGCGGTCCACATCCGCGCTCGTGGGCTGTCCATCCGTGCGCGCGAAGTAGACCTTCGGCACGTGCTTTTTCGGCGTGATGACACGGTGGACATAGTCCCCGTCGTCCGTAACGAGCAGCAGGCCGGTCGTGTCCTTATCGAGCCGCCCAGCGGGCACGAGCCCGAAGCGCCGCAGCTCCGGCGGGAACAGATCGAGCACCGTCGGCTGACTGCGGTCGGCCGTCGCGGTGAGGACGCCGGCGGGTTTATGAAGCATATAGTAATGATATGCCTGATAGCGCAGGATCTGTCCGCGCAGGCAGACGACAGCGGTCTCCGCGATCTTCTGCTCCGGCGCGCGGGCGGGCACACCGTCGACCGTGACCTCACCGCGGCGGATATACGCCTTGGCCTCGCGCCGGGAAGCGGCGCCGGTATCGGCCAGATATTTGTCCAGACGGATCATGCGCGCCCCTCCTTTACGGCCATTGGATGTATTATAACATATCCGGCGGCAAATTTGAATAGGCTTGTTCCGAGGTGTGGTTATGAAGCTTAAATCCTTTCACTGGACAAGACGGACGGTCGTGTATGCGCTCATCGGTCAGGCCGTGCTGCTGGCGCTGGCTGTCATCTGGCGCAGCAACGGCGGCGTGCTCTCGGCGCACTACAACGTCACGACGACGGACGGGCGCATTGCCTATCTGCAGGCGCTCGGCTGGGAGGCGGATCCCGCGACGGAAACGGCGCAGGAGATCGTGATCCCGCGTGTGTTCAGCGGTGTATTCAGCGATTACAACGCCCTGCAAAAGCAGCAGGGATTTGACCTGTCCACTTACGCCGGCGAGACGTGCACAGCCTATACCTACCGCGTGACGAACTACGAGGGCTCGACGGACACCGTGCTCGCGCAACTGTTCGTCTACCGCAACCGCGTCATCGGCGGCGACATCCACGCGACGGCGATGGACGGCTTCATGCACGGTCTGCGGTGAATGGGCGAAAAAAACTCCCGGCACGAATGTGCCGGGAGTTTTGGTTTCGTTCGGGTTCAGGCAGATGCCTTGGGGCTCAGGCGAGCGCCGTCCAGCGCTCAATGCCGGTCAGCTCCGTAAAGGTGTGGCCGACCGAGGCCTCGGTGACTGCGGCGTAGTACCATGCGCCGGGCGTGACGTCGGTAAAGTGCGACGCTGCCTGCGCATTGGCCTGCACGAACGTCAGGTCGCAGCTGCGGCCAAGCACGCGGTTGAGGATAGTCACCGCCTCGGCGCGCGTGATGGTCTGGTTCGGGTGGAACGTGCCATCCGCATAGCCGCCGACCCAGCCGTTGGCATAGGCCGTAGCGACCGCATCATGACACCATGCGCTGCCTACATCGGCAAACGGCATGCCCTTGGACGTGTTCGCACCGTAGATCCCGGTCAGAATGGTCACGAATTCCGCGCGGGTGATGGGCTTGCCCGGCTGGAACGTGCCGTTGCTGTAGCCCTTGATGGCGCCGGCATTGGCCAGCGTGCTGACCGCGACCACGTACCACTTGCCGGCCGGAACATCGCTGAAGCCATTGTCGCTGCGGTCATACTGCTTGTGCGCCTGTGCGGTCATGAGCTCATAGAGCAGCTTGGCCGCCTCGGCGCGCGTGAGCGTGCCGTTGGGCACAAAGGTGGTCGCGGTGCGGCCGGGAACATAGGCGTTGTGGTTGGTCGTATCCAGCAGGCCGGTCGACTGCGCCGGCTCCGTGCCGGTGCCGCTGCCGCTGTTGTTGCCCATCTGGGAAATGTACTTTTCCAGCAGCGCCATCGCCTGCTGGAGCGTGATGGTGCGGCTGTTGTAGAGCGCACAGATGATCGTCACAATGTTCTTCAGGTTCATATTCGCCGAAGAAATGAGCTAAGACAGCAGCTGCGCGATCTGATCGTTTGTGAGGATGCTGCCGGCAAAGCCCGTCAGGATGGCATTGATGCCGGTCTGCGTCATACCAAAGGCTTTCAGGATCTCGGCAAGCGCCTGCTGGGCGGCCTCGCTGTTCGCGCCGCCGGCGGCAATGTCGCCGATGACCTGACCGAAGTTGATGTTCACCGTGTTGCCGGTGATGGTGATGATGCCGTGCATGTAGTTATTGTTGCTGGCGATGTCCTTGAACAGATCGCCCACGTCCACGTTCACGATGCCGTGGACGAAATTGCTGTCGCTGCCAATGTGGTCGACCAGATCCTTAATATTTACGCCGACAATGCCGTGAATGAAGTTATCGTCATTGGCGATGTCGATCCGGCTCAGGATCTCACTGAGCAGGCCGTTGTGCAGCTGGCCATAGGCCGTGTCGGATGTGCTGGTCTCCGCCTCCGTGGTGTCTGCCGCGAAAGCCGGGACAGCAGCGAGACTGAATGCCAGCACCAGGGACAGTATCAGGCTCAATGTCTTGCGCATTTTTTTCATGGAATTTTGCCTCCTTTAAGTTCCAAGCAAACATACATGGAAAAGGTGGCGGCAAAATGTCGGACACAGGTGTCCGCATCCCATCGGCACGAAGCAAGAAGCCTTTTTTAACCACGAAATATAGGCCGCAATTATTAAAAAAGCATTCGAAAAGTAATTAAAGTTTCGTATTTGAAACAATTTTATCGAAAAACAAAAAAATTCCTCTCCGGCAGATGCCGGAGAGGAATTTTGCATGCTGAAAATTACTCGTTGATGGCGATGACAACACCGGAACCAACGGTACGGCCGCCTTCACGGATAGCGAAACGCAGGCCAACCTCGATCGCGATCGGGGTGATCAGCTCGACGTCCATGTCGACATTATCGCCGGGCATGCACATCTCAACACCCTCGGGGAGGCTGATGACGCCGGTCACGTCGGTGGTACGGAAGTAGAACTGGGGACGGTAGTTGTTGAAGAACGGGGTGTGACGGCCGCCCTCTTCCTTGGACAGAACGTAAACCTGGCCCTTGAACTTGGTGTGCGGGTGGATGGACTTCGGAGCAGCGAGGACCTGGCCACGCTCAACGCCCTTCTTGTCGATGCCGCGGAGCAGGCAGCCGACGTTGTCGCCAGCCTCGGCGAACTCGAGGGTCTTGTGGAACATCTCGGTGCCGGTGACGGTGGTCTCCTGGGTGTCCTTGATGCCGACGATCTCGACCTTATCGCCAACCTTGACGATGCCACGCTCGACACGGCCGGTAACGACGGTGCCGCGGCCGGAGATGGTGAACACGTCCTCGATGGGCATCAGGAACGGCTTGTCAGCAGCACGGTCCGGAGTCTTGATCCAAGTGTCAACAGCGTCCATGAGCTCCCAGATGCACTTGTACTCGGGGGCCTTCGGATCGGTGGACTCGGAGATCAGCGCGTTCAGAGCGGAGCCCTTGATGATCGGGGTGTCGTCGCCCGGGAAGTCGTACTTGTCGAGCAGCTCACGGACTTCCATCTCGACGAGCTCAAGCAGCTCGGGATCGTCGACCTGGTCAACCTTGTTCAGGAACACCAGAACGTACGGAACGTTGACCTGACGGGCAAGCAGCAGGTGCTCACGGGTCTGAGCCATCGGGCCGTCGGAGGCAGCGATAACGAGGATCGCGCCGTCCATCTGAGCAGCGCCGGTGATCATGTTCTTGATATAGTCGGCGTGGCCCGGGCAGTCGACGTGCGCATAGTGGCGGCCCTTGATCTCGGTGCCGTCAAGGCCGATGCGGTCGTCGGTCTGGTACTCAACGTGAGCGGTGTTGATCGTGATGCCACGCGCTTTTTCTTCCGGAGCCTTATCGATCTGGTCGTAGGCAGCGAACTCGGCGCTGTTCGGGTCAGCCAGGGACAGAACCTTGGTGATCGCAGCGGTCAGGGTGGTCTTGCCGTGGTCGATATGGCCGATGGTGCCGATATTGACATGGGGCTTGGTTCTATTGTACATCTGCTTTGCCATTAGAATATCCTCCTAATTCTAAAATAATGTTGTGACTTACTTTCTTATAAGGCACATTGTGCCGGTTGCGCAGGTCAGTTGCTGCCGTGGATGATCTTCTCCTGAAGAGACTTCGGCAGCTCTACGAAGTGGCTGGGCTCCATGCTGTAGGTCGCGCGGCCCTGCGTTTTGCTGCGCAGGTCGGTCGCATAGCCGAACATGGATGCCAGGGGCACGTTCGCCGTGACGATCGCCGCACCGTTGCGGATGTCCGTACCGGCGATCTGACCGCGGCGGGCATTGATATCGCCCATCACGTCGCCCATATAGCTTTCCGGCGCCGTAACGACAACCTTCATAATGGGCTCGAGGAGCGTCGGGCCGGCCTTCTGGCAGGCCTCCTTGAATGCCATGCTGCCGCAGATCTTAAACGCCATCTCGGACGAGTCGACCTCGTGATACGAGCCGTCGAGCAGCGTGACTTTCACGTCCACGACCTCGTAGCCCGCAAGCACGCCGGCCTGCATCGCGCCCTGGATGCCCTGATCCACACAGGGGATAAACTCTTTCGGGATCGCACCGCCGGTGATCTGGTTGATGAACTCGTAACCCTTGCCGGGCTCGTTGGGTTCCACCATGAGCTTGACGTGTGCAAACTGGCCTTTGCCGCCGGTCTGGCGCGCGTAGCGCGTGTCCACCGTAGCGGCCTTGGTGATGGTCTCCTTGTAAGAGACCTGAGGTCTGCCGACATTCGCCTCGACGCGGAACTCGCGCAGAAGGCGATCGACGATGATCTCCAGATGGAGCTCGCCCATGCCGGCGATGATGGTCTGGCCCGTTTCCTCGTCCGTGTAGGCCTTGAAGGTGGGGTCTTCCTCGGCAAGCTTGCCGAGGGCGATGTCCATCTTCTCCTGCCCGGCCTTGGTCTTGGGCTCGATTGCTACGCGGATGACCGGTTCCGGGAACTCCATCGACTCGAGCACGATCGGGTACTTTTCGTCGCAGAGCGTATCGCCGGTCGTCGTATTCTTGAGACCGACCGCCGCCGCAATATCACCGGAATAGACCTGCGTGATATCCTCGCGGTGGTTGGCGTGCATCAAAAGGATGCGGCCCAGACGCTCGCGCTGGCCCTTGGTGGAGTTCAGGACGGATTTGCCGGCTTCGATCGTGCCGGAATAGACACGGAAGAACGCCAGACGGCCGACGTAGGGGTCGGTCATGATCTTGAAGGCCAGAGCAGAGAACGGCTCGGAATCGTCCGCGGAGCGGTGCTCGACCTCATCCGTCTTGGGCACCGTGCCGGTGATCGGCGGGATGTCCAGCGGGGACGGCATATAATCGACGATGGCGTCCAGCAGCTTCTGCACGCCCTTGTTCTTATAGGACGTGCCGCACACGATCGGGACGAACTTGACCTGCGTCGTGGCCTTGCGGATGGCCGCCTTGATCATTTCGGTGGGGATTTCCTCACCTTCCAGATACATCTCCATGATCTCGTCGTCGAAATCGGCGACGGCCTCAAGGAGCTGCGTGCGGTACTCTTCGGCCTCGGCGCGCATGTCCTCGGGGATCTCCTCGACGCGCATATCCTTGCCAAGATCGTCGTAGTAGACGTCCGCCTTCATCTCGAGCAGGTCGATGATGCCGCGGAAGTCCGCCTCGGAGCCGATCGGCAGCTGGATCGGAACAGCGTTGCAGCGCAGGCGCTCGTGCACCATGTCGACAACGTTGTAGAAATTTGCGCCCATGATATCCATCTTGTTGATGTAGATCATGCGGGGAACATTGTAATGGTCAGCCTGTCTCCAGACCGTCTCGGACTGCGGCTCAACGCCGCCCTTGGCACAAAGGACCGTCACGCAGCCGTCGAGCACGCGCAGGCTGCGCTCGACCTCAACGGTGAAGTCGACGTGGCCCGGGGTGTCGATGATATTGATGCGGTTGCCCTTCCAGAAGCAAGTGGTCGCAGCGCTCGTGATCGTGATGCCGCGCTCCTGCTCCTGCGCCATCCAGTCCATGGTGGCGGTGCCTTCATGGGTCTCACCGAGCTTGTGGTTGACGCCCGTGTAGAACAGAATGCGTTCCGTCGTGGTCGTCTTACCGGCGTCGATGTGCGCCATGATGCCAATGTTTCTTGTGTTTTCAAGGGAATATTGTCTGGGCATAATTGATAGCTCCTAGTCGGAAGATTACCAGCGGAAGTGTGCGAACGCCTTGTTGGACTCGGCCATCTTGTGCGTGTCTTCGCGCTTCTTCACAGCAGCGCCGGTGTTGTTGCAGGCATCCATGATCTCGCCTGCGAGGCGCTCCTTCATGGTCTTTTCGCTGCGCTTGCGGGCATAGCCGGTCAGCCAGCGCAGGCCGAGCGTCTGGCGTCTCTCAGGACGCACTTCCATAGGAACCTGGTAGGTCGCACCGCCGACGCGGCGGGCCTTGACTTCGAGGCTCGGCATGATGTTATTCATGGCTTCGGTAAACGCATCGAGCGGTTCCTTGCCGGTCTTTTCCTTGATGATGTCAAAAGCATCGTACACGACCTTCTGAGCAACACCCTTTTTGCCGTCGAGCATCACGCTGTTGATGAGCTTGGTCACCAGAACGCTGTTGTACATCGGATCCGGCAAAATTTCTCTTTTGGGAACGTTACCTCTTCTGGGCACTATACTTCCCTCCTTCATTAAAAAATGACTTCACAGGTACTCGAAGATGCGGTGCATCTCCGTCTGCGCCCCGAGGTTAACGAATACATATATATCAGTTAACAACAGGGCAAAATTTGCTGTTGGAACTTACTTCTTTCCTGCCTTCGGCCGCTTGGCACCGTACTTGGAACGGGCCTGCATACGTCCGGAAACGCCCTGCGTATCGAGCGTGCCGCGGATGATGTGGTAACGAACGCCAGGAAGATCCTTAACACGGCCGCCGCGGATCATAACGACGCTATGCTCCTGCAGGTTGTGACCGATGCCCGGGATGTAGGCGGTTACCTCGTAGCCGTTGGTCAGACGCACACGGGCGATCTTACGAAGCGCGGAGTTCGGCTTCTTGGGGGTAGAGGTACGCACGGCAGTGCAGACGCCTCTCTTCTGAGGTGCGCTCAGATTGGTCTCGCGGTTCTTCAGGGTGTTGAGGCCCTTCTGCATGGCGGGAGACGTGGACTTGTAGGTGACTTTCTCTCTGCCCTTTCTCACCAACTGGTTAAAAGTAGGCATGGTTTTCCTCCTTTCCTCGAAAATGGATCTATTTATACGATGCCAAAAAACAGCATCGGATAAACCGTGATTCTGCCGGAAAATTTTCAGGAAATCCCGGCCATTTTTGTGCTTTTTACACAGGCATGACAAATCGGTGGGCGCACGCCCACGCAAAATAGGATTTTAGCATATTGCACAAGATTCGTCAAGCATTTTTATTCAAGACGGAAGCGAAAATTTCACCGGGATATGCAGGCATATCCCGGTGAAACGGTTGGTATTTGGTCGTTTAAAGCGCGTTGGAGATGTTGGCGAGATCGGACAGATCCACGCCGTCGTCCTCCGGCTCCGCGGGGACTGCCGGCTCCTCATTCGTCTCGAAGTTGCGGTAGCAGGCAAGGCCGCTTCCGGCGGGAATGAGCTTGCCGATGATGACGTTCTCCTTCAGGCCGACGAGGTGGTCGATCTTGCCCTTGATGGCGGCATCGGTCAGCACCTTCGTGGTTTCCTGGAAGGACGCGGCCGACAGGAAGCTCTCCGTGGCGAGCGACGCCTTCGTGATGCCCATAAGGACATGCTCAGCCGTCGCGGGCGTGAGCTCGGTCTCCCCTGCCGCGATGCGCTCGGCGATCGCGCGGTTGGCCGCGCGGAACTCATGCAGATCCACAATGGCGCCGGACAGCAGGTTCGTGCTGCCGGAATCGTCGATACGGACCTTGCGCATCATCTGGCGGACGATGATCTCGATGTGCTTATCGTTGATGTCAACGCCCTGCTGACGGTAGACCTTCTGGACTTCCTGAATGATATACTGCCGGCAGGCATCGACGCCGCAGATACGCAGCACGTCGTGCGGGCTGTACGCGCCGTTCGAAAGCGGCTGGCCCTTCGTGACCGTGTCGCCGTTGGCGACCAGAATGCCGGCGGAGTACGGCAGGTTGTACGTGACGGTCTCGCCGTCGACCGGGTTCGTGACCGTGACCGCATAGATGGAGGTCTTCTTCGTCTCCTCGATGCTGACGACGCCGGGGATCTCGGCGAGGGTGGCCATCTTCTTCGGCTTGCGCGCCTCGAACAGCTCTTCAACACGCGGAAGGCCCTGCGTGATATCGTCGCCGGCAACGCCGCCGGTGTGGAACGTACGCATGGTCAGCTGCGTGCCCGGCTCGCCGATGGACTGGGCGGCGATAACGCCGACCGCCTCGCCGATGTTGACCGGCTGGCCGATGGCCAGGTTGATGCCGTAGCACTTGGCGCAGACGCCGTTGCGCGCCTCACAGGTCATGACGCTGCGGATCTTGACTTCCTCGATGCCGTGCTCTTCGAGCGTCTTGGCATCGTCGGGCATGAGCATATGGTCGGTATCGAACAGCACCTCGCCGGTCTTGGGCGACACGACGGGCTCGGCCGGGTAGCGGCCGTGGATGCTCTCGCCGAGGCTCTGGACTTCCTGTCCCTTGTCGAACACGGCGCGGGCCATGATGCCGTCGGTCGTACCGCAGTCATCCTCGCGGATGATGACTTCCTGCGAGACATCGACCAAACGACGGGTCAGATAACCGGAGTCGGCAGTACGCAGTGCGGTATCGGCCAGGCCCTTACGGGCGCCTCGGGACGAGATGAAGTACTCGAGGACGGACAGGCCCTCACGGTAGTTGGCCTTGATCGGGATCTCGATGGTCTTGCCGGCGGTGTTTGCGATCAGGCCGCGCATACCGGCGAGCTGACGGATCTGCGCCATGGAACCACGGGCGCCGGAGTCCGCCATCATATAGATGGGGTTGAACTCATCGAGGCAGTTCTGCAGGGCCGCCGTGACGTCCTTCGTGGTCTTTTCCCACTCGGACACGGCCAGACGGTAGCGCTCGTCCTCGGTGATGAAGCCGCGCTTGTACTTCTTCTCGATCGCAATGACCTTCTTCTCCGTGGCGGAGATGAGCGTTTTCTTCTCCTCCGGGACGGTCATGTCCGCGATGGAGATCGTGATGGCGCCGATGGTGGAATACTTGTAGCCGAGCGCCTTGACGTTATCGAGCACTTCGGTCGCAACGGTGAAGCCGTGCTTCTCGATGCAGCGGTCGATGATCTTGCCGAGCTGCTTCTTACCGACCTTGAAGCTGACCTCGAGGTCGAACATGTGCTCGGGGTCGGTGCGGTCGACGTAGCCGAGATCCTGCGGGATGGGCTCGTTGTAGATGATGCGGCCGACGGTCGTCTCGATCGTGCGGTGCAGCGTCTCGCCGTTGACCTCGCGCGCCACGCGCACCAGGATCGGCGCATGCAGGCCGACATCGCCGTAGTTATAGGCCATGATAGCTTCATTCGGGTCGCGGTAGACCTTGAGCGGCTTATAGCTCGGGAGCTTGCTGCCCTCAGCCTCGGCCTTCTTGTGCGCGGCGACAAAGTCGTCCGCGTCGACGATCTCATTGACCGGCAGATCGGTATCGCCGGCATCGGTCACGAACACCTGCTCGGCGCCCTTCTCGGCCTTGCCGAGGCGAACGTAGGTCAGGTAGTATGCGCCGAGGATCATATCCTGCGTCGGCACGGTGACGGGGTGGCCGTCCTGCGGGCGGAGGAGGTTGTTTGCCGAGAGCATGAGGATGCGCGCCTCGGCCTGTGCCTCCGCGGACAGCGGGACGTGGATAGCCATCTGGTCGCCGTCGAAGTCGGCGTTAAACGCGGTGCAGCACAGGGGGTGCAGCTTGAGCGCACGGCCCTCGACCAGCACGGGCTCGAACGCCTGAATGCCCAGGCGGTGGAGCGTCGGTGCGCGGTTGAGCATGACCGGATGATCCTTGATGACGACCTCGAGCGCGTCCCAGACCTCGGTGCGCTGTTTGTCGACCATCTTCTTGGCGGACTTGATGTTGTTGGCAACACCGTCCTCGACGAGCTTTTTCATAACGAACGGGCGGAAGAGCTCGATGGCCATTTCCTTCGGCACGCCGCACTGATAGAGCTTCAGATCCGGGCCGACGACGATAACGCTTCGGCCGGAGTAGTCGACACGCTTGCCGAGCAGGTTCTGACGGAAGCGGCCTTGCTTGCCCTTGAGCATATCCGACAGGGACTTGAGCGCGCGGGAGTTGGCGCCGGTGACGGCACGGCCGCGGCGGCCGTTGTCGATCAGGGCGTCAACAGCTTCCTGCAGCATGCGCTTCTCGTTGCGGACGATGATGTCCGGCGCGTTGAGCTGCATGAGGCGCTTGAGGCGGTTGTTGCGGTTGATGACGCGGCGATACAGGTCGTTGAGGTCGGACGTGGCAAAACGGCCGCCGTCGAGCTGGACCATGGGGCGAAGCTCGGGCGGGATGACCGGCAGAATGTCAATGATCATCCACTCCGGACGGTTGCCGCTGCGGTGGAATGCCTCGACGACCTCCAGGCGCTTGACGATCTTCGCCTTCTTCTGGCCGCTGGCCTCCTCGAGCTCGGCGCGCAGCTGCTCGGAGAGCTTGGCGCAGTCGATCTGCTGCAGGAGCTTCTTGATGGCCTCGGCGCCCATGCCGGCCTCGAAATCGTCCTCATACTTCTCGCGCATGTCGCGGTACTCTTTTTCGGACAGGATCTGGCAGCGCTGCAGCGGCGTCATGCCGGGGTCGGTGACGATATACGCACCGAAATACAGCACCTTTTCCAGCACGCGCGGGGTCAGATCCAGGATCAGGCCCATGCGCGACGGGATGCCCTTGAAGTACCAGATGTGGCTCACGGGCGCGGCCAGCTCGATATGGCCCATGCGCTCGCGGCGAACCTTTGCGCGCGTGACTTCGACGCCGCAGCGGTCGCAGATCTTACCCTTGTAGCGGATCTTCTTATACTTGCCGCAGTGGCACTCCCAGTCCTTCGTGGGTCCGAAAATGCGCTCGCAGAACAGGCCGTCACGCTCGGGCTTGAGTGTGCGGTAGTTGATGGTCTCGGGCTTTTTCACTTCGCCGGAGGACCAGGAAAGGATCATTTCAGGGGAGGCAATGCCGATCTGAATTGCATCAAACGGGGTGTAGCTCATGTTTTATTCCTCCTCCTTATCAGAATCGTCCGTGTAGTCATCGTCGCCGGCATCGCCGAACGCGCTGAGACTGTCATCTTCCTCGACCGGTACGTCCTCAATCGTGAAGCCGCTGCCGGTGATCTCATCATCGTCGGACTTGTAGGACATCTCATCGCGCATACCCGGGATGTAATCGTCCTCGTCGTCCTTGAGCTCGATCTCGTCGCCGTTCTCGTCGAGGATGCGCACATCCAGGCACAGGGACTGCAGCTCCTTGATGAGCACCTTGAACGACTCCGGCACGCCCGGCTGCGGGATGTTCTCGCCCTTGACGATGGCTTCGTACGTGCGCACACGGCCGGTCACGTCGTCGGACTTCACCGTCAGGATCTCCTGCAGGGTGTAAGCCGCGCCGTAGGCCTCGAGCGCCCAGACTTCCATTTCGCCGAAGCGCTGGCCGCCGAACTGCGCCTTGCCGCCGAGCGGCTGCTGCGTGACGAGGCTGTAGGGGCCGGTGCTGCGGGCGTGGATCTTATCATCGACGAGGTGGTGGAGCTTGAGGAAGTAGACCCAGCCGACCGTGACGTCGTTATCAAACTTCTGGCCGGTGCGGCCGTCGTACAACACGCTCTTGCCGTCCTCACGCAGGCCGGCCTTGTTGAGCGTCTCGCGGATGGTGACCTCGTTTGCGCCGTTGAAGACCGGCGTTGCGACCTTCCAGCCGAGCGCCTGCGCGGCGTAGCCCAGATGCACCTCGAGCATCTGACCGATGTTCATACGGGAAGGCACGCCCAGCGGGTTGAGGACGATATCGAGCGGCGTGCCGTCCGGCAGGTACGGCATATCCTCGCGCGGGAGGATGCGGGACACGACGCCCTTGTTGCCGTGGCGGCCGGCCATCTTGTCGCCGACGGAGATCTTACGCTTCTGCGCGATGTAGACGCGCACGACCTCGTTGACGCCGGGAGACATCTCGTCGCCGTTCTCGCGGGTGAAGCGCTTGACATCGACCACAATGCCGGCCTCGCCGTGCGGGACTTTGAGGGAAGTGTCGCGGACCTCTCTCGCCTTTTCGCCGAAGATGGCGCGCAGCAGGCGCTCCTCGGCGGTCAGATCGGTCTCGCCCTTCGGCGTGACCTTGCCGACCAGAATATCACCGCTGCGCACCTCTGCGCCGACGCAGATGATGCCGCGGTCGTCGAGATACTTGAGCGCATCGTCGCCGACGCCGGGGATATCACGGGTGATCTCCTCGGGGCCGAGCTTCGTGTCGCGCGCGTCGCACTCGAACTCTTCAATATGAATGGAGGTGTAAACGTCCTCCATGACCAGACGCTCGTTGATGAGAACGGCGTCCTCGTAGTTGTAGCCTTCCCAGGTCATGAAGCCGACCAGCAGGTTCTTGCCGAGCGCGATCTCGCCCTGCGAGGTGGCCGGGCCGTCGGCGATGACGTCGCCCTTGTTCAGGCGGTCGCCGACCGCAACGATCGGGCGCTGGTTGATGCACGTGCCCTGGTTGGAGCGGGCAAACTTGATGAGCTTGTAGTCCTTGATCTCGCCGCTGTCGTAGCGCACCTTGACGCTGTCGGCCGAGACGGCCAGCACCACGCCGTCGTCCTCGGCGAGGATGACCACGCCGGAGTCCACGCACAGCTTGTGCTCGATGCCGGTGGCGACGATCGGTGCCTCCGTGACCATCAGCGGCACGGCCTGACGCTGCATGTTCGCGCCCATGAGGGCACGGTTCGCGTCGTCGTTTTCCAGGAACGGGATCATGGCCGTTGCGATGGAGACCATCATGCGCGGGGAAATGTCGATGTAGTCGACGCGGTCACGGTCGACCTCGACGATCTCGTCGCGGTGGCGGCAGGTGATACGCTCGTTGATGAGGCAGCCGTTTTCGTCGACCGGCTCGCTCGCCTGCGCGACGATGTAGCGGTCCTCAACGTCCGCCGTCATGTACTCGACGTCGTCGGTCACGCGGCAGGTGCCCTTCTCCACGCGGCGGAACGGCGTCACGAGGAAGCCGTACTCGTTCACGCGGGCATAGGACGCGAGGTAGCTGATCAGGCCGATGTTCGGGCCTTCAGGCGTCTCGATCGGGCACATACGGCCGTAGTGGCTGTAGTGCACGTCACGGACATCGAAGCTCGCGCGCTCACGCGACAGGCCGCCGGGGCCGAGGGCGGAGATACGGCGCTTGTGCGTCAGCTCTGCCAGCGGATTGGTCTGGTCCATGAACTGGGACAGCGGGCTGCTGCCGAAAAACTCCTTGATGGAGGCCGTCACGGGGCGGATATTGATAAGCGACTGCGGGGTCACGGCGTCGAGATCCTGCAGCGTCATGCGCTCGCGGATCACGCGCTCCATGCGGCTGAAGCCGATGCGGAACTGGTTTTGCAGCAGCTCGCCCACGCTGCGCACGCGGCGGTTGCCGAGATGGTCGATGTCGTCCGGCTCACCGATGCCGTGCGCCAGGCAGCACAGATAGTTGATGGACGCGAACATATCGTCCGCGATGATGTGCTTCGGGATGAGCAGGTCGAGGTTTTCCTCGATGGCTTCCTTGAGCGCGTCGCCCTCGTACTGCTCCATGAGCTGGCGCAGGATCACGCCGCGCACGAGCTCCTTGACGCCGAGCTCGGCGGGATCAAAGTCCACATAGTGCTTCATGTCGACCATGCCGTTGCCGAACACGCGGATGGACTTGCCGTCCACGTCCAGATAGACGTCGTTGACGCCGGCCTCGGCGATCTCCTCGGCGCGCTCGCGCGTGAGCACCTCGCCCGCCTCAGCAATGATCTCACCGGTCATCGGGTCGGCGACCGGTGCTGCCAGCGCAAAGCCGGCGATACGGCCGCGCAGGCCGAGCTTCTTGTTGAACTTATAGCGGCCGACGTTCGAAATGTCGTAGCGGCGGCGGTCATAGAACAGGCCCTCGAGCAGCGTCTCCGAGCTCTCGACCGTCGGGGGATCACCCGGGCGGAGCTTGCGGTAGATCTCGACGAGCGCCTCCTCGCGGGAGTTGCAGGTGTCCTTGTCGAGCGTGGCGACGATGCGCGCGTCGTTGTCGAACACTTCCTTGATCTGCTCGTTCGTGACGACGCCGGTCGTCATATCCGGAATACAAGACAGCCAGGTGTTCGGGTTGTCCGCCTTGTAGGCGCCCATGGCCTTGATGAACCAGGTCACGGGCAGCTTGCGGTTTTTATCAATGCGGCAGTTGAAAATGTCGTTGAGGTCGGTCTCGTACTCGAGCCAGGCGCCGTGGTACGGGATGACGGTCGTGCCGTAGGTGGAGTTGTAGGCCTTGTCGGTCTTCTTATCATAGTACACGCCGGGGGAACGCACGATCTGCGAGACGATGACGCGCTCCGCACCATTGATGACGAAGGTGCCGCTGGGCGTCATGATCGGGAAATCGCCCATGAAGATCTCCTGTTCCTTGATCTCCTCGGTCTCCTTGTTGCGCAGGCGGACGCTGACCTTCAGCGGGGCCGCATACGTGGCGTCGCGCGCTTTGCACTCTTCCTCGGTGTACTTCGGGTTCTCGTCCATGGAATAGTCCACGAAGCGCAGCTCGAGGTTGCCGGAGTAGTCGGTGATGACGTCCACATCCTTGAACACATCACGCAGGCCCTCTTCGAGGAACCACTTGTACGAATTCTTCTGGATCTCCAGAAGATTCGGCATGCTCTGGATCTCCTCGTGACGGGCAAAGCTCATTCGTTCGGTTTTTCCATAGGTGACTGCCTTTGGCATGGCGAACACTCCTTCTTTTGAGATTGTGAACACCCGGTAGGGTTGTAAAATACTTTTTTGACTTGTTGCATTTTCACAGCGAATCCGGTAAAATGTGCTTGTAGGCTGCGGGAGTTGTTTCTTCCGCTCCCAAAGACACATAGCGTGATATTTTACCATTTCAACGCATAGGTTGTCAAGCACGAATTTGTGAATTTTCCGCCGGCAGGAGCGCGTCGCCCTGCCGCTTTTTTGTATCTTCGGAGGAATGACCATGGATATCCGAATCTGTCTGCTGCTGGCTGCCGAGGCTGGGCTCGCGCTGGTGCTGCTGTGGAGCGCCGGCGTGCTCCGGAAACCGGCGCACGTCCTGTGCGCGGCGCTGCTGCTGGCGGCGGCGTTCGTGCTGCGTGGGCTGTGCCTGAATTACGAGACGGACGACTATACGCAGTTTCTGACCGTGTGGGTCAACTTTTTCCGCACGCACGGCGAGCTCGCCGCGCTGCGGGAGTCCGTTGGCAATTATAATGTACCGTACCTGACGTTTCTGGCGCTCATCAGCGGCAGTTCCCTGCCCGATCTGTACCTTATAAAACTGTTCAGCATCTTTTTTGACGTCGTGCTCGCGTGGTCGGTCATGCAGCTCGTGGGGCTGTTCCGGCGTGAGGCGGTGTGGAAGCTTGCGGCGTTCTTCCTCGTGCTCTTCTGGCCGACGGTCATGCTCAACAGCGCGCTCTGGGGCCAGTGCGACAGTGTGTATGCCGCCCTCGCCGTGCTGAGCGTCTATCTCGTGCTGGCCGGGCATCCCGTGCTCGGCGTGGTGAGCATCGGCGCATCGTTCGCCTTCAAACTGCAGGCCGTGTTCGTCATGCCGGTGTTCCTGCTCTTCTGGCTCACGCGGCGCGTCAAGCTGCGGCACGCGCTGGCCTTCCCCGCTACGTGCGTGGTCATGGTGCTGCCGGCCGTCATCGCCGGACGCGGACTGTGGGATGCGCTGACCATCCCGTTTCAGCAGACGGGCAGCATCGGCACCGGGCTCAACTATAACTCCTCGTCCGTCTTTGCGCTCTTTACGGAGGTGCGCGACCCCGAGATCGCCGCAAAACTCGGCATCGGCGCAGCCGCACTCGTGATCGTGCTGCTGGCCGTCTGGTTCTGGCTGCACCGGGACGATTGCTCCGACCGGGCGCTCGTGCTGGCGGCGGCGCTGCTCGCGGTCGCGATCCCGTTTTTCCTGCCGCATATGCACGACCGGTATTTCTTCGCCGCCGATGCGCTCACGCTCGCGCTGGCGGCCGCGTGGCCGCAGCTGGTGCTGCCTGCAGTGCTGTGCGAGTTTGCCTCCCTGCTCGGCTATCACGCCTATCTGCGCATGCGCTATCTGCTGCCGATGGCCGACGGCGCGCTCGCACTCATCGCCGCGCTCGTGATCCTGACGGTCGTTCTCGCGCTGGAGCTGCGGCAGAGATCGCCGCTGAACGGGAAAATAAAAAAATCGACCTGAGTCGAAAATTTGTGGTTGACATTCCGCGCTTTTCTGTTATAATAACTCATGCGTTTGAAAAGTGCATATGCGGGAGTGCTGGAATCGGTAGACAGGCAGGCTTGAGGTGCCTGTGTCCAACCATAGACGTGTGGGTTCAAGTCCCATCTCCCGCACCAAAAATCGGCAAGCATCATATGATGCTTGCCGATTTTTACTTCTTCTGCTTCTTCACTGTTCACGCTTCCCTATTTCATAACACAGCGGCCGGCAGAGTATTCTGCCGGCCGCTGCTTTGTAAGAGAGACGCAAATTATCCAACGATGAAGTACAGGACCATGAGCGCGCACAGCAGGTACATGATCGGGTGGATCTCCTTGGCCTTGCCGCGCACGAGCTTGACGAGCACGTGCACGATGATGCCGGCGCCGAGGCCGTTGGTGATGTTGCCGGTGAAGGCCGTGAACATCATCATGACGCAGGGACCGATGGCCTCATCAAAGTCCGTGAAGTCGATCTCCGTGAAGCCCTTGAGCATCAGAAAGCCGACATAGATCAGCGCCGGGCCGGTCGCGGCATACGGGATGGCGACGAACAGCGGCGCGAGGAAGATGGTCAGCAGGAACATGATGCCGGTGACGAGCGCGGTCAGGCCGGTGCGGCCGCCGGCTTCCACGCCGGAGGTGGACTCGACAAAGGTCGTGATGGTGGTGTTGCCGGTCAGCGCGCCGATGCAGGTGCCGATAGCGTCGACGAGGAAGGGACGCTCGATACCGGGCAGGTTGCCGTTTTCATCGAGCATGTTGGCGCGGTTGGCGACGGCCAGCACCGTGCCGAGCGTGGAGAAGAAATCTCCGAAGAAACATACAAACACAAGGATGAGCCCGCTCGCGGTGAACACGCCCTTGAAATCGAGGTTGAACATGACGTTGCCCAGCTCGCCGAAATCCGGCACGGCGGCAACGCCGTTGAGCGTCGTCACACCGAGCGGGATGCCGATGAGCGTGGTGGCAATGATGCTGATGAGGATGGCGCCCTTGACGTTCAGGGCGTTGAGCACAATGATGAGCAGCAGGCCGCCGATGGCCAGCAGCACGGCGGGATCCGTGAGGTTGCCGAGGGCGATGCCGTTTTCAAACGAGCCGATGCCGCAGTTTTTGAAGCCGAGGTAGGCAATAAAGAAGCCGATGGACGCGGAAATGGCGATCTTAATGTTCTTGGGAATGACGCGCACGATCAGGTCGCGCAGGCCAAAGACCGTCAGCAGCACGAACACGATACCGGAAATGAGCGTGATCACCATGGCGGCGCCGAAGCTCAGCGCCTGGGACTGGATGAGCGCGCCGAGAATGAAGTTCGAGCCCATACCGGTCGAGAGTGCAAAGGGGAAGTTCGTGTAGAAGGCCATCAGCAGCGTGATGAGGCCGGACACGAGCGCACAGGTAATCATGATGGCGGACTTGGTGATGACAACGCCGTTGACATCCGTGATGTACGCCTCGCCGCCGCAGATCGCGGCCGGCTGGACGGCCAGCACATACGCCATGGTCATGAAGGTGGTCAGGCCCGCGATGATCTCGGTTTTCTTATCCGTACCGCGCAGGCCGAGTTTGAAGAATTTCTCCATCAAAAGCTCCTTATCCTTTCTCTGTCTCTGGTTGATTTATGCTTCCGCATCCGCAAACACGGGTACGAACGTCTGGTTGGCGCCGTTGACGAGGCCCATATCCGTAATGACCACGCTCGGCAGCACCGGCAGCGCCATGATGGCGGTCGCCAGCAGGGTAAGCTGTCCGTCGCTGATGACATCGAGTGCGGACTGCACGGCCGCGATCTCGCCGGCGACCTCGGCGCAGGGCTTCTGGCTCATAAGGCCGGCAGCCGGCAGGGCGATGTGCGTCTCCTGCTCGCCGTCGATCACGCAGATGCCGCCGCCGCACGCGCGCAGGATCTCGGCGGCGCGGAAGGCGTCCTTCGGATCGTGGTAGCTGACGGTGAAGTTGTGGCTGTCGTGCGAAATGGTGGACGCGAGCGCGCCGGCGCGCAGGCCGAAGTCGCGGTAGACGGCGATCGTCTTGCCGCCGCGGCCATAACGGTTGGCGCAGCAGACAAACACGAGCGTCGGATCGCCGCTGATGTCGACCGCGCCGTCACGCACCGGCAGTTCGACCGGCTCGACATGGCGCAGGATGCGGTTGCCGTCCTCGGACACCATGACGTTGACGCGGATCGTATCGCCGGTGTAGCCCTCGGGCACACGCAGCTCGAAGGACTCGGGGCCCGTGATCTGCGGCAGATCGACGGTGTTCGGCAGGTCGTAGTCCGCCGTCTTGCAGTCGCCGCCGAGGTACTTGCCGTCCTCCGCGACGAGCACGCCCTCGGTGAACACGGCCTTCGGCCGGCTGCCGTCGAGCGCATCAACGAGCTGGATATCGGCGATGTAGCCCGGCGCGATCGCACCGAGATCGTCAAAGCCATACTCACGCGCGGCGTTGAACGTCGCCATCTTGACGACCTCGCGGCCGTCGAGGCCGGAGGCGACCGCCTTGCGCACGACGTTGTTGATGTGGCCGACGGTGAGCAGATCCTTGGCGTGGACATCATCCGTGCAGACGGACACGAAATCGCGCCACGGCTGATCCTTGCAGCCGTCGACAAGGAAGGAAAGGTTATCAATGAGGGAGCTGGCGCGAAGGTTGATGTGCATGCCGGCGCGGAGCTTGGCGCGCACCTCGTCGGCGTTCACGCTCTCGTGGTCGGACACGGGGCCGCCGATGCGGTAGGCCGCGAGCTCACGGCCGAAGCAGTACGGCGCGTGGCCCTGCAGGAACATGCCGCGGCGCAGGCCCTCGTCGATGATGGTGTGCATGCGCTCGCTGTCGTGAATAACGCCGACGTAGTCCATGATCTCGGCAATGCCGATGACGTCGTCCATGTCCAGCAGCTCGCCGACTTCCCTGGCGAAGAACTCCGCGCCGGCGTTTTCCATGCCGGGCAAGGACGGGACGCACGACGGAGCGAGCACGTACTGGCGGAGCTTGGACTTTTTCGCATTCTCAAGCATGAAGCGCACGCCGTCGAGGCCCATGACGTTGCCGATCTCGTGCGGGTCGGTGCAGATGGTCGTCGTGCCCCACGGCAGAATGGCGCGGGCGAGATTTTCGGGAATCATCATCGTGCTCTCGATGTGCATGTGCGTGTCGATGTAGCCGGGGATCAGGTAGCGGCCCTGACCGTCGTAGTACGATTTGGACGGCAGGACTGCCTCCTGCCCTTCCTCACGCACCAAAACAACAAATCCGTCCAGTATGTCGACACTGGCCGGATAGATTTCTCCCGTAATGACATTGAAAAACTGTACGTTGCCGATCGTCAGATCGCACGGGATCTGACCCATGGCCGCCTGAATGAGGCGCGAGCGATCCTTTGCCTTGCGTGTACGCATCAAAATCCCTCCCTGAAATCATAAGCTGCTATCAACCATAAAAAGCGTTTCCGCTCTCTATCCAAATAAAAAAACGGCGGAGCGTCTGCGATCTGCGACCCTCCACCGAAACGGAAAAGCTCACACAGCGGTTTGGCGCTGTGCGTGCTGCATTCCGGTAGTCGGGCAATTCAAGGGCCGCCCGGTAGAGACGCGGGGCCCATGTGACTTCCCCGCCTATACCTGAAAGTGTCTGTGTTCACTTGTTGGAACGCCTTGATTATAAATCCGGCGGCATCGAAAAGCAATTATTCAAGAACCTGAAATAATTCCGCCCTTTCGATTTTTCTCTATCCATTTCGCCGAATTTACTCCCAGAAAATGAAAGTGTCTCCGACTGGCGTATGTTCGTCCGGCAGAGACACATTCCTGCATTATGTCTTTTATGCGCTTACGCGCCGCGCAGCAGCGCCACGGCCGAGCGCGCGGCCGTGGCCGCGTCCGGGCAGTAGACGTCCGCGCCGATCTCGTCGCTGTAGCCGGGTGTGATGGGCGCACCGCCGACAAAGATCTTCACCCGGTCGCGGATGCCGCGGGCCTTCGCCAGCTCCACCACATCGCGCATTTCCGGCATCGTCGTCGTCAGCAGCGAGGAGCAGGCGATGATGTCGCAGTGCTGTTCGATCGCCGTGTCCACGAACTGCTCCGCCGTGACGTCCACGCCGAGGTCCACGACCTCCAGCCCGCTGCCCTCCATCATGATCTTGACGAGGTTCTTGCCGATGTCGTGCATATCACCGCGCACCGTGCCGAGGCAGACGCGGCCGATCGTCTCGCTGCTCTCCCCCGTCATGTACGGCTTGAGCAGCTCCGTCGCCGCCGCCATGCAGCGTGCTGCGATGAGCATCTCCGGCACGAAGGCGCGGTTGGCCGAAAAATCCTCGCCAAGGATGGTCATGCCGCGCACAAGGCCGTCCGTGAGGATCTCCTGCGCGCCGTGCCCGCTCTCGAGCGCCTCGGAGCACAGCTGCAGCACGCGCTTTTGCTGCCCGCGCACGAGCGCGGACGCGATGCGCGAGAGCACATCGCCCTGCGGCTGCCCGGCCTCAGGCGCGCTCTGCGCCGGCGCGGCCGCGGCGTGCACGCTCCGGCGCGGCACGGGCGGCAGGTGCGTCACCGGCACATGCAGCGCTGCGTTGTATTCATCGACCGCCTGGTTGAGGTATTTGTCCACGTGCGGGTAGACAGTGCCCGCCAGACCGTAGGTGATCGAGGGGATGTAGTGCCCGCCGGGGCAGTTGCGCTTGAGCACATCGCGGGCATAGGTGAGGATGTCCTCGGGCGTCGCGTCCTTGCGGTCGATGGCCGCGCCGAAGCCACCCATGAGCGTGAGCCGCCCGTTTAAGTGTGCCTGCAGGGCGGGAATGTCGTTTTCCGGCAGGACGCCCTGCCAGACCTGGATGCCGATCTCGGCCATGTCGTCCACGATCGGCACAAGATAGGAGTCCGCGTGGTGGATGGCAATGACGCCGCGCGAACGGATGTAGCCATAAAACCGGCGGTACGGCTCCTTGAAGAATTCCCGCCACATCTCAGGCTTCATGAACAGGGCGTTTTTCGTGCCCCAGTCGTCGTGCGAAAAGATGACATCCGGCTGCAGGTGGTCGATGAGCATGCGCACATACGTCAGGCGGTACTCCGTGATGTAGTCAATAAGCGCGTGCATCTCGTCCGGATGCGCGTAGAGATTCGTGAGCGTGTCCTCAAAGCCCATGAGGAAGTGGCACTGCTCGAAAATGCCCGTGCCCATGAACCCGGCCAGCAGGTGATCCGACCCGCAGGCGGCGCGCGCCTCGGCGCGGCAGGTGTCCCACCCTTCCGTGCAGGCGGCCTCCAGATCGGGCGCGTGCACCGTCTCGCGCCAGCGCGTGACGTCCGGGCAGACGGCAAGGCCCTCGCGCGTATCCGGCATCGGGCCGGGTGCATCCTCAGGAAACAGGATCGTCGTGCCCCAGCGGTCCACGCTCGTCGTGCCGCGCTTGCGGTTGCCGCGCAGGTAGGTGTTGCACGGGTCGGTGAGGCACATGTGCAGCGCCTCATACTGGCGCAGCTGGCGCTCCGGCTGGCCGTCGGGCCGGATGAGCTCGAGGAAGATCTCTTTCGGTGTGGACATGGTTTTCACTCCTTGTTGTATAAAACGCAGGATGTATACGTCATGGTACGCGGGCCGTAGTTGTAGGCAAGGCCCGAGCGCGCGCAGATATCGCTCACGAACAGACCATACGCCTCCATGGACGACAGGCGTTTGGTCGGGTAGCGGCACGGCCGGTCGGGATACGTGCAGCGGGCACAGAGCGTGCAGCTGCCGGCCGTCAGCGGCAGGCAGCCGGGACAGAGTCGGCGCATCTGGCGTGCAAAGTCGGCAAAGCGGCGCTTGTGCGCGCGCTCAGTGGCCGCAATGGATTCGTAATCGAAATCATCGCGCAGCGTCCCGGTCGTCTGTACAAGGATGCCGGCGTCAAAGCCTGCGATGCGTCGCGCAGCCGCCTCGATGCTGCCGCAGCCGGGCGGGCAGGCCCAGTTGTGCCCGTATCGGCCGCAGCGGCCGGACGCGCACATATCGCGTACCGCCTCGAGCGGCACCGCCGCCGCCATATTCAGCTGTGCCCAGTGGGAAAAGCCGTTTTGCGCGGCCAGCGTCTCGGGATCGTTCATATGCAAAGCCTCTTGACAAAGCAAAGTCTCACTGCTTAGAATGTGCCTATATCTTATAAGGGGGCGGCGGCCATGTCAAGCATCCAAATTGAACAAAACGGCCATGTCCGCACCATTCCCCTGCCGGCCGGCGAGACGCTGCTGTCCGTCCTGCGGCGCGCGGGCTATTCCATTCCCGCCGCCTGCGGCGGAAAAGGCCGCTGCGGCAAGTGCCGCGTACCGGTCAACGGCGTGCCCCGGCTCGCCTGCCGGGTCTATCCGGCGGACGGCGACACCGTCACGCTGCCGGAGACCGCCGGCGGCACGATCCTGACCGGCACCGTGCCGCTGCCCGCCTGCCGACCGGGACGCACAGGCTGCGCCGCCGCCGTCGACCTCGGCACGACGACCGTCGTCGCGCGGCTGTACGATCTTGCGGCCGGCACAGAGCTGCAAACCTGCAGCGGCTGGAATGCGCAGGCCCCTTATGGGGCCGACGTCATCAGCCGCATCCAGTATACGCTTGAGAAGCCGGACGGCCTGCCGGAGCTCTCGCGGCGCATCCGCGAGCAGATCTGGGCGCTGGTATCGGACGCGCTCGCGCGCAGCGGCCGCACGCCGGGCACGCTGCGCGAGATCACACTCGCCGGCAACACCGTCATGCAGCACCTCTTCGCCGGATACTCCGTGCGCGGCATCGCCGCAGCGCCGTTCCGGCCGGAGACGCTCTTTGCAGCACCCGGAGACGAAACGCTGCACGGCGTGCCGGTGCACTTCGCTCCCTGCGTGGCGGGCTACGTCGGCGGGGACATTACGGCCGGACTGCTGGCCGCCGGGCTGGCGGAGCTGCCGGGTGAAAATCTCTTTCTCGACATCGGCACCAACGGCGAGATGGCGCTCGGCGGCCGCGGCGGGTTCGTCTGCTGCGCCGTGGCATCCGGCCCGGCCTTTGAGGGTGCGGGCATCACGTGCGGCATGCCGGGCGTGGACGGCGCCATCAGCCGCGTACGGTATGACCGCGGCTTTCTGTACGACGTCATCGGCGGCGGCGAACCGAAGGGACTGTGCGGCTCCGGCCTGCTCGACCTGACGGCGGTGCTGCTGCGCCTCGGCGTGATCGCGCCCGGTGGGCGGCTGCTGCCGCCGGAGGACGCACCAATGCCCCTGCGCCGCTATCTGACGCGCGATGACGACGGCAACGGCCGCTTTCACCTGACGCCGGAGGTATCTCTCACGGCGGCGGACGTACGCAACTTACAGCTGGCCAAGGCCGCCGTCGCGGCGGGCATCCGCGTGCTGCTGCAGCAGCGCGGCATCGCACCGGAGCAAGTGGACGGCGTGTACCTTGCCGGCGGCTTCGGCAGCTATCTCGACCCCGAGAGCGCCATGGCCATCGGCATGCTCCCGCGCGCGTGCGCGGGCAAGCTGCACACGCTCGGCAACACGGCGCTCGCCGGCGCGGCCGCGCTCACGCTCGACCCCGCGCAGTGGCAGCGCATCGGGAATATTTCCCGGGCATGCGACTATCTGGAGCTGTCCGGCCGCGCAGATTTTGCCGCGGCCTTTACCGACGATCTGTCGTTTCCGCAACCATAACATTTCACGGAGGTCATGACCATGGAGATCCGTTTTCCCCTCATCCTCGACGGTGCGACCGGCACCGAACTGCAAAAGCGCGGCTACGGCGGTGATGTGAGCGCCGAGCAGTGGACGCTCGAGCACCCGGACGTCATTGTGGACATCCAGCGTGGCTACGTTGCCGCCGGCAGCCAGGTGCTCTACACGCCGACCTTCGGCGCAAACCGGCAGAAGCTCGAGGAGCGCAGCATCTTCAACCAGACGGCGGACTACAACCGCCGCCTCGCCGCGCTCTCGCGCGAAGCGGCGGGCGGCAAGGCATGGATCGCGGGCGATCTCGCGCCGACGGGCCTGTTTCTCGCCCCGCTCGGCGAGGCATCGTTCGAGGATCTGGTCGATATCTACACCGAGCAGGCGGCCGGGCTCGAAGCGGCCGGCGTCGATCTGTATGTCATCGAGACGATGATGACGCTCTCGGACGCACGCGCCGCCGTGCTGGCCGTGCGCAGCGTGAGCGACAAGCCGATCTTCGTGTCCTTCACGTGCGACGAGAGCGGACGCAGCCTCTCGGGCACGGACGTGACCGCCGCGCTGACCGTGCTGCAGGGCATGGGCATCAGCGCGTTCGGGCTCAACTGCTCGACCGGGCCGGAACAGATGCTCGTGCAGCTGCGCCGCCTGCGGGAATACGCCCGCGTGCCGCTGATTGCAAAGCCCAACGCCGGTATGCCCATCACCGTCGGCGGCAAGACCGTATATGACTGCACGCCGGAGGAATTCACGGCGTTCGTGCAGCCGATGCTGGAAGCCGGCGTGGCCGTTTTCGGCGGCTGCTGCGGCACGACGGCGGAGCATATCGCCGCGCTGCACGCGGCCCTCAAGGACGCGAAATTCGTCCCGCCCGCACCGAAGCACACGGACCTGCTCCCGGCCGCGACGGAGAAGCTCCCCTGCTACCTGCCGACGGACGCCGGGCACGGCCCTGTGCTGACCGCCGGGCCGGATCTCGAAGACCGGCTGGCGGATGCGCTCGACGGCAGCGAGCCCATGGTTGCGCTGCGCGTCGCTGCCTGGGAGGACATCGACGCACTGACCGACGTGCAGTATCTGCTGAGCAAGCCGCTGTGCCTCGTCTGCGACGACGCGGAGCTGCTTGAGGCCGCACTGCGCGCCTATCAGGGCCGCGCGCTGTATGAGGGCGCGCTCCCGGAGTCGGCGCTGCTGCCGCTGTGCGGCCGGTACGGCCTGTTGATTTGAACAGTCGCCGCCCGAGGTGGTAAATTTCGCAGCGACCACACGCCCTCAGGGTAAAAAAGGGACGCAGGAGGATGCTGCGTCTGCCGGACGGCCTGTACAGAAACGCGCAGTTTCTTAACGCTTTTTGTGACAGAAAAGCGTAAAAAGGCAGCAGTTTTTTGTTGACACGGCAAGTTTTCTGTGAAATAATGAACCTGTACTACGTAGGTACATCCGGTGCTGTGGGGTACACCGCGTGGGACAACCGTTATGAGAGGAATGACCATCCCTCATAAACAGGAACGGAGCAGATACATCCCCCCGTATCTGCTCCGTTTTTCTTTTTAAATTTTACACTTCCAGCCGCTCGGCATATTTCTTTCCGCCGACGGACAGCACCGCCAGCATGGCAAACACGGCGGCAAAGCCCAGCGCATCCCAGACCGTGAACGGCGTATCCAGCAGCGTCACGGCCAGAATGGCCGCCGTGACCGGCTCGGCAAAGCCGTAGAGCACGCTCTTTTCCGGGCCGATGAGCTTCACGCCCGTCATATACAGGTTGAAGGCCAGCAGGTTGCCGAAGAGCACCACGAACAAAATGCCGCCGACACCGCGCAGTGACGGCGTATAGCCGAGTGTCCACGGGTGCATGGACAGCTCGAAGAGCACAGCCCCCATCAAAAACGCCCACGCCTGCAGCATGCTGACCGGATAATCGCGCAGCTCCCGGCGCGGACAGAGGCAGTTATACACTGTCACGCACACCGCGCACGCGACACCCGCGACCAGCGCCACTGGCGACACGGCAAACGTCGTCAGGTCGCCGTGCGTGGTCAGCAAAATCACGCCGAGCAGCGCCAGCACGATGCTCACGATCTCATACGCGCGCGGCTTTCTGTGCGCAGTCGCGCAGGCGACCAGCAGCACCATCACCGGCGACAGATCCTGCATGATCGTGCCGATGGCCGCGTTGGAAAACTGAATGGTCAGAAAATAAAGAAACTGGCTCAGGCTGATGCCGAAAATGCCATAGAGCACGAGCATCACCGCGCTATCCCGCTGCCGCCACGGGGCGAACAGCAGCCGCCGGTCCTTCACCAGCCAGTAGACAAACAAAATCAGGCCCGCCAGGCTCAGACGGATCGGGATCAGCCACGTGGTCTGCATGGCCTCGTGCGTAAACAGATACTGCCCCATCGTGCCGGAAATGCCCCAGCACACACCGCCGCCCGCCGCCATCAGCGCACCCTTGAGCTGTCGGCTCATCGCAAACATCGACCTCGCTCTCCACCGGAATACGCGTTATTATAGCAGTCGGCGTTCCCCGCTTCAAGCACTGTTTTTCACGATTTTTTTGCCCGCTCCGGCACACCGGCAAGGCAAAACGGCAGTTCCAGCGAGTGCCGCTCAAGCAGCGCCCGGTCGCGCAGGATCTCCCATGCCGGACCGTCGGCCGCGATCTGCCCGTCGTGCAGCAGCAGAACACGGTCGCACGTCTCGAGCACGAGGTCGAGATCGTGCGTTGCGATGATCTTCGTCACCGGCAGCGCATTGAGCGTGCGGATGAGCGTGCGGCGGTTTTTCGGGTCAAGCGCCGTGGACGGCTCGTCCATGAGCATGATCTTCGGCTGCATGGCGAGGATGGTCGCAAAGGCGGCCATGCGCTTTTCGCCGCCGGAGAGCTTATGGTTGCGGCGGTTTTTCAGGTGCGTAAGGTTCAGCTTTGCGAGCGTTTGATCCACAAGTGCCTCCGCCTCCGGGCGGGGCATGCCGTAATTGAGCGGGCCGAAGAGCATGTCCTCAAACACCGTCGGCATGAACATCTGGTTGTCTGAGTCCTGCAGGACATAGCCCAGCCGCCGGCGGATGTCCGCGAGGTTGTCACGGTTCATCTCCAGACCGTCGATCGTGATCGTACCGGAGACGGTGATGAGCCCCAGCGCCGCCTTCATGAGCGTGGACTTGCCCGCGCCGTTGGCGCCGATCAGGCCGACCTGCTCGCCCTCGGAAACGGAAAACGACAGGTCATTTAAGATCGTGCGCTCACCCGGATAGGCAAACGAAACATGGTCAAAACACAGCATATGCGCCCCTCCTCAGGCAAAAAGTCCGCCCAGCAGCGCCGGCAGATTGTACAGCCGCGCCAGCACGATCAGCGCCGCACACCCAATGGCAAACGGCCACGAGGCCCGACTCGACGGCCGGCCCTGCGCGTAATGAAACTCCCCGTGATAGCCGCGCAGCTCCATGCTCTCATAGAGCGCGGTCGCGCGGTCCATGCTGCGCAGCAGCAACTGGCCCAGAAACGATCCCCAGGCCGAGATATGCACGCCCTTCTGCCCCGGCGCACGCAGGCGGTAGGCATCCGTCATGATGGCCGCCTCGTCGAGCAGCACGGAGATATACCGGAATGTCAGCAGCAGCAGCGACGTGAGCACCTTCGGCACGTGCAGCTGCCGCAGCGCGCGGCAGATATCCTCGATGCTCGTCGTCGCCGCGAGCAGGAACGACGCCATGAGACAGAAGATGCCCTTCATCATCAGCGTCAGCATGGAGATCACACCGCCGCTGACGCCGACCGCGCCGATGTACAGCACGATCCGCTTGTCAAAGAAGGGGTTGAACAGCCCCACCGCGCACACGAGCGGCATGACCACGCGCAGCTTGTGAAAGCACGTATGTACCGGGATCATGCCGACCTGATAACCGACGAGCGGAAAGAGCACCATGACGAACACGCCCGAGATATCGTACTTGTGAAACGAGACCGTCACGACGATGTAGAGCACGGTCACAAAGAGCTTGGACAGCGGGCTGAGCCGGTGCATCGGCGAATCCTGCGCCGCCAGCTCGTCCATGGCCCGCAGCTCGACGCTCGCTTGCTGCGCTTTGTTCATGTGTGCTCACCTCCCCGTTTGTACAAAAACGCCCATTGCGGCAAGCCCCGAGAGGAGCTTGCCGCATGGGTCGTATTTGGATGCCTGGTATCGAGATTATTGATTATTGCGAATGGTTTTTCTTATGCCGGCAGATGCCGCCGACACCGCAGATAAGCGCCGCTGCCGCCGCCACGATGGCAGCGCCCGCGATGCCGGACACGGACGTGCCCGCCGCGGAATCGCTCCCGGCGAAAGAATAGTCCGGCAGGAACGCCGTCTTTTCCTGCACGGTGCCGGCCTTGTCGGCCGCGCTACTCTGCACGCCGTAGCTGTCCTCGTCGAGGCCCATGTTCTGCGTGTAGCCGGCGTCGCTGTTGCCGAACAGCGACCACTCCAGCCCGTCGGGGTTGCCGCTGGCCAACAGCGACAAGCCGCCGCCGACGAGCACCGCCGCGATGGCGATGACCGCGATCGTGCCCTTGAACGAGACCTTGCCGGTGGTTTCGCCGCTCATGCGCACATCGCGCAGCAGCTCCGGCCGCGCCTCATAGAGGAACAGCAGCACCGCCGCCGTGATGAGGCCCTCGATCAGGCCGATGGCCAGATGGATCGGCTGCATGATGGCGCAGAATGCGCCGAACGGCAGATCCGTGATGCCGGAGAGCGTCGTCTCCAGCACGACCGAGAACGCGCCGAGCTGCAGCGTCAGCACGCAGCCGAGCACGGACGCAAGCGTGATCTTGAGGCGGTTCGCCGCCCGCTCGCCGCGCCGCGCAAAGCAGCGGCTGCGCATCAGCGGCCGGTAAATGAGAAAATATCCGACGAAGCAGCCGTAAAACGCCATGTTCCAGACGTTTGCGCCCAGCGCCAGCAGACCGCCGTCGGCAAAGAACAGGCACTGGATCGCGAGGATCACGATCATGGACAAAAATCCTGCCCACGGCCCGAGTACGGACGTGAGCAGCAGGCCGCCGCACAGATGGCCGGACGAGCCGGTGCCGGGGATGGTGTAGTTGATCATCTGCCCCGCGAACACGAGCGCCGACATGACGGCCATGGTCGGCAGCTTTTTGGCCGCTGAGGTCAGATCCTGCTTTTCTTCCTTGTGCAGCTCCACGATCGAGGCCCCCGCAACGACCGCAGAAGCGGCGTACATCACACCGGCGACCGCCGGCGTGAGCAACGCATCTGCCATATGCATAGGATGCACCGCCCTTTCCCTTCGTTTCTTATGACAAGATGATAACGCACCAGTCGCTTCCTGCACAAGCTCCCAGGGGGGATGCGTTGCTCAACACTTTTCCCCGCCGTGATGAAAAACGCAAAAAAGTTGGCGCCGGATGCCCATGCATCCGGCGTCGACCGATTTTTTCAGGGATGGGCAGCGTCGTGCCGCCGGTTATAGAGAAACATGCCGACGCCCGCGCCGCAGATGAGCACATAGCCCAAGACGCTGAGCCAGTCCGGCACATCACCAAAGACGAAAAAGCCCAGCGCCGCGGCAAAGAGCACCTGCGTATAGTCATACACCGAGATCTCCTTGGCCGGCGCGCAGACATAGGCTTTCGTGATGCCGAGCTGCCCGACGCACGCGAACGCGCCCGCCAGCAGCAGATACACGAGCTGGAGCAGGCTCATCGGCGCATAATCCAGCGCCACGAACGGCACGCACACGATGCACGAAAACGCTGAGAAGTAAAACACGATCCGGCTGCCGTTTTCCCCGCGCGCGCCGAGATAACGCACGAACGTATACGCAGCGCCCGCGCCCAACCCGCCGAGCACACCGGCCAGCGCCGGGAGCATCTGGGGATTATCGAAGCTCGGCTTGATGATGCACACGCTGCCGCCGAAGGCGACCAGCACACCAAGGACCTGCACAAGGTTCGGCTTTTCGCGCAGCAGGAAGATTGAAAACAGGATGGCGAAAAACGGCGAGAGCTTGTTGAGCATATTCGCGTCCGGCAGGTTCAGCTTGCCGATGGCATAGAAATTGCACAGCAGGCCCAGCGTACCGAAAAAGCACCGGCCGAACAGCGCCGGGAGATTGCGCCGCTCCGGCCGGAACGACGTGCGGCTGCGCAGCATGAGGATGGTGATAAAAATGAGCGCGACAAAGTTGCGGAAAAATGCCTTTTCAAACGACGGCAGATCGCCCGCCAGCTTTATGAACATGGACATGAGCGAAAAGCCGAACGCCGCAATGAGGACATAGACGATGCCCTGTGTTTTTTGACTGAGTTTTTGCATAACGGTTCTCTCGATTCCGACAAAGTCACCCTATTATACAGCGCTCCCCCGCCATGTCAAGTCCGGCCGGGCATGAAAAAGGCGCCCGGCCGGACACCGGACGCCTTTTCGATAGGGGGATGAAAGGAAAATGAGAGATGAAAGGAATTAACGATTTTGGCCCTCGATCACTCGATCTCGAGGTGCTTGGACTCCGGCTTTGCCGGGGCCTTCTTGGGCATGGTCAGCGTCAGGACGCCGTTTTCATAGGCGGCCTTGATGCCCTCGACGTCGATCTCGGACACGTTGAAACTTCTGGAGTAAGAACCGTAGTAACGCTCGCGGCGAATGTAATCGCCCTTGTCGTCCTTTTCGCCCTTGCTGTCCTTGTGCTCGGCATGGATGGACAGAATGTCATCGTCGATGTCGATGTGGATGTCTTCCTTGCGGAAGCCCGGCAGGTCGGCTTCAAGCTTATAGCCGTCCGCCGTCTCGGAAATGTCGGTGCGGAACGGATTGACCTGCTGGTCACCCCAGAAATTCTTCTCCATCTGTTCCAGCTCACGGAACGGATTGTAGCTCATACGATAGCTTCTGCGGTCAAAAGGCATGATTTCGAACATTTTATATTCCTCCTAGAATTCTATACACGGTAATCATTTTCTCGAGCGTTCGATTTATTTCTCTCGCTCTTTACGATATATAAATTACTATACAATTATGAATAAATAAAGTATATATCATGAACAAAAAGTAAACGTTAGCACTCTTTTAATTCGAGTGCTAACGTTTTTCACGCTTTCCGGTAGATCAGGAGGGCAAATTCGGTTTCCGTGGTCAGGGTGTCGAGCGCGTGGAGCTTGGCCTGGTCGCGCGCGCCGCTCTTATAGTAATACGGCGTCATGCAAAACAGTGCCTCGATGTCGGCGTTCGTGCGCAGGGTGATCGTGCCGCGCAGCGTCCGCTGCTCTGCGAGCGCGAAGCCGGGCAGCGCCGGGTCGGGAACGGTGTTTTCATATGGGCGGTCGTACACCGCCCGCTTGAGCCCCCAGAGATGGCGCTCGAGCGGGATGACACGCAGCAGCACCCCTTGGGGGCGCAGCACGCGCGCAAACTCAGCCGCGTCGTGCGGCGCGAAGACATTGAGCACGAGGTCACAGCTCGCATCCGCGACCGGCAGGTGCGCGATGCTGGCCACGGCCAGCGTCAGCTCCGGCGCGCGGCGGTGCGCGCAGATGAGCGCGTCGCGCGAGATGTCCACGCCGCACACAGAGGGGCTTGCCCCCTGCGCCTGCAGCGTGTGCAGGACGTGGGCGGTGTAATATCCCTCGCCGCAGCCGGCATCGAGCACGCCGGCGTCTCCGGAGGTGTATTCCGTCGCGGCGGCAGCGATGGCATCTCGCAGCGGCGCGTAATAGCCCGCGTCCAGAAACGCGGTGCGCGCGTCCACCATGCGCTTATCGTCACCGTGGCGCTTATCCTTGGATCGGTTCGTGCGCAGCAGATTCACATAGCCCTGCCGCGCGAGATCGTAACAGTGCCCTGCGCCGCAGCGCAGGGATCTCTCCTCCCGGTGCAGCGCGCCGCCGCAGACGGGACAGGTCAGTTCCGGCATTCTGGCTCCTTTCCGCAGAAAACCGCGCAGCCGGTCAGGCTGCGCGGTCGCAATGTCCACTTACAGCACCTTGGCCAAAAAGTCCTGCAGGCGCGCGCACTGCGGGTGCTCAAAGATATCCTTCGGCGTGCCGGACTCGGCGATCTTGCCGTCGGCCATGAACAGGACACGGTCGCCCACCTCGCGGGCGAAGCCCATCTCGTGCGTGACGACGACCATCGTCATGCCCTCGTGCGCCAGCTCCTTCATGACATCGAGCACTTCGCCGACCATCTCGGGGTCGAGCGCGCTCGTCGGCTCGTCAAAGAGCATGACCTTCGGGTGCATGGCGAGCGAACGCACGATGGCGATGCGCTGCTTCTGGCCGCCGGAGAGTGCGGACGGATAGCTGTCGCCCCGGTCGGCCAGGCCGACGCGGGCAAGGAGCTTGTCCGCCTCTGCATCCGCCTCCGCCTGCGACATGAGCTTCGTCTGCACGGGCGCGAGCGTGATATTCTTGCGCACGGTCATGTTCGGAAACAGGTTGAAGTGCTGGAACACCATGCCCATCTGGCGGCGCATGGCGTCGATATTCACCTTCGGGTCGGTGATCTCCGTGCCGGCAAAGGTGATGGTACCGGCCGTCGGCTGCTCGAGCAGGTTCAGGCAGCGCAGGAACGTCGACTTGCCGGAGCCGGAGGGGCCGATGATGACCACGTTCTCGCCGGGGCTGACGTGCTCGGAAATATCATCGAGCACGAGGTGGTCGCCGAACGATTTGGACAGATGTTTAACGTCGATCACTTTGACGCAGCCTCCTTTCAAGCACACCGAGCAGCTTGGAAAACAGCATGACCAGCAGCAGGTACATCAGCGCGATGCCGAACAGCGGGAACAGGCCCTGATACGTCTTGGCGATGACCGCCTTGGCCGCATACGTCATCTCCTTGCCGCCGATGACGGTGATGAGGGACGTATCCTTGAGCAGGGTGATAAACTCGTTGCCGAGGGCCGGCAGGATGTTTTTGATCGCCTGCGGGATGACGATGAAGCGCATGGTCGTGAAGTAGTTCATGCCCAGGCTGCGGCCGGCCTCCATCTGGCCGGGGTCGACCGACATGAGGCCGCTGCGGACGATCTCCGAGACGTAAGCGCCGGAGTTGATGCCAAGGGCCAGAATGCCGATCATGGTATAGTTGCGGCTGCTGGCGAAGATCACGAGGCTCATGATCAGCAGCTGCACCATCATCGGCGTGCCGCGGATGATGGTCGTATAGATCTTGCAGATGGCGTTGAACACGCCGAGGATCACATTCTTGTGCCCGGCGCGCTGCTGGTCGTGCGCCGTGCGGATGACCGCGACGACGACGCCGAGCACGACGCCCAGCAGCAGCGCCAGGATCGTCGCTTCGAGCGTGGTGAGCAGGCCGTTCAGATACAGTCTCCAGCGTCCGGCGGCCACAAAGCTCTGGTAAAAGCCGACGAAGGCGTTGTCCCAGAAGCCGAGGGCCTGCCCGGCCTGCAGCTGCGCCGTCAGGTCGGCGTAAAGCTGCGCCCAATTACCCATGTAGATACCTCTTTCTTTCTACGCGCAAAGGGCGGCAGTTGGCCGCCCTTTACGTGGTTTGCATTTTGGATGCGATTACTTCGCGGAAATATACTTGTCGATGATGGACTGGATGGTGCCGTCCGCCTTGAGCTCGGCCAGCGCCTTGTTCAGGGCTTCCTGCAGCGCGGTGTTGTCCTTCGCCATGCCGATGGCGTAATCCTCGTTGGCGTACTCGGTGTCCAGAATGGTCAGACCGGCGTTCGCCTTGACATACTCCTGAGCCGGCGCTTTGTCGATCACGACGCAGTCGACCTTACCGGCGAGCAGGTTCTGCACGGCGGTCGCGCCGTCATCAAAGGGAACCACGCTGTCCTCGCCGTAATCATCGATGCAATAGCTATAACCGGTGGTGCCGCGCTGGGTGCCGATCTGCTTACCTTCGAGATCATCAATGCTCTTGATGTCGGAGCCTTCCTTCACGATGACGACCTGCACGCCGTTGGCGTAGCTGTCGGTGAAGCTCATGGTGTTCTGACGCTCGGGCGTGACGGTCACGCCGGCGGCAACGATGTCGCTCTTGCCGGTCTGGACAGCGCTCAGAGCAGAGTCAAAGTCCATATCGTCGACGACCAGCTCCAGGCCCAGCTTCTGCGCCAGAGCGTAAGCGATCTCGATGTCGATGCCTTCAAAGCCGGTGCCCTCGTAGCCCTTGCCGTCGTCCGCAACGGACTCGTACGGCGGGAACTGCGCGTTGGTGGACATGGTGAGCTTGCCGGCGGTCACGGTCTTGATGTCCGAGCCCGTCTGGGTATCCTTCTGGCCACAGGCGCACAGAGATGCGACCATGAGGACTGCCAGAAGCAGTGCAACAAATTTCTTCATTTTATTAGCCTCTTCCTCAAACAAAATAGATTGGGGCTCGCGCCCCGTTTGGTATGGTCGTATGATAGCACGCGAGCGTGAGGCTGTCAAGCATTTTCGTGCATGAATATTCGGATTTCTCCCTTGAATATTCACAAAACACGCGAATATTCAAAATACGGATGAATATTTTCGGCCCAATTCGCGTTTTTGCACAATGCAGCAAAGAAGCGCGTTTGAAAAATTGACAATTTTGTGCTATGCTCTTTTCACGCATTTTACACGGGAAACGGAGACGTTTTTATGGATAAGCGCCACTATGTCTATCTTCTGCGCTGCGCGGACGGTTCGCTCTACACGGGCATGACGCCGGACATTGCGCGCCGCCTGCGGCAGCACGTGGAGCGTCTGCCAGGCTGTGCGAAGTACACGCGCAGCCACCCGGTCACGGCGCTGGCGCTGCTGCTGACGACCGACACCGCCACGACCGCCCGGCAGCTGGAGGCGCGCATCAAGCGCCTGACGCGCGCGCAGAAAGATGCGCTCATCGCAGATCCGGCGTGCCTGCCCGACCTCTGCCCCGCGCTGGCCGGGGCGGATATCCGGCCGGTGCCGGACGCGCAGCTCGCAGACTATCTCCCCAACATGACAAACCCGGCAGACGCCTGAGCGTCTGCCGGGTTTTCCTTATATTATGATTCCGCTGATTCAGCGCAGACCGCGCAGCTCCAGATAGCGGAGCACGAGCTTGGCAACTTCGCTGATCTCCAGCCCGTCGGTATTGACGCACAGGTCATAGGCCTGCGCATCGCCCCAGCGCTTGGAGGAGAAGAAGTTATAGTACGCCGCGCGCTCCTTATCCACCTGGCGGATGCGCTTTTCCGCTTCCGCGGGCGTGGTGTTCGTGCGTGCACTCTCGCGGCGGATGCGGGCAGCCAGCGGCGCGTGCACAAACAGGTTCACGAGCGCAACGTTCGGATCGTCGCGCAGGACATAGTCCGCGCAGCGGCCGACGATGACGCACGACTCGCGCGCGGCGATCGTGCGGATGACCTCCGACTGCGCCTGAAAGATCTGCACCGGGAACGGCTGCTCGTCGGCGACAACGCCGCCGCCCGTCACGAGCGAATACAGGAAGCTGCCCGGGCGCTGCTCTTCATGCGTCTCGACAAAGCTCTTGGCAAAGCCGCTCGCTTTCGCCGTCTCGTTGATGAGTTCCGAGTCATAGCACTTGACACCCAGCGCCGCTGCCAGTTCGCTGCCGAGCTGGCGGCCGCCGCTGCCGTTCTCTCTTCCGATTGTAATGACAAGATTGGCCATGGTATGATCTCCTCCTGTTTTATTTTCCCGTGACGACGGCATTGACGCGCCACTGGTCAAAGCGGTGCAGGATCGCTGCCGCCTCGGCGCGCGTGGCAACGCCCTGCGGGCGCAGATACGTCGCGTTTCCATCCTGCACACCTTTAATAAGCGAGTTGGCAACGGCCCAGCCCATCATGGTCTGCGCCCAGGACGAAACGCTCCCGCCGTCCGCGAACGCGCTCAGGTCGGCGACCGCCATGGTGTTGTAATCCATGAATTCGGCATAGCCGTAGAACATTTTCGTCATCTGCTCGCGCGTGACGTTTTGTGCGGGGGCAAATTGCGTCGGGCTCGTGCCGTCGACGACGCCGCAGTTATACGCCCAGATGACGGCGTCCGTGTACCACTGACCGGACGGCACATCCGTGAACGGTGCGGTCATGCCCGCCACGCTCGGCGAGCCGTTCATCCGGTAGAGCACCGTGACAAGCATGGCGCGGCTCATCACGGCATTGGGCGAGAACATCATCGTTGAGGTGCCGACCATGAGCTTGTTCTGCGTGACATAGGCCACGTCCTCATAGTACCACGCGGTGCTGCGCACGTCGCGGTAGGGATTTTTCCATGTCTCGACCGATTCGGTCTTGGGGAGAAATTCATAGCGCAGCTTGGCACAGCGTTGGCAGGTGTAGGTGATCACGCCGACGGTCTTGCTGGTCGGCTCCTGCCGTGCAGTCTCAGCCCATGCGTGGCCGAGCGCGGGCACATAGCTGCTCTCTTCAATATACGTATCGCCGCAGGCGCAGGTGTAGCGCGTGTAGCCCTGCTGCTCACAGGTCGGATCTATGACCGTGGGAATGTGGTTGTGCACATGACTCAGCTTCGGGATCTTGGAGTCCTGCCGCTCGCCGCAGACCTTGCAGATGCGGTGCTTGGCGCCGTCTTCCTGGTCGGTCTCCTGCCGGTCGATGATCCAGTCGCCCCAGTCGTGGCCCAGCGGTTCAACGCGCACTTGATGCACGTCGCCGCAGCGGCCGCACTTATAATAATTCAGGCCCGGCTGTGTGCAGTCCGGCTCACGGCTCTTGTCCGGGTCGCGCTCATAGTTGTGGCCCAGCTGCTTGACGATCTCCGTATAGGTGTCGCCGCAGCGGGAGCAGTTATATTCCTTCAGGCCGCTCGTGGTGCAGGTCGGCTCCACGATCGTGCGGATGCCGCTGTCGCCGCTGTAGTCATGGCCGAGCGCCGGGGTCTCGCTGCCCTGAACGATATAGGTTTTTCCGCACGGCAGGCCCGCACTGTTGACACAGCGAAGCTCGGTATATCCCTGCTCGGTGCAGGTCGGCTGGACAACGTGCTCTACCGTGGTGTGCTTGTGGTGGTCGCTCGGAATGGCATACGTCTCCACCTCACCGCAGCGCATGCAAGTGCGGTGCTTGATGCCGTCGGTGCGAGAGGTGGCCTCAAGATCGACCTCCCAGTCGCTCCAGTCGTGGCCGAGCGCCGGGGTCTTTTTCTCATACCAATAGTCGCACTGCGTGCACATGTAGCGCTGATAACCGTCCTGCGTGCAGGTGGCATCGTGCCCGGAAGAAACCAGCTTGTGGCCGGTCGCGGGCAGCACGACCCGGTCGGTCGCGCCGCAGTCCTTGCACACAGAGACAATGGAGCCATCCACCGTGCAGGTAGGCTCGGTGCGGGTCGTCTCCCAGTTATGGTCATTGAGATAGACGAAATTGATGTGGAAGCCCGTATCCGTGCGCGTGATCTGCGCATCGTAATGCTGCAGCGTCGTTGTCGTCAGGACATAGGTGATCTCGTTGCCGTAGTCATCGTGGATGGGCAGATTGTCAAAGACGGCCTGTCCGTCCTCGGGATCGGACGAATGGTGCGCCACGACCACGGCATCGTTGTTGCGGCTCAGCTCCATGTACACGCTCGTCGGCCGGTCCTTGGTATAGACCTCATCGGGTGCGATCTGCTCGTTCGTCCACTCGAACGTGACCGTGATCGAGCGCAGCTCGCTCGGGTCGGCCGTTTTGTAGTGCAGCGTGTGATCGAGCCGCAGCTTGCCGTTTTCCACGTCGGGCAAAATGCGCGCGCCGTCCTTGATGATATACGCCACCGAAGCGTCGGACGCCGTGCGCGTCTGGATGTAATACGATTCGCCATACGGCACCGTGCCGAAGCCGACGAAGCCATAGGCGTCGGACACGGCCGTGCGCTTGATGTGCTCGCCGTTGCCGGACGTGCCGGTGAGTTCAAACGTCACCCCGGCCGGGATCGGCGCGCCGGTCTCCGCATCGACGGCATAGAACCACGCGACGTCGGACGAGGCGCTCAGCGGCGTGGAGGCCAGCGACGGCTTTTCGTCCTGCAGATAGTCAAACGTGGAATACATTGCCAGCGACCACGTCTTATTCTTGAAATTCGTGACGAGCTCGGACTCTTTGCCGTTGGACTTGCGGATCTCCAGTTCCTCGAGCAGCGTCGTCAGGTACGCCGTACCGCCGCGCGTGACGGTGAACGAAATGTTCGCCATGATCTGCGGCGACGTGGTGGCAAACTCGCCGCCCTGCGATGTCGTAAACGTATCGTGGAACTCAAAGTCGCCCGCGTTGTTTTTCGTCGAGGGCGAGGTCATGTTCGGGAACTTGCAGCCGTCGGCATTGACCGACAGGCACTGGCTGTCATACAGCACATGGCCCGTGATCTTGTTGACGGAGCCGGATGTCAGCCGGAACCAGTAGGTATACGAAAAAGTGTCGCCGACATGAAATGTCCGCGTTGCGCCGGAGCGCGTGTAGACGACCAGCTCGTCGCCGGTGTCCGCAGACGTGTCACCGTCAGCGGCGAACGCCTGCAGGCCGCAGACGGACACGAGCATGACCAGCGTCAGCAGCAGCGCCAGGAAACGTTTCATTGCATTACCTCCTCTTTCGGTCGTGCCGAATCGTACAGGGATACGGTTTTATCATATCAGGGATTTGCGCATGATGCAAACAAAAGTTGCAAAAAAATGACGAATTTAAAACAAACTCATCTGGCTGCTGTCCGGCATCTCGCCGAGCGCGCCCATGGCGCGCAGCTGCTCCAGGTGCGTCTGGCTGACCTTCGGACAGGCAGCCGAGAGCTCCTCGACCGACACGAACTCCCGCCCGTCGGCACGGCAGGCCACGAGATTCCACGCCGCGCTCTCACCGAGACCGGAGATGGCCACGAACGGCGGCAGGAGCTTCCCGTCGCGGATGAGGAACTTCGTCGCGTCGCTCTCATAGAGGCTCATGGGCGCGAACTCAAAGCCGCGGAGGTTGAATTCGTACACGGCCTCCAGCGTCACGAGCAGGTCCTCCTCCTTGGCCGTGAGCGTGGGCTTGTTGCGCAGCTCGTTGATCTTGCGGCGGGTGTAATCGAGGCCGCGCGTCATCATGTCGGCGTCGAACGAATCCTTCTGGCTGCGGCGATAGAAATATGCGCTGTAAAACGCCAGCGGCTCGTGCACCTTGAACCACGCGATGCGAAACGCCATCATGACGTAGGCCACCGCGTGCGCCTTCGGGAACAGGTAGGCAATCTTGCTCAGGGACGTGATGTACCACTCCGGCACACCGTGCTCCTCCATCGTCTCGACCCAGCCGTCCTGGAAGCCGCCGCGCTTGACCTTGCCCTTGCGGACGCTCTCCATGATCTTGAACGAGAGCTTGGCGTCCATGCCGCGGCTGATGAGATAGAGCATGATATCGTCGCGGCAGCCGACCGTCTGGTTGACCGTCGCCGTGCCGGACATGATGAGATCCTTCGCGTTGCCGAGCCACACGTCCGTGCCATGCGAGAACCCGGACAGACGCACGAGGATGTCAAAGCCCTTCGGCTGCGTGTCGACGAGCATCTGGCGCGTGAAGCCAGTGCCGAACTCCGGGATGCCGATCGTGCCAGTCTTGCCGACAATTGGGTCGTCGTCCGTCAGGCCGAGCGGCGCCGCGCTGCAGAAGATGCCCATGGTGTCCGGATCGTCGAGCGGGATCTCGCGCGCGTTGACGCCGGTCATGTCCTCAAGCATGCGGATCATGGTCGGGTCATCGTGGCCGAGCTCGTCGAGCTTGAGGAGGTTCGCCTCCATGCAGTGGTATTCAAAATGGGTGGTGATGATGTCGCTGTTCGGATCGTCGGCCGGGTGCTGCACGGGGCAGAAATCCGTGACGTCCTTGTCCTGCGGGATGACGACGAGGCCGCCGGGGTGCTGGCCGGTCGTGCGCTTGACGCCGACGCAGCCGAGCGCGAGGCGGTTCATCTCCGCCTTCGGCAGGGTCTTGCCGCGCTCCTCGAGGTACTTGAGGACATAGCCGTAGGCCGTCTTTTCCGCCAGCGTGCCGATCGTGCCGGCGCGGAACACGTGATCCGAGCCGAAGAGCTCTTCGGTGTATTTATGTGCCTTGGCCTGATATTCGCCCGAGAAGTTCAGGTCGATATCGGGCACCTTGTCGCCGCCGAAGCCGAGGAACGTCTCAAACGGGATGTCGAAACCGTCCTTGCGCAGCTTCGCCCCGCACCTGGGGCACACCTTGTCCGGCATATCCGCGCCGCAGCCGAAGCCCGCGCCGGAGTCAAAGTCCGTATACTTGCACTGCGGGCAGACATAGTGCGGCGGGAGCGAGTTGACCTCCGTGATGCCGGAGAAATACGCCACGAGCGACGAGCCGACGCTGCCTCGGCTGCCGACCAGATAGCCATGCTCGAGGGAGTTGGCGACAAGTTTCTGTGCGCTCATGTAAATGACGTCATACCCGCGCGAGAGAATGTCGTGCAGCTCGGTCTCGACGCGGTCGGTGATGAGCTTCGGCGGGTTTTCGCCGTAGATGGCCGTCATCTTGCCATAGACCAGGTCTTTGAGCTGCTGGGCTGAGTTTTCGATCTTCGGCGGGTAGAGATCCTTCGGCAGGAGCTCGAACACCTCGACGCTGTCGGCAATGGCGTTCGTGTTCGTGACGACGACCTCCTGCGCCTTTTCGGGGCCGAGGTAGGCAAATTCGTCGAGCATCTCCACCGTCGTGCGGTAATAGAGCGGCATGGCCTTGTCCGCGTCGGAGAATTTCTTGGCCGCCAGCAGGATGCGGCGGAAGATCTCCTGCTCGGGATCGAGAAAATGCACGTCGCACGTCGCCACAACGGGCTTGCCGAGCTCCTCGCCGAGCTGCACGATGCGGCGGTTGAGGTTGCGCAGGGATTCCTCGCTGCGCACGGTGCCGTTGTCGAGCAGGAAGTGGTTATTCGCCAGCGGCATGATCTCGAGATAGTCGTAAAACGACGCGATGCGCTTGAGCTCCGTGTCGCTCTTGCCGCGCAGCACCGCCTCGAACACCTCGCCCGCCTCGCAGGCCGAGCCGATGATGAGGCCCTCGCGGTATTCCATAAGCAGGCTCTTGGGGATGGTGGGGTTGCGCTTGAAATACTTCAGATACGACCGGGAAATGATCTCGTAGAGGTTTTTCAGGCCGGTCTTGTTTTTCACCAGAATGGAGATGTGGTGCGTGCGGCGCTTCTCCTTCAGGCCGCCGCGCACGAGATCGTTGAAGTCGCCGATCGTCTTTGCGCCCTTCGCCGCGAGCATGGGCAGGAACTTGTCCATGATGCGCGCCACGACCATTGCATCGTCGCACGCGCGGTGGTGGTTGAAGTCCGGCAGGCTCAGGCGGTTCGAGACCTGGTCGAGCTTGTGGTGCTTGAGATCCGGCAGCAGGTACTGCGCGAGCACCAGCGTGTCGAGATACACCGGTTCGAACGGGATGCCCGCCCGGCGGCAGGCCGCGCTCATGAAGCCGGTATCAAAGTCGGCATTGTGCGCGATGATCGGCCGTCCGCCCGCAAAGTCGAGAAACTGGCGCATGGCCTCCGCCTCGTCCGGCGCGCCGGCCACATCGGCATCCGTAATGCCGGTCAGGCGCGTGATCTCGGCCGGGATGGGCATGTGCGGGTCGACGAACGTGTCAAACTCCGCCTTGATCTCGCCGCCGGAGAAGAGCACCGCGCCGATCTCCGTCATGCGGTTCGTGTCCAGGTGCAGGCCGGTCGTCTCGATATCGAAGGCAACAAACTCCGCGTCGAGCGGCAGGTCGCTCTGCCCGTGCACGGCGAGCGTGCCGTCCACGTCGTTGACGAGGTAGCCCTCCTCGCCGTAGATGATCTTCACGCCGTATTTCTTCGACGCCTTCCACATATCCGGGAACGCCTGCGCCACGCCGTGATCCGTCACGGCGATGGCCGGGTGACCCCAGTAGGCCGCGCGGGCCACGAGGTCGGCGGGGTCGGAGATGGCGTCGAGCGCCGAATAGCGGGTATGTAAGTGCAGCTCCACGCGCTTTTGCGGCGCGTTGTCGGGACGGATGACCTTCTCCCCCTGCACGATGTTGCGCGGCTCGAGCACCATGTCCTCATCGTATTTGCTGTAGTTGATCTTGCCCTGCACACGCAGCCACATACCCTCGTGGATCATGCCGACGATGGTCTGATCGTCGTCCGAGCGCAGAAAGCGCGACACGCGCACGCTGCTCGTGCTGTCGGTCATGTCAAACGAGAGCACGGCCGAGCCGTACTTTGCGATCTCGCGGCTGTTGACGGCAAACACCTCGCCCTCGAGCGTGACATTGCCGCTCTCGAGCGTGAGCTCGTTCATGGGCGTGATGTCCGCGCGCTTCGGAATGGGCTTGCCCATGAGGACCTTGGCCTTGGCCTTCTTCTCCTCTTTTTTCTGCTCCGGGGCGGGATATTCCGCCTGGATCTGCACGCCGCGCAGCCGAAACTGCGCCGCGAGCAGCTGCTCGATATTCGTGCGCTCAACAGGCGCGGGCATACGCGCAAACCACGTGTGCAGCAGCATCGTCATGCTCTCGCGCTCGATGAGCACGTCGAGCACCTCCGCCTTGTCAAGACCGCCGCAGCTATCGCGCAGGGACGCGCAGTCCGGGAACATATCGAGAAACGGGATCTTTTCGCTCATAGCTTCCTCACTTTTCGCTCAGGATCAGGTCCACCAGCGCATCGGCCAGCTTGTCCGCGGGGTACTTGCCAAGGATCTCGCCGCGGCGAAACAGCAGGCCGCAGTCCTTGCCGCCGGCGATGCCGTAGTCCGCCTCGTGCGCCTCGCCGGGACCGTTGACGACGCAGCCCATCACGGCGACCGTGATCTCGCGCTCCAGCCCCTGAAGCCGCTGCTCGACCTCCTGCGCGAGCGCGATGAGGTCGATCTGCGTGCGGCCGCACGTCGGGCACGAGACAAAGCGTACGCCCTCGCGGCGCAGCCCGGCCGCCTTCAAAATGGCGATGCCGGCGCGCACCTCCTCCACGGGGTCGGCCGTGAGCGAGACGCGGATCGTATCGCCGATGCCCTCGGACAGCAGCGTGCCGATGCCGACGGCAGAGCGGATGATGCCGTTGTAGGCCGTGCCGGTCTCCGTGACGCCGACGTGCAGCGGATACGGAAACCGCTCGGCCGCGAGCCGGTAGGCCGCGATCGTCAGCGGCACGGTGGAGCTCTTCATCGACAGGGCGATGTCGTCAAAATCATACCGGTGCAGCAGGTCAATGTGCCCCTGTGCGCTCTCGACGAGTGCCTCCGGCGTCGGGTGGCCGTACTTTTCGAGCAGGCGCTTTTCCAGGCTGCCGCCGTTGACGCCGATGCGGATGGGGATGCCGCGCTCCCGGCAGGCCTCGGCCACCTTGCGGACATTGTCCGGCTCGCCGATGTTGCCGGGGTTGATCCGGATCTTGTGCACGCCCGCCTTCGCCGCTGCGAGCGCGAGCCGGTAGTCAAAATGAATGTCGGCCACGACCGGGATGGGCGAGGCGTGCACGATCTCGGGCAGGGCATCCGCCGCGGCCTGATCCGGCACGGCGAGGCGGATGATCTCGCACCCGGCGTCATGCAGCCGGGCAATCTGCTCGATGGTCGCGCGCGCGTCCGAGGTGTGCGTGTTGCACATGGACTGCACCGCGACCGGGGCGCCGCCGCCGATGGCAACGGGGCCGACATGGATCTGTTTTGTCTGGGTTCTTTTCATAAACACTCCTGTATCTCCGAGAAGCCTGAAAACGCACAAAAGCCCGAGGCGGAAAGATCCGCCCCGGATCAGGTGACAAGTTTGGAAATGTCGTTATACATGACGTAGGCCATCAGTGCCAGCAGCAGCACCAGCCCCGCCGTGTGGATATAGCCCTCATATTTGGGGTCGATCTTTCTGCGGCTGATCCGCTCGAGCATCCACGTGACGAGCAGGCAGAACACGCGCCCGCCGTCGAGCGCCGGCAGCGGCAGCATGTTCATGACCGCAAGGTTCACGGCGATGAACGCCGAGAAATAGGCGATGTTCGAGAAGGCGGCCGCCTTTGTGGCCGACTCCTTGCCGACCTCGTTCATCATGCTCACGATGCCGACCGGGCCGGACAGATCCTTGACGCCGACTGCGCCCGCGAACAGATCGCTCAGGCCCATCCAGGCCATGCGCACGAAGTCCATCGCGCTGTACCACGTGGTCTGGAGCTTGGCGCCGAACGTCGCCGGCCTCGTGCCGAAGTAGAAGCCGTACATTTTGCCGTCCTGCCCCGGATACTCGCGCGCGACGAGGTAAAAATCGTTGAGCGCGACCTTTTCACCGTCACGCTTGACGACGATGTCATGCGTGTCGCCACCGCGGGCGAGATATTCGCTGACATTGGTCGTAAAATAGATGCGGTGTCCGTCGATGCTCCAGATCGTATCGCCCACCTGCAGGGCGTTCTCTCCCTGATAGGGGCAGCCGTCCATGAAGTCCGTGAGCGTCGGCGTGGAAAAGCTCTTCGCCTGCGCGAACACGATCAGAAGCAGCAGCAGACCGAACACAAAGTTCATGAACGCACCGGCGCAGAGGATCAGAAACCGCTTCCATGCCGGCTGGCTCGTGAACGCGCGCGGGTCGTCGATCGCCTCGTCCTCGCCCGCCATGGCGCAAAACCCGCCGATCGGCAGGCAGCGGACGGCATAGAGCGTCTCCCCCTTCTGCTTTTTCCAGATGGCGGGGCCCATGCCGATGGCGAACTCATCCACACGCACCCCGCACGCCTTAGCCACGAGGAAGTGACCGAGCTCGTGCACGGCGATGAGGATCCCAAAGACGAGAATTGCGAGCAGAATATACATGCAGGTGTCCTTTCAGAAATGGAAATATGACCGGACGAACGCGCGGGCCTCCTGATCGGCCGCGCGGATGACGTCCAGATCCGGCGCTGCGGCCGGTGCGATTGCCTCCACCGCCGCCGCAACGCTTTCATAAATAGAATGATACCCGATCTTGTGGCCCAAAAACAGGCCAACAGCAATTTCGTTGGCTGCGTTCATGACCGTCGGCGCGGTGCCGCCGGTGCGCGCGCACTGCATGGCGAGCGCAAGGCACGGCAGCGCCTCGAGATCGGGCGCGTAGAAATGCAGCCCGCCGGGATAGGCCGTGAAGTCCAGCCGGTCGCTGCGGCTGGGCTTGCGCTCCGGATACGTGAGCGCATACTGGATGGGCAGGCCCATGTCCGGCACGCCGAGCTGGGCGATGACCGTGCCGTCGAGCAGCTCGACCATCGAGTGCACGACGCTCTCCGGGTGGATGAGCACCTGGATATCGTCCGGCGTGACGCCGAACAGGTGCATGGCCTCGATGAATTCCAGGCCCTTGTTCATCATGGTCGCGGAGTCTACGCTGATCTTCGCGCCCATGCTCCAGTTCGGGTGACGGACGGCCATCTCGGGCGTGACGTCGCGCGTTTGTTCGCGTGTCCAGCCGCGGAAGGGGCCGCCGGAGCCGGTGAGCAGGATCTTGTGCAGCTCGCCCTCCCGGCCGGTCAGGCACTGGAAAATGGCCGAGTGCTCGGAATCGACCGGCACGATCTCCGCACCGCATTCTCTGGCGCGGCGCATGACGATGTCGCCCGCGCACACGAGCGTCTCCTTATTGGCCAGCGCAATGCGCCGTCCCTTTTCGATGGCCGCAAGCGTAGGGCGCAGACCGACCGCGCCGGACACCGCCGTGACGACCGCGTCCGTATCGGAGATGACCGCCGCCTCGCACAGGGCATATTCCCCGCCGCCGACGGCGATGTCCGTATCGGCGAGCGCGATGCGCAGCGCCTTGGCAGACGCCTCATCCGTCACGGCGACGAACGCCGGATGCAGGCGGCGCGCCTGCTCCTCGGCGAGCTGAATGTTGCGGTTCGTCGTCAGCGCACGGACGTTCAGCCCCAGATGCTCCGCGACGGCAACGGTCTGCCGGCCAATACTGCCGGTAGAACCGAGAATGGAAATCGAATGTACCATAGTTATACTCCTTTACTGCGCCACGACCGCGATCGCCGGTGCCAGCAGCACCAGCAGCTCAAGCATGGGCGCGGTGAAGATGGTGCTGTCAAACCGGTCGAGCATACCGCCGTGACCGGGCAGCAGATTGCTGTAGTCCTTCACGCCGTGCTCGCGCTTGATGGCGGAAAACGCCAGGTCGCCCGTCTGTCCGGCAAGGCTGCCGAAGAAACCGTAGATGGCGAGCAGACCGATCTGCACGCGGTAGCCGCACAGGTGCAGTACGAGGCCGTAGAGCATGGCCGCCGCGATCGCGCACACAAAGCCGCCGACGCAGCCCTCGACCGTCTTATGCGGGCTCAGCGCCGGGGCGAGCTTGGTCTTGCCCAGGCTGCGGCCGACGAAAAACGCGCCCGAATCGCTCAGCCACGTGATGACGAACGGCAGCAGCAGGTACGGCGCTTTGGGGTCGTTCAGGCCAAGGCGCACGAGCGACGAGAGCATCCACGGGATGATGATGCCCGCCGTGAACACGAGCGCCAGATCCTGAAACGGGATGCGCTCGGACTTGTGAAACGAGATCATCATCTCGACGAACATGGTCACGAACAGCACGTAGGCCGCGATCTTGAACACGAGCTCAGACTTTCCGAACGCCGCGCCGAGCACGATGGCCGCGCCGCACACACCGGCATACACCGCAAAGCGCGGCACGAACTTCGGCATGGCCGTGTGCAGCAGCTCCCAGGCGCAGAACGCCGCCATGATGGCCACCACGATGCCCCAACCCCAGATTGGGGTGAAGAAGATCACGGCCAGCAGCGCCGGGATGCCGATGGCCGCAACGATCAGTCTGTTTTTCATGATTGGTCCCTCCCGTTTGTCTTTCTCTCGGGTGCAGCGGTCATTTCACGCCGCCAAAGCGCCGGTCGCGCCGCTGGAACTCCGCCAGGGCCGCGTCCATGTCGCGCTCGGTAAAGTCCGGCCAGAGCACGTCGGTGAAATACAGCTCCGAGTACGCGCCCTGCCAGGGCAGGAAGTTACTCAGGCGCTGCTCTCCGCTCGTGCGGATGATGAGGTCGGGGTCCGGAATGCCGGCCGAATACAGATAGCCGCTGAACACATCCTCCGTGAGCTCCGGCGCAGTACCGGCCTTGTAGGCCTCGGCATACCGGCGCACGGCGTGCAGAATCTCGTCGCGGCCGCCGTAGTTGATGCACAGATTCATCTGGCAGCCGTCGTAGTGCGTGCTCTTTTCCTCGGCCGCGGCCATGAGGCGCTGCAGCTCCGGCGAGAGGCCGGACCGCTCACCGAAAAAGCGCATCTTGAACTTGTCGCGCTCCATGATCGAAAGCGCTTCCTTCATGTATTTATCGAAGATGCTCATGATCGTGCGCACTTCCTCGGGCGGGCGGCGCCAGTTTTCCGTGGAAAAGGCGTAGACCGTGAGGTATTCGATGCCAATGGCCTTGCAGTAGTTGCCGATGCGGCGAAACGCCTCCGCACCGTAGGCATGGCCGGCCGTGCGCGGCAGGCCGCGCTTTTTGGCCCAGCGGCCGTTGCCGTCGAGGATGATCGCCACGTGGCGCGGCAGGCGCGAGAAATCCACCTGCGGCGCGGTCGTCTTATCGTTTGCCATAGTTCCTCCTGCGCCGCCCGGATCGGCGGCGTCTGTAGACAGGATATTCAAACGGGGGGATGAAAAATCCCCCCGTATCACATTTGCGGGTGCGGGCGCTCAGATCTCCATGAGCTCCTTCTCTTTTTCGTCGGCGATGCGCTCGACTTCCTTGATGTAATCATCGGTCAGCTTCTGTAGATCCTTCTCAATGATCTTGAGGTCGTCCTCGGTGATCTCGGACTTTTTCTTCTGCGCCTTGAACTTGTCCATCGCGTCGCGGCGGATGTTGCGCACGGCGACCTTGGCCTCTTCGCCGTACTTCTTGACCTGCTTGACGAGGTCGCGGCGGCGCTCCTCGGTCAGCGCGGGGAAGATCAGGCGGATGGTGCGGCCGTCGTTCTGGGGATTCAGGCCCAGATCGGACGCAAGGATGGCCTTTTCAATGCCCTTGAGCACGGATGCGTCCCACGGCTGGATGAGCAGCGAGCGGGCGTCCGGCGTGCTGACGGATGCGATCTGCTGGATGGGCGTGGGAGAGCCGTAGTAATCGACCGTGATGCGGTCGAGCACGGCGGGGTTGGCCTTGCCGGCGCGGACGGAATCATACTGCTCGGTGAGGACCGAAGCGGTCTTTTTCATTTTGGACTCAAACTCGGTATAATCGGTAGACATGATGTATCCTCCTTATCGGGTTTTCAAATTTGATTTTATTTGGTCACGACCGTGCCGACGGGCTCGCCCATCACGGCACGGACAATATTCTGCGGATCAGCCAGCGCGAAGACGACGACCGGAATGTCGTTTTCCATGGCCAGCGACGTCGCCGTCAGATCCATGACGGCCAGATGCTTTGCCAGCACCTCGTCATAGGTGATGGCGTCATACTTCACGGCGCCGGGATCGACGTGCGGATCGGCACTGTAGACGCCGTCGATGTTCTTGGCAAGCAGGATCGCGTCCGCGCCGATCTCGGCGGCGCGCAGCACGGCGGCCGTGTCGGTCGAAAAATACGGGCAGCCGCTGCCCGCGCCGAAGAGCACGACCTTGCCCTCTTCCAGATGCGCGATGGCGCGCTCCCAGGTATAGTGCTCGGCAAATGTCGACATTTCGACGGCCGTCTGCACACGCACGGGGATGCCCTTCTGCTCCATGACGTCGGACACGGCCAGACAGTTCATGACGGTGGCGAGCATACCCATATGGTCGGCGCGCGAGCGGGCCATCTTGCCCTCGCCGTTTTTCACGCCGCGCCAGAAGTTGCCGCCGCCGATGACGACGCCTACCTGCACGCCCAGTTCGGTGCAGGCCTTGATGACATCGCACACCTGCCCGATGACGCCGAAATCCAGCCCTGTCTTCTGCTCACCGGCCAGCGCTTCGCCGCTGATCTTGAGCAGGATGCGTTTATATTTGGGTTCTGTTTCCATAAAACTACCCCTCACTTTTTCATATTCGTCGTTTTATTGTAATATAAAACCGCCCGGATGAAAAGGGGGTATTTGTGAAAAGAGCGAAAACAATCGCCCGCCGGCTTCACACGTCCACGAGCCGGGAGACGAATTCGTCCGTATTCGTATCGAAGAGTGCGATGGCACCCTCGGCGTCCCCCTGCGTGACGAAATAGAGAAAATCCTCCAGCACATCGCCTGCGGCGCGCGGCCCGACCGAGCGCACCCACTGCGCCCAGAGGACGATATTCACATCATGGAAACCGTTGACGATGAGCGGCACGACATTGTTGCCGCTCTTAAAGCAGATATACCGGTGGAACGAACAGGCCAGCTCCGCGAGCTTGTCCACGTCCGCGCGCGGCTGCTGCGCGGCCTGCCGAAAATCACGGATGATCGTGCGCAGCACCGCAATATCATCGTCCGTGCGCTTGGGCACGAACAGCCGCACCGCGAGCCCCTCAATGACATTGCGCGTCTGCAGCAGCGACGCCGTCGTCGCCTTGTCGAGCTTGCCGTCGCGGTATTTTAATATGGAGATGAGCGTGTCCACGTTGCCGCACTCGGCCCAGTCGGCAACATACACCCCGTGCCGCGGCGACACGCGCAGAAAGCCCATCCGCTCCAGATTCTTGATGCCGGCGTGCACGGCGCTCTTGCTGATGTGCATATTCTCGGCCAGCTCCGCTTCCGTGGGCAGCTTTTCCCCCGGCTCCACCTGGCCGGAGAGGATCATGCCCTGGATCTGCCGCTCGAACAACTCCGTGATCGTTGGCGCAACGATGGTCTGAAAACGCATACGCAGTCCTCCTTGTATTTGTGATTGAATCAGAATCACAAGAAAATAGTACCAAAAAAGTGACGAAAAAGCAAGTAAATTCTTGACTTGTAGAATTCTTGACATATACTTTTCGCAGTGATTCAAACACAGAAGGAGGAATTGACTTGCGTTTTTACAAAGACCACTATGATGTCGTCATCATCGGCGGCGCGCTGGCCGGCATGGCGGCCGCCCTGCAGCTGCAGGCCAAGGGCGTGCGGGACATTCTGATCCTCGAAAAGCACAACATGCCCGGCGGTGTCGCCACGGACTACATGCGCGACGGCTTTGAGATGGAGGCCTCGCTGCATGAGATGATGTCCATCGGCCCGAAAGGCAAACGGCTGAAGGTCGGCCAGTTTTTTGACGACATGGGCATTGACATCGACTGGCTGCCGGTGCCGGAGCCGTACCGCGTCGTCGTGCCCGGCGAGGGCATCGACACCGTGCTGCACGACGGCTACGAGCACATGGCGCGCGACATTGACGCCGCCTGCCCCGGCACTTACGACAAGGTGCTGGAATTCATCCGCCTCTGCCGCCGCGTGTACGACAGCATGGACGTCATATCCGTGACACCGATGAGCAAGCTGCGCATGCTGCGCGAGCACCCGGACTTTGTGCGCGTGGCGGGCTACAGCGCCTCGGAAGTCATCCGGACCTTTGACCTGCCGCAGAAGGCGGTCGATATGCTCACGCCGTACTGGATCTACGTCGGCGAGCCGATGGACAATCTCCCGTTCACGATCTACGCCTACTGCATGGCGGACTATTTTGCCGGCAGCTATGTGCCGCGCCACCGCTCGCACGAGATGAGCATGCGCATGCAGCAGAAGGTCGAGGAAAACGGCGCGCAGTTCGAGCTGCGGCAAGAAGTCGAAAAGATCCTCGTCAAAGACGGCAAGGTCCGCGGCGTGCGCACGAAGCGCGGAGACGAGATCGCCTGCGACTATGTCATCTGCGGCGCGTACCCGAACCGCGTCTACACGCAGATGATCGAGCCGCTGAGCGAAGTGCCCGCCGGCGCCATCCGGTTCGTCAACGGCAACCGCCTGAATGTCTGCCCCGTGTCGGTCATGCTCATTCTCGAGGGCACGCCCGAGGAAAACGGCATCACAAACTACAACACCTTCTCCGGCGACACGATGGACACGAACGCCATCTGGCGCAACAACTGCAACCTGACCGAACCGTACAACTTCCTGACGACCGTGTGCCTCAACTATGCCAACCCTGACTGCGTGCCGGCCGGCTATACGCACCTGTCGATCACGAATCTGGTGCCGGTCGACCCGTTCCTTGGCGTCAAGGAGGAGGAATACTACGATCTCAAGCGCTGCCTGGCCAATGAGATGATGGAGCAGTACATCAAGATCGGCGGCGTGGACTTCCGCGGCCGCATCGCCGAGATCGAGGTCTCCACGCCCATGACGATCTCCCACTACGTCGGCGCGTGGAAGGGCAGCATCTACGGCTACTCACACTCCATGGACAACCACGTGGTCGCCAAGAAGGCCATGATGGCGGAAGATCACTTCATCGACGGGCTGGAGTTTGCCGGCGCACACGCCGTGGCCGGCGACGGGCAGGGCCCGCAGATCACCAACGGCAGAGCCGCGGCCAAGGCCGTGCTCGACGCGATGGCAGCAAAGGAGGCAGCGAAATGAGTATTCGAGTCAAGAGCTTTCTGAAAGACGTCGGCGGCGCGGGCCGCGTCACCGAGGCGCGCCGCGAAAAGCTGAAAAACGCATCCGCCGTGCCGGACCCGAAAGACCCCATCCGGGATCTGGCCGACAAGCTGCACCCGAGTGAGATGCAGCTGCGCGTCACGGACATCCGCGATGCGTCCCCGACGGCAAAAACGTTCCGCTTCGAGGCCGTGGACGGGCACATTCCGGTGTTCCAGTGCGGCCAGTTCGTGAACTTCCGCCTGAAGATCGGCGAGAGCCTGCTCACGCGGCCGTATACGATCTCCTCCGCGCCGTACGAAGCGCGCGGCGAGCACCCGTTTTTCGAGATCACCGTGCGCCGCAACGTGCCGTACCTCGTGCCGGACTACTTCTTTGAAAACGTCCATGTCGGCGATGTGCTCACGGGCGCGCTGCCGTTCGGCACGTTCTATTGGGAGCCGCTGCGCGACACGACCGAGCTCGTCGCGCTGGCCGGCGGCAGCGGCATCACGCCGTTTTACGCCATGGCCAAGGAGATCGCCCACGGCAAGATGCACGGCTGCAGGCTGACGATCCTCTACGGTTCGGTCAAGTCGGACGATATCGTGCTCAAGGACGAACTGGATCAGATCTGCGCCGAATGTCCGGACGTCAAAGTCGTGCATGTGCTCTCCGGCGACCCCGACTGGCAGGGCGAGCACGGCTTTATCACGCGCGAGATCATCGAAAAATACGCCGCGCCCAACAGCACGTTCCTGTTCTGCGGCCCGCTGGCCATGTTCCGGTTCGTGCGCAAGGCGCTCGAGGACATGGGCGTACCGCAGCGCCGCTTCCGCCACGACGTGGTGAATAACCCAGCCGATATCTCCACCCTGCCGGGCTACCCGAAGGGTACGGAGGAAAAGACGTTTCGCATCACCGTCGTGCGCGGCATTCACGAAGATGTGATCGATGCCAGGGCGAGCGAATCCGTCGCCGTCGCGCTCGAGCGCAGCGCCATCCCGGTCGATACCCACTGCCGCAACGGCGAGTGCGGTTTCTGCCGCAGCCAGCTGCTCGGCGGCGACATCTTCGTGTCCCCCATCGGCGACGGCCGCCGCGCCATGGACAAGGAACTCGGCTGGTTCCACGCCTGCTCAGCCTACCCGCTGAGCGATCTGAAGATCAAGATTCCGATTATGTAAACCGGTTTCAAACATTATGTAAATCAAATTCACGCTTTCTTCCCTGAAAAACCCGCACACGGCTGCGCCGTGTGCGGGTTCGTTTTCTCGGAAGGGAACGGAAAAGAGCCCGGCTGACGCCGGGCTCTTTTCCGCTGGAATGAGAGGATATAAAAAGAAGACAAAGCGGACATTACATCCAGCCGCCGGAGACATTCATCACATGCGCCGTGACGTACTTCGACTCGTCGGAGGCGAGATACAGCGCCATGTAGGCAATGTCGATGGGCTCGCCGAGGTGCTTGATCATGCAGTTGGTCGTGTAGCGCGACTGCGTCTCGGGCGTGAGATGCTTGGCGACGGCCTCCGTGGCGATGATGCCGGGGTTGAGCACGTTGACGCGCACACCCGCGTGCGCGACCTGACGCGCCATCTGGCGGCTGAGGTGGTTGATGCCGGACTTGGCGACACCGTAGCCGACCTGCGTACGGTCGGGGCACACGGCGGCGACGGAGCCGATGTTGATGATGCTGCCGGAGTGCTGCTTGATCATGGCCTTGTTGAGCGCTTCCTGGCAGGCGTTGAACACGGTCGAGAGATCCACGCAGACGGTCTTTTCAAACTCCTTGTAGGTGCACTTGGTGATGTCGAGGTCCTTGCGGGGGTTGGATTCGCCGAAGTTGTTGACCAGCACGTCGAGGCGGCCTTCCTTGGCGATGCACTCGTCGATCATGCTTCTGTGCGTGGCGGGGTCGTGTGCCTCAAAGTAGACAAGCTCGGCCTGACCGCCGCGGGCTCTGGCGGCCTCAACGGCAGCCTTACCGGTCTCCATGTTGCGGCAGGCATAGTAGACCTTCGCGCCCTCATCGACGAACAGGTCTGCGATCGCGCGGCCGATGCCGCGGGTGCACGCCGTGACCAGCGCGACTTTTCCTTCCAGTCTGTTACTCATAACCGTACACTTCCTTTCTGATGGTCGTCATATTGTTTCCGGTGATCGGCGCGGCTGCGCCGAGGTTGCTTAAAGGTTTGCGCCGTAATCGGCAACGAGCGCCTGACCGTTGAGCGGCGCAGAATCGTCGCTGCACAAAAACAGCAGGATCTTGGCAATGTCGAGATCCGAGCACGTGCCCACGTCGAGCGTGGAATGCTTTGCGGTGGAGGCCTGCATGGCCTTGGCGGCCTTCGTGTACTTGCCTCTGGCCTTCATGGCGCGCGTGGTCATGGGGGTCATGACCGTGCCGGGGCACACGCAGTTGGCGCGGATCTTCTGCTCGCCGTTGGCAAAGCGCAGCGCGATGTGCTTGGTCAGCGCGACCTCCGCGCCCTTCGAGACCGTGTAGGCTGCGCTGCCGTTGCCGTTCACGCCGCCGACGGAGGCGACGGTCGCAATCGTGCCGTAGCCCTGCGCGATGAACTGCTTGACAGCCGCGCGGGTAACGTACATCGTGCCCTTAACGTTCACGGTCAGGGTCGTGTCGAGATCGCTGGTAAGAAAATCGTCGATCGGCCGCATGGCGACATCGAGCACACCTGCGATATTGGCCAGCGCGTCGATCTTTCCGTACTTTTCCACACCGGCCGCAAACGCCGCCTTCACAGCGTCATTGTCGGTGATGTTGACGACAGCCGTCATGACCTCGCCGCCCGCAGCCCGGATGTTGGCCGCGACCTTGTTGAGGTTTTCTTCATGCATATCCGCCATGATGACGCTTGCGCCCTCGTGTGCGAAGAGCTCGGCAGTCTTGGCGCCAATGCCGGAACCGGCACCGGTGACGAAACAGACTTTTCCATCAAGTCTACCCATTTGTTTCTCCTTTGCTGATATAGAATGCGGCGGACGGGCTGTGTGAGCCGCAGCCCGTCCGGTATATTGGGATCACTCGTCCTTGAGCGGCCACTCCATGCCGATGCGCTCACACTGGCGCTCGGTATCCCAGAAGAAGCCCCAATCGGGCAGGTGACGGATGCGGGCGGTGTCCGCCGGCGTCCACGTCACGATCTCGCCCTTCTTGTAGAGGTCGTCGATCTCCTTATCGGTGTATCCGAACTCCTGCAGCACCTCGCGGTTGTGCTCGCCGAAGCACGGCGCGGATGCCACGATCTGCGAGGGGTTGTTCTTGAAGCGGTTCGTGATACCGATGCCCTTCATCTCGCCGAAGATCTGGTCTTCCCACTCGACAAGGTTCTCGCGCTCGGCGTACTGCGGGTCGTTTTCGATATCGCCCGGCTCATAGGCGCGCTGGTTCGGAATGCCGACCTTGTTGAAGATCTCCTCGAGCTCGGCGCAGGTGTGCTTCGCGCAGAAATCCGTGAGCGCCTGATCCGCCTTCTGCCCCATGGGGGTGTTGAGCGGGAAGCCGGGGATGCCCTTCGGCAGACCCGGCGTCACGCCCGGCGTGCCGACGCCGATGATGGGATAGCCCTTCTCGACCGGGCCGGGGCCATTGATGGCGACAAAGAGCTGCTTGTTGTCCTTCGTGGTGTAGAATGAGAAGCAGGCCGCAAGGTCGGAGTGGTTGCCGGTTCGGTACGGCACGGGCTCGCCGTCTTTCGGGTAGCCCTTGTTGTACCAGAGCACCGGATAGTTATCCAGCAGACGGAACATGGTGTCGTACTGCGCAACGTCGCAGGACTCGCCCTTGCCAGTCTTGAGCGCGTGGATGTAAGCCGACAGTGCGGTCATGCAGGCGTTGTAGGCCGTGACATAGTCAGACAGATAGGGGTTGACCTTCAGCGGCACATCCGTCGGGGACACGCCGTTCATGTACATATAACCGCCCATGGCCTGACCGGAAACGTCGTAGGATGCCTTGGACTTATACGGGCCCGTCTGGCCGTAGCCGGAGACGTGCACGATGCACAGCTTGCTGTTGACACCCCAGCAGACCTCATCGGTGAGGCCCATCTTGGCATAGGTGCCGGCCTTGCTGGACTCGATCCAGATATCGGCCCACTCGAGGCACTTTTTGAAGATCTTCTTGCCGGCGGGCGTGCGCGGGTTGCACGTGATAGAGTACTCGTTGCGGTGGTTCTGCGACCAGCTGGTCGTCCCGCGCGTGCCGCAGGAGATCTTGGGCGCCTCGGACTGGAGCACCTTCGCACCCATTTCCGCCATCAGGCAGCCGGCGAAGGGGCCGGCGATCGCCGTGCCGGACACAAAGACCTTGACGCCGTTGAGAACGCCGAAGTCGGGGTATTCGCTGAACTTCTGCGTGAGGTTGCAGTCAATTTTTTTGAAACTCATGTATGCTGTGCCTCCTTTTTGTTGTGTTTTTCTACAGATTCCTCCGGATTCAAGATAAGCTGCCAACATGGGCAAAAGCCCATGCTGACAGCTTACCGTCTATTTGCGCTAAGATTTACTTTTTCGGGGGATACTCCAGGCCGATGCGCTTAGCCTGACGCTCCGGATCCCAGAAGAAGTGCCACTCAACGAAGTTCTTGATGCGGGCGGTGTCCGCCGGCGTCCAAGTCGCGAGCTCGCCCTTCTTGTAGAGCGCGTCGATCTCCTCGTCGGTGTAGCCAAAGTCCTTGAGAACCTCGCGGTTGTGCTCGCCGAAGCACGGCGCGGAAGCCACGATCTGGGACGGGTTCTTCTTGAAGATGTTCGTGACGCCGATGCCCTTCATCTTGCCGAAGCACTGGTCATCCCACTCGACGATGTTCTCGCGAGCCTCGTACTGCGGATCTTTCTCGATGTCGGCCGGGCCGTAAGCGCGCTGGCACGGGATACCGGCCTTGTTGAAGATCTCCTCGATCTCGTCGCAGGTGTGCTCGGCGCAGAACTTCGCGCACAGCTCGTCCGCCTTCTTGCCGCGGGGGTCAAACAGCGGGAAGCCGGTGCAGTTCTTCGGGATGCCCTCGGTGACGCCGGGCTTGCCCATGCCGATGATCGGATAGCCGCGGGTGACAGGGCCCTGGCCGACGATCGCAACGAACATGGCGTTGCCGTCCTTCGTGTCGTAGAACGAGAAGCAGGCAGCCTGGTCGCTCTTGTTGCCGGTGCGGAAGGGCACGGGCTCGCCCTGCTTCGGGTAGCCCTTGTTGAACCAGTTGGCCGGGTAGTTGTCGAGCAGGCGGAACATGGTGTCGTACTGCGCGACGTCGCAGGAATCACCCTCGCCGCTGTTCTTGGCGTTGATGTAGCCGGCGAGCGCGACCATGCAGGCGTTGTAAGCGGTGATGTAGTCGGACAGGTACGGGTTGACCTTCAGCGGGCCGGACGTCGGGGAGACGCCGTTCATGTACATGTAGCCGCCCATGGCCTGACCGGAGACGTCGTAGGAGGGCTTGTTCTTGGCCGGGCCGAACTGGCCGTAGCCGGACACGTGCACGATGGCGAGCTTCTTATTGTGCTTCCAGCAGACTTCGTCGGTCAGGCCGCGCTTGGCATAGGAGCCCGGACGGCCGGCCTCGATCCAGATGTCAGCCCACTCGACGCACTTGAGGAAGATCTTCTTGCCGGCGGGGCTGGCGGAGTTGATGGTGATGGAGTACTCGTTGCGGTGGTTCTGGCTCCACGCGAGGGTGCCGCGGGTCTGGCAGGCGATGGTCGGAGCCTCGGCCTGCAGGACCTTCGCGCCCATCTCGGCCATGAGGCAACCGGCGAAGGGGCCGGCGATGTTCGTGCCGGTCACGAAGACCTTGACGCCCTTGAGAACGCCGAAGGAAGGATACTCGTCGAATTTCTGAGTCAGTTTGTTGTCGATTTCTTTCATGTTAGGATGACAATCCTTTCTGTGCGTATCGCACTGAATGAGGTTGATTGGTCGGAAGAAATTACTCTTTGGCAGCTTCTGCCTTCTTGTGCACGCTCGGGATCAGGAAGCAGACCACGATACCGACGATGACACAGATGAGCTGCACGAGCGCCACGGAGTGCAGCGCGCTGGCGGCAGCTGCGGGCACTGCCATGCCGGTGGCGGCCTTTTTGGTCATGCCCGTGACGAACATGGGCACGAAGATGGCAACACCGAACGGAGCAGTCATATCACGGAACACGTTGTACGTGCCGGAAGCGGAGGAGGACTCAGCCGGAGCAACACCGGACAGGGCGACCTTCATGAAGATGGTGCCGTTGCCGCCGATGCCGAGACCGACAAAGAACAGAGCGCCGCCCATCATGAGGATGCCGGCATTCTCGCCGATGAAGAGCATGATCAGAGAGCCGATGGCGACAAACACGAGCGCGATGGCAGCCACGACCTTCGGCTCCTTCTTGTCGGCCATGGGGCCGAGGACGACGGTGCCGATCGCCATGCCGAGGTACTCAATGCTCATGGCAACCGCAGCGACGGTGGCCTTGTCGATGGCATAACCGAAGCGGATGATCTCGGTCAGGCAGGCGGTCATAAGGCCCTGGGTCAGGAGCATGACCAGCACGGGGAGCACAAAGTTCTTACGAGCCATGAACTTGCCGTTGAGGATCGGGTTGGAGGCCTTCTTCTCAACCAGGAAGAGGACGATGAGGCCGACGACGGCCACGCCGATGGACGCAAGCGTCGCAGCGCTGGCCCAGCCGTTCTGCTGGCCGAAGGTGGGCACGCAGACGAGCGCACCGAACATGAGCAGGACGAACACGGCGCCTGCCCAGTCAAAGCCCTGCATGGTGCCTTTGGGGATGTTCGGGTTATCCTTGACCTTTGCAAAGCAGATCAGGAACGTGATCACGCACAGCGCGACGCAGACCCACATGACGATGCGCCATGCATTGGCCGTTCCGATGACCTTCATGATGATGCCGCCGACGGTGGGTCCAAAGATGACCATGCCGCAGGCAACTGCCATATAGACCGTGAAGCCCTGGCCCATCTTCTCGGGCGGGAACTCCATCATGATGTAGGACATGACGACCGGGGCGATGCCGGCAGCGCCGATACCGACCATGAAGCGGAACACGAGCAGCAGCGGGATGTTCTGCGGGCAGATGGCGATGAGAGCCTGGCCGACCGTGTAAAGGCCCATGGCACTCAGCAGCATCTTTCTGCGGCCAATCACGCCGCCGAGCTTGCCCAGGATCGGCGCCATGGCGGCGGCAGCCAGGGAGTAAGCCAGCGTGATGAAGGTCAGGGACGAGTCGGCATCCCAGGCCGTGGAGATCGCGGTCGGCACCGAAGCGGTGAAGCCGCCGCAAAGGCTCAGGATCGCCGCCGCAATAGCGTAGGGCACAAAGCCTTTCATATAATTTTTGTTGTTTTCCATGAGTACATTCTCCTGTCTAGTGATTCCGGCACGAAGCCGTGTGACAGTTGGTTTCTTCTGCGTGCTCAATAGCCTTTGGCGAGGCTTTCCTCGACGAGCTTGCTGCGCACGACTTTCCCGTTTTCGTTCACGGGGATGTGATCCACCAATTCAATGGATTTGGGAATCTTGTACGGGGGGAGATAATTGAGTGCGAAGCGGATCAGGTCCTTATTTCCGACCGGGCCGTTCGTCTCAACGATGGCGTGGATGCGGTGGCCCCAATCGGGATCCGGCAGGCCGATGACCACGGCGTCGACCACCTTGGGGTGCTTTTTGAGCACCATCTCGACCTCGGCGGCAAAGACATTTTCTCCGCCGGTGACGATCATGTCGCTGCGGCGGTCGGCAAAGTACAGGTAGCCTTCCGCGTCCACATAGCCCATGTCGCCGACGCTGCGGAAGCCCTCGCTGTCCGTCGGCAGCGGCGGGATGTTCTTATATATCACGCGCGGGCTGTTGTCGCCCCAGGACATGAAGATCTCGCCGATCTCGCCGGTGGGCAGTTCGTGGCCGTCCTCATCGCGGATGGACACCCGGCCGCAGTGCATCTTGCCGACGCTGCCGGGGTGGCGCAGCCACTCGTCGCCGCGGATGGACGTCATGCCGATGCACTCGGTCATGGCGTACATCTCGTAGAGCCGCTCGGGCGGGATGATCTGAAGCCACTCGCGCTTGAGATCCTGCGAGCAGACGCCGCCGGTATGGCAAAGCACCTCGAGGCTCGCAAGGTCTTCCTTCCGGAAGCCGGGCATGCGGCTGATGCGCTGCATGAGCGTCGGCACCATCTGGACATACTCGATGCGGTACTTTTTGATGAGCCGCACGATCGTCTCGGCGTCGAGCTTGGCCGGCATGATGAGCGTGTTGCCGCAGTAGAGGCCGTTGAAGGCCGCCGAGTGCGGCGCGCCGTGAAACAGCGGGCCCGCGAGCAGCTGGCGCATCTCAAAGCGCATACCGGACACGGCGAACCAGGTCCGCAGACCCTCGTCGCTCTCCCCTGCCGGCATGTCCTGCTCGATGACCTTCGTCTTCCCCGTCGTGCCTCCGGAGCAGTTGGCAAGATTGGGGATGGCGAGCACATCGGGGGGCATGTCCGCGGGGCAGTTGGCACACAGTGTTCTGAGTTCCGCCGTGCTCAGGCCGGGATAGCCGTCCGGCTTTTTGCGGTTCGTGATGACGAGCGCCGGAGACACACACGCGCAGATCTCCATCAGATTGCGCTGCGGCGCGCGGTTGGACACCGGCACGTAGCAGGCGCCGGTCTTCCAGATGCCGAACGCGAGCGCGATGTGCGTCGGGATGTTCGGCAGCGCGGCGAGCACGCTCTTACCCGGGCCGACGCCCTGACCAAGCAGGTACCAGGCAATGCGGTTCGAGAGCTCGTGGAGCTCCCGCCACGTCATGACGGACTCCTTGTTTTCCGGGGAAACGTAAATGACCGCCGGCGCATCCGGCTTCACGGCGGCGATGTTCGCCAGCTGTGTGCCGGGTGTGAAGAAGCTCTCCGTCCCGGTATTGAAAATGTTAAAATGCTGCGTGCGCATCTCCATCACTTCCTGACAGCACTGAATTTGGCATACGCCGATCCCGCCCGCCCTCAGCAGGCGGGATCAGCGACTTTGGAAAATTACTTCGGCAGGTTGTTCGGACGGTAGCCGCCGTCGATCTGCAGGCAGACGCCGGTGACGTAGGACGCGGCGCTGGAGGACAGGAACAGGATGCCGTTGGCAATGTCCTCGGGCTCGGCAAAGCGCTTCATCGGGATGGTATCACCGACGGAGTCCTTGGCGAACTGCGGCATATTGGCGACCATGTCGGTGTTGACAACGCCCGGAGCGACCGCGTTGACACGCACGCCCTTGTTGGCGAAGGAATAAGCGACGGACTTGGTCATGGCGATCAGGGCAGCCTTGCTGGCGGGGTACGGCAGGCCGGTCGGGCAGCCATAGACACCGGCGACGGAAGCGGTATTGACGATGCAGCCCTTGGTCTTGACCAGGTGCGGGATCGCGTACTTCATCATGGTGTAGGGGGCCTTCATGTTCAGGTTGCAGACGGCATCCCACTCGGACTGCTTGAGCCTGGTCAGCCAGGTGCTGTTGTCGGTGCCGGCGTTGTTGACGAGCACGTCCAGACGGCCCCACTTGGCAATGATCTCTTTGTACAGTTCCTGAACGGCCTTGTAGTCGCACAGGTCGATGGCCTTGGTCATGACCTCGTAGTCGGGGTTGATCTCCTTGAGCGCTGCTAGAGCCTTGGCACCGGTCTCTTCATAGTGGCTGAGGAAGTACACTTTGGCACCCGCAGCGAGAAAGCCCTTGACTGCCGCGAAGCCGATGCCGCGACTACCACCGGTAACAAGAACGACCTTACCTTTGAATTCGTTTTCAAACATGATTTTTGTCCTTTCTTAACGCAAATCTTTGACCTTTTCCGGAGCTTTCCCGTCACCCCGGACACACACCAGCAGTTATGCTTTTGTTAAGGAACGATAATATTTTAACATTAGATTCGATTTTCTTCCGGGCGTTGCCTCCTGTTTTGCTATCGTTAAAAACGACAAAAAATAAGATTTCACAACAGATTTCGTGGCAAAACTGGCAAAGCCTCAAAAGACGACCGCTGTCGCTTTTGAGGCTTTGTCCACATTGACGATATTTTCTGTTAATTCTCACTTTCGACCGGGTATCTGGTGAAAATATTCCCGCGGCATCTTCTCGGTCACGATACCGAGCAGATCCATCATATAGCAGAAGCACAGCTGGAGCTGATCGGGCGACTGCCGCTCCGTCTCCGCGAGAATGCCGTCCATGGCATCATTCGCGATCTCGGCATACAGCCCGTGCAGCGCCACGACCGGCGGCTCGGACGGGACATAAAACTGCTCGAACTTCATATAGGGGTTCGCCACGAGGTAGACATATGTGCCGCTGTTCATGCGGCTCTCGGCGATCTCAAGCGTCTCCCCCTTGTCCGGCTGATAGCGGTAGCGGTGAAACGGCCCGAGGTTGACGAGGGTGTCCGGCTTGAGGCGGTAATCCAGACCGTTGACCGTGAGTGTACCGTGGCCGCTGCGCACGAGCAGGAACGTCTCGTCGTGATTATTGACATAGAGCGTCGGCGCCTTGATCTTGCGCACGCACGCCTTGATATCGCTGGGCAGGACATTGTTGACAAAATAGTCATGCGCGCCGGCCAGAACGGACTTCTCGTCCTTGGAGCTGAAAAATGCCGTGCCGGATGAACGTTCGTTAGCCATGCTGCTTCCTCCCCTGTCCTCTCTGCTTGCGGAACTCGCCTGGTGACATCTTGTTGAGCGCATAGAACACGCGGCCCATCGTGCGGTCAGAGCCGAAGCCCGTCTCCATGGCGATGTCGACTGTCGGCAGCTCCGTCGTCGTGAGCAGCGCCTCGGCATAGCGGACACGGAACATCGACAGAATCTGCTTGTAGCTGGAGTTCAGGCGCGTCTTGAGCTGCACACGCAGGATATTCTCCGAGGTATAGAGATCGTGCGCGATCTTTTCCGCGTCGATCGGCTCGGACATATTTTCATACAGATAGCTGATGGCGGAAATGAGTGTCTCACTCAGGATCATGCCGCGGTAGACCCGCCCGTCCTTCCCGTCGCTGAGCATGTCGTTGAGGTACCCTTGCGGGGTCATGCCGGTCAGCGCCTTGAAGCGGCGGAAAAACGTGATGCTCATATGAAAGCCGGAGATGGACGACACGTAGTCAAACGGCAGGCTGTCATACAGGAAGTACGACATGGCCAGGATCAATCGCACGCGGTTGACATACTGGCTGAAATTCAGCCCCGTGGCAATCAGCAGCGCGTGGTTGAGTGCCGTCTCATCCGCGTCGGACGAGACCGCCTCGGCGACCGAGGCCGCCGTGAGCTCCGCCGTGCTGTGCGTGGCGATATAGAGGCTGGCGCGCCGGCCGAGCGGCATCTCCAGCAGCGAGTACTGCTCCTTGCGGCGTGCGGCGGCGCGGTTATACAGCAGCTCGATCTTGCGCAGGAAGGAGCTGCGGATCACAGCCGAGCCGCAGCTGTTTTTCGCGCTCAGGTGGCGAAACTGCTCAAACTGCCGCGCGATCTGGCGAACATCGTCCCCTTCCGGCCCGATGACCGGCAGACCGGTCACGATCTCGACCTCGCGCAGGTTGGTGATCTGATTGAACATATAGTAGCTCAAAAGCTGATAATCAAACGCGGCGACCCAGAGCGTGAGCGTCTCCCCGAATTCGGGGCAGATCGTCAGCACCTGCGAGCACTGGATCCAGGCAACGCAGCCCGCCTGCACGGGGAATTCCTCCCCGTTGATGATAAAGCTGCCGCTGCCGCTGCGGACAAGCACAAAATAGCTGTCCACCTCCATAACGGGGAACAGCTCCTCACTAATGGTGTGCTCCTGAAGACGGAGATACTTATCCGGCCCGCAAAAATACCCGCTGCGCGGTGTCTCGCAGAGCGGCCTGTTTTTTCTCTTCAACGTGCTTAGCCCCCATTCGTGGTAACAATACGGCTTGCAAACCGGCAACCGACAATACTTCTGTTTATAGATTAACAGCTTTTTGTGCAAAAAACAAGTGAACGAATTCCAAACTTTTAAACATTTTCCCCGTTGTGTTACAAAAAGCGAAAAGTGGCAAAAGGCCCGCCGGTGTGCATCCGGCGGGCCTTCGCGCTGTGATAAGATTGAAAGGAGTAAGAGGATGAAAAGAAAAATAGCAAAGAGAATTGACGCTGACTTACAGCTCGTAGCCGACGTGGAAGCCCTGATGCATGGCATCGCTGGACTGGCCCGGCTTGATGGCGTCGCCAATCACGTGGACTTCCGGCACGAACGCCTTGAGCTCTTCGGACAGCGGATCGTACTTGCGGGAGCCGAGGCCGAGGACAATGTAGTCAAAGCCCTTGAGCCACTCTTCCGTGCCATCCTTGTGCTGGATCTTGACCTCGTGCTCGGTCACTTCGAGCACCTTGGAGTTGATGTAGCTCTTAACGCCCTCGCGGCGCAGGCTGGCGAGCGCAATGTTGCGGTTCGGCAGGCAGACGCCGGTCATGAGCTGCGGCTGCATCTCCACGAGCGTGACTTCCACGTCGCCGATGCTGCCGGTGGTGGCAAAGGAGTTCGGACGCGCGTCGGCCATGAGCATTTCGGCCGTCTCGCAGGCGACTTCGCCGCCGCCGAGGATGCAGACCGTGCCCTTCGGGATGGTGACCTTGCGGCTGAGGATATCGTGGGTGGTGATGATCGGATAGTCGCCGACGCCCTTGATGAAGGTCGGGATGAGCGGCGTCGCGCCGGTGGCGACGACGACGGCATCGGGCGCGAATTCCTTCACGTTCTCGACCGTGGCTTCCTTCTTGAACTCGAACTTCACGCCGGCCTTCTTGGCACGGTAGTTCAGGTGCGTGAGCCACTTGCACATCTCCTGCTTGCCGGGAGAGACGACCGCCAGATTCAGCTGACCGCCGATCTGCTTGCTCTTTTCCCAGACGGTAACGTCGTGGCCGCGCTCGGCCGCCGTGACAGCGGTGTACATGCCGCCGGGGCCGGCGCCAATGACGAGGACCTTCTTCGGCTTGTCGGTCGGGTTGAACGGATAGTCATACTCGTGGCCGACGAGCGGGTTGATGTGGCACTTGCAGACCGGATGATGCGGATCTTCCGGCGTGATGCACCGGCCGCCGCAGGAGCCGCAGGGCGTGATGTCATCGAAGCGGTTCTCGTAAGCTTTCTTCGGCAGGTCGGGGTCTGCGAGCAAAGGACGACCCATAGACACGCCGTCCACCAGACCACGCTCCACCAGATCGGCGGCGTAGCGCACGTCGTTGATCTTGCCGACAACGAAAACCGGGATGTTCACGACCTTCTTGATCTCCGACGCCTCGTAGACGTTCATGCCGATCTTCTGGCTGTGGGAAGGAAGGATGTTCTGAAGGCCCTCATATTGGACGCCGCCGGAGACTTCGAGCATGTCAACGCCCGCAGCCTCGAACTTCGGGGCGAGGTAAAGCATTTCATCCAGGGAGTTGCCGCCCGGCTCACGCTCGGAACCGGAGACACGCAGCACGATCGGGAAATCGCGGCTGATGTTGCGGCGGCACTCTTCAATGATCTCCAGGATCAGGCGCGCGCGGTTGTCGATGCAGCCGCCGTACTCGTCCATGCGCTTATTGCGCAGCGGGCTGAGGAATGCGCCCGGCAGCATATAGGCGTGCGCGACGTGCAGGGCAATGCCGCCGCAGCCGGCCTCTTCGGCGCGGCGCGCGGCCTGGCCGTACTGCTTGACGACCTTGTGGATCTCGTCAATGGTGATCGGGCGGCTGACAGCGCCGTTGGCGTTCGTGTTTACGGACGGGCCGAGCGGCGTGATGCCCTTGAGCGCACAGATGGACTCCGGGCCGGGGTGAATGAGCTGCGGGAAGAGCGTGCTGCCGGCATCGCTCACGCGCTTGGCAAAGGCGGCAAACTGCGGGACGAGGGAGTCCTTGTCCAGCGCGGTTGTCTTGCCGATGTACCAATACTTATGATCGACCGTGACTGCGTCGATGACGACGTAGCCGGCGCCGCCCTCTGCGCGGCGCACAAAGATATCCGCGAGCTGCTTGGGCACCGTGCCGTTGGTCGCCTCATAGTGCATGCTCATCGGCGCCATGGCGATACGGTTTTTCAGCGTCGTCCTGCCCAGCTGCAGGGGCGAGAAGATTTTCGCATCTTTCATATCGGTTATCATGTGATTGCCTCCTGAACGATTATTAAATGAATGTGTATCCCACGCGGCGGCCGCCCGCCGGACATGCCGGCCGGAGGGCGCGCATGGGTGCTCCGGATGGTTCGTGCTTTCAGTATAAAGGAAACGGCGCGGCCATGTCGCACATTTTCTTGTTAAATAATCCACATTTTCAAAAAGAATTTCAGAAAATGATGGCGCGCAGGCGGACACTTTTTTCGTTTTCACTACATTTTGCACCCATTTTGTCGAAATTGTCCGTCGATAACATGCCGAAAAAGCGCCGCGATCCCCCAGCGTTCTCTGTGGAAAGAAGCGAAACTGCACAAGAAATCGCAGCCGATTTTGTATATTACGCCACACTTCGTCCGCCATGTGACAATAAAACTGAAGTTTTTGTACATTTCCCGTGCATGATTACGCCACATTCTTTCCGACACGTTTTGCGGCCTAGTGTTAAAATTTCTACAATAGCTGATGCAGAGCGGAATCCGGCCACCAGCGGCCGGTCTCCGCCGGATCATTCCCGGGTCCGTCGGACATGATTAAGGAACTCCGCTCTCAGGCAGACGTGTAGGAAATCAGATTCGGATTCATTCCAATGAAGAAAGGTGTATTTCATGAGTTACGATGCATTGTTTTCTCCCATCAAGCTCAGAGGGCTTGAGCTGAAAAACCGTGTGGTCCTGCCGGGTATGAACACCAAGATGGTCAAGGACAAGAACGACGTGGGCGAGGATCTGCCCGCCTACCATGCGGCGCGCGCAGCCGGCGGCTGCGGCCTGAACATTGTCGAGCTCGTCTCCATCTGCCCCGAGTGCCATGCATACCTGTACCTCGGTCTTTATAATGAGCACCACAGAGACCAGCTGCGCAAGATCACCGACGCGATCCACGCGGCCGGCGGCAAAGCAGGCGTGCAGATCTGGCACGGCGGCTTCGTGCCCGAAGAGTTCTTCGACAAGACCAACAAGCTTGAGACGCCTGACACGCTGACCGTCGAGCGCATCCACGAGATCGTCAAGCAGTTCGGCTACTCCGCCAAGCTCGCTGTCGAGGCCGGCTTTGACGCGCTCGAGTTCCACGGCGCGCACACTTACCTGCCGCACGAATTCATGAACCCCTCGCTCAACAAGCGCACCGACGAGTACGGCAACCAGAGCCTGGAGAATCGCTGCCGCTTCAATCTCGAGGTCATCCGCGAGATGCGCAAGAACATGCCGGAAGACATGCCGCTGCTCATGCGTCTGGACGCCATCGACGAGATGCTCCCGGCCGTAACCACGCAGGACGAGACCGTGCAGTTCATCAACTGGGCCGCCGAGGCCGGTGTCGATGCGATCGACCTGTCCCGCGGCAACGCCCGCAGCCTTGCGACCGTGTATGAAGTGCCGCCCTACAACCTGGAGCCCGGCTTCAACATGGACAACATCGCCGCCATCAAGGCGCGCGTGAATATCCCGGTCATCGGCGTCGGCCGCATCGTCGACCCCGCTCTGGCCGATCAGCTCATCCGTGAGGGCAAGATCGACATGGTCGCCGTCGGCCGTGCGCAGCTCGCTGATCCCGAATGGTGCAACAAGTCCATGGAAGGCCGCGAGGCGGAGATCCGCCGCTGCATCGGCTGCACCGAGGGCTGCTACGACAAGGTCATCGACCCGAAGGCCAAGCACATCACCTGCACCCGCAACCCGGGCCTCTGCCTGGAGTACAAGGGCCTCCCGAAGCCGGAGACGGCCAAGAACGTCATGGTCATCGGCGCCGGCATCGGCGGCCTGATGGCAGCCGAGTACCTCAAGGCTCGCGGCCACAATCCGACCGTCTATGAAGCCACCGACGCCCCGGGCGGCCACTTTGTGCTCGCCGGAAAGGCCCCGAAGAAGCAGGCCTTCACCGACGCCGTCATGTGGGACGCCGAGGAGTGCAAGCGTATGGGCATCGAGATCAAGACCGGCGTGACCGTCACGCCCGAGCTCATCAAGGAAGTCAAGCCCGACCACGTGATCGTCGCCACCGGCGCGCACTATGTCGCCCCGAACATTCCGGGGCTCGACACCGCGAAGGACGTCTATGTGGCTGAGGACGTGCTGGCCGGTAAGGCCATGCCGAAGGGCGAAACCATCATCCTCGGCGGCGGCGGCGTTGGCTGCGAGACCGCGCAGTTCCTCATCGAGCACGGCGTTACCGATGTGCGCGTGATGGATTCCAAGCGCGTCGGCAACAAGATGGGTATGCTGCGCACCATGTTCCTCGACATCGAGTACCCCGGCGATACCATCAAGAAGAGCCGCGGCTCTAAAATCACCGCCGTCGGCGATCACGAGATCACCTACGCGTTCACGAACAAGGCCAAGAAGACCGTTGAGAAGACCCGCCACTTTGATTCCCTCGTCATCGCCACCGGCATGCACTCGCGCCCGACGCAGGATCTGACTGACGCGTGCAGCGAGCTCGGCATCCCCTGCGACGTGATCGGCAGCGCCAAGAAGACTGACATGGGCATCGAAGCCACCGCCGACGCTTACGCCGCCGCCATGAAGGTCTGATCGCAAACGTCAAACACAGATAACAAGTCAGGAGGTTATCATTATGACAGTTGAAGAACGTCTCGAAGCACTCGAGAAAGAAGTGCAGCGTCTCAAGGACGTGCAGGCCATTAAGGAGCTCAAGAGCAAGTATTTCCGCGCGCTCGACACCAAGAACTGGGACGAGCTGGAGACGACCATGACCCCGAACATCTCCACGGCTTACTCCAACGGCAAGCTCGTTTTCCACGGCCCGAAGGAGATCACCAACTACTTCAAGGAGTCCATGCCCCACACCGAGATCACCCTGCATCAGGGTCACAACCCGGTCATCTGGTTTGAAAGCGACACGGTCGCCTACGGCAAGTGGTACCTGCAGGACAACCTGATCTTCGCCGAGGGCAACCCCTACTGCGGCACGCAGATTCAGGGCTCTGCCATCTACACCGACAAGTACGTCAAGGTCGACGGCCAGTGGCTGATCGAGGACACCGGCTACCTGCGCGTGTATGAGGAATCCTTCCAGCGCGACAAAACGCACCGCATCCGGATCAACATGTTCCGCCCGAAGAAAAAGAAAGTCATCAAGAAAAAGTAAAGAAACCCGCTTTATTCAAGCCGTCGTACATTCGATGTATGGCGGCTTGAACCAAAATGAGTGAAAAAATCCCTGCGAACGGAGCGTGATCCCCGTGCTGAAAAAACTGCGGCGCAAAGTCTACCGAAAGATCCGTTTTCAGACCTGGTACCGCAAGGCATACTACTACCACCGCAAGCGGCGGGATCTGGACAAGACCATCGCCCAGTACCGCGGCGTGGATGTACTGAGCGACAAAAAGCGCCTGTACCGTCTGCGGCGCGACATGATCCGGAGCCTGTTCCGGTACGGCTCGTACTACAATGAATATTTCCTCTTCGGCTACGAGGGGAAGGACGCCGCCTACCGCGACAGCTTCATCACCGAGGGCGTGCGCATGAGCTACTATCCGCGCATGAACGACCCGAAGAACACGAACCTGCTCGAGAACAAGTACCTGACGTACCAGAAATTCCGCGACTTTTACGGCCGCGATGTGCTGCGCATCAAAAAAGGCGCGCAGCCCACGCCCGCCGCGCTCGAGGCACTGCGCGATTTCACGCAGGCGCACCCGGATTACATCGTCAAGCCCATTTATGCCGCCTTCGGCAAGGGCGTACATACGGAGTCCATCCGCGACTACCCCTATCTCGAGGCTGCGCACGCCGCCTACAGCGCGCACGGCGCCATCCTCGAGCAGATCATCGAGCAGGGCGAGGCGCTCTCCCGCATCCACCCGCAGTCGGTCAACACGCTGCGCATCCCGACAGTCGTCCTGGCCGACGGTGAGGTGCGGCTGTTTCACCCCACGCTGCGCGTCGGACGCGGCGACGGCATCATCGACAATTTCAGCGCCGGCGGCATCAGCGCACTCATCGACCCCGAGACCGGGTGCATCTGCTCCGACGGCGCGGACAAAAAGGGCCGCCGCTACGCGGCCCATCCGGACACCGGCGTGCGCTTTAACGGCTACCGCCTCCCGGAATGGGACAAAGCCGTTGCCATGGTCACAACGGCGGCGCACATGGTGCCCGGAAATCACTATTGCGGCTGGGACCTTGCCTACAGCACACACGGCTGGTGCATGGTCGAGGCCAACTGCACCGCGCAGATGGGCGGCATGCAGATCATCACACAAACCGGCAGAAAGGCAGAACTGGAAGCGCTCATCGCGCAGATGTGACGCCACTGCTGTAAATAAGCAAAGGAAGCCAACAAGGACAACATCGAAAGGAGAAAAAACCATGACTGAACTTGAAAAACTCGTAGAAAAAGACGCAATCCGTGACCAGTATTACGTTTACGCCCGCGCACTGGACCGCATCGACAACCCGCTCGGCAAGACCGTGTTCGCCGAGGACGCGCAGGTCGACTACGGCCCGACCTACAAGGGCACCGGCTACGGCTTCATCGACATGATGCTCAAGATGCACCGCAAGATGGTCTCCACGCACCACGTCATGACCAACATCCTCATCAAGCTCAACGAGGACGGCACCAAGGCCGCCGCCGAGGCGTATATGTACGCCGCCTGCAAGTATCGCAACGGCATGGTCGTCGTGGCGCGCTGCCGCGATATCGACCTCTGGGAGAAGCGCGACGGCAAGTGGCTCGTTGTCAAGCGCACCGTCGCCGGCGACAACACCATGATCCTGCACCCCGATTTCGCGCCCGACTACAACAACGGCCGCGACAAGGTCAAGGATCCGTCCTACGACTACTTCGAGACCATCGAGTAATCCCGCCATGGCGACGAGAAACATCCCATTCCCGGACAAAGTCCGCGACATGGTGCTCGATGTCATCAAGCACGTCCGCCGTCAGGAATACACGCCCGAGCAGCTGTGCCAGCTCCAGAAGATCATCGAATGCAAGTACTTCTACTGGTGGTGCATGGACATGAAAAAAGAGGAGTATGTGATGGAGCTGTTTACGGACGACTTCCGCTACTACCTCAATGGCCATCTCGCCGTCAAGGACAAGCTCCTGCAGGCGCGCAACGCCAAATGGTGCAACAAGGACATGCAGACGATGCACATGGGCCATCAGCCGATGATCTGGCTGATCGACGACACGCACGCACGCGGGGTATTCCAATACGAGGACCATATGTGCTATTATGATGACAGCGAGGTCCTGCAGGGCTGGCTGGTCTACTGCGACGATTTTGTCAAGGGCAGCGATGGTGCGTGGCGCATCCAGAAGCTGCGCATGGCCTATCGCGAGATGGACGGCAGCTTCCGCAGCACCATGGTACCCAAGGACTGGGTGCCGGATGAATGGGACACACCAAACTACTAAGCAAACGAGGAAGCCGCACATTTGTGCGGCTTCCCTGCCGCCTCATTTTCTCAAAAGCATCCCGGCGGATGCCTTTGAAAAGCTGAGGAAGCTCCAAATCTGACGCAGGAGAATGCAACATGGAACAAAAACGGACACTGGGCAGCTGGATCTCCGCACGCAGATACATCCGCGACTTCGCTGCGGATTACGCTGCCCGGCACGGCGAGAACGCCGCCGAGATCGAAAAGGACATCCTGCAGGCCAAGAAGCGCAGCCACATCTCGCTCAACGAATATGAGTGGGTCGGCTATCACGACCGCACGGAGGCGCAAAAGCGCACCATGTCCACGCTCTGGACGCGCGCGGAGTTCCGCAAGAACTTCACCGACCGCCGCTACATTGCGATCCTGATGAACAAATACATCTTCTCCAAGGTCTTTTCCGACTTTTACGGCCGCCGCTGCGTGCAGGCGTCCGCCGTGGACGCGGTGCTGCTGCGCGCGCTCGCCGGTGACGCCGGAAAGGTCGTCTACAAGCCCAACTGCAAGGGTCAGGGCACGGGCGTGCGCATCCTCCCGGCAGCGACCGAGGCCGAACAGGCAGACACACTCGCGTATCTGCGCGCAAATTCCGGCGGCATCGTGGAAGAATACATCCAGCAGCATCCGACGCTCGCGCAGCTCAACCCCGGCGCCGTGAGCATCGTGCGCTTTTACACCGTGACCGCGCCGTCCGGGACGTATCTGTTTGCCCCGGTGCTCACGACCGCCATCGAAAAGGACATCTCCAACGGCTGTCAGGACGCGCTGACTGCGATGATCGACATCCGCACCGGTGTCGTGCTCACGGACGCCGTGGATCAGAACAATTTCATCGACTATCATACGCACCCGGTCACGGGCGTGCCCTTCCCCGGCCTGCAGCTCCCGTTCTGGGCCGAGACCATTGACATGATGCGCCGCGCCGTGCCGCTGGCAAGCAAGATCTCCAACATCGGCTGGGACGTGACCATGACCGCGGACGGCCCGCTCATCATCGAGGCCAACACCATTCCGGGCTTCAACACCGCGCAGTACCGCGGCTATGCCTGGGTCACGGACGGCTATGGCTATCAGCCGCTGTTCGACGAGCTCAACGGCCGCCCGTTCGTCAATAACGACCACTATGCGCGCGTGCTCTTGAAGCTCGACTAACATCTCACGGAGGTTCCGGTATGGAAGCTGTTCTCTCAGTCGCTTTCGGCGTCTGGATCGTCATCACCGCATTTGTCTACCGGGCCGTGACGGGCCCGAAACGCGGGGACGGGCGGAAAAAATGAATCTGTATTTCCTGGGAATTCTCGCTGCGCTCGTCGTGTTCTTCGCCGTCGGCATCGGCGCGGGGCGCATGGTCAAGGATACGAACGACTACTACGTCTCCGGCCGCAACGCGCCGACGCTGCTGATCGTCGGGTCGCTCATCGCGTCGTTTCTTTCAACAGGCGCGTTTCTCGGCGACACGGGCGAGGTCTACTCCGGCTTTTTCATCGGCATCGTGACCGTCGGCGTCATTCAGGCGACGGGCTATATCTACGGTGCCGGCTTCTTCGGCCGGTACATCCGCCGGAGCGAGGTGACGACGCTGCCGGAGTATTTCGGCCGCCGCTTCTGCTCGAAGCATCTGCGCAGGCTCTCGGCCGTGATTTTGCTCGTGTCCGTGAGCGCATATCTGCTCAGCGCCATTCAGGGCGTGGCCACGCTCATGAGCAGCATCACGGGCTATGACTACCGCCTGTGCGCCGTGATCGTGTGGCTGGCGTTCACCGCCTTCACGATCTATTCCGGCTCGCCGGGCGTGCTGCTGACGGACACGATCATGTTTCTCGTCTTTCTCGCGGCGGCGCTCGTCGCCGTCCCGTTTCTCATCCGTGCGGGCGGCGGCTGGTTCGCCGGCATCGAGGCGCTCGCCAACAGCGACACCATGCCCGGCATCCTCTCCTGGGCCGGAAACCCGGACTACCTCTATCCTGACGGCGTGAGCAACACGGCCTGGGCCGTAACGTACGGCATCGTCTGGGCGCTCGTCGTGGCCATCAGTCCATGGCAGACGAGCCGCTACCTCATGGCCAAGGACGAGCACGTCGTCCTGCGCTCATCCGTGTGGTCGTCCATGGGCGTCATGGTCGTGACGATCGCGCTGTACTTTTCCGCCGCGTTCGTGCGCAACATCAACGGCTGCCTTCCGGGCAGCGAGGCCATGATCTGGGCGGCCACGCACGTGCTGCCGCCGGTCATCGGCATGCTGCTGCTCATCGGCATCAGCGCCGCCGGCATCTCGTCGGCGTCGACGTTTTTGTCGCTGATCGGGTTTTCCGTCGTCAACGACATTCTGCCCGAGGCCGAAAGCGACCGCAAAAAGCTCGCCAGCTCCCGCTGGGCGATGCTGGCGGTGAGCCTTGTCGTGCTCGCGCTCGCCTACCTCAATCCACCGCAGATCTTCCTCATCATGTATTTCGGCGGCACCGTCATCGCGGGCGCGTGGAGTCTCGTGGCCTTCGGCAGCGTGTGGAGCCGCCGCCTGAGCCGCTGCGGCGCGTATCTCGGGATGCTGCTCGGCTTTCTCGGCTGTGTGGGCGTGAAGGCGATCTACGCCCTGCGCGGCATCACGCCGCCGGTCTGGGCAGATGCGTTTTTCATCGGCATCGTGCTGAGTATCCTCGGAGCGGTGATTGGCTCTGCGCTCCGGCCGCCGACGCAGGCAGAACAGCTCGCGCGCGAACGGCTCTTCGATGCGCCCACCGGCCCGGACGAGGCCGCCGCCTGCCGCAAAGACCGGCGGCTGTGGCGGGTGTACCTCGTATTTGGCCTGTGCGTGGGCCTGTTTTTCCTGTTTTTCTATGCCATTCCCTACAGCCGCGCGCTGTGATCTTCCTCGGAGGTGACCGCCATGCCGGACACGCTGAATCTGTATTACGCCCGCATCGCCAACATGGGCGATCTGCTCAATCCGCTCATCATCGAGCGCTGCTTCGGCTACCGGGTCGAGCGCTGCTCGTTTCTCACCGGCGACCTGTGCGCCATCGGCAGCGGTCTGGCGCAGTATAAGCTGCACGGCAATCCGTTCATGAAGCTGCAGCAGTGCATCAACGGCCGGACGCACCCGCACGTGGACATCTGGGGCTCCGGATTCATCAACTACGACGATGCGCAGGGGCGCTTTTTCAAGCGCGACATGCGCTTTCACGCCGTACGCGGCGAGCTGACGCGCCGCAGCGTCGAGCGCATGACCGGCCGCACGCTCGACATTCCGACCGGCGACGGCGGCATTCTCGCAGACGAGCTGCTGGACACGCTGCCCGAAAAACGGTATGATGTCGGCATCGTGCCGCACGTCTGCGACCTGAATGATCCCGCCGTGACGGATCTGCTGGGCCGGTACGAAAACGCGAAGTTCATCAACGTCAAGGATGACCCCATCGCCGTGCTGACCGAGATCGCGCAGTGCCGCTGCATTCTCTCGAGCAGTCTGCACGGGCTGATCGCGGCCGACAGCTTCCACATCCCGAATCTGCACATCGTCTTTTCCGACCGCCCGCTCGGCGACGGGTATAAGTTCGATGATTACTATTCCGCCTATGGCGTGCAGCATTCGCCGCGCGACCTGCGCGTGAGCGCAGCGCCAGCCATCGCCGAGATCCGGGACGGCTGGCGCATCCGGCCGGAGCAGGTCGAGGAGAAAAAGCGCCAGATGCGCGCGGCTTTCCCCTACCCGGCCGTGAATGGAGGCAGCCTATGAATGATCTGATCTCGGTCGTCATCCCGACCTATAACCGCAGGGACAAGCTGCCGGCGTGCATTGCAAGCGTGCTGGCGCAGACCTACCGGAACATCGAGGTCATCGTCGTGGACGACGCCTCGACCGACGGCACGGAGCGCCTGTTCGACCGCGACACCGACCCGCGCGTGCACTACGTGCGCTACGGCGACAACCGCGGCGCGTGCTATGCCCGCAACCTCGGTGCGCAACAGGCACGCGGCAGCATCCTCGCCTTTCAGGACAGCGACGATCTCTGGCACCCGGACAAGCTGCAAAAGCAGTATGATCTGCTCACGGCCACCGGGGCCGATCTGTGCTACTGCGGCATGAACCGCGTCGCCGCGGGCGGCAGCTCGTTTTATTATCCCGTGCACGCGCCGCACCCCGGCCGCGCGCTGGAGGATTTTCTGGCCGAGAACCGCGCCAGCACCCAGACCATGCTCATGCACCGCGCCGTGTGGGAGGCCGTGCGCTTCGACGAGACCATCCGCCGCTATCAGGACTGGGACTTTGCCATCCGGGCGGCCGAGCGCTTCCGGCTCGTGTACCTGCCGGAGGCACTGGTGGAGTCCGAGGTCGGCGGCGACAGCATCTCCGCCGTCGTCAAATCCTACCCCCACCTGCTGCGGCTGTATGAAAAGCACGCAGCGCTCTACCAACGCTTTCCGCGCAGCGACGCCGTGATGAACCGCCGTCTCGGCAAGCGCAGCCACCCGACCGATCCGGCGCGCGCCGCCGCGCACTTCCGCAAAAGTTTCCGGCTCAGCCACAATCCCTATGACCTGAGCTATTACCTCGCCAACTGCCTACGCGCCCGCCGGCAGCAGAAAGGACAGACACCATGACCGCATTCGTCATTTTGCATTACCGCGCCATCGACACGACCCGCAGCTGCGTCAAGAGCATCCGCGCGCTCGCGGGCGACAAGCACATCGTCATCGTGGACAACGCCTCCCCGAACGGCACGGGCGCTGTTCTGGCGGAGGAATTCGCCGCGAGCCCGGACGTGACCGTGCTGCTGCACGGCAAGAACGACGGCTTTGCCCGCGGCAACAACGTCGGCACGCGCTGGGTGTACGAGCATCTGGACGCGGACTTCACCGTCGTGCTCAACAACGACGTCGAGATCCCGCAGCACGACTTCATCCCTCAGATCGCGCGCATTTACGCGCAGCACCCGTTCGACCTGCTCGGGCCGGACATTGTGTCGGTGTTCTCCGGCATTCACCAGAGCCCGAAAACGCTGCACGGCTGCACGCTCGAGAGCGTGCGGCACAAGCGCGCCTGCGTTGCGCGCAGCAAAAATCCCATCCTCCTGCTGCTGAGCAGCGGCGAGAAAAACAGCCCCGCCATCTGGCGGCTCGTGCAGATCCGCAACCGGAAAAAGCAGCACATTGACACCACGCGCCCCGCGGAGGGCGTCGTGCTGCACGGCTCGTGCGTGATCTTCTCGCAGCGCTATCTTGCCCGCCACCCCGAGCCGTTTTACCCGAAAACGTTCATGTACTACGAGATGGAGATCCTCGACTGGATCTGCCGCCAGGAGGGCAGCGTCGTGCGCTACGACCCGTCGATCTCCGTGCTGCACTATCAGTACGTGGCCTCGAAGATGGAGTACCGCTCGATCGTGCGGCGCTCAAAATTCGTCATCGACTGCCTGCTCGACTCGCTCGATGCGGCCGAGGAGCTGATCCTTGCATCCGAGGCGGCAGAGCCCGCGGCAGCGCAGCCGGTAAACACCGTCGCGCTCGCGGACGCCTGAGCGCGCAGAAAGGCGGCACCGCGCCATGAAAAAGAAAAAGACCCGCCGCGCGACCCGGGCGTTTTACGCCGGGCTGTCCTACCTCTCGCCGCGGTGGAACACAAAACTGTTATACCTGCGCAAGTTCGGCCGTCTGCCGGATCTGAAGCACCCGCAGACGCTCAACGAAAAGCTGCTCAAGCAAAAGCTCGAGCGCTTCGGCACGGACCCCGTCGTGCGCCAGTGCGCGGACAAATACCGCGTGCGCGACTATGTGGACGGCTGCGGCTGCGGCGGCACGCTCAACCGCCTGCTCGCCGTGTACGACCGGCCGGAGGACATCGACTGGGACGCGCTGCCGGAGCGCTTCGCCGTCAAGTGGAACTTCGGCTGCGGCTACAACCTCATCTGCACGGACAAAAGCGCGCTCGACACGAACGCTGCCGAAAAGCAGCTGCGCGCCTGGGGGCGCGAGCCGTTCTGGGCGTATTACTCCGAGCTCCAGTACCGCCATGTCGAGAAAAAGCTGCTCGTGGAGGAGTACATCGGCAGCGCGGACGGCACGCTGCCGGAGGACTATAAATTTTACTGCTTCCACGGCCGGGCGGATTGTGTTATGCTCTGCGTGGGGCGCGACGAGGGCTGGCCGAAGTTTTATTTCTTCGACCGGGACTTCCGGCTCCTGCGCATCAACCGTGACTCGCAGGCCGCACCCGAGGACTTCACGCTGCCGAAGCCGGCAGGGCTGGACGAAGCCTTTGCCATTGCCGACCGGCTGAGCAAGCCGTTTGACTTCGTGCGCGTGGATCTGTATCTCACGCCGCGCGGCGTGCGCTTCGGTGAGCTGACATTCACCCCGGCGGCCGCGCTGGACAACAAGCGCCTGCCGGAGACCGACCTGCGCTTTGGCCGCAGGATGGAGGAAACACTATGAACATTGCCATTCTCGGCGCAGGCAACAGCGGCTGCGCACTTGCGGCCGACTACGCCGCGCGCGGCCATGAGGTCACGCTCATCAAGACCTCTCACAGCCTGCACGACGACAATTTCTCGCACCTGTGCGCGACCGGCGGCCGGATGCGCATCCACGAATTCGGCACGGACACGGCCTGCGTGATCGCGCACCTGTCGCGCGACGTGGCGGATGTGCGCGGCAAGGACATCGTGCTGTTGTGCACGCAGACGGGCTACCACCCGGACGTGCTGCGGCGCGTCGTGCCGTTTCTGACGCCGGGGCAGATCCTGCTGATGATCCCGGGCTACCTCTCCACCGCCTACGCGCTGGGGCTGCACCTGGCCGACGGCGTGATCCTCGCCGAGGCGGAGAGCAACTTCATCGACGGGCGCATCGGCGCGCCGGGCGAGTTTCAGGTGGGCTTTCGCAACGTGCGCAACCCCATCGGCGTCTACCCGCACAACGCGCTCCCGGCGGCACGGGAAGTGCTCGACCGGCTGGGCACGCCGTTTGTGTATCTCAAGAGCGTGGCCGAGGCCGCGCTGCACAACCCGAACATGATCGTGCACACGGTCGGCGCCGTGATGAGCATCCCGCGCATCGAGGCCACGCACGGCGACTTCTGCATGTACCACGAGGCGTTCACGCCGTCGACCTGGAACCTGCTCGAGGTGCTCGACGGCGAGAAAATGCGCGTGCTCGAGCACCTTGGCTGCGACCCCGTGCCGTATGTCGAGGCGTGTAAATTCCGCAACAGTCTCGACGATGCGCGTGACGCGAAGGAGGTCTTTTTCGCCTACGCCGCCATGCCGGAGCGGGCAAAAGGGCCGCTGACCGTGCGCTCGCGCTACATCACGGAGGATGTGCCGCAGGGGCTCGGCCTGCTGGAGTCGCTGGGTGCGGCGCTGGGTGTGCCGACGCCGGTGTGCTCGTCGCTGATTGAGATCGCCTCGGCGGCGCTCGGCTGTGACCTGCGCGCGCAGGGCCGCACGATCGAGCGGCTCGGCCGGGACAACATCCGGGCCATTCTGGACGATGCAGAGAGGGGCGCTGAACCATGTCCCGCTGGAACGCACTGAAAAAGGCTTACCGCATGTGCACGCGCCTACGCGCGCAGCGCGGCGGCAGCCGGACGGGCTATCTGCTCGACGCGCTGTGGTGCAGTGTGCGGCACGGCGCATCGCCGGAAAACTACTTTGTGCTCCGCTTCTTTGCCCTGCCGGACTGGCAGCGTGCGGCCTTCCTCACATCCGGCCGCTCCAGTGCGCTCGACCGGGCGCTCAACCGCAATGCCGCGGCGGCGGAAAAGGAAGCCCTTGCAAGCAAGGCGCACTTTCTCACGGTGTTCGCGCCCGATGTCCGGCGGGCACACGTCTACGCGCCGGAAGCGGACTTTGCCGCTTTCTGCACCTTTCTGGATGAGAACGACACGTTCTTTCTCAAGCCCGTCGGCGGCACGATGGGCCGCGGAATCGAGCGCCGCCGCAGCGCCGCCATCCCCGACCGTGCCGCATTTTACAACGACTGCCGGGCGCAGCGGCTGCTGCTCGAGGCGCCCATCCGGCAGCACCCCGCGCTCGAGGCACTCAGCCCCGGGTGCGTCAACAGTGTGCGCGTCAACGCCGCGCGCGGCCGCGGCGGCCGCGTCCGGCTCATCGGCGCGTGCCTCAAGTGCGGCGGTCAAGGCGCCGCGACCGACAACTTCCACACCGGGGGCATCGCCTACCCGCTGGAGCTGGTGTCCGGCCGCGTGTCCGGCCCGGGCCGCAACAACACCGATCTCGGCGACTATACCCGCCACCCGGCATCGGGTGCGTATCTGCCCGGGTTCCAGATCCCGTTCTGGCCCGAGCTCATCGCGTGCGTGCGCCGGGCCATGGACCGCGTGCCCGGCATGGGCTACGTCGGCTGGGACATCGCCGTCACGCCCGACGGGCCGGAGCTCATTGAGGGCAACTGGCACTGGCCGGGCGGCAACATCATTCAATTCGACGGAGTGGGCAAATATCCGCTGCTCCGGGACTGTGCAGGTGAAACCGATGAAGAACATCCTCACTGAAAATAAACTGGTCAAAAATCTCCGCGCCTATCCCGTGCTGCACAAGCGCTGGTGCGACTACGTCAAAGGCGTCCGTGAACTGCCGGAGGGCTTCACGGCCGAAAAGCTCTTTCACGACTACCTCAAGGTGCGGCGCAGCAACCCGGAAAAGCGCGTGTCCATGTCCGAGTACATGATCTTCGGCTTCTACGGCCTGACGACCGCGCAGCAAAAGCAGTACCTCACTGACGTGGAGGCGACGTTGCTCATGCGCCCGTACAACAGCGCCGCCGAGCCGTATCTCAAGAGTAAGGTAACATTCCTGAAAAATTTCACGCAGTTTGTCAGCCGCGGCTGGCTGTACCTGCCGGAGAGCGATCTTGCGGCCTTTGACGCCTTTGTGCGCCGGTACCACAGCATCGCGCTCAAGCCGCAGTATTCCAGCTGGGGCATCGGTTTCCGCAAGCTGACGGAGGCTGAGTGGAACGCAGCACCCGACCGGCAGGCGCTGTTTGACGAGCTGTGCGCGGGCAAGTATCTGGCCGAGGAATTCATCCAGTCGGATGCCTCCCTCGCGCGCTTTCACCCGGAGTCGCTCAACACGCTGCGCGTGATCACGTTCCGCCGCGGCGAGCGCTTTGAGGTCTTTGGCGCGGGCCTGCGCGTGGGCAACAACGGCCTGCACGTTGACAACGCCCACGGCGGCGGCATCTTCTGCGAGATCGACCCGGCCACCGGCGTCATCATGACCGACGGTCTCGACGAGCACGGCAACAGCTACATTCTGCACCCGATGACCGGCGTGCGCTTTCGCGGCACGCCCATCCCGCAGTGGGAGGAGATCTGCGATTTCTGCCGCAGCGCCGCGCAGACGCTGCCGTGCCTGCGTGTCGTCGGCTGGGACGTGGCCATTCTGCCCGGCGGCAAACTGGAGCTCATCGAGGGCAACCACAATCCGGGCATGAACATCGTGCAGGCACCGGCCAAGCACGGCGTGCACGACAAGTTCGCGCACATGCTGCTCGACTTTTACGGTGACCCGGCGCAGTACGCCTACGAGACGGTGAAGCAGCCATGAGCAATTTCACCTTTTCGCCCACGGATATTCCCGGCGTGCAGATCGTCGACGTAAAGAGCTTCGGCGATGCGCGCGGCTATTTCATGGAAACCTACAGGGCGGCCGACTTTGCCGCTGCCGGCATCACGGATGCGTTCGTGCAGGATAACCAGTCCTGCTCGCACCGCGGCGTGCTGCGCGGGCTGCACTTTCAAAAGCGGCACCAGCAGGCAAAGCTCGTGCGCGCGATCTCGGGCGAGATCTTTGACGTCGCCGTGGATCTGCGCCGCGGCAGCGCGACCTACGGCCGCTGGGTCGGCGTCGTGCTCAGTGCGGAAAACCGCCGCCAGCTCTACATCCCGCGCGGCTTTGCCCACGGATTTCAGGTGCTGAGCGAGCAGGCGGTCTTTGCCTACAAGTGCGGCGACGTGTACCACCCTGAGGATGAGGGCGGTCTGCGCTACGACGATGCGGACATCAGCATCGTCTGGCCGGGACAGGACACGCCCATCCTCAGCGAAAAGGATCAAAACTGGCCGGCGCTGCGTGCGCTCGGCATCGAGCTGTGATGTAGCAAGCGCTGCGGAGGTGAGATCATGAACATACTCGTCACCGGTGCAAACGGCCTGCTCGGGAGCTCCGTTATGACGGAGCTGCGCCGGCGCGGTCATCACGGCATCGCCGTCGGGCGCGCGCCGCAGTGCCGCAGCACAGACGCGGCGGCGTATGTGCAGGCAGACCTCTGCGATGCATCGGCTGTGCAGGCGCTCTTTGTCGGCGTGCAGCCGGACGCGGTCATCCACTGCGCCGCATGGACGGACGTGGACGGTGCGGAGCTGCCGGAAAACCGCGAGCAGGTGTTTGCCGTCAACCGGGACAGCACGCAAAACGTGGCCGAGGCCAGCCGTGACCACGGCTGCAAGCTGCTGTATGTGACGACGGACTATGTCTTTGACGGGACGTATCCCGCCCCCTACCCCGCGGACTACGACCGCTTTGCCCCGCTGAATGTCTACGGGCAGAGCAAGCTCGACGGTGAGCGTGCCGTGTGCGGCACGCTCGCGCAGCACTTCGTCGTGCGCACCTCGTGGCTCTACGGCGCGGGCGGCAAAAACTTCGTGCGCACCATGCTGCAGCTGAGCCGCACGCACGATACGCTGCGCGTCGTATGCGATCAGGTCGGCACGCCGACCTATGTCCCCGATCTCGCGCGGCTGCTCGCCGACATGGTCGAGACCGACCGATACGGCCGCTACAACGCGGTCAACAGCGGCGGCTACGTGAGCTGGTATGACTTCGCCTGCGAGATCTTCCGCACCGCCGGCATCCCCATAACCGTGCTGCCGGTGACGACCGAGGAATATGGCCGCAGCCTTGCCGTGCGGCCGCGCAACAGCCGCCTCGACACGGCCAAGCTGGCAGCCGCCGGTTTCCGGCCGCTGCCTGACTGGCAGGACGCGCTCGCGCGCTACCTTGCCGCAGAACAACCATAAACAACCGGGGCATCCCGCACCAATGTGCGCGGACGCCCCGGTTTTCTGTTATTCAGCGCTTGGGCTTGATGAGCGACACGAACGACCGGATGCCCGTATCCTGCGAGCCGCGCGGATAGACCAGCAGCGTGCGCGCCTTCGCCTTGAAGCCCTGCACCGGGCGAAACACCACACCGTCGATCCCCCAGCAGGCGACGCTCGCCGGCATGATGCTGAAGGCGATGCCGGTGTTGATGATGAGGGCGATGCTGTAAAAATCGTCGGCATACATGCGCTTATTCTCCCGCAGGCCCATGTTGGCATACATGCCCGCGATCAGCCCGGCCGAGGGCTGACTGTCCTGCGCGCGGTTGAGCACGATCGGCATGCCCTTGAGCTCTCTGGGGTGGATCTCTTTTTTCGCCGCCAGCGGGTGCGAAGCGCTGATCATGACCATGCACGGATCCGAGAGCGTGACGCGGCTGTCGAGCTCCTTGCCGAGCTCCACGCCGAAGCCGGAGAGCACCGCCATATCCAGCTGCCCCTCGGCCAGACCGCTGAGCAGGCTCTGGTTGCTGCCGAGCTGGAACTCGATCTCCGCCTCCGGGTGCTGGCGGTGATATTTGCGGATCTGCGAGACGATGGTCCACAGCTCATAGGCCCCGGCATAACCGATGCGCAGATCCGTCGCGTTGCCGAGCGCAACCTTCTTGCCCTGCGCCGCGGCGCCGTTGTAGCGGATCATGAGCTGCCGGCACTGCCGGTAGAACACCTCGCCCGCCGGCGTCAGGCTCACGCCGCGCTTGCCGCGCACGAACAGCGCATAGCCAAGCTCCTGCTCGAGCAGCTTGATCTGCTGGCTGACGGCCGTCTGCGAGATGCACTGCTCCTCGGCGGCACGGGTGAAATTGAGGTGCTCTGCAGCCGATAAGAACACCGGAAGGCGCTGAATGCTCACAGTTCCCACACTCCTTGTCGAATAAGCAACGCTCAGCAGCGAAATATTGCTTTCTTTTATTATATCCATAACTTTTTCTTCTGACAAGGCCATAAAACGATATTGGACTGCGCTCTATAAAAATGATACAATTTTAACAAGGCAAGCATCCAGTCACACCCGTTCAAGGGTCATCAAACATTCCGTTTCATAAGGAGGACAAATACCATGGAAAAGATGCGTTTTGAAGGCAAGATCGTCATCGTGACCGGCGCGAGCTCGGGCATCGGCCGCTCGACCGCGCGGCTGTTCGCCATGGAGGGCGCGAAGGTCGTCGCCGCGGCGCGCCGCCTGAAACGGCTAGAAGACCTGCGCGATAAGGTCGCGGCGGAAAACGCCCCCGGCGTCATCCTGCCGGTCAAGACGGACGTGCGCGACCCGGCACAGATCGAGGCCATGTTCGACACCTGCCTCAAGGAGTTCGGCCATCTGGACATTCTCGTCAACAACGCCGGCGTGCTCGACGGTCAGCTCCCCATCCACGAGACGACACCGGAGGTCTACGACATGATCTACGAGACCAACCAGCGCGCCGTGTTCCTGTGCTGCCAGCGCGCGATCAGGATCTTCCTCGAGCAGGGCACGCCGGCGAACATCGTCAACGTCGCCTCGGCAGCGTCCCTGCGCGGCCTGAAGGGCGGCGCGATGTACGTCACAACCAAGCACGCCGTGCTCGGCCTGACGCGCAACATCTCCGCTTCCTTCTTCGAGCGCGGCATCCGCTGCAACTGCATCGAGCCCGCGAACATCCTCACCGAGATCAACAAGGTGCCGCGCGAAAAGGGCATCGGCATCCTAGAATGGCAGATGCGCGCCGGCAAGGCTGCTCCGCTGCACACCATCACGAAGCCCGGCGAGAAGAAGCCCATCCTCGGCAAGCCGAAAGACTGCGCCAACGCCATCGCTTACTTGGCCGACGACGTTGCCGCGCGCTACATCTCCGGTGCGGAGCTGAAGGTCGACGCCGGCTGGCTCAACATGTAACCGCCCACATCTGCTGAGAAAGGAAACGCTACTATGTCGACGCATTATAAAGATTACTACGGCACGCATATGCCGTTCGGTCAGTTCCCGAAGTTCGGCGTTCTCTCGAGCGTGAAAGTGCTCATGACGGGCACGAACATCGCCGGCCCCTTCGCCGCGAGCATCATGGCCGAGATGGGCGCGCAGGTCGTGCAGGTCGAGTCCCCGAACATGCCCTGCCAGACCCGCGGCAACTACGGCTACTCGCAGGATCACCGCAACACGTACTCCATCACGCTCAACACCCGCACCGCCAAGGGCAAAGAGGTGCTCGAGAAGCTGATCGCGTGGGCGGACATCTGGATCGAGTCCGGCCGTCCCGGCACGTATGCCAAAAACGGCCTGAGCGACGAGCATATGTGGAAGATCAACCGCAAGCTCGCCATCGTCCACGTCTCCGGCTACGGCCAGACCGGCCCGGACAAGAACAAGGCGGCCTACGACGTCTCCGGCCAGGCCATGGGCGGCTACATGTACATGAACGGCACGAGCCCCACGTCTCCCCCGCTGAAGGTCAACCCGTACCTGTCTGACTACGCCACCGCCTACAACGCCTGCATCTGCGCGCTGTCCATCATGACCAACGCGCGCATCACCGGCGAGGGCGACGCATGCGACGTGTCGCAGTATGAGACGATGTTCCGCCTGCTGGGCAGCTACCCGGCCGAGTGGTTCAACAAGGGCTACCCCGGCCCGGGTGAGCCGGTCAAGTACCGCACCGGCAACGTCAGCGACATCGCGGCCGGTTTCTCGTTCTACGACTGCAAGGACGGCGGCACGATCTTCATCGGCATGGTCGGCGCCGGCAACACGAAAAAGGGCTACCCGCTCGTCGGTCTGCCCACGCCGGGCGACGGCACGGACCCTGACTTCCCCGAGGGCATGACGGGCTCGCTCAAGTCCCTGCCGCGCGGCCAGCGCATCGAGGCGGCCATCACGAAGTTCTGCGCCGAGCGCACCGTCGATGAGGTCGAGGCCATCATGAACAAGGCCGGCATCCCGAACCAGAAGGCCTTCGGCCCCGCGGACATCGAAAAGAGCGCGCAGTACGCCGCCCGCCACGACATCGCCACCTGGACCGACAGCGTCTACGGCGAGATGAAGGGCATCGGCATCACGAACAAGTTCAAGAAGAACCCCGCGCAGATCGTCGCCTCCGCGCCGACGTTCGGCGAGCACAGCCGCGAGGTGCTGGAGTTCCTCGGCTACACGGAAGCGCAGATCGACGACATGTACGCCAAGGGCGTGACCGCGACCATGGATCCGCGCGAGACAGCCATCCAGTGGCACCTCAAGGACTGGCAGTTCTTCTGGAGAGACGACCAGGCCGAAAAGCTGGATCTGTAAAAGCATCCTATAACCATATAACCATATAACCATAAATCAAAACGGAGGTTCCAAATATGGCTAGTTACAATCCCGGAACCTACGAGGGCACCGGCCGCGGCTACGGCGGTAAGCTCATCGTCAGCGTGACGGTATCGGAAAACCGGATCGAATCCGTAAAAGTGACACAGCACAAGGAATACCGCGGCATTGCCTGGGGCCTGAACACGACGCCGATGGAGCGCTACCCCAAGCTGATCGTGGAGTACCAGACGCTGAACATCCCCACGGTCGACGGCGCAGATCTGACGTGCGCCGCCATCCTCGACGCGACGGCGGCAGCACTCAAGGCTGCCGGTGCGTCCAAGGAGAACATTGCCGCGCTCAAGGCTGCTCCCGCCCCGAAGGCGCCGGAGTACCAGGATGAAGTGCGCACGGTCGATGTGGTCGTGTGCGGCGCGGGCGCAGGCGGTCTGGCCGCAGCCATTGAGGCGAAGCTGGCCGGCGCGGAAGTCGTCATCGTCGAAAAACAGGGCATCACCGGCGGCGCCACCGCGAGAAGCGGCGGCAAGCTCCTCGGCGCCGGCACGAAGTGGCAGAAAAAGCAGGGCCTGTACGACAACACGGACATGGTCTTTGACTACCTCATGGACGTCGGCAACCGCAACGGCAAGTTCATGGACGAGTCGAAAAACCGCTATCTGGTCGATCACCTCAACCAGACGCTCGACTGGCTCACCTCCATCGAGGCGACCGTGAAGGGCGCCCCCGCGGAAGTGCTCGCAGAGCCGTGGCAGCCGCTGTCCAAGCCCGTGGAAAAGGACGGCGTGCTCAAGACGCACTTTGACGTGCTCGACGTCGAACCCATCCACGTCAGCCTGCAGCCGTGGCGCGTGCACAACTCCCCCGGCGGCGGCGGACAGACCAACGGCGAAGGCGGCGAGATCTCCACGCCCCTGACGCTGTACTATGAAAACGACCTCGGCGGCGAGATCATCTACGACACCGCCATGAACGAGATCCTCACGGACGAGGCGGGTGTCGTCACCGGCGTGACGTGCACGCGCAAGGGCGGTGCCAAGCTCACGCTCTACGCAAGAAAGGGCGTCATCCTTGCGACCGGCGGTTATGCCCGCAACAAGGAAATGGTCGCGCGCTACCCCGTCGCACATTACTTCAGCAACGTGCCGCACGGCAACGTCGGCGACGGTCTGACAGCCGCCGAGAAGATCGGCGCGCTCAACTACGAGCATCCCGCCGTGCAGGTCGTGTACACGAGCCTGACCTGCGGCATCGGCATCAACGACGAGTCCGGCCTCATCGTCAACGACCGCGGCGAGCGCGTCGTCAACGAGTGGAGCTATCAGTACACGGTCAGCGACGCCATCGCCCGCTCCGGCAGCAACTGCGGCTGGTATATCACCAGCGGCAAAGAGCCCTACGGCGGCGTGCAGTACGGCTACAAGTCCGCTGTCGCCGGCAAGTCCAAAGATCCATGCGCCACCTCCATCGAGGGTCTGGCCAAGAAGATGGGCTGCGACCCGGCAACGCTGCAGGCGACCTATGACCGCTACTGCGAGCTGGTCGAAAAGGGTGTCGACGAAGACTTCGGCAAGCCGGCCGAGTTCCTGCACCCGATCAAGGGGCCCAAGTTCGTGGCCCTGCGCATGCACCCGTGCGTGACCGTCACGTTCGGCGGTCTGGAGACGGACGTCTCCGCGCGCGTCATGAAACCCGACGGCTCCGTGATCCCGCACCTGTACGCCGCGGGCGAAGTTGCCGGCACCGGCATGTACGGCACGCAGTACCCGACCTGCGGCACGTCGATCGGCAGTGCCCTGTTCTATGGACGCATCGCCGGCCGCGCCGTCACCGATCAGGCTTTGCTGTAATCCCCCCTTACAGCATCCCAGATACGCAAGCGCCTCAGAGTCAAACTCTGAGGCGCTTGCCATTATGCACGATATGAAAAAGGAAGCATCCGGTTCGGATGCTTCCTTTGTGGTACGCCCGAGCGGATTCGAACCGCTGGCCTACAGAGTCGGAGTCTGTCACTCTATCCAGCTGAGCTACGGGCGCATATTCAGCAGGAGATATTATAGCAAAGTCCGGACAAAATGTAAAGCAGGATTTTCTGTTCCCATTTGACGGCGGATATGCTATACTGGTCGCAAGAAACCTGTATCGGAAGGACACACCCTCTATGAACCATAAACGCCTGCATACCCGCCTGCTCGCGCTGCTGCTGTGCTGCGCGCTCGTGCTGCCGCTGAGCGCCTGCGGCGAGGCAAAAAGCACCACGCAGCAGATCTTTGCCATGGACACCGTCATGGACCTGACCGCCTACGGCAAGAAGGCCGACGACGGCATCAACGCCGCCATCAGCATCATCAACAGCATGGACACGCTGCTCGACCCGGAAAACGAGCGCAGCAAGACCTATGAGATCAACCACGCCATGGGCGGCTCCGTCGTCGTCAACGAGCAGATCGCCAAGATGCTGCGCACGGCGCAGACGGTATACGAGCGCTCGGACGGCGCGCTCGACCTGACGACCTACCCCCTGAGCAAGCTCTGGGGCTTCATCGACCAGAACTACCGCGTGCCGCCGGACGCGGAGATCGAGCGTCTGCTCCCGTGCGTGGACATGAGCAAGGTACAGCTCTCGAGCACGGACGACAGCGCGAACTCGCTCGTGACCATGCCGGCGGACATGTCGCTGAGCTTCGGCGCGGTGGCCAAGGGCTGTGCGTCGGACTATGCCATTCAGGCCATGCGCGCCGCCGGCGTCACGAGCGGCGTGGTGTCCCTCGGCGGCAACGTGCAGACGCTCGGCAAAAAGCCGGACGGCAGCGACTGGAACATCGCCGTACAGGATCCGAACGACACCGGCAGCTATCTCGGCTACCTCACCGTGGGCGAGACGGCCGTCATCACCTCCGGCAGCTACCAGCGCTTTTTCACCGAGGGCGGGCAGAAATACCACCACATTCTCTCCCCCAAAACCGGGCGGCCGGTGAACAACGGCCTGCTGTCCGTGACGATCGTGTGCGAGGACGGCACGCTGGCCGACTGCCTGTCGACCGCGATGTTCGTGCTCGGGCCGCAGGCGGCGCTCAACTACTGGCGCACCTACGGCGGGTTTGAGATGGTGCTCGTCAAGTCCGACGGCCATGTCATCCTCACCAACGGCCTGTACGGAAAATTCACGCCCAACGGCGACAACTATGTCGTCCAGTATGAAAGCTGATGGATAGGAAACTGCAAGATCGGGAATTTTTCCGGCGCGACGTACTCTGCGTCGCGCCGGACCTGGTTGGGCGCATTCTGGTGCGCCGGCTGCCGGACGGCACGCTGCTGCGTGCGCGCATCACGGAGACGGAAGCCTACCGCGGCGTGCAGGACACGGCCTGTCATGCCTGCCACGGGCGCACAAAGCGCACGGAGGTGCTCTATCACGACGGCGGCACGATCTATGTCTACCTCTGCTACGGCATGCACTGGATGCTCAACATCGTGACCGGGCACGTGGACGAGCCGCAGGCCGTGCTCATCCGCGCGTGCGCAGACGGCGCGAACGGCCCCGGCAAGCTGACCAGGCGACTGCAGATCGACAAGGCGTTCAACGACGGCGATATCACGACCTGCCCGGAACTCTGGATCGAGGACGACGGGCGGCACTTCGCGCTCGAGACCGATACGCGCGTCGGCATCGGCTATGCCGCGCCCGAGGATCAGGCGCGGCTCTGGCGCTGGAAATGCGGCGCACAGGAGGATTGCACATGACCTACACACCGGACACCCCACTCGAGGCGCTGGCCGGCATCGGGCCGAAAAAAGCGCAGGCATTTCAAAAGCTCGGCGTGGCGACGCTGCGCGATCTGGCGGGATTGTACCCCCGCCGGTACGAGGACCGAACGCAGTTTCGCACGATCGCGGACGCGCAGCCCGGCGAGGCCGTGTGCATCCGCGCCGCGGTCGCGGCCGAGCCGCGCGCGCAGTATGTCCGCAGCGGGCTCACGCTCGTCAAGGTGCGCATCGCAGACGATACCGGCGCACTGGACGTGACCTACTTCAACCAGCCCTACCGCAAAAACAATCTGCACGCGGGCGAAACGTACATTTTCTACGGCAAGGTGGAGGCCAATGGCTTTCGCAAGACGATGACGAACCCCGTCTGCGAGCAGGCGGCGCGCTGCGGCAGCGTGACCAACTGCTTTTACCCGGTCTACCCGCTGACGACCGGCGTGACGCAAAACGACATCCGCAAGGCCATGACGCCCGCGCTGCACGCCTGCATCGGGCAGCTGCAGGACGTGATCCCGGCGGACATCGCGCGCGCCTATCACCTCGCACAGCAGGACTATGCCCTGCAGAACATCCACCAGCCGGCCGATGCGCAGGCGCTCGACACGGCGCGCAAGCGGCTGGTGTTCGAGGAGCTGTTCGTGCTCTCGACCGCCATGGCGCGCATCCGCTCGCAGCGGCGCGCCGAGGGTGGCATCCGCATGAAAGGCGCTGACCTCGAGACATTTTACCGCACGCTCCCCTTCTCGCCCACCGGGGCGCAGCGGCGCGCCGTCGCCGCCGCCGTGCAGGACATGATCTCCGGCGTGCCGATGAGCCGCCTCGTGCAGGGCGACGTCGGCTCGGGCAAGACGCTCGTCGCCGCGGCGTGCATCTGGTTTGCGCACGAAAACGACTGCCAGAGCGCCTTCATGGCGCCGACGGAGATCCTCACCGAGCAGCATGAACACACGCTGCGTACACTGCTCGAGCCGTTCGGCATCCGCGTCGGCCGGCTGACGGGCGCAATGACCGCGCGGCAGAAGCGTGAAGTAAAAGAGGCGCTCGCCGGCGGTCTGCTCGACGTCGTCGTCGGCACGCACGCGCTCATCAGCGACTCGGTGACGTTTTTCCGTCTCGGTCTCGTCATCACGGACGAGCAGCACCGCTTCGGCGTCGAGCAGCGCGCCGCGCTTGTGCGCAAGGGCGAGCAGCCGCACACGCTCGTCATGAGCGCGACGCCCATCCCGCGCACACTTGCGCTGCTGGTGTACGGCGATCTGGACGTGTCGATCATCGACGAGCTGCCGCCCGGCCGCCAGCCGGTGCAGACCGTGTGCGTGGACGAGCGCTACCGAGCGCGGCTCAACGCCTTCATCGACAAGCTCATCGGCGAGGGGCGGCAGGTGTTCGTCGTCTGCCCGAAGGTGGAGGAGACAGACGACGTTCCGTCCGATCTCAAATCCGCCGAAGAGCACGCGCAGGTGCTACAGCGGACGTTTCCGCAGCACCGCGTGGCCTGCATCCACGGCCGCATGAAGGCCAAAGACAAGGACGCCTGCATGGCCGCCTTCGCCGCCGGAGAGACGGACATTCTCGTCTCGACGACGGTCATTGAGGTCGGCGTGGACGTGCCGAACGCGGCGCTCATGATCATCGAAAACGCCGAACGCTTCGGCCTCTCGCAGCTGCACCAGCTGCGCGGGCGCATCGGGCGCGGGCCGTTTCAGTCGTACTGCGTGCTCGTGTCGGACGCGCACACGGACGAAGCGCGCGCGCGCCTGAAGGTGCTGTGCGACACGGCCGACGGCTTTCAGATCGCGGAGGCCGACCTGCGCCAGCGCGGCCCAGGCGACTTCTTCGGCAACCGGCAGCACGGTCTGCCGGCGCTGCACATCGCCGACCTCGGCACAAACATGACCGCTGTCAACGACGCGCGCGACGCGGCCCGCACGGTGCTCGCCACCGACCCGACGCTCTCCGCGCCCGAGCACGCGGCGCTGCGCGCCCAGTGCGCGCGGCTCTTCGCCGCCAACGACGGGCATTTTAACTGACATCCAACGGAGGCATCCCATGACCATCGCACAAATTCTCAGTAAAATGATTGCCGCATCCAATGGCAATATCCACGACATTGACCACCTCCTGCGCGTCTGGGCCTACGCCCGCACGATCGGCGAATTGGAGGGGCTGGGCGCGGAGACGCAGTATCTTCTGGAGGTCGCCGCCATCACGCACGACATTGCCTGCCCGCTCTGCCGCGAGAAATACGGCAACACCAACGGAGAATATCAGGAGCAGGAAGGCGCTGTGCTGGTGCGCGCCTTTCTCGCCGACACCGGCATGACGGAGGCGCAGATCGCGCGCGTGGCCTACCTTGTGGGCCATCACCACACGCTGCGGAACATTCACGGCCCGGACTACCAGATCCTCATCGAAGCCGACTACATCGCAAACGCATCCGAAAACGGATACAGCAAGCAGAGCGTCATGCACTTCATAGACACGGTCATAAAAACCGCGAGCGGCAAGCACCTCGCCGCCTCCGTTCTGGGCATTTCCGCAAGTAACCTCGGCTGCGCCGGCCGCTGACGTCGAGCACGCTACGAAACACACAGGAGGCAACGGTATGAAAATCCTGCTTTTGAGCTGCAGCACCGGCGAGGGGCACAACCACTGCGCACTCGCCGTCAAGGAGGCGCTCGACGCGCGCGGACACGAGACATCCTTCCTCGATATGCTGCACATGTTCGGTGACCCCGGGCCGCTGAGCTTTGACAAGATCCTCAACCGCATCTCGACCAAGGCACCGGACGTGTTCGGCATGATGTACCACGCGGGTGCGATGTACAGCGCGACCGGCGTCACCTCGCCGGTCTACATGGCCAACATCCGCCACGCACGGCAGCTCAACGCCTTCATCCGCGACAACGGTTACGACGCCGTTGTCTGCTCGCACCTGTTCCCGATGGAAACGCTCACGTTCCTGCGCCGGTGGGAGCGCTGCGAGGTGAAATGCTGCGGCATCCTCTCGGATTATACGTGCATCCCGTTTCTCGCCGAGACCGACCTCGACGCTTACTTTCTGCCGCACAGCGAGGTGCGGGAGCTGTGCATTCAGGCCGGGATGCCGGCCGAAAAGCTCATCGTGTCCGGCATGCCGGTGGCGGCGCGCTTTCTCGCGCCGATGGACAAGGCCGCCGCGCGCGCCGCGCTGGGGCTGCCGGCAGACAAAAAGATCTACCTCATCATGACCGGCGGCATCGGCTGCGGCGACGCCGTGTCGCTGTGCGACGCGATCCGCCGCGTTCCGGATGAAAACGCGCTGCTGTGCGTGCTACCCGGCCGGAACGAGGCGCTGCGGCAGGCGCTCGAGGACGCTTATCATGGGCAGGGCGTGCTGACCGTGCCGTTCACGGATCAGGTGCCGGCCTATATGCACGCGGCCGACGTGCTGCTGAGCAAGGCCGGCGGCATCTCCAGCTCCGAGGCCGCCATGCTGGGCGTGCCGCTCGTGCACACGATGGCCATCCCCGGCGTGGAGACGGAAAACGCCGCGTTCTTCGCGCGCCACGGCCTGTCGTTTTTCGCGCGCAGCGTGGACGAGGCGGCGCGCTTTGCCGACAGGCTCATCTATGACCCGGCATGTGCCGAACGTATGCTGGCCGCGCAGGCCGCCTGGCTGCCGCGCAACGGCGCAGAGCAGATTGCCGCTGCCGTCACGGCACAATGAAAAGCGAAAACAGCGCCCTGTGCGGGAAAACGTTCCTGTACAGGGCGCTGATTCTTTAGATATCGCTTCCGTCCAGCTCGAGCGTCTCGGCCAGCCGCGCGGCAAAAGCCTCCGGCTGCCCGGCGACAAACTCCGCGTGCGCGCAGTCCGGAAACGCGACGAACGCCGTCTCCGGCAGCAGGCGGCGCACATGGCGGATGTCCAGTGCACGCTGGGAATATTCCTTGCTCCCATACCAGTACGACACACGCGCCGCCGTTTGCAGGCGCTTCGGCAGCGGATAGTGGAAACAGGAGTCAAACACGCGCCAGACATCGCGCCGGTCCATCCGCCCCAAGATCATGCAGACATCCTCCACCGCCGCCTGACCGAAGCGCTGCGCCGGAAACGCCCGGCGGATCAGCGCCAGGTGCCGCTGCGCAAACCGGATGACGAGATAGTTGCGCAGGGAAAAGCCCCGCGTCAGCCACCGCGGCGCGCGGTACGGCGTGATGGCCGCGTCGAGCACACACGTGCGCACCGCCACCTTCCCGTCTGCCAGCAGCCGCAGCGCGACCGCACCGCCCATGGACACGCCGTACAGCCCCCAGAGCGCGCTGATGCCCCGCTGCGCCAGCCAGTCGCCCAGCTCGGCCGCGATGGCCTCCACGCTCGTGTAGGGCGTCTTTTCGTCCGGGTCGTGCGCCGGCAGCGCCGGTATGATGAGATGGTACTGCGTCTGCAGCCGCTCTGCCGCCGGCTGGAACATCCGCCAGCTCAGGCAGGCGCTGTGCAGCAGCAGGACAGTCTTTTCGTGTTCGGTTCCGAATTCATGTATGCGCATGGACGTCCCTCCCGGATTTGCACTCCGAATTATGATAGACAGATATGCGCCGCGTTGTCAAGCGTGGGCAGAAAAAAATCGTCCGCCCGGAAGGGGAATCCGGCGGACGATTCTTTGTTGGGGACAGCGGTCACGCACAGGCAAAGTGCGTGGTGTCACACCGCTGCAGGGAATGGGGGAAGAGAAGAGAGGTGAGGTGATTTGGCTTGATGCGTCTGTTGTTGGTATCGGTAACCGGAGAGATTCCGGGTACGATCGAAAGAAATTAACCGACGAGCGCCTTGCCGAGCGCCTGGCAGGCCGCGAGGACCGCGTCATCGGGCGCTTCGTTGCAGATCACGCTGTCGCACGCGAGCTGGATACCGGAGCTGCGGCAGTCGCGCTCCCAGTTGTGCATCCACTCGCCGCCGCCCCAACCGTAAGAGCCGAACAGGGCGACACGTTTGCCTTTCAGGCTGGACTTGCAGCCGTCGAACATCGGCTCGAACTCCATGTCCTCCAGAACTTCAGAGCCCATGGCCGGGCAGCCGAGCGCCACGGCGTCATATCCGCCGACGGCGGAACCATCCACATCGGAGGCGGTCAGAAGCACCGCGTCCGCGCCGGCACTTTTCATGCCCTCGAGCACGGCGTTGGCCATGGCCTCGGTGTTGCCGGTTCCGCTCCAATAGATGACTGCTGCTTTTTTCATGATGGTAACATCCTTTCATTTTGTGCTGTATTTCGCTGCTGCACGTTCACGGCGAGCTGCGCAATGCTCGAGCCCGCGTGCAGACGTTGGCAATAGATCTCCGTGCACCGCTGGTATTTTGCAAAGAGGTCGCGCGCCCGCTGCTCGTCGCCGTACACCTTCCAGAGGCCGGCGTACTTGAAATCAGCCGCGTGGTGCTCGATGAACCCTTTGACGTCTTCCGGCGGATAGCTCAGAAACAGGCCGATCTCGTGGGGGAATTCGTCGTACGCGCGCAGCCGCTCGATGAGCTTCATCAGGCACTGCTCGCTGCTGCCGCAGACATAGCCTGCGTGCCGCAGGATCTCTGCTGCCAACTGGTCCTGCAGATCCCACTCCAGATCGCGTGGGCGGTACAGATACAGCAGTGCGCTCTTGTCCGTGAATCGCAGCGGGAGGAGGCAGAGTCCTTTGGGAACCAGCACCTGGTTATACTGGCGGATCTCCATGAGCAAAGTCTCCCGGTTTTCATACGGACAGGGGAACAGGCTGCCGGTCTTGATCCCGGCCAGTGTCGGCGCGCAGAGCCGTACGACGTTTTCCTCCGACATGGCTTGCCTCCTTGTCTGTGGTTGTTTACCGGTTTTCGCGCAGTGAGCAATGCTGCGCGGCTGATAGTTAAAGTTGCCTAACTCATGTGTGAAAAGCTGCGCGTTTTGTTGCTTTCTGATGCTATGATACTGCATGATACACCCGGCATCCGCTCCAAATCATCGGAACATGGCTCCAAAATGAAAAATGTCGTCCGCCCCGCCGTCAGACCGCCGGCGCCTCCGGCGCGCAGCTGTCGCAGTCGATGCCGCTGCGGTAGGCGTTGGGCGAGACGCCGATGACGTCCCGGAACGCTTTGGCGAACTTGCTGCCGTTATCATACCCAAACTGGCCGGCAATATCCAGCACCGTGCGGTCGGTCTGCCGCAGGAGCCGGGCAGCGCCATGCATTTTCTGCGCGCGCAGAAACGCCGCCGGCGACATGCCGTACACGCCGCGAAAGCTGCTGTTGATGAGCGTGGCCGAGGCGCCGAAGCGCTGCGAGAGCTCCGCGACCGTCAGCCGCCGCTCCGTGTTCTCGAGCAGATATGCGCCGATCTGCTCGGCGAGCTGCACCTGCGCCTGCGGATAGCTGTGCTGCGGCTGGGCCGCCTGCACGGGGAACGCGCTCAAAAACAGCAGCAGCTCCAGGATCTTGACTTTGAAATAGCCCTTGCGGATGGCCTCCGGCACGGAGTAGAGCTCGGCAAAAATGTGCGCCACGCCCTGTGACGAGCGCGTGACAAAGCAGGCTGAGTCCGCGCAGAATTTTTCGATGAGTGCGCTCGGCCGCACCTCAACGTCCTCGAGAAAGCACGACAGGCAGTCCGGTGCGCGTGCCGGGTCGATCGACACCGTGATGCCGTGGTAGTGCCCGGTCGGGAAGCGCGCCGGAGCCGCTGCCGCCGAGCGCCGCACGATCGCCAGATCGCCCGGCGAAAGGAAAAAGCATGCGTCGCCATACGGGTAGGCGATGCGCCCCTCGCGGCAGTGGTGGATCTCCAGACAGCCGGGCGCGCGTGTGCGCTGCATGGCGCAGGCCGTGGCGTGCACGTCGTGATACACGATCTCAATGCCCGGGAAAACCGGGAAGACCGTCTGCACCACTTCCCCATCGGCGCCGCCGAGACGATAGACCGTGTGCTCGGCATCCTGATGCAGCACCGTCGCCAGTGTGTCCGCGAAAGTTTCGTTTTGCTTTGCTGTGGCCATTGCGCCGCACCTCCTGTTTTTAGTTAGATGCGTCTAATTTAGTAGGAAAATAAAAGCGCCGTTCCAAACGGCTCTATGCATACTTTATTATACCGTGCCCCTGCCGCCGCGTCAAGCGGCAGAGTACAAAAATGCCCTGCGGCCAAAGACCACAGGGCGTTTCTGGAGCTAGTGATGTGACTCGAACACACGACCTGCTGATTACGAATCAGCTGCTCTACCGACTGAGCTACACTAGCACATTTCTTACAGCTTGCACATTCTATCACATGTCTCCATGGATGTCAACAAAAAAGTTCGACGATTACTATTTGTTTTCATGCATGAAAAAATGTCGCATTCCTGCACAAGCTGTCGATTTTTTTCGTTTCCTGTCAGTTGTGCAGAATTTGCACTGTTACACCACCCCGAAAAACACGCGCTGTTTCAGGCTTTCCCGCCCGCGGAGAAGATCAAAGTTCTTACATTTTCGTGACAATGTGTTTACATAACTTTTTGCCGGCTTCCTGTTTGCTGTGAGTTATCAACATTTTCAACCGACTTTTCAACACCGGATTTTCTTTTCTATTTCAAGTGTTTGCTCCGATTCTGCATAAATAAGGAAACGTTGGAAACGGACTTTGTGGATTTCGCAAAAACCGATTTTGTTACCATAACACAAATCTCTCGCAGCCGCGAGAGATTTGAAAAAAAGCTTGACAGGCAAAATGCAGGATTTGTGCCGCTGGTGATGATTCAGAGCAGGCCGCTGTCGGCAAACGACACATAATCCTCGCCGCAGACGATGATATGATCCGCGAGCGTGATTCCTACGAGCAAAAGTGCGTCCCGGATGCGGCGCGTCGTGAGCTCATCCTCGCGCGACGGCAGCGCATAAGCGTCCACATGGTTGTGGCTGAGGATGACGGACACCGCCTTCTGCGACAGGGCCGTCTCGACGATGGCGCGCACGGACACTTCTGCGGCATTGACCACGCCGCGGCCGACCTCCTTACAGCTGATGAGGCCGCACTTGGCGTCCAGACACAGGAGGTAGACGACCTCCGTGCGCTCATACAGGTACAGCGGCACGAGATAGTTCCCGGCGTCCTCGCTCGAGCGCAGGATCGTCTGCTGGCGGCGCTTGGCCATCTGGTACCGGCGGCCGACCTGCGGGATGAGCGTGAGGAGCGTGGCCACGTTCTCCCCCACGCCGGGCACGCGCATCATGTCCTCGTAGCTTGCCTCAAAGACCGCGTCGAGCGTGCCGAAATGATCCAGCAGCGCGTGCGCGAGCTCGTTGACATCGCGCCGCGGCACGGCGTAAAACAGCAGCAGCTCGAGCACGCTGTGGTCATCGAAATTATCGAGCCCATTGCGCACGAAGCGCGCCTTCATACGGGCGCGGTGGCCGTCATGCACGCCCATAAAACGGCACCTCGGAGATCTCCATATTGGCCCAGGCGTTGAGTTCGCTGCCAGCACGCGCGCCGCGCAGATACTCATAATACGCCTGGCAGCCGATCATGGCGGCATTGTCGCCGCAGAGCTTCAGCGGCGGGACGAACAGGCGGATGCCGGCCGCGTCACACGCGGCCTGAAAATCTCCGCGGATGCGGGAATTGGCCGCGACGCCGCCCGCCACGGCGAGCTTGTCATAGCCGAGCTCGCGGACCGCCGCCATCGTGCGCGGCACGAGGCTCTCGCTCATGGCGCGGCAGAACGACGCGGCGAGCGAGGGCTTATCGAGCGGCTCGCCCTTCTGCTCCGCCGTGTGGGCAAGGTTGATGACGGCCGTTTTCAGACCGCTGAAGCTCATGTCATACGGGCAGCCGTCCACGTGGCCGATGGGGAGCTTGTACTTCCGGTCGTCGCCGGTCTTGGACAGGTCGTCGATGGGCTTTCCGCCGGGGTATGGCAGGCCGAGCACACGCGCAGTCTTGTCAAAGCACTCACCGGCCGCATCGTCGCGCGTGGCGCCGAGGATGCGCAGGTCGGTATAGTCGCGCACGTCGCAGATGAGCGTGTTGCCGCCCGAAATAGCCAGGCACACGAACGGCGGCTTCAGCTCCGGGTAGGCGATGTAGTTGGCCGCGATGTGGCCGCGCACATGGTGCACCGGGATGAGCGGCACGCCGAGCGCGAGCGCGGCGGACTTGGCAAAGTTCACGCCGACGAGCAGCGCGCCGATGAGCCCCGGCGCGCAGGTGACGGCCACGGCGTCGATGTCACCGCGGGTCAGACCGGTCACTGCCAGCGCGCGGTCGGCCAGCTGGGAGATGACCTCCACGTGCGAGCGCGAGGCGATCTCGGGTACGACGCCGCCGTAAATGGCGTGCAGGTCAGCCTGGGAAAAGACCTGATCGGTCAGCACCTCGCGCCCGTCGCGCACGAGGGCGACGGCCGTCTCGTCACAGGAGGATTCAATCGCAAGAATAATCATATCGTCTCTGCCTCTCTCCGGAACCAGGTCATGAGGAGCGCGTCCTCGTCCGGCTTCTGATAGTAATTTCGGCGCTGACCGACGGTCTGAAACCCGTGCTTGCGGTACAGCGCGATGGCGGGCGCATTGGATGCGCGCACCTCCAGCGTCAGGAACGCGAGATCGAGCGCCGCCGCCCGCGCGCACAGCGCGTCGAGCAGCGCGTCCGCGATGCCCTGCCGCCGGTGCTCCGGCGCAACGGCGACATTGCCGATGTCGCCCTCATCGAGCACGTGCAGAAAGTTTGCGTAGCCGAGCACCGTCTCCCCCGCAGCCGCGATGAGAAACACGTGCCGGTCGTCCGGCAGCTGGCCGGCCAGCTGCGCGCGCGTCCAAGGCGCGGAAAAGCACGCGCGCTCGAGCGCGGCGAGCTGCGGCAGGTGCACCGCCGCGGCGTCGCAGATCGTGTAGTCCATCAGTGCGCCTCCGCCCAGCTCGCGCCGATCTTTGCGTCCACGAGCAGCGGCACGCGGTAATCGACCACGTGCTCCATCTCCTCGATGAGGATGGCGCGAACCGTTTTGGCCTCCGCTGCCGGGCACTCGACGATGAGCTCGTCGTGCACCTGCAGCAGGAGCTTTGCCTCCAGTCCTTCGGCGCGCATGCGCGCGTCCACGCGCACCATGGCGGCCTTGATGATATCCGCCGCCGTGCCCTGAATGGGCATATTGAGCGCCACGCGCTCGCCAAAGCTGCGGAGGTTGAAATTCGACGATCTCAGCTCCGGCAGGTCGCGCCGGCGGCCGAAAAGCGTCGTGACGTAACCGTCGGCCTTCGCCTGCTCGACAATGCGCTTCATATAGTCGCGCACGCCGTGGTACTTGGCAAAATAGCTGTCCATATACGCCTTGGCCTCGCTCTGGAACACGCCGATATCCTGCGCGAGGCTGAAGGCCGAAATGCCGTAGACAATGCCGAAATTGACGGCCTTGGCGTGTGAGCGCTGCAGCGGCGTGACCTCGTCGAGCGGCACGCCGAACACCTGCGACGCCGTGACGGCGTGGATGTCCTCCCCGCTGCGGAAGGCCGCGATCATGGTCTCATCATCGGCAATATGCGCCAGCAGACGCAGCTCGATCTGACTGTAGTCCGCGTCGACGAGCACCTTACCGGGCGAGGCCACGAACATGTTGCGGATCTGCGCGCCGAGCTCGCGGCGCACGGGGATGTTCTGCAGGTTCGGCTCGGTGGACGACAGGCGTCCTGTCGCCGTGACGGTCATCTGGAAGTTCGTGTGGATGCGCCCGTCGGCCGAGATCTCCTTGAGCAGCCCGTCGGCATAGGTGGACTTGAGCTTCGTGAGCATGCGGTAGTCGAGGATCTGGTCAATGATCGGGTGCTTGCCGCGCAGCTTTTCGAGCACGGCGGCATTCGTGCTCCAGCCGGTCTTGGTCTTTTTCCCGGCCGGGAGCATGAGCTGGTCAAACAGCACGTGGCCGAGCTGCTTCGGCGACTGGATGTTGAACGGCTCGCCCGCGCAGGCCCAAATGCTCTGCTGCAGCTGCTCGATGGCGCTCGTGAGGCTCTCGCCGAAATCATACAGCGCCTTGCGGTCCACGAGAAAGCCCGTGTGCTCCATGCGCGCCAGCACAGGGCACAGCGGCAGCTCGATGTCCGTATAGAGCGGCAGCATGCCGAGCGTGTCCATCTTTTCCCGCAGCACCGGCTGCAGCGCCCAGACGGTCTGCGCATCCGGCGCTTCCCCGCCGAGATACGCCTGCGCGAGACGCGGGAGATCATAGTTCCCGGCCGTGGCGTCGAGCAGATAGGCCGCCAGCGCCGTGTCAAACACGAACCCGTCCGTCGGCAGGCCCTCGGCGAGCAGCGCGCGCATGAGGTCTTTGATGTTGTGGCCCGCCTTGCGCACGCGGTCGGAAAACAGCAGGCGCAAAAAAGCGTTATAGTCATCGCCAAGCTGCGCCCACGCGAGCGCATAGCACGCCTTGCCGTCGCAGAGCGTGAGCGCGTCGAGCCCTTCTGGCGCGAGCACCGCGACATACGGTGCCGCCGTGACCGCCTGCTCGAGCGTGTGTAGCGCGGCGCTGTCCGTCACGTCGACGGTCGGCAGGGGCGGCAGCGCATTTTCCGGCGCGGCCGCGCCGTCAGCCGGCTGCAGCCCCCACTTTTCCGAGAGCTTCAAAAAGCCCAGCCGCCGGAACCAGTCATAGAGCTCGGGGCGGTAGTCCCGATCCCAGACGGCGGATTCGGGCGCGAAATCAATGGGCGCGTCCGTGCGGATGGTGGCGAGGTCGAACGACAGCTGCGCGCTCTCGCACCCTTCCGTGAGCTTTTTGCGCACGCCGGGCTTGATGTCCAGCGTGTCGAGATCGCGGTAAATATCCGCCACCGTGCCGAAGCGCACGAGCAGATCCTTCGCCGTCTTTTCGCCGATGCCGGGCACGCCGGGAATGTTGTCCGAGCTGTCGCCCATGAGCGCCTTGAGGTCGATCATGTGGATGGGGTCGAAGCCGTACTCGGCGCGAAAGACTTCGGGCGTGTATTCGATCGTCTCCGTCTGGCCCATGCGGGTCTTGACATGGCAGACATGGGTGGTATCCGTGATGAGCTGGAGGCTGTCCTTGTCGCCGGTGACGATCTCGCACGCCCAGCCGGCGGCCTCGCAGCGTTTGGCGACCGTGCCGAGCAGGTCGTCCGCCTCCCACCCGGCCAGCTCCAGCCGCCGGATGCCCATGTGGTCGAGCGTCTGCTTGAGCAGCGGCATCTGCACGACGAGCTCCTCCGGCATGGGCTTGCGCTGGGCCTTATAGGGCGCGTACTGCTCGTGACGGAACGTCGGCGCGTGCACGTCGAACGCCACGCACACCGCCTGCGGCTGCTCGAGCTCGAGAATGCGCTGGAAAATGGTCAGAAAGCCGTAGACCGCGTTCGTCGGCGTGCCGTCGGGCGCGTTGAGCATGCGGATGCCGTAAAAGGCGCGGTTGACGATGCTGTTGCCGTCGAGAATCATGAGTTTCATTTGGGTGTCCTCCTTGCACGTCACTGGCCGCGCAGCTCAATGAGCCGGTCGCGCAGCACGGCGGCGTACTCGTATTCGAGCATTTCGGCCGCCTTTTTCATCTGCGCCTCGAGCCGCGCGATCTCGGCCCGGCGCTCGGCCTCCGTCATCTTCACGCCGTCGGCGCGTTTGGGCGCTTCGACGTCGCTCGAAATTTCAAGCAGTTCGCGCACGCTCTTGACGATCGTTTTCGGCACGATACCGTGCGCCTGATTGTACGCCGCCTGCTTGGCGCGGCGGCGGTTCGTCTCCAGGATGGCCGCGTGCATGGCGGCCGTCTCCTGATCGGCGTACATGATGACCGTGCCCTCGGCGTTGCGCGCCGCGCGGCCGATCGTCTGGATGAGACTCGTCTCGCTGCGCAGGAAGCCCTCCTTGTCCGCGTCAAGGATCGCCACGAGCGACACCTCCGGCAGGTCAAGCCCCTCGCGCAGGAGGTTGATGCCGACGAGCACGTCAAACGCACCGGTGCGCAGGTCGCGGATGATCTCCATGCGCTCGATCGCGCCGATGTCGTGGTGCAGATAGCGGCAGCGGATGCCCGCATTCGTGAGGTAGGCCGAGAGATCCTCGGCCATTTTCTTCGTGAGCGTCGTCACGAGCGTGCGCTCGTTTTTGGCGATGCGCGCGTTGATCTCGCCGATGAGGTCGTCGATCTGTCCCTCAATGGGCCGCACGAAGATCTGCGGGTCGAGCAGGCCGGTCGGCCGGATGATCTGCTCGGCAATCTGGCCCGCGTGCTCGCGCTCATAGTCGCCCGGCGTGGCCGAGACGTAGATGGCCTGATGCACCCGCTGCTCGAACTCCTCAAACTTCAGCGGGCGGTTGTCATACGCGCTCGGCAGGCGGAAGCCGTACTCGACGAGCGAGTCCTTGCGCGCACGATCGCCGCGGTACATGGCGCGCACCTGCGGCAGCGTAACGTGGCTCTCGTCGACGAAGAGCAGAAAGTCCTTCGGGAAATAGTCCAGCAGCGTCATCGGCGCGCTGCCAGGGGCACGGCCGCTGATGATGCGCGAATAGTTCTCGATGCCGGAGCAGTAGCCGAGCTCCTGCATCATCTCAATGTCATAGTCCGTGCGCTGGCGAATGCGCTGCGCCTCGAGGAGCTTGCCCTGCTGCTCGAACGTTTTCACGCGCGCGTCGCACTCGGCGCGGATCTCGCCAATGGCGCGCTCCATCTTCTCGTGCGTCGTGACGTAGTGCGACGCGGGATAGATTGCCACGTGGCTGAGCGTGCGGATGGGCGCGCCGGTGACGACGTTGATGTCCGAAATGCGGTCGATCTCGTCGCCGAAGAACTCCACGCGCACGGCATGGTCCGAGGAATAGGCCGGGAAAATGTCGATCGTATCGCCGCGGACGCGGAACATATTGCGCGCGAAGGCAATGTCGTTGCGCTCGTAGCGGATGTCGATGAGCTTGCGCATGAGCTCCTCCGGGTCGCGCTGCTGGCCGGTGCGCAGGGAGATGACCATGTTGGCGTAGTCGATCGGGTCGCCGAGGCCGTAGATGCAGGACACGGACGAGACGACGATCACGTCCCGCCGCTCGAACAGGCTCGACGTGGCCGAGTGGCGCAGGCGCTCGATCTCATCGTTGATGGAGGCGTCCTTTTCGATGAACGTGTCCGTGTGCGGGATGTACGCCTCCGGCTGGTAGTAGTCGTAGTAGGAGACGAAATACTCCACGGCGTTGTTCGGGAAAAACTCCTTGAACTCGCTGCACAGCTGCGCCGCGAGGATCTTGTTGTGCGCGAGCACGAGCGTCGGCCGCTGGACGCGCTCGATGACCTTGGCCATCGTGTACGTCTTGCCGGAGCCGGTCACGCCGAGCAGCACCTGCTCGTCGATGCCGTTTTCCAGCCCTTGCACGAGCGTGTCGATCGCCTCGGGCTGGTCGCCCGACGGCTCGTAGGGCGAAACAACTTCAAAATCCGGCACGAAACGGCCTCCTTTCGTGAAAAATCAAATCAGAATATTATACCACCATCCGCCTTGTTTCACAAGCGGAAAACGCCCGGAAGCAGTGGCTTCCGGGCGCACACATGTCTGCAATTATTCGCCGAAATCGAGCACACGGCGCATGCGGATGAGCGTCAGGCGGTTGCGGATGGCCGCCGAAACGCTGAGCATGTCCTCCGACAGGGCCGGATCGATACCGATCTGCTCGGGCTTGTAGAACGCGCCGAGCTTCTCGCACAGCGCGGCCAGCTCCTCGGCCGAGGGGATCTCGGCGATGATGGCGCGGATCTCGTCCCAGTGGTCGACGATGTTCTGCGGGTCGAACGTACCGAGCACGTCGTTTTCGTTCTCCTTCATGATGCCGTCGGCGAGCGGGCCGAACTTCTCGTCCACCCACGCGCGGCTCAGCGGCTCAAAGGGCTTGGCCTTCGGCGTCGGGAGCGAGGCGAGGTAGTGGTACTCCTTCGCGCACAGGTACGTGCCCACGCCGACGCACTGGCCGTGCATGCCGTGCGCATTTTCAAACCGCGGCGGCTTCATCTCCACCAGATGCGCCATCAGGTGCTCGGCGCCGGAGGCGGCGCGGGAGTGGTTGAGCAGCTGCATGGTCAGGCCGGAGATCATCTGCGCCATGGTCATGGCCTCAAAGTCCGGCTTGCCGCCGGCCGCCATATCGTCGGCCGCCTTGCGCATGATGGTCAGCGCCTCCTGCGCGAGGTCGGCGACCATTGGGCAGTAATACTCGCCCGAGACGAGGTGCGCGATCTTCCAGTCCGCGAGGGAAATGTACTTGGCCAGAATGTCCGAAATGCCGCTCACGGTCAGCCACAGGGGCGCGCCGGAGACGACGTTCAGGTCGCAGACGACGAGCGCCGCCGCCTGCATGGGGATGGACTTTTTCTGTCCGTCGATGATGATCGAGCAGATGTTGGCCGTGAAGCCGTCGGAGCTCGCCAGCGTCGGTACGGCGACGAACGGGATGCCGAGGTGGTAGGCCGGGTAGCGGCCGAAGTCCATGATCGTGCCCGAGCCGACCGCGACGATGACGTCCGGATGGTCAAGCTGGCGCATCATGTCCTCGATCATGCCCTTTTCGGAGTGCAGGCCCTCGGCGTTGAGGACGATCTCCTGGTCGGCGCGCACGTGCCTGAGCGTCGGGAGGTTGTAGGTGTTCGTATCGTAAATGACGGCGCGCTTGCCGCTCAGGCCGACCTCGTCCATGTACTGGTCGAACTTGTCGAGCGCATTATACTCCACGACGACCTTCTTCGTCTCCAGTGTGTGCTCGCGGCCGCAACGGCACGGGCCGACATATTTGCTGCAATCGAGAATCATGCAAACATCGCTCCTGTTCCAGATAGAATTTTTCCTTACCAGCATATTGATTTTTCCCGGCAAAGTCAAGCCCTCCGGCCGGATATCGCGCCCAAAACGCAGAAAACATTCTATTTTCGTTTTCATTGAAAAACATTCATCCAAAATTTTAAGGGTCGATGCCGCCGGTAACGGTTGCAAAATCCATGCGCACGGTGTAAGATTGCAAAGTCGCTTTACAGAGATTTTAAATCCTTTTTACACTCTGGCGAACTTTTTCGCCTTTTCTATAGATATTCTTTGTACCTGGACGGTGATTTCTTATGGAACTGACTGCGATCGCGCAGTGGCTCAACACCGCGTTTGCGGGCTATGACTACGCCATTTTGCAGGCGCTGCACAATCTGGCCGAAGCGGCCGGCGGCTTCTTCACGCCGCTGTGCCGGGCCATCACGCTGCTTGGCGAGAAGGGCATCCTCTTTCTCGTGCTCGGCATCGTGCTGATGCTGTTTCCAAAAACGCGCAAGGCGGGCATCTGCATGTTCGGCGCCGTGTGCTGCGGCGCGCTCATCACGAACTTCTGGCTCAAGGACTTCGTCGCCCGGCCGCGTCCGCTGACGGTAGAGCCCTTCCGCACCTGGTGGCAAGCCGCCGGCGCGTATGCCGAGAGCGAGTACTCCTTCCCCTCCGGCCATGTGACGGCCGCGATGGCCGGCGTGACCGCGCTCGTGCTCGCAGGCAAAAAGCCCGCGCGCTGGTGGGCCTATCTGTTCGTGGCAGCGATGGGCGTGGCGCGCAACTATCTCATGGCGCACTACCCGTCCGACGTGCTCGGCGGGATGATCGTGGGGCTGATCGCCGCCGCGATCGCTTATGCGATCACGCTGCTGATCTACCGCATCGTGTCGGCGCACCCGAACAATCGCTTCTGCCGCTTTGTGCTCCACGGCGGCATCGGCGGCAAAAAAGAACGGCAGGCTGCATAAGCCTGCCGAACGCAAAAGCCCGCTTCGCACAGCCGTGCGAAGCGGGCTTTTTTTGTTCTTATGCCTCGGCGGGCGGGTTCTCCGCAGCCTTGGCGCGGATGGTATCAATGACCTTGCGGCAGCGCGCGGCGTTGTACACGACCGGCACCGGATAGTTCGGGTTGGCCTCGGCCAGCGCCCAGGTGATGATCTGCGGAATGTCCTCTTCCTGAATGAAGTCAAAGCCCTTCGGGATGCCCATGCGCTCGTTCATGGCATAGATCTCCGCAATGAAGGCCTGCGCCTTCTCGGCGTCCGTGCCGTCGGCCTTGACGCCGGCGATCTCGCACAGGCGCGCGAGCTTCGGATACACGGCCTCGCCGTAGTCCTCGAGGACGATCGGCAGGATGACCGCGTTTGCCAGACCGTGCGGCGTGTTGTACAGGCCGCCGAGCGTGTGCGCGATGGCGTGCACGTTGCCGACGCCGGCGCGGGAGAAGGCAAAGCCGGCCTTGAAGGCGGCGATCATCATGTTCTCGCGGACCTTGAGATCCTCGCCGTGCTGGTATGCCAGTTCGAGATTATCGAAGATGAGCTTGACGGCCTCTTCGGCGAGGCGCAGGCTCTCCTTGGTGTTATACGTCCAGCTGATGTACGCCTCGATCGCGTGCGTGAGCGCGTCCATGCCGGTGGTCGCGGTCGTGCGCGGCGGCAGGCCGACAGTCAGCTCCGGGTCGAGGATGGCATACAGCGGCATGAGCTTGAGATCCATGAGCGCGTACTTGTGGTGCGTCTCGCTGTCGGTGATGACGGCGGCGATCGTCGTCTCGCTGCCGGTGCCCGACGTCGTCGGAATGGCGACGATGGGCGGCACGGTCTTGCCGACGCGCATGACGCCGGCCATATCGTCGCAGCTCTTTTTCGGGCAGGCGACGCGGGCGGCCGCGCCCTTCGTGGCGTCCATCGGGCTGCCACCGCCAAGGGCGACAAAGCCGCTGCAGCCGGTCTCCAGATACTGCGTGCGGATCTTCTCGACCGTGTTCACCGAGGGGTTGGCCTCGACCTCACTGAACACCTCGTAGGGCATGCCGGCGTCCTCGAGCGCGGCAAACAGCTTCGGCCCGAGCGACTTGACCACGTGCGAACCGGTGACGACCATGACCTTCGTCACGCCGCTCTTGCTCAGCACCTCCGGCACCTGCCGGATGCAGCTAGCGCCGGAGATCACGATCGGCTTGCGCCAATGCAGGCAGCGCATGCCAATGTCAAACACCTGCTGATAAGTACGGTAATATGCTTTTTTCAGTCCATCCATAAACGATTCCTTCCCTCCGCCGGGGCGGATATATCCGTTTTCCATCCCTCTTATAGTACCGGATCGCAGAAATTTGTCAAGCATTTTTGTGCAGAAACTGACAATGCCTCCCGCTGCGGATCAGAGCATCCCGGCGAGCTTGCGGCCCATGAGCACGCCCATGGCCGAGGCCATCATCAGGCCGCGCGTCCAGCCGGAGGAGTCGCCCAGGCAGTGCAGGCCGGGCACGTTCGTGTTCAGGTCGGCGTCCATGGCGATGCGGTTGCTGTAGAACTTCAGCTCCGGAGAGTACAGCAGCGTCTCATAGGCGGCAAAGCCGGGCACGACCTCGTCCATGGCCTTGATGAAGTTGATGATATTGAGCATGGCGCGGTACGGCATGGCGGACGTGATGTCGCCCGCGACGGCGTCCGGCAGCGTGGGGCGGACGTTCGACTGCATGAGCTCCTTCTGCCAGGTGCGCTTGCCGTCGAGGATATCGCCGAAGCGCTGCACCATGATGTGGCCCGCGCCAAGCATATTCGTCAGCTCGCCGACCTTCTGCGCGTAGGCGATCGGCTGGTTGAACGGCACGGAGAAGTTGTGCGAGCAGAGGATGGCCACGTTCGTGTTGGGCGACTTGAGCTCCTTGTAAGCATGGCCGTTGACGACGGCGAGGTCGTTATCATAGTTCTCCTGCGACACGAAGCCGCCGGGGTTCTGGCAGAACGTGCGCACCTTGTTCTTGAACGGGGCCGGGTAGCCGATGAGCTTGGACTCATACAGCACGCGGTTGACCGACTCCATGATCTCGTTGCGCACCTCGACGCGCACGCCGATATCGACCGTGCCGGGCTTGTGCTCCACGCCGTTCTCGAGGCAGACCTTCTCCAGCCAGTCGGCGCCGCGGCGGCCAGTGGCGATGACGGTGTGCCTGGCCTCGATGGTGTAGTCCTGGTGCCCATCGTGCGCCACGACGCCGCAGCAGCGGCCGTCGCGCAGGATGACGTCCTCGCACGTGCAGCCGAAGAGCATCTCCACCCCGTGGTCGCGCAGGTAGTTTTCGATGCCGAGGTAGACCTCGTGCGCCTTCTCGGTGCCGAGGTGGCGGATCGGGCAGTCGACCAGGCGCAGGCCCGCGCGGATGGCGCGCGTGCGGATCTGCTTGATCTCCTCCGTATTCTCCAGACCCTCGACGTGCTCGTCCGCGCCGAACTCCAGATAGATGCTGTCGGCGTAGTCGATGAGCTCCTGCGCCTTCTGCTCGCCGACGAGCGTGGGCAGGTCGCCGCCGACATCGCTGCACAGCGAGAGCTTGCCGTCCGAGAACGCGCCCGCGCCGGAGAAACCGGTCGTGATGTGGCAATACGGCTTGCAGTTCATGCACCGGCCAGTCTTGGCCTTCGGGCAGCGGCGGTTTTCAATGGCCTGCCCCTGCTCAATCATGACGATCTTTTCCGGGGAGCCGCGGCGCAGCAGCTCCAGCGCCGTGAAGATTCCGGCAGGGCCCGCACCGACAATGACAACATCTGCGTTCATGAAGGTTCCTCCTTAGATTGTGTTTTCTTTCTCTGGGTCTGACCAAAAACGCGCTGCTGAGCGCAGCAAAGCACAGCAAAAACACCGCACTGCGTGCGGTGTTTTTGCTGTGTGTGGTTCTCGATCTGGAGCGGGCAACGAGATTCGAACTCGCTACCTCCACCTTGGCAAGGTGGCGCTCTGCCAAATGAGCTATGCCCGCATTTCGTGAATGCAAGCGTTATTTTACCACAAAAAGCCGACTTGTCAAGCCTTTTTTGATCTTTTTTGCGAACCCGGCGTTACAGCTTCTGTCCCTCGCGCCAGATGAACGACTGCGCCGCGCAGGCCGGGCAGCCCTCCGCGTCCCACTGATAGGTGCTGCGCATGCTCTCATCGCTGCGCAGCCACAGCGTCTCCGACTGCATGGACAGATCCAGATGATAGTAATTGCCGCCGACCTGCACGATGTTCCAGCAGCGATCCGTCCCCTGGAAGCGGCCGCTGACGACCTGGCACGGGATGTTCAGCGCGTCGCAGACCGCCTTGTAGGCCATGGCCAGACCGTAACTGTCGGCAGAACCGTTCACGAGCGCATCATACGCCGTGCTCACGGTCGAGATCCGCTGCTCGCAGGCGCGCATGACGACGAGCGCCGCCTGCAGCGATGTCTCCTGCTCGCCTGTCGTGAGCGCAGACATGAGCGTGCGCACGCGGCCGTCGAGCTGGGTGCGGCGGTCATTGACCGCGGATTCGCTGACACTGTACTGCAGCGTGATGCCGAAGATCTTCTGGCTGTTGCTGCTGCCGCTGTAGACTGTCACGTCGATGCTCGGGAAATCCACAACGAGCTGCGGCTGGTTCAGGCACGCCGAGCGCACGAGCGCGGCCACATCGTCCGTTTCGAGCGTGCTGGTGCTGATCTGGATGGCAAACTGCGTCTTTTGCCGGTCGAGCGCATCGACCACGCAGTCGAGGATGCTCTTTTGCGTCTGGGCGCTGTAAATGGAGCGCACCTCGCTCTCCGGCCGGTTGTAGGTGATGGTGATGCTCGCCTCGCAGTAGGCGATCACCTGCTCGGTCTCATAGCTGACGCTCTCGATACAGTACGCGCCGATGGCAGTGCCGGTGCGCAGCTCCTCACAGGCGGCGGCCAGATCGTCGGCAATGATGCCGTCATAGTCGCCGAAGGCCAGCACGAACGAGCGCTCGTACTGCGCCGCCATGGTATTGAGCGCGCGCATGAGACCCGCATAATTGCGGATCTGCGTCGTGTCGGCATCCGTCAGGAGGTTCGACGGCTCCTCATACGGGCGCACCGACAGATATTCCTTGTCAAACACGGACGTGCATCCGCACAGCGACACCAGCAGTGCCGCCAGCAGGATGCCGGCGATGCAGCGTTTGTGCATACCCCGCTCCTTTCAATCGTCGCCGTAGATGTTTCCAAAGCCGCGGCCAAAGACTTCCTTGGCCTCGGACACGATGACAAATGCGTGCTCGTCCACCGAGCGCACGACCTCGCGCAGCTGGGCGATCTCCGGCCGCTTGACCACGCAGAGGATGACCTGCATTTCCTTGCCGGACCACGCGCCCTCGCCGCGCAGCAGCGTGACGCCGCGGCCCATCGTGCAGGTGATGGCGCTCTTGATGGCGTTGACGTTGTTCGTGATGATGTAGCACACCTCCGACACGCCGGGGCCGTAGAGCACAAGGTTGACGACCTTCGAGCTGATGAACATCTCGATCATGGTGTACATGCAGCTGTCGTACTTTTTGAACAGGAAGGCAAACGTCAGCACGACCACGACGTTCATGCCGAACAGCAGCGTGCCGAAGTTGATGTACGGATAGCGCCGGCGCAGCATCTTGGCCACGATGTCCGTGCCGCCGCCGGTCGTGCCGGTGGTATAGATCAGGCCGTAGCCCGCACCGTTGAGCACGCCGCCGTAAACTGCGCCGAGCATCGGCTCGTCCGTCACGACAAGGCCGGTCAGCGCGAGCGCGTCGATGAGCACGGAGATGAGCGCCATGACGCACAGCGCCAGAACGAGCCGGCGCGTGCCGAGGCGGTGCCGCCAGCCGAGATAGAAAATGGGGATGTTGATAAGGATCGACAGCACGCCGACGGGGATGCCGGTCAGCAGGCGGATGATCTGGGCGATGCCGGTCACGCCGCCGGAGACGATGCTGTTCGGGAACGTGAAGAACTGGAACGCCGCGGCCACGAGCGCCGAACCGACGACCAGCTTCATATAATCAAAAGCGGAAAAACGATGCAGATCCATATCTCTCTCTCCTCAGATCAGGCTCATCTGCTCCTCGCCGCGGTCGTCCTCGCGCAGCAGCGCGCCGGCGGCCGGCAGACTCCTGGCGCGGTAGCGCGCATGGTTGCGGATGAGCGTATCGGGCGCAAACTGTGCCTGCGTGACAACGGCCTTTTTCTTCAGCGCCATGACGGCGACGCCCTGCGTCGTGCGCGAGGCCTTGAGCGACACGGCCTCCGGCGGGAAGAGCAGCGCGCGCCCGTCGGACGCAAAGAGCACGACCTCGCTGCCCTCGTACAGCGGCAGCACGGCCACGAGCGGGCTCTTGTCCGAATACGCGCCGGTCAGGCGGCGGCGGTTCGTCTTGGTCTCATACGCCGAGACGGGGATGCGCGCAACCTTGCCGTTTTCGAATACGAGCAGCAGCTCGCCGTGGTAGTCGCCGGGGTCGACCATGCACAGGACGTGCTCGTCGGCGTCCATGGACAGCACCGTCGGCAGGTACACGCCGAGCACGGACGCCTTCGTGTCCGCAAAGTCGCAGAGCTTGGCCTTATACACCTGTTGACGGTCGGTGAAGATGAGAAGTTCCCCGCGGTTCGTCGCGCCGAAGCTCTGGCTGAGCGCGTCGCCGTCCTTATACTTCTGCTCGCCGCTCATGCGCAGCGACTGCGGCGTGATCTTCTTGAAATAGCCCTCGCGCGAGAGGAACAGCTGCACCGGGTAATCCGGCACAAGATCCTCGGCCGGCATCCGCGCCACGGACTCCGCCGCGACGATGCCCGTGCGCCGCGGCGACGGGTACTTGCGTATGATCTCCTTGAGCTCGCGGATGATGATGCCGCGGATGCGGCGCTTGCTCTCGAGCGTCGCCTCGAGGTCGGCAATGTCTTTTTCCAGCGCGTCGGTCTCGGCCGTGCGCTTGAGGATGTACTCGCGGTTGATGTTGCGCAGCTTGATCTCGGCCACGAAGTTTGCCTGTACCTCGTCGAGATCAAAACCCGCCATGAGGTTCGGCACTACGTCGGCCTCGCGCTCGGTGTTGCGGATGATGGCAATGGCGCGGTCAATGTCGAGTAGGATCTTGCCGAGGCCCTGCAGCAGGTGGAGCTTGGCGCGCTTTTTCTGCAGGTCGAAGAACACGCGCCGGCGGATGCACTCCATGCGCCAGGCGATCCACTCGTCGAGGATCTCGCCCACGCCCATCACGCGCGGGTTGCCGGCGATGAGGATGTTGAAGTTGCAGGCGAAGCTGTCGCACAGCGGCGTGAGCCGGAAGAGCTTTTGCATGACCTGCTCGGGGTCTGCGCCGCGCTTGAGGTCGATGGCGAGCTTCAGGCCGCTGAGGTCGGTCTCGTCGCGCATGTCGGCCACCTCGCGCAACTTGCCCGCCTTGACGAGTTCGGCCACCTTGTCGATGACGGCCTCGACGGTCGTGGAATACGGGATCTCGTAGATCTCGATGATGTTTTCCTTCGGCAGGTGGCGCCAGCGGGCGCGCACCTTCACGCTGCCGCGGCCGGTGCGGTAGATCTGGGCCATCTCGTCGCGGTCGTACAAGATCTCGCCGCCGGTCGGAAAGTCCGGTGCCGGGAGCGTCGAGAGCAGGTCGTGGTTCGGGTTCTCGAGGTAGGCGATCGTCGTGCGGCAGACCTCCTCGAGGTTGAAGCCACAGATCTGGCTGGCCATGCCGACGGCGATGCCGAGGTTCGCCGACACGAGCACATTGGGAAAGCGCGTCGGCAGCAGGGCCGGCTCTTTCATGGAGCCGTCGTAGTTATCGACAAAATCGACGGTGTCGCTGTCAATGTCGCCGAAGAGCTCGGCGCAGATGGGCGCGAGCTTCGCCTCCGTGTAACGCGAGGCGGCATAGGACATGTCGCGCGAAAACACCTTGCCGAAGTTGCCCTTCGAGTCCACAAATGGCGTCAGCAGCGCGCCGTAACCCTTCGAGAGACGGACCATGGTCTCATAGATCGCAGCATCGCCGTGCGGGTTGAGGCGCATGGTCTGGCCGACGATGTTGGCCGATTTTGTGCGCCCGCCCGTGAGCAGATTCATCTTGTACATCGTGTACAGCAGCTTGCGGTGGCTGGGTTTGAAGCCGTCGATCTCCGGGATTGCGCGCGAGACGATGACGCTCATCGCATACGGCATATAGTTTTGCTCCAGCGTCTCGGTGATGGGCTGGGAGATGACCTCCGCCTTGAGCCCGACGACGTTGGGGTCAACGGTTTTCTTGATTTCCGGTGCTTTTTTTCTCGGCATAACGTTACCGTTCCTTTACGCAGGTTTTTCTCAGGAAATATCGGCCAGATCGAGAAACTGGCTGCCGCACTCGGCGATGTGCGCCTTGCGTCCGGCGAGATTGTCGCCCAGGAGCAGGTCGAACACCTGCGCCGTGCGCTCGACGTCCTCCGGCATGACACGGATGAGCTTGCGCGTGTCGGGGTTCATGGTCGTGAGCCACATCATCTCGGGGTCGTTCTCGCCGAGACCTTTCGAGCGGTTGATATCCGCCTTTGCGCCGCCGAGGCTGTCGACGATGGCCGCCTTCTCACGGTCGGAATAGGCAAAGTAAGTCTTGCCCTTGCTCACGATCTCATACAGGGGCGACTCGGCAATGTACACATAGCCCTCGCGGATGAGCGTCGGCGCCAGCCGGTAGAGCATGGTGAGGATGAGCGTGCGGATCTGGAAGCCGTCCACGTCGGCATCGGTGCAGATGATGACCTTATTCCAGCGCAGGTTCTCGAGATTGAACGCCGAGAGATCCTTGGCCTGCTTGCTCTGCACCTCCACGCCGCAGCCGAGCACGCGCATGAGGTCAGTGATGACATCGCTCTTAAAAATGCGCGCATAGTCCGCCTTCAGGCAGTTGAGGATCTTGCCGCGCACGGGCATGATGCCCTGAAACTCCGCGTCGCGCGAGAGCTTGCACGCGCCAAGTGCGGAGTCGCCCTCCACGATGTAGATCTCGCGGCGGGAGACGTCCTTCGAGCGGCAGTCGACGAACTTCTGCACGCGGTTGGCGAGGTCAACGTTGCCGGTGAGCTTTTTCTTGATGTTCAGACGCGCTTTTTCCGCCGTCTCGCGGCTGCGCTTGTTGATGAGCACCTGCTCCATGACGCGGTCGGCCTCGGCTTTGTGCTCGATGAAATAGATCTCGAGCTGGGCGCGGAAAAACTCCGTCATGGCCTCCTGGATGAACTTGTTCGTGATGGCCTTTTTCGTCTGGTTTTCGTAGGACGTGATGGTCGAAAAGCAGTTCGTGACGAGGATCAGGCAGTCCTGCACGTCCTGAAAGCTGATCTTGCTCTCGCTCTTCTGGTACTTGCCCTGCTGCTTGATGTAGGCGTCGATGGCGGAGGTGAAGGCGCTCTTCGTGGCCTTTTCCGGCGCGCCGCCGTACTCCAGCCAGGACGAGTTGTGGTAGTATTCAATGTCATTGACGCGGTTGGAAAAGCAGAACGCCGCCGAGATCTTCACCTTATACTCCGGCTTATCCGCGCGGTCGCGGCCGCGGCGCTCGGTCTCGATGAACGTAGGGACGGTCAGCGCGTCCTCCCCGGCCAGCTCTTTAACGTAGTCGAGGATGCCGTCGGCGTAGCAGTAGTCCGTCGTCTCAAACGCGCCGCCGCGCTGCACGCGCAGGCGGAACGTCACGCCGCGGTTGACCACAGCCTGCCGGTGCAGCACGTCCTGAAAATAGCTTTCGGGCACGTCGATGTCCGTGAACACCTCCAGATCCGGCCGCCAGCGGATGGTCGTGCCGGTCTTTTTGCGGTCGGCCGGGGCGCTCTCGAGCCCGCCGACGACCTCGCCGTGGCGAAAATGCAGGGTGTATTTCTTCCCGTCGCGCCAGATGGTCACATCCATGTATTCCGAGGCGTACTGCGTGGCGCACGCGCCGAGGCCGTTGAGGCCGAGCGAGTACTCGTAGTTTTCGCCCTCGTTGTTTTTATACTTGCCGCCGGCGTACATTTCGCAGAAGATCAGCTCCCAGTTGTAGCGCTGCTCCTTCTCGTTCCAGTCCACCGGACAGCCGCGCCCGAAATCCTCCACCTCAATGGACTTGTCTTCGTAGCGCGTAACGGTTATAATATTGCCGAATCCCTCGCGCGCCTCGTCGATCGCGTTCGAAAGAATTTCAAACACCGCGTGCTCGCAGCCCTCCAGCCCGTCAGAGCCGAAGATGACGCTGGGGCGTTTGCGCACGCGCTCCGCGCCCTTGAGCATCGAGATGCTGTCATTGCCGTAAGTCGTTGTTGGGGCCTTTGCCATGTCGTTGGATCCCTCTCATATCACAAGATGTGGTAGCATTCGTTTCATACCTTAACTAATCTAGTATAGCGTATCAAGGCCGGAAATGCAAGGAATTCCAAAAAATAGACGGGGAACACGAAAAGTGTGCTCCCCGCCGCCCCGGAACTTTTCGGGCTGTCCCCTGCCGCTCCGGCACTTGACGCAATCCGTGCCGAACGGCGTTCCGGTGGTCCGGAGCGGGTCGTTCCCGCGCTGGATGCAACAGCCTGCAAAGCTCTTGCAGGGATCGGATGCTGCGCCGCGGCCTGTGTGCCGGGCGGCCTCCGCGGGTTTGCTTCGCTGCAGCGCGCGTCGGATATGTTGTCCAGGCACAGTATGCGCGCGTCACCCGCTGCTATACCTGGAAAATTTCGCTGCGCTCTGACTAAAACCACCGCCGCTGACATAGAATATACAGAAAAGCGAACGGAGGCTTTTCCATGTCCAGTCAGAGAAAGCAGCAGCGGGCGCACCGCGCAGAGGTGCAGCGCGTGCGCGCCGAGATGCTCGGCGTGCGCCGCGAGCTCGAACAGGCCTACAACGAGTTTGACAACATCACCGATCCCCTGCTGATGGAGGCGTGCATCTATGAGATCAACGCGCTGCGCGCAAAGTACAACTGCGCCGTGCACGATCTGAAAAATCTGACACAATAGGATGGTTTCTTATGTCGCAAACACTTACGGACATTCTGGTCGTGATCGCGGCCGTGTTTCTCGTCTGGCTGGTCATTCGGCTGTTCCGAAAGCCGATCCGCTGGATCCTGAAGCTGCTGCTCAACACGGCCATCGGCTTCGCGGCGCTGTTTCTGCTCAACTTTTTCGGCAGCGCCATCGGCATCACGCTCGGCCTCAACTGGATCAACGCGCTCGTCATCGGCGTGACCGGGTTTCCGGGGCTGGTGCTGCTGCTGCTCATCAAATATCTCTTTTAGCCTACATAAACGTTTCCCCGCATCCGAAGATGCGGGGAACTGCTTTATCCGGGCGCGCCGGCGCTCTGCGTCAGTTCCGGCCACGTGCCTGCGGTATTGTAATTGTCGCGCGTGAGCGTCCAAGTGTACGGCGCGGCGAGCGTGATGTTCTGCGCGTCCACGGCTGCTTTTGTGAGCGCATAGCAAAAATCATGCCACGCATCGGCCTCGTCGCGCGTGTGCCCCGCCGCAAGGAAGGCCGCCTCCTGCGCCTGTGTGTAGCTTTCGAGCGTGAGCATAAGCTTGCGTGTCTCGAACATGGAGGCCCAGTAGGCATCCTCCGTCATGCCGGAGGCGCGGTTTTGCGTGCACATGTTTTCAAACGTGTGCGCCGTGATCGTGAAGTCCCCGCCCGTGATGCCCGGCGTCTCGTCGCCGGGCTGCTGGGACTCGGCATATGTCTTTCCCGCGTTGCGGTAGGCCGTGTCCTCTATCGGCCGCTTCGCCGCAATATACAGCGCAATGCACATCGCCAGCACCGCGATCAGCACGCACCAGAGGATGATCCTGCTCGTTTTCGACATGGTCGTTCCCTCCCAAAACCACGTTATGTAAACTTATCACTCCCATTTCCAATATTCAAAGTACCATATTCCGGCGGGAAAGAAAAGTAATTCCCCGATATTGGGGCAAAAAACACGCCGGGTGAAGTTTTGCTTCACCCGGCGTGTTAGTATATTCGTTCTATTTTCAGGCGGCGAACCGCGCGCCTGTCAGGGCTCAGTCATTGACCGTGACCACATTGTCCGCAACGACGGCGGACGCTTCACCATTCGGCTGCACCGTCTCCACATACGTGCCGGTGCTGCCTATGTAGGGGTTCATCTCGCGCGCTTTGAGCGCGGCGTAAATGCCCGCGCAGGCAACCATCATTGCGATGAGCAGGCCCCACAGAACTGCGATCTTAGTCTTTGCCATGACAGATTCCTCCTTTAAGAAATCAAACGTGTTTTTATTTTTTATCTTCTTGCGTTCCGCTTTCCACACTTCCCACACAGGCGGCAACAGCCGCTGCGGCGAATCGGAACGAACACTGTCGAGCTTTGTTATTTTCTTATCAGCTGCATTGTAGCGCCATTTTTGCCATTTGAAAAGCCCTTTTTTGCATTTCTACTTTTTTAACAAAGCTGTTTGATTTTTAACGTTACGTTTTTGACGAATTGACGAAACACGAAAATACCGGGCGAAGCAATGCCTCGCCCGGCTGGAAATTCACTGTATTTGCTATGCAAAAGCACAGCAAAATGAGAAATGTGCCATTTCCTCGCCCCTGCGGGGCAACCAGAAAGGATGCACAAGGACTTCATGCACCGGCATTTGCACTTTTTCGTGGTGCAGCACGCATGCATGAAGTTTTACGCCTGTGTCAGCGCCTGAACGATGCGCTCAAACTGCATGCTGTGCGACGCTTTGACGAGCACGCAGTCCCCCGGCTGCAGCAGGCCCGGCAAGGCCGGGAGCAGCGCATCGAGCGTGTCAAACGACGCGGTCGCAACGGCGGGATCCTCTGCGGCAGCACCTGCAGCGATCTGCCTTGCCAGCTCCCCGCAGGTGATGACGAGCGACACGCCGGCTTTCGCCGCGCAGACGCCGGTCTCCCGGTGCAGAGCCGCGGCGTTCGTGCCGAGCTCACCCATGTTGCCGAGGACGGCCACCCGGCGGCCGGCCGGCAAGGTCGCCATGGAGCGCAGCGCCGCCGCCGTGGAGTCGGGATTGGCATTATAGCAGTCGTCAATGACCGTATAGCGCGCCGTGCGCACAACGCGCGCGCGGCTGCCGACCGGCTGATAGGCCGCGATGCCGCGGATGATCTCATCATCCGTCAGGCCGTATTCGATACCGACGGCCGCGCCCTCGAGCGCGGCATAGACCATGTGCTGCCCATAGGCCGAGATGCGCACCGGGATGCGCCGTGTACCCGCAATGATCGTGCAGGTGCTGCCCTCGTCGCCGAGGTCGCGCACGTCGACCGCGCGCACGTCGCACCCGGCCGAGAGGCCGAACGTCACCTTGCGCTGGCGGCAGGTCATGGCGCGCAGCAGGTCGTCGTCCCCGTTGCAGAAGGCGACGGCATCGTCCGGCATGGTGTCGAGCACGGAGGTCTTTTCCTGCAGGACGCCGCGGCGGTCGCGCAGAAACTCCAGGTGCGCGTGGCCGATGATCGTAAAGAGCATGGCCGTCGGCTGCACCATGGCGGCCAGCGGCGCCATGTCGCCGAAGTGCGACACGCCCATCTCGACGACCGCGGCCTCGTGCTCCGGCTCGAGCCGGAAGAGCGTGAGCGGCACGCCGAGCTGATTGTTGAAGTTCTTTTCGGTTTTCAGCGTGTTCCAGCGCTGCGAGAGCACGGAGGCGACCATTTCCTTGGCCGTCGTCTTGCCGACGCTGCCGGTCACGCCGAGGACCGGGATGGAAAAGCGGGCGCGGTAGGCGCGCGCGAGCGTCTCGAGCGCGGCGGCCGTATCCGGCACGCAGATGACCGGGCGGGTCTCCCCCGCCGGGACGCGCTGCGCAAGGCAGCAGGCCGCGCCGAGGTCGAACGCCTTGCCAATGTAGTCGTGCCCGTCCACCCGCTCGCCGGGGATGGCGGCAAAGAGCGCGCCGGGCGTGACGGCGCGGCTGTCGATGACGACGCCGGTCACAAGCGCAGCCCCGTCGCCCGAGAGCACGCCGCCGGTGATGGCGGCGATGTCCGATACGCAGTAGCCCGTCATCGGCTCACTTGTGCAGCGCGTCGGCGATGATCTGCTCGCACAGCTCGCTGTAGCTGATGCCGACGGCGGCGGCCTCCTGCGGCACGAGGCTGGTAGGCGTCATGCCAGGCAGGGTGTTGATCTCGAGGAACCAGAGCTCCCCTTCCGCGTCGAGGATGAAGTCCGCGCGGGAATAGGCCGACAGGTTCAGCGCGTGGAACACCGTGAGCGCGGCATCGGCCAGGCGCTGCTCGGTCTCGGCCGGGATCTCGGCCGGGGTGATCTCGCGGGCGGCGCCGGGCTGGTACTTGTTGCGGTAGTCATAAAAGCCCTCGGCCGGGATGATCTCGATGCTGGGCAGGGCCTTGTCGCCGAGGATGCCGATCTGCACCTCGCGGCCGCAGATGTACTGCTCGATGAGGATGCGGCTGCCTTCGTTGGCGGCTGCTTTCAGCGCAGCGCGCAGCTCGGCCTCGTCATTGGCGATGGACACGCCGATGCTCGAGCCGGAGTCGTCGGGCTTGACGACGCAGGGCAGCTTCGCCTGCGCGCAGACGGCGTCGATGTCCATGCCGTCGCTCTCGACGAGCATCCACGCCGGGGTCTTGACGCCAAGCGGTGCGACGACGCGCTTGGTCAGGTCCTTATCCATGGCGATGGCGCTGCCGAGGTAGCCGCTGCCGGTATAGGGGATGCCGAGCAGGTCGAGCGTCGCCTGCACGCGGCCGTCCTCTCCGGTGCGGCCGTGCAGGGCCAGAAACACGATATCCGCCATGGCGCACACCTCGAGCACGTGCTCGCCGAACAGGCTCGGGCTCTGGAGCTTGCGCTGCGCGCGCACGGCCTCCAGATCCGGCGCGCTCTCATCAATGCGCGTGCCGCCGAGCGCCGGCGGATCGTCAAACACATGGGCGATGTCGCCGGTATAGTCCTCAAGACCGAAAAACATATCCAGCAGCACGACCTGGTGGCCGCTCTCCTGGAGCGCGCCGGCAATTTTCGTGCCGCTCGAGATCGAGACGTTGCGCTCGGGGCTCAGGCCGCCGCAAAGAACTGCAATTTTCATTGGGAATACCCCCTTCGTTTTCTCATCGTACCGCCCACGGACGGTATTGTTTGATTATATCACACTATGCGCTTGCATTCAAATATAGAATTCCCGAAAAAAGGGCGTGAAAGTTGCGCCATTGTGTGCTATACTCCTAATGTTACAGGAAAGGACGGAAAGAGCCATGCATTATGTCGTGATGGATCTGGAATGGAATCAGGCGATGAGTTCCAAATCCTCCGTATTCAACAAGCTGCCCATTCACCTGCGCGGCGAGATCATCGAGATCGGCGCGGTAAAGCTCAACGAGGACATGACCCCCGGCGAAGAATTTCAGATCGATGTCAAGCCCATGTACTTCAAGCGTATGCACTACAAGGTCAAAAAGCTCACCGGCTTCGACCGCGAGCGCCTGGCCGCCGGCGTGAGCTTTCCGGAGGCGCTGGCGCAGTTTCGCGCCTGGTGCGGGGACGATGTGACGTTCCTCACCTGGGGCTGCGACGATCAGGGCATCCTCGAGCAGAACATCATCATCCACGATCTGGACTGGGACTGGATCGCCGGCTGGATCAACCTCCAGCTCATCTACAACCTCCAGACCGACGGCGACCGCAACCAGAAATCGCTCGCCACGGCGATGGAGCACTTTGCCATCGAACAGACGCGCATCGCGCACGACGCGCTCGGCGACGCGTACAACACTGCACTCGTGTGCACGCACCTGAACATGGAGAAGGGCCTGGCCGATTACCACGACGCCGCGCAGAAGCTCACGACCCGGCTGCCGAAGGAGCACCACGGCGAGAATAACGGCCCCGATCCGATCGAGCACGTCGCGTCGGAGTCCTATGCCACGAAGTCGGAGCTCTTCGGCGACGCCGCGTTCGTCACGCCCTGCTGCCCGCTGTGCAGCGGCGAGGTGCGCTACAGCAAGTGGGTCAACCAGGGCGACCAGCGCTATATGGCGCTCGGCGAGTGCCCGACGGACGGCAAGCTGCTCGTGCGGCTGAAATTCCGCAAGGCGGACGACTGCACCTGGAGCGCCACGCGCCTGACCTATCAGGCGACGGACAGCATGGAGAGCTACTACAAGGCCAAGGCGGCCCAGCCGCGCAAGCGCGGTCGCGGCAAATCCCGCCGCCGGCCGGCCAAGACCGCGCAGTCAGCCCCGCAATAACCCAAAACGCAAACCCGCGGCCCCGGTACTGAGTACCGGGGCCGCGGGTTTTGTATGTCCTTATGCGTGCTGGGTCTGCGCTTCGAAATAGGCGCGGGTCGTGTTCGCATCGTAGAGGATGCGGGCCTTGAGCGCATCGACGGAGTCGAACTTCCGCTCCGGGCGCAGGAACTTATAAAACTCCAGCCGCACCTGACGGTTGTAGAGATTGCCGTGGTAGTCGAGGATAAAGCTCTCGACGCTCACGCGCTGGCCGCCGCTGACCGTCGGCCGCACGCCGACATTCGTAACGGCATAATGCTCGCTGCCGTCGTCGAGATACACCTTCGCGGCATACACGCCGTGGCGCGGCACGAGCACCCCGTCCGGGAACTGCATATTGATCGTGGGCGTGCCCATCTTCGTGCCGAGGCGGTAGCCGTAGTGCACCGTGTCCGACAGCGTGTGCGGGTGGCCGAGGAAGGCGTTGGCGCGCTCGACCTCGCCGTTTTCGAGCAGCTCGCGGATGTAAGTGGAGCTGACGACGCGGCCGTCGAGCGTGACGGCGGGAATGACGTCGCAGCCGAGCCCGTGCTCGGCGCAGTAAGCGGTGAGCTTTTCCGCCGTGCCCTCGCCCCGCCAGCCGAAGCTGAAATCGTGCCCGACGACGAACGCCGCCGCGTCCATCTCATCGACGAGCGTCTGGATGAACGTCTGCCACGGCATCTGCATGACCGTGCGGTCAAAGTGGATAAAGACCACGCTCTCAATGCCGAACAGGCGGCGGATGAGCTCCTCGCGGCCATGGGCGCTGTTGATGAGCGGGACTTCCGTGCCGCGCACGAGCGTGTCCGGGTGCACGTCAAAACTCATGACCGTGGGGATGGCGCCCATCTCCCCGGCGCGCGCGACCGTGCGGCGCATGAGCGCGGCGTGGCCGATATGAATGCCGTCAAAAAAGCCCAGGGCAATGACCCGCTTCTGGTTTTCCATACGTCAAGAAACCTCGAAAAAACTTTTGATCGTGACGGCCATGCCGTCCGTGACCTGCGCCAGCAGGAGAAACTCCCCCGACGCAGCATAGATGCGATAAGTCCCGTCCGGCACGCCGAGTGCGAACGGATTGCCGCAGCGGGCAAGCCGCTCCGAGCGCGCATCGACGGTGATCCGCGGTGCGTCCGGCCAGAGGCTGTCCACCGGCAGGAGCAGGCGCTGCGCCGCCTCGCGCGGCAGCGCGCACAGCTCGTCCATGGTGTGCGCATCCTCCACGCGATACCCGCCGACCTCCGTCCGGCGCAGGGCGCTCATCACGCCGCCGCAGCCGAGCGCCGCGCCGATATCGTGGCAGAGCGTGCGGATGTAAGTGCCCTTCGAGCAGCGGACGCGCAGGACATAGTCCCCGTCCGCCTCGCCGAGCACGGTCAGTTCTTCGATCGTGATCGGGCGCGTTTTGCGCGCGACCTCGCCGCCGCGCCGGGCAATCTCATAGAGCTTCTGCCCGTCGACCTTGAGCGCCGAATACATCGGCGGCGTCTGCAGAATATCCCCGCGAAACTGCGGCAGCGCCGCCTCCAGCTCCGCGCGGGTGACGCGCCGATCACAGCGGCTGAGCACCGTGCCGGTCGTGTCCTGCGTGTCGGTCGTGAGGCCGAGGCGCAGGCGCGCCTCATAGCACTTGCTGTGATTTTCGGAGAACGACACCGCGCGCGTCGCGCGGCCGGCAAACACGACCAGAAGGCCGGTCGCCATCGGGTCGAGCGTGCCGGAATGGCCCATGCGCCGCTCGCCGAGCACGCCGCGGAGCTTGGCCACAACGTCGTGGCTCGTCCAGTCCGCGGGCTTATCGACCAGCAGGATCCCGTTCATGCGGGCCACACCTGGTCGATGGCTGCAAGGATTTTCTCCACGGCCGTCTCCGTGCCGCAGTCGAGTGTGCAGCCGGAGGCCATCTTGTGGCCGCCGCCGCCGTAGACCGCGCAGATGGCGCACGAATCCACCTCGGGGTTCGAGCGCACGGAAATCTTGCTGCGGCCGTCGAGCAGCTCGCGGATCGTGACGCTCACGACCACGCCCTCCGCCCGGCCGGGCAGACCGGCGATATCGTCGCAGTCATCCTCCGTCGCGTGTACGCTGTCGATCAGCGCGCGCGTGACGACCGCGATGGCGACCTGACCGCCGCGGAAAAAGCGCATGCCGGAGTAGATCTGCCCCACGAGCGCCATGCGCGCGCGGGAGATCTTGCGGAAAAAGTCCATGCTGATCTTCCGGTTATCGGCGCCGAGCTCCAGCAGCCGCGCCGCCGCGCGCAGAGTGTCGGCGTTCGTGTTCGCGTACTGGAAGCAGCCGGTGTCCGTCGTAACGGCGATGTACAGGAGGTTTGCCTCCTGCTCGGTGACGCTGCCGGTCAGCAGCTCGATCACATCGAGCACCGCCTCGCCGCAGGCGGACTTTTCCGCGTGCAGGAGCGTATCGCCGGCATACAGCGCGTTCGACGGGTGGTGGTCGATGCACAGATCGACCGCGCCGGAAAAGCCCTGCGGGAACAGGTTCGGCGTCGCAATGTCGACCGCGACCACGCACGCAGGCACAAAATTCGCAGGCGCAAAAAACTGCGCCACATACGGCAGATAGCGTGCTGTCGTCTCCGGATTGGGGAATAGATACGCCGTCTTGCCCATGCGGCGCAGTGCGCTGCAAAGCGCCGCACCGCTCCCGAGCGTGTCTCCGTCCGGGCGCAGGTGCGACAGGATCAGAATCGCGTCGCGGTCGCGCAGCGCCGCGGCAAACTCCCGATCATTCATACTTCAAGCCTCATTTCCGGTGTCCTTGTCGTGCAGATGCTCGATCATGGCGCTGATGTGCGCGCCCTCCTCGATCGAGTGGTCGATCTCAAACACCAGTTCCGGGGTGTAGCGCAGGTCCAGCACGGTGCCCAGCTCATGGCGCAGCCAGCCGGAGGCCGAACGCAGCCCCTTTTTGAATTCCTTCTCGTTTTCCATGCCGAGCACGGAAAGCCAGACTTTTGAATAGCGCAGGTCGCCCGTCGTCTCGACGCGGGTGACGCTGATCATCCCCTGCTGCACCCGGGGGTCTTTGACCTGGGTGAGCAGGTTTGCCAGCACGCGCTGGATATCATCATTCGTTCTTGCCAGTTTGTTGGAAGCCATAGGAAACTCCTTTTACTGCTTGATCTCCTCCATGACATACACTTCGATCACGTCGCCGACCTTGACGTCGTTGTACTTATCGACCTGCAGGCCGCACTCATAACCGGCGGCGACTTCCTTGACGTCGTCCTTGAAGCGGCGCAGGGACGCGAGGTCGCCCTCGAACACGACGATGTTGTCGCGCACGACGCGGACCTTGCTGTTGCGCACGATCTTGCCGTCGGTGACGTAGCCGCCGCAGACGGTGCCGACCTTGGAGACCTTGAAGGTCTGGCGGATCTCGACGTGGCCGATGATCTGCTCCTGGAACTTCGGGGCAAGCATGCCCTTCATGGCCGCCTCGATCTCGTTGATGCAGTCGTAGATGACGCGGTACATGCGGATCTCCACATTGCTGCGGGCGGCGTTGTCGCGCGCGGCCGCGTCCGGGCGGACGTTGAAGCCGACGATGATCGCATTCGACGTGGCGGCGAGCATGACGTCGGACTCGTTGATGGCGCCGACGCCTGAGTGGATGACCTGCACGCGCACTTCGTCGTTCGAGAGCTTCTCGAGCGAGGACTTGACAGCCTCGGCGCTGCCCTGCACGTCGGCCTTGACGATGATGTTGAAGTCCTTCATCTCGCCCTGCTGGATGCGGGAGAACAGGTCGTCGAGCGAGACCTTCTTGCTGCCGGCGTTGGCGGCGTCCTTCTTCTGCTGCTTGCGCTCCTCGACGAGCTCACGCGCCATGCGCTCGTCGGCGACGGCGTTGAACTTGTCGCCCGCGCTCGGCACCTCGGACATGCCGGCGATCTCGACTGGGATGGACGGGCCGGCCTTCGTCACGCGCTGACCCTTATCGTTGGTCATCGTGCGCACACGGCCGACGGCTGTGCCGGCGATGATGATGTCACCCTGATGGAGCGTGCCGTTTTGCACGAGCACGGTCATGATCGGGCCGCGACCCTTGTCCATGCGGGCCTCGATGACCGTGCCGCGGGCGGCACGGTTGGGGTTGGCCTTGAGCTCCAGAATTTCGGCGAGCAGGACCAGGTTTTCGAGCAGTTTGTCCACGCCCTCGCCGGTCTTGGCCGAAATCGGGCAGACGATCGTCTCGCCGCCCCACTCTTCGGGCACGAGACCATACTCCGTGAGCTGCTGCTTGATGCGGTCGGGGTTCGCGCCGTGGACATCCATCTTGTTGATGGCCACGACCAGCGGGATGCCGGCGGCCTTCGCGTGGTTGATCGACTCGATCGTCTGCGGCATGATGCCATCATCGGCCGCGACGACGAGGATGGCGATATCCGTGACCATGGCGCCGCGGGCACGCATGGACGTGAACGCCTCATGGCCCGGGGTATCGAGGAAGGTGACAGGCTTGCCGTTGACCATGACGCGGTAAGCGCCGATGTGCTGCGTGATGCCGCCGGCCTCACCGGCCGCGACGTTCGTGCGGCGGATGCGGTCGAGCAGGCTGGTCTTGCCGTGGTCGACGTGGCCCATGACCACCACGACCGGGGCGCGCGGGACGAGTTCGTCCTCGCTGTCCTCGCGGTCGTCGATCAGGCGCTCTTCGACCGTCACGATGACCTCGTGCTCGACCTTGCAGCCGAGCTCCATGGCCACGAGCGCGGCGGTATCGTAATCAATGGTATCGGACAGCGACGCCATGACGCCCATCTTCACGAGACGGCGCACGACCTCGGCACCGGTCTTCTTCATGCGGGAGGCGAGCTCGCCGACGGAGATCGTGTCCGGGATCTGGACCTTGAGCTGCTGCTTTTTTGCGATCTCCAGCTGCAGCTTCTGCATCTTGTCGCGCTCCTCCTGGCGGCGCTTGGCACCGGCGGCAGGATTCTGCGGACGCTGACGGTTGCGGTTCTGGATCTTCTGCTTGCCGCCGCGCTTATTCTGCGCGCGCTCTGGCACGAGATCGTCCAGACGCTGGTCGTACTTGGACAGATTCGTCGTCGCGCCGCGGGTATCGACGACGCGGCGCTCGGCCACCTGACGCGGCTGGTGCGGCTTGTCGTCCTTCTTCGGCTTGTGCTGCTGCTGCGGCTGGGCAGCCTGCTGCGGCTGCTTTGCGGGTGCGGCTTCGCCTTTGGGCGCAGCGCCCTGCGCGGCCGGGGCTGCCTGCGGCTTGGCCTTCGGCTGGTCCGGCACTTTGTAGAGCTCCTCCAGGCTGGCCGCCTGATGGCGCTGCGTGAGATACTCAAAGATGTCGTTGAGCTCGTCGTCCTCCAGCACCTGCATATGATTTTTCGGAGTGGTGGCATAATCCGTCAGGATCTGCGTGATCTCCTTCGAGGTCATGCCGAAATCCTTCGCCACCTCATGCACTCTGTATTTAATCAATCCGCTCATACTCGTTTCCTCCTCTTGCCGTTGCGCCCGCCGCCTGTCGGCGCCGTGCCCGTGTCTGTTCTCGTCTGTGCGGCAAGCTCTGCCGCCGTGTTGCTGTATTGCTCCGGATCTGCCTGCGCCAGCGCAGACACAAAGGCCTTCGCCAGGCCCGGATCGGTGACTGCCGCGATGGCGCAGCCGGTCTTGCCGAGCCGGTCGGACAGCGCCTGCTTCGTGTACGGCAGGCGCAGCAGCGGCGCCTGCGCCGCATGGGCAAAGCCCTCGGCGCGCTTGCGCGCATTGTCCGATGCGTCCTGCGCCAGCAGCAGTAGGCACGCCTTGCCGGCACGCGCCGCCGCTCCGGCGTCATGCTCCCCGAGCGCGATGCGCCCGGCCTTGCGCATGAGGCCGAGATAGTTGGCTGCTTTATCCGTCGCCGAGCACCTCCAGTTCCGCTGCGAGCTGCTCATAGATCTCCGCCGGAATGGGCACGTCGAACGCGCGCTCGAGCGCGCGGTTCTTCTGCGCCTTTTTCAGGCACGCGGCCTTCGAGCACAGATACGCGCCGCGGCCCGCCGCCTTGCCGCGCGCATCGAGCGAGATGGCCCCGTCGGGCGCGCGCACCACCCGGATCAGCTCCGGTTTGGGCTTCTTTTCACGGCAGCCGACACACTGCCGCTGGGGAATGGACTTGGGCATGGGTGACTGCCTCCTTTCGGTTTATGCCTCGCTCTCCGGCTTGATGTCGATCTTATAGCCGGTGAGCTTCGCGGCCAGGCGGGCATTCTGCCCCTCCTTGCCGATGGCGAGCGAGAGCTGGTTATCCGGCACGATGACGCGGCAGCTCTTGCCCTCGTCGAGCAGGGTCACTTCCAGCACCTCGGACGGCGCCAGTGCGGCCGCGATGAATTCCTCCGGCACCTCGCTGTACTTGACGATGTCGATCTTCTCGCCGCCGAGTTCGTTGACGACACTTGCGACACGGCCGCCCTTCGGGCCGACGCACGCGCCGATCGGGTCGATGACCGGATCTTCCGCCCAGACGGCCATCTTCGTGCGGCTGCCGGCCTCACGGGCGATGGACTTGATCTCGACCGTGCCGTCAAAGATCTCCGGCACTTCCAGCTCGAACAGGCGCTTGACCAGGCCCGGATGCGTCCGGCTGATGAGCACCTGCGGGCCGCGCGTGCTGTTGCGCACCTCGACCACGTAGACCTTGATGCGGTCGCCCTCATGCAGCACCTCGCCGCGGATGCACTCCGCCGGGGCGAGCATGGCCTCGGTATAGTCCGAGTTGGAGCTGATCTTCAAAAACGCGCAGCCGGTGCGCGGGTCGATCTTATTGACGACGCCGGTGAGGATCTCATGCTCCTTGGAGTTGAACTCCTCGTAGATCATGCCGCGCTCCGCCTCTCGGATGCCCTGAATGATGACCTGCTTGGCAGCCTGCGCCGCGATGCGGCCGAACTGCTTGGTCTCGACCGGGACGCTGACCACGTCGCCGATCTTGGCGCGCTTGCTGATGCGGTGCGCCGCCTCCTCGCTGATCTCGACATACGGGTCGATGACGCGCGCGACGACCGTCTTCTTGACGACCATCTCGATCTTCTTTTTCGTCTCGTCGAGAATGACCTCCACGTTGTCCTCGCAGTCGGGCGTGTCCTTGCGGAACGCCGTCAGCATGGCCTGACGGATCTTCTCATACATATATTCGCGCGGAATACCTTTTTCTTTTTCGATATCTGCAACTGCGTCAAAAAATTCTGCGTTCATGGTCGAATTCCCTTTCCTTATATGGTCAGGTGCAGGCGCACCTGTGCGATGGCGGATTTTTGAAAGACACGGCGGGTCTTGCCGTCAGAGACGGTCACGTCGCCGTTGTCATACTGCTCGAGCGTGCCAATGTGCACCTTGCTGCCGTCGACCGGCTGGTAGAGCCGCACCTCGACCTGCGCGCCGAGAAAGCGCTCGAAATCGCCCGGGCGCTTGAGCTGCCGCTCCGCTCCCGCGGACGACACCTCGAAAATATAGCTGTCGGGAATGGGGTCGGCCTCGTCGAGGATCGGATCGAGCGCACGGCTGAAATCCTCGCAGTCCTGGATCGACACGCCGTCCGGCTTGTCGATATACACGCGCAGGTAGCGGCTGCCCGCTTCCTTGACGTACTCCACGTCCCAGATCTCGCATCCCTGCTGCGCGGCCACAGGCCCGGCCAGCGCCAGGACGGCATCTGTCAATTTACTCATAGATCACCATTCCATTTTCTGACACTTCGAAAGACATCAAGAAAAAGAGTGGGCGAGTGCCCACTCTGTCAAATCCTGCTTCCTTCGTACGGCAATATCATACCATCCCGCGCCGGACAATGCAAGCCTTTTTTTGCGCCGCCGGACACTTACTGGTACAACGCCACGAATTCCTCCAGGCAGAGGTTGTGCTCGGTCATGAACCGCGCCGCCGCGTCGCCGACATAGCGCACGTGCCACGGCTCGTTGCGCCCGGTGATGCTGACCTTGTCCGACGGGTAGCGGATGACGAAACCGTAGTCCGCGCAGTTGTCGGCGAGCCAGGTCAGAAAGCGCGCGTTGACCGTGTCCACGCTCAGCGAGGAATAGTATTGGTCAACGATGTCCGCGCCGAGGCCGGTCTGGTGGTCGCTCGTGCCGGGGGGCGCGGCCACGCGCGCTGCGGCCGTCTCAGCCTCGTCGCGCGTGTCGCCCTTGCGCATATTCTCGCTGACCTGATCCTCATACTGCTGCTCCTGCGTCAGGTACGGACGGTAGGCGCAGTAGATATACGGACTCCAGCCGGCGTCCCTGGCCGCTTTGAGCAGCGCATTGAGCGCGTCGACGGCGCGGGAATCGAACGTGGACTGCGAGCCGCTGATCTTGCTCACATCCGGAACATAGTCGCTGATATTATGCGCCTGACTCGCAATGAGATACTCCCAGGAGGAAATATCCACATCCGGCAGGTCGTCATACTTCTTCGTATCGGGCTGCGCCGTCGTCTGGATGTCCGGCGGGAGAATAAGATCCGTCGGCGCGGCGGGCGCGGCGTTGCTGCGCGTCTCGTTGATGCGCGAGAGGATGAGCATGGCGCATACGACGACCAGGACCGTCAGCGTCACCGACAGCCAGAGACGTTTGTTCTTCATGCAGATCCCTCCCGGACGAGAAAATGAAAAGCAGCTCACACGAGCTGCTTTTTAGGATAGCATATTTTTCGCGTTCCGGCAAGTCCCCCGTCACAGATCGACCCGCTCGTAGTTTTTGGCCGCCTTCCGGTATGCCAGCCACGACAGCAGCGCAAACGCCGCCAGCCCCACGGCCAGTACCGGCAGCTGCCGCACCTGACCGGCCGCGTCGGTCGCATCGAGATACGGCCCGACGACCGGAAAATGGGACAGCGCCTCGACGAGCACCATGAGCACCGTCATCGGGATGACCGCAAGCAGAAACGCTCGCCCGGCGCGGATGGCTGTCTTATAAAACACGGGCAGGAACACAACGTTGAACACGCCGTAGATCAGCAGCACGCAGCCGAAGAGCGCGACGTTTGCGTCGATGCCGGCGAGGTTCGTGCCGTTGGGATTGATGCGCGCGGAGAGGAACGCAAACGGAACCGCGATCACGAGCTCCGCCAGCTCCACCGCCACGACGAGCCAGGCGCGGGCGCGCACCTGGTCACGCTTCGTGACCGGCAGCACGGCGCAGTAATAGACGTCCTTGTTCTCGCGGCCGTTGAGAAACGTGAAGAAAATGCCGAGCAGGCCGTAGAAAAATACGACCGTGTACGGATAGTTCGGGATGATGAGCATGACGCCGAAGAGCGCGAACACGTACATCATCGGGTGCGCTGCAAGGCGCAGGTCCTTAGAGAAAATCTTCGCTGTCATAGCTTCTCCTTTCCACGCGCACAAGAATGTCCTCGAGCGACATCTGCCCGTCGCCGAACTGCGCGCGATAGCGCGCGAGAAACCCGTCGCGCGTGTCGCTGCACAGGATCTGCCCGTCCTTGATCATCGTGATGTGCGAGGCGCACTTTTCGAGATCGGACGTGATATGCGTCGAAAACAGGATGCTGCGCTCGCCGCTTTTGACCACGCCGCGAAACAGCTCCATGAGCTCGTCGCGCGACACGGGGTCGAGTCCGCTCGTCGGCTCGTCAAGGATGAGCAGGCGCGCATCGTGCGAGAGCGCAAGCGCGAGCATATACTTCACGCGCATGCCGGACGAGAGCTGCGAGACCTTCTTCGTCTCGTCGAGCGCGAACAGCTGCAGATAGTGCCGGTATTTGTCCTCGTCCCAGCGGTCGTAAAACGTCCGCGTCACGTTCGTGATGCTGCGCAGCTTCTTATTCGGGTAAAAATCCACACCGCCGAGCACCACGCCGAGCTGCTGCTTGCAGGCCGGCTCGTTGGCGTAAAAATCCTGGCCAAACATGGTCACGCGGCCGCTGTCCGGGTGCACGAGATTGAGCATGGACTTGATGGTCGTGCTCTTGCCGGCGCCGTTGCGGCCGATGAAGCCCATGATCGTCCCCGGCTCGACTGCGAACGACACATCGCGCAGCGCAAACGCCGGATAGGTCTTGCACAGGCCCTCCACTTCCAGAATGTTCACTTGCCGTTCCCCTTCTTCAGCTCCCGCTCCAGCGCGGAGGCGAACACCTTCGTCTCGGCCTCGGGCACATCCGGCGTGGCCGCCTGCGCACCCTGATCGAACACCGCGCGCACGAACGAATCGTAGTAGCTGCTGCTCTGCAGCGCGATGCCGCGCTCGCGGTCTGCCAGCAGGATGAGCGAGTCCCCCGGCGCGAGCCCAAACATCGCGCGCACCTCCTTCGGGATCACGATCTGCCCCTTTGGGCCGATGCGCACCGTGGTCATGAATTTGTCCTGCATGGTCTCCATGCGATCCGCCTCCTGTAAGAATCGTATTACTTTTCTTACTTTGTACCACAAGTTGAACGGATTGTCAATTCGGTTTTTTGCGTTTCAGCGCAAAAATAAGAGTTATGTAAACCATGCAGGCAAAAAACGATCCCCTGCCGGCTGGCAGGGGATCTGTTGCATATGAGATAACTTAGAGCGCCTCGACGTCCTTGATGAAAGCCTGGATGGCATCTTCCGGAACGAGCTTCTTGCTGCGAACGAGATTGACGATGTCGCCGACGGTCTTCTTGTAGAAGAGCTTCAGGGGATACTTGGTCAGGGACGGAACCGTCTTCATCATGATCTCTTTGCCGTTCATGTCCTCGATAAACGTCTTCACACTCAGAGTTTTGTAATCCATGATATGTTCTCCTTTCAATTTTGAGCACACCGGCCATTTTTCAATCCGGAATGGCCTTCTGTTCAAAGATTAACGCTTTTTGGGCATTTTGTCAAGTATAACGTATGATTTTCTTCGTCGCACCGTCATTTTTTATTCAGTAATCAACGCTTTGTTGTGTAACATTTGCGCACATCCGGAAAATTGTGTGGCAGGCAAGTGTACTTGCAGCCGCCGAATAGAATGGCCACAGGCAGAAACGGAGGGCTGAAAATGCTGTACAGTACCCTGATGCTGATGATGAGCAGTGCATTTCTGATGCTGCGCCTGACGCCCGGCGGCTCGTTCCCGCGTCCGCTGAGCGAGGTCGAGGAGCGCAAATATCTCGACGCCTGGCTGCAGGGCGATCTGGAGGCGCGCAACGTGCTCATTGAGCGCAACCTGCGGCTGGTGGCGCACATCATCAAAAAATACTACACGCACTATGACGACACGGACGACCTGATCTCGATCGGCACGATCGGGCTCATCAAGGGCATCAACACCTACCGGCCCGACAAGGGCGTGCGTTTGGCGACGTACGCCAGCAAGTGCGCCGAAAACGAGATTCTGATGTATTTTCGCAGCACGCGCAAGAATGCGTCGGAAATGCTGCTCTCGGACGTGCTCGACACGGACGGCGACGGCAACAACCTGTCGCTGATCGACATCCTGTCCGAGGACGACGACATGGACGAACACCTCCAGGCGGACGAGGTCAGCCGGGCGCTGCGGCGCTGCATCGGCGAAGTGCTCGATGCGCGTGAAGCGGAGATCATCCGCCTGCGCTATGCCATCGGCGGCGGTGAGGCGCTGACGCAGCGCGAGACCGCGCAGCGCTGCGGCATCAGCCGGTCATACGTCTCACGCATCGAGAAAAAGGCCATCGAGAAGCTGCGCGCCGCGCTGCAGGCCGACGGTTACTGAGGTGCACATTGACAAGCGACGCAAAACACGGTAAAATTGCGGCGAAATGACAGGAGATGATACCATGGCGGAACAGGATCCCAACACGATGGTGCACACGCACGTGGACGAGAACGGCAACGTCATCACCCACTGCCACGGCGGCAAGGGGCACACCCACGCGCACCCGCACACCCACACGCAGACCAAGGCGGTCATCAACCGGCTGGCCCGCGCGATCGGCCATCTGGAGTCGGTCAAGCGCATGGTAGAGGACGGACGCGACTGTGCCGAGGTGCTCATCCAGCTCGCAGCCGTGCGCTCGGCGCTCAACAACACAGCAAAGATCATCCTGAAGGATCACATCGACCACTGTCTGGCCGACGCTGTGGAGACCGGCGACCAGCAGGCCATCGACGAGCTGAATCAGGCGATCGAAAAATTCATGAACTGAAGTCAGGCATCCCTCTGCCCCACCGGCAGAGGGATGCGCCATATCTGCGCGCAGCAAAAAAGGACGCCCGACCGGGCGTCCTTTTTGTTGCTTGAATTATGCGGACCGTTCCACCGAGAGCACCGTTCCGGTCTGCTGATCGACAGCCACGACGTAGCGGGGGTGGAAGTAGTACACCGTCGTAAGCGTCACGCGGTAGACCGGCTGCGCACCACTCTCGTCGAGCTGAACATCCCACGCGGCCAGGTCGCTCTCCGAGATACCAGCCGCCGCAATGGCGATCTTCAGCGCCTGCTCCTGCGTGACCGGGCCGACGGGCGGCGTCGGCGTCGGAGTCGGCGTCGGCGTCGGTGCCGGTTCCGGCGTCGGGGTGGGCGTCGGTGTCGGTGCCGGCTCCGGCGTCGGGGTGGGCGTCGGAGTCGGCGCCGGCGTCACGGGCGAATTCGGCCGCACCACCGGCGAGACCGGAACGATCTCCGCCTCTTCCGGCCGCTTCGGCTCATCGCCCGTCAGGCGGCAGACCTCAGTCGTTTCGGCATCGACGCTGCACACATAGTGCCGCTCGCCGTCCGAGAGCACGAACTCCATGACCATCTCGCCGTCAATGAGCGTAAAGCGCATACTCGCCCTGGTCACGTCATCCGTAGTCAGGCCGCAGCACGTAAGCGCCGCCTGCAGCGCCTTGTCATACGGAACATATACGCCGGTGCTGGCAGCGCCGATGGATTCGATGCCGGAAAGCTCCACCTGGTTGGACGCCGCCAGAATGTTCAGATCATTGATCGGCAGGCCGACCAGCTCGCTGCCGGTCAGATCCTGCACCTGGGCGCTGATCTGCCGGATCAGCATTGCCTTGCCGGCGCTGACGCCCACGGCAGAGGCATACGCCTCCAGCGCAGGATCGTCCTCGAGCACCTGCGCAAGGACCGCCGACTCCATGCCGCAGTCCGTCTGGGCGCTTTCCACAGCGTCCGCCAGCCGGCCGCACAAGCGCGCATCGCCCTTGCCGGCCTCGACCGTCACAAGGATCGAATTCGCATCCGCCGAGACATAGCCGTCCGCCTGCATATTGGCGACGATCGCGTCCGCCGCCGTCTGTAGGGACTGGTTGCGCAGCTCCAGACCGTCGAGCACAAGCTGTGCGTCCGGATTGCACGCACGGGCAGACAGGACGCGGCCGAGCTTATTGACCGTCAGCTCGATGCTGGGGTTGGCATCGAGCGTGGCGACGCCGCCGGGCACCTGCGTAGCATACAGCCCGCCACCGAGGATGACCAGGAAAAACACTGCCGCTGCGGCGACCCAGCCCCGCCAGGCACTGCGGCGCTTGCGCTCCGGCATCGGGACGACCGGCGCTTCCTCCGGCTGCTGCGCCGGAGACTGGACGCGCGCAAGGATGCCGCTCCAGCAATCCGGCGTTACGGCGGCGACCTCAGCCCGCAGCCGTTCCAGCAATTCCTTATCGGTCAAGATCGTCACCTCCCATCGAATTGCGCAGCTTTGCCAGCGCGCGGTTATAGCGTGAAATAGCGGTTGCCTGCGGGATACCCAGCAGGTCGGCAATTTCTCTGTGCTTGAGTCCGGACAGCGCGTGCAGCATCACGATCTGCCGCTCGCCGTCCGTGAGCGTATGCAGCACTTTTTCAAGCACCATATGGTTTTCCGTCGTCTGATAAGCGTCATGCGTATCCTCCACATGAAATAGCTCATCAAAGGACAGGTTCTTACTTTCTGCCTTGCGCAGGCGCATCAACGCCAGATTGCGCGCGATCGTCAGCAGCCACGCCATCGGTTTGCCCGACGGCTGATAGCCCGGTGCCGACTGCATCACGCTCACAAACGTGTCCTGCATCACGTCCTCCGCCGCCACAGGATCCCGAAGGATGGACAGCGCGAAGCCGTAAATGGAGGAGGACGTCTGGCGATACAGCACTTCCAGTGCCGCAGTATCCCCCTGCGCGATGCGCAGTATGAGCGCATCATCCGGCGGCTGGCCGCTGGCCATGCACGAACCGGCGCTGTGCATATCATCATTTTGCATAGAATTACCCCACATGAGAATAATGCCTGAAAACGAATTTTATTGCAAAAAAATCTGAATTCGATCAATTTTTCGGCGCAAAAGCCGTCTTCGGCTCACAAACTCTTCTTAACCAATTATCATACGTGAAAATTGTCGGTTTGTAAAGGAAGATTCCAAACTTTTCTAAGGAAGCAGGCACATCTACGGTTCTTGTTCCGCAGTCACCTCAAGCGCATGGTTGAGCAGCACGCCAAGGATCAGCAGCAGTCCGAACGCCTGAAACCAGAACAGCAGGATCACGGCCGAAGCGAGCGATCCGTACACGAGGGAATACTTTGTGCTGTTGCCGATCAGCCACGACAGCAGGATGCTCATGCACACGATCGCCACGGCGGAAAACACCGCCCCCGGCAGCACCCGGTGCTGCGGCCGGCGCGGCGTGGTGAGCCGGTAGAGGATCAGGATCATCATCAGCAGAATGGCAAACAGGATCAAAAACCGCAGCCACGTCCATGACCAGACGATGCTCACATGCGGCAGCAGCGCATCGAGCCAGAGCAGAAAGTGCTTGCCGGTCAGCATTAGCAGGATGCACAGGTACAGCACCAGCAGAAACGCCACGGAAAAGGCCACGCTCACGATCGTGCTGCGCACGATGCCGAAGCGTTTGCCGCCGTGGATCTCGCCGACGATGGCGGCCATGGCGCGGAAAGCGGCCGACGCGCTCGTAATCATGACCAGCAGCGCGGCAAAGAACATGACCTCGCTCGTGTTGCCGGACACGTAAGTCAGAAAGTCCGATACGAGCGCCTGCGTCTCGCGCGGGAGCACGAGCGTCTCGACGATGCGCAGCACGGCGGCCGGGTCGCGCAGGATGAGCGCGAGCAGATCGTATATGCAGATGATGGCCGGGAACAGCGCCATGACCATGCAGTAAGCGAGCTCGGCCGCCGAGCGCGTCACGCGCCGGGCGAGAAACGTGTCCGCCATGGACATCAGAACGCGGGTAATGCGCCAGTTTTTCAAGCGGCTGCCTCCTCCGTTGGAATGCAAAAACCGCCTTCACAGGAGCGAAGGCGGTTTTGGTCAAAAAATGTCGAATTACTTGGAATTGAAGATCTTGAAGATGCTGTCGAACGGATCTTCCTCCGCGGGCGCGGCAGCGTCCGCAGCCGGGGCAGCGGCCGGAGCCGGCGTCGCCGGAGCGGCCGGGGCCGCAGCCGGAGCAGCAGCCTTGGCAGCGGTCGCCGCGGCCGTGTAGAGGCCGGCAGCGGGGGCCTGCGCCGGAGCGGCGGCAGCCTGCTCTGCCTGCGCCTTGCCCGGCTCGTCGAAGCCGGTGGCAATGACGGACACGCGGATCTCGTCGTCGAGCGAGGGATCGAAGCTCGCACCGAAGATGATGTTGGCGTCCGGGTGCGCAGCCTCCTGAACGAGGTTTGCGGCCGTCTCGACATCCTCCAGGCCCATATCCTCAGAGCCAGTGATGTTGATGAGCACGCCGCGCGCACCGTTGATGGACGTCTCCATGAGGGGGCTGGCCACGGCCATGCGGGCGGCGTCCTCCGCCTTGCCCTTGCCGGCGGCGCGGCCGACGCCCATGTGGGCGAAGCCGGCGTCCTTCATGACGCAGGTGACGTCCGCAAAGTCGAGGTTTATGAAGCCGGTGTTCTTAATGAGGTCCGAGATACTCACGACGGCCTGACGCAGGACATCGTCCGCGATCTCGAAGGCGTTGGCCAGCGTGACCTTCTGGTCGGTGGCGAACTTCAGCCGGTCGTTCGGGATGATGAGCAGGGAGTCGACCTTGCCCAGCAGCTCGTTGATGCCAACCATGGCCTGATCCATGCGGCGCTTGCCCTCGAACTTGAAGGGCTTGGTGACGACGCCGACGGTCAGGATGCCGGCCTCGCGGGCGATGTCCGCGATCGTGGGCGCTGCGCCCGTGCCGGTGCCGCCGCCCATGCCGGCGGTGATGAAGACCATGTCCGCATTCTCCAGGCTCTTGGCGATGTTGTTGCGGCTCTCCTCGGCGCTGCGCTTGCCGACGTCAGGATCGCTGCCGGCGCCCTGACCATGGGTCAGCTTCTCACCGATCTGGATCTTCTGATCCGCGCTCGAAACGGCCAGAGCCTGCTTATCTGTATTGACAGCCACGTACTCAATTCCCTGAGTGCCGGACTTAACCATGCGGTTTACGACGTTGTTGCCGGCCCCGCCGACGCCAACGACCTTGATGGTGACGACATTTTCCGGACCGGACTCGGTAGCAAAGGACATATTCGGTTCCTCCCTGTTGTTTCTATTTGTATCGGCAGCCGGCGCGTGCGCGCTCTGGGAGCCGTTTTTTGGCGGGTTTCGCTTCTGTTTGTTCTTATTCTTTCCCATTTTATATCGTTTTCCTTATCAGGTCAATCTTTTTTTGTGAACAATCAGCCGGGGCTGAAATGTGCGCGTTTGTCGATCGACAGGTCGATGGTGCCGGCATCGCTGGCCGTGAGCTGGGAGACCGCACTTTGCAGCATACCGAATTTGTACTCGACATTTTCATTCGCGCCGAGGCGCACCGTGAATCGTCCGTCATAGGTGAAGCCGGGGTTGGACGCATCCGACAGGTCGATGACCGTGACCTTGGACGCCATGTCGCGCGTGAGCAGCTGGCCGAGGATCGCCGCCAGATACGTGACCTTCGGCGCATCGGCCTCACCGGCGTTGAGCACCTCGCCGACCTTCGGCTCGACCGGCGTAATGCCGTCGACCCGGGCAAGGCCGGTCAGCTCGCTCTCCGTGACGGATTTGAGCAGCTTGCAGTTCTGATCCAAAACCCAGTAACCGCCATCCGCCTGAACATAGGCCATGGCGCTGCTCTCCTGGATCGTGATGGTGACGCGGTTGGGCAGCGCGCGCGTGACCTTCGCTTTGTCCACATACGGGAGCTTGCTGAAGATGCGGCTGGCAGCCGAGAAACGGTTGATGAAAAACAGATTGTCGCCCGTGCCGATGCCGGAGGCCTCGACGACCTCCTCGGCCGTGTAGATGGAGTTGCCCACGACCTCGATCTTTGCAACACGGAAAAATACGCTCATGCCCAGGACGAGCGCCGCGCAGATCAGCAGAAAGATCAGCGGCTGCAGCAGCGACCTGCCCCGGCCGCCGGATGGGCGGCGGGGCCGGCGCGCGCGGCGCGGCCCGGGCTGCTTCGATTGTTTCATAGACAGGTGATTCCTTTCACCGCGGCGCCGCGCAGCGCACATCGGCCCCAAGCGCCGACAGGCACGCATCGAAGCGGTCGTAGCCGCGGTTGATATAGCCGTTGTCGAGGATCTCGGTCTCGCCCTCGGCGGAGAGGCCGGCCACGATCATGGCCGCGCCGCCGCGCAGGTCGCTCGATGTGAGCGGCGCGCCGGTGAGCCGGTCGACGCCGGTGACATAGGCCACGCGCCCCTCGATGCTGACGGCTGCGCCCAGACGCCGGAACTCCTCGGCATGACGATAACGGTTGGTGAAGATGTTTTCGGTGAACACCGTGGTGCCCTTCGCCTTCAGGCAGGCAGCCATGAGCGGCGGCTGCGCATCCGTGGGAAAGCCCGGATACGGCTGCGTGACGACCGGCCGCGGCGCGGTGAGCCGCCCGGTCGATGTCAGGCGCACGGTGGACGCCGTTTTTATTATAGCACACCCTGCCTCGGAAAGCGAGTCCAGAACGGTCAAAAAATGGTCCGGATCGACGCCCTGCAGCTCCACATCGCCGCCGCAGGCGGCTCCGGCACACAAAATCGTCGCCGCGACGATGCGGTCCGGCATGATCGTGTGCTCCACAAACGGCTGCGGCCGGAAGCCGCTGACCGTGACCGTCGACGTGCCGGCGCCGGAAATGCGCGCGCCCAGCTTGCGCAGGTAGCACTGCAGGTCGAGGATCTCCGGCTCGCGCGCGGCGTTGCAGATGACCGTCTCCCCCGCCGCCGCGCAGGCGGCCAGCATGGCGTTTTCCGTCGCGCCGACGCTCGGAAACGGCAGCAGGATGCGCCGCCCCTTCAGATCGTGCGCGCAGCAGACGATGTCTCCGCCGCGCTCCGTGACCTCCGCGCCGAGCGCGCGCAGCGCGTCGAGGTGCAGGTTCACCGGCCGCGGGCCGAGCTCGCACCCGCCCGGCATGGACAGGCTCGCCGTTCCGAAGCGCGTGAGGATCGCGCCGAGAAAAATGACCGAGGAGCGCAGCTCCCGCATGAGATCGTGCGGGATGAAGTCGCGGTTCATGCCGCGGGAATCAATGCGCACCGTGTCCCCGTCGCGCTCCGCCGTGCAGCCGAGATGGCGCAGGATGCGCAGCGTGATCGTCACGTCCTTCAGGTCGGGCACGTTGTGCAGAACCGTCTCACTGCCGGCGAGCACGGATGCCGCCATAATCGGCAGCACCGCATTCTTGGCGCCCTGCACCTGGGTGCTCCCGGTCAGTCTGTTTCCGCCGTAAATGTGCCATATGCTCATAATCTTTCCTCCGCACAGCAAATTCATGCCATCCTATGCAGAGAAACGCGAGATTGTCATTTTGCGTGCCGGTCGGCCAGTTTCAGCACCAGATCGGCAATGCGCTCGGCGGCGTCGGCAACGCCGGCGGATTTCATGTTCTGCGCCATCTGCGCAAGCTGCGCGGGGTCGGCGAGCAGGTCGCTGACGAGGTTATACAGATCGTCCGCCGTGAACGCGCCCTCGAGCAGCACCTTCGCCCCGCCGGCGTGCTCGAGCACGCGCGCGTTGCGCTCCTGATGGTTGTTCGTGACGTTCGGCGACGGGATGAGGATCGCGGGCTTGCCGATGCACGAGAGCTCCGCGAGCGTGGACGCGCCCGCGCGGCAGAGCACGAGATCGGCCGCGTCCATGACGAGCGGCATGTCATAAATATACGGCCGCACGTCTATGCCGTGCGCGGCGAGATCGGCCGGGCACTTTTCGAGCAGGGCCGCGTGCATCTTCTCATAGCCGTTGCGCCCGGCCGAGTGGATGAGCGCAAACGGCGCGTCCGTGACGGCGGCGCGCGTGATGAACGCCGTCATGACCTCGTTCATGTACGACGCGCCGAGCGAGCCCCAGACCGACACGACCAGCGGCCTGTCCGGGTCGAGCCCGAGCTGGCGCTTGGCCTCCGCCTTGGAGCAGGCCGTGAACGCGCCGCGCACCGGCGTGCCGGTGACGACGACCTTTTTCTGCTCGCTGTAGTGCTGCTTGCTCTCCTCGAAGCCGACGAGGATGCGGTCGACCGCGCCGGCAAGCATCTTCGTCGTCAGGCCGGGCACGGCGTTGGATTCATGTACGACGGTGGGGATACCGAGCTGCGCCGCCGCCTTGAGCACGGGGTAGCAGACATAGCCGCCGGTGCCGATGGCGACGTCAGGCTGAAAGTCCTCGATGATCTTGCGCGCGTCCTTCGTCGCCTGCCGCGCGTTGTGCAGCGAGCGGAAGTTGTACGCGATCTCCGACGGCTTGAGGCTGCGGTGGATGTTCGTGACCTCAATGGTCACGATGTCGTAGCCCGCGCGCGGGACGAGGTCGGTCTCCATCTTGCCGTTGGCGCCGACGAAGAGGATGCCGCAGTCGGGCATCCGGTCGCGCAGGATGCCAGCGACCGCGAGCGCGGGGTTGATGTGGCCTGCGGTGCCGCCGCAGGTAAAGAGAAAATTCATAGCAATGCCTCCCAGGATCAAAAACGGAAATCGGGCAGTCCGCGCCGAAGACCGCCGCGGGCTGCCGGATATACACTTCAAAGTCAGAAACTAGCGCGCTTTTTTCGTCGGAATGTCGCGCGAGATGCTCAGGATGATGCCCATCTCCCCGAGCTGCATGAGCAGCGCCGTGCCGCCGTAGCTGAAAAACGGCAGCGAGATGCCCGTGCAGGGGATGAGGTTCGTGACGACTGCGATGTTCAAAAACACCTGGATCGACAGCAGCGTCGTGATGCCGATGCCGACGAGGAAGCTGTAGCGGTCGGGCGAGTGCGCGGCGATCCAGTAGCCGCGGCAGATGAGCAGCGCAAACAGGATCAGGATCGCAATGGCGCCGACATAGCCGAGTTCCTCGCAGACGATGGAAAAGATATAGTCATTATGCTCCTCGGGCAGATAGAGGTACTTCTGCCGGCTCTGGCCGAGGCCGAGCCCGAGAAAGCCGCCCGAGCCGATGGAATACAGCGACTGCACGATCTGATAGCCGGCCGCGCTCGTATCGGCAAACGGGTCGCGCCAGGACACGATGCGCTTGTGCACATAGGGCACGAATTTGCTTGCGATGAGCAGCAGCGCGCCCGCGCTGCCCATGCCGACGAGCAGGTACGAGAGCTTGATGCCGCCGACAAACATCATCACAATCGCAAGCGTCATGATGATGATGGACGCCGACAGATGCGGCTCGAGCATCAGCAGGCCGACGATGATGACCGTGACGACCATGAACGGCACGACACCGTAGCGGAACGTCTGCATCTGCTCTTTATAGGTGCAGATCATGCTGGAGAAAAACAGCACGACCGCGATCTTTGCGATCTCCGACGGCTGAAATGTCGTAAAGCCGAGACTCAGCCACCGGCGCGCACCGTTGACGCGAGTGCCGATGTGCGGGATCCAGACGACGGCAAGCAGGAAGATGCTCACGCCCAGCACCAGCAGCGACAGACGGCGGTAGGTCGCCATGCGCACTTTGGACAGCAAGATCATGGCCACAACGCCGGCCACGGCAAAGGCCGCCTGGCGCACGAAGTAATACGTCGGCGACTTGCCCTGCGCATACGCGCGGGCGAAGCTCGACGAGAGCACCATGATGACGCCGATCGTCAGCAGCAGCAGCGTGAGCACGAAAAACGGCAGGTCGAAGCTGCCGCGCTGCGGCCCGGCGGACGCTTTCGCCTGGCGCGCGGGAAGTCTCAGATCGGAAATATTCATATAAGCACCTCCCTGCACCGCGGCGCGCGCCTCACACGCCGAAGCGGTGGAACACGCCGATGAACGACAAAACTGCAAACAGCACCGTCACACCGGCAAACAGCGCCACGATCTGCGTTTCCTTCCACTTGTGGCCCGTCCAGCCGCCCATCTCGAGATGGTGGTGGAACGGGGACATTTTGAACACACGCTTGCCGTGCGTGAGCTTGAAGTAGCCGACTTGGATGATATCCGACAGCGCCTCGATGATGTACATGATGCCGAGCGTCACAAGGATGAGCGGCATGTCGTAGGCAAAGGCCAGCGCCGCGACCGCGCCACCGAGAAAGAGCGAACCCGTGTCGCCCATGAACACCTTCGCCGGGTGGAAGTTATAGATCAAGAAGCCCAGCAGGCCGCCGGCAAGGCCGGAGGCAAACACGCCGAGGGACAAAAACCGCTCGCCCCAGAGCATGGAGATGACGGCGAAGAAGATGCACACCGGCATCGTCGTGCTCGCGGCGAGGCCGTCCACACCGTCGGTGAGGTTCACGGAGTTGACCGTTCCGACGATGACGAAGGCCGCGAAGATGACATACAGCGGCTCGGAGACCGGCACCGTCTTGTTCCAGAACGGGATGTACAGGCTGTCGAGCGCGACATAGCCGAAGCGGCGCATGAGGAAAATGAACGCCACGGCCGCCGCCAGCTGCAGCAGCAGCTTCTTGCCGGCCGTCAGGCCGAGATTCTGCTTCTTTTTGAGCTTTTCATAATCGTCCAGAAAACCGATTGCGCCGAACACGAGCGCGAACGCCAGACAAAACAGGTGGCCGTATTCGCCCTCGGCCATGCACTCAAAGCCGACCGACAGGCACACGACCGCGATCGCGGCGATGAACATCAGCCCGCCCATGGTGGGCGTGCCCTGCTTGGACATGTGCCACGTAGGACCGTTTTCCTTGATGCTCTGGCCCGCCTTGATGCGTCTGAGATACGGGACCAGGAAAAATCCGACGACGGCCGACACCGCAAACGCGATGACGAACGCCAGTATCAGCTTCAGTGTCATTTCTCTCTCTTCCTCTTCTCGAGTATTTCGGCGACGATCTCGCGCTCGTCCATGTGCACTTTCGTCTTGCCGATGATCTGGTAATCCTCATGGCCCTTGCCGCAGAGGATGATGACATCGCCGGGGCAGTGATTCTCGATCGCGTAGGCAATGGCCTCGCGCCGGTCGGGCCGCACGACATAGGGCGTGTGCGTCTCCTTGAGACCGGGAAGGATATCGGCGATGATCGCCTCCGGGTCTTCCGTGCGCGGATTGTCGCTCGTGACGATGACGAAATCCGCCTTCTGGCCCGCGATGCGGCCCATCTTCGGACGCTTGCCGCGGTCGCGGTCGCCGCCGCAGCCAAAGAGGAACACGAGCCGCGCGGGTGCGAACTCGCGCACCGTCGTGAGGATGTTGTCGATGGCGTCGGGCGTGACGGCGTAGTCGATGAGGATGGCGTAATCCCCGTCGGTCTCGAGCACCTCGGCGCGGCCCTTGACGGGCTTTGCCGTGTCGAGCGCGGCGGCGCAGTCGTCGAGCGAAATGCCGAGCGCGCAGGCGCAGGCAATGACGCTCAGCGCGTTGTAGACCGAGAACATGCCGGGGATGCCGAGGCGCATGCGCGCGATCGCATCGCCGTGCATGGCGACAAAGCGCACGCCCGACGCGCTCAGGCGGATGTCCTTGGCCACGAGGTCGGCGTCGTTGCGTTTGGCGGAATAGGTGTGCATCGGGCATTTGGCGTGCTCGAGCATGACGTGCGCCCAATCGTCGTCCGCGTTGACGATGCCGGCGTCACTCTGCGCAAACAGCTGCGCCTTGGCCGCGGCATACGCCTCCATGGTCTTGTGAAAGTCCAGATGATCCTGCGACAGGTTCGTGAAGATGCCCACCCGGAAGCGGATGCCCTCCACGCGGTGCAGCACGAGCGAGTGCGACGACACCTCCATGACCGCGTGCGTGCAGCCGGCGTCGACCATTCGGCGCAGGAGCTTTTGCAGCTCATAGGCGTCGGGCGTGGTGTGCTCGGTGTGCAGCACCTCGTCGCCGATGACGTTCGCGTTCGTGCCGATGAGACCGACCTTCGTGTGCAGGCACTGCTCAAGCATGTGCTTGATGAGCGTGGTGACGGTGGTCTTGCCGTTCGTGCCGGTCACACCGATCATGGTCAGCTCACGCGACGGGTTATCGAAAAATTCGCAGCAGATGCGCGAGAGCGCAAGGCGGCTGTCGGCCACGAGGATATACGGTATCTCGACCTCTGGCTTTCGCTGGCAGAGCACGACGGCCGCACCGCGCTCGGCGGCCGCGCCGATGAACCGGTGCCCGTCGGACTCATACCCGCAGACGGCGGCGAACAGGTCGCCGGGCTGCGTGGTGCGCGAGTCAAAGCTGATATCCCGGATGTCCAGTTCCGGATCGGCGGTGCATTCGCACACGTCCAGAACGGACAGCAGTCGCTTGAGTTTCATAAACGTACCTCCGTTGTTCGTCAGTATCGGCCCAGCATGCCCGAATCGCTGGTCACGAGCGTGACCTCCACGACCGTACCGTGATCGATCTGGGTGCCTGCGGCGACGCTCTGGCCGGAGATGACCTGCGCCGCGGTATCCGTGATCGAACTGCTGGTCTTGATATACAGCCCCAGTGCGGCCATGCGGTCGCGGGCTGTCTGATAGCTGAGATTGGACAGATCCGGCATCGTCTCCTTGTCGGCCGAGGGCTCTTTGCCGGCATAGAGCAGAATGGTGCTGCCGTTGGCCACGACCGCGCCGCTGCCCGGAAGCTGCGCCGTGATTGTGCTGCCATCGCCGTAGATGCGCGCCTGCAGGCCCACCTCCGCGAGCGCGGCCTTCGCCTGCTCAACGGACAGGCCCGTCACGTTCGGTACGGTCTTATCCATATGCGTCTTTTCCGTCTCGGAGTACGACGGCTCCACGCCGAGGTACGGCAGGATGTCCGCCATCATTTTGCCGACGACGGGCGCGGCCATCTGGCCGCCGCTGATATAGATGCCGGTGCTGTTGCTCGGCGTGTCGAGCAGCACGAGGATGACGATCTGCGGGTCATCCGCCGGCGCAAAGCCGATGAACGAGACGATGTACTCCTTCGCGCCGCCGGCCGCGTCCTGCGCGACCTTTTCCGACGTGCCGGTCTTGCCGCCGATGCGGTAGCCGGCGACGTAGGCGTTCTTGCCGGTGCCGTCGACGGGGTCGCCGACGACCTGCTCGAGGATCTGGCGCACGGTGGCGCTCGTCTGCTCGCTCACGACCTGGCGCACCACGGTCGGCGAATTGGACACGACCGCTTCCCCGTCGCTGTTGACGATGCTCTTGACGACGTACGGCTTCATGAGATAGCCGCCGTTGACGCAGGCGCTGACTGCCGTGATGAGCTGCAGCGGCGTGATCGTAAACGTCTGGCCGAAGGAGGCCGCCGCAAGCTGGGAGAGGTTCTCCGGGTCGTAGAACGTGTTCTGGCTCCACCAGATGCTGCCGCTCTCGCCGGACATGTCGATGCCGGTCTTGGCGGTGAGGTTGCTGTCCACGTTGCTGGTCAAGTTCAGGAAGCCGAACGCCTCGGCGTACTTGTAGAAGGTGCGCGCGCCGATGAGCTGGCCGATCTGCACGAGCGCCACGTTGCACGAGTGCTGGATGGCCTGCGTCAGGTTCTGACTGCCGTGGCCGGTCGTTTTCCAGCACTTGAGCGGATCGGTACGGCCGAGCACGTTCGTGCTGCCGCCGCAGTAAAACGACGAATTTTCATTGACCACGCCCTCTTCGAGCGCCATGGCCAGCGTGATAATCTTGAACGTCGAGCCGGGCTCGTAGGTGTCCGACAGGGCCTTGTTGCGCCACTGCTTCGTCTGCGCGGCGGAGAGCATCTCGGCCTTCTTGTCGGGATCCGTTTCGGCGTCGATGGCCTCCTGATCCTTGTCGCTGACCTTCTGATAGTCGTTCAGGTCAAAGTTGCCGAGCGAGACCATGCCGAGAATGGCGCCGCTGTTGGGGTCCATGGCGATGGCCGCGGCGCCATTTTGCACGTCATAATCCTCGACCGCCTGCTGCAGGTGCTTTTCGAGGTAATACTGGATCGTGGCGTCGATGGTCAGGTTCATGTCGTCGCCCTTTGTCTCATCGTAGTAGTCCTCGTAGTTGACAAAGAGCATATCCGTGCCGCGGTTATCCGTCGCGCGGATGATGCGCCCGGCGCTGCCGGTCAGATAGCTGTCATAGCGCTGCTCCAGGCCGTAGAGGCCGTTGTTGTCCTGCCCGACGAAGCCGATGACGTGCGCGGCCAGATTGCCGTAGGGGTAATAGCGCTTCGTGTCCGGCTCGATCTTCACGCCGGTGAGGTTGTTCTCCTTCTTGAACGCGCGCACTTTTTCCGACACTTCCGGCTCGACCTTGCGCTTGACGACCTCATACCAGCGGTCGGTATTCTTCGTCATGGCCAGGATCTTATCATAATCGACGTCGAGGATCTCGGAAAGTTCGCGTGCGATCAGCTGCGGATCTTCTTTGTTCTTGACGATCTCGGCCGGGCTGATGAAGATCGTATCGACCGAGGCGTTCATGGCCAGGATCTTGCCGTTCGTATCGTAGATCGCGCCGCGCGAGGCCGTGATCTCCGTCGTGCGCACCTGTTGGTCGATCGCCATTTTTTCGTACTCGTCATGGTGTACGATCATGACATTGAACAGCTTGATGCCAAGGACAGCAAATGCAAGGATGCCGCACACAATCAAAAGGAAGCGTGTGCGGCGGAGCATCATGATATTCGGTGTTTTGGTACTTGCACGAAAAGGCACGCGGTTGTCCCGGCGCCCGGAAGTTTCATTCGCCATGTCTGTCTCCTTGTTCCTGCGGGGATAGTACTATCATACAGGCTGGCTTATCGAAAATATTCCAAAATGGAAGAGAAGAAATCGCCGAGGCGGTCGGCAAGGCTCAGCGGTTCGGCCGCGTTCTGGTCAAGGACCACCGCCGTGTCCGTGGCGTCGCTGCTGATATAATAGAGCTGATCGCTGCGCGGCTTCTGCATGCCGAGCTCGTGGATGGCGTAATCCTCGATCTCCGTGAGGTTGAACGCGCTCTCGTAATCAATGCGCAGGCGCGTTTGCTGCTCCTGCAGCTGGGTATACTGATCCTCCAGCGCCGAGACCTCCGCCGACGCCTGCGAGAGCTGCACGCGCGCGACCAGCGACACGACGATCAGCACGGCGGCAATGGCAAAGCCGAGCACGGCCAGCGGGGCGATCGCCTGCTTGGGGGTGGGAACGGACTCCGGGACGACGGCCTCCGTCGTCCGGGGAGCGTGCGGCATCTCGACCGGCGCACTGTACCGGTATTCTTCGGCAGCCGTGCTGTGCAGGTCATACGCCGCGTTGCCGTCCATGGGCGCGGTATTGCGTTTTTTCGAAGCAGGAGATGCCATGATCGGCTCCTTTCTCAGACGCGCTCGGCAACGCGCAGCTTCGCGCTGCGGGCGCGCGGGTTACACTCCAGTTCTTCCTCGCCGGGCAGGATCGGTTTGCGGGAGACGCTGCGCAGCGTCTGCACAAAGCCGCAGGTGCACACCGGCGCCTCGCGCGGGCAGGTGCAGCCGTGCTCCCGCCGGGCGATGCCGGTCTTGACGATCCGGTCCTCGAGGGAATGAAAGCTGATGACGCACAGCCGCCCGCCGACGCGGAGCTTGTCCGGCGCAGTGTCCATCATCTCGCGCACCGCCGCCAGCTCGTCGTTCACGGCGATGCGGATCGCCTGAAAGCTGCGCTTGGCGGGATGCTGCTTTTCGCGCAGCGCCGCGCCCGGCATGGCCGAGCGGATCACATCGACCAGCTCCAGCGTGGTCGAGATCGGCCGCTGCGCCCGGGCGCGTACGATCGCCCCGGCAATGCGAGGCGCATAGCGCTCCTCGCCGTATTCATACAAAATGCGTTTGAGCTCATTCTCCGGCCACTCGTTGACGACGTTCCACGCGCTCAGGCCACTGGTCGCGTCCATGCGCATATCGAGCGGCGCGTCGTGCATATACGAAAAGCCGCGCTGCGTCTCGTCGAGCTGCGGCGAGGAAACGCCGAGGTCAAAGAGCATGCCGTCCACGGCGTCGATGCCGAGGCGGTCGAGAATGGCGGCCGTGTCGCGGAAGTTGCCGTGCACGAGCTGCACGCGCTCCCCGAACGGGGCCAGCCGCGCGCCGGCGCGCGCAATCGCTGTCTCGTCGCGGTCGATGCCGATGAGCGTTCCGGTCGTCAGGCGGCCGGCGATCTGCTCGGAGTGGCCGCCCATGCCGAGCGTGCCGTCCACGTAAATGCCGTCGGGGCGGATGTTCAGGTTGTCGATGCATTCGTGCAGCAGCACGGGGATATGTCCGGCGTCCATCAGAAATCCAGCTCCTCCATCACGGCGGCGATGTTCTCCGGCAGCGCCTCGAGCGGGCAGATCTCATCCCAGCGCGCGCTATCCCAGAACTCCGCATGGTTGTTGCTGCCGACCACGGTGACGCTCTTGGTCAGGCCGGCGAATTCACGCAGGTGCTGCGGCAGGAGGATACGTCCCTGTCCGTCGAGATCGCAGCGGGCCGCATACGCGAACAGCGGGCGCACCTTGCGCTGCTGCAGATTGGTCATGGCCGCCGCCTTCTCGGAGATCGCCTTCCAGTTTTCCTGACTGTAGGCCGACAGGCACTTTTCGGGCGAGACCGTCACATAGAACGTGTCGCCCAGTTCTTCACGGAGCTTGGCCGGGATGAACAGACGGCCTTTGGCGTCAAGCGTATGCTGATAGATACCGGTCATGCTGCATCCCCCCTTCTCCGAAATCGTGCACTTTCGCGCCCCATGCGTGGGCTTTTGATGCTTTTTAAACCACTTCGCCCCACGTGCAATCCTCATTATAGTGGCAGGACGGAAAAATTGCAAGGAGAAATTCCCGCCTTTTTCTTGCAATTTCCGACAATTCTGTCAATCCGACTGTGGTTTTTCCGGCCACAAGCATTTGCGTTCCTCGCCGAAAAAAGGAAAACGGCGGCACAAGATGTGCCGCCGAAGCGTGAAAAAATCCCCGCCGGAAGCGCCCAAAGCGCGCCCGGCGGGGAAAAATTTCGGCAAAACGCACCACCGCCGCCGGACATACCGGCGGCGGTGCAGATGTGCAGGAAAAGGCAGGTCAGTTGGCTTCCTCCTCGGGGGCTTCCTCGCCCTCGAAGCGGATCTCCGGCTGTCTGGGCGCGGGGGCAGCGGTGGCTGCAGGGGCAGCGGCGGGCGCAGCCGTGCTGCCGGCAACGTTCTGGAATGCGGCGTGCGCCTGCTGCACGCTGCCGAGCGCGGCGGAGATGGCCTCCTCCGTGCGGCGCAGCGCCTCATCGCAGAACTGGCTCGAGGCACGGCGCAACGCGTCGGCCTTGGCCTGCGTGGAGGCGAGCATTTCGTTGCTGCGGGCCTTGGCGATGCGCACGATCTCCTGATCGTCCACGAGCGCGCGGGCGCGCTCCTCCGCCTGATTGCGGATGCCTTCGGCCTCGCGCTTGGCGTTGTTGATGAATTCGTCGCGGGCGGAGACCAGACGCTTTGCCTCGGAAAGCTCCACCGGCATGGCGGTCTTGATCTCATCGAGGATCTCGAGGACCTGGTCGCGCTCGACGATGCACTTTTCGTTGCCGAGCGGCACGCCCCATGCCTCCGACACCATGGTATAAAGCTGGTCAATGAGTTCCATGACTTCGTTGTCCATTTTGTTTCCTCCCAAAGCGTGTTCCGGCAGTGCCGGTGAAAAAGTCGATCTGAAACGGGTTTATTCGCCGCGCGTCGCGCGTTCGTGTACATCGTCAATGATCTCGCACGGGACGAACGGCGTCAGATCCGCGCCGTAGCCCGCGAGCTCCTTGACGACCGACGAGCTGAGGAACGTATATTTCTGACTGGCCGTCAGGAACATGGTGTCCAGCTCGGGATTGATCTTCTTGTTGATGAGCGCCATCTGAAACTCGTTTTCAAAGTCCGTGTTCGCGCGCAGGCCCTTGACGATCACCGCACCCTCCGGGAAGGTCTTGGCGTATTCGGCGAGCAGGCCGTCGAACGTGTCCACCTCCACATTGGGGAAGCGGCTGACGACGCGGCGCGCGAGCGCCACGCGCTCCTCGCGGGTAAACATGGGGTGCAGCTTGCCGGCGTTGGGCATGATGCACACGACGACGCGGTCGAAAATGCCGGACGCGCGGCGGATGATGTTCAGGTGGCCGAGGGTAATGGGGTCAAAGCTGCCGGGGTAAATCGCTGTTTTCATGCGTGGATTCCCTTTCCGTAGAGCGTGAGCTTGATCTTGCCGTAATTGCGCTCCGTGAGCAGATGATACGGCGCTCGAAGCTGCGGGAGCACCTTTTCGCGGCGGCTCTCACACACGATTATACCACCCTCAGCTAATATGTCAAACTGTACAACATTTTCAAGTGCTTTGTCAAGCAATCCCGTATCATACGGCGGATCGAGGAAGATCAGGTCAAATTTTCCGCACGTGCGCAGGTAGCCGAGCGACTCGCCCTGCACCACGTCGCCCTGCAGGCGGCAGAGTGCGAGATTGGCGCGCACGAGCTGCACGGCGGCGCGGCTCTCATCGACGAACACGGCGCTGCGCGCGCCGCGGCTGAGCGCCTCGATGCCGAGCTGGCCCGTGCCGGCAAAGAGGTCGAGCACGCGCCGGCCCTCGATGTCGAACTGGATGAGGTTGAACATGGATTCCTTGACATTATCGGTCGTGGGACGGGTGGCCATCCCCTCCGGCTCGCGCAGCCTGCGGCCGCGGGCCGTACCTGTGATCACACGCATGGCGGTTCTCCTTTCGGGTGATAGTGGTCGTAGACCGCGCGGGCAGCGCCCGCCGGAACGGCCGCGCACAGCTCCTCATACGAAGCCGCGCGGATGGCCTTTGTGCTGCGGAACGCCTTGAGCAGCGCGTTGCGCCGCTTCTCGCCCACGCCGGGGATCTGATCGAGCTCGGACGAGAGGCTCTCGCGCCGCAGCCGGCGCTGATAGTCGATGGAAAAGCGGTGCGTCTCCTCCTGGATCGTGCCGATGAAGGCAAACACCGCGGGGTTGGCGGAAATGCCGATCTCATGCCCGCCGGGCGTGATGAGCGCGCGCGTGCGGTGGCGGTCGTCCTTGACCATGCCGAACACCGGCACGGTCAGGCCGAAGCCGTCGAGCACCGTCTGTGCGACCGTCGCGTGCTCCGCGCCGCCGTCGATGAGCAGCAGATCCGGCAGCGGGCAAAAGCCCGGATCGCCGTCCACATAGTGCTGAAAGCGGCGCGTGACCGCCTCGTGCATGGCGCCGTAGTCGTTCTGCCCGTCCGTCGTGCGGATGCGGAACTTCCGGTAGTCCGACTTGCGCGGCCGGCCGTGCTGAAACACGGTCATACCGGCAACGATGCCGGTATCGCCGAGGTTCGAGATGTCAAATGCCTCGATGCGCTCGGGCGGCGCGTCGAGCTCCAGCGCACGCTGAAGCCATTCGAGCGTTTTGAGGCTGCGCTGTGCCGCGGTCGTCGCAATGAGGATCTCCTCGCGCGCGTTGTTCGCCGCCATCTCCGTCAGGCGGCACTTGTCGCCGCGCTGCGGCACGGCGAGCGCGACCTTGTGCCCCGCCGCCTCGGTGAGCAGGCGCTCGAGCGCTTCCTGCCCCTCGAGCGCGCACGGCAGCAGCACCTGCCGCGGATAGGCGCCACGCCCCTCATAATACTGCTGCACGAGCGCGGCAAGCGCCTCGCCGTCCGGCTCCATCGGCTCGTCGAGAAACGACTTGTCCTTGCCGGTGAGGTTGCCGTCCGTAAAGTGCAGCACGGTAAAGCAGCACTTGGCCCCGCGCTGAAAGCCGACGGCGTCCGTGTCGGAGTAGGCCGTGGCGATGACGCGCTGGTGGTTCTGCAGGCCCTGGATGGCACGCAGCCGGTCGCGCAGCGACGCCGCGTATTCAAACCGCAGCGCATCGGCCGCAGCCTGCATCTGCTCGGTCAGTTCGGCCGTGAGCTCCGCCGTGCGGCCGTCGAGGATCATCTCGGCCTCGCGGATGGCCTTGAGGTACTCCGCGCGCGTGACGTCCTTCAGGCAGTAGCCCGCGCAGGTGCCCATGTGGTAATTCAGGCACGGGCGGGCGCGGCCGATGTCGCGCGGAAAGCAGCGCGTGCACGTCGGCAGGCGCAGCGTCTTGCATACAGTGTCGATGATCTCGGCCGTCATGCTCCGGCCGCCGTAGGGGCCGAAGTACTTCGCGCCGTCCTTCTCCGTATGATTGACGAGCGAGAACGTCGGGTACGGCTGCGTCACGTCCAGACGCACGAAGGGATAGCCCTTGTCGTCCTTGAGCAGGATGTTGTATTTGGGTTTGTGCAGCTTGATGAGCGAGTTTTCGAGCACGAGCGCTTCGAACTCGGACTGCACGACGATGACATTGAAATCCGCAACGTGCGCAACCATGGCCGCCACCTTCGGCAGGTGCTCGCCGCGAAAATAGCTCGTGACGCGGTTTTTGAGCGCTTTCGCCTTGCCGATATAGATGACCTCGCCGTGCTCGTCGAGCATGATGTACACGCCCGGCAGCAGTGGGAGCATATTGGCCTTTTCGCGCAGTTGCTCGGGTCGGAGTTTTTCCATAGTCTGCTCCTGCGATGCCGAAAAAAATCTGCGGTCAGGAAAACAGGGGCGTGCTGATGACACGCCCCTGTTTCGGTTTCATGTTGTTGGGATCACTCGGAAAAATCGGAATTGATCAGTGCGGTCAGGGTATCGATCGCTTCCTGCTCGTCGGCGCCGTCGGCCACGAGGGTGATCGTCGAGCCCTTCACGATGCCAAGTGACAGGACGCCGAGAAGGCTCTTGGCGTTAACGCGTCTCTCGTCTTTCTCGATCCAGATGCTGCTCTTGAACTCGTTTGCCTTCTGGATAAAAAAGACCGCGGGCCGTGCATGGAGTCCCTCCAGGTTGTTGATGACTGCTTCTTTCGTGATCATTTTCTCCACTCCTTATGCACTATTATGCTTGTATCATCTTATCAAAAACGCCCAGCATCGTCAACCGATTTTCGTTTTTTTGTTGCTTTGCACAGCGTTTTTTCGCCGGGTTTTTCTGTTTTTATTTCAGTTCGACAACGGTCACGCCGCTCTCGCCCTCGCCGTAACGGCCGAGCCGGTAGGACTTGACGGCCTTGTTTTTGCGCAGCGACTGCTGCACGGCGGCGCGCAGCGCGCCGGTGCCCTTGCCGTGGATGATGGTGACTTTCTCGAGCTTGGCCATGACGGCGTTGTCGAGGAAACGCTCGGTCGCGGCGACGGCCTCCATCGTGTCCATGCCGCGCAGGTCGATCTCCGACTCGGCGGCCACATTGCGCAGGCTGGCTGCGTGCGCGGCGGCAAACTTCTGCGCCTCGGGCTTCTCGTTTTCGAGCAGGTACACGTCCTGTTCCTTGGCCGTCACGTTCATGATGCCCGCGCGCAGGGTCAGCGTCCGGTCGGCGGAGATGGCCGTGACGGTCGCCTTGATGTCGCCCATCTTGCGCAGCTGCACGGTGTCGCCCACGCGCACCGGGCGGGCGGAGACTTTCTTCTCCCTGGGCTGCGGGTGCGCCGCGGCGGCGGCCGCGTCCTCGGCCACGTTCAGCTTACGGCGCAGGGCGGCGCGCGCGTCGTTGGCGCGGTGGTGGTCGGCGTCCGTTTTCTCCATTTTGCGCAGCGCGTCGAGCTCGCGCATCACCTCGTCCGCCGTGCGGCGCGCGTCGCCGATGATGCGCTCGGCGTCGCGGCGGGCCTTCTCGTCCGCCTTTTCCAGCCGGACGGAGAGCTCCGCCTTCAGGCGCTCGGACTTGCGGCGGTTTTCCTCCGCCTCGCGCAGCTGACGCGCCGCCTCGGCACGGTCGCGCTCCATGAGCTGGCGCACCTGCTCGAGCTTTTCGATGGTGGCCTCCATGCTCGCGCTCTCGGTGCTGACGCGGCTGCGCGCGTCGTCGATGATCTCCTGCGGCAGGCCCAGCCGCTCGGAGATGGCAAAGGCGTTGGACTTGCCGGGGATGCCGATGAGCAGGTGGTACGTCGGGCGCAGGGAGTCCACGTCAAACTCGCACGAGGCGTTCATGACGCCGGGCTGCGTCGTGGCGTAGACCTTGAGCTCGGTATAATGCGTCGTGGCGGCGATGAGCGCGCCGCACTTGCGCGCGTGCTCGATGATGGCGATGGCCAGCGCCGCGCCCTCTGCCGGGTCCGTGCCGGCGCCGAGCTCGTCGAACAGCAGCAGCGACCGGTCGTCGCACTCCTTGAGCATGCGCACGGTGTTCGTCATGTGCGCCGAGAACGTGGACAGCGACTGCTCGATGCTCTGCTCATCGCCGATGTCGGCCATGATCTCGTGGAACACCGGCATGGTGCTGCCGTCGGCACACGGGATGTGCAGGCCGCACTGCGTCATGGCCGCGAGCAGACCGATGGTCTTGAGTGTGACGGTCTTGCCGCCGGTGTTCGGGCCGGTGATGACGAGCGTGTCAAATTCGCCGCCGAGCGAAACATCGATCGGCACAGCGGTGTCCTTCGGCAGCAGCGGATGGCGCGCGCGGCGCAGCTGCAGGTGCTTGTCCGTCAGCTCCGGCGCGATCGCGTCGAGCTGGTAGGCGAGCTTTGCCTTGGCAAAAATGAGGTCGAGGCGCACGAGCACGTCAAAGTCGCTCGAGATGTCCTCCCGGTGCGCGGCGCACTCGGCCGAGAGCTCGGCGAGGATGCGCTCGATCTCCGTCTTTTCACGTGCGCGCAGCTCCCGCAGCTCGTTGTTCGCCTTCACGGCGGCCATCGGCTCGATGAACAGCGTCGCGCCGGAGGCCGACACGTCGTGCACGAGGCCGGGCACGGCGCCCTTGTGCTCGGCCTTGACCGGCACGACATAGCGCTCGGAGCGCATGGTGATGATCAGCTCCTGCAGCGCCTTGGCATAGCTCGGCGAGGAGATGATCTTCTGCAGCGCATCGTGCACGCGCGCGCTCGCGGCGCGGATCAGCCGGCGGATGGACGCCAGCTCGCTCGACGCGCTGTCGGCGATCTCATCCTCGCCGGTGATGGAGGTGAAGATCTTCTCCTCCAGAAAGCGGTTGGCCTGCAGGGCGCTGAAGAGGTAGTCGATGCTCGTCTTGTCCTGCCGCTCGCCGGTGCCGTAGCTGCGCACGCAACGCGCCGCCTGCAGCACGCCCGCGATATCCAGCAGCTCGCGCGTGTTGAGCGCGCCGCCCATGTCCGCGCGCTGCAGCGCCGCGCGTACGTCCTTCACACCGGAAAACGACGGGCTGCCCTTGACGACCATCATCGATGCGGCGGCGCTCGTCTCGCCGAGGCGGGTCGCCACCACGGCGCGGTCGCCGCTCGGACGCAGGGCCATGGCCTGCGTGCGGGCCGTTTCGCTCACGGCCTGCGCAGCCAGCAGCGCCAGCACGGCCGGCAGCTCCAGCGTCTGCAGGGATTTTTCATAGGAATCCATAGGATGTCTCCTTTGCGGGGGAAAAATTCAAGATCAGATGCGCGCGACGCCGCTCGCGCGCGCGGCCTGCGCGACCGCCGCGGCCACGGCCGGGCCGACGCGCGGGTCAAAGGCCTTGGGGATGATATAATCGGCGCACAGCTCCTCGGGCGTGATGAGCGCCGAGAGCGCGTGCGCGGCGGCGAGCTTCATGGGTTCGTTGATATCGGACGCGCGCACGTCGAACGCGCCGCGAAAGATACCCGGGAAGGCCAGCACGTTGTTGATCTGGTTCGGATAGTCGCTGCGGCCGGTGCTGACGACGGCCGCGCCCGCGGCCCTGGCCTCGTCGGGGAAGATCTCCGGCGTGGGGTTGGCGCAGGCAAAAACGATGGCGTCGCGGTGCATGGTGCGCACCATGTCGCCGGTCAGCAGGCCGGGCTGCGACACGCCGATGAACACGTCCGCGCCGCGGACGACATCGGCCAGCGTGCCGGCCTGACGGCGGAGGTTCGTGACCTCGGCCATCTCGGTTTTGATCCAGTTCATGTTCTCCGGCCGGCCGGCATAGATCGCGCCCACGCGATCACAGAGCGTCACGTCGCGCGCGCCCGCGCTCAGCAGCAGCTTGCTGATGGAAATGGCGGCCGCGCCTGCGCCGGACAGGACGATCTTCACGTCCTCGAGGCGCTTGCCGACCACGCGCAGCGCGTTTGTGAGGCCCGCGAGCGTGATGATGGCCGTGCCGTGCTGGTCGTCGTGAAAGACCGGAATGTCGCACAGCTGCTTGAGCTTGCGCTCGATCTCAAAGCAGCGCGGCGCGGAGATGTCCTCCAGATTGATGCCGCCGAAGCTGCCGGAGAGCAGGTACACCGTGCGCACGAACTCGTCCACATCCTTCGTGCGGATGCACAGCGGAAAGGCGTCCACGTCCGCAAACGCCTTGAACAGCACGCACTTGCCCTCCATGACAGGCATGCCCGCCTCGGGCCCGATGTCGCCAAGGCCGAGCACGGCCGAACCGTCCGTGATGACGGCGCAGAGATTGTGCCGGCGCGTGAGCGTGTAGCTCTTGTCCGGGTCGCGCTGGATCTCCAGACACGGCTGGGCCACGCCGGGCGTATATGCGAGCGACAGGTCGTCCTTTGTGGAGACCGGCACGCGGGTGTTGACTTCGATCTTGCCGCCCCACTGCTCGTGCAGACGGAGCGATTCCTTTGCGTAATCCATGCTTATGCCTCCTCCTGTTTCGGGTGCACCATATTCTCGGGCCGCACCCAGGCGTCAAACTCCTCGGCCGTGAGCAGGCCGAGCTCCACCGCCGCGGCTTTGAGCGTCTGGCCGGTGACGTGGGCGTGCTTTGCGATCTTTGCCGCGTTTTCGTAGCCGATGTGCGGGTTGAGCGCCGTGACAAGCATGAACGATGCGTCCAGATGCGCCTGAATGACGGCGTAATTTGGCCGGATGCCGCGCACGCAGTTGGCCTCGAACGAATCCATGGCGTCAGAAAGCAGACGCGCCGACTGCAGGAAGTTATAGATCGTCACCGGCAGGAACACATTGAGCTGGAAGTTGCCCTGCGACGCCGCGATGCCGATGGCCGTGTCATTGCCCATGACCTGCACGGCCACCATCGTGACGGCCTCGCACTGCGTGGGATTGACCTTGCCGGGCATGATGGACGAGCCGGGCTCGTTGGCCGGGATGATGAGCTCGCCGATGCCGCAGCGCGGGCCGGAAGCGAGCCAGCGCACGTCGTTGGCGATCTTCATGAGATCGGCCGCCAGCGCCTTGAGCGCGCCGTGGGCAAACACCATCTGGTCCTTGCTCGTGAGCGCGTGGAACTTGTTCGGCGCCGACAGGAAGGCGTAGCCCAGCAGCTCGGAGATCTCCTCCGCCGCCAGATCGCCGAACGCCGCCGGGGCGTTGAGCCCCGTGCCGACGGCCGTGCCGCCGAGGGCAAGCTCGCTCAGCGCACGGCAGGCCTGCACGATCATGTCGCGGTCGTGGCCGAGCATGGCGCTCCAGCCGCTGATCTCCTGCCCGAGCGTGAGCGGCACGGCGTCCTGCAGGTGCGTGCGGCCGATCTTGACCACATCGCGGTACTCCGCGCTCAGGCGGTCGAGCGTCGCCGTCAGGCGGCCGATGGCCGGCAGAACCTGCTCCTCGAGCGCGACGCGCGCGGCCACGTGCATAGCCGTCGGAAACGTGTCGTTCGAGCTCTGCGAGCAGTTGACGTGGTCATTCGGGTGCACAAGATCTTCACCCAGCAGCTCATTGGCGCGGTGGGCAATGACCTCGTTGACATTCATATTCGTCTGCGTGCCGCTGCCGGTCTGCCAGACGGCGAGCGGGAAGTTGCCGTCGAGCGAGCCGTCGAGGATCTCATGGCAGGCGGTCTCGATCGCGCCGGCGCGGCGGGCGTCGAGCACGCCGAGCTGCGCGTTCGCGCGCGCGGCCGCGAGCTTCACGACCGCGAACGCGCGGATGACCTCCGGCGGGATCTTCTCGGTGCCGATGCGGAAGTTTTCAAAGCTGCGCTGCGTCTGCGCGCCCCAGTAACAGTCGGCAGGCACACGCACCTCGCCCATGGTATCATGCTCCAGACGGTATTCCATCCTGTAACCTCTTTTCGCAAAAATCTCAGATGCCGCTATTATACGCCCATCTGCCCGCGCACCGCAACCCCGGAAACGCGCAAAAAGCAGCGCCGTCCGAAGACGGCGCTGCTGAAAACTGTCGGAAAACCCAAGCGGTTTTCCGACAAAGGGCTTGCAGTCTGCTGCGCGCAGAATTTGTGTGCCGCCGGCGCACAAATTTCACACTTGCAGCCTGAGAAGTATTTTTTCCGCCGCACATATCGCCGGAAAAGATGACGGGATTTCCTTTCGCCGCTCCGGCGGCGAAACTCTGCGAGGCTTCTCCTTATCCGGCGCTTAGCCCGCGCGGCGCAGCACCCAGAGGCTCTGGATCTGCCCGGCGAGGGTGTCATAGTCCCAGCTCTTTTGGGAGTTCGTGGGGCTGTTCGGATCGTTGAGCGTGATCTTGTCGCCGTCGCGCCCGGTCAGGACGAGGAAGTGCCCGTCGGTCGTGAAATCGCCTGGGCCGACGACCACGATGATCGGATTGCCAACGTCGAGATTGCGGTAGATGCGGTCCTTGTCCAGCGGGATCTGCGTCACGTCCAGGCCGAGCATCCGCCCGCCCTCGGAGATGAGCGCCCACTTGCTGCCGCTGCCGGGCACGTTGAACTGGTGCGCTTCCGCGAACTGGCACATCCAGAGCGGGTCCTTCGTCGTGTCGCCGGTGAGGTAGATCGTGACCATGGACAGGCACGTCGGCCCGCAGCCGGCCAGGCCGATGATGCTCTCGTTGTATTCGCGGTAGCCCCAGCGCTCGTCCCACTGCAGCAGCAGCGGCACGGTCTCCGACCCGGCAAGGCCGCTGAGGTCGATCGTCGGGGTCAGATCTTTTTTCTTCGGGTAGTCGCGCACGAAATCGCGCGCGTCGGGATTGCGGGCATAGAGCTGCACGAGCGCGTCCGGATAATCATCGAGCGAGGCATCATTTTTCTCGGCATAGCTGTCCAGCTCGCGCTGCGCGCGCTCGGCCGTCGTCTTGCCGCTCGTGAGCAGACCGCGCGCAAACACGCCGAAGACGATCAGCGCCAGCAGCACCACAATGACCAGCAGCCGCCGGCGGCCGCGTTTTCTTGTCTTTCGGGACATGGCAGAGTTCCTTTCCGAATGGATGCTCCTGATTATACACGATTCCGGGCCGAAAATCTCGAAAAATTTCTGAAATCTTTTTTAAACACAAAACGGCCGGACGCTCTGAGCGTCCGGCCGGGAGGATCCGGGTGATTCAGTTGGCCGTCTCGCCGGACGTGCTCTGCGTCTGGCGGAACACATCGGTGAAGGCCTGATACGCGCCGTTGTTGCTCATCGGCGTGAGGTACATGAGCCCGTTTTCCAGCGTGCAGCGGAACATCTGCACCGTGCCGTTTTCGAGCGCGAGCGTCAGGTTGTCGCCGTTGAGCGCAAACTCGAAAGCCAGCGGCGTGCCGTTGGCATCCGTGTAAGTACCCGTGCCGTTGGTGCGGAACGTCAGCTCGCGGATCGTGCCGGGCTCCTTGACGTCCGTGGTCTCCTTGGCGCCGGTGTCCGTGCTGGGCAGGATCTGGCTGGCGCTGCCCTCATCCGTCTTCTTGTCGGCGTCCGTGCGCTCAAAAGTCCACGTGCCGGCCAGGATCTTGTTGACGGCGCTGTCGCCAGTCTGGATGCCGGACATAATATCTGCAGTGGCCGTCGGCGTCGCCTCCGGGGCGGCGGTCGCCTGCGCCTCGACGCCGCGGCCGGTGCAGCCGGCGATCAGAAGCGTGCAGAACAGAAAAATTGCGGTCGTAAGAAGCTGAAAACGTTTCATCAGAACAATCTCCTTTCCTGTGCACTGGCGATGCCGGCCTTGACCGGCGCCGCAGCGGTATCGGGCTGCCGCTCCACGACCACAAACATGGCCACCATGAGCAGCGCATTCGGCATCGGGCAGAACATACCCGGGTTCGTCATGGAAATGAGCAGCATGGCAAAGTAGGCCAGCGCGAACGCCAGCGTCGTGCGGCTGCGCTTGCGCCAGAGCAGGCGCACGCGGTCATAAAACAGCCAGCCATAGCCGACCGCGCCGACAAGCCCCATACTGCCGAGGATCTGCGCGATGAGGTTGTGGTACCAGACGATGCTGCCCTCCACGCCGAGGAAGATCGGCGCATTGTGCATCGAGCCAAGACCGCAGCCGAAGAGCGGATTCTTCACAAAGTCCAGCAGGCCCTGGATGAAAAACGTGTACCGGCTGTCATCCGGAGAGATGAGCGCACCGTCGACCATGCGCGAGGCGAACAGCCGCGGCACGAGCGCGATGAGCAGCGCGACCGCCGGGACCAGGCTGATGAGCCCGACGCGGCGATAGACCGCGCGGCGCTCGGGATTGCAGTAATACACATAGGCAAGGCACAGCAGCAGCATCGCCGTACCGAAGATCAGGCCGCTGCGCGAGCCGGTCATGAGCATCATGAAGTACAAAAACGCGACCGCGAGGAAGTGCCGCCGGTCACGCGCGGCAAAGTACGACGCGGCGGGCAGCGAGATGAGCAGCATCGTCGCGCTGAAATTGCGGTACTTGAAATAGATCGTGGAAAAGTCCTGCACGAACTCCTGCATATGGCGCGCATAAAACAGCGCCACCACAAAGCCCGTGAACAGACCGCCGGCATAAAGGATCTGCAGCATCCGCTCGGCGACGTCATAGTCGCGCGTGCGGTCCGCCTCGCTGCGGCACAGCAGGTAGACCAGCAGCATCACAACGCCGAGGCCGAGAGAATAGTACAGCGCCGTGGGCGCGAAATACTCCTCGCGGGAGATGAAGCCGAGGCCGCCGAGCAGCGTTGCGACCGACACGGCCACCATGCCGTGCAGGCAGCCGCCGTTGCGCGGCGCGCGGGCGTAAGCACCGATGTGCACGAGCAGCGCCGCCGCTGCCAGCAGGCCGATCCACCAGAAGCGCAGCAGGCTGTAGAGCTCATCATAAAACTCCGTGCCCACCATGGCCAGCAGCACGACCGGGAACAGAACGCTCAGCAGATCGTCGCAAAACAGCAGCAGGAAGATCAGCGTGGACATGACCAGAACGCCGCCCACGACCGGCAGTCCGGCCGCCATGAACACCGCGAGCATCAGAAAGCAGACCGGGAAATACAGCTTGCTGTGCCAGAACCGGTCAGCCACGCTCTGACAGGCGGCGATCAGCGCCGACGCGCCGCCGACGCGCTCATCGAGAAACGCGCACACGCGGTCAAACGTCCGCGCGAACCCATGGCCGCGCTCCGCCTGCTCCGTATTCGATTGGACAGGTTTATCAAAAGCATTCATAAGCATCAAAAATCGTCCGGAAAGCTCCGCCGGGACACCCCGGCGCGGGAAGAAAAAAGGATTTTTGTAACCGGCTGATACCAGCCTAAATCTTCCCATCTTTCATTCGCGGATGCATTATAGCGCGCCGCCTGCCGGAAGTCAATACTTAAAACAGATTTAACATTTCTGAAATCTTTTTGTGTGTGTTTTTGATGTATATTACTATATATTCTCTGCGCATTTTGTCGTATTTGCACAACAAAGCCGCAGTTTTCCAAAAACTGCGGCTTCCTACTTGCCGAACATTTTAAGAACTTGGGGCGCGAAAATGTTACAAAATCATGACGAAGTCATCTCACGCCTGCGGAAAATGCCCCGTTTTGCGCAGCGCACGCACGAGATACATGGCGGCCACGCCGGTGAACGCGCCGGTGATCACGCTCGCCGCGACGAGCGCAGGCGCATACACCAGAATGGACGGCGTGCCCGTGACCCAGACGGCGACCAGCAGCTGCCCGGCGTTGTGCCCGAAGGCCGCCAGCACGCTCACGACCCACAGCAGCCGCTCCGGCAGGCGGCGGATGGTCAGGCACATGACGAGATAGGCGAACACGCCGCCCGCGATGCTGAAGAGCATCGCCGACACGCCGCCGGTGAACACGCTGCCGAGCACGATGCGCACGAGCAGGATCTCCCCCGCCTGCCGCCGGCCGAGCAGGGCCATGGCAATGAGCGTGACGATGTTGGCAAGGCCGAGCTTCACACCCGGGATCGGCACGACGGGCGGGATCTGCGCTTCGGCGACGAAGATCGTCAGCGCGATGGCGGTGAACATGGCCAGAACGGCCAGACGCTTCGTCCCCTTCATGGCGACCCCTCGATCTGCACCGTCAGGTGGTGCGGCACGCAGGCGATCGGGATGGCCGACGTAGTGATCTTCCCCTGCTGGACGCACAGAAGATCCGGACAATCGGCCTGCGTGACGGACACGCCGTCGGACTCGACGAGCACGGTGTTCGTGCCCCAGTCGGTCTGCACTTCGATATCATATGGTATGGTCACGGCGCGCAGGTCGATGCGCTGATAGACCTCGCCGTCGATGCGGATGACGGCCGTCTGCCCCGTCTGCCCATGGCCGCGCAGCAGCAAAAATGCGCCGCCGCCCAAAATGGCGAGCGCGGCGAACAAAAGGACCCAAAATTTCGTCTGTTTCATCATAGGTTCATTGTAGGATGCCCGGCAGTGGTTGTCAATGGATTTTTGCCGTGGTATAATGGTTTGATTTTTTATCGCTGTATTATAAATGTACCGCTCCCCGCGCGGGAGCTTCGGAAAGGAGGCGGACGCCGTGTCTGCCGTAACTGCCTATGCCGCGCAGGCCGCGCACTTCATTCTGCCGGTCATCGCGCTCATCGTGCTCATCCGCTGTGTCGCGTCTATGTTCTACGGCCGCGCCGAGCCGGAGACCTGGGGTCATCTCGTCACGCCGGACGGCAAGGTCTATCCCCTGCTGCACTGGGAGTGCCTGATCGGCCGCGCCCGCAGCGCGGACATCACGCTGCCCTATCCCGACGTGGCCAACGTCCACGCCGTGCTCATGCGCAACGACGCCGGCGAGTGGACCGTCAGTGACCTGAGCCGCAGCGGCGGCGTGTACCTCAACGGCGAACAGATCACCGAGCCGACGCAGGTGTTCAGCGGCGACATTCTCCGCTGCTCGACGCACATGCTCAAGTTCGCCGACATGAGCGAAGAGCGCCGCGCCGTGCAGGAGCAGCGCCGCACGATCGCCGGACGGAAGGTCTCCGCCGGCGGCACGCTGTTTTTCCTGACGGTGTTTCAGCTGCTGCTGGCGCTGGAGTTCGTGTCCTCGGCCGACAGCGCGCACCTGCTGGGCATTCTGATGTCGTTTGCAGCCCTCGCGCTCACGCAGTGGTTCTGCTACGTGCTCATGCGCACGATGGACCGCTCGGGCTTCGAGGTCGAGACGATCGCGTTTTTCCTGTGCACGCTCGGGCTCGAGATCTGCGCGACGAGCACGCCGGACGATCTGACCAAGGAGATCATCCTCATCATCGTGGGCATCGCGCTGTTTTTCCTGCTCGGCTGGTGGCTGCGCGACCTGAGCCATGTCAAGGCGCTGCGCTGGCCGGCGGCCATCATCTCGCTGGCACTGCTGGCGCTGAACCTGTTCGCCGCGCGCGAGGTATTCGGCGCGAAAAACTGGCTGACGATCGCAGGCTTCTCCCTGCAGCCGTCGGAACTCATCAAGGTCGCGTTCATCTACGTCGGCGCAACGTCGCTCAACCGGATGTTCCGCAGCAAGAGCATCCTGCTGTTCATCGCCTTTTCCGCCATCTGCGTGGGCGGGCTGGCGCTGATGGGCGACTTTGGCTCTGCGCTCATCTTCTTTGCGACGTTCCTCGTCATCGCCTTCATGCGCTCGGGCAGCATTGCGACCGTGCTGCTGGCCGTGGCGTCCGCCGCCATGGCTGGCACGCTGGTGCTGAGCATCAAGCCGCACGTGGCGCAGCGCTTCGCCACCTGGGGGCACGTGTGGGAGGACGTCTCTGGCGCGGGCTTCCAGCAGACGCGCGCGCTGAGCGCGGCCGCCTCCGGCGGTCTGTTCGGGCAGGGCGCGGGCTGTGGCTGGCTGAAAAATATCTTTGCTGCCAACACCGACATGGTGTTCGGCATGCTGTGCGAGGAGCTCGGCCTGATCGTGGCGCTGTGCGCGATGCTGGCCATCATCGCCCTCGCCATCTTCACCGTCAAGAATGCGGCCCAGGGCCGCTCGTCGTACTACGTCATCGCCGGCTGCGCCACCGTGACGCTCATGCTCGTGCAGATGTCGCTCAACGTGTTCGGCGTGCTCGATATCCTGCCGTTCACGGGCGTGACGTTCCCGTTCGTGTCCAAGGGCGGGTCGAGCATGCTCTCGTGCTGGATGCTGCTGGCCTATATCAAGGCGGCCGACACCCGACGCGGCGCGAGCTTCGTGGTGCGGCTGCCATCGCGCAATAAAAAGGAGGCGCAGGCATGAACAAAGTCAAACGCCGCGCCATGAGCGCGCTGCTCGTCGCCGTGCTGGTGCTCGGCGGCATCGGCGTGTACATCGTGCGCTACATCGAACACGGCGCCGAGTGGGCGACCTTCGCCGCCAACAGCAGCGTCTATACCAGCGGCGTGCTCAGCACCGGCACGCTCACCGACCGCAGCGGCGTCGTGCTCGCAACGGCCAACGGCGGCTCGCGCAGCTACGCCGATGACGCTGCCGTACGCACGGCCTGCTACCAGGCCGTCGGCGACTACACCGGCAACGTCGGCACCGGCGCGCTCAAGGCATTTTCCAAGCAGCTGTCGGGCTACAACCCCATCACCGGCACCTACGCCACCGACGGGCACACCGTCGCGCTCACGCTCGATTCGAGCCTGTGTGTGACCGCCTATGAGGCGCTCGCCGGGCGCAAGGGCGCCGTGCTCGTGAGCAACTACAAGACCGGCGAGATCCTGTGCATGGTTTCCGGCCCGAGCATCGACCCCAGCAGCGACGGCAACGTGCCGGACGGCGCATACATCAACCGCTGCATCAACGGCTCGTTCACGCCGGGCTCCATCTTCAAGCTCATCACCTCCGCCGCCGCGATCGAGAACATCAAGGACATCGACAGCCGCCGCTTTACGTGCGCGGGCAGCGTCGATGTGGCGGGCGTGACCGTCAAGTGCACGGGCGTGCACGGCAGTCAGACGTTTGAGGACGCGCTGGCCAACTCCTGCAACTGCGCGTTCGCGCAGATCTCGCTCGAGCTCGGCGCGGACACCATCGAGAGCTATGCCAAGAAGTTTGGCTTCCTCGATTCCCAGTCGCTGAGCGGCATCCCGACGATGGCCGGCAGCTTCACCAAGGGCGCGTCCGGCAGCGCGAACCTCGCCTGGTCGGGCATCGGCCAGTACGAGGACCTCATCTGCCCGTACTCCATGCTGCGCTATGTCTCGGCCATCGCCAACGGCGGCAGCGTCGTCGAGCCGTCGCTGCTGCTCGACACACCCAGCGGCTCGACCACGAGCCTGCTGAGCACCGCGACCGCCAACAAGCTGCGCGACATGATGAACTACAACGTCTCGGCCCACTACGGCACGAACCGCTTCCCGGGCCTGAACCTCTGCGCCAAGACCGGCACCGCCGAGGTGGGCGACGGCACGTCGCACGCCTGGTTCACGGGCTTTTTGCTCGACGATGCGCACCCGTACGCCTTCGTCGTGCTGGTGGAAAACGCCGGCGGCGGCCTGACGAATGCGGGCGCTGTGGCCAACACCGTGCTGCAGGCGGCCGTGAACAAGTAATTTAGGAGTCACACATGATCGATCTATCCGTCCGTGGGCTCGTCAAGGGCTTTGAGCAGGGCAACGATATATTAAAAGGTATCACATTCGACGTCAACGCCGGCGAGCGCGTGGGCATCCTCGGGCGCAACGGCTGCGGCAAGACGACGTTTTTCCGCATCCTCTCGGGCGAGCTGCAGCCGGACGCCGGCACCGTGTCCATTGCCTCCGGGCGGCGGCTGGGGCTGATCTCGCAGATCCCCGTCTACCCCGACGGCTGGACGACGGAGGACGTGCTGCGCGAGGCGCACCGACGGCTCTACGATATGGAAGCGCGCATGAACGAGCTCACCGCGCGCATGGCGACGGACGACTCCCCCGCCCTGCTCTCGGAGTACGACCGCCTGTCGGAAAACTTCCGCCGTCTCGGCGGGTACGACATGGAACACGAGCGCAACCGCGTCGCCAACGGTCTGGACATCCCGGCCGCGATGCGCGCGCAGCCGTTCGACAGTCTCTCCGGCGGGGAGAAAACGCGCGTGAACCTCGCGCGGCTCATCCTCGAGGACACGGACATTCTCCTGCTCGACGAGCCGACGAACCACCTCGACCTGCGCGCGACCGAGTGGCTGGAGGCGTACCTGCTGCATTTTCGCGGCACAGTGCTTGTCATCAGCCACGACCGGTATTTTCTCGACCGCGTCGTGCAGCGCTCGATCGACTTTACGTCCGGGCAGGCGGAGTTTTACAGCGGCAACTACAGCTTTTACGTCGTCGAGCGGCAGCACCGCTTTGACGAGCAGCTCAAAAAATACGAGAAAGACCAGGCCAAGCTCCAGCAGCTCACGGAGGCGGCGGCCAAGCTGCACCTCTGGGCCTTCATGGGCAACGACAAGCTGCACAAGCGCGCGTTTTCCATCGAAAAGCGCATGGAAAAGCTCGAAACGACCGAGCGGCCGACCGAGGCACGCAAGCTCAACGTGCACTTCACGGCGCAGGAATTCCGCGGTGACGACGTGCTGACCATGTCGGGTCTGGGCAAGCGCTACGGCGAGCGGACGCTCTTTCACGACCTCGACCTGACCGTGACCGGCGGCGAGCGCATCGCCCTCATCGGCGACAACGGCGCCGGCAAGACGACGTTTCTGCGGCTCGTCATGAACGAAGAGACGCCGGATACCGGCTGGGTGCAGCGCGGACCGTCCGTGCGCACGGCATACCTGCCGCAGATCGTCCGCTTTGCCGTGCCGGAGCGCTCCATGCTCGACACGATGCTCTACGAGTGCAAGTGCACGCCGCAGGAGGCGCGCGACCAGCTCGGCGCCTACGGCTTTTGCGGCGAGGATGTGCTCAAGCCCGTGTCGGCGCTCTCGGGCGGCGAGCTGTCCCGGTTGCGGCTGTGCATGCTCATGCGCCGGGAAATCAATTTCCTCATCCTCGACGAGCCGACGAACCATCTCGACATCGCCAGCCGCGAGTGGATCGAGGACGCGCTGAGCGACTATACGCAGGCGCTGCTGTTCGTATCGCACGACCGGTACTTCATCGAGAAATTCGCCACCCGCATCTGGCTGCTTGAAAACGGCACGATCACGGACTACCGCGGGACGTATGAGCAATTCCGTGAATACCGCGCGCGCCAGACCGCCCTGCAGCAGGCGGCCAAGGCCGTCGAGCGCAAAAAAGAGCCGAAGCCAAAGCCGAAGCGCGCCCCGAACACCACGCGAGCGCGCGAGCGCACGGAGCGCGAGATCGAAAAGCTGGAGGGGCAGCTTGCGGCGCTCGACGCCGAGAGCGAGGCCAACGCCACGGACTATCAGAAACTCATGGAGATCGATGCGCGAAAGCAGGCGCTCAATGCGCAGCTCGAGGCGCTCTACGAGGCGTGGGAGGCGCTGTGCGAATGAAACACAAAACATCTCTGATTGCCGCCATCGTGCTCGTCATCGCCGGCTGCGTGCTGCGCTTTGCGATGCCGGGGCACGACTTTCTGGGCTACGCGCTCTGGGGCATCGCCGTGCTGGTGTTTCTATTCCCACGGCTGCACCGCGTGGGGCGCATCGTGCTGGGCGTGCTCGTGTGCGCAGGGGTGATCGTGTTCGCGGTCTTTGAGATCCCCGTCGTGCGCGACGCGCGCACGGACACGGACGCGCACCCGGACGCGATCATCGTGCTCGGCGCGGGCGTCAACGGCAGCACACCGTCGCTGTCGATGTGCAACCGGCTCGACGCCGCACTCGCGTATCTGGGCGCGAACCCGGACGCGCTGGCCGTCGTCTCCGGCGGCCAGGGCGAGGGCGAGGACATCACAGAGGCCAAAGCCATGGCCGACTACCTCACGGCGCACGGCATCGACAGCGCGCGCATCGTGCAGGAGGATCAGTCGCGCTCCACGCGCGAGAACCTGGAAAATTCGTTCGCCATCCTCCGCGCGCGGGGGTACGACCCGGCGAACGGCGTCGGAATCGTGACGAGCGAATACCACCTCTATCGCGCCAAACGCATGGTGCGGGCACTGGGCGCAGAGCCCGTCGGCATCGCTGCCGAGACGACGCTGCCGACCATGCGCGTCAATTACTTCATCCGGGAGGCCTTTGCCGCCGCGTATATGCAGCTGGCCGGCACCCTGTACTGAGAGGTGCCCTATGGAAAAAGTCAACGTATACGACTGGGACAAGACCATCTTCCCCGTGGACAGCACAGTGGCGTTCGTGCGCTGGTGTCTGCGGCGGCATCCCGGTGTGATCCGGGCGCTTTTGGGCACGCTGGTCCTGCTGCCGGGTTACTGGCTCGGCAAGGTGAGCAAGACGGCCATCAAGGAGCGGATGTACGGCTTTCTGCGCCGCGTGCCCGATGTGGACGCGGAGCTGGAGGCGTTCTGGGCGCAGAATTTTGCGCGCGTAAACCCGTGGTATCTTGCGCAGCAGCGACCGGACGACATCATTATCTCCGCCTCGCCGGAGTTTCTCGTGCGCATTCCGGCGCAGAAGCTCGGCGTGCGGCTGCTGGCCTCGCGCGTGGATAAACACACCGGCAAGACCGACGGCGAAAACTGCCACGGCGCGGAAAAGGTCCGCCGCCTGCACGAGGCTTATCCCGACGTCGAGATCGCGGAGTTTTACTCCGATTCCCGCAGCGACAGCCCACTCGCGGAGCTGGCCGAGCACGCCTACCTCGTGCACGGGCAGACCCGCACGCCCTGGTAAGGGCAGAAAGGAGAACGCCTATGTATTCCGCATCCGATTACCGCGGCATGGCCCGCCGCGCGCTGAAAAATTACTGGTGGCTCGCCGTCGGCGTGACGCTGCTGGCGAGCATCCTCGGCGGGACGAGCAGCAGCTTCACCCCGTCATTTAGCCTCACCATCAACGGGGACGACCTGACGCAGTACTATCCCGAGGCCCTGCGCCACGCGCTGCAGGTGTTTCTCCCCGTGTCCGGAGTGATCTCGCTGGTGCAGTTCGTCATCGGCGGCAGCGTCTCCATCGGCCACAACCGCTTCTGCCTGAAGCTGGTCGACGGCGAGCAGGCACAGTTTGAGGATCTGTTTTCCGGCTTTGACATCTTCGGCAACGCCTTCGTGCTCAACCTGCTCATCACGCTCAAGGTGATCGCATGGTCGCTGCTGTTTGTCATTCCCGGCATCGTCGCCGCCTACCGCTACTCCATGGCGACGTACATCATGGCCGAAAATCCGGGCATGCAGGCCACGGAGGCCATCGAGCGCTCCAAGGCGCTCATGGACGGGCGCAAGGGCGACCTGTTCTGCCTTGACCTGAGCTTTATCGGCTGGGCGCTGCTAGCCACGCTGACCGCCGGCATCGGCTATCTCTGGCTCACGCCGTATATGACCGTGTCGCGCGCCGCGTTCTACCGCAGCCTGCCGCGCAGCATGGGCGACCGTGCCCCCAACGGCTGGCAGCCGAACCCTGGCCCGCAGCCGGGCGGCGACTGGTACAGCCAGAACTGAACACAAAAACATATCCCCGGCAGCATGGCTGCCGGGGATATCTGCATCTTCAGACAAAATAGCCCGCATTCTCCCGCACCGGGCAGGACGCGAAGAGCTGGCGCACCGCGCTCTCGTACTCTATCATGTCCTGCGCCTTGCGGATGCGGCGCAGCGGCCGCTCGGCATCCGCGAAGCTGCAGCCGAGATAGCGCCACGCCTCCTTCATGCGAAACAGCAGCGCGCGCCGGTCGGGAATGCGCGCGCTCGTGGCCGCATAGAGCCGGTCATGAAACGCCTGGAACTGCGCCGCCGTCGGCTCGACACCCGTGCGCAGCTGGCCGATAAAGCCGGGGTTGGCGGCCAGCCCGCGGCCGAGCATGATGCGCTCCACCGTCGGAAAGCGCGCCTGAAACGCGCGCACGGCCGGAGCGTCGAACAAATCGCCGTTGTAGCACACCGGGGCGCGGCTGTGCGCGAGCGCGTAGGCAAACATGTCGAGATCCGGGTGGCCGTGATACTGGTCGGCCTGCACGCGCGGGTGCACGATCAGCTCGCAGATCGGGTAGTCATTATACAGCTCCAGCAGCGCGGGGAATGTCTCCGCCGTCGTCTTGCCGAGCCGCGTCTTGACCGACACCGGCAGCGGACAGGCGGCAAACACGGCGTCGAAAAACCGCCGCAGCAGATCCGGCTCCGTGAGCAGACCTGCGCCCTTTTTCTTCACCGTGACGGTGTTCGACGGGCAGCCGAGGTTGAAGTTCACCTCGTCGTAGCCCATATCAGCGAGCTGCCCCGCCATCCAGAGAAAGTCCTCGGCGCAGTGGCCCATGAGCTGCGGCACGACACGGATACCCGCGTTGTGCGCAGGCTCGATCTCGCGCAGCTCGCGCGGGGAAAACGTGCGGTTCGCCGTCGGCGAGAGAAACGGCGTATAGTAGCTGTCCGCCGCGGGGAACGTCTGCCGCTGCGCCTGCCGGAACAGGTCGCCGGTCACGCCCTCCATCGGCGCGCAGAGATACTGCATGGTCATCACCTCATCATCCGGCCCATGATAGCGGAAAATCCACCCCGCGTCAAGCTTTACAAACCCGCCGCCGTCAGGTATGATAAAGGGTACACGCATCCAAGGGAGGGGTTATATGGGATATCAAAGCGATCTGGAGATCGCCCAGCGCTGCACGATGCAGCCGATCTGTGACATTGCACGCACCGTCGGCATCGACGATGCTGATATAGAGCCGTATGGCCGCCATAAGGCGAAGGTGGCCCTGTCCGTGCTCGGGCAGCCGCCGCGCGGAAAAGGCAAACTGATCCTCGTCACGGCCATCACGCCCACGCCCGCTGGCGAGGGCAAGACGACCACGACCATCGGTCTGGCCGACGCGCTGCGCCGCATCGGGAAGGACGCGGCCGTCGCGCTGCGCGAGCCGTCGCTCGGCCCGGTGTTCGGGCGCAAGGGCGGCGCAACCGGCGGCGGCTACGCGCAGATCGTGCCGATGGAGGACATCGACCTGCACTTCACCGGCGACTTTCACGCCATCGGCGCGGCGAACAACCTGCTCGCCGCCATGCTCGACAACCACATCCAGCAGGGCAACGCCCTCGGCATCGACCCGCGGCGCATCACGTGGCGGCGCTGCGTGGACATGAACGACCGGCAGCTGCGCTGCATCGTCGGCGGGCTCGGCGGCAGGGCCAACGGCGTGCCGCACGAGGACGGCTTTGACATCACGGCCGCCAGCGAGATCATGGCCGTACTCTGCCTGGCAGAGTCCATGGCCGATCTGAAGGCGCGGCTGGGCCGCATCATCGTGGGCTACACGTATGACGGCCGACCCGTCACGGCGCGCGACCTCAAGGCCGTGGGCGCGATGGCGGCGCTGCTGCGCGACGCGCTCAAGCCCAACCTCGTGCAGACGCTCGAGGGCACGCCGGCGTTCGTGCATGGTGGGCCGTTTGCCAACATCGCGCACGGGTGCAACAGCGTGCTCGCCACGCGCATGGCCATGCACCGCTGCGACTACGCCGTGACGGAGGCCGGCTTCGGCGCGGATCTCGGCGCGGAGAAGTTTCTGGACATCAAGTGCCGGCTCGCCGGACTGCGGCCGGACGCCGCCGTCGTGGTGGCGACGGTGCGCGCACTGAAAATGCACGGCGGTCTGGCGCTGAACGAACTCGGCACGGAGGATCTCGACGCGCTGCGCCGCGGCGTGCCGAACCTGCTGCACCATGTGCGCTGCATCCGCGACACGTTCGGCCTGCCGTGCGTCGTGGCCATCAACCGCTTCCCCACCGACACCGACCGCGAGATCGCACTGCTGACGGAGCTGTGCGGGGAGCTGGGCGTCAACGTCGTGCTGTCCACCGTCTGGGCCGACGGCGGCCGCGGCGGCGAGGCGCTCGCGCGCGAGGTCGTGCGCCTGTGCGAAACGGAGAACCGTTTCCGTTTTGCCTACGAGCTCGACGCACCGGTCGAGGAAAAGATCACGGCTGTCGTGCGCCGGGTCTACGGCGGCGCGGGCGCGGAGATCCTGCCCGCCGCGCGCAGACAGATCCGCGAGCTGGAGGCGCTCGGCTTCGGCGGCCTGCCGGTGTGCATCGCCAAGACGCAGGCGAGCCTGTCGGACGACCCTGCGCTGCTCGGCGCGCCCGCGGGCTTCACCGTGACCGTGCGCAGCGTGACCGTGTCCGCCGGGGCGGGCTTTCTCGTCGCGCTCACGGGCGACGTGCTCACGATGCCCGGCCTGCCGAAAGTCCCGGCCGCCGAAAACATCGACGTCGATGACGACGGCCGCATCACCGGCCTGTTTTGAGCGTTTGCGCCCGCACACCGTTTCGTGTGCGGGCGTTTTTTCTGCGCATGGGCAAAAGTTATGTAAACCAATCGGCGCATACCGCGCACCCCCTGCTCATAGGATGAAGGCAGAAAGCCGGAGGTGGTGCAATGTACAAAGTGCGGCAAGCCGTCAGAAAACACCGGAAACTGCTGAGCGTGTGCGCGATGGTGCTGGCCATCGCGCTCATGTTCTGGGCGGTCAACAGCCCCGCGATCGTGGGCGTGAGCGCGGCCAAGCGCGTGCTGCCCATCTACAGCGTGCAGCGCGACGACCGCGTCGTGAGTCTGTCATTCGACGCGGCCTGGGGCAACGAGGACACGCAGATGCTCATCGACATCCTCAACAAGTACAACGTCCACGCGACCTTCTTCGTCGTGGGCGAATGGGTGGACAAATATCCGGAGTCGGTCAAGGCGCTCGCAGACGCGGGCAACGAGGTCATGAACCACTCGTCCACGCACCCGCACATGGCGCAGCTGAGCGCCGAGCAGATCCAGACGGAGGTCAACACCTGCGCCGATAAAATTGAGGCCGTCACCGGTACGCGGCCGACGCTGTTTCGCTGTCCCTACGGGGAGTACAACGACACGGTCGTGAGCACCATCAACGGCCTGGGCATGCACGTCATCCAGTGGGACGTCGATTCCCTCGACTGGAAGGGCCTGAGCAGCGACGAGATCACCTCGCGCGTGCTCACGCGCGTGCAGCCGGGCAGCATCGTGCTGTTCCACAACGCGGCCGAGCACACGCCGGAGGCACTGGCCGGGATCATTGAGGCGCTCATCGCCGACGGGTATTCCATCATCCCGATCTCGCAGATGATCCTCCCCGGCGACACGAGCATCGACCCCAACGGCCGCCAGTGCCCGGCGGCCGCGGACGAGGGCGCATAGGGCGCGCAGGGAAAGCGGGGCATGATCCCCGCTTTCGTTGCATTTTGCGCGCAAAAACGTTATAATGGAGAAAAAATCACCGCCCACGGGGCGGTTTGGGAGTAATATCTATGGAAAATTTCCAGAAAATCGCCGTGCTCATCGACGCGGACAACACGCAGCTGTCCAAGCTGGAGGCCGTGCTGCACGAGGTGTCGGCCTACGGCCGCATCGTCGTGAAAAAAGCCTACGGCAACTGGCGCAAGGACTCGCTGAAAAACTGGGAGCCGGAGCTCAAGCGCCTCGCCATCCGCGCCGAGCAGCAGTTTGACTACGTTGCCGGCAAAAACACGACCGACATCGCCATGGTCATCGGAGCCATGGATCTGCTGCACAACAATATGTATGACGCGCTCGTGCTCGTGTCGAGCGACAGCGACTTCACGCCGCTGGCCATCCGTCTGCGCGAGTCGGGCCTGTACATCATCGGCGCCGGCGTGACGACGACGCCGGAGTCGTTCAAAAATGCGTGCGACGACTTCATCCTCATCGACTACCTGTCCAAGGCAGACGAAAAGCCGGCAGCCGCCGAGCACGCCGCAGAGCCCGCGGCCAAAAAGCCCGCCCGCAAGACGAAAAAGACCACCCGCAGCACGAAAAAGCCCGCTGCCGAAGCCGCGCCTTCCGCCGAGCCGGAGCCGACGCCGGAACCCGAACCCGAGCCGGAACCGAAAAAGCCCAATATCGGCGAGATCCACAACCTGCTGCACATCGCGTCCGAGAAGTATCAGGACGCCGACGGCTTTGTCAACGTCAGCTCCTCGGGGCTGTACATCAAGCGCGTCAAGCCCGATTTCAACGTGCGCGCCTACGGCTACAGCAAGCTGCCGGAGCTGCTGGCCGCCTTCCCGAACAAGTATCAGATCAAGCGCTATGAGGGCAAGGGCGGCGCGACGATCATCGCCTATAAATGCCTGTAATATCAAGCATTGAAAAGTCTGATAAGAACCCGCTCAGATTTGCGAAAAGCCCTTGACTTTTGCCATCGAGCGCGCTAAAATTCCTCTCCTGTTGGGGAAGAACACCACCGCGAAGCAACCCTCTTTCTTCGATGCCTCTGCGTCGGCACTCCCCGCAAATTTCAAGCAAGAAAGAAGGTCTTTCCATGACTGCTCAAATCCTTGCGGCTGTCATCTTCGTCGGCATGTTTGCGCTCATCATCATGGACAAATTCGAGCGCCAGTATGTCACCCTTGGCAGTGCAGCCCTCGTGCTCGTGGTCGTGTTCGGCATCTGCATGCACAGCTGGGACGCGATCAAAAATGCTCTGAACCTCGGTGCGATCTTCCGCGCCGACTTCTGGTACGGCGCTTCGGAGAGCGCAAGCTCCGGCGTCAACTGGTCGACCATCTTCTTCATCACCGGTATGATGATCATGGTCGAAGGCCTCGGCAAATCCGGCTTCTTCCGCTGGCTGTGCCTGTCGCTGGCAAAGCTCGCGCACTACCACGTCGTGCCGCTGCTGCTGTGCTTCATGGCCATGTCCGCGTTTCTGGCCATGTTCATCGACAGCATCACGGTCGTGCTGTTTCTTGCGACCGTCACGCTGGAGCTGGCACAGATCCTGTGCTTTGACCCTGTCCCGATGATCCTGTCGGAAGTCTTCTGCGCCAACCTCGGCGGCGCTGCCACCATGTGCGGCGATCCCCCCAACATCATCATCGGCACCGCGCTCGGCTATACCTTCACGGACTTCATTAAAAACACCGGCGTCATCATCGGCATCTGCTTTGTGTTCGTGCTGATCTTCTTCTGGCTGTGCTTCCGCAAGCCGCTCAAGGCGAGCGAGGCCGCCCGCCCGGCCGACGCCGTCTGCCCCGCTCCGGCGACCGCCATCGCCAACCGCAAGGCGTTCGTCGCGGATGTGATCGTGTTTCTCATCGCGGTCGCGCTGCTCGTGACGCACGCACAGACCGGCCTGACCGTCTCGTGCATCGGCGTCATCGTCGCGTGCCTGACGCTGCTCGTGACCGTGTTTACCAACGGCGGCGCCGCCGTGAAGGAAGTCCTCCGCGGTGTGGACTACAAGACGCTGCTGTTTTTCATTGGCCTGTTCATCTCCGTCGCGGGCCTGGAGCAGACCGGCGTGCTCAAGCTCATCGCGCAGTTCATCTCCAACATCAGCGGCGGCAGCATCAAGGTCGTCATCCTCATCATTCTGCTGCTGTCGGCCGTGTGCAGCGCACTGATCGACAACATTCCGTTCGCGGCCACCATGGTCCCGGTCGTGCAGTCCATTGCGGCGACGCAGGGCATGGATCTGTCCGTGCTCGCCTGGGCGCTGTCGCTCGGCACCGACCTCGGCGGCAACGCCACGCCCATCGGCGCGTCGGCCAACGTCGTGGCCACGTCCGTGTCGGCCAAGAGTGGTCACCCCATCAGCTGGGGCAAATACTGCAAATACTGCGTCCCGGCCACCGTGCTGGTCATTGCGGTCTCGCTGGGATGCCTGTTCCTGAGATACCTGTAATTTTACATCAGAAAGGCGGTAACGCATCGTGAAACAGATCATCGTGACCGTCGGCCGTGAACACGGCAGCGGCGGCAAGTACATCGCCGAACAGATCGCCAAACAGCTCGGCATCGCGTTTTATGATAAGGAGCTGCTGCTGGCCAGTGTCTTCAACGCCGAGGACGCCGCGCGCTATGACGAGAAGCCGGTGCACCTGCTGTGGTCGCGCCGCATCGGCGAGAACTTCAACGCGCCGGAGGATGCCCTCGCACACGAGACGTTCGAGCACATTCAGGAGCTTGCCGACAGCGGCGAGTCGTTCGTCGTGCTCGGCCGCTGCTCGGACTTCATCCTGCGCAGCAATCCGAACGCCGTGCACCTGTTCATCGCCGGCAAGCCCGACGTGAAGCGTCGGCGGCTCATGGAGGAAAAATCCCTCACGGCCGATCAGGCGGCGCAGGAGATGCGCCGCGTCGACCGCGACCGCAAGGCCTACCACAACTACTACTGCGACACGAAGTGGGGCGACGCGCGCGGCTATGACCTCGTCGTCAACAGCGGCAAGCTCGGCATCGAGAAAACCGTTGACACGCTCGTGACCTACGTGCGTGCCTATCAGGCGCAGAACGAAAAATAAATAGGAAAACGCCCCGGATGCGATGCACCCGGGGCGTTTTCTGTTTTTCAGCCGCCGGTTTTCTGCGGCCAGCAGGACACGACGATCCCTGCCAGGATCAGTGCGCCGCCGAGCAGGCCCGCAATGCCAAAGTGCTCGTGAAAGCACACCGCGCCCAGCGCTGCCGCAACGAAGGGATTGAGCGCGCAAAACAGCGCTGCGTGGTCCGCCGTCGTCCCGCTCTGCGCGACCGGCTGGAGCGTGAAGCCAAAGCCGCTGCACACGAGTGCCAGCGCCAGCACGACCAGCCACTCCGTGCCGCTGCCGGGCAAGTGCGGCGTCTCGAACAGGAACGACGCGATCAGCGCCAGCGCGCCCAGAAACCCCACCTGCACCACACCGGACAGCAGGGGGTCCGCTCCGGCGTGCGTGAGCCGGTCGGTCACGAGAATGGCCGTCGAATACAAAAACGCCTCCAGAATGCAGTACCCGACGCCCGGCGTGAACGTGAGACCGCCGCGCAGCGTCAGCAGCGCCACGCCCAGCAGGCACGCCAGCGCGCCGAACAGCACACGGCGATCCGGCCAGCGGCGGCTGAGCGCCGCCTGAATGAGCGGCACGATGACGACGGCCGTGTTCGTCACGAACGACACGGTAGAGGTCTCCACGGTTTTCAGTGCCGTGAGCTCCGCCGTCATGACGCAAAAATAGATGCCGCCCATGGCAAGACCGCTCAGCAGCGTGCGCCGGTCGATCTGCAGCAGCCGCCGGAACAGCGCCGCCAGAAATGCAAACGCCAGCAAAAACCGCACCGCCAGCAGCGTGAATTTGCCCATGTCCTGCAAGCCGACTTTTGTAAGCACATACGATGTGCTGCGCGCAATGATGACCGCCGCCAGCAGCAGCTCCGCCTGCGTGCGCGTCATGGTCCGGGTCTTCATCCGTATTCCTCCCGAAAATGTCTTGACGAAACGATACCACGGTTATATCATTGCGTAAAGAGACAATGTTTCAACGGTTCCTTGCGGAATCTGCAAGGACGGAGGCAGCTTATGGACACGGAAAAATGCCGCGCACTGCTGGCCGTGCTCGAAGCCGGGAGCCTCTCGGCGGCGGCGGAAAAACTGGACTATACCCCCTCCGGCCTGAGCCGGATGATGGCGGCGCTCGAGCAGGAGCTGGGCTTCCCGCTGCTGAGCCGCTCGCACAGCGGCGTGCAGCCGACGCGCGCCTGCCGGACGCTGCTGCCGACGCTGCGGGAGCTGACGCACTGGAGCGGTCTGCTCGACGCGCAGGCAGCCGAGATCCGCGGCGTCGAGACCGGCACGATCGCCGTCGGCTGCGTCTACGGGGCGTACTACGGCTGGCTCAGCCGTTGCATCGCCCGCTTTTGTGAAGTTTACCCCGGCATCGAGGTGCAGGTCCTGCAGGGCAACAGCAGCCAACTCACGCGCGCCGTGTGCGAGCACACGGCCGACTTCTGCATCACGAGCTTCCGCGAGGGCGACTTTGACTGGATCCCGCTGTACGCCGACCCCATGGTCGCGTGGCTGCCGCCGGAGCACCCGCTGGCCGGAGGCAGGACGTTCCCGCTCGCGGCGTTTGCGACCGAGCCGACCATTGCGACCTATATGCACCAGGACACGGACAACGCGCGCGTGTTCGCCCACGCGGGCATCACGCCGAACGTCCGCTACACGACTGTGGACAGCCGCGCCACCTTTGCCATGGTGCAGGCCGGTCTCGGCGTGAGCCTGAACAACCAACTCATCACCCGCGGCTGGGACACGACCGGCATCGTGATTCTCCCGGTCGATCCGCCGCAGTATGCCGAGATCGGCATCGCCGCGCCCGCGCCGGAGGAGCTGTCCCCGGCGGCGAAGCGGTTTCTCGCCTTCGCCCGGCAGACCCTGCGCACGGACCCCGAGGCCGCGGAACTTGGAAAGGAGCAAGCATGAAAGTATCCGAACTCCCCTACCGGCGCGTGACGCGCGAGGAAATGACCGATGGCCTGCAGCGCGTGATCGAGCGCGTAAAGGCAGCGCAGAGCGTCGAGGAAATTCTCGCCGCGCGGGCGGAATATCTCTCGCTCACGACGGAGTACGCCACGGCGCAGTCGCTGTCGTACATGCGCTACACGATCAACACCGTAGACCCGTTTTATCTGGCGGAAAAGGACTACTACGACGAGATCGGCCCGGAGGTCGAAAATCTCACGCTGCAGTACACCTCCGCCGTGCTCGACAGCCCGTTTCGAAAAGAACTCGAGACGGCGCTCTCGCCGATCCTGCTGCGCAGCATGGAGCTGCAGCGGCGGAGCATGTCGCCGGAGATCATCGACGACATGGTCGAGGAGAACAAGCTCGTGAGCGAATACGCCCAGCTCATGGCGGGCATGCTCTTCCCCTTCCGGGGCGAGCAGCTGCCGCGGCCGATGCTGATGAAATACGCACGCAGCGCCGACCGCGCCACGCGCAGGGCGTGCTACGAAGCGCTCGGCACGACGCTGGAAGCGCACAGCGCGCAGCTCGACGATATCTTTGACCGGCTCGTGCACGTGCGCGACCGGATGGCCAAAAAGATGGGCTATCAAAACTTCATCGAGCTCGGCTACTGCCGCATGGAGCGCATGTGCTATGACGCGCAGGCCGTGCAGACCTTCCGCGAGAACATCGTGCGCGACATCGTGCCGGTCGTGTCCCGGCTGCGGCTGGAAAACGCGAAGCGTCTCGGCATCGACACGTTCCGGCTCTACGACAACGAATTTTTCACCCCCGGCGGCGACCCGACGCCCTGCGGCAAGGACGACCTGTTTGCGGCAGCGCAGAAGATGTACGATGCCATGGGCGACGTGCCGGGCGCATTTTTCCGCATGATGTGCGAAAACGAGGCCTTCGACGTGGAGTCCCGCCCGAACAAGTGGGGCGGCGGCTACTGCACGGAGTTCCCGAAATTCCGGCAGCCGTTCATCCTCGCAAACTTCAACGGCACGTCCGGCGACGTGGACGTCGTGACGCACGAGGCCGGCCACGCGCTCAACGCCTACCTGATCGCGGACAACCGCTTCGCGCTGGAGCTCGGCTGCGGCGGCATGGAGACCGCCGAGACGCACTCGATGAGCATGGAGTTTTTCGCCTGGCCGTATCTCGACGCTTTCTTCCCCAAGGCGGGCGACGCGGAGCGCTACCGCTTCCAGCACGCGCTCGATGCGCTCAGCTTCCTGCCCTACGGCACGATGGTGGACGAATTCCAGCACCGCGTCTATGCCGAGCCCGGCCTTACCCCGGCCGAGCGCAACGCCGTCTGGCTGGAGCTGGAGGCGAAATACCGCCCGTACATCGACCAGAGCGGCATCCCGTATCTCGAGCGCGGCACACGCTGGCAGTACCAGATGCACATCTACGAGACGCCGTTTTACTACATCGACTACTGTCTGGCGCAGACGGCGGCGTTCCAGTTCCTGCTCGCGTCGCAGGACGATTATGACGACGCCTTCGCCCGCTACCTGCATCTGTCGCAGCAGGGCGGCGAAAAGCTCTGGACGGATCTGCTGGCCGAGGCCGGCTTCCGCTCCCCGTTCGAGCCGGGCGCGCTCGCGCAGCTGGCAGCACGGGTAGAGCCGCTCATCCGCAAACACACCGTCTGACAAGGGAGGACACCGCCATGTATGAACTGACCCAGGTGGCCGGAAACAGCTACTACATCCAGAGCCCGGCCAAGATCGGCCTCGTGCGCCTGAACGACACCGACGTCTGCCTCATCGACAGCGGCAACGACAAGGAGGCCGGGCGCAAGGTGCGCCAGATCCTCGACGCCAACGGCTGGCATCTGACCGCCATCTACAACACGCACTCCAACGCCGACCACATCGGCGGCAACCAGTACCTGCAAAACCAGACCGGCTGCAAGGTCTACGCCCCCGGCATCGAGTGCGATTTCACGCGCCACCCGGTGCTCGAGCCGTCGTTTCTCTACGGCGGCTATCCGCCGAAGGAGCTGCAGCACAAGTTCCTCATGGCCAAGCCCAGCGACGCGCAGGAGCTGACCCCGGCGTGCCTGCCGGAGGGGTTTGAGTGGCTTTCGCTGCCGGGGCACTTTTTCGACATGGTGGGCTTTCGCACGCCGGACGACGTGGTGTATCTGGCCGACTGCCTGTCGAGCCGGGAGACGCTGGAAAAGTACCAGATTGGCTTCCTCTACGACGTTGCAGCCTACCTGAACACGCTCGAAATGGTCAAGACGCTCACCGCCCGCGCCTTCGTGCCCGCGCACGCCGCGGCCACGGAGGACATCGCCCCGCTCGCGCAGTACAACATCGACAAGGTGCTCGAGATCGCGGACATCATCACGGAGCTCTGCCAGAAACCGCAGACGTTCGAGGCGGTCTTGCAGCAGCTGTTCCGGCGCTTTGATCTCGTGATGAACTTTGAGCAGTACGTGCTCGTCGGCAGCACAGTGCGCTCCTACCTCGCGTGGCTGAAAGACAGCGGCAGGCTCTGCGCCGTCTTTGACGACAACCGCCTGCTCTGGCAGCAGGCATGAAGTGCATGCAAAAAACCTCCGCATCCGATCGGATGCGGAGGTTTTTCATTCCAGAAGTCCGTACTTTTCTTTCACACGCGCGAGTTTACGCAATAGCGGCTGATACAGCAGGAGCAGAAACACGGCCGTCGCACCCGCGTGGATGAGGTTAAATACAAACCCCGATGCGCAGGTCGCAAGCCACAGCTGCCACGAGGGCACGGCGTTGTACATGAGCATGCTCGCCGTATCGAGCAGCACGCCGTAGACGATGAGCACTGAGAAAAAGCCGTAGAGCAGCAGCGGCACAAGCCGTACCTTCCGCCCGGCAAACAGCACGCCGCCGAGAAAGCCCACGAGCCCGAAGCCGAGCATCTGCCACGGCGTCCACGGCCCCTGACCGAAGAAAAAGTTTGAGATCAGGCCCGCCGCTGCGCCGGTGACAAAGCCCGCCTCCGGCGTGAAGGCCACGGCCGTGAGGATCACGATCGCGCACACGGGCTTGCACTGCGGCAGCCAGTAAAACGCCGCGCGCCCGGCCACGGCCAGCGCCGTCATCGTTGCAAGCAGCACGAGCTCGCGCGCCTGCGGTCTGCGGCCTTCAAACCGCAGCACGAACGGCACGAACATCAGCCCCACGAGCAGCAGCGACGTGAGGTAGTACTTCCGCTCGTCCCACACGCACACGAACACCGCCATCAGCGCCGGGATCGCCACGAGCAGGATGCCGAGCGCGGCCCAGGTGCGCCGCGTCAGTCGGTGAGACATTGTACGACCTCCCCGCACAGCACCGCGCCGGGCGCGGCCTCACGCGCGATGCGCGCGGCCGCCGTGGTGTAAAAATAATGATCGGAGAAAAAGGCGCGCGCGGCGTTTTCCGTCACGACCTCGCCGCGAAAGAGCAGGCCGCAGCGGTCGGCATACTGCGCGCAGAATTCCACATCGTGGCTCACGACGCATACGGCCGCGCCCTGCGCGCAGAGCGCGCGCAAAAGCGCGCCGAATTCTTCTTTGAACGCGCCGTCCATGCCCTTCGTCGGCTCGTCGAGCAGCAGCACGCGCGGCTGCATGAGCAGCACCTTCGCCAGCGCGGCGCGCTGCTGCTCGCCGCCGGAGAGGTCAAAGGGATGCCGGTCGAGCAGCGGCGCGAGCGCCATCTGCCGCACGACCGTGTCCACCAGCGCGGCGTCCCTGCCGAGCGATGCGAGATCGGCGCGCACCGTGTCAGCCGCGAAGAGCGTGCGCGGATCCTGCGGCACGGCGGCGATGCCGTCGCGTAGGGGCTGGAGCGCGCGCTGCTTCTTCCCGTCGAGATACACGCTGCCACGGTACAGCCGCAGCCGTCCGGAGAGCACGCCGAGCGCCGTCGTCTTGCCGCTGCCGTTGCTGCCGGTGAGCGCGTAGAGCTCGCCCGGGCGCAGCGTGAGCGAGAAATTGCGCAGCACGTCCGCGCTGCCCTGCGCGTAGCGAAACCAGCCGTCGCGCACGGTCAGCACCGGGGGCGTGTCCACGGGCGCGGGCGCCGCGGCCGGCATCGGGTGCGGAGCAAAGCGCCCCAGATACGCTCTGCCCGCGCGCACGGTGAGCGGCAGACACTCCGTCTCGCCGAGGGCGGCGGCGATGCGTGCCGCCGTGGGCATGGCGGAAAAGATCGCGTGGCCGCGCACTGCGGCCGCCACCTCCTGCGGCGCGCCGGCGGCCAGCAGCCGCCCCTGCTCGAGCACGATGAGGTGGTCGGCCAGCGGCACAGCCTCCTCCAGCCGCTGCTCGGACAGCAGGATCGTCAGCCCCAGCTCCTCGTTGAGCTTGCGCAGCGTGTGCAGAAAGGTGCTCGCCGCGATGGGGTCGAGTTGGCTCGTCGGCTCGTCCAGAATGAGCACGTCCGGCCGCATGACCACGACGGACGCGAGGTTGAGCATCTGCTTCTGGCCGCCGGAGAGCGCGGCCACGTCGCGGTCGAACCAGTCGGCAATGCCGAAGTAGCTCGCCATCTCGGCGACGCACAGGCGCATGGTTTTTTCCTCGCACCCAAGGCTCTCGAGCCCGAACGCCAGCTCGTGGAACACCTTGTCCGTCACGATCTGGTCGTCCGGGTGCTGGAGCACGAAGCCGATGCGCCGCGCCTGCTCGGCAAACGGGATGCCCTTTAGGAGCGCGTCCCCAAGGCGCACCGCGCCGCTGACAGTGCCGTGCGGCGTGAGGCAGGTCTTGAGCTGGCGCAGGAGGGTGGATTTCCCGCTGCCGCTCTCGCCGCAGAGGACCGTGACCGCCCCCTCCGGGATCGTGAGCGTGAGGTCACTCAGCGCCGGGCGCGTCTGGCCCGGATAGGTAAACGTCAGATGTTCGAGCGCAAACGACGCCATGTCAGCGCCTCCTTTCCATCAAGCAGCAGCGGCAGAAAGCACAGCAGCGCAAAGCACGCCATGCACACCGCGCCGAGCACGCCGCTGCCGCCGATGCGGATCGACGGGTAGTAGCGCACATACAGCGCGCCGCAGCCGACGCCCGCGCACACGCCCGCAAGTGCGAGCGCAAGCACGGCGCTGAGCACGCCGTCGCGCCGGGTGAAGCGGTAATTGCCGAAATACGTTCTTCTGCCGGCGCCGTAGCCCCGGCTCTTCATGGAGTCCGCCGCCGTGATGCCGCTCTCAAGCGCCCACGAGACGGTGACGGACAAAATGCGCGCGCCATTTTTCAGCCGCTGCCACGCGCTGCCCTCGCGCGTGCCGCAGCCGAGCGACGCCTGCGCCGCGCGCACAGAGCGGATGTGCGCGGAAAATTTCGGCACGAACCGCAGCGCCATGCTCAGCAGCAGCGACACGCCCGGCAGCGCACTGCCGAACACGTACAGATATTTTTCCGCCGTCATGACGACATTGCAGCACTGAAACCACAAAATCACGGCCGCGAACATCGCCGCCGCGGCCGCGCCGTAGCACAGCGCCTCGCGCGTGACGGGGTTGCCGTTCGGCAGGTAGAACAGCATCGTCACGCCCGCGTGGTTCAGCAGCGCGTTGAGCGCCGCCATCAGTACCAGAAACGGCACGAGCCAGCCGAGCGTCCGCCCCAGGCTGCGCCAGCCGCGCAGCACCGCGCAGTAGCCCAGCGCGCCCAGCAGGCTCAGCGCCAGAAACACCGGGTGCAGCACGAGCATCGTCAGCAGCAGCACGGCCGCAAAATAGCAAAAGGTCAGCGCCGGGTGCAGCGCCGAGAAGGAATCGTTCATGGTTCTCCTTGCAGGGCGCCGACGTCGCGCCCGAGATCGCACGTATAGCTCCAGACGACGGTGTCGCCGTCATGGAGCGTGTAGCCGCTGCAGCCGTAATCCGGCCAGACGCCGTTGACGCTGTACATCCAGCCGGACAGCTCGCCGCAGTCAAATTCGTAGAGGTTGCCGATGCCCTCGATATAGGCGCTGTTGTACGCGGGCGTCCAAGTCGACTCCATGTGGATGCCCTGCGCGCGGCAGACCTGCTGCAGCACGTCAAACACCGTGCCCCCCTCCGAAAAGGCGACCGTCGTCTCCGGCAGGAGCACGCCATCGGACGGGACGATGTCCGCCTTGCCGGTCTTCAGGTCGTCCATGTGCGCGAGCACCGTGCTGCACTCAATCCGCACCGTGCAGTGCAGCGCACCGGCATCCGCCTGCGCCTGCCCGCCGCAAGCCGTGCACAGCAAAAGCAGCAGGCACAGCAGCAGCGCGAGCGCGCGCCGCTTAGCCACGCTGCACCGTCGCATTCACGACCGTGAGCGCGGCCGTCGTCGTGGCAAGGCTCTCGGTTTCGTCTGCGGCGGCCAGCACGGCGTCCGACACCGTCAGCGCCGCCTCCGCCACACCGTCGGCAAGCTGAAAGCGCAGCCGCACGAGCACGCTGCCCGTCGATGTGGCGAGTGTACCGCCCGCCTCCGGCAGGCACAGGGCGCGCGCGCTGCCGGTCTCGTTGGCGCGTTCGGAGTCGCTCTCCCACTCCGGCAGGCTGCCCATCACGAGCGGGATGTCCCCGTCCGCCGTGCCGAGAAACGTGATCTGCGTCGGGTCAAAGGCCACGGCGAGGCTCGCCGCCTCGTAGTGCGCACCGTCCGGCAGACCGGAGAGCACGACATCGACCGTGCACGCGCCGTCCGCGTCCGCGCTCTGGCACGTGAGCGTGAGCGTGGGCTCGGTGTCCTCGACGCTCTTTTGTCGCAGGGCAATGCACAGCACCACCACCGCCGCGACCAGCAGCACGGCGAGCACGATGGCAATGTTCTTTTTCGTCCAGAAAGTCTTCATTGTCCGTCCTCCTGCGCCGTGGGCAGCGCCGTATTCTGTACAAAGCTGTCGGCCAGCGCGCGCACATCCTGCGCGTCGACGCGGCCGTTAAGATCCACGTCCATCGTCAGCAGCAGCTGCGTCTCCGGGACCGTGCTGGCGGCGCAGGCCGTGCGGATGTTCAGCGCGTCCTGCGCGTTGATGACGCCGTCGGCATTCACATCGCCGGCGGTCAGCACCGGCCCCTTACCTTCCGTCACGGTGTAGTTTGCCGTGTCGTTGAGCGCATCATCCGTCACGTCCGGCGCAAAGAGCCAGACCCACGTCGGCGTGTCGCTGCGCTCAGAGAGCACGGGGCTGTAGAGCAGCTGCGTCCCGTCGGAAAACGTGACCGTGCTGTCCGCCGCCGCATCCGGCAGGCACACGGCGACCGTGCGGTATCCGGCCGGGATGAGGCCGCTGCCGTCCGCCGTGCAGAGCACGCGCGCGACCGGCTCGTCGGGCTCGGCGGGCGTTTCGACCGTGGGCGCGTCTGTCTCCTGATAGAGGCCGCTCTGCCCGCGCTGGAAGCGCGAGACGGCCACGAGCGCATACACCGCCTGCTCCGTGGCGAGGCTGTCAACGCCGCCGGAGGCCTTGTGGCGGAACGCGGCCGCGCCCGCATCATAAAACGTCAGCAGCGCATCGACCGCCGAGCCGCCGTCTTTGACGAAGCGGCTGTCCGTGTCCGGGTCGATGCCCAGTGCCGTGCAGGCGACGATGACCTGCGCGACGCTCTCAGCGTTGGCAGAGCCCCACGAGGTGAAGCCGCCGTCGCCGTTTTGCATGGCAGAGAGCGTATCAACGCCGCGCGACACGGCCGCCGCGACGGCCGCCTCCCCGCGGTACGCCGCCAGCGCCTGCAGCACCATGGCCGTCACGTCCGGATCGGCTGCCGCGCCGTTCATCGCCCAGCCGCCGCCGGAGAGCTCCGCCGCGAGGATTGCATCCACGCACTGGCGGCGCACCGCGCTGCCGGACAGGTAATTGCGGCTGTCGAGCGCGAGCAGGGCAAACACCGGGCCGTTGATGCCCTGATTGCGCACCCAGGCAAAGTCGGTATACGGCGCGGTGAGGTCGCAGCCGCCGACCTGCGTCGCGTCGCGCCCGATGGCGGACAGCGCGAGGATGACGCGCGAATTGTCCGTGGATTTATAGGCGTTGAGCGCGCCGGCCTTGCCGGACGCCGCCGTGAGCTCCGGTGCTTTGGATGCGACGTCTGCATAGTAGCGCGCAAAATAGTCGCTGTCCACAGCAAAATACCCGCCGCGGGCCAGGCCCAGCACCGTCCACTCGTCGCCGTAGCCCGGCGAGGGGACGGCCGCCGCCTGATGCGCCAGCGCGGCCGAGAGCACCGGCTGCACATCCGCGCCCTGCGCCGTCGGGGCCGGCAGCACCGCGCACACGAGCAACAGCGCCAGACACAGCGCCAGAAACCGTTTGTTCGTTTTCATGATCTGCCTCCTGAAGGGGTCTTCTACGCACGCGGCCAGAGCGCGTGCGGGTTTTCCGAAATCACGCAACATTATACCAGCCGGATCGCGCAAAAGCAACGCTCTGCGGCATTTCCAGCCCCGGCGATGCATGGACTTTCTGTCAGGTTTTCCGGCAGGCCGCTTTTGCGCAATTTCCCACGCGCGGCGTGCTAGGATACCCCCATGGACGTCATCTATCTCGACAGCCTGTTCGGGCTGAATCTGCTGATCGACTACTGCCTCGTGCTGGTCTCCGCGCGCGTGTGCGGCGTGGTGCTGCACCGCTGGCGGTACGCGCTCGCAGCGCTCATCGGCGCGCTGTATGCCGCCCTCATGGTCCTGCCCGGCTTCGGCTGGCTGGCAAACGGTATGATGAAGCTCGCGCTCGGCGCGGCCATGGCTCTCATCGCCTTCGGCGGGGAGGCGCACCTCGTGCGGTGCACGGTGGTGTTTTTCGCCGTGTCGGCTGCGTTCGGCGGCGCGGTGTACGCTGCGAGCATGCTCGCGGGCGTATCGCCGGGCAGCGGCGCGCTCGTGACGGTGTCGGGCCGGGTGCTGGCGCTGTCGTTCGCTGTGTGCTATGCGGCCGTGTCGCTCGTGTTCCGCCGGCGGGCCAGGGCCGCCGACCGCGAGGTGCGCACCGTGACGGTCACGCTCGCCGGGCGCAGCGTGACGCTCAGGGCCCTGCGCGACAGCGGCAACGACCTGCACGACCCGGTGTCCGGCCTGCCGGCGGCGGTGGTCGAGCGCGCGGCGGTGCTGCCGCTGTTTCCGGCGGTGCGCGCACTGCCGGACGACGCGGTGCAGGCACTGGAGGCGCTCAGCGCGCTGCCGGAGTGCACCGGCCGGGTCGTGCTGCTGCCGTATCGTGCGGTGGGCGTAACCGGCGCGCTGCTGCCGGCGTTCCGGCCGGACAGCGTGAAGATCGACGGCGCGGCAGAGCCGATGCTGCTGGCGCTGAGCGCGCAGGCGCTCACATCCGACGGCGCATTTGCCATGGTGCTGCCGCCAAAAAGCTGAGGAGGGGTTTTTCGTGCCAGGATTTCTGGAAAGACTACATACGCTCTGGGCGGCGCTGCAGCTGCGGCTGCGCGGCGGCGCGCCGGGGCTGTTTTACATCGGCGGGAGCGACACCATGCCCGCCCCGCTCGACCGCGCAGCCGAGCAGCAGGCCATTCAGGCGCTCGCCGCCGGCAGCGAGGAGGCCGCCTCCCTGCTCATCGAGCACAACCTGCGGCTGGTGGTGTACATCGCGCGCCGGTTTGAAAACACGGGCATCCACATCGAGGACCTGATCTCGATCGGCACGATCGGCCTCATCAAGGCCATCCACACCTTCAAGCCGGACAAGAACATCAAGCTTGCGACCTACGCCTCGCGCTGCATCGAAAACGAGATCCTCATGTACCTGCGCAAGTGCAGCGCGCAGAAAACGGAGGTGAGCATCGACGAGCCGCTCAACACCGACTGGGACGGCAACGAGCTGCTGCTCTCGGACATTCTCGGCACGGACGCCGACGCCGTGAGCCGCCCGCTCGAGGACGACGCGGAGCGCGCCATGCTCCTGCGCGCCATCGAGACACTCGGCGAGCGCGACCGGCAGATCATCCTGCTGCGCTTTGGCATCGGCGGCGCGCGCGAGGCGACGCAAAAAGAGGTCGCGGATCTGCTGGGCATCTCGCAGAGCTACATCAGCCGGCTCGAAAAGCGCATCATCGCGCACCTGCGTCAGGAAATGCTCAAGCAGATGCAGTGCTGAAAATATGCCAAAGCGGCGGCTCCGGTCGGAGCCGCCGCTTTGTCTGTCATTTTTTCACGCGGCACTGAATGCGCTGCACACCGCAAAAGAGCAGGAACACCACAAGATCGACCACCACGACGCTCGCGCCGGACGGCGTCTCGAGCACATAAGACAGCACCATGCCGAGCAGGAAATTCACCACTGACACCACGGCCGCGCAGATCGTGACCGAGCGGAACGTGCCGAACACGCGCATGGCCGTCAGCGCCGGGAAGATGATGAGGCTCGAGATGAGCAGCGCGCCCATCATGCGCATACCCAGCACGATCGTGACCGCCGTGAGCACCGCGAGCAGCATATTATATGCCTGCGTGTGCACGCCGGTCGCGCGCGAGAACGTCTCGTCGAACGTGACGGCGAAAATGCGCGGATAGCACAGCACGAACAGCGCCAGCACCGCCGCCGACAAAATCAGGCTCAGGCGCAGGTCGGCCGACGACAGCGACAGGATGCTGCCGAACATGTAGTTATTCACATCGGTGTTCATGCCGCTGGTCATGGACACGGTCATCACGCCGATGGCCAGTGCGCTGCTCGAGAGCAGCGCGATCGCGGCGTCGCCCTTGAGCTTGCCGTTTTGCGACAGGCGCAGCAGCAAAAACGCCGCCACAACCACGACCGGCACCGCCACGGCCAGCGGCGCGAGATTGAGCGCCGTGGCGATGGCGAGCGCGCCGAAGCCGACATGGCTCAGCCCGTCGCCGATCATGGAATAGCGCTTGAGCACGAGCGACACGCCGAGCAGCGACGCACACAGCGACACGAGCACGCCCACGACGAGCGCGCGCACGAGAAACGGATACGATAGCATTTCGAGGATGACTTTCATAGCTTCCGCCCTCCCAGAAACCGGCGCGCGGCATCGCTCTGCTTATACTCCGCCGCCGTGCCGAAAAAGAGCTGCTGGTGGCCCAGGTGCAGCACGTGCGTGGCGTAGCGCAGGGCGGCGTCGATGTCGTGCGTGACCATGATAACCGTGATGTCATTGCAGAGGTTCACGAGCTTGATGAGGTTATACAGTTCCCCCGTCGCCACGGGGTCGAGACCCGTGACCGGCTCATCGAGCAACAGGAGCTTGCGCGTGGCGCACAGGGCGCGCGCGAGCAGCACGCGCTGCTGCTGGCCGCCGGAGAGCGCCTGATAGCTGTGGTGCGCCAGATCCTCGATGCCCATGCGCTCCATGTTCTCCTGCGCGCGGGCGCGGTCGGCCCGCGAATAGAATGGGCGGCCGTGCATCTGGTTGATGCAGCCCGAGCGCACGACCTCCGCCACGCTTGCGGGAAAGTCGCGCTGGAGCTGCGTCTGCTGCGGCAGATAGCCGATCTCGTTGCGCACGAGCCCGTCTCCGAGCGTGATGCTGCCCTGCTCCGGCGCTTTGAGCCCGAGCAGGCCCTTGATGAGTGTGGACTTGCCGGAACCGTTTTCGCCGACCACGCACAACAGATCGCCGCGCGAGACCGTGAAGTTCACGTCGCGCAGCACCGTCTGCCCGTCGTAGCCGAGGCAGACGTGTTCACAAGTAATGAGTGCCATAATTAGTTCAATGCCTCCCGCAGCGCCTGCACATTGCGCTCCATGAGCTGCAGGTACGTCGCGCCGTCTGCAAATGCCTGCGCCGTCACGTTGTGACAGGTCGCAAACTCCAGTTTTTTCGCGCCCGTGGCCTCGCAGATCGTGTCGGCGAGCTTGCCGTTCGACAGCTCGATCGTGAACACGACCGGGATGTTCTCCGCGCGCACCTTGTCGATCAGAAACGCCACCGTGGCCGCCGATGGCTCGGCCGCATCCGCGCAGCCGGGATAGGCGGCATAATAGTCCAGACCATAGGCCTCGGCAAAATACCGCAGTGGGAAACGATCTGCAAAAGCCATCGTTTTTCGCGCTGAATGCGCCACTACATCCTGAAATTCCGCATCCAGCTGGTCCAGCTTCTCCACATAGTCCCCACACCGCTGCGCATACGCCGCCGCGTGCGCGCTGTCGGCCGCAGCAAACGTATCCGAGAGCTTCTGGCAGATGCGCGCCGCGTTGCGCGGGGACGTCCAGACGTGCTCGTCCGGCTCCGCGTCGGCATCCGCGTGGTCATGCTTTCCCGTCTGCATGCCCTCGACGGTCTCCTCGTCGAGCAGCTCCACGCAGTCCATGAGCGTCACGACGCGCAGGTTCGGGTTGTCTACACCCTCAAGCACGGTCTTGACCCACGCGTCCGACTCGCCGCCGACGTAGACAAACACGTCGGCATTGCGGATGGCAATGATGTCTTTCGGCGTCGGCTCATAGGAGTGTACCTCGCAGCCGGGGCGCAGCAGCATCGTGACCGACACATCGTCTCCGCCGACCTGGCGCGCGAAATCGTAGGGCGCGAAGATCGTCGTGACGACGTGGAGCTTGCCGTCGTCCGCATCCGGATTCTGCTGCACGGTGCAGCCCGAAAACGCCGACACGGCCAGCACCATTGCCAGCAGCACACACAGGCTCTTACGCATGGCCGTCACGCTTTCTGCCGCAGGCGGCGCACGTGCCGTAGATCGTCGTGCTGCGGCCGTCGACCGTGAAGCCGGCCGCGCGCAGCAGGTCCGACTGCAGCGCATCGGACACGTCCTCGTCCAGATGGATCAGCCGCCCGCAGTCCACACACTTGAGGTGCAGGTGCGCGTCGCAGTGACCGGGGTCCATGGCCTGATAGGCCGCGCTGCCACCGCTCTCGGGCGCGAAGCGGCGCACGGTACCCTCCTCGACCAGGCGGTCAAGCGCACGGTAGACCGTGCTGCGGCCGGGAGCTTCGTCGCCCATGGCCGCGAGCAGCTGCTCGACCGTGAACTGCTCGTCCGCGTGCGCAGACAAAAACGCCAGCAGCGCACAGCGCTGCTGCGTGTGATAACTGTTTCGCATGGTTTCGCCTCCAAATCGGGAATGAATCCCGAATTCAAGCCGTAGCATACACGCAGTTTGCCCGTCTGTCAAGGGGAAAATGTAAAAATGTAAAAAATCCCGCCGGACATTGCGTCCGGCGGGATCTTGGGTTTGGATTCAGGCGAGGGCGGCCTCCGGCTCGCCCGCATCGCCGAGCGTGTCGCTGATGAACTGCGGCACCTGCTCGCGCGGCATGTCCAGCGCGATGGCAAGCTCTCCGTGGAGCATTTCCTCGGCGCGCTTCATATAGCGCTCGTCGACGAGGCCGAGCTTCTTACCGCGCTCGGTCATCCGGCGGCGCTTGGCGCGCACGTCCTTGATCAACTGCAGAAGATCTGCACAGGTGTAATCCTGAATGCACTGCTGATAGTGCTCATTGAGAAAGCGGAGGTTGGAATTTTCATAGACCTGCGCGGTCATCTGCGGAATGCGGTCAATGAGCGCGAGCGCCTCCTCGCGCGTGATCACAGGCCGCATGAACACCTTGCTGTCCACGGGTGTGAACACCTTGCCCTCCCGGTAGATGGGCGCGAGCGTATAGTACTCCCGGTGCTTGTCCACACCGGAGATCTTCGGCGTACCGATCTCCTCCACGCGGCAGACGCCCTCGTTGCCATACACGATCAACTGACCAATTTCGTACATTTGAATATCCTTTCCTCAGCCAAACAAAACCAAAAACAAACAAAGCAGGGCGGCATTGCAGCCGCACTGCGGCCGCAACCCTGCCCCCTGATAGATAGTTTAGCACAAAATTTGCAAAAAGGTAAGACTTTTTTCATTTAGGACTTGATTTTTTTACGGAAACGGATAGAATAAACAATTTATAGAGCGTAAAGGCAGGAAGGAAAATCCGCATTTGCTACTTTGAGGGGGAAAATCAGGATGCATATCGGGTGGAACCGCATCTGGAAAGCGCTGCTGGGCTGTGCCTGCGTCATCGGGAGCATCGTCCTGCTCGCCTGTGGGCAGGTCGGCTGGGGCATTGCGGCATTGGAAGCAGCCGTGCTGCTGCTCGCGCTGCAATATGCGCCGCGCGCGGCGCGGCTGCGGAAAACGTGGTGGTTCGTGGAGCTGGTGCTTGTGCTCGCCGTCACCGTGGGGTACGCCGGCTTTGCCGCCGTGCGCGCAGCGCAGACACCAGCGTCCGCCGTCGTCATCACGACGGAGCGCAGTGTGCCGCCGGTCACGCCGGTGCCGGAGACCGCAGCGCCGGAGCTGACCGCCACACCGGAGCCGACGCCCGCACCCGACACGGCGGAGGCGACCTGTGTCGCCAGCCGCAAGGCAAAGAAATACCACCGGCTGTCGTGCCAGTACGCCGCCAAGATCAAGGACGAGAACCTCGTGACCTTTGACAGCGCCGCGCAGGCGCAGGCCGCGGGCTATGCGCCCTGCGGCGCGTGCAAACCATAAGAAAAACCGCGCTCCCGTGTATCGGGAGCGCGGTTTTGCCGTTTGGAGATCACATGTGCAGATCCGGGTAGAGTGGGAAGCGCGCGCACAGATCCAGCACCTGCGCACGCACGGCGGGCACGGCGGCCTCGCCCTCGTCGATCAGGCGGCAGATGAGCGCGCCGATCTCGCGCATTTCGTCCTCGCCCATGCTGCGGGTCGTGACGGCCGGCGTGCCGAGACGCACGCCGCTCGTGACGCGCACGGACTGCGTGTCGAACGGGATGGTGTTTTTGTTGGCGGTGATGTTCGCCGCGTCGAGCAGGTCCTGCATCTGCGCGCCGGTGCGACCCCGGCTGTAGACGTCGGCCAGCATGAGATGGTTGTCCGTGCCGCCGGAGACAAGGCGCACGCCGCCCTGCTGCAGCGTCTCGGCGAGCACGGCGGCGTTTTTGACCACCTGCTGCTGATAGGTGCGGAAGGCCGGCTGCAGCGCCTCGCCGAAGCAGACCGCCTTGCCGGCGATGACGTGCATGAGCGGGCCGCCCTGCGTGCCGGGGAAGACGGCGCTGTCGATCTTTTTGGCAAGCTCGTCGCGGCAGAGGATGATCGCACCGCGCGGGCCGCGCAGGGTCTTGTGCGTCGTGCAGGTGACGACATCGGCATACGGCACCGGGCTCGGGTGCACGCCAGCGGCGACAAGGCCGCCGATGTGCGCCATGTCGACCATCAGGTACGCGCCGACGGAATCGGCGACGGCGCGAAAGCGCGCAAAGTCGATCACGCGCGGATAGGCGCTCGCCCCGGCGATGATGAGCTTCGGGCGTACCTCCTCGGCCACGCGCGCGAGCGCGTCATAGTCGATGGTCTCGGTCTCGGGGTCAACGCCGTAAAAATGCGCCTCAAAATATTTCCCGGACAAGGATGCCTTGCTGCCGTGCGTCAGGTGGCCGCCGTGGGAGAGGTTCATGCCGAGGATGCGGTCGCCCGGCTGCAGCAGCGCCGCGTACACGGCCATATTCGCCTGCGAGCCGGAGTGCGGCTGAACGTTGGCGTGATCCGCGCCGAAGAGCCGCGTCACACGGTCGATGGCCAGACGCTCAACCTCGTCAACATAGTCGCAGCCGCCGTAATAGCGCGCGCCGGGATAGCCCTCGGCGTATTTGTTCGTCAGGTGGCTGCCCACGGCCTCCATCACGGCCGGGCTCGTGAAATTCTCGGACGCGATCAGCTCCAGATGGTCGCGTTGGCGCCCCAGCTCCCGCTCCATGGAGGCGTACAATTCTGGGTCGGCCAGCTTCAGGTGTTCATAATTCATATCGGAAACCTCCGTTTGTGTCAAAATCGCGCAACCAGTTTACCACAACTCAGACGTATTTAACAAGGGGAAAGCGCGTAAACTTATACTATCCCGATCTCGTCCGAGGTGATGCAAGTTGAACAAATGGAAGCGTATCCGCCCGTATGTCGCCTTCTGCGCGATCGCGCTGGCCGTCGGCGGCGCGTCGAGCTTTGCCACCCGCGCGGGCATGGCTGACTTCGACCTGCTGACAAAGCCGCCGGCCGCCCCGCCGGACTGGCTGTTTCCCATCGTGTGGACGATTCTGTACCTGCTCATGGGCATCGCCATGGGGCTTGTCTGGCGCAGCAGCACCGGCCGCGCGCGCCGGGAAGCCACCGCGCTCTGGAGCATCCAGCTGGCTGTCAACGGCCTGTGGCCGGTGCTGTTTTTCCTGCTGGGCGCGCACGGGCCGGCGTTTTTCTGGCTCGTGGGGCTGATCGTGCTCGTGCTGTTCATGAGCGCGGATTTTTCCCGCCGCAATGCCACGGCCGCGTGGCTGAGCGCGCCGTATCTGCTCTGGCTGCTGTTCGCGGCGTATCTGAACCTCGGCATCTGGCTGCTCAATCGGTAAGGTTTGGATAAAGATCACGTCAAGAATGTGTTTGCATGGTGCGGGAGATTGTGGTACACTGCCCCCTGAGGAGGGAACTGCCCCATGAAAAAACCGCTCAAGATCATACTCATCATTCTGGCCGTCCTTGTCGGCCTGGTCGCCGCGCTGCTCATCTGGCTGACCGCCACGCAGCTGAATGTCAAGACCGAGACCGCCGTCGTGACGCACGGCGAGAACAGCACCGCCAGCTTCGCCCCGGGCGACAGCGTGTCCATCCTGACGTGGAACGTCGGCTACGCCGGACTGGGTGAAGAGTCCGATTTCTTCATGGACGGCGGCAAGCAGGTGCGCGCGCCGAGCAAGGCCATCGTAGAGAAGAACATGGACGGCATCGTCAGCACCGTGAAGGAGCTGGACGCCGACTTCACGTTCCTGCAGGAGATCGAGGCCGACCCCTCGACCCGCTCCTACGGCATTGAAGAGGCCGAACGGATGCGCACCGAGACCGGACTCGACACCGCGCACGCGCGCAACTACAAATGTGCCTTCGTGCCCTACCCCATCCCGCCGATCGGCAAGGTGAGCTCCGGCATCATGACGCTCTCGACCGCGCCCATCGCCTCGGCCGAGCGCATCGCCTTGCCGAGCCCGTTCAAGTGGCCGGTATCGGTGGCCAACCTCAAGCGCTGCCTGATGCCGGTGTATATCGACCTCGAGGGCACGGACGCGCAGCTCGTGCTCGTCAACCTCCACCTGGAGGCGTATGACGACGGCGAAGGCAAGGCCGCGCAGACCGCCGCGCTCAAATCGTTCCTCGAACAGGAATACGCCAAGGGCAACTACGTCATCGCCGGCGGCGACTTCAACCAGACGTTCCCCGGCGGGCTGGACAAGTACCCGATCAAGAACGCCGATCTCTGGACGCCCGGCACACTCGACGACAGCATGCTGCCCGACGGCTGGCACTTTGCCTACGACACGGCCACGCCGACCTGCCGCCTCGACAACCAGCCCTATGATGCCGAGAGCGACGCCACGCAGCACTACGTGATCGACGGCTTCATCCTCTCGCCGAACGTGGAGCTCACGGGCGTACAGACGCAGGACGACGGCTTCCGCTTCTCCGACCACAACCCCGTGCTGCTGAATATCCGGCTCAAATAAAGCATATCAAAAAGCCCGCTTCCGACCGGAAGCGGGCTGATTTTTTATTTTGCGCGCGTGATGTGCAGCTCGCGGCAGGAATTTGGGCCGAAGAGCGCCTCCATCCCCTTTCGGTACGCGGGGAAGGCATCGCGCGGTATGAGCGCCTGCACGCACCCGGCAAAGCCGCCGCCGTGCACGCGCCACGCGCCCACGCCGTCGAGCAGCGCGGCCGCGCGCGCCAGCCCGCGCTCAAGCCGGTCGTCGCCGCCCGGGGCGCGGATGTTGCGCAGCAGCTGCTCCGACGAGCGGCCGGAGGCATTCATCAGGCGCAGGTACGTCTCGGCGTCCCGGTGCACGAGCGCGTCGCGCATGAGCGGCACGCGCGCGTTCTCCTCAAAAAAGTGCGCCGCGCGGTCATCGGCAAGGCCCGGCTGCCGGTGGGCATAGAAATCCGCCGGATCGACCTGCGAAAGCGTCTCGGCGCCGAAGCGCCGCGCCACGCGGCACATATCGGCCGGCAGCGCCGCATACGCCGCCGTCAGCCCCGCGTGGCTGCCGCCGGTGTCCGTCAGGCTCAGCGTAAGGCCCATGTCGGCAAACGGCGCCGCGACCGGGGCGATCTCCCCGGCGGCGAAGTCGATGTACACCGCGCCATCGAGCGCGCACGCGAGCTGATCCATGAGGCCGGACGGCTTGCCGAAGTGGCGGTTTTCCGCCTGCTGGCCGAAGCGCGCGAGCTGCTCGGGCGAGAACGCGCCGCCGTTGTAGAGCGCGTTGAAGATGCGGCCGACGAGGATCTCAAACGCGGCCGACGACGACAGGCCGCCGCCCGGCTTGAGCGCGGAGGACGCCCACGCCTCGAAGCCGCCGACAGCACCGCCGGCGTCCAGAATGGCCGCCGCCATGCCGCGCACGAGCGCCCACGGCTTGCCATACGCGCGTGGATTCACGGCCAGATCGTCGAGCGCGACCGTGAACGGCCGGTATCCCTTCGAGTGGATGCACACGCGGCGGTCGCGCCGGCGCGTCGCACGCGCGGTGATGCCCACGTCCACGGAGGCCGCCAGCACGCGGCCGAGCTGATGATCGGTATGGTTTCCGGCCAGCTCCGTGCGGCCGGGGGCAAAAAATCGCTGCATGATCTTCCTCCGAAAAAAGCCGGCAGGCGTCCTGCCTGCCGGCTTCCGTGCAAAAAACTCAGTGCTTGCGCGCGAGCACCCGCTCGATGCCGCGCACGACGCCGGCCGCGTCCACACCGTACTTGGCCAGCAGGTCGGTGTACTTGCCGGTCTCGGTGAACGTGTCGGGGATGCCGACAAACTCCGTCGGCGCGCCCGTGCCGCCCCAGGCGAGCACTTCCGCCACGGCGCTGCCGAGGCCGCCGTAGATGTTGTGCTCCTCGGCGGTGACGATCGCGCCCGTCTCCTGCGCGCAGCGCAGGATGAGCTCGCGGTCGATGGGCTTGATGGAGTACATGTCCACCACGCGCACGGACACGCCGCGCGCGGCCATCTGCTCGGCCGCCTCGAGCGCCTTGTGCACGAGGATGCCGCAGGCGATGACGGTCACGTCCGTACCGTCGCGCACGATCGCGCCCTTGCCGCACTCGAACTTCGTGTTCTCGTCATACAGGTCCGGGTACACGTCGCGCGACAGGCGCAGGTACATCGGGCCGTAGGTGTCCACGGCGTACTTCGTGGCCCAGCGGGTGCTGGTCGCATCCGACGGGACGAGCACGGTCATGTTCGGCAGTGCGCGCATGACGGCGATGTCCTCCGTGGCGTGGTGCGTCGCGCCGTCGAGCGCGTCGGACATGCCGCAGTAAGCGCCGCCGAACTTCACGTTCAGGTTGCCGTAGCACACCTGCGCGCGCGCGGAGATGAGACCCAGCGTGGTCAGAAAGACCGTGAACGTGTTCACGAACGGGATCTTCCCGGTCGTGGCGAGGCCCGCCGCCGTGGCGACCATGTCGGACTCGGCGATACCCATATTGAAATGGCGCTCGGGGTGCGCCTTGGCGAAGATGCCGCTCTTGGTAGAACCGGACAGGTCAGCATCGAGCACGACAATGTTCTCATTGGTGTCGCCGAGCTCGGCGAGCACGGTGCCGTAAACTTCACGAATGGACTTTCCCATCACACGTTACCTCCCAGTTCCTGCATTGCCTGCGCGAATTCGGCGTCCGGAATGGCCTTGCCGTGCCAGGCGGACTTGCCCTCCATGAAGGACACGCCCTTGCCCTTGATCGTATCGGCGAGGATCACGGTCGGCACGCCCTTGCAGGCGGCGGCCGCGTCGAGCGCAGCGTCGAGCGCCGCCAGATCGTGCCCGTCGCAGCGCAGCACGTTCCAGCCGAAGGCCTTCCACTTGCCGGGCAGGTCGCGCAGCGGCATGATCTCGTCGGTCGTGCCGTCGAGCTGCACCTTGTTCCAGTCGACGATGGCGGTGAGGTTGTCGAGGCCGAACTTCACAGCCGAGGCGGCCGCCTCCCAGACGGCGCCCTCATCGAGCTCGCCGTCACCGAGCACGGCGTACACGCGCGCATCGGAATGGTTCAGTTTCAGGCCGAGGGCCATGCCCTGCGCGGCAGCCAGGCCGATGCCCAGCGGGCCGGACGGCATATCCACGCCAGGCGTGCGCATGCACGGGTGGCCCTGCAGGGGGCTGCCGGTCTGGCGCAGGGTGTTCATGCTCTCGGGGGGCAGGAAGCCCTTGCCGATCAGGTTGCGGTAAAGCATGGGCGCGGCGTGACCCTTGCAGAGCACGAGCCGGTCACGGTCCGGATCGTCGGGGTGCGCGGCGTCCACATGCATGCGCTGCTGATACAACAGCGTGAGGATCTCACAAACGGACAGGCTGCCGCCCGGGTGGCCGGACTGCGCGCCGTGGATGGCGGTGAGTACGTCGATCCGATACTGCCGGCAAAGCTCCTGGAGCTCGGCCGTGCGTTCCGGGGTCAAAGACATGGTGGTTTGTCCTCCTGTTTGATGTTACTTAATAAAGATACAACGCACGTTTTTTGATGTCAACGGCGCGAGCCGATTTTTCGCGCGTTTTCCCTTGTTAATTTTATAATCGTTGCTTTACCGGGCGACAATCGTTATAATTAAAGAGAATATATTTATTGTCTGCATCCCCGCAGACCATTCAGGAGGCGAGGTCAATGGACCCCAACAAAGCGCTCAACATGACTATGCTCTGCGATTTCTATGAGCTGACGATGGGCAACGGTTATCTTGAGCACGGCATGCAGGACCGCATCACGTATTTTGATGTGTTCTTCCGCAGCGTGCCGGACGACGGCGGCTACGCCATCGCCGCCGGTCTCGAGCAGATCATCGACTACATCGAGAACCTGCACTTCACCGACGAGGACATTGCCTATCTGCGCAGCCGGAAGCTGTTCAGCGAGGCATTTCTGGACTATCTGAAAAACTTCCGCTTCACCGGCGACATCTGGGCCGTGCCGGAGGGCACGCCCGTGTTCCCGCGCGAGCCACTCATCACGGTGCGCGCGCCCGCCATCCAGGCGCAGCTCGTGGAGACGTATCTGCTGCTGCAGATCAACCACCAGAGTCTGATCGCCACGAAGGCCAGCCGCATCTGCCGCGCGGCACAGGGCCGCACGGTGCTCGAGTTCGGCTCCCGCCGCGCACAGGGCGCGGACGGTGCGATCCTCGGCGCGCGCGCTGCCTACATCGGCGGCTGCGCCGGCACCGCCTGCACGATCTCGGACGAGGTATACGGCGTGTACGCCGGCGGCACGATGGCACACTCCTGGGTGCAGATGTTCGACTCCGAGCTCGACGCCTTCCGCGCCTACTGCCAGACGTATCCCGACAACGCCACCCTGCTCGTGGACACCTACAACAGCCTGCAGTCCGGCGTGCCGAACGCCATCCGCGCGTTCAACGAGGTGCTGCGGCCGAAGGGCATCACGCACTGCGGCATCCGCTTCGACTCCGGCGACATCGCCTACCTGACGAAGAAGGCGCGCAAAATGCTCGACGACGCCGGCTGGCCCGACTGCAAGATCACCGTGTCCAACGCGCTCGATGAGCGCCTGATCGCTGGGCTGCTGCGCCAGGGCGCGCAGATCGACAGCTTCGGTGTGGGCGAGCGGCTCATCACCGCGCGCAGCGAGCCGGTGTTCGGCGGCGTGTACAAGCTCGCGGCCATCGAGGACGAGAACGGCAACATCATCCCGAAGATCAAGATCAGCGAGAACGTCGGCAAGATCACCAACCCCCACTTTAAAAAGGTCTACCGCTTTTACAGCAAGGACTCCGGCATGGCCGAGGCGGACTACATCTGCCTGCACGACGAGGTCGTGGACGACACGCAGCCGCTCGAGATCTGCGATCCCGACGCGACGTGGAAGAAGAAAGTGCTCACCGACTTCACGGCGCGCGAGCTGCTCGTGCCCATCTTCCGCGGCGGCAGGCTCGTGTATCAGAAGCCCGCGCTCGATGACATCCGCGCCTACTGCGCGCAGCAGCTTACCACGCTCTGGCCGGAGGTGCTGCGCTTCGACTACCCGCACAACTACTACGTTGACCTGTCGGAAAAGCTGCTGAAGATCAAGCTCGAGCTGCTCAACGCCGGCGGAAAGTCGCAGGGCTGAGCCATGGACGCCGCATCCCGCCGTCAGGCCATTCTCAACCGGCTCCGAACGGCCGACCGGCCCGTGAGCGCGTCGAGCCTTGCCGCCGAGCTGAATGTCAGCCGCCAGATCATCGTGGGCGACATTGCGCTCCTGCGCGCCGGCGGTGCCGAGATCTCCGCCACCCCGCGCGGCTACGTGCTGCCGCGGGCAACGGACGGCATCACGCGCACGATCGCCTGCCGCCACACGCTCGAGCAGACCGGGACCGAGCTCGACATCCTCGTCGACAACGGCTGCACCGTGCTCGATGTCATCGTCGAGCACCCGGTCTACGGCCAGCTCACCGGCCAGCTGCAGATCAGCAGCCGCTACGATGTGGAGCAGTTTCTCGCGCGCGTGCAGGCGCACGACGCTGCCCCGCTGAGCATGCTCACCGGCGGCATCCATCTGCACACGCTGCGCTGCCCGGACGCGGCCGCCTGCGAGCGCGCCTGCGCCGCGCTGAAAGCGGCCGGCCTGCTGCTGGACGATTGACAGAAGTTTAATTTAGTTGACAAGTGCACAGGAAGACTTTATAGTATGCTTTACAGGTGTCATGACACCTGTAAAGCATACTTATTTTCTGGAGGAATGCACTATGCAGCGGTTCCGGGACTTTCTGAAGCGAAAGGATATTGAGATCTCTCTGCGGCGCTACGGTATCGACGCGCTCGGCGCGATGGCACAGGGCCTGTTCTGCTCGCTGCTGATCGGCACGATCCTCAACACGCTCGGTCAGCAGTTCCACATCGGTTTTCTCAACGCGATCATCTTCACCCTCGGCAAGGGCGACGCCGCGGTCGGCTACACGATCGGCGGGTGCGCATCGCTCATGGTCGGCCCGGCGATGGCGGTGGCCATCGGCTATGCGCTGCACGCGCCGGCGATGGTGCTGTTCTCGCTCGTCCCGGTCGGCTATGCGACCAACGCCATGGGCGGCGCCGGCGGCCCGCTGGCCGTGCTCGTGACGGCGATCATCGCGGCCGAGTTCGGCAAGGCCGTGAGCAAGGAGACGAAGGTGGATATCCTCGTCACGCCCATCGTCACGATCCTCGTCGGCATCGGGCTGGCCATGCTCGTGGCCGCGCCCATCGGTAAGGCGGCCAACTGGGTCGGCACGCTCATCATGTGGGCGACCGAGCAGCAGCCGTTCGTCATGGGCATCCTCGTGTCGGTCATCGTGGGCATCGCGCTCACGCTGCCGATCTCGTCGGCCGCCATCTGCGCGGCGCTCTCGCTCACGGGGCTCGCGGGCGGCGCGGCCGTGGCCGGCTGCTGCGCGAACATGGTGGGCTTCGCCGTGCTGAGCTTCCGCGAAAACGGCTGGGGCGGCCTGGTCAGTCAGGGACTCGGCACGAGCATGCTGCAGATGGGCAACATCGTGCGCAACCCGAAGATCTGGATCCCCGCCATCGTGACGTCGGCCATCACGGGCCCGATCGCCACGTGCGTCTTCAAGCTGCAGATGAACGGCGCGGCCGTCAACTCCGGCATGGGCACGTGCGGCCTGTGCGGCCCGATCGGTGTGTGGACCGGCTGGGTCGCACCGAGCGAGGCCGCCGTCGCCAACGGCGCCGTGGCCATCCAGCCCGGGGCGATGGACTGGATCGGGCTCGTGATGGTCTGCTTTGTGCTCCCGGCCGTGATCTGCTGGGCGATCGGTCTGCTGTGCCGCCGCCTCGGCTGGATCCGCGAGGGTGACCTGAAGCTGGACTAAATCCCCGTACATACAAAACCCCGCACAGGACGGTGTCCCGTGCGGGGTTTTCTTTACATCCCAAAGAGCCGAATGCCCTTGACGAGCATCGACAGCCCCAGCGTCACGACCAGCACGGCGCTGCCCTTGACGATGTATTTCATCCAGCCGCGCGGCAGAAACGACTGCAGCGCGCCGAACAGAAACAGCAGCGGCACCGTGCCGAGCGAGAACACCAGCATCACGAGCGCGCCGCGCGCGGCGCTGCCGCTGCTCATGGCGCAGAGCCACATGGCGCTGAGTGCGCCGCACGGCATGACGCCCGTGAGCAGGCCGATGATGAGCGGCCGGCCGGCAAAGCGGCGGCGCGTGCGCGCATTGAGGCTGCACGCACCGGGCAGCTCCGTCTCCGTACTGCGCAGGCCCGGCAGGATGCCCGCCATGCGCAGGCCAATGAGCAGCACGAGCGCGCCCGCAACGGTAAAGACCATGCTCTTGATGTTCGGCGTGTAGGTGATGACCGCGCCGAGCGCGCCGCAGAGCGCGCCGACCGCCGTGTACGACACGACGCGCCCGCCATTGTACGCAGCCGAGGCGATGAGCCCGCGCTTGCTGCGGCCGGTCACGCCGCGCGCATCCGTCGTCTGCGCGAGCAGAATGCCGCCGCACATGCCGATGCAGTGCGTGCTCGTGAGCAGGCCGACGAGAAACACGAGACCGAGCGAGGCATTGTCCGCGAGCGCCGGGACTTTCACGAGCGCGAGCAGCTTCGGCAGCCCCCAGTAGAGCACGCCCACGAGCGCAAGACAGATCCCATCGACCACCACGCCGCCCATGCCGTGCGTGCCCGGCGGATAGCCGGCATTCGTGAGCACCTGCCGCAGCGTGTCCTCCGTGACGATGTTCGGATCATACGTGATCGTCACGCGGCCGCGCCAGTAGTGCGCCTGTGCGGAGACGACGCCGCGCGTGTGCAGCAGCGCATCCGCGATGGCGTCCTCGCACGCCCGGCAGATCATGCCGGACACATTCAGCTCCAGAACCGTGGTCGTCATGGCCGCTCCCTCTTCGTTTCTTTCCCGCGCAGCGCACACAGCAGCACGCCGCCGGATGCACCGCACGCAAGCACCGCCGCCGCGGCCGGGCCGATCACCCCGCACGCAGCCAGCGGCAGACACACGGTATGATACGCCAGCAGCAGCCAGATGCACCGGCGCACGGTGCGCGCCGTCCGCGCGGCCGACGCCTCCGCGCCGTGCGTGAGCAGCTCGCCCCGCTCGGCCGCACGGCCGATCTCTGCCGGCGCGGCGACACCCGCGGCCTGCCCGGCCGCGCCGGGACACGCGGCGGCCAGCACAGCGCACGTGCAGGTCAGCGCGCGGGCCAGATCGCCCGGCTGCCGCCAGAAAAGCCATACGACGCCAACGCCGATCGCCAAAAGGACGAGCAGCGCGGTGAGGCGTGATGCCGCCCGCTCGAGCCGCACCTGCTCCGGTGTGCGCACGGTCTGTGCGCGCTGCAGGGCTGCGATCGTCCGCTGCAGCGCCGTCGCGTCGCCGATCGCCGTGGGCGTGATGAATGCGCTGCCCGCGCGGTTGAGCGTGCCGGCCAGAACTGCGTCCCCCACCGCCTTTTCCGCCGGCCGGGCTGCGCCCGTGAGGGCGGATGCATCGACTGTGCAGGTGCCGGAGCACACGACGCCGTCGACCGGGACACGCTCGCCCGGCAGAACGCGCACCACGTCGCACGGCGTGAGCGCGTCAGCGTCCACCGGCGTCCCCACGCCGTCCCGCACGACCGTCGCCGTGCGCGGGCGCAGATGCCGCAGCCGCCGCACCGGTGCGTGAAGCGCCCCGCGCACCAGCTGCGCCGCGTACTTCCCCGCCAGCAGCGCGCAGACGATGCCGCACGGCGCGGGAAAGCACGGCCGCAGGCCCGTGAAGGCCGCATAGGTACTGTACGCAAACAGGACGAGCGCTGCGAGCAGACCGGGTGCGTCCGGCCCGAGACTGCCGCCGCGCAGCACGCGCCACGTGCCGCGCCAGAGCGCTGCGCCCGCGCCGAAGAGCACCGCTGCCGCCAGCGCAAGCTGCACGAGCTCCGGCAGCCGCCACAGCATCAGCGCCGTGAGCAGCACGCCAAATCCCAACCGGCGCGCCAGCCGCTGGCGCGTCCGGCCCTGCTGGGCCTCCTCGCCGCCGCGCTGCGCCGTCAGCTCCGCGCCCGGGCCGAGCACCGCCGGGAGCGCCGCAGCGTCCGTGCCGACCGGCCAGAGCGTCACCATGAAGGTATCGCCCGCGCGCGCAGCGCTGCGCACGCCGAACACCGCCCGCAACCGCGCCTCCGCCCCGTCGTCCGCGCCCGGGCAGCGCAGCTCCGCCGTCTCGACCGGCACAGCAAAGCCCGCGCGCTGTACGCAGCGCGCGATCTCACCGAGGCCGACGGCCGCCTCGTCATACGTCAGGCGTGCGCAGCCGGCCGTGTCGCTCACGAACACCGCATGCACCCCCGGCAGCCCCCGCAGCGCGCACACGATGCGCACCGCGCAGGCGCCGCAGTCCATGCCCGAGATGCGCAGGATCACGTCCGTCATTTTTGCCGCCGCCTTTCGTAATTTACCAACTGGTCAGAAAAAAGATAGCACGCTGCCACAATTTTGTCAAGGCGCGGCGTGGATTTTCCCGGCCATTTGACGGACGTCGAAAATCGCAGTATAATCGAGACATCCCAGTAGCCCGGAGGCGACCAAGATGCCGATCATTGTCGACCGTGACCAGATCCGCATGGACATTCTCATGGCGTTTCAGCACTGCATCGAGCGCAAGCCCATGATGAACGTGTCCCTGCGCGACATTGCAGCCGAGGCGGGCATGAGCCACGCCAAGCTGCTCAACTATTTCGAGAGCAAAAACGATCTCATCCTCGCGTATGTGCGCTATACGCGCGAATATATGAGCGAGAAGTGCAGCCAGTGGTTCGCCGGGCACGACCGCGCGGACTATGCCTCCAACCTCGCGTACATGAACGCTTTTATGGACTATGTGGCCAATGCCCCGGCGCACGAGCAGCGCCCGAACGCCACGACGCAGACCTATGTCCTCGCGCGCTACGACCCCGAGATCGGCCGGCTCGTGCAGGAGGAGTTCCGCGCGTGGCGCACGCTCATGGAGCAGTGCCTCATCCGCATCTACGGCGAGGAGGTCGGTATGCACGAGGCCGAGGCGATGATGATCCTCATCGCCGGCACGTTCATCTGCAACTACAATCAGGCGCTCACCGGCGAGATCAATGACAACATTCTCGGCTATCTCGGCAACCTGAACCGCTCCTGACACCGAAAAAAGTCATCCGCCTGACGGCAGCAGCCGTCAGGCGGATTTGCATAGGGGGGAAGGATGTGAAAAGGTATTACTCGTTTGGGTGTGCATCACAGTAGTGATGATAGATATTCTCGATATACAGCGCAGCGTCGCGGCCGCGGCCCTCGGCGAGCATAGCAGTGATGCGCGTCTCCTGCTCGATGACCGTCTCCGGCCCCCAGAAGGTCACGCACCGCTCCCAGAGCACGCCGCTCACATCCGCGAGGCTGTTCATGAGCAGCGGGAAGATGAGGTTGCCGCTCAGCTCGGTGATGGTCGTGTCAAACTTGCGCATCCACCGCGCGTAGGCAGCGATGCCCTCCCCCGCGGCGAGGGACGCGCGCAGCCCGTCGGTGATGGCGCGCAGCTGGTCGATATCGGCCGGCGTGCCACGCTCGCCGAGCAGGATCATGGCGCCGCCCTCGATCGCGTCGCGCGCCTCGACGAGGGAGCTCTCGATGGCATGGTCGAACTGGCCGCCGTATTTCCCGAGGGCCATGAGCGTCTCAAAATTGCCGTGGCGGGCGTAGTCCTCGATGTAGTTGCCGCGGCGCGGCTCCATGCGCACGAAGCCCATGCGTTCGAGATCCTCAAGCCCGGTGTGCACCATCGAGCGGCTGATGTGCATCTGCTCGGACAGTTCGCGCTCCGACGGCAGCCGGTCGCCGACCCGGAGCTCACCGGAAAAGATCAAGCCGATGACCTGATCGACGAACAGCTCCCGGAGCGTCGGGGCCTGAATCTGCTGAAATCCCATCAGACCTTCTCGTCGACCTTGCGGTGGTCGTAGAGCTTATCCAGCAGCGGGCGCACCAGGAAATAGATCGCCTTGTTATCGAGATTGAACCAGTAGATAAGCATGCTCCCCACCCAGACGCCGGCCGCGCCGAGGAGCAGCTTTGGCAGCAGTTTTTTCATCGTCATTTCCTCCTGTTTACCAGCCTTCGTAGTCGTCATACTGCAGCAGGGACGCATCGAGCGGCTCTGCCTGCATGACCGAGAACATGAAATCGTTGACCTGCTGGCGGATGTCGGCGCGGGAGATGGTGCGGTGGTCAAACATGTCGTTGGAGACCATCATGAGCTTCGTCTGCTTCTCCTTCGCCTGGTCGAGGATGACGCCCGTGAGGCCGAGCGCGCCCTTGCAGGTGATGTCATCGTGCAGGATGACCATGTCGCAGTGGAATTTCTCCGCCTCGTCCCAGAACTCCACGAGGTGCCGCCAGCCGCCAGTCAGGTGGCGGCGCATGACGCCGGTCTCGTAGTTGCGGGCGATGCCGTCAAGGATGGTTTCCTCATCGGTCGTGTCGATGATGACGTTGCCGGAAAACAGGTCCATGCCCGCGATCATCAGAATGCCCCAGCAGTTATACAGCCAGTTCGGGAACTGCAGCCAGTAGCACGGCGGACCGCCCCATGTGAGGGCGCGGTAGCGCGTCTTGGGGAAGCAGTTGGTCTTGTCTGCATACGCCTGCTCGAGGATGCGCATGACCTTTTTCTCGGTCTTCATGACCTCGGGATTCCGGCCGCCGGAGAAGGCATAGTAAAAGGTGTGGAACAGTGCCGGGACCGCGAGCGCGGCGGCAGTGTAGGGCGAGGCCATGAAGCCCCACTTCTCCTGCTCGTTGCGCACCTCGTCGTTGTGCTTTTCCATGATGGCGCGGCAGGCGTCCCAGTCATAGGTCTCGCCCGTGTGCCGCTCGACAAAGTCGATGATGCGGCGCAGGGACTCGCGGGCATACTTGCGCGTGTGCGGGTCGTCCCAGCGCATGGGGATAGCGGCCGGCATCGTATCCACGTCGAGGTGGCGCTCGATGAGCTGGCTGTTCATGGTCGAGGAGTCACACGGGGCGTTATTGGAGATGCAGCAGGCGCCGATCTTCGGGAACTCATCGAGCAGTGCGACGCCGGCGGCATTGTTCGACAGGCGGCAGGAATCCGCCGGCAGTCCGACGCTCTCCATGGCGTCGATATAATACGGGTTTGCGCCCTGATCCATGTAGCACAGCAGCAGCCCCTGGAACGGCTCAAGCTGCGCGGGGCGCAGGTTCTTGAAACCGGCGAGGATCTCCGGGCACATGGTCTGCTCGAGCACGACCTGCGTGCGGCCGAAGGCATTGTCGCCGAAGCGGCGGTCGCCCATCATCATCTCGGCGATGGAGGTCGTCGAGCCCTTCATGATCGTGTTGAGGTACAGGCGCGCCACGCGCAGCGCCGGGCCGCGCAGACCCTCGACGCAGCGATCGATCATGTTCAGCGCGCCGAGGTACGAGCCCATCCAGCGGTAGGTCAGCATACCGCGCGCGATGCGCACCGGGCTCTTGGCCACAAAGCCGCCCATAATGCCGAGCACCTTGACCCACTCGACATAGTCGTACCAGGTATCCTTCAGACCGCGCCACTCGCGGTGCTTTGCAATATTGCTGCCGGGCAGAAAACGATTCCCGGCGCCTTTGACCTTCTTGTCCGCCATCACAGTTTCCCTCCCTGAATGTGCTTGATCTCGAGACTCTCCACAAACGCCTGAATGCGCGTGCGCAGCTGACCGGCGCCGGCGAGGGTGTACTCCTTCTCGATGCCGACGGTCGGGATGCCCAGCTCCTCCTGCAGGATGTGCACGCCGAGCACACGCTCATAGCTCCAGAACTCGCAGAACTTCATCTGCTCGTAGAGCACGCCGTCGGCGCTGTATTCGCGGCACAGGTCGCGGATGTAGGTGCGGCGGCCGTCGGAGCGCGCGCGCTCCATGAAGCGCGGGCACTGGCTCGTGCGCAGATAGTGGCGGGCAACGGCGCGCAGCGGCGTCTCCCCGTCGAGAATTTCGATCTGCTCGCGGCCGGGCAGACTGCCGTAGCAGTAGCGGTCAGCCACGACCATCGCGCCGCAGTCCTCGATGAGCTTCGTGAACGCGGGGTCGTCGATCTCGCTGCCGGTCACGACCAGACGCACACGGAACCACGGCTGCGCGTCCGGCTTGCGGCGCTTGAGCTCGGTGAGCGTCTGCTTGAGGTACGGCAGGATGCGCTTGTGCGGGCACACCTGACTCACGAGCTGCAGCACGTGAAATTCATAGCCCGTGATGACGGGGTTCGCCGCCTTGCGCAGGTCGCCGATCTCGGTCATGACGCGGGAAATTTCGTTGTGGTCGCGGATCGCCGCACGGATCGCCTTATCGGAGATGTCAATACCGTAGGTCTCGTGCAGCGGCTCGAGCACGTGCACGCGCAGCTGCTCCTCATAGTGATCGACGGCGAAGTCCTCGTCCGAGAACGGCACGTCCATCATGCTCATAAAAAACTGCGGGTTTTTCTCCTTCACAAGGCCGAGAATCTCGAAATGCTCGTGACCGCGGTGCATCATCTGGCACGTCTCGGACGAGAGCAGCGCGTCGAGATAGTCATAACCGCCCTCGATGCCGCGCTCGAGAATGCTGCGGGTGTAAGAGCAGATCTTGCTCGACATGTAGTACGTGCCCACGTCGATGCTGCCGGTGTTCGGCGCACGCAGGCGGCTCGAGAAGCAGCCGGGCAGGTTCAGCAGCGTCTCCGGCACGAAATAGCAGGTGTAGCCCAGGGCGTGTTCCCCCTCCGCCTTGGCCTGCTGTACTAGCTCGTTGTTGGCCTCCTGCAGCAGATTCTCAAAATAGATCAGATGCTTCAGGTCTTTCATGGTTTGCTTCCACCTCTCACAGTTCGTCGCGGGTCTCCGGTCTTACATCTGGTTCGACCAGAAGCCTTTTGAACCAAAGATAGCATAATTTTTGACAATGTGCAACTGGTTTTCGTCCACTGTCCCATTTTTATCGCTTATCACAACGTATCTGGTCAGACCACAACCAGAGGCCTGCCAACAAACCGGACAGTTTTTGCACTTTTCCGAACAACGATTGACAAGGCAGGGCGTCAGATTATAATATGATATGGTTTACCTCACAACAACGCCAAAGGAGTTACACAATACATGAACAGAATCTACGTCACCGGCCACCGGAATCCGGACACGGACTCCATCGCGGCCGCCATTTCCTATGCCGCACTGCGCAACGCGCTCGGCAACCGGGATTACGTGGCCGCACATCTCGGCCACATCAGCGATGAGACGAAGCGTCTGCTCGATCGCTTCGGCTTTCAGGAGCCGGTCACGATCAGCAACGTCCGCACGCAGGTGCGCGATCTGGACTTTGACACGCCGCCGGCGCTCAACTCCAGCGTCACGATGGACCGCGCCTGGCACATCATGCGCGACCAGGACATCTCCGCCATGCCCATCATCAACGAGGACGGCACGCTCTACGGTATGCTCTCCGCCGGCGATATCGCGGCCTACAGCATGCGCACGATCAGCGACCGGCACGTGGACGCGCTGCCGCTGTTCAACCTCCTGAGCGTCATCGAGGGACGCATCCTCAACGACGGCGCCGAGCAGGTCGACCGCGTGTCCGGCGTGGTGACGATCGCCCTGCCGCAGAGCTGCGACAACCTGCTCTTCTCCGACCCCGACAGCATCATTCTCTGCGGCAACCAGCCGGATATGATCCGCCGCGCGCTCGACATCGGCGTGCAGTGCATCATCCTCTGCCAGACCGACGTCGACCCCGCGTGGCTTGAAAACGCCGGCAAGACCTGCGTCATCTCCACCCCGCTCGATGCCAGCCGCGTGGCGCGGCTGGTGTATCAGGCGATCCCGATCTCCCGCCCGTGCAACACGGAGGATCTGGTCAGCTTCCACCTCGACGATTACATCGACGACGTGCGTGAGGTCGTGCTCGAGAGCCGCTACCGCTGCTACCCCGTGCTCGACGAGAACGAAAAGGTCGTCGGCACGCTCTCGCGTTATCACCTGCTGCGTCCGCGGCGCAAGCGCGTCGTACTCGTCGACCACAACGAGCTGGCACAGGCCGTGCCCGGGCTCGAGCAGGCCGAGATCCTCGAGATCATCGACCACCACCGCCTGGCCGATATTCAGACCACGCAGCCCATCCGCGTGCGCAACGAGCCCGTCGGCAGCACGACGACCATCATCACCAACATGTATCAGGAGCACGGCGTCATGCCGTCGCCGAACATGGCGGGGCTGATGGCGGGCGCGATCTTGTCCGACACGGTCATGTTCAAGTCCCCCACGTGCACGAAACGCGACATCGCCATGGCAGAGCGTCTGGCCCGCATCGCCAACGTCTCGCTCAAGGAGCTGGGCAACCTGCTCTTTGCCGCCTCGAGCGCGGGCGACAAGTCGGCTGAGGATCTGTGCTTTGCCGACTTCAAGGAATTCCACATCGCCGACCACTATCTCGGCGTCGGTCAGGTCACGTCGCTCGATTCCGCCAAGGTGCTCGAGCGCAAGGACGAGCTGCTGGCCGTCATGGCCACGAAGCTCGAGCAGCAGCACTATGACATGATCGCGCTCATGGTCACGGACGTGCTCTTGGAGGGCACGAGCCTGCTCTACATCGGCAGTGACGACACGATCCGCTCCGCCTTCTCGGTCGAGCCGAAGGACAACGCCGTGTTCCTGCCCGGCGTGATGAGCCGCAAAAAACAGATCATCCCCATGCTGACCGCCCTCTGGGGCTGAGGCCGCATATACAAAAAAAGTCCGCACAGGCAGTGCCTGTGCGGACTTTTTTTGATTCAATCCGTCATGCGCACGATGCGGTAATACGTGCGCGCCGTGAGCAGGTACACAAAGGTGTACAGCAGCGCAAAGACGCCGAACGTTCCGAGCGTGCACAGCAAAAACAGATGCACGTTTTGCAGCCCGAAGGCGAACACGATCTGCTTGATGAGCGGAAATGCGAACGCGATGTGGATCGCCGCCGTGACGAGCGGCAGGAAGAACATGAGCAGCACCTGCGTGCGGATGGTCGCCTTGACCTCCTTCGGCGTCATGCCGACCTGCTGCATGATGCGGAAGCGCCCGCGGTCGTCATAGCCCTCGGAGACCTGCTTGTAGTAGATGATGAGCACCGTCGCAAACAGGAACACGAACCCGAGGAAAAAGCCGAGGAATAAAAAGCCGCCGTACGTGCTGCGCAGCGTGGGATAGCCATCGGCGCGCATATCGGTCGTGTATTGCACGTTCGCCGCCTCGGCAGCGGACTCAAACGCGGGGTCGCAGAGCAGTGCGTGCAGCGCGTCGAGCTGCTCGTCGTCCGTGCCGGAGAGGTCGAACTGGTACGTGTAGTTGAGCATGCTGCGGGTGCCGCCGTGCTCGCTGGTGTAGGCGTTTTGCTGCGCGCGCAGCTCGAGCATCTCCGTGAGATCCGGCACGACCAGATACAGTGTGTGCAGACCCATGATGGAGCTGCCGCTGACGAGCGAGAAGCTATCGAGCTGCCGCAGCCGCAACGTATCGCCGCCGAGCGTGAGCGTGTCGCCAAAGGCTGCGCCGTCCGTCCATGCGAGCGCCTCGCCGGGCGCAAGCGTCACCTGCTCGCCGGTCAGGTCGGCATAGCCCTCCGTGTCCAGAACCATGACGTCGTATGCATCGACGCCCGAGCCGGTGAGCTGTTCGCTCATGAGATCGAGCGCATCGCCGCTGCGCAGCGCGGAAAATTGGACGGTGCGATAGCCGTGCACGTTGCTCTGCGTGAGCCCCGCGCGCGTCATGGCGTCATCCACCACCTGCAAAACCGGCGCGACGTCCGGCACTGTGTTCGTCTGGGGGTCGGTCATGAGCGTGAGCGTCATATCCTGCGGCCAGCGCACGGCGGCATAGGCATCCAGCCCCTTGTACAGGCTCACCGTGGTCGAGACCGTAACGAGCACCATCGTCGAGAGGATGCAGATGCTCGCAAGGCCGGCCGCGTTGCGGCTCATGCGGTAGATGAGGCCGGAGACGGTGGCAAAGTGGCTGGTTTTATAGTAGTAGCGCCGGTTTTTGCGCAGCGCCTTGAGCACGACGACGCTCAGCGCGATGAACGTGAGATACGTGCCGATGATGACAAGGATGACCGCCGGGAAGAAATTCTGGATGGCGTACAAGGCCACGTTTGTGCGCAGGGAAATGAGATAGCCCGCGGCAAGGCACACCGCGCCGAGCAGTGCGAGGATCCACTTGCTGCGCGGCTCGCGCTCGCCCTCACTGCCGGCGCGCAGCAGCTGCACGGGGTTGGACAGATGGATGATGCGGATGGTATTGAGCAGCAGCAGCAAAAACAGCGCGCCGAAAAACACCACCGTATAGCCGATGCTCATCAGTCTGATGTTCAGCCCGAACGTGGCCTCCCCGCCGATGAGCCGCACGAGCACGAGCTGCAGGAGCTTGGAGAACACACCCGCCGCCACGAGGCCAAAAAACAGCGCCATGGCCGCCGTGTACAGCGACTCCCAGAAGAGCACGTAGGAGATGTGGCGCTTTTCCATGCCGAGGATGTTGTAGATGGCAAACTCGCGCTTGCGCTGCTTGGTGAAGGTGCTGTTCGTATAAAAGAGGATGATGGCGGAAAACAGCGCCATGATGAACACGCCGAAACCGAGCACCTGACTGACGCTGCCGCCGTGCTGCATCTGACCGAGATAGGGATCGCTCGCGAGCGTGAGCATGATGCAGAACAGCGCCACGATCACGATGCAGGCCAGCAGATACGGCAGGTAGAACCGGCGGTTTTTCTTCAGATTCGTCGCCGCCAGACGCGGGTAGAGATTACGCATGGTGCTCACCGCCCGTTGCCAGCATCGTGAGCGTGTCAGAGATCTTCTGATAGAGCTGCTCATCCGAGCTCTCGCCGCGATAGATCTCGTGGAACACCTCGCCGTCCTTGATGAACAGCACGCGCGAGGCGTGGCTGGCCGCCTTGACCGAGTGCGTGACCATGAGGATGGTCTGGCCGCCGCGGTTGACATCCTCAAACAGGCGCAGCAGCTCATCCGTCGCGCGCGAATCGAGCGCGCCGGTCGGCTCGTCGGCCAGCACGAGCTTCGGCTGCGTGATGAGCGCACGGGCGACGGCCACACGCTGCTTCTGGCCGCCGGAGAGCTCATACGGGAACTTCTGCAGCAGCTCGGCAATGCCAAGCTGCCGGGCGATGGGCGCAAGGCGCGCGGCCATCTCCGGATACGCCTTGCCGGCGAGCACGAGCGGCAGGAAAATGTTATCCTGCACGGAGAACGTGTCGAGCAGGTTGAACTCCTGAAACACGAAGCCCAGCTGCGAGCGGCGAAACGCCGCGATCTCCCGCTCGGGGATGGTGCTCAGCGGCCGGCCGTCGAGCACGACCTCGCCGCCGGTGGGCTTATCGAGCGCGGCAAGGATGTTGAGCAGCGTGGTCTTACCGCTGCCGCTCTCGCCCATGATGGCGACGTACTCGCCCTTCTCGACCGTGAAATTCACGTCCGTGAGCGCCTGCACCTTTGTGCCGCCGAAGCGGGTGGTGTAAATTTTCTGAACATGACGAACTTCCAAAAACGACATGACCGTTACCTCCTGTGTAATGACAGGCTCAGTATAAACCGCCGGGGAAATGGCTGCCATGCATCTGGCTTACATTTTCCCGGCGGAAACTTACGATTCTGTAAGGCTCACTCGACCTCGAGCGCGTCCTGCTGCAGACCGATGCGCACCGTCGTGCCCTCGCCGACGGTCGAGGTGATGGCGATCGTGTGGCCGAGCTTTTCAAGGATGCGGCGGCAGAGATACAGGCCGATGCCGGTCGCGCGCTTGTCCGTGCGGCCGTTGCAGCCGGTGAAGCCCTTTTCAAACACGCGCGGCAGGTCCTCCGGCGCAATGCCGATGCCCGTGTCGCGGATGCAGAGCGTTTTCGGTGCCTCGAGCGTGATGGACACTGACCCGCTGCGGGTATACTTGAGCGCGTTGGAGAGCACCTGCTCGATGACGAACAGCAGCCACTTCTCATCCGTGATGACGCTGACGTTCAGCGGCGTGTACTCCAGGCGCAGCCTGCGCCGGATGAACTGCGAGGCATACTTGCGCACCGCCTGCCGGACGATATCGTCGAGCGCGTAGTTGCGGATAACATAGTCTGACGACGGGCTCTCGAGCCGCAGATAGCCGAGCACCATCTCCACATACTGCTCCACGCTCTGCAGCTGCTCGAGCAGGGCGCGCTGCTCGTCCGTGTCCGCATCCTGCAGCAGCAGGCGCATGGCGGCGATGGGCGTTTTGATCTGGTGCGCCCAGACGGTGTAGTACTCCACCAGGTCCTGATAGCCCTGCTGGCTGCGCGTCAGCTGTGCGCGGCGGTCGGCATCGAGCGCGCGCACGAGCGCCTGATACTGCGCCTCGAGCGCACCGTCCGGCTCGGGCAGCTGCTCGGTGCTGAGCGTGATCTCCTGCTCCAGCCGCCGCAGCAGGCGCAGACGCACGGCAAACCGCCGGTAATCAACCGCAAGCCAGACCAGCAGCAAAAACAGACACACGAGCGCCGCATACCCCACCGCGCCCAGCGGCAGCCGGTAGAGCCAGAATATGAATGCGAACACGGCCGTGTAAACCGCGAGCGCGATCACGACCTTGCGGTTTTCCCGCACATAGGCACCAAACATATCTTGCCCCCTCACTCGATGAGATAGCCGAGGCCCTTTTTCGTCGTGATATAATCCGACAGACCGGCGGCCTCAAGCTTGCGGCGTAGACGGGCAATGTTGACCATGAGCGTGTTTTCGTCCACGAAGCTGTCCGTCTCCCAGAGCTTTTCCATGAGCGTCTCGCGGCTGACGACGCTGCCCTTGCGCTCGAGGAGTGTCTGCAGGATGCGGTAGTCGTTTTTCGTCAGCTCGATGCGCTGCCCCTGATACATCAGGCTCGCATCCGCCGTGTTGAGCACGGCGCCGCGATGCTCGAGCGTGGGCGCGGGCGCGGCAAAATCATACGTGCGGCGCAAGATCGCCTGGATCTTCGCCAGCAGCACGTTCAGATCAAAGGGCTTGGCGATGAAATCATCCCCGCCCATGTTCATGGCCATGACGATGTTCATATTGTCCGACGCTGAGGAGATGAACACGACCGGAACGTTCGACACGCGCCGCAGCTCCTGACACCAGTGGTAGCCATTATAAAACGGGAGCGCGATGTCCAGCAGCACAAGCTGCGGATCGAACGCCGTGCACTCGGCGAGCACATTGCGGAAATCCTCCGCGCAGCGCACGTCAAAGCCCCACGTCGTCAGGTGCTTTTGCAGCGCGGCGGCAATGGCCGCGTCGTCCTCCACGATAAAAATGCGATGCATACGATCACCCCAAAAAGAAAATAGCAGGTACCGTTCGTACCTGCTATTTTACGATACTTTGCCGTCGATTGCAACGGCCGTGTCAATCCCGGCGGCGGTTGCCGTAGAGAATAATCAGCCGCAGCAGCTGCGCGAACGACACCAGCAGCGCCGCGACATACGTCATGGCGGCCGCCCGCAGGACGCTGCGCGCACCGCGCAGCTCATCGTCCGTGAGCAGATTGCGCGACTCGATCGCCGCTAGCGCGCGGCGGGAAGCGTTGAACTCCACCGGCAGCGTCGCCAGCTGGAACACCGTCACGAGGCCGAAGAGCAGAATGCCCGCCCAGACGAGCACCGACCAGTTGAAGATCAGCCCCGCGATGAGCAGCGGCCACGAGAGATTGGAGCCGATGCGCGTGGCCGGGATGATGGCCGCGCGGATGCGGATGGGCGCGTAATCGGTCGCGTACTGCACGGCGTGGCCCGCCTCGTGCGCCGCGACGCCGACGGCCGCGATCGACGCGACGCCGTAGACCTCGTCCGAGAGGCGGATGACCTTCGCCTGCGGGTCAAAGTGGTCGGTGAGCTTGCCCGAGATGTGCTCGATGCGCACATCCGTGATACCGTTGGCCTGCAGGATGCGCTGCGCCGCCTGCGCGCCGGTCAGCCCGCTCGTGCAGCGCACGCGCGCATAGCGCGAAAACGCGCTCTTGACCTGGATCTGCGCGATGAGCGCGATGAGCAGCGCCGGCACGACCAGCACCAGATACGTCATATCAAAGCCATAATAATAACCGTTGTACATGGCAGTCATCCTTTCTGATTCGTGCTGCTATTGTACCGCCAAAGCGTGCGCACGTCAACCGGGACAAGCATTTGCATATTGTGTGGTTTTTTCCCGAAAAAACATCCCCCCTCGGGGCTTGCGCGGCGGTCGTTTTTTGTTATACTTGTGTCAAATACACGATAAAGAGTATGGGCGATCCGATCATGATTGATGCACACGACATTCGATTTTCCTACGACGGGCCGGGCGGCCGCCGCTCCCTCAACGGCGCGCAGCTGCACGTCGCCCCCGGCGAGTTTGTGGCCGTGCTCGGGCACAACGGCTGCGGCAAATCCACGCTCGTCAAGCACTTCAACGCCCTGCTGCCGCTGCAGCACGGCACGCTGACCGTCGACGGCATGGACGCTGCCGACCCCGCCAACCGCTGGGCGCTGCGGCGCAAAGTCGGCATGGTGTTTCAGAACCCGGACAACCAGTTCGTGTCCACGATCGTGGGCGAGGATGTTGCCTTCGGGCTGGAAAACTACGGCGTGCCGGAAAACGAGATCCCCGCGCGCGTGGCCGCGGCGCTCGCCGCCGTGGACATGGCAGGCTATGAAAACCGCGCGACGCACACGCTCTCCGGCGGGCAGAAGCAGCGTGTGGCGCTGGCCGGCGTGCTGGCTCTGTCGCCGGACATTCTGGTGTTCGACGAGGCCACCGCCATGCTCGACCCCGACGGCCGGCAGGAGGTGCTGCGCACGATCTGCCGCCTGCACACGCAGCAGCACAAGACCGTCGTCATGATTACACATTATATTGAAGAAGCCATCGGCGCCGACCGCGTCTATCTCATCCACGACGGCAAAATGATCGCCGACGGCACGGCGCGCGAGATGCTCACGCAGCCGGAGCTGCTGGCCGCGGCAGGGCTCACGCCGCCGATGCCGGTGCAGATGTACTACGACCTGAAGCAGGCCGGGATCGTGCTCGCCCGCTGCCCGCTGACGCTCGAGGAGCTTGCGGAGGAACTATGCCGATCACAGTAACAAATCTGACGTGTGTCTACGGCGCGGGGACACCCTTTGAGACCACTGCGCTGCGCGATGTGTCCGTCACGGTCGAAAACGGCAGCTTCGTCGGCATTCTCGGCCGCACCGGCTGCGGCAAGTCCACGCTCATCCAGATCATGGCCGGCCTGCTCACGCCGACGGCCGGCACCGTCATGCTCGACGGGCAGGACATCCACGCCCGCCGCTATGACCGCAGCATCCTGCGGCGCAAGGTCGGCATCGTGTTCCAGTACCCGGAGTGCCAGCTCTTTGAGACGACCGTGGAAAAGGACGTGGCCTTTGGCCTGAAGCACAGCGGCCTGAGCGCCGCCGAAAAGCAGGCGCGCGTGCGCTGGGCGCTCGAGACCGTGGGCTTCTCGTTCGAGAAAGTCCACGACCAGCCGCCGATGGGCCTCTCCGGCGGGGAGAAGCGGCGCGTGGCCATCGCGGGCGTGCTGGCGGCGAAGCCGGAGTATCTGATTCTTGACGAGCCGATCGCGGGACTCGATCCGCTCGGGCGCGAGGCGTTTTTGCAGCTCATCACCGAGCTCAACCGCGGCGGCATGACCATCCTCATGGTCTCGCACAACGCCGACTGTCTGGGCGCGTATGCCCGGCGGCTGCTCGTGCTGGAGGATGGGCAGCTCGTGCGCGACGGCACGCCGGAGGAGATCTACGCCGACCTCGACTGGATGCGCGCGCACCGGCTGGGCGTGCCGCAGAGCCGCACCGCCGCCGCCCTGCTCCGGCAGGGCGGGCTGGACATTCCGCAGGACATCGCAAGCTATGACGCGCTGCTCGCGGCCGTGCTGCGCGCGAAGGGCGGTGGCCGCCCATGAGGGAACACCTGACCGGGCAGTTCACTCCCGGCACCTCGATCCTGCACCGGCTGGACGCGCGGGCAAAGTTTTTCGGCTTTCTCATCCTTATCGCCGCCACCGTGTGCACGGACGCCTGGCTCGGCTATGCGCTGCTGCTCGCCGTCACGGCCGCCATCGTGGCCGTCTGCGGTCTGCCGCTGCGCACCGCGCTCGCGTCCGTGGCGCGCATGGGCTGGTTTTTCCTGCTCATCTTTGTGATGAACGCCCTGTTTTTCGCCACCGACGACGCCATCTGGCACTGGTGGATCCTCACGCTGTCCGTGCCCGGCATCGTGCAGGGCGCGCAGGTGACGGTGCGGCTCGCGCTCATCCTCGTGATGAGCAACGTGCTCACGTGCACGACGCCGCCGCTCGAGATCACCGGCGCGATCCAGACGCTGCTCAGCCCGCTGCGGCTCGTGCGGCTGCCGGTCGAGGACATTGCGATGATCCTGTCCGTCGCCGTGCAGTTCATCCCGACGCTGCTCGAAGAGACCGACACCATCCGTAAGGCGCAGATCGCGCGCGGCGCGCGCTTTGAAAGCCGCCGCCTGCACGAGCGCGCACAGGCCATGCTGCCGCTGATCGTGCCGATCTTTCTCAGCGCCTTCAAGCGTGCCGACGAGCTCGCTATGGCCATGGAGGCGCGCGGCTACCGCGGCGCGCGCGGCCGCACCCGAAAAAAGTCCGTTCCCCTGCCCCTGAGCGGCTGGGGCGCGCTTGCGCTGTGCGCCCTTGTGTGCGCAGCGGAAATACTCCTGTAAATCCAAAATCAGAAAGGAACCGAAGTCCGATGCAAACCATGTCTACCGTCAAAAAATCCATCATCACCGCCGTGTGCATCGCCCTGTGCTATGTGCTGCCGCTGCTGTTTCACGGCATTCAGGGCGCCGGCCAGATCTTCTGCCCGATGCACATCCCCGTCTTTCTGTGCGGCCTCGTGTGCGGCTGGCAGTTCGGCCTGCTGTGCGGTCTGGCCGGCCCCGCGCTCTCGAGCGCACTGTGCGGCATGCCCCCGGTGAGCATCCTGCCGTCGATGATGATCGAGCTGGCCGTCTACGGCCTGATCGCCGGCATCATGATGCGCTGTGTGCGCACGCGCCACGTGTACGCCGACCTCTATATCAGCCTCATCGTCGCCATCGTCGCCGGCCGCGTTGTCAACGGCCTGGTCAATGCGCTCATCTTCGCGCGCGGCAGCTACTCCATGGCCACGTGGGTCGCGGGCTCCGTCGTCAAGAGCTGGCCCGGCACCGTCATCCAGCTCGTGTTCATTCCGAGCATCGTGTTCGCGCTCATGAAGGCACGCCTCATCCCCGAGCGCTACCCAAAGGAGGTGCCTGCCGATGATTGAACGCAGTGACGTCATTTCGTTTTTCGACCGCTGCGCCCCGGACTGGGACGCGGAAATGATCCGCAACGAGCCGGTCATCCGCACCATTCTCGACAATGCGGACATCCGCGCGGGCGTGGACGTGCTCGACGTGGCCTGCGGAACGGGCGTGCTCTTCCCGGACTATTTGGCGCGGGACGTGCACAGCGTCACCGGTGTGGACATTGCCCCGGAAATGGCCCGGCGCGCCGCCGAAAAGTTCCCGGATGCGCGCGTGACCGTGCTCTGCGGCGACATTGAGACCGTGCCGCTCCCGCAGCAGTTTGACCGCTGCATGGTCTACAATGCTTTCCCGCACTTTCCCGATCCGGCGCGCCTGATCGCGCATCTGGCGACGCTGCTCAAGCCAGGCGGCCGCCTGTCCGTCGCGCACGGCATGAGCCGCGCCATGCTCGACCGGCATCACGCGGGCGCGGCCAGCACGGTCTCTGTCTCCCTCATCAGCGAGACGGAGCTCGCCGCACGCATGGCCCCGTATTTTGACGTGGACGTCGTCATCTCGGACGACCGGATGTATCAGGTCTGCGGCACGAAAAAATAAAAGAATCCCTTCCCTCTTCTTTCCCCAAAGCGCAAACGCCCCCGAACCAAAGTTCGGGGGCGTTGAGCGTATCAAAAACCCTCGCAGAGTTTACCGCCCGCCGGCGCGCACAAATTCTGCGCGCAGCAGACTGCAAGCCTTTTGTCGGAAAACCCCTGCGGTTTTCCGGCAGTCGAAACACCCCCGAACCGAAGTTCGGGGGTGCTGCTGTTTTGTGTGTTATTTGCCGATGAATGTGCTGAGAATCTTGGCCATCTCGGCACGGGTCGTCCCGGCGTTCGGGGCAAGGATCGTGTCGCTGCGGCCGCGGATGAGCTGTGCGGCGTTCGCCCACTGCATCTCCGCCAGCGCCCAGGACGGGATCTCCGCCGCATCCGCATACGCGGACAGATCCGCGTGCTGCGTCGTGTCGCGTCCGGCAAGCTTCGCGTATCCGCACAGCATGACCGCTGCCTGTGCGCGCGTGGCCGGCTCGTTCGGCCGGAACGTGCCGTCGCCGAAGCCGCTGACGATACCGTTGGCCGCCGCCCAAATCACGGCGTTCGTGTACCACTGACCGGCCGGAACGTCCGTGAACGGGTTATCCGCCGTCACATCCGGTTCGTCCGCCAAGCGGTAGAGGACGGTCACGAGCATGGCGCGGCTGAGCGCCTGGTTCGGCGCAAAGCGCGTGTCGCTCACGCCGAGCATGAGGCCGCGGTTATACACGCGCTTGATCGCGCTGTACGCCCAGTGGTTGTTTACATCGGTAAACGGCAGGAACAGCCCCGGCTCGTCCATATAGTTGGCAATGAAGAGCACCTCGATCACGTCGCCGTCCGAGAGCTGGTAGTCTTGCATGGCAACGTCCGGGAACTCCCCGTTGACGCGAAAGACCCAGCCGGAATTGGGTCCCTTGCTGAACTCGGCCACTTTCGTGCCGTCCGGCTTGATGACGGCCTGCACGTAGCTGCCCTTGGCCTCATAGCTGTAGCCGTTGGCCGTGAGCACCTGCCGGAACACGTCCATCGCCGTCGTGCCCTCGGGCTGGTCGTAGACGACGGTCGGCTGGATCCACATTTCGGTGTCCGTGTGCAGTTGGAAGGTGACGGTGCTGGTCGTGACCTGCGGCTCGTCGCTCGTGGGTGCGGTGCCGCGGACGATCAGGCGCGCGGAAACGGCCTGATGGCTCAGCGCCTGGAAATCGGCGTTGTCCGGGTAACGCGCGGCGTACTTGCCGAGCGTCTCGCTCGAGAGCTCGCTGACGATCGTGACGGCCTTGTGCTCCGTCGCGCGCGTTACGAGCAGGTTTTCATGGCTGATGACGGCCGGATTCGTCGAGCGGAACAGGCGCCACCGCTCGCTGGCCTGCCAGCCCGGCAGCTCCGAGGGGACGATGCCGTGGTTGGCCTGATCGTCAACGTCGTACACCCAGACGAGCTGGCCGTCGGCGTTCAGATACGCCTCGCGGAAGGCGTGCAGGTTGCCGGTAATGTGCTCGGGATCGGGATTGCCGTTGCGGATGCCGTCAAAGTAATGCGCCTTGACCTCGGCCATGAGCGCGAGCTCCGCGTCGATCTCCTGCTGCGTGAGCGGCTGGACGGCGATGACAAAATCGCGCGAGACGGCGATGCCGGTCTCCTTATCCTTGATCGTCACGGTGACGGTGACGTCCTTGGCATCCTCGCCGGGCAGCGGACGGTAGACCTCCACGCGCGCGGCGTTGTTCACGCCGGGGGGCACGATGGTGTCCGCATCGCTGCTCGTGATGATGACCGGGGTATACTTGCCGTCCACGCCGAAATCGCGCGTAGTCGGGAAGTGGATGTCGTTGGCTGCGATGTACTTGCCGTCGCGCTCTTCTAGGGGCTCACCGGTCACGGCATCGCGCAGGCCGCCATAGGCGGCAAAGCCCGCGTCGAGCTTGGCCTGCAGCTGCTCGCGCAGCGTCGCCTGCGATTCCTGCGAGGCGGCCACCGTCACGGTAAAGGCCTTCGTCAGCGTCAGTCCCTCAATGCTGTTGCAGACGATGGACGCCGTGAGCGTCACCTGCTGGTCTGCCGCGGTGCGGGTGAGCGTCGTGGCGTAGGGCGCGTAGTACGGCGTGTAGGGTGCCGAGCCGACCTTGACGATCTGGTCGTTGGCGCTCGTCCAGGTGACGGTCGCCCAGGTGTTGAAGTTGTCGTACTTGCTGTAATCGACCTGCGACGGGTCGATGCCTTCCTTGACCGGGTAGCGCGGCAGCGTCAGAGACGTGACCGGCTCGGTCGGGAGCGTGATGCGATCCAGCTCCGCCTGCAGCACGGCCTGCGCGCGCGCCAGATCCCAGGTGATGTGCACATAGACTTCTTTTTCCACGCTGGCGCCGTCCAGACTGAGGACAAACGTCGCGTAGAAATAGCTGCTGCGGCTGCTCATGCCGGCATCGAAGTAATAATGGATCGTGCCGTCGGCGTCAATGGAGGCCTTCGCGTCGCCCGCGGCGGCCTTGACCGTGACGGTCACATCGTCGTAGCCCTTGGACGCCAGCAGCGCGGCAAGGGCGTCGGCCGCGTTCGTATCCTTGCCGTAGGCCGGCTCAAAAGTTTCGCCCAGCGTCTGCGCCGCCTGCGCAAGGCGCGCCTCGGCCGCGGCGGCCGCAGCCGAATAGACTGTGAGCGTATAGTCGCGCGTCTTTACCGTGCCGTCGGTGTCCGTAACCGTGGCGGTGAGCGTCACGGTCTGCACGCCGGAGGCCGGCAGCGTGACCGTGCCGTCGGCAGCCAGCACCGCCGGGGCGCTGCTGGTATAGGTGATCGTATAGCCGTCACCGCTCGTGGGCAGCGTGAGCGCATCCGCGGTGCGGATGGTGCCGTCGGCCGGCAGCGCGGCTGCTACCGCGTCAAACGCGATGCCGAAAACATCCTTCGTCCAGACGGCATAGAGCTTGTAGATCTCGTTGTCTTCGCTGCCGTCGTCCCAGTCGCCGTCTTCAAAATCACGGCGGATGGTCGCCTGATCGGCATACTTGACCGTCGTGCCATAAGACGACTCGCTCCAGCCGGCAAACTTGTAGCCCTCGCGCTGGAACGTGCAGGCAGGCAGTTTGTAGTCCACGCCGAACGGGACGGCCACGGTGGCCATCTCGCCGGTCACGCTGCTCTTGTCGCTGTATCGAACGTTAAATTCGACCTGATACTGATAGTCTCTCCAGTGGGCATAGAGCGTGATCTCGGATTCGGTGAAGACCGTGTCCTGCGTCACGCGCTCGCCGCCCTCTTTGGCGGTATACCAGCCGTCGAGCGCCTTGTTGGCCGGGTAGCTGTACTCCGACAGGTAGGGCAGATTCTTGCCGACGGCATCCTTGCGCACGGTCTTGTCCGAGATCGTGCCCTTGTAGCCGTTGCCGTCAAAATGGACGGTGATGCCCTCCTGCCAGTGCGCATAGAGCGTCACGGGCGTGGCGTCGGCGAACTTGGTCTGGTTGGTAATCTCCGTGCCGCCCTCCGGCGCGTCGAACCAGCCGAGGAAGATGTAGCCCGTGCGGGTGGGATCGGGGATCTGGTTGTAGCGGGCGCTGCCGTTTTCGTAGATGTAGTTATAGTTATAGCCCACAACGCCGGTGCGCACGGTCGGCTCGGAGCCGTCGTTGCGATTCACCGTCACCTGCACCGGCTGACCGGCCCAGACGGCGTAGAGCTTCACGACAGCGTTGTTCTCCGCGCTCAGGTTCTTGACGGCCGCGCCGTCGGTATACTGCACGCTGCTGCCGGAAGCAGAGGTGTTCCAGCCGCGGAAGTCGTAGCCCGCGCGGGTGAAGGCGTTGGCCGTCAGCGCCTGCTCGGCGTCATAGGTGAAGGTCTGCGCGGCCATCTCGCCCGTGCCGCCGTTGGGCAGGTACTGCACGGTGTAGGTGTTGGCCGTCCACGCGGCCGTATAGGTCGTGTTGGCCGCAATGACCGTGTCCGCCGTCAGCGCGGTGTCGCCGGCGAACCAGCCGCCGAACGTATAGCCGGTGCGCGTCGGCTGCGGGATGGCGCCGGCGCCGATGGCCGTGCCGCACGCGATGGCGACCGTGGTGTCGGCTGTTGTGCCGTCGTTATAGGCAAAGGTGACGGTGTACGCCGGCGTCCAGACGGCGTAGAGATCCATCGCCTCCGTGGGGTTGAGCTTCGCGCCGTCGGTGTAAGCGACTTCCCCGTCCGGTGTTGTCGCCCAGCCGGCGAACACGCCGTCCGCCTTCGTGAAGGTGTTGCGCTTGAGCGCGGCCTGACCGTAGAAATTCTGCGTGTAGTCGTCGCCCACGCCGCCGTTGGCGTGGAAGGTGACGACCGTGGCCTCGCCCGCCTTGAAGTTGCGGACATAGACGCAGTCGTCGGACTCGTCGCCGCTGCTGTCCTTTGTATAGGTCAGCGTCAGCACCTTGCCGGACTCGGCCGAGAGCGTGTAGGTCTTCCAGCCGAGGTCGCCGCTCTCTTTGACCTTTTTCGCCCCGTCATAGGTGATGGTGAAGCAGTCGTACTTGGGCTCGGACGAGACCTTGTACTCAAATGTGAGCTCTGCGTCTGCGGTAAAGGTCAACTGCAGGGTGCTGTTGGCACTGCTTTTTCCGGCTCCGCCGGACTTGAGCACATAGTCCCCGTCCAACAAGGCCACTTTCCATTTGTTCGTGCTGTTCGGGGAGCCGGGCTCCGTCTCGGCGTTGGCCGGGACGCTTTCAAAGAAGCTCTGGAAGCTCGGCTTGTCCGCCGCCAGTGCCGCCGGCATGAGGCTGAACACCATTGCCAGCACCAGCAGCAGGGACAGTAACCGTTTTTTCATGTGTTTCCCTCCTGAAAGAAAAAATTCTGCCCGCCGAAACCGGCGGACAGGTGCAGCAAAACCGGCCGAACGAAATTTCTTCGTTCAGCCATGCAACTTCCGGTTCCGGCAGAAATGCCTGCAGCCTTCGGGTATTCTGACTGATCCGCCTTCCGGCGGCTTCACAGTGACCGACTCGCGGGGCTTTGCACCCACATTTCCCCTGCCGCCCGAAGCGGCGAAGACTGCGCAATATACAGTTCTGAGCGTAGTGTATCACAGGCCGGAACGGTTGTAAATCTTTTTCCGAACGTCGGCACGGATAAAAAAATCTCCTCCCGGCGGTTACGGGAGGAGATTTTTTGTGCGGGAAACCGCACATTGGGGGGCGGTCACCGGGAGGCGGTTACTCCCGGAAACCTTGGAGAAAAAAACAGAAATGGATGAAAAGTAGCAAAGGAAAATGAGATCAGCGACGGATGCTCACGATGTCTCTGCCAAGCAGGACCGTGTAAATGCCGCCGATCACGAGCGCAAGCACACCCAGCAACGCCATTGCAGCAGAGCCTGCGGAGTACACGCTCATAAAGGAGACAGCGACGATCTCGATCGCGAGAAACGCAACGAACGCAAGAATGTTCAGCCAAATGTTTTTCATAGCAGCTACCTCCTGAAATTTTTTTGTTCTGGGGAGGCCGTCAGCCGATCCCCTCGCTTACAGTTGCATGATAGCATATCGCGTGCCTGTTGTAAAATTCACAATTCCGAAAGGTACATTTTGCGTTTTCGATTCAATTCAAAATTTTGATGATATTCTTTCGCAAAAATGATATTTTCATGTCAATCCTCCCCTGTCACCTGTTGGATAGGCGAAAAAATGCTTGACGCAGGCCGGATTTGCGACGTATTATAAGCTTGAGATAAAAACGGAACCAAATCGGGATAAGGAGGCATCGCCTTATGGAACTTCGTTTGCTGACCACGTTTTTAAAGGTCGCGCAGCTACAGAGCTTCTCCAAGGCCGCAGAATCCCTGGGGTATTCCCAGTCCGCCGTTACGGTGCAGGTCCAGCAGCTCGAAAACGAGCTGGGCGTGCGCCTGTTTGACCGCATCGGAAAAACCGTATCCATCACCCACTACGGGCAGGAGTTCATCCCCTACGCGCGCGATGTCGTGTCGGCCGCCGCACGCGCCGTGTCGTTTACGGTGCAGGAGCGCGACCTGACCGGCACGCTGCGCATCGGCACGATCGAATCCATCATGACGGCCAGCTTCGGAGAGATCCTGCCGCTGTATCATGAGCACTGTCCGCATGTGAACACGCAGCTGGTCGAGGGCGACACGAAAACGCTCTCGGATATGCTCATGCACAATGAAGTCGACCTGATCTACACGCTCGACGACATGGGTTACGACGCGCAGCGGATCAAGCTGTTCGAGTGTCCGCAGGAGATCGTCATCGTCGCCAGCCCCAAGCACCCGTTCGCCGCCGCCAAGCAGCTCAAGCTGGCCGACCTCGTCAATGAGCCGTTCGTGCTCATGCCGCAGTTCAACAGCTATCGCCACCAGTTCGACATGGAGCTGGCGCACCAGAAGCTGTCGATCCGGCCGTTTCTGGAGCTGGAGAGCACGAGCATGGTCATGCAGCTGCTCGAGCACAACCCCTATCTGTCCGTGCTGCCGCGCTACACGGCGCGCCGCCGCGCGGAAGAGGGCCGGCTTGCCATTCTGCCGGTCACGGACTGCCACATGGAGCAGTGGAGCCAGCTGGTGCACCACCGCGACAAGGTGCTCACGCCGCAGATCCGCGCCATGGTCTCCGTTATCGCGCAGGTCGAGAACATCCCGCTGCACCTCGGGGACTGACACGGCGCAAAAGAAAAAGAAAAATCGCCCCCATCGTTCGATGGGGGCGATTTGCTGTCTGTGAACAGAAACTCAGTCGGTCACGTACGGCAGGAGGGCGATCTGACGCGCTCTCTTGATGGCCTCGGTGAGCTCGCGCTGATGCATCGCGCAGGTACCGGTCGTGCGGCGCGGCAGGATCTTGCTGCGCTCGGACAGGAAGCGGCGAAGCTTCGCGGTGTCTTTGTAGTCGATATAAGTGCACTTGTCCACACAGAACTGGCAAACTTTTCTGCGTTTGCGGTTCTTGCTCTTATCTCTGTCAAAAGCCAAGACTGTAATCCTCCTTTATCAAAATCAGAACGGCAGATCGCCGTCATCGTCGTCCAGCTCGGAAAATGCGCTGCCGCCCTGGGGGACATTGTCATATCCGCCATAGCTGCCGCGATGAGCCGGGGCCGATGCGCTCGGCGCTGCCGGGCGAGACGTATCGCCGCCGTCGCGGCGCTTGCTCTCGCCGAAGTAGACATTGTCCGCCACGACCTCCGCGGTCGTGCGCTTTCCGCCTTCGCGGTCAGTCCATTCGCGGATCTGCAGACGGCCGCTCACGGCGGCCATGCTGCCCTTGGTGAAGTACTTGGAGACAAACTCCGCCGTGCTTCTCCAGGCGACAATGTCGATGAAGTCCGTCTGCCGCTCGCCGCCGTCACGGCCGCCGAAATCACGGTCGACCGCCAGCCGGAACGACGCCACGGGGATCTGGGACTGGGTATAACGAAGCTCGGGGTCACGGGTCAGACGGCCCATGAGCACAATGTGGTTCAGCATTGCCGTGCCTCCTTATTCCGGGCGACGGGTGATCAGGGAGCGGAGAATACCGTCCGTGATGCCCAGCACACGATCCAGCTCGGCCGGGAAATCCGGGCCGCTGGTGAACTTGACGAGCACGTAGTAGCCCTCAGAAATGTAGTTGATCTCGTAAGCGAGCTTGCGCTTACCCATCTCCTCCATTTCCTCCAGCGTGCCGTTCTGCTCGACAAGCGCCTTGAACTTCTCGACGACTGCTGCAGTCTCTTCCTCCGACAGATTGGGGTTGATGATATACATCAGTTCGTACTTTTCGGTGGTTTTTGCCATTTCAGTTGCACCTCCTTCTGGTCTAGTGGCCCTCATCTCAAATGAGAGCAAGGATCACCCACGTCAACACGCAGGCCATATTATTATACCTGAAAAAGCGAGAAAGTCAATCCCTTTTTGCACTTTCCGGCGTATCGAGCACGTGCACGTTCATCTGCGGGTAGGACATGGACACGCCGTGCGCGTCAAATGCCGCTCCGACGGCCTCCATGAGGTCATAATACACGGTCCAGTAATCGGCCGTTTTGCACCAGACGCGCACCGTATACTCAATATTGCTCTCCCCGTAGCCCGACACGCGCACGAACGGCGCCGGCTCCGGCAGGATGCCGGACACGAGCGACACGGCGTTGTGCAGCGCGGCCTTTACCTGCTCCGGGCGGCAGGTATAGTCCGCGCCGAAGGTCAGATCCACGCGCCGCTGCGGCTCGCGGCTGTAGTTGACGATCTTGGACGCGGAGAGGTCGCTGTTCGGCACGTAAATGTCCTTGTTATCCAGCGTGCACAGCTGCGTATAGATCAGGCCGATGTCCTTGACGGTGCCGCTCACGTCGCCGGCCTCGACGAAATCGCCGTCCTCGAACGGCCGCGTGAGCAGGATGGTGATGCCGCTCATGGCGTTGGACAGGCAGTTTTGCACCGAGAGCGACAAAGCCAGGCCGAGCAGGCTGAACACGGCCAGCAGCGCCGTAACGTTAAAGCCAAGACTGTCGGCCACGATGAGGATGGCCATGAACTCCAGCGCGATCTTGAGCACCTTGAGGATGAACCTGCTCAGGCTCTCCGACAGCCGCGAGTGCGCCGAGATGCGCCGCGCGACGCGCATGACGAGCCAGATGACGAGCACGCAGATCACGAGCGTGATGGCGGAGGTGATGAGCTTTTCGAGCGTGAGATTGCCGAGGCTGAAGCCGATGGCGCTGTTCACGTCCTCGATGCTGTCTTTCGTGGATTCGAGCGCGTTCTGATAGGTGTCCGTATTCAAATGGCGGTCTCCCCTTTCGTGCGGGATTTGTTATCTAGTATACGCCATGCCCCGCCGGTTTTCAACACGTTCCGGCGGGCGGGGCGTTGGAGAAGGCTTGCGGTGGTGCCTTTTTGCGCTTAATAGTGCAAAAAGGCGGGGCTGAAATCAGCCCCGCCTGCATGGGTAGGTAAACTTATGCCTCGTCGTAAAGCTGCTTGAGCTTGAGCAGGTGCTCGTAGCGGGCCTTGGCGTTGACCTCGGACTTGGCGAACAGCTCCTCGGCACGCTCCGGGAACTCGTTGGTCAGGCGGGCGTAACGCGCCTCGTTCATGAGGAAGTCGCGGTAGCCGCCGGCCGGCTCCTTGCTGTCGAGCGCGAAGGGCTTTTCAGCGGACGGATCGTAACGGAAGAGATTCCAGTAGCCGCAGTCGACCGCGCGCTTCATCTCGCCCTGGCAATTGGTCATGCCGCCCTTCTTGATGCTGTGCATCTCGCAGGGGGCGTAGCCGATGATCAGGGACGGGCCGGGGTAAGCTTCCGCTTCCTTGATGGCCTTGATGGTCTGCGCCGGGTTTGCGCCCATGGCGACCTGCGCCACGTAGATGTAGCCATAGCTCATGGCGATCTCGGCAAGGCTCTTGCTCTTGAGCTCCTTGCCGGCAGCCGCGAACTGCGCGACCTGGCCGATGTTGGAGGCCTTGGACGCCTGTCCGCCGGTGTTGGAATAGACCTCAGTGTTGAAGACGAACACGTTCACGTCCTCGTCCTGCGCCAGGACATGGTCCAGGCCGCCGAAGCCGATGTCGTAGGCCCAGCCGTCGCCGCCGAAGATCCAGCAGCTCTTCTTGTTGAGGAAGTCCTTGTTGGTCATGATGCGCTGGTAGCGCTCGCAGTCACAGGCAGGCTTGGCCTCCATCACAGCGAGGAACTCCGCCGTGGCGGTCTGGTTGGCCTCGCCGTCGTTATAGGTCTCAAGGTACTTCTTCGCAGCCGCGACCTTGGCGGGATCTTTGCCGTTTTCGGCGATGTAGCGGATGTCCTCCGCCAGATCGTCACGGATCTTCTTCTGGCCGAGATACATGCCGAGGCCGTGCTCCGCGTTATCCTCGAACAGGGAGTTGGCCCAGGCGGGACCCTTGCCTTCCTTGTTGACGGTGTACGGGCTGGTGGCAGCCGGGCCGCCCCAGATGGACGAGCAGCCGGTCGCGTTGGAGATCATCATGTGATCGCCGAACAGCTGCGTGATCAGGCGGGCATAGCTCGTCTCGGCGCAGCCGGCGCAGGAGCCGGAGAACTCAAGCATGGGCTGCCGGAACTGGCTGCCCTTGACGGTGAAGTCCTGAAGCTCTTTCTTCTCAGCGACCTTGGCGACCATGTAGTCGAACACGGGCTGCTGATCTTCCTGGCTCTCGAGCGGCTGCATCGTCAGCGCGCCGACCGGGCAGACGTGCGTGCAGACGCCGCAGCCCATGCAGTCGAGCGGGGAGATGGCCATGGAGAACTTGTAAACGCCCTTGCCGGCGCCGACCTTGAAGTCGACCGCCTTGGTCTGCGCAGGCGCGGCGGCCAGCTCGTCGGCCGTGAGCGCGAACGGGCGGATGGTCGCATGCGGGCAGACGTAAGCGCACTGGTTGCACTGGATGCACTTGGTGCTGTCCCACTCGGGCACGGAGACGGCCACGCCGCGCTTTTCATACGCGGAGGCGCCGAGCTCGAACGTACCGTCGGCGTGATCGACGAACGCGGAGACCGGCAGGCTGTCGCCGTCCATCTTGTCGACCGGGGTGAGAATGTCGCGCACCATCTTGACGGTGGCCGGACGGCCGGTCAGTTCCTTGGCAGGCGCTTCGTCGACGGCGTTGGCCCAGTCGGCCGGAACGTCGATCTTCACATACGCGGTCGCGCCGAGGTCGATGGCCTTGTAGTTCATCTCGACGACGTCCTCGCCCTTCTTCATGTAGGAGGCCTTGGCCTTCTCCTTCATGTAGCGGATGGCGTCCTCTTCCGGCATAATCTTCGCCAGGGAGAAGAATGCGGACTGCAGGATGGTGTTGTTGCGCTTGCCCATGCCGATCTTGATGGCCAGGTCAATGGCATTGATCGTGTAGAGCTGGATGTTATTCTTGGCGATGTAGCGCTTGGCGGAGGCGTCCAGATGGTGGCTGAGCTCCTCAGGCGTCCACTCGCAGTTGATCATGAACACGCCGCCCGGCTTGACATCCTGGACCATCTTGAAGCCCTTGGTGATGTAGGACGGGTTGTGGCAGGCCACGAAGTCGGCCTTATTGATGTAGTACGGGCTCTTGATCTCGTGATCGCCGAAGCGCAGGTGGCTGATGGTCACGCCGCCGGTCTTCTTGGAGTCGTACTGGAAGTAGGCCTGAACATATTTATTGGTGTGATCGCCGATGATCTTGATGGAGTTCTTGTTCGCGCCGACGGTGCCGTCGCCGCCGAGACCCCAGAACTTGCAGGCGATGGTGCCCTCGGGGGAAGTGTCGGGCGCGTCCGTCTCCGGCAGGGAGAGGTTGGTCACGTCATCGACGATGCCGATGGTGAACTGGCGCTTCGGCGTGTCGCGCTTGAGCTCTTCATAGACCGCGAACACGGAGGACGGCGGGGTATCCTTGGAGCCGAGGCCGTAGCGGCCGCCGGTGACGACGATGTCGTTGCGGCCGGCATTGGCCAGCGCGGTGACGACGTCGAGGTACAGAGGCTCGCCCTGAGCGCCGGGCTCTTTCGTGCGGTCGAGCACGGCGATCTTCTTGCAGGTCGCCGGGATGGCCGCGATGAGCTTGTCGGCGCGGAACGGACGGTACAGGCGGACCTTCACGAGGCCGACCTTCTCGCCGTGCGCGTTGAGGTAGTCGATGACTTCCTCGGCCACGTCGCAGATGGAGCCCATGGAGATGATGACACGGTCAGCATCCGGAGCGCCATAGTAGTTGAACAGCTGGTAGTTGGTGCCGATCTTGGCATTGATCTTGCCCATGTACTCCTCGACCAGATCCGGCACGGCGTCATAATATTTATTGGACGCCTCACGGTTCTGGAAGAAGATATCGCCGTTTTCGTGGCTGCCGCGCATCTGCGGATGCTGCGGGTTCAGACCGCGCTGACGGAAGGCATTGACCGCATCCATGTCCACCATCTCGGCCAGATCGTCATAATCCCAGACGGCGATCTTCTGGATCTCATGCGAGGTCCGGAAACCGTCAAAGAAGTTCAGGAACGGGACGCGGCCCTTGATGGCGGCCAGGTGCGCCACGGGGGACAGATCCATAACTTCCTGCACATTGCCCTCGGCGAGCATGGCAAAGCCGGTCTGGCGGCAGGCCATAACGTCGGACTGATCACCGAAGATGGACAGCGTGTGCGACGCGAGCGCGCGGGCCGTCACATGGAACACGGCCGGGAGCAGTTCGCCGGCCATCTTGTACATATTCGGGATCATGAGCAGCAGGCCCTGAGAGGCGGTGTACGTCGTGGTCAGGGCGCCGGCATTCAGCGAACCGTGGACAGCGCCGGCTGCGCCGGACTCTGCCTGCATTTCCTGCACACGGACCTTCGTGCCGAAGATGTTCTTGCGGCCGGCAGCGGCCCACTGATCGACCAGGTCGGCCATCGGGCTCGACGGGGTGATCGGGTAAATGGCAGCCACTTCCGTGAACGCATAGGACACGTGGGCGGCAGCGTTGTTGCCGTCCATGGTAACGAGCTTTCTTGCCATAAACTTCATCTCCTATTTCTCTTATATGTTATCCTATATTCGTGCAATGGGCACCTATCCGCCCATTCACGTCAATAGGATAACACAGTTTCAAAAAAACGTAAATAATAGTTTTTTTGATTCTTGTTTCAATTTTCGAAACGCAACTATTGAAAACGTGCAAGTTTCCGGGTGAAAACCGGCGTTTTCACGGAAAATGTCCAGTTTTTTCGCTAATTTTTCGCTTGTGATTTCTCACCTATTGTTATATAATATATCACTGCTGTTAAGAAAGGGGCTGTCTACATGGTCAAAATCGAACAATCGAATGGCACCATCAGCATCACCAATGAAGTATTCACCAACCTTGCAGGCGACGCCGCGACCAGTTGCTTCGGCGTGAAGGGTATGGTCGGCCGCAGCAAAGACAGCGGACCGTTCCAGCTCCTGCGCCGCGAATCCATGTCCAAGGGCGTCAACGCCACGTTCGCCGATGACGGCAGCATCTCGCTCGAGCTGCACATCGCGGTCGATCACGGCGTGAACATTTCCGCGCTTGCCCACAGCATCATCAACGAGGTCAGCTACAAGGTCAACCAGGCCACCGGCGTCCCCGTGGCACGCGTGGACGTGTACGTGGACACCATGTTCCTCGATTAAGCGGGGACATTTCGCACTGCTTCCCACCCGGGAGCCGCGCTTCCGGGCCATTTTCATTCCCCCTGTCGGAGGTGTACAGATTTGAGAGAAATCATTGATGCCGCAGCGCTTCGGGAAATGCTCCTGTGCGCAAACGCGGCACTGGAAGAAAACAAACAGAAGATCAACGAGCTCAACGTCTTCCCTGTTCCGGACGGCGATACCGGCACGAACATGAGCCTGACGATGAACTCGGCCGCCATCGAGCTCGGCCGCAAGCAGACCGACACCGTCGGCGCCGTGGCCGACTGCGCCGCGAGCGCGCTGCTGCGCGGTGCGCGCGGCAACTCCGGCGTCATTTTGTCGCTGCTGTTCCGCGGGGTCGCCAAGTCCCTCAAGGGCCGCGAGACTGCGAGCGCGGCGGAATTTGCCGCCGCCGTCTCCGCCGGCGTGGACGCCGCCTACAAGGCCGTCATGAAGCCGGCCGAGGGCACAATCCTCACCGTCAGCCGTCTGGGCGCGCAGGCCGCCGTAGCCTTCGCCAAGGACAGCACGGACTTTGAGGGCATGCTCGATGCGCTGCTCGCCGCCGCGCGCGAGGCGCTGGCCGACACGCAGAACATCAACCCCGTGCTGCGCCGCGCAGGCGTGGTCGATGCCGGCGGCGAGGGCTTCGTGCTCGTCATGGACGCCATGCTCGGCTATCTGCAGGGCCGCACCGCCGCCCCCGTGACCTCCGCCGCTCCGGCTGCCGCGCAGGCGCCGAAAGAGGGCGCGGACTTCTCCGAGTTCGACACCGGCGAGATCACGTTCGGCTACTGCACGGAGTTTATCGTCGCGCGCGAGAACAGCAAGAGCCCGGAGCTCCTGCGCTCGTTCCTGAAGAATCTCGGCGACTGCGTCGTCGTGGTCGACGACGACGAGATCATCAAGGTGCACGTGCACACGAACGTGCCCGGCGAGGTGCTGACCGAGGCGCTGACCTACGGCCCGCTCCAGACCGTGAAGATCGAAAACATGCGCAACCAGCACACTGCGCTCTCCGGCAAGGAGACCGAGGCCGAAGCTGCCGCTAAGGCGGAGGCCGAGCCCGAAGTGGCCCAGCCCGAAAAGCAGTTCGGCGTCGTGGCCGTGTCTGCCGGCGAGGGCATGGCGAATCTCTTCCGCGAGCTGGGTGTGGACCGCGTCGTCACCGGCGGCCAGACCATGAACCCCTCCACGGAGGACATCCTCACCGAGGTCAACAAGACCCCGGCGGAGGTCGTGTTCGTGCTGCCGAACAACAAGAACATCATCATGGCCGCCCAGCAGTGCATCCCGCTGTCGGACAAGAAGGTCATCGTCATCCCGACCAAGACCGTGCCGCAGGGCATCACCGCGATGCTCTCGTTCGACCCGGCGAGCGCCGAGGACGTCATTGAGGCGGAGATGAGCGCCGCGATCGAGAGCGTGCACACCGCGCAGATCACCTACGCCGCGCGCGACTCCGACTTTGACGGCCACAACATCCGCAAGGGCGAGTATCTGGCGCTGATGGACGGTGCGCTGCTCGGCAGCGACGCCGACCTCGACAAGGTGCTGACCAAGATTGCGGACGCCGCCAACGATCTCGACCCCGAGATTGTCTCCATCTACTACGGCGAGGACGTGCAGGGCGACGCTGCCCAGCACGCGGCCGACCTGCTCGGCGAGCGCCTGCCGATGGCGGACGTGAACGTCGTCAACGGCGGCCAGCCGGTGTATTACTACATGATCTCGTTTGAATAAAACGTGCGCCATCATACAGCAAAGCGCCCGGACGAAATGTCCGGGCGCTTTGCCGTATTTCCGCTTTTCTGCGGCAGCGCGCCCCGGCCTCAGCCGGGGCGCGCCGTTGTTTTTTTATTGTTCCTGCGCGCGGATGAGATTCTTGTAGAAATCGACCGCGCCGGGCAGGCAGCTGTATTCGATGTTCTCGTTGATGCCGTGCATGCCCTTCATCTGCTCCGGGCCGTAGATCACGGGGGCGAAGCGCACGCAGCTGTCGCAGATCTCCTGATAGAAGTGCGCGTCCGTCGCGCCGGTCATGACATAGGGGCTGACAGGCAGGCCGGGGAACGTCTCGCCGATGACCCGCTCCACCTGACGGAACGCCTCGCCGTGGATGTCCACGGGCTCGGAGTAGTCGTTCGTGTGCACGACCTCCATCTCCAGGCCGTGCTTCTCGGCGAGACGGCGGATGATGGCCAGACTCTCCTGCTCGCCCTGATGCGGGATGAAGCGCATGTTCGCGCCCAGCGTCGCCTCCTGCGGCAGAACGTTGTACGCGTCCGAGCCGGACTGCATCGTGAACGCGATCGTCGTGCGCAGCATCGCGCCCGCCTGCGCCGACACGCGCGGCAGCACGACCTTCATCAGCGGGGCAAACAGCCAGAGATTGCCCATTACGAGCCGCAGGCCAAACGGCGCATACGGTGCCAGGCGCGTGAACATGGCCGTGACCTCGGGCAGGAACTTCTTGCGGAACGGCGCGTGCTTTTCCACATCCGTCACGAACGCGGACAGGCGCGCAATGGGGGTGTTCGCCGTCGGGGCGCTGGCGTGGCCGCCGGTGCTGCGGGCGGTGAATTTCACGTCCGCCTTGCCCTTTTCAAACACGCCGACCATGGCGAAGTTGCCGGGGATGCCGCCGATCGGCTCGGTGATGATGCCGCCGCCCTCGTCGCAGACAAGAAACGGCCGCACGCCGCGGCGCTTGAGCTCGGCAACGAGCTTCGGCGCGCCGTCGCCCGCCCACTCTTCCGTGCACGACGAGGCGATATAGACATCGTTGGCCGGCTCGTATCCGGCGGCGAGCAGTTCTTCGACCGCCTGGAAAAACGCCATGACCGAGCACTTGGTGTCCGACGCGCCGCGGCCCCAGACCTTGCCGTCGGCAATGTCGCCGGAAAACGGCGCGTGCTCCCACGTGCCCTCGGCGGGCACGACGTCCTGATGGCTCATGAGCACGATCGGACGGTCGTGCGCGCGGCCCGGCCAGTAATAGAGCAGGTTGCCGTCAATGTCCGTGCGCTCCAGCTTTTCATGCACGAGCGGGAAGAGCCCGGCGAGCAGCGCGTGGAAGCGCTCGAACTTTTCCGGCTCGCGGACGTTGGCGTAGGATGTGGTGTCGCACCGGATCATGGCCGAGAGCTTCTCGGCGTAGGCCATGGCGCGGTCGGGATCCGGCTGCGGCTGATAAGCGGACGTTTTGCGCGGTGTGAGCGCAGCGTGCGCCACGGCCGCCCCCAACGGGGCCAGCGGCGCGAGCGCGAGATAACCGGGACGGAATTTCATTTGACATCTGCCTCCTTTTTCTGCTTGCGGTACATGCTGTAGGCAATGCCGATGGCCAATGCGCCGCTCGGAATGATCATAAAGCTCGTGGAACTCGTCAGCGACGGGACGAGCATGAACAGCAGGCTCATCACGACCAGCGGAGCGACGGCGACCTGCACGTTCTTGCGGAAGTACTGATACGCCATCGCGCCGAAGAGCGCCGGGACGACGTTGGCAAACGCCGGCTGGAGCACGGGGCTCTGCAGCACGGGCTGCAGCGGCACGAGCAGCGCCACGCCGAGCGCGAGCACGACGATGGTCACGAGCGAGGATGTTGCGATCGAGAGCGTCGAGATGATCTCATTTTCGGCCGTGCCGGTCTTCGTGCCGACGATATCGCGTGCGTTGACGGCACACGGGATCTTCATATTGATGAGGTTGCCGGTGATGAAGGCGAGGTAGCCGCCGCCGGCGCCGAGCATGGGCGTGTAGATGAGAAACTCCGCCACGCTGCTGACCGTCCACACGAGGCCGACGGACAAAAAGCCCTTGGCGACGGCGCCCATGTCGGGCATGGCGCCGAGGAACGTGCCGATGAGAAACGGCGCGCCGACGAGCAGCACGAGCGTGATCGCGCTCACGATGCGGCCGAGGACGTGCGTCCGGCGGTTGAACTGTTCGAGATATGCTTTGCGTTCGGTTTCGTTCATGATGTTCCCTCCTCACAGCCGCACGAGCACGGCCGCCGCCATGCCGATGAGCATACTGCCGGCGATAGAGAAGCTCTCCAGCCAGGCCATGTTCTTTTTCTCCGACAGGTACACAAACAGCGCCATCACCGCAGCCGACACGGCCACGACGATCAGCGGCGTCCAGTCGCCGGTGCAGGTGAACAGTCCCTCGCCGGACACGAACGCGCCGATGTAGCTGCCGATGTACGCGCACACGAGGCCGATGAACATGGCCGTCATGGCGCTGTCGCCGAAGCCGACGCCGGAGGCGGACTTGGCCCCGTCGTTGCCGAGGCGCTTGAGGTAGCGCTTGTTGAAAAAGATCGACAGGATCATGCCCCACATGATGCACACGCTCATGAGCAGGGCGATCGTCGCGAAGCCCTGCGGCGTCATCTCGGCGGCGGACAGGGCGTGCATGCCGACCTGCTCGGCCGCAGCCTGCGCGACCTGCGTCTCATAATGCAGCGCGCCGATGACGGACAGGCGCAGCCACGGCCACGGCGTGCCGAGGCTGCCGGACAGGGCGATGACGCCGAGCAGGATGCCCACGCTCGGCAAGACAGAGAACGTGGCGCTCGACGTGATGGCGCGCTTCATGCGCGCGGGGTCGATGCCGATGGCAAGACCCGCGCGGTAAGAGCGCACGAGGAAAATGACGCACACCACCGCAACGAACGCGATGATGCCGCCGCAGATTGCGTACATGGGTACGCTGTTGAGCTGGGCCAGGATGTTGTTCATAGACGTTTCTCCTCTCCGGCGGATGCCGGTCTCTATATGGAAAGGCCCGCATGGCAGCGCCATGCGGGCTTTTCACAGCTTATTGCGCGCCGCCGACCGGCCCGGACACGGCCGGGCGGATATTGGATGCGGTCAGGTAGGACTGAAACAGCAGAATGCCCGCGATGGCCGCCAGCATGAGCTGCTGCCCGCCGGCGCGGTCATCCGGCAGCGCCGTGATGCACAGGAAGGCCGCGAACTGGCTCCAGAAAATGCTCTTGATTGCCTTCGGGCGGCCGTAGGCGAAGCCGGCAAACTCATAAGACGCGATGAGCGCGGCGCACAGCGCCAGGATCTCGACCGCGTAGGCAGAGACGGTGGGGTTGATGATATTAACCTTGTAGCTCACGATCAGCCAGAACGCGAGCAGCACGATCGGCATGGACGCGCACACGACCGCGCCGGACGCCGTCTCGGCATCGCCGGGGGCGAGCATCTGACGCGCGAACGCCGCGCCGGCCGCGATCGCCAGCACGGCCAGGACCCGCTGCAGCCCCGGCGACGCGAGCGTGCCGCTGCCAAGCAGCAGCCACAGGCCGCCGACTGCCAGCAATGCGCCGAGCACGATGCCGCCGATGGTGCGCACACGCGGCGACGCGGCAAGCGCGGCCGGAAGCGAATCCGGAAAATACGTATGCGGCTGGTTTTTCATCCGAAAGCACACCACGGCCAGCACGACCGCTGCGATGACGATCATCAGCGCGACGGCGTACGGCCAGATGCTGCCGCGCACGGCAAGGCCGGTGTCGGCCTCAAAACAGACCTGATCCTGCAGCCAGCGGAAAAAGGTCCCGAACGCTGCCAGCACAGCCGTGCAGCAGCAGATTACCCAAGCATTTTTGCGCATAACAAACTACCTGTCCCAATACATATTGAATAGACTTATTTTATACTGATTTCCCCCCTGCGTCAAGGCGCAAAACGCCTCCGCAGGGCAGAAAGGAGGCAGCGCACGTGCGCAAAGTTTTCCTGCTGTCGCTGCTGCTCGTGGTGCTCTCGCTCGTGATCCCGTGGCTCGTGGTCACGCTCGGCCCGGCCCAAGAGCCGGCGGTGCAGCCCATCCCGTCCGTGACGGCGTCGGCCGCCGTCGCGCCCGACAGCGAGACGGCCATCACGGCGCTCAGCGGCGGCGAGCTCGTCGAGACGACGATGGCCGACTGGCTGCCCGGCGTCGTGGCCGCCGAGATGCCCGCGTCCTTCGCGCCCGAGGCGCTGCGGGCGCAGGCGGTCGCCGCGCGCACGTATATCCTCCAGCGCATGCGCGGCGGGGCAGCCAACCACCCGGAGGCCGGCGTCTGCGACCAGTACACCTGCTGCTGCGCGCGCAAGGACGACGCCGCGCTGCGCGAGCAATGGGGCGCGGACTATGCGCACAACATGGCGCGCATCCGCCAGGCCGTGACCGACACGGACGGGCAGTACCTCACCTACGGCGGGCAGCTCATCCGCGCGGTGTTCCACGCCTCGTCCGCCGGGGCGACCGAGAGCAGTGCCGCGCTCTGGAGCGGCGATGCGCCGTATCTCGTGAGCGTGTCCTCACCCGAGACGGCGCAGGACGTGCCGAACTACGTCTCTACGGCCGAGATCGCGGCCGACGCCGTGCGCGCGGCCGTGCTCGACAGCTACCCGGACTGTGTGCTCGGCGACGATCCGGGCACATGGTTCGGCACGCCGGAGCTCGATGACAGCGGCCGCGTGGCGCGCATCCCCGTCGGCTCCGAAACGCTCACGGGCGCGCAGGTGCGTGCACTCTTTTCCCTGCGCTCGGCAGCGTTTTCCGTTGCCTACAGCGGCGGGACGTTCACCTTCACCGTCACGGGCAGCGGCCACGGCGTCGGCATGAGCCAGTACGGCGCGAACGTCATGGCCATCCGCGGCAGCGGCTATGCCGACATTCTCGCGCACTACTACCCCGGAACGACGCTCATCCGCGCGGAGGGGTAGATGAAGAAAAGAGACGTTCTCAGAACGTCTCTTTTCTTCGTTGATCGTGCAATTTACTGCATCGTTTCGTCCGCATAGGCGTTCTCGTCCACATAGTAGACCATCACGGACGCGGTGGCGAGCAGTTCGCCCGCATCATTGAACACCTCCGCCGTCACAAGGCCGGTCGTGCGGCCCTCCTTGACGACACGGCCGTGCGCCACGAGCTTGGATGTGTCCTTGCCCGGACGCAGAAACTGGATGCTGCTGTCGAGCGTCACGGTGATGCGCCCGCCGGTACGCGCGGCAACGCCGGTCGCCACATCGCACATACTGAAGATCAGCCCGCCGTGTGCCATGCCGAGCGGGTTCATGGCGTCCTGCGTCATCTCGACTTCGACGACGCTCGTGCCTTCGCCGACCTCGGTGACAACGATGTGGTTGTGTGAATTAAAGCCGTGAAACGTGTTGTAGCGAAACGGGTCACGAAATGCGCTCAAATCTGTCTGTACTTGGTTCTGCTCCATGCTGGGGTACGCCTCCGTCTGAATGCTTTATCATTTTTTACATTAAGATGTTATCGTACCACGTTCGCGCGTTTTCGTCAAAACAATTTTTCCGTCGTGCACCTCCGCCGTCACGACATCGCCCTGTTGGAGCGTGCCGTCGAGCAGCATGCCCGCCGCCTGATCGGCGATCGTGCTCTGGATGGCCCGGCGCAGCGGCCGCGCGCCGTACACGGGGTCATACCCCGTGGCCGAGAGCGCATCGAGCGCCGCGTCCGGCACCTGCAGCTCCACGCCCGCGCGCTCCATGCGCGTGTTGACCGTGTCGAGGAGCTTCTGCGCGATCTGGCGGATGTTGGCGCGCGTGAGCTTGTGAAAGACGATGATGTCGTCGACGCGGTTGAGAAACTCCGGCCGAAACGTCTTTTTCAGGTCGGACATGACCATGCTGCGGATCTCGGCGTCCGTGCGCCCGGCGCCCTCGCCCGTCTGCTGCGTGAAGCCGAGGCTGCGGCGGCTGTCCGTGATGGCCTTCGCGCCGACGTTCGAGGTCATGACGACGACGGCGTTGCGGAAGTTCACCTTCCGCCCGAGCGAATCCGTGAGCTGGCCATCCTCCATGACCTGCAGCAGGAGGTTGAACACATCCTCGTGCGCCTTTTCGATCTCGTCGAACAGCACAACGGAATACGGCTTGCGGCGCACCTTTTCCGTGAGCTGGCCGCCCTCCTCGTGGCCGATATAGCCGGGGGGCGAGCCGATGAGCCGCGAGACGCTGTGCCGCTCCATATATTCCGACATGTCCACGCGGATGAGCGCCTTCTCGTCGCCGAAGAGCGCCTCGGCCAGCGCGCGGCAGAGCTCCGTCTTCCCGACGCCGGTCGGGCCGAGAAACAGAAAGCTGCCGATCGGGCGGTTCGGGTCGCCAAGACCGACGCGGCTGCGGCGGATCGCGTTCGAGACCGCGTGCACGGCCTCCTCCTGCCCGACGACGCGGCGGCGCAGCGACGCCTCCATCTGCAGCAGCTGCTTGCTCTCGCTCGAGGTGATGCCCGCGACCGGGATGCCCGTCCAGAGCGAAACGATCTCGGCCACGTCCTCGCCCGTCACGGCGCGCACGGGGCCGGCGTGCGTCTGCTCCCACTGACTGCGCAGCTGCTCGAGCTCCGTGCGCAGCTTCTGCTCGCGGTCGCGCAGGCGGGCCGCGCGCTCGAAATTCTGCGCGCGCACGGCGTTTTCCATATCCGCGGTCGTGTTCGTCAGCTGCATCTCCAGCGCGTGCACCCGCTCCGGCTGCACGAGCGCCTGCATGCGCACGCGCGAGGCCGCCTCGTCCACGAGGTCGATGGCCTTGTCCGGCAGCCAGCGGTCGCCGATATAGCGCACGGAGAGCGTGATGGCCTTGCGCAGCGCATCGTCCGTGATGTGCAGGCGGTGGTGCGCCTCGAGCCGTTCGCGCAGACCGCGCAGGATCAGCAGGCTCTGCTCCGGCGTGGGCTCTGCAATGCGCACGGGCTGAAAGCGCCGCTCGAGCGCCGCGTCCTTTTCGATATACTTGCGGTACTCCTCGAGCGTCGTCGCGCCGATGATCTGCAGCTCGTCGCGCCCGAGCGCGGGCTTGAGAATGTTCGCCGCGTCGATCGCGCCCTCTGCCGAGCCCGCGCCGACGATCGTGTGCAGCTCGTCGATGAAGAGAATCACATTCCCCGCTCGCTGCACCTCGTGCAGGACGCACTTGACGCGCTCTTCAAAGTCGCCGCGGTACTTTGTGCCCGCGAGCATGGCCGTCAGGTCCACACTCACAATGCGCTTGTTGCGCAGGTCCTCGGGCACGTTGCCGTCCGAAATGCGCTGCGCCAGCCCCTCGGCCACCGCCGTCTTGCCGACGCCGGGCTCGCCGATGAGCACGGGGTTATTCTTGCTGCGGCGCGAGAGGATCTGGATGGCGCGCTCGATCTCCCGGTCGCGGCCGATGACCGGGTCCATCTTCCCGCCGGCTGCCAGCTCCGTGAGGTCGCGGCCGTACTGGTCGAGCGTTTTCGTGTCGGCGGCGCGGCGCGTCTGAGACCGCGGAGCCGACTGCTGCGGCCGGGGCTTATACTCCGGCCGGCCGAACACGTCCATGATGTCCGTGTAGATCTTGTTCAGGTCGCCGCCGGCCGCCACGATGATGCGCGCACCGGCGCTATCCGCCTCGCGGAGGATGCCCATGAGGATGTGCTCCGTGCCAACGTAACAGTGACCGAGCCGGTTGGCATCCTCGGCGGCTAGTTCGATGACGTGCCGCGCCCGGGGGCTGAGCCCCTGCTCGGGCGCGCCGGGCACGCCGCGGCCGACCGTCTCCGTGACCATGCGCGTGAGCACGGCGTCCGTCAGCGCGTTATCGGTCAGGATGCGGGCGCCGAGCCCCTCCCCCTCCCGGATGATGCCGAGCAGGAGATGCTCCGTGCCCACATAACTGTGCCCCATGCCCAGGGCTGCGTCGTGCGCCTTTGTGATCGCCGTGGATGCCCGCTGTGTAAACCGTTCGCTGCCGCGCATAGATCGTTTGCCTCCTTCGCTGGTCATACGCCTCTATTATCCCCCGGCCGGCACAAGGAAACTGCCGAATCCGGGAAGCTGATTTTTATTATTTCCACCCCTTCCTGTATTTTAATCAACATGCTTTTCCGAATTTCGAAAATGACGGTTGATTTTTCGGATTTTTGTGCTACAATGACTCCATACCAGAGGAAGAGAAGTCTGGTCAAAATCATAGGAGGTAATTACAATGGCATTTGTTATTGGCGACGATTGCGTCATGTGCGGCACCTGTGCTGCGAACTGCCCGGCTGAGGCGATTTCCGAGGGCAATGGCAAGTACGTCATCAACGCGGACAGCTGCATGGAGTGCGGCACCTGCGCTGCGAACTGCCCGGTGGGCGCGATCTCTGTCGACTAATTCGACCGAGAACAACGCAAACGGATGAGGCGATATGCTCCAGGCATATCGCCTCTATCTATTTCAGACGATTTTCGCGGAAGGAGCGGATGCCATGCCCCCCTGCGTACAATATGACGATCTGTGGCCAGGCGGGCCGCGGTTTGCGCGCTCCGGCGCCGGGTTCGCCCTCGGCACGGACAGCGTGCTGCTGGCCGATTTCGCGGCTGACCGCCGCGTGCGCCGCTTTGCCGACCTCGGCTGCGGCGCCGGCGTGCTGACGGTGTTGCTGCTGCACGCGCTGCCGCAAGCGGCGGCCGTCGGCGTGGAGCTGCAGCCGGACGCGGCGCAGCTCTGCCGGAACAATCTCGAGGCCAACGGCCTGACCGGCCGGGCGCAGATCCTCTGCGCCGACCTGCGCGAGCACCGCGCGGTGCTCCCGGCCGGCAGCTTTGACCTCGTCGTGGCAAACCCGCCGTACTTCGCCGCGGGCAGCGGCTATACCTCGCCCGACCCCATGCGCGCGCACGCGCGCGACGAGCGCACCTGCACCATGCAGGACATCTGCGCCGCCATGGCCTATCTCACGCGCTGGGGCGGCTCGGCCGCGCTCGTGCACCGGCCGGAGCGGCTGAGCGAGCTGCTGTGCGCGCTCACAGCCGCCGGGCTCGAGCCCAAGCGCCTGCGCACCGTGGCGCACACGGCGCATGCGGCGCCCAGCCTCGTGCTGGTCGAGGCACGCCGCGGCGGAAAGCCGGGGCTCAAGCTCCTGCCGCCGCTGGCACTGTGCGCACCCGACGGCACGGACTCGGAAGAGATCCGCAGAATTTATCACAGGAGGACGTGACTATGAGCGGAACACTGTATCTGGTCGGCACGCCGATCGGCAACCTCGGCGACCTGTCCGTGCGTGCACTCGAGACGCTGCGCAGCGCCGACTTCATCGCCGCCGAGGACACGCGCGTGACGGCGAAGCTCCTCAACCATTTTGAGATCAAAAAACCGTGCGTGAGCTACTATGAGCACAACAAATACGCCAGCGGTGAGAAGATCGTCGCCCGGCTGCTCGCCGGTGAGACGTGCGCGCTCGTGACCGACGCCGGCATGCCCGCCATCTCCGACCCCGGTGAGGACATCGTGCGCCAGTGCGCCGAGCAGGGCATCGACGTACAGGTCATCCCCGGCCCGTGCGCGGCCATCGCGGCGCTGGCCGTGTCCGGCCTGCCGACGCAGCAGTTTTGCTTCGAGGGCTTCCTCGCCGTGAGCGGCAAGACCCGGCGCGAGCATCTTGAGCGCCTGCGCGGCGAGACGCGCACGATGATCTTCTACGAAGCGCCGCACAAGCTGCTGCGCACGCTCTGCGACCTGCGCGACACGTTCGGCGGCGCGCGGGAGATCACGCTCGCGCGCGAGCTGACCAAGCTCCATGAGCAAAAGCTGCGCACAACGCTCGACGGCGCGGTGGCCTTCTTCACCGAGACGCCGCCGAAGGGCGAATTCGTGCTCGTGCTGCGCGGCGCACCCGAGCGCTCGGAGCCGGTCGTCACGGCCGAGCAGGCGCTCGAGATCGTGGCGCGCTACCGCAGCGAGGGCCGCGCGCTCAAAGAGGCGTGCAAGCTCGCCGCGGCAGACACCGGCTTCGGCAAAAATGAGCTGTATCAGATGGCGCTCAACGCCTGAGCCCCCGCAGACGATAAAAAAAGTCCCCTGACCGACGGTCAGGGGACTTTTTTGCTCCGTGCTCAGAGCTTCTCGTTCATGGCGCGGATGCAGTCGGGGCAAATGTTCTTGCCTTTGTAGTTGATGATGTCTTTCGCGTTATCACAGAAGATGCAGGCCGGCTGATACTTGCGCAGGATGATGGACTCACCATCCACGAAGATCTCGATGCGGTCTTTTTCCTCAATGCCGAGGGTTCTTCTCAGCTCGATGGGGAGCACGATACGGCCGAGCTCGTCAACTTTTCTCACAATGCCTGTGGACTTCATAGTAAATGCCTCCAATGCGAATGGAATAAATTGAGAAAGATTCGATCATTCATTTCAACACCTGCATTATACCAAACGTTGACAAAAAGTCAACGAATTCGCGGCAACTTGTCCGATGAATTGCGTTTTTCTACCATTTGTATATTTTTGCATGCTTCAAATTCATCTGTTTTGTGAATAATCACCGAAAACATAAAATTTTTTAATCATCAGCGACCACGCCAAATCGTCCTAATGCCGTGCGGCAAAACATATACTGCACTGGTTGCCCGTGCCGGCGCCGGCCGCACACAGCCGGACGCAGCGCCGCGGACAACCGCAGTTTTCAGGAAAGGACGCAAAGGCATGGCATTGACCTGGGTCTGGGTAGGCATGGTGTGCGTGGCGCTGATCTACGGCGCGGCGACCGGGCAGAGCGCGGCCGTCGGCGCGGCGGCGGCGCAGGGTGTGCAGCAGGCGGTGACGTTTTGCCTGACGGTGGGCGGCATGATCTGCCTGTGGTCCGGCGTGATGGAGGTCATGCGGCGCAGCGGCATCGCGGCCGGGCTGTCCAGACTGCTGCAGCCGGTGCTGCGGCGGTTGTTCCCGCGAGCGTCGCGCGATGCACAGACGCTCGACGCGCTGAGCATGAACGTGAGCGCGAACCTGCTCGGGCTCGGCAACGCGGCGACGCCGGCCGGCGTGCGCGCCGCACAGGCGATGGCGCGCGAGCTCCGGGGCAGCAAAGCCAGCGACGAGCTGTGCCTGCTGGTGGTGCTCAACACGGCGTCGATCCAGCTGCTGCCGGTCACGATCGCCGCGGTGCGCGAGGCGGCGGGCGCGGCCGTGCCGTTCGATATTCTGCCGGCCGTGTGGGTGACCTCCCTGTGCTCGGTCACGGTCGGACTGCTGACCGGGAAGTGCCTGGCGCGCGTATGGCGGTGAGCGACGTGTTGGCGCTGACCGTCCCGGCGCTGCTGGCCGGTGTGGGGCTCTACGGTGCGCTGACGGGGACGGACGTCTTTTCTGCGCTGACGGCCGGAGCGCTCGACGGGCTGCGGACCGTGGTGCGCATCTTCCCCGCCCTGGTGGCGCTGCTGGCGGCTGTGAGTATGCTGCGCGCTTCCGGGGCGCTCGATGCGCTCACGCGCCTGTGCGCGCCGGTGCTGGCGTGGCTCGGCATCCCGCCGGAGACGGCGATCCTCATGGTCGTGCGGCCGGTCAGCGGCAGCGGCGCGCTGGCCGCGGCCAGCGACATCATCGGCGTCTACGGGCCCGATTCCCGCATCGGCCGCACCGCCGCCGTCATGCTCGGCTCGACCGAGACGACGTTCTACGTGCTGGCCGTGTATTTCGGCGCCTGCGGCGTCCGGCGCAGCCGCTGGGCGATCCCTGCCGCCATCGCCGCCGACCTGACCGGCTTTCTCGTGGCCGCCGCGCTCGTGCGCTGGATCTGGGGCGCATAGCGCCGCCGACAAATTGCACAAAAGCATCCATCTGGACTGATATTTTTTTGACGAAACGCCTATTTTGCAAAAATTCGCACTTTTCACTTTACAACGCCGCACGAATGTGTTATAAAATAATCACGTTAGTTAATAAATTAACTCAACGTTCTTCCGATTTCTTTCTTTTCTCTTCTTATTTTTGCTCTCTCGACAGCAGCGTGTCGCCACTCTCCGGCGGCACGCTGTTGCCGTTTCTGTCCGGAAGCGCAAAAATGCCCTCCCCCGCGTGCGCGGTGGGAGGGCATTTGCTTGTCTCAAAATTCCGGTCACATTTTTTCCGGTGCGGTCACGCCGATGATATCCAGACCGATCTCGAGCACGCGGCGCGTCGTGTCGGCCAGCTTCAGGCGCGCGTCGCGCACGGCGGGCTCCGCGTCCTTGATGCGGCAGACATTGTAGAAGCGGTGGAAGCGCGCGGCCAGCTCCGTCACGTAGCGGTTGATGCGGCTGGGATCGTAATCGCGCGCGGCAAGGTGGATCTCCTCCGGGAGCATGGCGATCTGCTTGATGAGCTCATGCTCCTGCGGCGTCGTGAGCAGGGCCGCGTCCACATCCGCCGCAGCGGGCACGGCGCAGCCGGCCTCGGCCATGGCGGCGAGCAGTGTGCAGATGCGCGCGTGCGCATACTGGACGTAGTAGACGGGGTTTTCGCTGTCCTGCCGGATGGCGAGGTCGAGGTCAAACTCCAGATGCGAGTCCGGCTTGGCGTTGAAGAAGAAGCGGCAGGCATCCACGCCGATCTCGTCCATGAGGTCAGCGAGCGAGAGCGCCTTACCCGTGCGCTTGGAGACCTTGACGATCTCGTCGCCGCGCATGAGGCGCACCATCTGCATGATGAGGAAGTCGAGCTTGCGGCCCTCGAGCCCCAGCGCAGGCGCGCGCATGGTCGCGGCGAAGCGAATGGCGTGGCCGTGGTGATCCGCGCCCCAGACGTCGATGACGCGGTCAAAGCCGCGCTCGATGAATTTGTTGCGGTGATAGGCGATGTCGACCGCGTAGTACGTATAAAACCCGTTCGAGCGGCGCAGGACCTCGTCCTTATCGGCGCCGAGGTCGGTGTTGCGCAACCAGAGCGCGCCGTCCTTTTCATACGTCAGGCCGGCGTCCACAAGCAGTTGCACCGTCTCGGCCACGTAGCCGGAGCTGTGCAGGCTGCTCTCAAGAAACCACTGGTCAAAATGGATGCGGTAGCGCTCGAGGTCGCGCTGCATACGCGCAATGTTGTACGGCAGGCCGAAGGCCACGAACGCCGCGCAGCGCTCGGCGCTCGGCATGGTGAGGTACTTGTCGCCGTCACGCTCGTAGATCAGTTTGGCAAGCTCCCGGATGTCGTCGCCGTGGTAGCCGTTGTCCGGGAATTCCACGGCGTCCTCACCCTGGATGAGCTGAAGATAGCGCGCCTCGATGGACTTGCCGAACAGGTCGACCTGATTGCCGGCGTCGTTGACGTAAAACTCGCGCCAGACATTGTAGCCCGCGCGTTCGAGCACGGACGCGAGCGCGTCGCCGAGCACGCCGCCGCGCGCGTTGCCGATCGTCATGGGCCCGGTCGGGTTGGCGGATACGAACTCCACCATGACCTTTTCCCCGTGGCCGTCGTCCACGCGGCCATAGTCCGCGCCGGCTTCGTCCACGGCAGTCAGCACGTCCTGATACCACTTGTCGGACAGGCGGAAGTTCAAAAAGCCCGGCCCTGCCGCCTCAACGGAGGCAAACCACGTGCCGTCCAGCTCCATGTGCGCGATGAGCGCCTCGGCGATCTTGCGTGGGGCCATGTGCATGGTCTTGGCCGACGCCATGGCGTGGTTGGCGGCAAAGTCGCCGTTGGCGGTGTCCTTCGGCTGCTCGACGGAGCCGCGCACGTCCGCACCCTCGGGCAAATCACCCTCTGCGGCGGCACGCAGATATGCTTCCCGGATGCACGCATCCACGGCGGCGCGTGCCTGTTCGATTCGATTGGCCATAATCAGTTCCCCTCTATTCTATAATCTTATTGTTCTCGGACGGTGATCTTCAGCTGGCTGCGGTTGGCGCAGGCGTGGTCAAAATCCACGACATACAGCAGATCCAGCACCCCGCCGTGCTCGCCCAGCGTGGAGCGGTAGCGCTGCGTCTCCAGTCCGACCGTGCTGGTGCCGTACGGCGTCTGGTACAAAAATGTGTTGCGCGCGCCGGGGGCAAAGACCATCCGGCTCGTGACGGTGCCGGTGCGCTTGAGTACGGCGCCCGACGGCGTGAAGGTGATGGTCGTGAGCGTACCGGACATGCCAGTCAGCTCGCTCTCGGGATAGGTGAGCACCCCGCAGCCGTCGACGCAGGTATACTCCCCGTCGGTCGAAAACTGCACCAGCTCGTCCGGCTCCTGCTCGAAAACATCGGCCTGGGAGCCCTCGATCGTGATAACGACCTGCATACGCCGCCTCCTTTGCATAACAGTGCGATTCTATTATCATATACTGTTTTGTCCAACTTCGCAACAGAAAAATGGTGTAGAATTTCCCGCCGCCGTTTGCTATAATGGTAGCACAAGCGCATCCGCCGCCGACCGCTGCGGATGCCAGCCATTTTTCGGGGGCGCAGGCTCCCGTCGGGAGGGATGACCGGATGAACATAGAACTCACCGACAAGGAGTTCCGGCGGCTGCTGGATCTCGTCTACATCGGCAACTGGATCCTCAACTCCACACGCGAGAAAGACCGGTTTGAGGATTACGATATTTTGCAGGAAAAGCTCTTTGCGCAGTGCGCCAAAAACGGCATGAACGCGCTCATTTCCCGCTGGCAGGGGCACATTTTCCCCTCGCCCGCCTACGAAAACGGCGGCATTCACGAGGCCATCGCCGACTATGAGGACGCCGTGTTTTTCGACATTCTGGCCGAGGAGCTGGCGCGGCGCGACCTGGGCTGTCTCGACAGCGAGCCCGCCGACTATACCGAGCTCAACGCCCGCATGGATGAATACATGGACGAATTTGAAAAGTCCGGCGTGGAAAATCTGGTGCTGGAGACATGAGCACACGCACCATCGAAACGCCTATCGGCCTGCTGACGCTCCAGGCGGACGAAGCCGCCGTCACGGCCATCCGCTTCGGCGCGGACGGCGCGCAGGACGCCTCGCCCCTGCTCGACGCGGCCGAGGCGCAGCTGCGGGAATACTTTGCGGGCACGCGGCGGACATTCGACCTGCCGCTCGCCCCGCGCGGCACCGCATTTCAGCAGCGGGTCTGGGCGGCGCTGCGCGCCATCCCCTACGGCGAGACGCGCACGTATGGCGAGCTCGCCGCCGCCATCGGCAGCCCGAGTGCCAGCCGCGCCGTCGGCATGGCCAACCACCACAACCCGATCCCGATCGTCATCCCCTGCCACCGCGTCATCGGCGCGAACGGCACACTCACCGGCTATGCCGGCGGGCTGGAGATCAAGCGAAAGCTGCTGGCGCTCGAGGGGATCACCATTTTAAAATAAGCAACATATGGAAAAATGACCGCCGGCAAGACTCTTTTCTGCGCCCCGCGAGCAGTCCCGTGTTTTATCTCTGCCGCTTTTTTTCTTCACGAGCGCCATCGGACTTCTTTGGCTCGCATACCGAACGAGCGGTTTTCGACATACAAAAAACCGGTACATAGTACATCAAACATACATTTATAAAAAACAACAAGCGTCTCCGTGCATGCCGTGCGGAGGCGCTTGTTGCATAGTTTTGCGCGCGCGCGGCCATACTGTGCGCAGGAGATGAGGACAATGCGCATGAGCAACGAAGAATATGCGGCGTTTGTCGATTCGCTCTCGCCGCGCTCGCCCATCTGGGGCGACCTGCTGCGCGCGGGGCTGGTCGGCGGCGCGATTTGCGTGGTCGGTCAGGCACTGGTGAACCTGTATGAACACTGGGGCGCATCGGCGGCCACAGCGGCAACGTGGTGCTCGATCACACTGGTGTTTCTCGGCGCGCTACTGACGGGGCTGGGCGTTTACGACGATCTGGCGCGGTTCGCCGGGGCAGGATCTCTGGTGCCGATCACGGGGTTTGCAAACTCCGTGGTGTCCCCAGCGCTGGAATTCAAGACCGAGGGCTTCGTCACGGGCACGGCGGTCAAGATCTTCACGATCGCAGGGCCGGTGATCGTCTACGGCATCAGCGCAAGCGTGATCTACGGGCTGATCCTGGCCGTCTTCGGACTGGTATGACAAGGAGGAACACATGAAAGAAGATAAACGCGGCGGGCGCAAGCCCGCGCCTGTGCCGACCGGGCACGATCAGCGCGCGGCGGCGCGCGACCACAGCGTCCCGCACGGCAACCGGAAAAACGACGCCATCCCGCCGAGCAAGGCGCACGCGCCGGACGGCATCTCCGGCTACTGGGGATAAGCGCACCCATCTCGAATGGGATCGTTTGCTTTTGTCTATGCTCCGCAAGCCGGAAAGCCGCTGGCAGTCGGCAGCCGCCTCGAATGGGATTGTTTGCTTTTTTCTGCGTACGGCGCAAAGTGGAAGCCCGTCGGCAATCGGCGGTAACTTCCAATAGGCACCCCCACTCCCGTGGAAAACTTCTGAGCAGCGGGGGAGCTCGAGGGGGCGAAGCGCCCGCCTCGAATGGGATCGTTTGCTTTTTTCTGCGCACGGCGCAGAAAAAAGCGGCCGCTGATCGCTCAGCGGCCGCTTGCGGGATTTACTTAGAACTCGGTCGTAACCGGTTTGCGGGTATGGAACTCATGGAGGACATTGTACAGCCAGCCAACGAGCTTCATATCCAGATTGAACTGGTACACGGTGAACAGAGCGCCGGAGGTAGCCAGCAGGATGGTGAGAAGCTTCTTCAACAGTTTCATGTAATCGTCTCCTTACTTCTTGGCGAGACCCTTCTGGCGAGCGTACTCGGCAGCACCCAGAGCGCCCATCAGCTGCGGGTCGGTCTTCAGCTCAACGACTTTGAACTTCAGCACGTGCTCGATGGCCTGCTTCAGGCCGGCGTTCTTCGCGCAGCCGCCCGTCAGCGTGATGCTGTCGGTGGCGCCGGCCTTCTTGGCCATGACGAAGCAGCGCTTGGCAACGGCCATCTCGATGCCGGCAGCGATCTCGTCGGTCGGCTTGCCTTCGCCCACGAGGGTGATGACTTCGGACTCCGCGAAAACGGTGCACTGCGCCGTGATCGGGATGACGTTCTTCGCCGTCAGGGACAGGTTCGAGAACTCCGGCAGGCTCATCTCGAAGGAGCGGGCCATGGCCTCGAAGAAGCGGCCGGTACCGGCGGAGCACTTATCGTTCATCGCGAAGCTCTTGACGGTGCCGTCGGTGTCGATGCTGATGCCCTTGACGTCCTGGCCGCCGATATCGATGATGGCGCGGACTTCCGGATTCGTGACGTGCACGCCCATGGCGTGGCAGGAGATCTCGGAGATGTTCTCGTCGGCGAACGGGACCTTGTTGCGGCCGTAGCCGGTGCCGATGAGGTAAGCGAGCTCCTTGGAGTCCTTCAGGCCGACCTTGTCGCAGACTTCCTGCATCGCCGCGATCGCGGACTGCTCCGCATTGATCTTGCTGCGGATCGTCGTGTCGGCGCACATTTTGCCGTTCTCGTCGAGAATAACTGCCTTCGTGTAGGTGGAACCTACGTCGCATCCGCCAAAGTATTTCATAGTATTACTTCCTCCTGAATGTTTTTAATGTCCGATATACGTTTAAATGCTCCGAATTACCAGGTGACCTCGTCATCGATGTCGATGAGGGTGGCATCGACCGGCTCCGCGTGCATGACGTTGACCATGTAGTTGTTCACACGGCCGCGCATGTCCTTACGGGAAACGGTACGCGGATCCATCAGGTCGTGCTCGACCCAGATCAGGTGGATACCAAGCTCACGTGCCTGATCGTCGAACAGGCCCTGCAGGCCGGCCATCGTCTTGCAGCAGACGTGCTGATACATGATGACGACGTTCGCGTTGAAGTTCTCGCACTGTCTCCACAGCTCGCCCAGAACGTGATCGTGGCCGCCGTTGGTGTGGCGACGCATGACCATGCGCTCGTACAGACGGCAGAGGTCGTTGATGGCCTCTTCCTTGTCGGTGGTGTTGAGCATCTTGGTCATGTTCAGCGCTTCCATCTCGGTCAGCGCGTAAATGCCCCAGCAGTTGGCCAGCCAGTTGGAGAAGTTGGCATAGAAGTGGGCCGGGCAGCTCCAGATGAGCGCACGGTACTTCTCATAGCCGCCGACGTAAGCGGGCAGCTTCTTCTCGTAGGTCTCCATCATGGTCTTGCAGATCTTGCGCTGCGTCTTCAGGCCTTCGGGGAACAGGCCGCCGTCCATCTCGTAGTTCCACTTACGGAACAGCTCGAAGGAGGAACCGACCAGCTGCGGATAATGGGTCTTGTTGATCTCCCACTTCTCCATCTCGAGTCGGGTGCACTCGTTCATCTTCTCCATGGTGGCAAAGTAAGTGTCCCAGTTCCAGGTCTCGCCGGTGAGACCCTCGACCCAGTGGATGCAGTCCTTCATGTCGGCAGCCGCCATCTCGGTGGTGTCCTCGTCGTCGTAACGGACGGGCATGCACAGCGGGTAGCTCGGCATGAACTTGCTGAAGCGGCGATCCTGGAAGGACGTCGCCATGACGGAACCGTCGCACGGCATGGAGGAGGCGATGAAGCCCTGGCCGCACATCGGGTACTCGTCCTTGACCGCGCAGCCGCACTCAGCCGTCGGCAGCGGGCAGGTATCGGACGGGAGGCCGTAGCTCTCGATGGCGTCGATGTACGGGATGAGGGTCAGCTGGTCCATTTCGGAGACCATGAAGACCGGAATCATCTGGTACGGGATGCCGAGCAGATTCGGGAAGCCGGCCATCATCTGCGCCATCGTCATTTCGTCGAACATGATGATGCGCTTGTTGATCTTCTGGTTGCCGCCGATCTTCGCGTCCGCCATGATGAGGTTGGCGATCAGATCCTCGGCCCAGTGGGTAATGGCGACCCACATATCAAAGTCAGCCTGCAGCAGCTTGCCGCGGCGGCCGAACACGCTGCGGTCGACCACAGCCGGGGTGGCCAGGTAGGAAGCGAACCAGTGATACTCGAACACGGCCAGCATAATGGACATGGGGTCCTTCATGACCATGTTGAGCATGCCGCCCCAGATCTTCAGCCAGCCGACGAAGTCGTAGCCGACGCTCTTGAGGCCCTTCCACTCACGGCGGGCAAACGCGATGGCGTCTTTCTTATACAGATAACCGAGGTGACGGTCGCCGTTCATGAGCCAATCGATCTTGGCGCTGGTGTCCATGGCGGCGAATTCCTTGAACTCGGCCGTGATGCGGTCCTTATCGCGCTGGAGGCTCAGCTTGGTCTTCGCTGCGACCTGGGACCAGTCGATATCCTGGATCATGCCCTTCCAGACCTTCAGGTCGGAGGGGACATTTTTCTTCATCCATGCAATGTTACTTTTCAGCATTTATTTGTCCTCCTTCGCAGCCTTATGAATCTGCTTGATCTCAAGGCTCTCGACAAAGGCCTGCAGTCTCGTGCGGAGCTGACCGGAGGAGCGAGCCATGTACGGGCGGTCGATGGACAGGACCGGCCAGCCATACTCTTCGTTCATGATGTGGCTTGCCAGCGCGCGCTCGAATGCCCAGAAATCGCAGAACTTCATGGATTCGTAGATGATGCCTTCGGCACCGTTCTCGGTGGCGAGACGGTTGATCGTGTCGCGGCGCTCCTGGATCTTCTCCTGGCTCATGTAGCGCGGGCACTGCGTGGTCTTCAGGTAGTGGGCGCAGATCTGCGTGAGGACGTCGTCCGTGTCGTTGAGCTCGATGACTTCACGGCCCGGCGTGCTGCCGAAGCAGAAACGGTCGGCAACGATCATCGCGCCGGCGTCTTCGACCATGCGGGTCATGTCGAGGTCGTCGATCTCGGAGCCGATGAGGGCCACGCGGCAGCGGTACCACGGCTTGGCGTCGACTTTTCTCTTCTTGATCTCTGCCAGCGTCTCCTTCAGGTACGGGAGGATCTTGCTCTTCGGGCAGCAGTAAGTAACCAGGTTGAGGACGTGGAATTCATAACCGGTGATGGGCGGGTTCTCCAGCTTGCGCATATCGCCGATCTCGGTGATGATCTTGCAGACCTCGTTGTGCTCCTTGACGGCCTTGCGCAGCGCCTTGTCGGACGTATCCACGCCGTAGGTCTCGGCCAGCACGTTCAGGAAGCGGTTGCGGATCTGCTTGACGTAGTGCTTGAGGGTGTAGTCCTTGACTTTGTACGGGATGTCGCAGTGGGTAACGAACATCTTCTTGTTGGGCATGTCGGGGGCAGCGACCAGCTCGATGTTCTCCATGCAGCGGTTCATCTCCGCGCAGGCGTCCACACCAGCGATGGCGTCGAGGAAGTTATAGCCGCCCTCGATCGCACGCTCCACGAGTGCTCTGCAGTACTCGCAGGTGTAGTTGGACATGTAGTAGGATGCGATGTCGAATGAACCCGTTTTCGGCGCACGAAGTCTGACCGAGAAACAGTTGTCTACGTTGAGGACCACTTCGGGCATGTGATAGCAAGTGTAAGCGATGGGGTGCATACCCTCATCCTTGGCCTGCTGCACGAGCTCGTTGTTGGCGCTGTCAAGAAGGTTCTCAAAGTAGATCAGATGCTTTAAATCCTTCAAATGTTACACCTCTTCTTCCCTTTTTTATGGTTTTCGTTTGATTGGGCTCGCCGGGGGCGTTCCCCCATGGTGGTCACGGACATGGAAACCGTCGCTGTGTCTCCGGCCGAAACGTGCGGTTCTTCAAAGCGTACCACCCTTATGTAACACTTCAAAGCATTCCGTCCAAAAACGCAAGGATAGCTTCCGTTATCACGTCAACAGATTAACATATTCGCGCATAATTTACAAGTCTTTTATCACATATGGGGGCAAAAAATTGTTGATTCTTACAAGAGGATATGATAAACTTTTGTTAATCCATTCAGAGCAGGGTGTTTTTTCCGCACGGCGGCCCTGCCCCACTTCAGAAAGGAGTGTTTCTCATGCACGAACATGAACACGATCACGATCATGCACATCACTGCCACCCGCACAGCCATGAGCACACCGGCGACAAACCGATGAGCCCTGAGGAAGTGCTGGCGCTGCTGAACTATATGCTCGACCACAACCGCCACCACGCCGACGAGCTGCACGACATCTGCCACGCGCTGGAAGATGAGGGCAAGGCCGAGGCGGCCGCGGCTCTGGCCGAGGCGCTGCATGCATTTGACCACGGCAACGACAAGCTCGAAAAAGCCCTCGAGCTTGCCAAACAGGCATAACGGGTAAAAAGGAGCGAACGACCATGTGTCTTTCTGATGCATATGAGATCAAGGACGGCAAACAGAACCTTGTCTGCTCGCGCGTGTGCAACGTGTCCGCCGACGGCGAGAACGTCACGCTGACCGACCTGATGGGGATCCGCAAGATCGTCCCCGGCAAACTCAAAAAAGTGGACCTGATGAGCAACGTCATCCTCATCGAGCCCTGCTGAAACGAAGCTGCCAGCCGGCGCCCGGAAGATCTGGGCGTCGGTTTTTTCTATGCGCGGGAAGCAAGTTTTCCTTGCATTTTCCTGCCCTTTCCTTTATAGTATGGGGAATCTGCGGAAAAAGGGACGTGAAGATATGGGGTTTTGGGAACTGGTCGTGCTGGCCGTCGGCCTGTCGATGGATGCGTTCGCCGTGTCCATCTGCAAGGGGCTGGCATTGCAGCGCGTATCATGGAAGGAATGCTGCATCGCCGGGGCGTGGTTCGGCGGTTTTCAGGCGCTCATGCCGCTGCTGGGCTATCTGCTCGGCACGCAGTTTGAGCAGTTTGTCACCTCCGTCGATCACTGGATCGCGTTCGTGCTGCTGGGCATCATCGGCGGCAACATGATCCGCGAGGCGCTGTCCAAGGACGAGGATAAGCTCGACGGCTCGCTGGCGTTTAAGACCATGCTCCTGCTGGCGATCGCAACGAGCATCGACGCGCTCGCCGTCGGCATCACGTTCGCGTTCCTGCCCGGCACGCGCATCGTGCCCGCCGTGGCGCTCATCGGCTCGATCACCTTCGTCTTTTCCGCTTCCGGCATCCGGCTCGGCAACATGTTCGGCCTGCGCTACAAGAGCAAGGCCGAGTTTGTCGGCGGCGTGATCCTCATCCTGCTCGGCACGAAGATCCTGCTCGAGCACCTCGGTGTTTTGTAAAAAAGGCCCTTTTCACTCCACGATCCTGCCCGGATTGTGGAGTTTTTTCACGCTTTTTGCGTTTGGAGACAAGTTTTCACACCCGCGCGAATATGTTGAATCAGCAGCAAAAATCCTCCAATTCAGGGAAGTAGAAAACGGAAAATCTGCACAACAATTCCTTTCACATTTGTTGAAAAAGGCAATTTTTTTACGCCGGAAAAAGATTTGGCCGGTTTCTCTTGCGATTTTGTGAAATTTAAGATATAGTTTAGGTCAAGCGTTCGGTATTAGACTGAAAAATGCTTAAATGAGTGGAGGAACGACATGAAAAAAGTATTACTCACGATCATCAGCGTCTGCCTGATCGCTGCGAGTATCTTCGGCCTGTTCGCCGGAGTGAGCAGCTTCAGCGACATCATGAATGTCAAAGAGTACAAGGAAAAGGACGCCAAAGAGGGTCTGGAGTCCATCGACACGCTCGATGCCGGCCTTGACCAGCTGCAGGAGAACGAGGGCACTTACCTCGCCGGCGTGGACACCTACACCGCCGGCCTGGTCTCTTACTCCGAGGGCAAATCGACGCTCTCCGCGGGCTACGCCGCCTACTACGCCGGCAAGAAGCAGCTCGAGGAAGGCAAAGCCGCCTATGCCGCCGGCAAGAAGCAGATCGAGGACAACACCGCGGCCTACAACGAAGGCAAAGCGACCCTCGCCAAGATCGAGCCGCTCATGCCCTACGTCGACCAGTACGTGAAGTTCCGCAACGGTACGATCTCCAACCTCGCTGGTTTTGCGACCGCGCAGGCATGGTTTGTCTCCGTCGTGCGTCCGATCGCGGCCAACCTGGGCCTGAACATTCCGGACAATGTCACCGACCTGCCGGCTTACGTCCAGCAGATGGTCGCGGACGGCAAGGCCCAGCTCAAGCAGTATGAAGACGGTCTGGCCCAGCTGGCCGAGGCCGAAAAGACCATCGCCGCCGGCGAAGCGCAGCTCAAAGACGCTGAAAAGCAGCTCGCTCAGGGCGAAGTGGATCTTGCCGCAGGCGGCAACAAGCTGGCCGACGGCAAAAAGCAGCTCAACACCTTTGAAGACGGCTGCGCGCAGGTCGCCGCCGGCTGTGAGCTCCTGATGAGCCAGCCTGCTTACATGAACGACGAAGGCAACGGCGACAAGAAAATGTGCCCGAGCGTTGCCGACATCCTCAAAGAGCGCTATGGCGACAACTTCTCCATCTGGGAGCTCGATGACAACGGTGAGATCCGCGTCGTCAACGGCTGCCAGTACCTCAACCTCGAAAACTGCCGCGCCGTTGGTCAGGCCGGCCGTGACTACATTTCCGTCTACCAGACCGCTGCCGTCACGAAGGAAGTCATGAGCAGACTCGGCGTCGTCGCCGCGATGCTCATCGCGTCCGTCCTCGGCCTCATCGCCGGCCTGTTCGGCATCCTGTCCGTGATCCGCATCAGCAAGGGCAAGATCGTGACCGCCTCCGTCTGCGGCATCATCTCCGCCGTCATCGCCGCTGCCGGCAACGTCATCGGCATGCTCACCGGCTACACCGGCTACACGTTCGCCTGCCGCTATGGCGAGGCCGGTGCCTACACCTATGAGTTCACGGGTCACACCCAGTTCGTCGCGATCGTCATTCTGGCCGTCGTTGCGATCCTGTTTGCGATCATCGCGTGTGTCGTCTCCGGCGCTTATAAGCGTTCGCAGAAAGCCGTTGCCGATCAGGCCGCCGCTGCTGCCGCTCCCGTGGCCGCTCCGGTCGCTGAGCCGGTCGCCGCTCCTGCTGCGGACGACAAGACCGCTGAGTAAACCACAGCATCAACAAAAAATCTCCGGAGTCTGACTCCGGAGATTTTTTTCTGTATTGTCCGGACCGGCGTTCCCGGTGCGGACATTTTGTTTGTCTGAAAAACAGGTTCACTGCCAGAGCTCTGCCGTGACGAACTGCCGCCCCTTGCGCGACATGCCGCCCACTTCCGTGACGCTGCCCTTGCCCGCGCCGCGCAGCGACAGCACGTCGCCGGGCGCGACCGGCGCATCCGGCCGCAGGCACTCGGTATAATTCAGGTGCACCGCGCCCGCGCGGATCTGCGCCGCGGCGCTCGTGCGCGAAAGACGGAACATCCCACTCACGACGGCGTCCAGCCGCGCCGACTGCACCGTGAACGTCACGGGACGCACCTTCCGCTCCGGCACCGGCACGGCGGCCAGCTCCACAGCCGCCGCCTTCACGCCCGTGCGGCCCACCTGTTCCAGCTCCAGCAGCGCCGGCGCGACGCTCGGCAGGCAGAACACATACGCGCCGTGCTCCTGCACGAGAATGTCGCCGACCCACTCGCGCCGGATGCCGAGACCGAGGATCGCGCCGAGATAGTCCCGGTGGCCGGGTGCGCCGAACGGCGCCGAAAAATGCACGGCGCACAGGTGCTCTGCGGGGTCAAAGTCCTCGGCCGCGAGGTAAAACGGCAGGAAAAACGCCGCCCGCCGCTCACAGCCCGCGCCGCCGCCGTGCAGCACGAGCGTGCAGTCACGGTGACGAGCCCAATTCGTGAGCGCGTACTGCTCCGCCGGCGTCAGAAACGCCGTGGACGTGACCGTCGCCGTGCGCTCGCAGCGCTCGGCCAGATCGGCCGCGCGGCGCAGAAGATCTTCCTCCATTGCCCTCACCTCCCGTTGATGTCGCGGATGGCGGCCTCGAGCTGCTGCGCCACCTGCGCCAGCTCCTGCCGGAACTCGCGCGCGCTCATGCGCAGCACGCCCGCGCGCAGTGCCGTGAGCTGGATGAGCGCGTCGGACGTGACGACGCGCACGGACTCGTTTTTGCCGATCTCGTCGGCGAGCTTTTCCATGTAGGCGTCCGCCGTCTCACCCTGGCGCGTGAAGACCACGTGCAGGCCGCTGCGGTCGAACTTCTCCCCCTGTCCGCCGGGCACGCGGTAGCCGTCGAACACGACCACGACCTCGCGGCGCGTGAAGGCAGCGTAGTTGCTCAGCGCGTCCATGAGCCGCTCGCGCGCGGCGTCGATGTGGCCGCTGTCGGCCAGGGCGCGCAGCTCGTCCCAGGCGAAGATGACGTTGTAGCCGTCCACGATCACGCGCTCGCGCCGGGGATGGAACAGCTCCGCGCGCTCGGTCTCGTCCGCGCCGGGCGCGGCGTTGCGCACGGGGGCGGCATACTGCGCGCGGCGGATCGGGCCGAACTCGCGCTGCAGGATCTCCTCCAGCTCCCGGTCGTCGAGATCGAAGCGCCGGCGGAACATGCGCGGCGCGGGCGGGGGCGTCTGTGTCTCCGCCTTGCCGAAGCCGGTGTCGATGTGCATATAATCGCGCACGCGATCCCACGGGATGACCGTGCCCGCACCGTGCGCGCAGAACACGCTGTCCGGCGTGTTGTCAAGGTCGCGCGTGGGGTCGTAACCGCTCTCGGCGATGACCTCCTGCGCGTTGTGGCAGGTGTCGTAGCCCGCGACGCTGCACGAGATGCGCCCGCGCCCGCGGGTGTAGGCCGCGACCTCGGCGGGATAATCGCGCATCGTGGCCACCGGCGCGCGGCCGGTGAGCACGGCCATGTCGCCGTGCGTCTCGGGCGAGGAAAACGTGCCGGACATGAGGCGCACGTCGCTGATCGCGCGGCCGATCTGCTCGGCCGGGACCTCGATACGAAAGGCATAGTACGGCTCGAGCAGGACGCTTTCCGCCTGCATGAGCCCCTGCCGCACGGCGCGCCACGTCGCCTGCCGGAAATCGCCGCCCTCGGTGTGCTTGACGTGCGCGCGCCCGGCGAGCAGCGTGATCTTCACATCCGTCAGCGGCGCGCCGGTAAGCACGCCGCGGTGGCACTTCTCGGCCAGGTGCGTGAGGATCAGGCGCTGCCAGTTGCGGTCGAGCACGTCCTCGCTGCAGGCGGTGTCAAACGTCAGGCCCGTGCCGCGCTCGGCAGGCTCGAGCAGCAGGTGCACCTCGGCATAGTGACGCAGGGGCTCAAAATGGCCCACGCCCTCGACCGGCGCCGCGATCGTCTCCTGATAGAGGATGCGGCCGGAATCGACCTGCACGTCCACGTCGAACCGCTCGCGGATGAGGCTTTTGAGCACCTCGATCTGCACCGTGCCCATGAGCTGGACATGGATCTCGCGCAGCGCCTCGTCCCAGACGATGTGCAGCTGCGGGTCCTCCTCCTCGAGCTGGCGCAGGCGCGGCAGAAACGCGCGCGCGTCCACATCCGGCGGCAGGCCGATGCGGTAGGTCAGCACCGGCTCGAGCGACGGCGGCATGGACGCCGCCGCACTGCCGAGCCCCTGCCCCGGATACGTCTGCGTCAGCCCCTGCACGGCGCACACGCCCCCGGCCGGGACGGTCTCTGCGGACTCGAATTTCTCGCCGGAGTAGAGCCGGATGGCGTTCACCTTCTCCTGTACGGGCGCGTCCGCCCCGCGGGGGAAATACGTCAGCGGCGTGCGCACACGCAGCTGCCCGCCCGTGACCTTCAGGCACGTGAGGCGATTGCCCTGCGCATCGCGCATGATCTTGAACACCCGTGCGCCGAATTCCGCCGGATACTCCGGCGGCGCTGCGTAACGTTCAAGCGCCGCGAGAAAGGCGTCCACGCCCGTGAGCTTCAGCCCCGAGCCGAACAGGCACGGGAAGAGCTTACGGCTGCGGATGAGCGCGCGCACGGTCTCGTCCGGCAGCGCGCCGGTGTCAAGATACTGCTCGAGCGCTGCCTCATCGCACAGGGCGATCTGCTCCGGGTCGGGGTCGGTGAAGTCCACACACGCGCCGCTCAGGTGCGCGCGCAGGTCGGCCATGAGCGCCGCGCGATCCGCGCCCGGCAGGTCCATCTTCGTCACGAACACAAACACCGGCACGCGGTAGCGCCGCAGCAGCTGCCAGAGCGTTTCCGTGTGCGCCTGCACGCCGTCCGTGCCGCTGATGACGAGCACGGCATAGTCGAGCACCTGCAGCGTGCGCTCCATCTCGGCGGAAAAGTCCACGTGGCCCGGCGTGTCGAGCAGCGTGACCGCCGTGTCGCCCAGCGTCAGGCGCGCCTGCCGCGAAAAGATCGTGATGCCGCGCGCACGCTCGAGCGCGTGCGTGTCCAAGTGCGCGTTTTTGTGGTCCACGCGCCCGAGGTCGCGGATCGCGCCCGTGCGGTAGAGCAGCGCCTCGGACAGCGTCGTCTTCCCGGCGTCCACGTGCGCCAGGATACCCAAAACCAGTTGCTTCATAAGCACCTCGTGAAAATGCAAGAATAAAAACAGTATATCACAAAAACGCGCCCGCGGGGAAGTCCCCCGCGGGCGTGTCTGCGAGAACCCGGCGAAGCGGTTCTCGTTGGGCGGCGCTCACCAGATGTTGTCCGGGTACTTGCCCGCGTCGCGCAGCGCGCGCAGCGCCGCGACCACATCCGGCAAGTCGTCGTGATACGTTACGCCGTGCCAGGCGTCGTTCGTGTGCAGCATGGTGACGTCCGCCGTGCCGGCGCGCAGCTGCGCGTCCACGATCGACGGGACGAAATACTCGCACTTGAGCGGGTTGCGCGGCAGGCTCTCGTCCAGAAACGCCGGAAACCGGCGCGCAAGCTCGCGCAGGTACAGCGGCGAAAAGCCCCAGAAGTTCATGGACACCGTCGTATCGCCCGGCAGGTCGATGAAGTGCTCACCGTCCTCGGTGTAGGCGGCGTCCGCGCCGCGCTGCTCGATGTGCGTGCGCTCCGTGATGCTCTCGAGCATGCCATTGCGCTCCGTGCAGACGCCGCGCGACACGCTGCCGTTTGCCGTGACGGTGTTGCGCAGGCGGAAGCCCACCATGGCATACGACCGCTCGGGGCGCGGCACGGCGAGAAAATCATACAGCAGGCGGTAGGCCTCGATGCCGTAATAATCATCGGAATTGATAACGGCGAACGGCCCGTCGATCTCGGGCGCAGCGCACAGCACGGCATGGGCCGTGCCCCACGGCTTCGTGCGGCCCGCCGGCACGGCATAGCCCGCCGGCAGCGTGTCGAGCTTCTGATAGGCATAGCGCACGTCGAACGCCGCAGCCACGGCCGGGCCGACGCTCTCACGAAACTCCTCGGCCGTGTCCTCCTTGACGACGAACACGACCTTGCGGAACCCCGCGCGGTAAGCGTCAAAGAGCGAATAGTGCAGCAGAAAATGGCCGTACTCGTCCACGGGCGTCGTCTGCTTCGGCCCTCCGAAGCGGCTGCCCATGCCGGCGGCCATGATGACCAGACAGGGTTGATTCATCGTTTTTCCCTCCATATTTCCAAACGGGTCTGTGCCATTATAGGCCGCGGGTCACAATTTGTCAATTTGCCGCGCGGTCATCTTGGCTTCCCGCGCAGAATATGGTATACTGCTTGCTATCTTGGCAGTTTGGACGGGAGGAGATCATCATGTCCCAGAAGATCGGCACGCTGCGGCTGGCACTGACGTTTGCCGGGTGCTTTCTCGGCGCGGGGTACGTGTCCGGGCAGGAGCTGTGGCAGTATTTCGGCGCGTTCGGTGCGCGGGGGCTTTTGGGGCTCGTGCTCGCGGTCGCGCTGCTCGGCGGCACCGGAGTGCTGCTCCTGCGGCTGAGCGCGCGCACCGGCATCGAGACGATGGACGCGCTGATCGTGCGTGCGGACATCCCATGGCTGCGTACGGTCGTCGGCGTGCTGACGGCGGTGCTGCTGTTCGGCGTCGTGTGCATCATGGCCGCCGGCATCGGCGCGCTCGGCGAGCAGATGCTCGGCCTGCCGGTGTGGCTGGGCGCGGCCATCGCGTGCGTGCTCATCGCGGCGGCGGCGTATTTCGGTCTCGGCGGCATGGTGTCGGTGTTCACGGTCGCCGTGCCGTGCATGATCGTGGCCGCGCTCGTCATCGCGGGCATCCGGCTGCACCGCACGGGGCTGACCGCCGCGGCCTTTGCCGCCGGGGATACGAACCCCATGCTCGGCAACTGGGCCACGAGCGCCGTGAACTACGCGGCCTACAACTTTTTCGCCACCGTGGGCATCCTCGCCCCGCTGACGCGCCACCTGAAGAAACCCGGCACCGCCGTCTGGGGCACGGTGCTCGGCTGCGTGCTGCTGCTGGCGGTCGCGCTCGGCGTGCTCGCCGCGCTGGCCGTGAGTCCGGAGAGCGTCGGGGCACAGTTGCCCATGCTCGACCTCGCCTGCCGGCTGGGCACAGCCGGCGTTGTGTACGCCGTGCTGCTGTTTCTCGGCATGTTCGGCACGAGCGTGTCCTCGCTCGTGGCCGTGCTGACCTACGCCGGGCAGAAGTCCGCGCGGCTGGCCGGGCACCGCACGGCCCTGCTGCTCGTGCTCACGGCCGCCGCCTTCGCCGGAAGTCTGTTCGGCTTCGGCGACCTGATCGGCACCGTCTACCCGGTCTACGGCTATCTGGGCATGGCCGCCATGCTGCTCGTGGCCGAGCACGCCGTGCACGCGCGGCGCGCGGGAAACCACTGCGCCGCAACTGGAGATTGACCCGCAGCGGCAGACCTGATACAATGAAGGCAATGACAAATACCGCGTTTTCTGGAATTTTTACAGGAGGAACCGCAATGAAACATCTCAAAAAGGCGTTTTGCCTGCTGCTGGCGGCCGTGATGCTGCTGGCGCTGGGCGTGCCGGTCATGGCAGCGGGCGAGATCCCGGTCGATGCCGAGCACTTCCCGGATGCGGCGCTACGCACGTACGTGACCGATTACTGCGACACGAACAAGGACAACAAGCTCTCCGCGGCCGAGTGTGCGGCCGTACAGTGCATTGACCTGTTCGAAATGCAGATCACGAAGGTCGCCGACATGACCGGTATCGAGCACTTCACGAACCTGCACGAACTGATCGCTTGCAACAACCAGATCACAACGCTCGACCTGAGCGGCATGACCAAGCTCGAAAAGCTCGACGTGTCCAGCTGCACCGAGCTGCAGAGCCTGAAGCTCGCCGGCTGCACTGCGCTCACGGCGCTCGACGCCTCGAGCTGCGCGCTCACGGCGCTCGATCTCACGGGCTGCACCGCGCTGAAAACCGTCGCGTGCTCGTATAACAAACTGACCGCGCTCGACGTGTCCGCCGCCGAAAAGCTGACCACGCTCGAGTGTAGCGCCAACCACCTGACCGCGCTCGATCTGAGCGGACACAAAACGCTCAAGGTGCTCACATGCAGCCTCAACAGCCTGATGAAGCTCGACCTCACGGGCTGCACCGCGCTCGAGTCGCTCGACTGCAGCGACAACGCGCTCGCCGCGCTCGACCTGAGCGGCTGCACCGCACTCAATGCCACCGCGCAGGGCGACGGCAAGACCGCAAACCCGATCCTCAGCCCGCAGTACCTGCCGGAGCAGACCGGCGCCGTCACGGACGGGCAGCAGTGCACCGTGTACCTGGACGCCATCGTCGGCAAGGACAACATCGGCAGCGTTGCGCGCGTGCCGGGCGCAAACTACGACAAGCAGACCGGCACCGCCGCGTATGCCAAGACGCCGGACTATTTCACCTATCAGTACGACACCGGGCGCAAGGGCCTGCCGTCCATGGCCGTGTATTTTGAGATGCAGAACATGACGACCGGCGTCGCGCTCGATGAAAAGGCGTTCCCGGATGCGGCCTTCCGCACCCTGCTCGCCGAGGCCGCCGACGTCAACGGCGACAGCCGGCTCTCGGCGCTCGAGCTGCGCCACGTGTCGGAACTCAACTGCAGCAACTACGGCATCGCCGACCTGACCGGCATCGAATACTTCACGGAGCTCGTGGCGCTCAACTGCGAGAACAACAAGCTCACCGCGCTCGACGTGTCGAAAAACACGCACCTGAGTGAGATCTACTGCGGCGGCAACCAGCTCGCCACGCTCGACCTGACCGGTCTGCCCATCAAGGACGCCGAGACCGACACCGGTCATGTGCAGACCCTGCCCGGCAGCTACGCGCTCACCGGCACGGAAAACGGCGTGGGCCTGTTTGACCTCAGCCAGATCGTCGGCAAGGACAACATCGGCAGCATCACCGCCGTCAAGGGCGCCAGCTACGACAAAGAGGCCGGCATCGCGCGCTACAGCGCCGCCGTCGAAAAGCCGAGCTACACCTACGCCACCGGCAGCAGCGCCGTGTCGCTCACCGTCTCGTTCTCGCTCGATATGAGCACCCTGCCCAAGTCTCCGTTTACGGATGTCGTCGCCGGCAGCTGGTACTTCGACGCAGCGCTCTATGCCAGCAGCCACAACCTGATGCTCGGCACGTCCCCCACCGAGTTCAGCCCGAACATCACCATGACGCGCGGTATGCTTGTGACCGTGCTCTACCGCATGAACGGCAGCCCGAGCGTCAGCGGCAAGACGCCGTTCACGGACGTGAGGACCGACGAGTGGTACTCCGCCGCCGTCCTCTGGGCCTATCAGAACGGCATCGTCACCGGCATGTCCGATACCACGTTCGCCCCGATAAACAACGTCACGCGCGAGCAGATGGCCACGATCCTCTTCCGCTACACGAAAACGGCCGCCCCGGACAAGGCCAAAGCCTCCGCAGACCTGAGCGGTTTTGCCGACGCGGGCAGCGTGAATGACTGGGCCGTGGATGCCATGCGCTGGGCCGTCGGGCAAAAGCTCATCGCCGGCATCACCCTGGAGCAGTCCGTCTATCTGCAGCCGCGCGGCAATGCCACCCGCGCGCAGGCCGCCACCGTCCTCACCCGGTACTACGCACAGTAAGCGTACCGGAAATCCAACCGGAGAAGGAGTTTTCACCATGTCCAGAACGAAGTTCATGGGTATTTTTCTCATCATTCTCGGCGTCATCAGCGTGGTCGTGGGCATCGTCCGCGGCGACATGACCAGCAGCGCCGCGATGTTCATCGGCTATCTCGTGCCGGCGCTGCTCGGCGCCATGATCCTGATCGTCGACCACATCGGCGGCGGCGAGAGCAAGACCGAGACCGGCCCGTCCGATGCGGCGCTCGCCGGGCAGAAAAACAAAAAGAAGAAAAAATGAGAAAAAGCCGCTGCCCGGTCGGGCAGCGGCTTTTTCACGCAAACATGTTCCGCCGGACATTCCCGTCCGGCGGAACGCATAGGGTTAGGATGATATGGTGCTCAGCAGACCTTCGGCTCCGGGAATTTGGAGTGGAAGCTGTTGGCCTCGACCCAGTCGATAGCGGCCTGAATGCCGTCCCAGGTAGCGGGCTCGCCGCGGCCGACGGTCGCCATGGTCAGGCAGGCCTGCTCGGCGGGCGTGAGCGTGGTCTTGGCAGCCTTCGCGTTCAGGCGCTTGGCAATGTCCTTGATCTTCACCTTCATGATCAGGCGGTACGGCAGCGGCAGACGCTTCAGGTCAAAGCGGCCCTGCAGCGGGAACACCGCAATGTCGGCGCCGAGGCCGTTCTTCTTGCGGCAGACTTCCTCCGCGTTGGCAGCCGGAGCACCCATGCCGACCGAAACCACGCCGACAACGTTATAGCGCTCCTTGGCCTTGTTCAGGCCAACAACCTTGCCGGCCAGCAGCCAGCCGATGTAGACCACCTTGCGGCCGATCGGGCAGATGTGCGACTGCTCCGTAAAGAACGGAACATGCAGCGCTGCCGACATGCGGTGGGCGTACTCCTCACAGGAACCGGAGAGCGAAGAATAAACAATCGCGTCAATCATCGTGAAAAATCCCCTTTCAGTTTGTGGCGGAACCAACTGTGTCCCTAGTTTCCTTGCTTTATCATAGTCAAATCTTAAACAAAAGTCAAGATTCACTTTCCGAAATTGGCATAGATATCCGGCGTTTGGGTAGAAAAAGGTACATAATTCCGCCGTTTTCGCGCACAAAGAGAAAATGCAGTCATTTTCCCTGCGCGCACCTCTTGCAGATTGCCGGCAGATTCAGTATAATATAGAATGGTTTGATAACAAGATTTTCACCCTGATATGGAAGGCGGTGCAGATCGCACATGGAAGAACGATTCCGCAATCTGGACTATCAAAACTGGAAACCTGTACGTACACTCGGCACTGACTCCTACGGGACGGTGTACGAGATCGCGCGCGACGACGGCTTCGGCATGGTGGATCACGCGGCGCTGAAGGTGCTGTCGATCCCCGCCGCGCCGGAGGACTTTGACGCCCTCGTCGCCGAGGGCCGCACGCCGGAGGAAGTGACCGCCCTGCTCCACCGCCAGGTGGAGACGATCGCGCGGCAGCTCATGGCGGTCGATGCCATCAGCGATGAGCCGAATCTGCTGCGGTGCGAGGATCACGTCATCCGCGAGCACCCGGACGGCCGCGGCTGGGACATCTATGTGCGCACGGAGCTGCTGCCCTCCCTGCCGGACTACCTGCGCAACCATCCGCACGGCGAGGCGGACATCATCCGGCTCGGTGCCGGTCTGTGCAGCGCGCTGGAGACGTGCCATCGCCGCGGCATCGTGCACGGCGATATCAAGCCGCGCAACGTCTTTGTCGGCGGCGGCAACTTCAACGAGCAGGTCACGTATAAGCTCGGCGACTTCGGCATGGCGCAGTTTTCCGCCGTGGACAACACAAACGATTTCATGGCGCCTGAGGTGCTGTGCGGCGCGGAGGTCTCGCCCGAGAGCGACCTCTATTCCGTGGGCATGGTGCTCTACTGGGCGCTCAACGAGCGGCGCATCCCGTTCGTGCCGCTGCCGCCGACGGCGGTGGAGGCCTCGGATCTTGCGATCGCGCGCGAGCAGCGCCTGCGCGGCGACCCGCTGCCCGAACCGCTCCACGGCAGTCAGGCGCTGAAGAATGTCGTCATGCGCGCCTGCGCCGACGATCCGGCCCAGCGCTACGCCTCCGTGGAGGAGTTCCGCGCGGCCCTGCTCGCCGTGGCGCGCCGCGCCGCAGCGGCCCAGCCGCAGCAGGCACAGGCCGTCCGCCGGGAAGCGCCCGCCCCCAAGGCCGTCGCCGCGGACACATTCCCCGGCTCGAAACCAAAGGCACAGCGCAAGGCCGTGCCGGTCGAGTCCGAGGGCGCGGAAAAACCGCACAATGCAAAGAAAACCATCGCCATCGTGCTCGGCTCGCTCGTCGTCGTGGCGCTCGTCGTGCTCATCATCGTCATGGCGCTGCAGGGCGGAAAGTCCGGTGTCGACTCGATCACGCTCGATCACGAATCGGCCGAGATCGCCCCGCAGGACACCCTCACGCTCAAGGCCACCGTGCTCGACGCCAGCGGGCAGGAGCTGACGGACGAAACGCTCACCTGGTCGAGCAGCAACGCCGCCGTCGCCACCGTGAAGGACGGTGTCGTCACCGGCGTGACCGAGGGCAAGGCCAAGATCACCGTCAAGGCCGGCAAGCGCTCGGCCGACTGCACGATCACCGTCACGAACGACGCCATCGAGGTCAAGAGCCTCAAGCTCGATAAGGACCGGGCCGAAATGCAGATCGGTGACTCGCTCACGCTCACGGCGACCATGCAGCCCGCAAACGCCCCAGACGATCTCGTCTCCTGGGCCAGCAGCGATCCGAACATCGCCACCGTGAAAAAGGGCATCGTCGTGGCGACGAGCTCCGGCTCCGTGACGATCACGGCCTCCGCCGGCAGCTGCACCGCCACGTGCCAGATCACGGTGCAGGCACCGTCGCGCGTCGACAGCGTCACGGCCGAGACAGCTTCGGCCACGCTCGATCTCGGCGGCACGAAGACCGGCACCATCACGTTCCACATCCACGGGCAGAATCTCGACAGCCTGCAGGGTTCCGTGAAGATCTACGCGGCCGACGGCAGCGTCGTCTCGCTCGGCCAGCCGGTGCGCACCGGCAACGGCACGGACGATACCTACAGCGTCACGGCCACGGCCGCCGCTGCCGGCTCCACCAGCGTGATCCTGCAGATCACCGGCGCCGACGGCACGACGCACTCCGCCGCCTGCACCGTCACCGTCAAGGAGAGCAAGACCATCCTGGACCTGATCCCCGGCGTGAACGGATAACCCAAACAGTCACACGGCCGGCAGGGCGATTTGCCCTGCCGGCCGTTTTTTAAACTCCGTTTAAGACCGCGTTATGATTTGTTTCATCCAGTGCCGTATCCTGACGGCGTCCGGTCGGGAGAACAGGCCACACCGTTCCCGCACTGCGCCGGCACAAAGAAACCGCTTTTCTTCCCTATCTCTCATGCATATCCCCCAGCACAAGGCCCGGCTGCACATCTGTGCAGCCGGGCCTTGTACGGTCAGATTCGGTTTTTCCGCTCAGTCGATGCGGATGTCCGCCACGGAGTAGACGGCCGCGCGCCGTTCATGGCCGCGACCATCTCCTCCGTGACCGGCACCGGCCGGGATCTCCGGCCGCCACGACACGGGATAATCGGCAAAGGAATTGACAGGCATGGGCGCACCTTCTTTCCACACAATCATAAAATTGTGCGGTGCGTTTGGCAAGCCGCAAATTTCTCTGCCAAACAACAGAAACGCGCAGACCGGGGCATCCCAGCGGATGCCCCGGTCTTTCCTCGCATTGGATTTAATTTTCCCAACGGATCTGCTGCGTATCCACGAGCGGATACGCCGTGAGCTGCGCGCTGTCGAGGTCGGCGGAATGGAGCTTCACGCCGGTGATCTGGCGGTTATCATAGGTCGTGTAGTAATAAATGCCACGGTCCGCGTTGCAGCAGCTGGAATAGAGCGTGATCTCATACTGGCCGTCGTCCAGCTCGCAGCAGCCGCGCTGCTGCTCCACGCTCGTGAGGATGTGGAAAAACTGGCTGACGCTCGCGTCCTCCGTCTGCGCCGAGCGGGCGTTGGCGCGCACGAACGCCGCGCGCACAAAGCGCGAGGGCGACGACAGGTCGCCCGGCAGACCGAGCGCGCCCATGCCGCGGCTATCGAGCGTGACGGGCACGCCGCCAAAATCGGCCGGCGGCTGGCTCGGGCTCAGGCGGGTGTAGTTGCGCAGCGCGGCCAGCTGCTGCGGAAACGGCGGGTTGTTCGTCAGCACCCCGACCGGGTCGTCATAGACGTGCAGGCCGTCCGCCGTGGCCTCGACCACGATGCAGCCGCTGCGGTCGGCGACGAGCCAGTGCAGCTGCGCGCACGGCAGCTCGGGCGCAAACGGTGTGTTGTCCACGACCACGCGCGCGAGCGCATTGCGTGCCTCGGCGACCGTGGCGCACGTGCCGAGCAGCCACGGGATGAGCGCGTACTGCGGCACCGAGGCCACGCCCTGCGTGACGGGCGGGTAGACCGCGTTGCCCACAAAGTTCAGCCCCGCGATGCACAGGCCCTTCTCGTTGACCGCGTCGTAATAGAGCGGGTAGTCGTTTTGGATATGCGCCATGCCGATCATGGCATAATGCCGGTCGAGCGCGCCGCCGTGCAGGCGGATCGGGTAGTTGCGCGGCATGATCGTCACGTGCTCGCCGTAGGAAAATTCGTAGTCCAGATTGCGGCCGAAATAAAAATCGCCGCTGCAGTATGTCGCTGCGGTACACATGGTGCAAGACCTCCCTCATTCATTCACCCAGTTAGTATATCCGCCGTACCGGTGCGAATGTTGAAGAATCTGAAAAGTTCCTGTGTCCAGTCTGTGTCTTTTTGTGCCCGCCGCCGGAGAAACAAAACGCGGGCGGTGCATCAGCACCGCCCGCGCGATCGTTCTAAATACACCGCTATTCGTCCACATCGCACTTATAAATTCTCAGAATGGACGTGGTATTATTGAGCCGCTTTCCAAGCGGCTGCGGCAATTTGCTTACCAGCATGCTCAGCAGCTTATCGGAGTATGGGACAATGATCCGTTCATGCCGGACGGAACTGCAGATCTGGTTGATCCTGTGCTGATACTTCAGGGGGATCTTTTGCTTGCTGATATAGATCCAGAACTGCTTGGTCGTTCCCACGTCGATGCCCAATTCCCGAATCTCCGGATAAGGGATATAGATCCGCCGTTTGAACGGAGCTTTGAGCAGAACGCCTTCCTGCGTCAGATATAACACCCCAAAATACTGATACGAAAAATGAAAAGAGACCACGTAGAGCAGCAACAATATCACGGCGGGAAACACAATTAGGAACAAGTCAGAATACATATTCGCGCTCATACCTTGTGTGCGCAACGCATCTAAAAAGTCTGGAACATACAGTTTGAAACATTTCAAGTACAGCACTACTGTTGTGAGGGTCAAATAAGCAATAACCATAACACTTACGCCAGAAAACAAGTGATATTTTGAGATGGAGCTATCTTTCATAAAGTCAACACCTCCTTATCTTTTTGAAAACAGGAGGTTGTACATCCAGGTCAGCGCACCGGCAGCATGGCACAAACGCAGTCCTATTCCAGATAATTGGCAATATCGTTCTGCGCACATGAGACGTCCTCCAGACACACCATACGGACATGATTTGCCCTCATTATACACGACCAGCGGGGAAAAGGAAAGGACGGCCATATAGAAAGGCCAACCGATTTCAAGTCATATGAAAAATTCAACTGCGAGCCCAGCGCAGCGGGCCGCAGTTGAAAAGGAGGAGCAAGGGAGCGCAGACGAAAAATCCGGCAGCTCATTTTGAGCTACCGGATTTTGAGCGGAGCGGACTTTGCTCCGACACCGTGGTGCCGGTGGCCGGACTCGAACCGGCACGCCTTGCGGCACTTGATTTTGAGTCAAGCACGTCTACCAATTCCATCACACCGGCAAATTCGGCTGTTTGATTATACAACAGCCGGGCGCACATTTCAAGTGCAAATCTCGCGCGGCGGCACGAACCGCAGCCGCTCCGGCGGCTGCTCGGCAAGCGAGCACGCGGCGGCCGCGCAGCCGGGAATGGCATCATACACGCAGCAGAGCGCCCCCGCCTCCGGCGGGACGAGCACCCCGTCCGCGCGCCGGAACGGGATCGTGCGCAGGTCGCCCGCGCCCGTGAGCTTGAACCAGCTCTCGCGCAGCGTCCAGAGCTCGAACGGCTGCAGGTCGCCGCAGTCCGCCTGCGCGAGCCGCCGCGCCATGGCCGGGTGCAGTGGGCGCACCTGCTCCACATCCGCGCCGACCGGCGCGGCCGACACCGCCACGAGCGCCGCCGTGCGCGTGTGGCTGACGGAAAAGTGCAGCTGCGGGCACGCCGGAAAATACGGCTTGCCACCCGGCAGCTCCGCCGTCTCCGGCAGGTCGATGCCCCAGACCGCGCGCACCGCATACGCCAGCAGCGACACGCCCCACGCGCTCCCGTGCGCCTTCGTGCGCGCAGGGCGCGCCGGCTGCGCGTCCGTGATCTGCGTCCAGAAAAGCTCCATATGGCCCACCTCATTTCCTGTGTCACAGAATAACACGATTCGTAATTTTTTGCTACCACTATTGTAAATTGTGTGATATACTGAAATGAATATTTCTGCACGCTCCTGCTTTCCCGGAAAGCAGACGCCACAAACCACAAAGGCGTCCACACACCGCCTTTGGAAAGGAATACGGATCACATGAAGAAAATTCTCGTACTTGAGGACGAGCCCAGCATCCGCAGCTTCGTCGTCATCAACCTGCGCCGGTCCGGTTACGAGCCCATTGAGGCGGCCACAGGCGAGGAAGCGCTCGAAAAGCTCAAGCAGAATCCGGACACGCTCGTTGCGCTGCTCGACGTGATGCTGCCGGATATCGACGGCTTTGAGGTCTGCCGCCGCATCCGCGCGACCGGCTCGAAGATGGGCATCCTCATGCTCAGCGCCAAGAGCCAGGAGATGGACAAGATCACCGGCCTCATGACCGGCGCGGACGACTATGTCACCAAGCCTTTCTCCCCTGCCGAGCTGCTCGCGCGCGTGGACGCGCTCTACCGCCGCATCGGCGGCAGCGAGAACACCGAGGACGTGCTCTCGAGCGGGCCGTTCGTGCTGCACCTGCGCTCGCGCACGCTCGACAAAAACAGCGAGCACATCCGCCTGACGCAGACGGAGTTTGCCATCATGAAGCTGTTCATGGAAAACCCCGGCCGCGCGCTCTCGCGCGAGGACATTCTGCACGCCGTCTGGGGCGCGGACTACAACGGCGAGGTCAAGATCGTCGATGTGAACATCCGCCGCCTGCGCATCAAGATCGAGGACGACGCGACCGAACCGGAATACATCACCACCGTCTGGGGCTACGGCTATAAGTGGGGCTACTGAGGCCATGCAGGACGTCACCCCCACCCCCACAGGCGAACCCAAACAGGAAAACACCTTCCGCGGCCTGTTTTCGCGCATGGCCATGGGCCAATGTGTGCACGCGGCGCTGTGCGTCGCCATCGGCGCGGCCATCGGTCTGAGCGCCGGGCGCGTCAGCACGGCGTTGGGCATCATACTCGGCATCCTCGCGGCAGCCGCCGGTGCCGTGGTCTGCGCGCTGTGGTTTCGCCGGCACGTGTCGCGCCCGGTCGAGCAGATCACGGAGGTCACGCGCACAATCGCCGGCGGGCGCTACGGCACGGAGCTGCCGGTGCAGCGCGACGATGAGCTCGGCCGCCTTGCGACCGCGATCAACGAGCTGTCACAGGAGATCAGCCGCAGCGAAAAAATGCAGTCGGAGTTCATCTCGTCGATCTCGCACGAGCTGCGCACGCCCCTGACCGCCATCACCGGCTGGAGCGAGACGCTCATGTTCGACACCGCCATCCAGGGCGACTCCCGCCGCGGCATCGCCATCATCTCCAAGGAGGCCGCGCGCCTGACGAGTCTCGTCGAAGAGCTGCTGGAGTTCACCCGCATCCAGGACGGCCGCTTCAACCTGAGCATGGAGCTGCTCGACATCGAGAGCGAGCTCGAGGACACCATCTTCACCTATCAGGAGCTGCTGCGGCAGGACGGGATGCAGCTCATCTACAACCCGCCCGAGGAGGAGATCCCGCTCGTGCCCGGCGACCCGGAGCGCCTCAAGCAGGTGTTTCTCAACATCCTCGATAACGCCGCCAAGTACGCCCGCGACGGCAAGACAATCGAAGTGTCCGTTTTTTCGGACAGTGAAGCTGCTACCATTCAATTCAGGGACCATGGCCCCGGCATCCCGGAAAACGAGCTGCCGCACGTGAAGGAGAAATTCTTCAAGGGCGAGAAGCACAAGGCCCGCGGCAGCGGCATAGGCCTCGCCGTGTGCGACGAGATCATCACCCGCTCCGGCGGTACGCTGACGATCGCCAACGCCCCCGGCGGCGGCACACTGGTCTCGGTGCGCCTGCCGTTCGCGCCGGAGAGCGGCAATTAACTTCGTAATTTCATTCTAACCGAGGTAACCATATGAGCAAAACCGAATCCGCAAAACCCGATACCAGCGTCTCGTTCCGCACATCCATCGGCGGGCAGGCGCTCATCGAGGGCATTCTCATGCGCGGCCCGACCCGGCAGGCCATCGTCTGCCGCACGCAGGACGGCATGGTCGAGAAGGTCGAGGAGCTGCACTGGGTCCGCGAAAAGCACCCGATCCTCGGCTGGCCGCTCATCCGCGGCGTCATCGTGTTTCTCGACTCGATGGTCAAGGGCATGAAGGCGCTGACCTATTCGGCCGACCTGCTGCCCGAGGACGAGCAGGAGGAGCCCGGCAAGATCGATCTCTGGATTGAAAAGCACTTCGGCGAGGAGAAGGCCAAGGACATCATTATCGGTACGGCCGTGGTGCTCGGCATCGCGCTGTCGATCGTGCTGTTCATCCTGATCCCGACGCTGCTCGCCGGCCTGACCAAGGGCTTTATCCACAGCCCCGTTGTGCGCAACCTCTTTGAGGGCCTGCTGCGCATCGTCATTTTCCTGCTGTATCTGTGGGGCGTGGCGCACATGAAGGACGTCGAGCGTATGTTCGCCTACCACGGCGCGGAGCACAAGACCATCTTCTGCTACGAAAAGGGCCTGCCGCTGACGGTCGAGAACGTGCGGCCACAGTCGCGCTTCCACCCCCGCTGCGGCACGAGCTTTCTGTTCGTCGTCGTCATCATCAGCATTCTGGTGTTCTCGCTCGTGAGCCTGCGCGTCGGCTTGTGGGACAATCCGTGGGTGCGCATTGGCCTGCGGCTGCTGCTGCTGCCGGTCGTCGTGTCCATCAGTTATGAGATCAACCGCTGGGTCGGCCGGCACGACAATCTCTGCTCGCGCATTCTGTCCGCGCCGGGCAAGTGGCTGCAGCGCCTGACCACCAACGAGCCGGACGACAGCATGATCGAGTGCGCCATCCGTGCGCTCGAGCTCGTCATCCCGGAGCAGAAGGGCAGCGACGCCTGGTAATCCGTCAGCAAAGGACTGGAAGATAGAGAGATGCCAAAGACCTATAACGACCTGTATCTGGCCACGCGCACGGCGCTGAAAAATGCCGGCGTGGAGGCTTACGCGCTCGAGGCGCGGCTGCTGGTGGCCTATGCCGTCGGCAAGACGAAGGAGGAATTCGTGCGCGACCTGCGCCTGTACACCTCCGACGAAAATGAACAGAAGATCGAGGCCCTGCTGCAGCGCCGCATCGCCGGCGAGCCGCTGGCCTATCTCATCGGCGAGTGGGAGTTTCACGGGCTGCCGATCGTGGTCACGCCCGACGTGCTCATCCCGCGCATGGACACCGAGGTGCTCGTGGACGCGGCGCTGCGCGTGCTCGTCGGCCGGAAGATGAACGCCCGCATTCTCGACCTCTGCTCCGGCAGCGGCTGCATCGGCTGCGCGCTGGCGCATGAGCTGCCGGCCGCGCGCGTCGTCATGGTGGACATCAGCGACGAGGCCCTCACCGTGAGCAAGGAAAACCTGCGCCGCAACCACCAGAACCGCACCATCTGCCTCAAGGCCGACGCGCTCGAAAAGCCCCCTATGGGCATCGGCACGTTCGACCTCATCGTGTCGAACCCGCCGTATGTGGCGAGCATGGACATCCTCACGCTCGACAGCTCGGTGCGCGACTACGAGCCGCTCGGCGCGCTCGACGGCGGCGAGGATGGGCTGATGTTCTACCGCGCGATCGTGCGCCACTGGACGCAGATCCTCCGCCCCGGCGGCTGGCTCATGTTCGAGGTCGGTGAGGATCAGGCGGCCGCCGTCATGGCGCTGATGACAGAAGAAAAATACACCGATGTGACCGCCCTCGAGGACACCGCCGGCATCCGGCGCGTCGTCGTCGGCCGCATCTGATACTTAGAGGTGAATCACTATGGCTGAAAAGAAAAAATCCGCACCCGTGTCCACCGGCCCCGTCAAGCCGGAGGACAAGAAAAAAGCGCTCGAGACCGCGCTCGCCCAGATCGAGAAGAACTTCGGCAAGGGCGCCATCATGCGCCTCGGCGACGACATTCCCGTGAACGTGGAGGCCATCTCCACCGGCTCCCTGTCGCTCGACCTCGCGCTCGGCATCGGCGGCGTGCCCCGCGGCCGCATCGTCGAGATCTATGGGCCCGAGTCGTCCGGTAAGACGACGCTCGCGCTGCACATCCTCGCCAGCGCCCAGAAAGAGGGCGGCGAGGTCGCGTTCATCGACGTGGAGCACGCGCTCGAGCCCGCTTACGCCCGTGCCCTCGGCGTGGACATCGACAGCCTGCTCATCTCCCAGCCGGACACCGGCGAGCAGGCGCTCGAGATCACGGAGCAGCTCGTGCGCTCCGGCGCGCTCGACGTCGTGGTCGTCGACTCCGTGGCGGCGCTGCTGCCGCGCAGCGAGCTCGAGGGTGAGATGGGCGAGTCGTCCGTCGGCGTGATCGCGCGCCTGATGAGCCAGGCCCTGCGCAAGCTGGCCGGCACGGTCAGCCGCACGAACTGCATCGTCGTGTTCATCAACCAACTGCGTGAGAAGATCGGCGTCATGTACGGCAACCCCGAGACGACGCCCGGCGGCCGCGCGCTGAAGTACTTCTCCAGCGTGCGCATCGACGTGCGCCGCATCGAGACGCTGAAGGTCGGCGGCGAGATGATCGGCAACCGCACGCGCGCCAAGATCGTCAAGAACAAGGTCGCGCCCCCGTTCAAGGAGGCGGAGTTCGACATCATCTACGGCGAGGGCATCTCCAAGATCGGCGAGATCGTGGACCTCGGCGTCAAGCTCGACCTGATCGACAAGGCCGGCGCGTGGTACACCTACGGCGATGTGCGCGTGCAGGGCCGCGACAGCATGAAGGAATATCTGCGCGAGCACCCCGACGTCTCGGACAAGATCGAGGCCGAGATCCGCGCCAACGCCCACAAGCTCATGAGCCCGCAGGCGCGCAAGGCCGCCATTGCCTCCGGCCGCGCCGTCGAAGTGGCAGCCGATGACTTTCAGGGCTGATGGCCCGGCTCATTGAGCTCAAACAGACCGCGCCGGAGCGCTTTCTGGCGCGGTTTGACACCGGCGAGGAACTGCGCACGACGCTCGCCGTCGTGACGGATTTTCACCTGCGCAGCGGAAAAGAGCTGACGAGCCCGGAGCTGGACGCGCTGCGCGCGGCCTCCGAGCGCTCGCGCTGCCGGCAGCGGGCGCTGCGCATCATCGGCGCGCGCGCCATGTCGGTCAAGGAACTGACCGACCGGCTGAAGGAAAAGGGCGAAAGCCCGGAAAACGCCGAGGACGCCGCCGCGTGGCTGCAGGAACTGCACCTGCTCGACGATGCGCAGTACGCCGCCATGTGCGTGCGGCACTATGCCGCCAAGGGCTACGGCGCCGGGCGCATCCGCAGCGAGCTGTACCGCCGCGGCATCCCGCGCGAGCTGTGGGACGATGCGCTGCAGGAGCTGCCGGAGCAGGACGACCAAATCGACACGCTGCTGCGCCGCCGCCTGCGCAGCGACACACCCGACCGCGACGAGCTGCGCCGCGCGTCGGACTATCTCTACCGCCGCGGCTTCGGGCGCGACGAGATCCGCGCGGCCATCGCGCGCTATCAGGATAACTTTGAGGAGTGTTGACCCATGCCATATCGAATCTGCCTGATCTCGCTCGGCTGTGCGAAAAATCAGGTCAACAGCGAGCAGATGCTCTATCTGCTCAATCAGGCCGGCCACGAGGTGGTCGGCGAGGTGGACGGGTGCGACGTCGCCATCGTCAACACCTGCGGCTTTATCGACAGCGCCAAGAGCGAGGCCATCGACCAGATCCTGCAGCTCGCCGAGGTGAAAAAGGCCGGCGGACTGAAAAAGATTCTCGTGACCGGCTGCCTGTCGCAGCGGTACGAAAACGACATTCTCGAGAGCCTGCCGGAAGTGGACGGCATGCTCGGCACCGGCAGCTTCGGCCAGATCTGTGCGGCCGTTGAGGACGTGATGCACGGCGGACGTCCGCTGTACTTCGGCGACAAGAGCGGCCCGATCGAGGAGATCGGCCGCGTGGTCACGACCGGGCCGGGCTGGGCGTACCTGCGCATCGCCGAAGGGTGCGACAACTGGTGCGCGTTCTGCGCCATCCCCGCCATCCGCGGCCGCTACCGCAGCCGCACGCTCGACGCCATCGTGCAGGAGGCGCAGGAGCTCGCCGACCTCGGCGTGAAAGAGCTGATCGTCATCGCGCAGGACATCACCCGCTGGGGCATGGACCTCTACGGAAAGCCGAGTCTCGCGCTGCTGCTGCGGGAACTGGCGAAGATCGACGGCATCCGCTGGATCCGCCTGCACTACCTCTACCCCGAGATCATCGACGACGAACTCATCGACCTCATCGCAAACGAGGACAAGATCGTCAAGTATCTCGACATCCCCATCCAGCACATCGACAACGACATTCTCCGCCGCATGAACCGCCACTGCACCGGCGACGAGATCCGCGCGCTGCTGCAGAAGCTGCGCGCGCGCATTCCGGGTCTTGTGTTGCGCACGAGCCTCATCACGGGCCTGCCCGGCGAGGGCGAGGCCGAGTTTGAGGAGCTGTGCACGTGGCTGCGCGAGGTGCGGCTCGAGCGCGTGGGCGTGTTCCCGTTCTCCCCCGAGGAGGGGACGCCCGCCGCCGTGATGACCGACCGTTGCGAGCCGGACGAGGCCCAGCGCCGCGCCGATCTCATTCTCGAGCTGCAGGCCGGCATCATGGACGACTACAACGCCGCCTGCATCGGGCGGGACATGACCGTTTTGTGCGAGCACCGGGCCAGGAGCGGCATGTGCTCCGGCCGAACGTATGCCGACTCGCCGGAGATCGACGGCACGGTCTACTTCACCGGCGCAGCCCAGCCCGGCGACATGGTCACGGTGCACATCACCGGCTGCGACGACGGCGATCTTGCCGGCGAACAAATCCACGAATGAGGTGCTGACATGACGACTGCAAACAAAATTACCATCTTCCGCGTGATCCTGATTCCCGTGTTTCTGGTGCTGATGTACCTGCGCTTCCCCGGGCATACCTACTGGGCGTTCGGCGTGTTCGTGCTTGCGAGCCTGAGCGACTTCGCCGACGGCTACATCGCGCGGCACTACAATCAGGTGTCGGATTTCGGCAAGTTCATGGATCCGCTGGCCGATAAGCTGCTGGTCGTGGCGGCCATGCTGCTGTTCGTCGAGCAGCACCGGATGCCCGCATGGGCGCTGCTGCTCGTGGTCGCGCGCGAGTTTGCCGTGACCGGCCTGCGGCTCATCGCCGTGGACAACGGCCGCGTCATCGCCGCCGCCTGGTCCGGCAAGATCAAGACCGCCTCGACCATGGTGGCCATCTGCCTGATGCTGCTGTGGAACATTCCCTGGCTCAACACCGTGTGCTGGGTCGTCATCGTCGTGACGACGGTGTACTCCGGCGTGGAGTACTTCGTGAAAAACCACGACGTGTTCCGGAAAGCCGCCTGAATACATGAGAACCCCCGGCGGGTGCTGATTGCACCCGCCGGGGGTTCATTTTGTCTGTCACTCACTGCGGCCCATGTCCTGCAGCGTCTGCCCGTCGATGCGGTAGACCGTCCAGTCGCTCATCGGCTGCGCGCCCGGCTTCCCGAAATGTCACAGTATCCGTGGCCGGCTCAGAACGTGAACGCCTGCAGCGGCTTGTCGTACTCCGTGTGGCCGGTGGAGAACGGCTGCCCCTCGACCGTGACGCGCACGGTCGTGCAGTTGAAGTTATCGAGGAAGGTGTTGACAAGGCTGCCCATATACAGGAACTCGCCCGTCGAGCCGCTCGCGCGCAGGCCGGCAAGGAAGGCCTCATTCATGTCGAGACTGAGCGCGTCGCCGTCTTTCGAGATGGCGAGCACCTCACTGTCCTTCGGCAGGGCGTCATGCGCAATGAGCTGCGCGACGATCGCCTGCGCATACGCCACCGTGACGGCCGGCTCCGTGTCCGGGATCTGCGCCGTGTCGGCACTCAGGTCGTCAGCCGCGTCGTTCGGAAAATAGAGCTTGCAGGACGTGTCCACGCCGCCGGTGGCGGCCGTCTGCGTCGGCGGTGTCTCCGGCGCGGGGGTCTGCTCCGCCGCGTCCTTTTTGCCGCAGGCGCACAGCAGCGCCAGCGCCAGCACGCACGCGAGCAGGAGCGAAAGATATTTTTTCATATGCGATCCTCCTATGCAGCCGCGCAGGATGCACCGGCCGCTGTTTTTTCCAGCATACCACACCGGCGCGCGGCGCGCAACCTTGACATTGCCGGGTGCATATGCTAAGATGATGGATGCGATGAACGGAAAGAGTACGCCTATCACCCGGTCTCAGAGAGGCGCCCGGACGCTGCGAGGGTGCTGGCCGGCGGGGCGGAACGTGCGTCCGGGAGCGCGGCGGGAGGAAATGCCTGCCCGAAGGCACCGCGTTACGGTGCGGCGAGCGAGAAACGAGAGTGGAACCGCGAAGGACTTCGCCTCTCATGCCGGACGGCATGGGGGCGCTTTTTTATTGCAAATACGTCTCAAAGGAGCCTGAATATGAAACTGTACAACACCATGTCCATGCAGAAGGAAGAGTTCGTGCCGATCGAGCCGGGCAAAGTGCGTATGTACGCCTGCGGCCCGACGGTGTATAACTACATCCACGTCGGCAACGCGCGCCCGATCATCATGTTCGACGTGCTGCGCCGCTATCTGGAGTACCGCGGCTACGAGGTGACGTTCGTGCAGAACTTCACCGACGTAGACGACAAGATTATCAAGCGTGCCAACGAGGAGGGCATCTCCAGCGAGGAGGTCGCCAAAAAATACATCGCCGAGTACTTTACCGACGCGCATGCGCTCGGCGTCCGCGAGGCGACCGTGCACCCGAAGGCCACCGAGAACATCCAGCAGATCATCGACCTCATCACGACGCTCATCGACAAGGGCTACGCCTACGAGGTCAACGGTGACGTGTACTACCGCACGCTGAAATTCAAGGACTACGGCAAGCTCAGCCACCAGCCGATCGAGGATCTGCAGTCCGGCGCGCGCATCGACGTCAACGACATCAAGGAGAACCCGCTCGACTTCGCGCTCTGGAAGGCCGCCAAGCCCGGCGAGCCGTCCTGGGACTCGCCGTGGGGCAAGGGCCGCCCCGGCTGGCACATCGAGTGCTCGGCCATGTCCAACCGCTACCTAGGCAAGACGATCGACATCCACTGCGGCGGCAGCGACCTCGCCTTCCCGCACCACGAGAACGAGATCGCGCAGTCCGAGGCCGCCAACGGCTGCAAATTCGTCAACTACTGGCTGCACAACGGCTTTATCAACATCGACAACAAGAAGATGAGCAAGTCGCTCGGCAACTTCTTCACCGTGCGCGAGGCCGCCGCCGTCTACGGTTATGACTGCATCCGCATGTTCATGCTCATGAGCCACTACCGCAGCCCGCTCAACTACTCCGGCGAGATCCTCATGCAGGCCAAGGCCGCGCTCGAGCGCCTGCGCACCGCCAGGAGCAACCTCGAGTTCTTCATCGCCAACGGCCGCGACGGTGCGATGAGCGAGGCAGACGCCGCCTTCGTACAGGGGCTGGACCAGTACCGCGAGAAGTTCGACGCCGTCATGGACGACGACTTCAACACCGCCGACGCGATCTCCGTCATCTTCGAGATGGTGCGCGAGATCAACACCGCCGTCTCCCCCGCCGCCGACCCGAGCAAGGCGCTGGCGCAGGCATGCCTTGACCGCTTCCTCGAGCTGTGCGACGTGCTGGGCATCCCGTTCGGCTCCGACAGCAGCGAGGACCCCGAGGCAAAGGCCATCGAGGAGAAGATCGCCGCGCGTCAGGCCGCCCGCAAGGCCAAGAACTGGGCCGAGGCTGACCGCATCCGCGACGAGCTCAAGGCAGCCGGCATCGTGCTCGAGGACACCCCGCAGGGCGTCAAGTGGAAGCGCGCATAAGCTGACCCGATCCGATATCTGACGACCGCCCCGGCCGGTATGGCCGGGGCGGTTTTGCCGCCGCGTGCGCACAAAAATCCCCGATTGGAGACCAATCGGGGATTTTCGCAGTTTATGGGGTAAGGGATGATTCGCGTCAGGGATGCTGCGGCGCGTCGGCGTCGTCCGTGTCCGCTTCCTCCGCCGGGGCTTGCGCCGACTCGGCGCTGCCTTCAGCGGCCGCTTCCGGCTCGGCCTCGGTTTCCGCTTCCGGAGCGTCCGGCTCGGCCGGAGCTTGCGCTGCCTCGGCGCTGTCTGCCGGCGCAGTTTCCGCCGCTTCTTCCGCGGCCCTGGCCGCGGCTTGCGCCTCGGCGGCCGCCTTCGCCTCCGCTGCGGCGGCGCGCTTGGCTTCCTTGGTCTCCTTGGAGGCGGCGTGCTTGGCCTGGAGCTTCGCGCGTTCCTCGCCCAGCCACATGCGCAGGCCCTGCTTACACAGCGTCGCCGCTTCTTCCTCGGTCATCGTTCCGGCCGCAACGGCCTTCTTCAGCTTCCGGCAGTAGAGCAGGCGCAGCACCGCAACGATCACGGCCAGCACGATCAGCACGATGAGGATGTAGAACAGCGGGCCGTGGTGCGCCTTGACAACGGCGAACTGCAGGTCGCGGTCCATGGTCTTGAAGACGAGGTAGCTGCCGTCGCGGCTGCTGGACGTGCTCGCCCACGTGCCGTTCTGGTAGGTATAGACCGTGTAGCTCGCGCCGGTATCCGGTGCGTAGACGCGCAGGGAGACGGTGTTGTCCGTGTCGTCCTCGACCGTGTCGTTGAGGATCTCGACGTTGTACTTCATGTACAGCTTCTGGTTGCCGCGCAGCGTCGGGCCGTCGGCCTCGGCCGATGTGATGTGCACATCCGTCGCCGGGTCAAAGGCGCCCTCGGCCAGCACGATCGGCGTGCGGCTGTTGTCGGCATACAGGTCGCCGGCCACGACCGTCGAGACGGCGGTGTACTCTGCCTTGACCTCGAGGTCGAAGGTCAGGTGGCTGTAGTCATATTCCGGCCACGTGCCGTAGTTGCCCTCCACCGTCGGGCAGTCGGGAATCTGAGATTCGTCGATCGAGCCGCCGTAGGCAAACGTGATCGTCTTGACAACCTCGCCGTTGGCCGTGAAGGTAACGGCAAAGCTGGAGAACTCCGCCGGGATGCCGTCGCGCGCCATGAATGCCTCATAGCTCATGCCCTCGGCCTTGCCCGCGTAGCTGATGCCGTCGATGCCGGCCTCCGTCTCGTGGACGAAGTAGTTATCGGACGCGCTGCCGTCGGGGTCAATCTCGCCGGCGATGGTGCCGACACAGTTGCCGGAGCCGTTGAGGTTCACGAGCGTGTTGCAGCCGCTGACGTTCATGCCGTAACCGGCGATGCCGCCGATGTAGTTGCGGCCGGTCAGCTCGCTCTTTGCAAAGCTGTTGCGCACGGAGCCCTTCGACTGGCCGACGACGCCGCCGACGTAATCGCCCGCCGTGCTCTCGGCCGTGCCATAGCCCTCGCAGCCGCTGATGACGCCCAGATCCGCGTAGCCGCAGATCGCGCCGGCGCAGTCCTTGCGCGAGGTGGCGTCGCCGTAGTTCTTGCTGTCGAGCAGCACGCACTTGGTGAAGTACTTGGCCGTCAGCGTGGAGTCTTTGATGACGTTGGAGTCGCTCTCCGGGTCGAAATCGTATTCGATGTCCATCGTGCCGGCAACGCCGCCGACATTGACGTCGCCGTCGACCTTGCCGTAGTTGTCGCAGTTATAGACCTTGCCGTCCGTCGTGCTCGAGAGCTCTTCCTCCGAGACGTCCTCAATGATGTCCTTCTTGTCCTTGCTCAGGGCAAGCTCGAGGATATCACACAGGCGCATCATGACGACGTTGAACTGGTCGTTGACCGCTTTCATGTCGCTGACGATCTGGTTGCTGTAGGTGGCCGTCTCCACGCTCAGGCGGGACAGGCCGGCCGAAATGCTGCCGAGATCGTCGAACATCTGCTCCATCGCGGTGCGGTAATCGCTGCTGATATCGGGCAGATCCAGCGGATCGTTGCTGGCAAGGTATTTCGTGACCTGGTCGAGGTAGCTCATGCCGGTCGAGAAGTTGCCGCTCGAAGCTTTGAGCGCGTCGAACGCATTTTTGAACGCGGCGCTCATGTAATCCAGGCGGGTGTGGCCGGTGGAGTCCTCAGTGAGGTAGTACAGATTGATGATCTTTGTCATCGTGGAGATATCGCCGGAGATCGCGCCGATCGCCTTGGCGGTGTCGCCCATGCCCTTGAGCAGGGCGTCACGCTGCGACTCATAGGTGCCGAGGTTGTCGGGGTTGTACTCATAGCCGTACTTATCGGACATCTGCTGCCAGTTGTCCGGACGGCTGGCGATCAGGTCGTAAGAGCCGGTGCCGTAGGCGTTGTCCATGACCTTCATGAGCCAGGCGCAGTAGTCCATGGCCGCGTTGAGCTGGTCGGACGAGACGCTCAGGTCCTTGGCCGCGTCCTTGAACGCCGTCTTGTCGGTCTCGGTCATTTCATCGACGATGTCGAGATAATCAAAGCCCTTGTTGAAGTAGTCGATCGCCTTGTCGAGCGACACGGCCGCCGTGGAAAACTCCGTGATCGCGGGAGCGAGCATTTTCTCCGCCGTGTTGATGCGGATGAACACTTCGTTGACGGTCGAGACCGTGTTGTCCACGTAGTCCGTGGTGCGCTCGGCCACATAGCGCGCGCTCTCCGTGGCGCGGGCCGCGCTGTCGCTGAGCACGCCGACCGTGGCGGCCAGGGACGACGCTGCAGCGCCCGTGTGGTTGAGCAGGGTATCCATCAGATCATGGAGCGTATTGAGCTCCTTGGCCATCGCACCGATCGAACCGGACTCCACATCGAGCGTGATGAACGGCTCCAGCTGGCCGCAGATGCCGCCGACGTCCTTGCGGCCGGAGGCCGTGCCCCAGTTCGTGCAGCCGGAGACCAGGCCGCTCTGGCGGCCGACGATGCCGCCGATGTTGTAACCGACGTGCTCAAAGCCGACGCCGCCCCAGTTCGTGCAGCCGATGATGACGCCGGACGAGAAGCCGCAGATGCCGCCGACGTCCGTGGACGTGTTGGCCTTCTTCGGCGCATCGTCGTCCTCGTCGTCGGAGGCGGTCGGGAGCGTCAGAGAGTCGAGATCCTCCGCGCTGTCAACGGCCTCGCTGGCGTTGATGTTCACGCCCGTGGTGTTCGAGCAGTAGGAGATCGTGCCGATGTTCTGCCCGACGATGCCGCCGACGTAATGGTCGCCCTCGACAAAGCCTTCGGTCTTGCAGTTATAAATCATGCCGCTGCTTTCGTTCGTGCCCGCGATGCCGCCGACGTTGTTCTCGCCGGAGATCGTGCCGTTGAACGAGCAGCCGGAGATCGTGCCGTAGTTCGTGCCGACGACAGCGCCGATCTCATTGAGGGTACCGGCAGCGTCGATGTTGCCGGTGATCTTCAGATCACGGACCGTACCGACCGCCTGCACATAGCGAAACAGGCCCATATGGGACGCATCGCCCGAGAGCTCCAGCCCGCTGACCGTGTGGCCCTGCCCCTCGAACATGCCGCCGAAGGTCGGGATCGGCACAAAGTCCGACCCGCTCAGGTCCACATCATTGTCCAGATAGACCGTCTTGCCCTGCGAGTATGTATCGAGCTTGCAGCTTTTGCTCAGCTGCACGAGATCGTCCGCAGAGTAGATGTGGATCTCCGTGGCGTTCGGCTGGGCAGCCGCGCCGCAGAGCAGGCACAGGGCCGCCACGAGCACCAGCGCAAGCAGACGGCGCACATTATTTCTTTTCATCGGAACCCTCCTCACCGTGCAGATCCGCCGCCGGCACAGTCTGCGCCGGAGCCTCCTCCATCTGCACATTTCCGATATCGATCGAAGCGCTGACCGTGCCGTTCACGCGGCCGTGGATCTCCGCATCGACGTAACCGTTGATATAGCCGCGCACGTGTCCATTGACACGCATGGCCCCCTGCAGATGCTGCGGCGCGGCGTGGTGGCCAATCGTAAAGGATGTTTTTTCAACCAGAGAATCGCCCAGCAGCAGGATCTGCGGCAGGACGCACATGACCAGCACCATCGAGATCAGCGTGCCGCGGCCCAGGCAGATGCCGATGGACGCGACCGTGTTCTCCGAGGACAAAAAGCCGATGGACATGCCGGCTGCGGCGAGGATCGTGCCGGAGGTCACGACCGTGGGGAATGCCTGGTTGAGCGCCTCGATCATGGCTTCCTTATAGGGCATCTCCTCTTTGAGCCGGAGGTAGCGGCTCGAGATGACAATGGCGTAGTCAATGTTGGCGCCCATCATGATGGCGCTGACGATCAGATACGCCAGGAAATACAGGTTGTTGTGCAGGAGCGCCGGGAACGAGAAGTTGATCCACACACTGCCCTGGATCACGAGGATGAGCAGCAGCGGCAGCGCGACCGACTTGAACGTCACCAGCAGCACGAGGATGACGAACACGACCGTGAGGATGCTGATGAGCGTGTTGTCCGTGCTGAAGGCGTCGGAAAAGTCCTTGTCCTTGGCCGTCTCGCCGACGAAATAGGACTCGTCGTAGTATTTGCCGACGGCGCCCTTGATGACCGTCAGGTAATCGTAGGTCTCCTCGCTCTCGACCGGGAGGTTGAGATAGAGGATCATGCGCGAGTAATGCTCGGAATGCAGCTGCTTTTCGCCGTCGATGAGGCGGTCATACATCTCCTCGAGGTCGTTCATGGTCTCAGCATCGATCTTCGAGCGGTAGATGTCGCGCTGTTCATACAGGAACTTGAACATGTCGATGAGCGGCACGGAGCAGTTGTCAATATTGCTCAGATCCACGAGCTGGCCGAGGGCCTTCGTATAATCATCGTTTGCCGTGCAGTAGGCCGTGTAGAGCGCGCGCGACACGCCGATGTCGATATCCGTGAGCTCGGCGAACTTGCGCGGCGTGAGCGAATCGGTGACCATGTAGCCGTCCTTGGCCTCCTCGCCCGCGAGCGCCTGAATGTGATCGACGCCCTTGAGCTCGTTGAGATCGTCGAGCAGGCTCGCCTCGCTCTCAAAGTCCGTGAACGGGAAGATGAGCACGACCTGGTTCGTCTCGCCGAAGGTGGCGTTGATCTTCTTCTCGGCGATCTTATAGTCGTTTTGCTTAATGGTGTCGAGCGTGCTGTAGCCGAACACGTACGGGCACTTGCTGCTCAGCAGGAAGCCCGCAACAATGATGACCAGAAAGATCGGCGGCACGACATAACGGCTGCGGATGGCAAAGCGGCCGAGCGCGTCGATGCGCGGCAGGAACTTGCGGTGGTGCGTCTTGTCGATCCACGGGCTCATGTACATGATGAGCGCCGGCATCAGGAAAAACACCGTCAGCATCAGAAACAGGATCGACTTGATGAGCACAAGGCTCATGTCCTCGCCGATCTTAATCTTCATGAACGAGAGCGCAAGCAGGCCCGAGATCGTCGTCAGGCTCGAGGCCGAGATCTCCGGAATGGCCAGCGTCAGCGCACGGATGGTCGCCTCACGGGGCGCGAAAAGCTCGCGCTCCTCCGTGTAGTGGTGGCACATGATGATCGCGTAGTCGATGCCGAGACCGAGCTGCAGCACCGCCGCGATGGAGTTGGTGATAAACGAGACCTCATGGAACCAGTAGTTCGTGCCCTTGTTGACCCAGACGGCCACGCCAAAGGTGATGATGAGCACCGGGACCTCCGCGTAAGTACGGCTCGTGAGCAGGAGCACCACGAAGATCGAGCACATGAGGATGATGAGCACGATGCGCATCTCATGCTCGAGGATCTCGCCGGTCGGGTTGCCGATCTCGGTTGTGATATAGGTATCATAGCCGCTGAGCGCCGCGCGGACGTTCTTCACGCCCTGAATGCTGATCTCATCGAGCTTCTCGCCGTCAAACGTGACCTCAAAGAGCGCCGAGGCACTATTATAATGGTGTGTGTCCTTTTCAAATTCCACGTCCTTGACGCCGTCCACACCGCGCAGCATCTCGGCAAGCTCCTCCGCCTGCGCGAGCGTCACGTTGGACACCATGACCTTCGCATCCCCGTAAGTAATGAACTCACGGTTCATGATCTCCAGCCCCTGGCGCGTCTGCGTGGAGTCCGGCAGATAATCGGTCAGCTCATTGTTGACGTCCGTCTTGCTCGCCGAGAAGATCGACAGCACGCACGCCACGGCAAACAGCACCACAAACAGCCGCCGTTTGTCCACAATGAACGCCGCCAGACGCTCCATAAACGACTTCTTCATACCCCAGCCCCTCATCGGACGGCTCTCCCGCCCGGGATTCCTCTGCGCGCCCGATCAAAACCGGTTACACAAAAAGTTAAAAAACAGTAACAAAATGTGTTTCCTCGTCATTTTTGCGTGTAACGGCGCAAAGTTAACATAAACAATTACGGATTCTTTTGTATCATACGATATCCAAAACACGATGTCAACCGCGAAAACGATTTTTCCCGCAATTTTCCTTAACTTTTTTCCACAACTTCAAGGAAATGCAAGCATTTTCGCGCCGGTTCTGCAAAAAATCAGACGCTTCGTCAGGAAATCAACCGCGCGTCTTTTTCTCGCCGCGTGTACCACACGGTGACATATTCCTGCAAAACAGCGTCGAAAAACGGTAACAAAAATCGACCCGTCGGAATCAAGATTGGATCCCGTCGGGTCGAATTTTGTAACTTTTTCATGCTTCAAATATCTTTTCCACGCGGCGGATATACGCCGGCAGCGCGCCCTCAAAGTCCACGCCGAAGCGGCGCGGCGTGTCGCGCCAGAGCGAGCGGCAGATGCTCTCGTCCGTGAGCGCGGTGGCCGTTTCGAGGGCGGCGCTCAGCGGAGCGCCGCGCACGAGCAGCGCGGCGAGGGCGGAGGCGAACACATCGCCCGTGCCGTAAAACACGCCGGGATGCGCCGGACGCATGCTCACGTGCATCTCCCCCGTGCGGCAGTCGCAGGCGACATTGCCGATCACGTCCGGCTGCGGGCGCACGCCCGTGACCGTCACGATGCCGGCGCCGAGCGCGCCGAGCGCCTGAAACAGCTGCGCGAGATAGGCGTCGCTGTGCGTGCCGGGCTCGTACGGCAGACCAGCCAGCAGCGCTGCCTCCGTAACGTTCGGCGTGATGACGTCCGCGCGCGAGAGCAGGCGGCGGAAGGCTGCACACATCCGGTCGTCGATCTTGGAATAATAGCTGCCGTTGTCGGCCATGACCGGGTCGATCACGACGAGGGTATCCGGCGCGGCGATGCAGTCAAGCGTCTGCGCGAGCAGCTGCGCCTGCTCCGGCGAAGCAAGGTAGCCGGAATACACGCCGTCGATGCGCACGCCGATGCGCTGCCAGTGGTGCGCGATGGACAGCATATCGTCCGACAGATCGCGGAACGTCCAGCCGGTGAACTCGCCCGTGTGCGTGCTGAGCACGGCCGTCGGAATGCAGGCGCACTCCACGCCCGTGGCGGAGATGACCGGCAGCGCCACGGTCAGCGAGCACTTGCCGAGCCCGGACAGATCGTGGATGGCGGCAATGCGCTTGAGCGGCGGTAACGTGTTGTCCATAGAATGACCTCAGTCCTTTTCAGAATGGTATCCAGCAGACGGCCCCCGGCAAGATACCGGGGGCGCGTGGAAATGGCTCAGGCATCGGACGACGGGAGCGCGCGCAGCTGCGCGTCGATCTCCGCGAGCGAGTCGGCCGTCAGGCCCGACTGGGCAAACCCGGCCACCTGGCGCAGCGTCATGGCGGCGGTCATCTGCAGGGCCGGATTCTTCAGGATCTTGGGGAAGAACCGCTCGAGGACCGCGACCGCCTCCGGCGCGCCGAGCAGCTTCTTCATCGTGTCGTCCACAGTGTATGTCACGTTGCTTTCCTCCCTGTCTCCGGAGGCCGGAGGACAGATTTCACAAAAAATCAGAGATTTTGTAGTGATTATACACAAATCACGCCTGATTGTCAAATCCCGTGCAGCCGGCGGGGGCTTCCGGCGCATTCCGCCAGTCCAGATAGCGCAGGAACTGGCTCGTCGCGGCCGAAATATGCGCCCGGCCGGGCAGCACGCTCATAGTCAATGCCCGGATAGTCGCGCGAAAATGCCTGCAGGATGTACGGCAGCCAGTGCGTGGCCACGCTCGAAAACGTGCCGATGCGGATGTGCCCCGACTGCAGGCCGTGCAGTATCCGGGCTGACACCGGCAATCAGCTGATCGAAGCCCAACGGAGCAGGCTCGGTTTGGAAAGGAGGTGCAGCAGATGAATGCACGATGATTTTGGGATGCGGAGCATGAAAAATCGCCGCGAGCAACATGCAGTCCGCGACGTCTGGGCTTCCGCTCTCGGTTTTCGATCTTCGCCATCGGCGCCTCCGAAAAAGAGACACGAAAAAAGAGACACGCGCTCGCGTGTCTCTTTTTCTGGAGGCGCCACCCGGATTTGAACCGGGGGTCAAGGATTTGCAGTCCCATGCCTTACCACTTGGCTATGGCGCCAAAAAAATGGAGCGGGCAACGAGATTCGAACTCGCTACCTCCACCTTGGCAAGGTGGCGCTCTGCCAAATGAGCTATGCCCGCAAAATGGTGCCTCCGGTCGGAATCGAACCAACGACACGGGGATTTTCAGTCCCCTGCTCTACCAACTGAGCTACAGAGGCGTATGCAATTCAAAAACTGGTGGGAACAACAGGGCTCGAACCTGTGACCCCTTGCTTGTAAGGCAAGTGCTCTCCCGGCTGAGCTATGCTCCCGTTTCGCAGCTTGCTCATTATACAAGACGCCAAAAAAATTGTCAAGGGATTTTCGGTAATTTTTTCGGCAAATGTACATTTTCGGGGCGGCAGCGCCGCCCCGAACACGGTCAATCCGTTGCAGCGTCAGCGTTTTCGGCGTCGAGCAGCGTCTGCAGCTCCGCCGGGGTGAAGACATACTCCGCGTCGCAGAACTGGCAGTGCACCTGCGTGTCCTTGCCGTCTGCGATCATGTCCTGCAGCTCCTGCACGCCGCACTGGCGCAGCGCCTGCTCCACGCGCGCACGCGAACACGCGCAGCGATAGGCCATCGGGTGGCGCAGGACGGTCTCGGGCTCGAGACCGCGCATGACCTGCGGAAGGATGGCGTCCGCCCCGTCCTCATCGAGGATGGTCGTGAGCTGGTCCATCATGAAAATGTTGTCCTCGAGCTTTGTGATCAGCTCCTCCGGCGCGCCGGGCATGAGCTGCACGAGAAAGCCGCCGGCCGCCTTGACGCTGTGGTCGGTATCGACGAGCACGCCGAGGCCGCAGGCCGCGGGGATCTGCTCGCTCTCGACGAGGTAAGCGGACAGATCCTCCGCGATCTCGCCGCTGACGAGCTCCGTGCTGCCGACATACGGCTCGCGCAGGCCGATGTCGCGGCTGACGGTGAGCATACCGTCCTTGCCGACGGCGCCGCCGACGTCGAGCTTGCCGTCCGGGCGCGTGGGCAGGTCGAACGCGGGGTTCGAGACCATGCCGCGCACATTGCCCTCGCTGTCCGACACGGCGATGATGCTGCCGAGGCCTCCGCCGCCGCTGATACGCAGTGTGAGCGTGCCGTTTTCCTCCTTGAGCAGGTCGCCGAGCATCGACGCCGCGCACAGGCTGCGGCCGAGGGCGGCGATCGCCGTCGGGCTGCAGTGGTGGATGGCGTTGGCGCGCTGCACCGCGTCGCGCGCGGTGACGACCGAAATTTTCACAAAACCGTCTTTTGAGACGGCGCGGATGATCTCATCCATTGTTTTCACCTCAGAAATCTTGGAATCGGGTGCAGCCCGCATTGAGCCGCATCCGGAGTTTTTGCACAATTCAGACGCCGTATTCCAGGCTGCGCATCGCCGTGAGGAAAATGCGCCCGGCATCCGCCTGCGGGCCATCGCGCCGGACGGTCACGTCCAGAAAGCCCGCCTGCGTGAGCAGCTGCGCGAGCCGCTCCGGCGTGTGCGCATACTCGATGTGCTCCTCCGACGCGCGCGACCAGAGTTCCCCCGCGCGCGTGAACAGATCCATGCCGTAGTGCATGGTCTGGGCCGCCGCGTCAAACTCCGCCCGCCAGAGGCACAGGACATCGTCCGTCTCGTCGACGAACGTGCCGCCGTCGAGCGCGCGGAACGACGCCGGATCGCGGATGTCCAGAATGAGCATCCCGCCCGGACGCACGAACAGGTGCAGCCGGTGCAGCACCTCCGGCAGCTCCTCCGGCGGCAGGTAGTCGATCCCGTCGAGTGAGCAGTAGGCCGCGTCGACCGTTCCGTAGAGATCGAGCTGGGACGCCTCCTGGCACAGCAGCAGCGGCTGCACCGCGTCCGCGGGCAGATCGGCATTGTGCGCCTGCGCCTGCATGAGCATATCGGGCGAGCCGTCGGTTGCGATCATCTCATACCCGCGCGCGGCCATCAGGCGCGTGAGCGTGCCGGTGCCGCAGCAAAAATCCAGCAGGGTGTGGCACGCGCCGCGCCCCTGCTGGAAACACTGCTCATAAAAGTCCGCGAACGCGGCATAATCCACATCGCGGGTCAGCGCATCGTACCATGCGGCAAGGGCGCCGTAAGCGCTCACGCCTGCTCCTCCGGAGCTTTTTCCGCCTGCTCCTTGAGCCGGCCGAACACGATCTCATACCCGCCGGTGCCGTACTGCAGGCTGCGGTTGACGCGGCTGATCGTCGCGCTCGAGGCGCCGGTCTTTTCCAGAATGTCGTTGTAGATCAGGCCCGCGTCGAGATACTGCGCCACCTGATAGCGCTGCTCCATGGCCTGCAGCTCCGTGACCGTGCACAGGTCATCGAAAAACTGCTTGCACTCGTCGACGGTCTTGAGCGTCAGGATGGCACGATACATGTCATCGCAGCGCGGTTTTTTATGCTGTTTATTCATATGCGCTCCTTATTTCTCATCAGATATATGGATGCTGAAACACGATTTTTCGGATACTATTTTACTCTAATTATTTAGGAAAGTAAAGAGGAAAACCGCCCGGAAATTTCATGTGCCGGAATTCCGGGTGTTTTGCTTGCTTTTATCCTGTAAATAAGATATGATATTTCTATGGCAAACAGTTGCCGCGCATCTCAACAGGAGGTTTTGTCTATGGTCATCGCCGGGATCCCATGCACCATGCCGGCCATCTGGATCGGCCTGATCGTGATCTTTCTGATCGTCGAGGGCCTGACCGCCGGTCTGGTCACGATCTGGTTTGCCGTGGGCGCGCTCGCCGCGCTCATCGCCGCCATGTTCCACGCGCCGCTGTGGCTGCAGCTCGTGTGGTTTTTCGCCGTGTCGATCGCGGCCTTCGCCGTGACGCGCCCGCTGGTGAAAAAATATATCAACAGCCGCACCCAGCCCACGAATGCCGATATGCTCATCGGGCAGGAATGCCTCGTCACGGAGGATATCGATAACCTGGCCGGCCGCGGCGCCGTGTCCGTCGGCGGAAAAGTCTGGACCGCCCGCGCGCAGACCGATGCCCCCATCCCCGCCGGGACTGCGGCCATCGTGCTGCGCATTGAGGGCGTCAAGCTCATCGTCACACCCGCCTGCGTGACCGCGGGCGCAAAAGAATAAGGAGGAATCACCATGCCATACGTTCTCTACGGAATCATCCTGATCGCGCTCATCATTCTCGTGCGCAACATCCGCATCGTCCCGCAGGCACAGGCTTACGTCATCACCCGCCTCGGCGCCTACAAGACCACATGGGGCGTCGGTCTGCACCTGAAGATCCCGTTCATCGAGGCGGTCGCCAAGCGTCTGTCGCTCAAAGAGCAGGTCGCGGACTTCCCGCCGCAGCCCGTCATCACGAAGGACAACGTCACCATGCAGATCGACACCGTCGTCTACTACCAGATCACCGACCCGAAGCTCTACACCTATGGCATCGAGCAGCCGATCCTTGCGATCGAGAACCTCTCGGCCACGACGCTGCGCAACCTCATCGGCGACCTGGAGCTTGACCAGTGCCTGACCAGCCGCGACATCGTCAACACCAAGATGCGCCAAATCCTCGACGAAGCCACCGACCCCTGGGGCATCAAGGTCAACCGCGTGGAGCTCAAGAACATCCTCCCGCCCAAGGAGATCCAGAGCGCCATGGAAAAGCAGATGAAGGCCGAGCGCGAACGCCGCGAGGCCATTCTGCGCGCCGAGGGCGAGAAGCGCTCCGCCATCCTCACGGCCGAGGGCGAAAAGGAATCGGCCATCCTGCGCGCCGACGCGAAAAAGCAGGAGCAGATCCTTGAGGCGCAGGGCCGCGCCGAGGCCATTCTGACCGTGCAGCGCGCGACCGCCGAGGGCATCCGGCTCATCAACGAGTCCATGCCGTCCGACGCCGTCATCAAGCTCAAGAGTCTCGAGGCCTTTGCCGCCGCCGCGGACGGCCGCGCGACGAAGATCATCATCCCGTCCGAGATACAGGGCGCTGCCGCGCTGGCGGCCGGCCTGGTCGAGAGCGCCAAGGGCGACGCCCCGAACGCCTGACCCGCAACCGAATCATCACCGTCCCCGCGCCGGGCCCGGCGCGGGGTTTTCGGTAAGAAAGAGAGAGAACACATATGAAGCTTCCGTTTTTCAAGAAAAGCAAGCCCGCCCCCGCCCCGGAGGCCCCGGCCGCGCCGCGCGCGCCGTTCCCCTTCGCCGCGCCGGAGCAGGACGAGCTCGTGCCCGCGATCCACATCGACGCGCGCGTGCTCGCCTTCCTGCGCAAGTATGACGCCGCGCCCGACCAGCTCGACACGCAGGAGCTCACCGATGCCCTGCTCGCCGCGATGCAGCGCGGCCTGCGCGGCGAGGCGGGCGGCCTGCCGATGCTGCCGGCCTACCTCGCGCCGCATGGCCACGTCGCCGCCCCGGAGGGCAAGCGCGTCGCCGTCATCGACGCCGGCGGCACGAACTTCCGCGTCGCCACCGTGCACTACGAGTTCGGCCAGCCGATCCTCGAGGACGAGCGCACGCTGCCCATGCCCGGCTCGGAGCGCGACGCCGACTGGATGGACTTCATCCGGCTGGCAGCCGACGCGCTCGAGCCGCTGCTCGACCGGGTCACGCAGATCGGCATCTGCTTCAGCTACCCGGCGGAGAACACGCCGGAGCTGGATGCAAAGGTGCTCGGCATGACCAAAGAGGTGCAGCTGACCGGGTGGGAGGATCACCTCGTGGGCGCGGACCTGGCCGAAGAGCTCGAACGCCGCGGCTGCACGAAGCTGCCCATCACGGTCATCAACGACACCCCCGCCACGTACCTGAGCGGCTCGACCACCATCGCCAACAACTACGCCAACGGTTTTGCCGGGCTCGTCAACGGCACGGGCACGAACACATGCTGCCTGCTGCCGGTGCGCGCGATCGAAAAGCTCGGCCGCGACGCTGACGGCGAGATGCTCGTCAACCTCGAGTCCGGCTCGTTCACCGACGTGCCGCAGAGCGCGTTTGACAAGGCGCTCGACGCGGCCTCGGCCGCACCGGGCGCGTACCGGTTCGAGAAGATGACGAGCGGCCGCTACCTCGGCAAGCTCAGCCGCCTGGCCCTCATCGCCGCGGCAAAAGACGGGCTGTTCGCGCCCGAGACGGCGGACAAGCTCCGCGCGCTCGACGTGCTGACCGCCGCCGACGCGGACGCCTTCGGCGCAGACCCGGACTGCGGCGCCATCGCAGCGCTGAGCGATGCGGCGGATGCCGACCGCAAGACCGCCGCCATGGTCATTCAGAGCGTGTTCGGCCGCGCGGCGAAAGCGATCGTCGCAAACATCGCGGCCATCGTCTTTCTGACCGACGGCGCAAAAAACCGCTACCGCCCGATGGTCGTGGCCGTGGACGGGTCGCTGTTTCGCTACTCGACGCTCCTGCGCCCGGCCGTCAGCGAAGAGCTCGAGGCATTTCTCGTGCAGAAGCACCAGCGCTACTGCGTGTGCAAGCCCGTACCGAACGCTTCCGCCATCGGCACGGCCGCCGCGTCCCTGCTGCAGGACTGATACAAGGCAGAAAAAGCCGGATGTCACAGACATCCGGCTTTTTTGCACCTAAGTGGTGAAATTTTTGCGAATTTGCGCGCAGATTTCAGCGGAAGTGGGGGCTGCTCACGAATCCGCCTCCGGCCAGAAGAGCGCGTCGAGCGTGCAGCCCAGCGCACCTCGGCGACCGAATCGAGCAGCGCCACGACGGCGAGATACCCGAGCAGCGTGAAAAACGCGCTGCTGTATGCCTTGGCACGCGCGGCGAGCTGCCGCTCGTCAAACTGCGGCGCGTCGCCGCTCCGCTTCTTGCGCAGGGAGACCACTACGGCCCAAATGACGGCCGCAATGGCCACACCGACGGCAGCTCCCAAAAGTCCAGTCATGTTGTGCATAGCCAAGCCTCCTTTTTCATGCAAGCGAAGTGTATCGTTTGCCATTCATAATGTCAGGTATATTTTACTAATCGTCAAATATTCAAGATTTCGCGGCGTAAAAAAGAGCACCGGACGGTGCTCTTTTCCAGACTCTGCTTTTGGATGCTTGGGGGCTCCGGCTCGGCCGGCCGGCTCATTTCAGCGGCTTGTTGCGCTCGTCCCAGAGGTAGTTCGTGTTGCGCCACAGGAAGGTCAGCAGCTCATGCCGGTAGCGCTCGGGCTCGACCTGCGCGGACATGGCGTGCTCCGCGCCGGGGATGACGACGAGCCGCTGCGGCCGCCTGCAGGCGGCGAGGTTGCGCTCGCTGTGGTGCAGGGGGACGAAAGTGTCCGCGTCGCCGTGGAAAAACAGGATGGGCAGATCGAGCGCCGCCATGCCGGGCGTGGTATCGACGGCGGCGAAGTCCAGCCCGCTGCGGCGCAGGATGCGCACGCAGGCGCGCGCGAGCGGCTTTTGCAGCCAGCGCGGCGCATTTGTACCGTGGCACACGGCGTCCGTGACCTCCAGCTCGAAGCTGGAATAGCCGCAGTCGGCTATGACGCAGGCGATCTCGTCCCTCAGCTCCGGGAGCTGCGCCGCCAGCAGCACCGACGCCGCGCCCATCGATACACCGTAGAGCGCGATGGGCCGCTGCACGCGCGAGTGCTCGCGCACCCAGTGCACCCACTGGGCGATGTCGTAGCGCTCGAGCTGGCCGAACGTGAGGCACTTGCCCTCGCTCAGGCCGTGCGCGCGCTCGTCGATGAGCAGCAGGTTGCAGCCGCCGGAGGCATACAGCGCCGGGAACTGGGCGGAAAAATCATGCTCGGCGTGGCTGTGGTAGCCGTGGCAGAGGATGACCGTGGCGTGGGCGTGGGGCACGCGGTAGAGCCGCGCGTGCAGGCGCGCGCCATCGAGCGCGGGGAGAAACACATCCTCGTGCGGCTGCTCCTGCATGGCAGCGACGCCGGCGCGCACGCGCGCGAGCGCCGCCCTGCCCGGCTCGGAGTCGGCCGTCCAGTCCTGCTTGCGCAGGATGTGCTGCTCCCACGTGGCCTGCGCGTCCGCGCCCTCCGACGCACGGCCGAGCGACTTTGCCAGCACGCGCTGCTCAATGTACCACACGAGCAGCCACACCAGCGCCGCCAGCACCGCCGCGCCCAGCAGGCACAGCAGCACGATCCAGACGGGCTTCATGCCCGCTCCTCCGGCGCGGCGCACAGATCGAGCACGATCTTCTGCGCCAGCAGCAGTCCCGCGCTGGCCGGCACCCACGGCAGCGAGCCGGGCACGCTCCGGCGGCCCGGCGGCGGGGCGCACAGCGCCGCGGGCGTCATGGCGGGCTCGGGGCTGAACACGACCGCGTGGTGCGCGATGCCGGCGCTGCGCAGCTCGCGGCGCATGACGCGCGCGAACGGGCAGCCGCTCGTCTGACTGATGTCGCAGAGTTCAAACCGGCTCGCGTCCATCTTGTTGCCGGTGCCGAGCGCCGACACGATCGGGATGCCGCGCGCGTGCGCGGTGCGGATCAGATCCACCTTGCACGACACGAGGTCGATGCAGTCGGCAATATAATCATACTCCGTGTCGAAAAACCGCTCCCGCGTCGCCGCCTCGTAGCGCTCGGCGCGCGCGTCGACGGCGATGCTAGGGTCAATATCATGCACGCGCGCGGCCATGACGGCCGCCTTCGGCTGGCCGATCGTGGAGTGCAGCGCGCAGCACTGGCGGTTGAGGTTACTCTCGCTGACGGTGTCCTCGTCCACGAGCGTGAGCGCGCCGACGCCGGCGCGGGCCAGCGCCTCGGCGCACCAGCTGCCCACGCCGCCGAGGCCGAGCACGGCGACGCGGCTGCTGCGCAGGCGCGCGAGCGCGGCCTCGCCGAGGAGCATCTGCGTGCGGATGGTCTGCTCGGTCATCGCGCGTCCTCCCGCTCGAAGGTCACGACGAAGTCCGTGCCGTCATAGCCCGCCTCCGCGACCTCCCAGCCAGCCTTCTCCTCGATCTCGAGCGCGTCGGCAAGGGCGCGCGCGTCGAGCACGGTCGTGTCATAGCGCTGCGTTTTTGTCTTGATCATGGTGATCCCTCCGTGGAAACATGGAAACGTTGAAGCCCTGCTTTCAGATAGACGCAGAGCCGCCCGTCGGGCGGCGCCCGGCTTGCTCAGAGCGCAAGCCGTCGCCATCCGGCATTTTGCACGGCAAAAATGCCGGATGCATGAAATCTCATTCGAGGCGGGCACTTCGCCCCCTCGAGCTCCCCTGCTGCTCTGTCGACATGGAGCAGCCGCGCTTTCAGATAGACGCAGAGCCGCCCGGCGGGCGGCTCTGTCGCATATCTTTCGCGTGTCTGATTTATCCGACGTACTTCATGCCCTTGAGCTCGGTGCTGGTCCAGCCGTCAAAGAACGTGTCCTCCCAGGCGTTGAAATCATCCGTGCGCAGCGCCTGATCGCCAAGGTAGTCGCAGTAGCGCTCGCCCTGGCCGACGTAATACACAAGGTGATAGCCGCAGTAGGAATCGCTCTCGTTAAAGACGATGCCCACATCGCCCGGCTTGCGCGCGGGATCGAAGCAGAAATCGTTGAACTCCTGCACCATCTGGCCCTTGTAGACGTTCTCGTACAGGCCGCCCTTCGTGTTCGAGCCGCTGTCCTGGCTGAAGGAGTTGGCCAGCTGCGCGAAGTCGTCCTCGGTCTGGTCGCTCTGCTCCCAGCGGGCGTAAACATCGTCGATCGCAGCCTTGGCTTTCTGCTTTTCCTCGTCGGAATACGTGCCGTCGCCGTCGCTGTCCTCCGCCTTGATGAGGATGTGGCGGACGTTGACGGTGTTGTAGGCATTATCATCGCGGCTCTCGAAGAGCACGACGTAGTAGCCGCTGTTTTCCTGCTCCACGACGGTCACGTCGTTGGCAGTGCGGTCGGCGCTGTAGAGCCAGTCGGCGTACACGGCGGAGCTGAAGTTCGAGCCCTTGGTATCGGCGTTGTCCGTGACGCTCGGCGCGGTGCTCGTGCCGTCCTCGGACGTCTTGGCGGGAACATTGGCCGTGACGGCGGCAGTGAAGCTCTCCGCGTCATGCGTGGCGGCGGCGATCTTGTCGGCCGTGGCCTTGGCGGCCGCCATCGTGGCGTCCGTGGTCTTAGAGGTCGCGTTGCCGTCGTCGTCCGTGCTGTCCTCGGTATCCGCCTGGACGAAATAGTACTGATAGTTGAATGTATCGCAGCTGTTCTTATTCTCGGCGTAGCTGGCCGCGATCTCCTCGGGCGTATAGGTGTAGCTGTCATACTGCTGCTGCGAGTACTTCGTGGCGAGCTCGCTGCGCTCGAGCATATGGCGCACGACCTTTTTGGTCACGCCGTTGCCATAGGCCGCCTGCAGATACTTGCTGACGGAGTTGTACTTATACTGCTTGGCAGTGAGCTCGAGGTAGGAAAACTGCTCGTCGATCTCATGCTGATCGTCCTCGTCGAGCGTGACGCCGGCCTTCTGCGCGGCATCGCACAGCGCCGTGACCTGCACCAGATTCTTTTCGGCAGCATCCTTGAAATAATCGTCCCAGGTGTCGAAATCATCGCTGATGCGGCACTCCTGCTCATCGAGCGCCTTGCTGGTGTCGAGGCCAACGTAGCTCAGATAGCTGCCGTACTGGTTGCAGAACGTGAGGTAGGCGGAGCGGTAGGCATAATTGACCTCCGCCGAGGAATACTTCACATCGCCGACCTGCAGCGCGGGGCGCGCGGTGTAAAAGAGACTGGAGTTGCCGATCAGGATGGCGGCAACGAGCAGCACGACGATGATCGAGCCGACCGTCCACTTGATCTTGCTTTGCTTGCGCTCTTTGGCTTCCTTCTGCGAGGCGACCTGGCGGCGCTCCGTACCCAGCGCACGCTCGTCTGTGCGGCGCTTTTTGTCCTGGGATGCACTCATTCGTGATTCACCTTATCCTTTAAAAATAGTGTTGCCCGCGGAGACAGGCTCCGATTACGGAAAATATGCATAGATTATAGCGCAATCGGCCAATGGTTTCAAGTTCTTTCTATTTCCACGGCGCGGGTTCGTGCATTTTTTCGCACCGCAGCGCATAGAATGGCCATATGCGAATTCAACGGGAGGTGAAAACACATGGGCCAGGACCTGGACGACTGGATCTTCGGCGGTCAGAGCGCCGCTCCGAGCGACCGCTGAACCGAAGCTGCTGCCGCTGTGCGCCGACGGACACGCACGGCGGTTTTCCTTTTGCGCGCCGCCGCAGAGGATCTGCCAGCGCCCCGCGTTGCAGGGGGGGCGTTGGCGCGAGGCAGGAAAATTCGGCGTTTTTGCCGAACATTCTGCCTGATTTTTGTTTATTAAATCATTGACAAAAAGAAAACGAACTGCTATACTGTAGCCAGAACCAGAGAAGAGCAGCAGCCCCTCACGAGGGGCAGCGCCTTTAGAATACAGGTTCAGCGGAATCGACGGAGGTGAGTCCGATGTACTGAATCGTCCGGAAGCAGACAGGGTTCTGTGACTCCGGAGTCGGCACGCAGTGGTGCGGAATCTTGCATACGCATTTCCCTTCACAGCGGTCGGAGTCCGCGTGCAGCACAAAGGCCTCTGCACACGGCGGGAAAACGAAACAAAAAGGAGGTTCGGGTGATGGAACCGAACACGGCAGGATAGCCCCTTGTTCTGAGGTTGGAGCAAGGGGCTATCTATTATTCTGCGCAAAGCGCAGAATAATAGATAGCCTCATTTTCGATCAGGCGTCCTTGTCTTCATGCTTAATAGTTTACATAATTCTAATTTACATAATATTAGAAATGCCTTTGCGAAACAACAACTTACCTATCCTGTCACTGTGCACTACAAAGCGTTTTCTGTAAAAAATGATTTGCTTTTGTATCCAAACAGTTTACATAATTCAGTTCACATAATCACAATTCTTCGCACAGCAGTGCGATCACTGCCGTGGTGCAGCCGGTCAGGATGCTCAGGTCGGCCGTGTTCCAGATGATGCGCCGGAAAAACGGGATGACCGCCCGCGGCAGGTACACATAGTCCGTGACCGACCCGCGCGCCCAGCGCTCGATGAGATTGGCCAGCGCGCCGCCGAGCATCAGGCCCATGCCGATCTGCAGCGCCGTGCCGCCCCGGCGGCAGGCGCATACGGCCGCCACCGCCGCGAGCGCTGCGGCGGACGCAGTCTGCAGCGCGGCGGCCGCTCGCGGCTTTCGTGCAAACTTGCTGCACAGCAGGCCGCGGTTATGCGCCCGGCGCAGCTGCACGCGCTGCCCGATGCGCCGCGGGAAGGTCTCGGCCGGCAGCGCGTTGATCTTCCGGCGGATGACCGCCTCGGCTGCCAGCACCGCTGCCGCCGGCACAATGGTTTTCCACATTTCGCTCCCCTCCTCGGGTCAGAGATGTCTGCGCGCATTGTAGCACAAATGCGCCTGTGTGAAAAGGTTCACAGGAAAAGTTTCCGTTTTGGGGTTTACAGGCGCGGCGGGATGGTGTAAGGTGTTTTCAGAGAAATGTAGTATAGATACGGATTAAGGTCGAGAAATTTTAGTCAAAAAGGAGAACCTCACAACATGGAACTGACGCAAAACCCGTCCGTACTGGAGCTGGTGCAGAAAACTGCCGAACTCACGACCCCGAAAGAGATCGTCTGGATCGACGGCTCGGAGGCCCAGCTCGAATCCCTGCGCAAGATCGCCGTGGAAACCGGCGAGCTCATCAAACTCAATGAAGAAAAGCTGCCCGGCTGCTATCTCAACCGCAGCGACGTCAACGACGTGGCGCGTGTCGAGGGCCGGACATTTATCTGCTCCAGGACCCGCGAAGAGGCCGGCCCCACGAACAACTGGATGGATCCGGACGAGATGAAGGCCAAGCTGCACGAGATTTTGCGCTGCGCCATGGCTGGCCGCACGATGTACGTCATCCCCTACTCGATGGGCGTGATCGGCTCCCCGTTTGCCAAGTACGGCATCGAGGTCACGGACTCGATCTACGTCGTGCTGAACATGGCCATCATGACGCGCATCGGCACGAAGGTGCTCGACGCGCTCGGCGACAGCAGCGACGTCATCCTCGGCGTGCACTCCAAGGTCACGCTCGATCCCGAGAACCGCTACATCGTCCACTTCCCGGAGGAGAACAAGATCATCTCCGTCAACTCCAACTACGGCGGCAATGTGCTGCAGGGCAAAAAGTGCTTCTCGCTGCGCATCGCCTCCGTGCTCGGCCGCCGCGAGGGGTGGCTGGCAGAGCACATGCTCATCCTCGGCATCCAGAACCCCAAAGGCGAAGTGCGCTATGTGACGGGCGCGTTCCCGTCTGCGTGCGGCAAGACGAACCTCGCCATGCTCATCCCGCCCGAGGGCTACCGCAAAAACGGCTGGAAGTGCTGGACCGTCGGCGACGACATCGCCTGGCTGCGCGTCGGCCCGGACGGCCGCCTCTGGGCCGTGAACCCCGAAAACGGCTTCTTCGGCGTTGCCCCCGGCACGAGCGAGAGATCTAACCCGAACGCGCTTGCCTCCACGAGCAAAAACACCATCTTCACGAACGTCGTGCTCAACGAGGACGACATGACCGTCTGGTGGGAGGGCATGACCAAGCAGCCGCCCAAGGGCCACCTGCGCAACTGGAAGGGCGAAGTGTGGGACGGCAGCGACGGCACGCGCGGCGCGCACCCGAACAGCCGCTTCACCGCTCCGGCGGAGAACTGCCCGTGCATCAGCGAGGAGTTTTTCAAGGGCACAGGCGTGCCGATCAGCGCGATCATCTTCGGCGGCCGCCGCGCAAAGACCGCCCCGCTGGTCTACCAGTCCCGCGACTGGGCGCACGGTGTGTTCGTCGGCGCAACGATGGCGTCCGAGACGACGGCCGCCGCGACCGGCGCTGTCGGCGTCGTGCGCCGCGACCCGATGGCCATGCGCCCGTTCTGCGGCTACAACATGGCCGACTACTGGCAGCACTGGCTCGACATGGGCGAGAAGCTGCCGAACGCACCGAAGATCTTCAACGTCAACTGGTTCCGCACGGACGACAACGGCCGCTTCCTGTGGCCGGGCTTCGGCGACAACCTGCGCGTGCTCGAGTGGATCCTCAAGCGCTGCTTCGACGAGGTTGGCGCAGACGAGACGGTCATCGGCTACGAGCCGAAGCCCGAGGACATTGACCTCGACGGCAGCGGCGTGACGGTCGAGACGCTCAAGGAGCTGCTGACGCTCGACGCGAAGAGCTGGCGCGAAAACTGCGCGGGCATCCGCGAATACTTCGAGCAGTTCGGCGACAAGCTGCCGCACGAGCTGCGCGAGGAGCTCGAGGCGCTGGAAAAAGCGTTTGCCGAGTAAACCGTACATTAAAACAGAAAAATCCCGCTGTCCCATCGGACAGCGGGATTTTTTTGCGTGCGCCAAAAAGCCCGGCGAAGCGGTCCTCGTTGGAATTAAAACAGCAGCGACGCCGCGCCATACGTCACGACGGCGACGATGATGCCGGCCGTGACGACGCCGAGCGCAATCGGCGGAAAGGCCTCCTTGACGCGCATCTCCAGCATGGCCGCGATGAGCGAGCCCGTCCACGCGCCGGTGCCCGGCAGCGGAATGGCCACAAAAATGAACAGGCCCCAGAAGCGCGCACGGCGCACGGTGTCCGACTTTTTGAGCGCGCGCTGCTCCATGCGCGTGACAAAGCCGTTGAGCCGCTCGCTCTTCGTGCGCAGCCAGGCAAAGATCTTGCGGATGAAGAGCACGATGAACGGCACCGGCACGAGGTTGCCGAGGATGGACACCGCGATGGCAATGCGGTAATCCAGGCCGTGCGCCACGCCGATCGGGATCGCGCCGCGCAGCTCGAGCACCGGCACCATGGATATGAGGAAGGTCATAAAAATCTTCCCAAACAGGCTGTTCCAAATCTTCAAATTACAAATCCTCCAAAAAGTTGCGTCAGCGCCGGAAGCGGACGATCTTGCCCGCGCCGTCCAGAAGCGGCTTGCGGTTAAGCAGGAGCAGCAGCAAAATGCACACTGCCTGCGCGATCTTCCAGCCCGGAAGCTGCAGGACGATGAAGAGCGTCTGCACCGTCAGCAGGATGCAGTTTTCCGTGACGCCGACAACGTAAAACCGGAACGGGATGAACTTGCGCGCATCCACCGCCCGGATGACAAACACGACGAAATAGCTCACACACGTGGCAATGGCCGCGCCCTGCACGCCGAGCTTCGACGGGATGAGCAGGAAGTTGAGCGCGATGTTGAGCAGCGCGCCGATCATGGACGTGACGAACGTGCGCTTGCTGCACTTTTCGACCATGTAGACGCTGCCGAGATAGCTCACGAACGCGGAAAAGACCATGGCCATGCCGAGCACCGGCACATACAGCCACGCGCCGTAATACTGCTCGGTCGTGAGCACGTGGATCTCCGGCACGGCGAAGGCGATGATGCACGCGCCGGCGAGGAACATCACCGACTGGAACGAGCACCAGACCTTCGAGAAGAAGCGGATGTGCTCGCGCCGGCTGCCCTGCGCCTCGGACACGGCGGAAAACTGCCACGCCTCCATGAAAATGCTCGACACGAGCGACAGGATCGTCGGCATCTTGTACGACACGGCGTAAATACCGTTGGCGTCCACGCCGAGGTAGGCCGTGACCATGTAGCGGTCGGACACGCTCGTGATCCACCAGAACACCGTCGTCGGGATCATGGGGATGCTGTAGGCCAGCATCTCGCGCGCGGCCGCCCAGCCCGGGCGGAGCATGAGCTGACGCCAGAGCCGCTCGCGCACGAACAAAAGCAGCGTGCACGCCAGATCCGCCAGCGCGACGGAGAGCACATAGCCCGTGATGCCCATGTGCAGGCCGACGAGGAAGAGCACATTCAGTCCGATGACGAGCACGGTATTGATCATGCCCTGCACGGCGTAGAGCGCCGTGTGTCCCTCGGCGCGCACAAACTGCGCGCACAGCGAGTGGAAGCACGAGCACATCGTATAGAGCGCGATCAGCCAGAGGAACCCGTCAAACTGTGGGAAGAGCCCCAGCAGCGGCAAAATGGCCACGAGTAGCACAGCGCCCGCCAGGATCGTATACACGCCGACGGAGAAAATGTTGCGCCGCTGCTCGGTGTGATCCACGGCGAAGCGGAACACGCCGTCCGTGATGCCGAGGCTGATGAGCGGGAAGAGCAGATTGGCCGTCTGCGTGATGAGGTCGGCGGTGCCGTAGTCCGCGGGGGTGAGATAGCTCGTGTAAAAGCGCACCATGAAAAACACCAGCAGCTTGCTGCCGAAGGTGCCGAGGCTGATGAGCATGGTGTTGGACACGAGGGTTTTATATTTATTGTTGCTGTTCGACATAGGCGTACCTGTGTTTCTGCCCGCGCGAGTAAAAAAATTCCGCCAGTCTGGCAGGCGCGGACATAGTCAGTATAGCACAGTTGACGCGAAAGCGGGAGCTCTTTTTGCGGATCGCGGCGAAAAAGCGCACCCCGCCGCACAAAAAGCCGCCCGCGCAGAGCCCCGCGCGGGCGGCCAGACGGTCAGTGCGTATAATAAGCGAGCGCCGTACTGTCGGCCACGATGGCGGCGCAGTCTCCGGCCGAGAGCGCCTCGAAGCAGGCCTTCGACCCGCCGGTGACGCGCTGAGCCGCGCCGAAGGCTTTCATGAGCTTCTCGTCGGCCGAGAGGGCGGTCATGTACGTCTCGTCCGTGCCGAGCAGGACGGTCGTGCTCTTGAGGCTGCCGGCCGTGCGGTATTTCGAGTCGCCGCGCACGATGAGCTGCAGCTCATTTTCGAGATACGGCGCGGTGAGCGTCATCTTCTGCTTTTTCTTGTTCTTGCTGTCCTTGCTGTCGGTCTGGTCGAGCACCATGCCGCCCCAGGCACAGTCGACATTGCCGCTTGAGAGCTCGACATAGGCGTTCTGGTTCGAGATCGGCTGATACTGCAGCGTCCAGCCGAGGCGGGCGCAGACCGCCTGCGCGAGCTCGACGTCAAAGCCGCTGTAACCGTCGCCGTCGGCGTAGCTCATGGGAAAGCGCTCCTCGTTCAGGCCCATGATGAACGTGCGCTGCGGAATGTCGCCGAGCGCGTCGAGCGCATTGGCATCGCTGTCAAAGGTCGTGTTGTCCGTGCCGAACCACTTGAGCGCGAGGCTGTGGATCGTCCCGTCGGCCGCGAGGACCTTGAGCGCGGCATTGACATACACCGCCGCCTGATCCCCGTCCCGAAAGCCGATGCGAAACTGCTCCGTACCGAGCGTCTTGACCACGCGGTAGCTGCCGACCGTCTTGCTGCACGCTGCGCAGGAAAAACACAGCGCGAGCGCAAGCAGCAGCGCCGCAATCCGTTTTGTATGCTTCAAGGGAAGCCCTCCCAAATGAAAAATCAAAAAAGCGCACCGGAACCCGATGCGCTTTTTATCATACCGAATCTTGCACGGCGGTGCAAGAGGGAAAAGCTGAATTTTCTCTTACATTTTTGTCACGGCCGCTCATTGTAGCGCGCGAGGAACTGCTTCGTGCGCTCCTGCTGCGTATCGCCAAAGACCGCCTCGGGCGCGCCCTGCTCAACGATGACGCCGCCGTCCATGAAAATGACCTTATCAGCCACGGCGCGGGCAAAGGCCATCTCGTGCGTGACAATGACCATGGTCATGTGCTCCTCGGCGAGCGCGCGGATGACCTTGAGCACCTCGCCCGTGAGCTCGGGGTCGAGCGCGGAGGTCGGCTCGTCGAAAAACAGGATCTCGGGGTTCATCTCCAGCGCGCGGGCGATGGCCACGCGCTGCTGCTGGCCGCCGGAGAGCTGGCACGGATAGGCGTCGGCCTTGTCGCCGAGGCCCATCTTCTCGAGCGTCTTGCGCGCGGACGCCTCGACCTCCGCGCGGTCGCGCTTCTGCACGCAGATGGGCGCATCCATAACGTTTTTGAGTACAGAGTAGTGCGGGAAGAGATTGAACTGCTGAAAAACGAGGCCGAAATAGTTGCGGATCTGCTTGAGCTCCGCCTTGTCGGCGTAGACGGCGGCGCCGTCGTCGCCCGTGCGCGCGGCGTAGTGCCCGTCAAAGCAGACCTCGCCGGAGTCGATGCGCTCGAGCAGCGTGGCGCAGCGCAGCAGCGTGGATTTGCCGCTGCCGCTCGGGCCGATGATGGCCACGACCTCGCCCTTTTCGACGCTTAGGCTGATGTCCTTGAGGACGTGCAGCGTCCCGTTATTAAACAACTTTTTGACGTGATTGAGTTCCAATACGCTCATGACGGCACCTCCTTATTTGTAATAGTCCATGCGCTTTTCGATCTTGCCCATGACAAAATCGACGATGGCATTGAACACGAAGTAGAACACGCCCGCCACAAGGAACGGCATGAAGCTGGTCTGGGAGTTTGCGATCTGCTTGCCGATGGTGAACATCTCCTGATAGGAGACGGTGAAGGCCATGGACGTGTCCTTGACGAGCGTGACGACCTCGTTGGTAATGCTGGGCATGATGCGCTTGACGACCTGCGGCAGGATGATGCGCAGGAAGGTCTGCGCCCTGGTGTAGCCCAGGACGTTCGCCGCCTCATACTGCCCCACGGGGATGGACTCAATGCCGCCGCGGTAGATCTCGGCAAAATAGGCCGCGTAGTTGATGGCAAAGGCGATGACGACGGGGATGAGCTTGTTCTTGGCGACGGCCGTACCAAAGAGGTAGTACGGGCCATAGGTCACGGCGAGCAGCTGCAGCATCAGCGGCGTGCCGCGCAAAACCGCGATCACAAAACGGGTCACGCTGGAAACGACCTTGTTCTTGCTCATACGCAGCAGCGTGATGAGCATGCCCAGCGGGAGCGAGAACAGGATCGTCAGAAAGAAAATGGCGCAGGTCTTGCCGAGGCCCTCGCTCATTTTCATGATCATTGTAAGTAAAGTCATAAAGGATCCTCACTGTTACGCACACGCTCCCGGCGGCCGCAAAAGCCTCCGGGAGACGTGATGGAATTTCTGTCGTGCTTACTTGTTCAGGTAGGTCAGGTTGTTGACGATGTCGGGATACTTCGCAGCGATCTTCGCGTAAGTGCCGTTGTCAACCAGCTGCTGCACCGCACCCTCGATGGTGTCGCACAGCTCCTGATCGCCGGAGCGGAAGGCAATGCCGTACTGCTCGGCGCCCAGCTCCTCGTCGAGGATGGTGAAGCCGGCGTTTTCCTGCGCATAAGAAGTCGCCACGGGCTTGTCGACGATCACGGCGTCCACGGCGCCGCCGCCCAGCTCGGTGAAGCACTTGAGGAAGCTGTCACAGGTCGTGAGCTTGCCGAAGGTCTTGGCCAGACTCTCAAGGTCGCCGCCCTCGGACAGGAGGGACTCGCCGGAGGTGCCCAGCTGCACGGCCACGTTCTTGCCGGCCAGATCCGCGGAGGACTTGATGTCGCTGCCTTCCTTGACCATGATGACCTGCGTGTTATCGTAGTAGGGCTTGGAGAGCACATAGCCGGCATCCTTCATGCTGTCGAGGATGGTCATGCCGGACCAGACACAGTCGCACTCTTTGGCATCGAGCTGCACCAGCTTCTGATCCCAGTTCACACCAAAGACCTGCAGGTCCCAGCCGAGCAGATCGCAGGCGGCCTGAGCGATCTCCACGTCAAAGCCGGTGTACTTGCCGTCGTCGCCCAGATAGCTGAACGGCGGGTATTCCGGATCGACGCCCATAACAAAGGTCTTCTTTCCGTCGGCAGCGGTGTCGCCGTTGTCCTTCTGGCCGCAGGCGCACAGCGCCAGGCACATCACCAGCGCGAGCGCCAGCGAGATCACTTTCGTCATCTTTTTCATGTCGGTTCTCCTTCGTCATATTCTCAAAATTTTGTTTTGCTTGTTAGCACGCTGTTATATTACCACATTAGCACGATAAAGCAAGACCTTTTTCAAATTTTGTTGTGCGGATGCTGCACAACCGTTTTTGCCCCCGCGCATGCCCCGCCGCTCTTGCATTTGGGGCGCGAAACGGGTAAAATAAAGTTTTGTTGTTATTCTAATAAGAATCCGGAGGGATCTCGTCATGCGTTATGACGCCGGAAGCTGTGACGTCGCCGTCGTCGGCGCTGGCCACGCGGGCATTGAGGCCGCGCTGGCCGCCGCACGGCTGGGACTGGACACCGTCTGCTTTACCATCAATATGGACGCCATCGGCAATATGCCCTGCAACCCCGCCATCGGCGGCACGGGCAAGGGCCACCTCGTGCGCGAGCTCGATGCGCTCGGCGGCGAGATGGCGCGTGCAGCCGATCGGGCCTGCATCCAGTACCGGATGCTCAACCGCGGCAAAGGGCCGGCCGTGCACTCGCTGCGCGCGCAGGCCGACCGGCGGAAGTATCAGGCCGTGATGAAGCACACACTCGAGCTGCAGCCGAACCTGCGCGTCAAGCAGGCGGAGGTCGTGGCCGTCGAGACGGAGGACGGCCGCGTCAGCACCGTCGTGACGGCAAACGGCGCCGTGTACCGCTGCCGCGCCGCCGTGCTCGCCACGGGCACGTATCTGCACGGGCGCACGATCGTGGGCGATGTGCTGCGCGACTCCGGGCCGGACGGGCTGGCGGCCGCCGGCCCGCTGGCCGAGTGCTGCAAGGCGCTGGGGCTGCGCATGCGCCGCTTTAAGACCGGCACGCCGCCGCGCGTGAACGCGCGCACGGTGGACTTCTCGCGCATGGAGCTGCAGCCGGGCGACGCGGAGATTGAGCCGTTCTCGTTTTCCACCACGCACCCGGTCGAGAACAAGGCCGTGTGCTACCTGACCTATACCAATGAGCGCACGCACGCCATCATCCGCGCGAACCTCGACCGCAGCCCCATCTACTCCGGCGTGATCGAGGGCGTCGGCCCGCGCTACTGCCCGTCCATCGAGACGAAGATCATGACCTTTCCCGACAAGCCGCGGCACCAGCTGTTCATCGAGCCGATGGGGCTGGACACGGAAGAGCTCTACATCCAGGGCTTCTCCTCCTCCCTGCCGGAGGACGTGCAGGTCGCAATGCTGCACACGCTGCCGGGACTCGAGCACGCGGAGATGACCCGCTGCGCCTACGCGATCGAATATGACTGCGTAGACCCGACGGAGCTGCTGCCGACGCTCGAGGCCAAGAAAGTGCCCGGCCTCTACGGCGCGGGGCAGTTCAACGGTTCGTCCGGCTACGAGGAGGCGGCCGTGCAGGGCTTCGTCGCGGGCGTGAACGCGGCGCTGAAGCTGCTGGAGCGTGAGCCGATGATCCTCCGCCGCTCGGACGGGTACATCGGCACGCTCGTGGACGACCTCGTGACCAAGGGCACGAACGAACCGTACCGCATCATGACCTCCCGCTCGGAGTACCGCCTGCTGCACCGGCAGGACAACGCCGACGAGCGCCTGAGCGCCATCGGCCACCGGATCGGGCTGGTATCGGACGAGCGCTTTGCCGCCGTGCAGCAAAAATACCGGCTGGTGGACGCCGAGTGCACCCGGCTGGAGAAAACGCACCTCGCCCCGTCGGACGCCCTCGCCGCGATGCTCACCGCGCGCGGCACCGCGCCGACGAGCTCGGGCGTGAGTCTGGCCGACCTCCTGCGCCGGCCGCAGATCACATATGCCGACCTCGCGCCGTTCGACCCCGCGCGGCCGGAGCTGCCGCGCGTCGTGACCGAGCAGGCGGAGATCCGGCTCAAGTACGCGGGCTACATCCAGCGCCAGCTGCGGCAGGTGGCGGAGTTCACCCGGCTCGAGGAGCGGCTGCTGCCGCCGGATCTCGACTATCGGCAGGTGTCCTGTCTGCGGCTCGAGGCGCGGCAGAAGCTCAGCGACATCCGCCCCGCGAGCCTCGGCCAGGCCAGCCGCATCTCCGGCGTCTCCCCCGCCGACATTGCGACGCTGATGGTCTATCTCGAAAGCCGCGAGGGGCAGAAATAAATAGAGCAGTTCCCGGACGGCGCAACGCCGTCCGGGAACTTTTTATGCCGAAATCCATCTTACCCCTTGACAGATGCGCCGACGCATGGTACCTTAACTGTACCAACACGGTTAATACAGTTAATACGCTACAGAAAGTTGGTGTTGCACTACGATCTCGATCAATTACCGCGATTCCCGGCCGATCTACGAACAGGTGCGCGACGGGCTGCGCCGGCTGATCGTGTCCGGCACGCTGCCGCTGGGCGAAAAGCTGCCCTCGGTGCGCGAGCTGTCCACGCAGCTGACCATCAACCCGAACACGATCCAGCGCGCCTACCACGAGCTGGAGACGGAGGGCTACATCTGCTCCGTCGCCGGACGCGGCAGCTACGTCTGCGCCCAGATCCCGGACGATCCCGCGCGGCAGGTCGCCCTGCTGCAGCAGTTCGACGCGGCCGTGCAGGAGCTGCTGTACCTCGGCATGCGCAGTGAGGAGCTGCGCCGCCGCATTCCCGAAGGAGGAACGAACCATGATTGAAGTCAAAGATGTCGTCAAAACGTTTGACGGCTTCCGCGCGCTCGACGGCGTGACCATGACCGTGCCGCGCGGCGCGGTGTACGGCCTCGTCGGGCCGAACGGCGCGGGCAAGTCCACGCTCATCCGCCACCTGACGGGCATCTACCGCCCGGACAGCGGCGCGATCGACATCGACGGCCAGCCCGTGTACGAAAACCCGGCCGTCAAGGCGCGCATCGCCTACATCCCGGACGACGTGTTCTATTTCCCGCAGGCGACGATCCCGGACATGATGCGCTACTACCGCGGCATCTACCCGAAGTTTGACGCCGAACGCTATCAGAAACTCGGCGAGGTGTTTCAGCTCGACCCGAAGCGGCAGATCCGCCGCCTGTCCAAGGGCATGCAGAAGCAGGCCGCGTTCTGGCTGGCGATGAGCCTGCGGCCGGACGTGCTCATCCTCGACGAGCCGGTCGACGGGCTCGACCCCGTCATGCGCCGCCAGGTCTGGAACCTCGTGCTGGCCGACGTGGCCGAAAACGGCACGACCGTGCTCATCTCGTCGCACAATCTGCGCGAGCTCGAGGACGTGTGCGACCACGTGGGCATCATGAACGGCGGCAAGGTCCTGCTCGAGCACCCGCTCACGGAGCTGCAGGCCAACATCGTCAAGGTGCTCGTCGCCCTGCCGGACGAGGCGAAGCTGCCCGATGGGCTCGACATCCTGCACCAGAGCAGTCAGGGCCACCTGTACACGCTGATCGTGCACGGCGACGCCGCCGAGGTCACGAACCGCCTGTCCACCGCGCAGCCGCAGTACCTCGACGTGGTGCCGCTGACGCTCGAAGAGATCTTTATTTATGAACTGGGAGGTGCGGACTATGCCGTCAAAGACATCCTTCTGTAACGGAACGGAGTTTCGCAAGTGCCTGTCGCGCTGGTGGCCGCTGTGGGTCATCTACGGCGTGATCCTGTTTATCATGCTGCCGGGTGTGCTGCTCAACGCGCGCTCGACGATACCGTATGTGTCGGCCGAGCAGATCAGCTATCTCTCGAACGTCATTCTCTCCGAGACGCAGATGCTGCTGCCGCTGACAGCGTTTTGCGCGGGCCTGCTCGCAGCCGCCGCCATGTTCGGCTATCTGTACACGCCGCGCGGCGCGGGGCTGGCCGCCTCCCTGCCGATCCGGCGCGGGTGCATGTTCCGCACGCACCTGCTGGCGGGCCTTTTGATGCTGCTTTCGGCCGAGGTCGTGGTCTTCGGTCTCGCCGTGCTCATTGAGGCCACGCGTTTCGGACTCGTCATCGAGCCGCTGCTCATCTGGCTGGGCATACTCGCGCTTGAGACGGTCGTATTCTACGGCATCGCCGTGCTGTGCGCCATGTTCACCGGCCACGTGGTCATGCTGCCGTGCCTGTACCTGCTCGTGAACTTCATCGCCGTGGGCTTCCAGCTGCTCATCGAATCCGTGCTCTACATGTTCGTGTACGGCATGTCGGGCATGGTGGATCTGCCGGTCGACTGGCTCTCCCCGCTGGTGCTGTTCATGCGGCGCACAAGTGTCAGCAGAGACCACCTGCTGCGTCCGATCAGCGGCACGGAGGCAGAGGCCGCCGTCAGCAGCTTCTCCGGCTGGACCTACCCGCTCGTCTGGGCGGCGTTCGCGCTGCTGCTGCTCGTGTGCGCGGGTCAGCTCTACCGGCGCCGCCGCATGGAGAGTGCGGGCGACACCGTCGCCATCCCGGTGCTCAAGCCGGTGCTGAAGTACATCGTGGCGCTCTTCGCCGGGCTGGCAATGCCGGTCGGCGTGTACGGCATGCTGCTCAACGTGCCGGCCTACCGGGTACATCTGGTGCCGTTCCTGCTGCTGGCAGTCCTCGGCGCAGCGCTCGGCTTTGTCATCAGCGAGATGGTCATCCGCAAGTCCCTGCGCGTGCCGCGCACGGTCTGGCGCGGCTGCGCGGTCACAGCGGCCGTGTGCTGCCTCGTCGTAGTCGGCGCAAAGTGCGACCTCTCGGGCTACGCCCGCCGCATCCCGGATACCGCGCAGGTCAAAAGCGTGCGCATCATCTGCAACAGTTACAACTCCACGCTCACCGAGGCGGAGAACATTCAGGCCGTGGAGGACATCCACCGCGCCGTCGTGGCGGAGCGCGAAAAGATCACGGACGACACCAGCGTCACCAGTCTGCAGCTGACCTACAAGCTCTCGAACGGCAAGGTGCTGATGCGCGAATACACGCTCCCCAACACGAGCACGCGTCTGGCGCAGATCGAGCAGGTGCTCAACTGCGACGAAGCGCGCACCACGCGCAACACGCCGGAGCTGGCCGTGACGCTCGAGCACCTCACCTACACAAACATCGGCTATGAGACCGAAAGCGGCGACTACCTCTACATGGAGCTCACGGCCGAGCAGGCGCTCGACCTGTACGAAAACGCCATCGTTCCCGACTGCGCGGACGGCACCATGGGCCGCGCTTGGCTGACCGACAGCGGCACGCGGCAGAGCACGGCCTACGCCGTGACCATCAGTTATCAGCTCAGCCAGTACGACCCGGCAACAGGCGAAACGACCTACGCCGACGTCGACTACACCCCGCTGACCGATTCCACGCGCACGCTCGCGTGGCTGCGCGCGCACGGCATCGAGCCGCTGCTCGAGGGTGACTCGATCAAGTACGGCGGCGATGCCGACACGCAGCCGGCCATCAACACCTATGAAACGACCGACAGCAGCTTCGGCCGGTAACACCCGCAAAGCCCTACCGCCCGCACATCCGACGATGTGCGGGCGGTTTTTTGCCGCGCGTTCACAAATCGGACGCAGTGTTCACAAATGCTTTTGGGAATATTCGAAAAATCTTCGCCCTTTGTTCATGTCTCTGTTACAAATATCGGCTACGATATAGACACTTCAAAAACAACACAGCCGGGAGGCAGATAACATGAACGACGCTTCCAATTTCCCCGAAAACGAACAGCCGGAAGCTGAAAACACTTCCGCGCAGGCGGATGCCGAGAACACCGCCGCACCGGGCCGCGTGTGTCCGCAGTGCGGCGCGGCGCTCGAGCCGGGCGCGAGCTTCTGCACGAGCTGCGGCGCAAAGATCGACGACAGCGAGGACATGACGTACCACATCGTCCGCCCCGAGGCCGAGCACAGCTACGAGGACGCGAACTTCCACCCCAGCGACGACGCGGGCAGCACCCCGCCGCGCTACTACACGCCGAACGACGACGCCTGGGCCGAGAAGCCCAAGCACAAGCACCACCCGAGAAAGCCCAAGACCGTGCGCACGCCGGAGCAAAAGCGGCTCATCACGCGCATTGCGTGCCTGTGTCTCGTGTGCGCGCTGCTCGGCGGCCTTGGCGGCGGCGCGATCGCGGGGCTCATCACCCGCTCCGGCAGGACCGGCGGCAGCACCGCCTCGAGCTCCAACGGCACGCTCGTGACGCAGCCGGTCAGCTCCGACCCGAGCTCCGCCTCGGCCATCTACAGTCAGGCGTGCAAGCAGGTCGTCGCCATCACGACGGAAGTGACCTACACCAACTACTTCGGCCAGACCAGCTCCCAGGCGAGCTGCGGCAGCGGCTTTTTCATCACGGATGACGGCTATGTGCTCACAAACTACCACGTCATCTCCACCGCGCACCAGTACGGCTACAGCGTGTCCGTGCTCACCTACGACGGCACGACCTATCAGGCGACCATCGTCGGCGTGGACGAGGACAACGACATTGCCCTGCTCAAGATCGACGCCAGCGGCGTAACGCCCGTCACCTTCGGCGACAGCGACAGCATGGCCGTCGGCGACACGGTGTACGCCGTGGGCAACCCGCTCGGCGAGCTGGAGTTCACCATGACGAGCGGCATGATCAGCGCGCTCGACCGCACCATTACCACCTCCGACGGCACCGACAGCGGCATCAACATGTTCCAGATCGACGCCGCCGTTAACGCCGGCAACTCCGGCGGCCCGGTGTACAACACCTCCGGTCAGGTCATCGGCATCGTGACCGCGAAATACAGCTCCTCCGGCGTGGAGGGTCTGGGCTTCGCCATCCCGGTCAATGACGCCGTGGCCATCGCAAACGACCTGATGAAAAACGGCACCGTGACTGACCGCGCTCAGCTTGGCATCACGCTGCAGGCCATCCCGTCGAGCGCCGCGCAGTACTACAACATGCCGGACGGCGCGTATGTCAATTCCGTCAACAGCGGCAGCTGCGCCGAGAAGGCCGGCCTGAAGGCGGGCGACATCATCACCGCCATCGACGACACGACCGTCTCCTCCGGCGACGCGCTGCGCAGTGCCCTGCGCGGCTACTCCGCCGGCGAGAGCGCCACGCTGACCGTCTCGCGCAACGGCGAGACGCTGACGCTGACCGTCACATTCGACCGCGCCAGCGACAGCACGAAGTAAGCGCATCCCCTCTCTATCGTCCATCGGCGGCGGGTAACCGCCCCGCCGCCGCAAACTTACCAATCCTCTTTTTTCTTTCTCCCATCTTTATTTTCCCCAGCGGAAGAGCGCCGCGCAGAGCCATCTGCACGGCGCTTTTTCCGTTCTTCCGCTGCGGCGGTCAGAACAAACGGCCGGAAGCGGCGGTTCCTCTTCCCCGCCCGGAGAAACAACGTAGCCATCCCTGCCACACGGCGGACAGCGCAACAAAAACCGGCAGCCAAAAAGGCTGCCGGTTGCGGTTGTTTTGTTTCGTTGTACGAAAGGTTTCCGATGCTGCGATCAGTTGAACCAGCCCAGACCGAAGAACGTGCTGATCTGCACAAGCAGGATGAAGAACATGATCACGGGGCAGAGATACTTGATGCAGAAGGTGTAGAAGCCGTGGATGTGGCCGTTGTAGCCGCTGTCGATCTCGCCGTACAGGGATTTCGGCTTGATCTCCCAGCCGACCATGATGGACATGAGCATGGCGCCGAGCGGCATGGCAATGCCTTCGGAAATCATATCCATGAAGTCGAGCCAGTCAGCGCACCAGTCAGCCTTGGAGTTGATGTGGAACAGATCCTTCGGCGCGATGCCGTTGGAGCCGAGACCGTCAACCGCGACGAGGCAGGCCAGCAGGGTGATGGCGAGGCAGACGACGGCGAGCACCTTGTTGCGGTCACGCTCGTGACCCTTGGCGCTGGCGTGGTCGATGAAGGTGACGGAGACCGCCTCGATCAGGGAGATGGCGGAGGAGATGGCCGCGATCAGAACGAGGGCGTAGAAGATCAGGCCGAAGATACCGCCGATGGTGCCCATGTCATGGAACACGTCCTGCAGCGTGGCGAACAGGAGGTTCGGGCCGCCGAGCTTGATCTCGGAGACGGCCATGCCCTTGGCGATGCCGTTGGCGACGGCCGCCGGGATAACGGCGAGACCGGCCATGATGGCAACGAGGGTATCGGAGATAACGATGATGACGGAGTTTTTCGGGAGGTTCTCATTCTTGCCGAGGTAGGAGCCGTAGGTGATCATGGCGCCCATGGCAAGAGACAGGGAGAAGAACATCTGGCCGCCGGCCGTTGCGAGAACTTCCATAAAGCCGGGCGCCTTGTCAAAGAAGCCCGCCTTCAGAGCGTAGCCGGGGACGAACATATACTTGAGGCCGACGTCCGCATTCGGAAGCGTCCAGGCACGGATGATGACGATGACGAGCATGACGAACAGTGCGGGCATGCCGATCGTGTTGAACTTCTCAATGCCGCCGCCGACACCGCCGCGGTTGATGAGATAGCAGATGACCATGAACAGAACCATGCAGCCGATGCTGGCCCACGGGTTGGTGAGCAGAGCCGCGAAGGAGCTGCTGTCCGGCATGCCGCTGAACATGCCGACGACGTTGATGACCATGTAATAGATGCAGTAGCCGCCGAGGACCGAGTAGAAGGTCATGATCAGGAACGGGGCGATGATGGCCAACCAGCCGATCCACTTGAACTTCTTCGAGACCTTCTTGTAGGCGTTGACCGGGCCGAAGCCGGTGCTGCGGCCGATCGCCAGCTCAGAGAGCATGATGGCAAAGCCGACAAATGCCGCCAGAGCCAGGTAAACGATCAGGAAGGTAAAGCCGCCGCATCTGCCCATCTTGTACGGGAAGCCCCAGATGTTGCCGAGGCCAACGGCAGAACCGATGGCAGAGAGCAGAAAGCCGATTGTGCTGCCAAATGAACCACGTTTGTTTTCGTCCATTGTTTTTCCTCCAATTTCAAATTCGCTTTTCCCGGAACTCCCCCCCAAATGACGCCGGACGATAACCGCTTCGTCCGCTGTCCATAACCGCAAGCGGGAAATTCACGATCAAGTTATTGCTAATTTACACTAAAATCGCAAAATTCGCAACTGTTTTCCGTCGATTTTGTTCACAAACTGTTCAATTTTAGCCAATGCAATGGATAAGGGCACAAAAAGGGAACCGCTTTTTAGATAATCTGACGGCGTTAGCAAAATGGCAACTCCCATTATTTTGCTATTTTGTTTCCGAATGGATGCTATTACTGAAACGTATGCGAAACACTCCCGCCGATATGACACGAGCGCCCCGGTATTTTCTACCGCCGGAAGCCTTGCATTTTTCCGGAAATCATGTATAATACTTTTGTTACTCTGTTTATTTTACTTAGGAGGAATTTCAAATGACATATGAGATGGATATCGCCGGGCTAAAGCGCGATCTGCCCCTGTGCAAGGTCACGGACGACCTGTACATCGGCGCGTTCGTCATGTTCGGCGACGTGGAGCTGACCGTGCACTGCGCAGCCGAGCTTCTCAAGCTGACGCCCGAATATGACTACCTGATCGCACCCGAAGCGAAAGCCATCCCGCTGGTGTACGAAATGGCCCGCCAGAGCGGCGCGGACAAATATTTCGTCGCCCGCAAAAAGGCCAAAGCCTACATGAGCAGCGTGTTCCAGGTACACGTCAAGTCCATCACGACGCAGGGCGTGCAGACGCTCGTGCTCGACCAGACGGACGCGGAGCTGATCCACGGCAAGCGCATCGTCATCGTCGATGATGTGATCTCGACCGGCGAGTCGCTGCGCGCGATGGAGGAGCTCGTCAACGAGGCCGGCGGCATCATCGTCGGCAAGATGGCCGTGCTCGCCGAAGGCGACGCCAACGACCGCCCCGACATCACCGTGCTCGGCAAGCTGCCGCTGTTCAACCCCGACGGCACGCCGAAAGCGTAATCCGGACGCACAGGACACGCGGGCGCTGCCAACGCAGCGCCCGCGTGCCGTTTTTCATCTAGGAGGGATCATCATGAACCTGCTCTTTGCGATCAATGGGGGCTACATCCCCACGTTTCTGGGCTGCATGCGCAGCGTGCTGCTGCACGGCGGCGCGAGCCACTACGAGGTGTTCATCCTGCACTCCGACCTCACGGACGGCGACGAGGCGGACATCCGCACAGCGCTGCCGGACGTGGATTTCCACTTCGTGTTCGTCGACCCCGCGATGTTCGATGGCTTTCCGGAATCGAAGCGCTACCCGCGCCAGATCTATTACCGCATCGCGGCGCCCCTGCTGCTGCCGGACACGCTCGAGCGCATCCTCTATCTCGACGCGGACACGGTCATCATCAACCCGCTGACGACACTGTATGCCACGCCGTTCGGCGATGCGTACTTCATGGCCTGCACGCACACACGCAAGCTGCTCGAAAAGCTCAACGCCGCGCGTCTGGGCATGGACGAGGCTGCGCCGTACATCAACACCGGCGTGCTGCTGTATAACCTCCCCGCCCTGCGGGCCGATCTGGACATGGAGCGTGTGCGCGCCTTCGCCGACGAGAAGCAGGATGTGTTCCTGCTGCCGGATCAGGACATACTCACCGCGCTCTACGGCGACCGGGTGCACCTGCTCGACAGCATGGTCTATAATCTCAGCGACCGCATCCTCGCGCTGCACAACGCGGAGCTGCGAAACGCCCCGGTCGACCTCGACTGGGTGCGCGCGCACACGGTCATCATCCACTACTGCGGCCGGCTCAAGCCGTGGAAACCGCACTATGTCGGCGTACTCGACGTGTTTTACCACGAGCTGATGGAAGAGATTCAGAAATAAAAAATATGCGTCCCGATCATTCGGGACGCTCTTTTTATGTTTCGCGCAGGCCGCTGAAGAACGCGCGCAGGACATCCGCGCAGTCATCTGCCAGCACGCCGCCGTAGATGGCGGGATGGTGACCGTAGCGCTCCTCAAAGAGGTTGAGGACGCTGCCGCACGAGCCGAAGTTTGGCTCCCTCGCGCCGTAGACGACGACCGGCACGCGGGCGTTGATGATCGCCCCGGCGCACATGGGGCACGGCTCGAGCGTGACATAGAGCGTGCATGCGTCAAGCCGCCACGTGCCGCGCGCGCGGCATGCCTCGGCGATGGCCTCCATCTCGGCGTGGGCGTCGGCCCGGTGCGTCCGCTCACGGCGGTTGCGGCCGCGGCCGATGATGCGGCCCGCGCCGTCGGCGATCACGCAGCCGACCGGCACTTCGCCGTCGGCCGCCGCGGCGTGCGCGAGCGCGAGCGCTGCGCGCATATAGTCCTCGCGCTCCACAGGCGCTCTCCCCTTTCAAAAAACCGGCGCTGTCATCGTTAACAGCGCCGGAAACACGTTTTGGACGAAAAACCGATCAGGCCAGAGCCGCCGTGATGATGGACATCTGGTAGACTTCCTCGGCGTCGCAGCCGCGGGACAGGTCGTTGATCGGGGCGTTCAGGCCCTGCAGGATCGGGCCGTAGGCCGCGAAGCCGCCGAGGCGCTGCGCGATCTTATAGCCGATGTTGCCGGCTTCGATGCACGGGAAGATGAAGGTGTTGGCGTGGCCCGCGACCGGAGAGCCGGGGAACTTCAGCTGGCCGACGACCGGAGAAACGGCCGCGTCGAACTGCATCTCGCCGTCGAGCTTCAGCTCGGGCGCGAGCTCCTTGGCGATGACGGTGGCGTCGTGGCTGAGCGCGACCGTGCCGCCCTTGCCGGAGCCCTTGGTGGAGAAGCTCAGCATGGCAACCTTCGGGTCGATGCCGAAGGTCTCGGCGGTCTTGGCGGTCTCGATGGCGACCTCGGCCAGCTTCTGCGCGGCAGAGAACGTGACCTCGCCGGTGGCCTTGTCGACGGTGTCCTGATAGTCGATGTTGATGGCGCAGTCGCCCATGGCGAGCATCTCGTCGCCGCGGACCATGATGAAGCAGGAGCTCACGAGGTGGGCGCCCTTCTTGGTCTTGATGAGCTGCAGCGCCGGACGAACGGTGTCCGCGGTGGAGTAGGTCGCACCGCCGAGCAGCGCGTCGGCCACGCCCATCTTCACGAGCATCGTGCCGAAGTAGTTGCCCTTCTGCAGGTTGGCGCGGACTTCTTCCATGGTCATCTTGCCCTTGCGCAGGTCAAACATGCACTGGGCCATCTCGTCCATCTTGTCGTAGTTGGCGGGGTCGATGATCTCGAGACCCTCGATGTCGAAGCTGCCGGCCTTGGCCGCAGCCTTCACATCATCAACGTTGCCGACGAGGATCGGCGTCAGGAAACCGCCCTGCTTCAGGCGGGCAGCGGACTCGAGGATGCGGGCGTCGGTGCCCTCGGTGTAGACGATCTTGCGGGGATTGGCTTTGAGAACTTCAACCAGATTTTCAAACATGGTGCTTTCCTCCAATATGTTCATCTATTTTCTGCTTGCTGTGAACATGGTTTTACAAGTAAATAGTGTAACACCCCATTCGACGTTTTTCAAGTCTTGCGCGCGATTTTATCAAGAGGTTGTTGCCGTTTGGGCGCGGGCGTGGTAAAATACAGTCCGTTATCATGAATGTTACAGGAGGTGCGGCATGGAACGCAATTTTGCTGCCGTCATGTCGGAGCTGCGCCACGCGCGCGGGCTGTCCCAGCGCAAGGTCGCGGCCGATCTGAAGATCAGCCAGGCGCTGCTGTCCCACTATGAAAACGGCGCGCGAGAGCCGGGGCTGGCGTTCGTGTGCCGGGCGTGCGATTACTACGGCGTGAGCGCGGACTTTCTGCTCGGCCGCGCGCCGAGCCCGACGTGCACGCCCGAGCAGCTCGAGGCGCTGCGCGTGCTCGTGCAGGACGTGCGCACCGCCGCCGACCGCGCCGAGGCCGCACTGGAGGAGATTTCCCTATGATCCCACAAGAAGACATCCGCAATTTTTCGATCATCGCACACATCGACCACGGCAAGTCCACGTTGTCCGACCGGCTCATCGAGCTGTGCGGCGCCGTGGATCAGCGCGAGATGGAGCCGCAGCTGCTCGACAACATGGACCTCGAGCGCGAGCGCGGCATCACGATCAAGGCGCGCGCCGTCGGCCTGACGTATCACCGCGGCGGCAAGACCTACACGCTCAACCTCATCGACACGCCGGGCCATGTGGACTTCAACTACGAGGTCAGCCGCTCGCTCGCCGCGTGCGAGGGCGCCGTGCTGATCGTGGACGCCTCGCAGGGCGTGGAGGCGCAGACGCTCGCCAACACCTACCTGGCGCTCGAGCACGATCTCGAGATCCTGCCGGTCATCAACAAGATCGACCTGCCGGCCGCCGACCCCCAGCGCACCAAGACCGAGATCGAGGACATCATCGGCATCCCGGCCATGGACGCGCCGGAGATCTCGGCCAAGCAGGGCATCAACATCCAGGCCGTGCTCGACGACATCGTTGACCACGTCCCCGCCCCGAAGGGCGACCCGAACGCCCCGCTGCAGGCGCTCGTATTCGACAGCCAGTATGACAGCTACCGCGGCGTCATCGTGCTCATGCGCATCGTGGCCGGCACGCTCCGGCGCGGCATGGAGGTGACGATGATGTCCACCGGCGCGTCGTACAAGGTGCTGGAGGTCGGCCACCTGCGGCCCATCGGTCTCGACCCGTGCGACGAGCTCGGCTGCGGCGACGTGGGCTACTTCACGGCGAGCATCAAGAACGTGGAGGACACGCGCGTGGGCGACACCGTGACCGAAACGGCCCGCCCCGCTGCTGAGCCGCTGCCCGGCTACCGCCCGGCGCGGTCGATGGTCTACTGCGGCATTTACACCGAGGACGGCTCGAAGTACCCCGATCTGCGCGACGCGCTCGAAAAGCTCAAGCTCAACGACGCCTCGCTCTCGTTCGAGCCGGAGTCGTCGGTCGCGCTCGGCTTCGGCTTCCGGTGCGGCTTTCTCGGCATGCTGCACATGGAGATCATTCAGGAGCGGCTCGAGCGCGAGTTTGACCTTGACCTCATCACGACGCTGCCGAGCGTCATCTACCGCATCACAAAGACCGACGGCACGGTGCTCATGATCGACAACCCGCACGACTACCCGAACCCCGCGTCCATCGAGGTCGCGGAAGAGCCGTTCGTGAACGTGTCGATCATCACGCCGCAGGAATTCGTCGGCAACATCATGCCGCTGTGCCAGGATCTGCGCGGCGAGTACAAAAATATGCAGTATCTCGACAGCCGGCTCGTGGAGCTGCACTACGAGATGCCGCTCAACGAGATCGTCTACAACTTCTTCGACACGCTCAAGGCACGCACGAAGGGGTACGCCTCGCTCGACTACGAATTTTCCAGCTACCACCCGAGCGAGCTCGTGAAGGTGGACATGCTGCTCAACGGCGACCAGGTCGACGCGCTGAGCTTCATCGCCCACAAGGACAAGGCCTACGGCCGGGCGCGCAAGCTGTGCGAAAAGCTCAAGGAGAACATCCCGCGGCAGCTGTTCGAGATCCCGGTGCAGGCCGCGATTGGCGGCAAGATCATCGCGCGCGAGACCGTCAAGGCCCTGCGCAAGGACGTGCTCGCCAAGTGCTACGGCGGCGACATCACGCGCAAGAAGAAGCTGCTCGAAAAGCAAAAGGAAGGCAAGAAGAAAATGCGCCAGCTCGGCACGGTCCAGATCCCCACGGAGGCATTTCTCGCCGTGCTCAAGCTCGATGAATAAGGAGGAAGCAAAGCATGCTCGAATTCCGGTTTGACACCCAGCTGCTCATCGAGGGCCACGGCCTCGACGAGGACGCCATCCACGACTATATCCAGCGCAACATCGCGGGCGACTGCCTGCTGGCCGTTGGCGACGAGGATCTCATCAAGATCCACTTCCACACGAACACGCCCTGGAAGGTGCTCGAATACTGCGCGGGCCTGGGCGACATTCACGACGTCGTCATCGAAAACATGGAGCGTCAGGAAAACGGCCTGCACGGCTGATCTTTCGGACGC